>OAVT01000001.1_pt1 | contig 458327 bp, 382 predicted proteins | sample 1476461 | NCBI WGS metagenome assembly OAVT01 (sample SAMEA2580109, study PRJEB22360) | human gut metagenome | biome: human gut; feature: human-associated habitat; material: faeces | place: Denmark | collected 2008/2010
GTTCGACATTTCCAAGACAACCGACAGGTCTTTCCTGTTTCCGATACAAAAGTACGGGCATTATTCCACAACAGCTTTGCTGCAAGGCTCAAACTGTTTTGTCCTGAAGTTCATCTTACCATGAAGGAGCGACACCATAAGCCTCCTTGTATATCTTGGAGAAATGCGACAGGTTCTTGAAACCCACATCGAAGCAGGCTTCCGTCACTTTCTTCTTGCCTGATTTTATCAGGCCGTGCGCGGCTTCCAGACGACGTTTGATAATCCACTTTTGCGGTGTCAGGTTGCTGACTTTGGCAAAGTCCCGCTTGAAGGTAGCCAGGCTGCGTCCCGTGTAACTGGCGATTTCCTCCAGAGAGAGATCACACATGTAGTTCTCGTTCAGATAGTCGAGAATGTCGATTTTCCACGGCTCCACGAAGTCGAACAGCGACGCATAGAGATTCCGGTCTGTATTAAGCAGTACATATATCCCTTCTACCATTTTCAGCTTCAGTACGTCTTCGGACGGTTTTTCGCCTGCATCGAAATAGGGTATGACCGATTCGAACAGCGAACGGATATCAAGCCTGTTACTGGGCAACACGCGCAGGCTTACCTTCTCACGTTCGGAGTCGTTCGGAATCTGTTGCCGGTTAAGCGTCTGGTAAAATTCTCTTAGAAACGGTCTTGAGAACTTCAGTACGACAGAACGGTAAGGCTTTCCGTCCTCTACCTTTTTCTGCAACCACATCCGGTTATCGCGCCGCATGAAAGCACAATCCCCCGGATGCAACACGGTTTTCTTACCACGTTCCTCTATCTCCAACTCACCGGAGCACAAATAAATAAGCGTATGCTCCCTGTTTTCGTGGGCGCATCCCCGGTCATCGGTGAAATAACTTGCTATAAGCACGTTCGAGCAATCGAATACATCTAATCGTTCCATATTGTCAGTCTTTAATTTTCGCAAATATAACGCATTCCAACCATAAAGTTTTTGTTGTAAGGCTCAAATTTGCAAAACGGATAAAATATTTTTGTACGCTTGACCTCGTATAGCAGCTGTTACCTTACAGACTACAGTACAACACATTACGGTTTCAACGGGCCATAAAAGTACGATGCCGTAGCACCGCCGTCGATCAGAAAGTCCGCTCCCGTGATAAATGCCCCTCTGTCGCTCATAAGTAGTTCGGCAACATTGGCAACCTCGTCCGCGGTTCCGGGGCGTCCTGCCGGACATTTGGCGAACATGTTTTTGTAAAAATCACCTCGCTGCCCGTTGAACTCGTCGATAGCCAAGGGAGTTACAATGATACCAGGTGAAATGGAGTTGATTCTTGCCCCGCGCTCGCCCCATTTCACAGCTTCGGCCATTACACGTTTCACGTTACAACGCTTGGCCATCTGGTAAGCGTGTAACGTATCCTTGATACTATCCGGTTGCAGCATGTCGAGCGAGAGCAATTCTTCGGCAGGAGTCGTGGCCAGTAGCATATCCTCCTCGATGGTCAGTGCGGGCATCCGATGCCCTGACTGGCTGGAAATCGTTACCCCGACACCGTTTTCTTTAATAACCTTCCCAACTTCTTCGAGCAGGACAGCCGTTCCGTACAGATCGACTTTCAGAATCGTTTCGATGGAAGCCTGACTCGGTGATACGCCCGCCGTATTGACGAGCATTGAAATTTCACCATGTTTCCGTGCAACCGCAATCAAGTTCAAAATGGACTCCCTTGAAGAGAGATTCATTTCGACGGGTACTGCATCAAATCCCGCCTCATTCAATATACGGCAAACAGCCTCGGTACTCTCCGGGTTCAGGTCTCCGACAACGATCTTTTTCCCATATCCCATACGGCGGGCTATCGCCATTCCTATCTGACCGGCACCGGTCAATATCATTACTTCTTTCTTCATATTTACTTTTTCTTTATTCTTTGATAACGTGATTTTTTATCTCATTGCCGGTTTATTCTTCATTTTGTTCCAGCACACGGGCCATCCGCTCCAACCCTTCAACAAGCAGTGTTCGGGGGCAAGCAATATTCAGACGGATAAATCCCTCGCCGCCGGATCCGTACATCGTACCTGAATTGATCATCAATTTTTGTTCCTCTTGCAGGCGCAAGGTCATAGCATCCGAACCGATACCGAGTGCTCGGCAGTCTATCCATACTAAGTAAGTTCCTTCGAGTGGTAACACGGGATATTGCGGTAACCGCTGCTCAAAAAAGTGGCAGAGATATTCGTAATTCCTACGCAAGTATTTGCGCAAAGCATCGAGCCACTCTCCACCCTCGTTATAAGAGGCGATTGTAGCGATTACGCCGAACGGGTTGACATCGCACACTTCATTGATGTTGATGGCGCGGTCAATACGACGACGTACATCATCATCGGCCGCAATGATATTGGCAATTTGCAGTCCGGCAAGATTGAATGCCTTACTCGGTGAAACGCAAGTCACGGAATTTTGTTGGAAGCGTTTAGACAGGGAAGCAAAAGGAGTATAGTCATACCCCTCATAGGTCAGTTCGCAATGAATTTCATCTGCCACAACAAACACTCCGTTGCGCAAACAGATGTCTCCGATATGCCGCAGCTCTTCCGGCGTCCAGACCCGTCCAACCGGATTGTGAGGATTACATAGTAATAGGATTTTCGCCTTCGGATCAGCCACCTTTGCTTCGAGGTCGTCGAAGTCGATTGAGTAGCGACCATCTCGGTAAATGAGGTTATTGGCCGACAGTTCGCATCCGTCGTTACGAATCGACGAATAGAAGCAGTTGTATGCCGGAGTCTGGACGATTACCTTGTCGCCCGGTACGGTCAGGGCTTTGATAATGGCCGACAGAGCCGGTACGACACCGCTTGTATAGATAATCCACCGGGGATCTATCCGCCAACGATGACGGCTCTCGAACCACCGGACGACTGCATCGTAATAGGTTTCGGGTACTTTGGTATAACCGAAAATGCCGTGTGCAACCCGCCTTTGCAAGGCTTCTACAATGGTCGGTGCAGTACGGAAATCCATATCCGCCACCCACATGGGCAGCACATTTTCCTCCTCAGGAGTGTCCCATTTGTAAGAGTTCGTCCCGCGACGCGGGATAATCGTATCGAAATCGTATTTCATAACTTATCTATTTATTCGTAATTTATAAATCCAGTTACTGCCCCAAAGTCTCGCGAGGAAGATTACTCCCCGGAAACAAAGCTCGATGCACATGGCAAGCCACACGCCGCGTAGTCCCATCGTGGGAGCAAGCCATGCCGCCAGTGTCAGTCGCACGCCCCAAATGCTGCCGAAGTTCATCAGACTGGGTACGAATGTATTACCCACACCTACGAATACACCGTAGGCAACGATAGATGCCGCAAACATCGGCTCTGCAAAGGCTTCTATCCGCAGAATCTCGATTCCCAACGTGCGGATTTCCTCCACGGGAGTCATCACTCCGATGATTTGCGGAGCCGCCACATACATCAACGCTCCCATAACACCCATAATCAGCATTCCCGACCAGACGGTAATATTGGCAAAACGACGGAGCAACCGGATACGGTTCGCTCCAAGGCTCTGACCGACCAACGTCGTGGCAGCCTCCGAGATGCCGTAGCCGGGCATATAGCAAAGGCTTTCGGCAATAATGGCGAACGAGTTGGCAGCAATGGCAACGATGCCAAGCGGTGCGACAACCACCGTCGTTGCGATCTGCGCTCCACAAATGGCCATGTGTTCGAATCCCATCGGTAACGAAATACGGAAAGACTTACGCAATGTCTCCCGTTTGGGTAGAAAACTTCCCCGTTCTCCGACGAACTTCAGCATGGGCGAGCGGCGGCATAGATACCACATCATTCCTCCGGCGGTAACGAGTTCGGCCAATACCGTTCCCAATATAGCACCTTTCACACCCAGACCTGCACCGGGAGCGGTAAATACTACTCCGAACCACTCCACATGCCTCGTCGGGAAGATCAGGAAGAAGTTGAACACGACATCCAGCAAGCACATCATTATATTCAGCATGGCGGGCACGCGCATATTCCCACTGCAACGCAACATGCCTCCTGCAAGAAAGTTCAACTGCAAGGCAGGCAGGAATAGTGCGAATATTCTGAAGTAGAGGGACGAATCGTTCCATATCGCCTCGTCTCCACCCAACCAGAGAGGAAGCATACCGCTGATACAAATACCGCCAACAGCCAACAGCGAACTGAAAACAAGCGTGGCAGTAACTGCTTGACGGAGTATCTTTTTGGCTTCCACGAAATCCCCGGCTCCGATACGATGTGCCACCTGCACGGAAAATCCCGTCGCAGCGGCTGCACACACCCCCCAGAACAGCCAAGTTGTGGTCGAGACCAATCCGATGGAAGCAGCGGCATTCGCACCGAGGCTGCCCACCATCGAGGCATCGATGTACTGCATGGCGATAGAAGATATCTGAGCCATAATGGCCGGGACGCTGAGGTATGCAGTCAGGCGTAACTGCTGCCCCAGCGTCATTTGTTTCCCTTCGCGGATAAGCGATAACAGATAATCAGTCTTTCCCTTTCCTATTCCCATTAAATTATTCGCAAGTACGTCAATCGGTAAAACAAGTTTTCTCATCCCAGAGTCTCAGCTTGCAATCGGCGGGAGCCTTGATATTCTCGTCAAGGATAATCTCTCCGTAGCTCTCGGCGGTGATACAACCTGTTCGCGGATTCTTCACTCCGCCTATCGCACCTTTGATGGTGGCCTGCACCGAGCTGTACTCGAAAGCCCGGTCACAGTCGGGGCCGAACGTGCAATTCTCCAACACGAGGTCGTGGGCATAGCAGAGCGGCTGTTCACCGGTAATGTGACAGTTCACCAACCGGAGATTGTGCGAATGCCAGCCCAAGTATTCGCCGTTGAGTTCCGAATCGTAGATCGTCACGTTCTCCACCTCCCAGAAAGCATCTTTCGTGGTGATTTTGGCATTATGAATCTCCACATCTTTCACGTACTGGAAAACGTATTTACTGTCACTTTCCAATCCGTCGATGCGGATATTGCTGCTGAACATGAAGGGATAAGTGCCGCCATGCAGTTTCAGATTTTTGATATTCAGATTCCGGCAACGCCAAAACACTTCATCGGCATCGTTTATCTCCACGTTCTCGATTTCGATATCGTGCATCTCGCGGAACATCTTGGGCGCATCAATGCGTGTATTCGTCATTTTCAGATGGTCGGAGTACCATAGCGCCGAACGTCCTCCGACATCGAAGAAACAACGGTCGATAACGAAACCATGCACATGCCAGAAAGGATAATTCCCCTCGAACCGGCAATCAACGGCTTCGATGTTGCTGCACTCCTTGATGGCCGACTCTCCGGCACGGATGATTACATTTTCCAAACGTAAGTCATGTGATTCGAACAAAGGTCTTTCACCTCCGAATTCTGCATTTGATATTACTTTCATACTTTCCTTATTTTTAATTATTATTCATATTCGACTTATAACAGCGCAAAAGTACGAAGCGCCCTTTATGACCACTTTGCTTCAAGGCTCAATTTGCTTTGTTATAAAGTTCATCTAACAGAGGATGGTTTATGTTATAGTACTATAGATTTAATGAATTGGGCGGGAACACCAGCTGCTACCGTATTTGCTTCCAAATCTCTTGTTACAACCGCTCCGGCCCCGATGACGACATTGTCGCCGATGGTTACGCCTTGCAGAATCGTTGCATTGGAACCTATCCATACGTTCTTACCCAACACAATGGGTGCAGGATAGGTCGTATGACGTTCTTCCGGAGCCAAACCGTGATTGAGTGTGGCAAAGACCACGTTATGTCCTATCTGGCATCCGTCACCAATTATCACTCCGCCATGATCCTGAAAATGACAGCAGGCATTGATGAACACCCCTTCGCCGACGGTGATATTTTTACCGAAATCGGCATAGAACGGTGGAAATACCCGGAGCGATTCCGGTACCTCGTAACCGAATAGCTCGGAAAGTAATCCGCGTACTTCGTCCTGTGTGTGGTATGCTGTATTCAGCCGGAAAGTAATGCGCCGGGCTTCGTTGCTCATATCGTCCATAAAGCGGTGTATCTCCTCTGTATCGAGTGCCCTACAAGTCTTGACATATTCTTTGAATGCATCTGTTGTCATGCGTCTTATCTCCTTTCAATCTTCACGGGTATGTCTCCGGCTATACTTAATGCTTCGATACCGTTCCCGTCGATACGACCGATTTTAATCAGGTCGTTACTATGAGACCAACTCTTACAGAAAATAGCTACATTGCCCCACGGTGCATAGATTGTTATATCTCCGGGTGTGGGGGCACAGCCTCGTGTGACGCCTTCGGTTGTCAGAGCCGGATCAGGATAGAAAATCTTCTCCGTCATGTTGTTATAATCGTTCAGTGTTATTTCAAGAGGCAGGCGAGAGAGGAAATCCCGTGCGGCGGCATTGTCTTCCATCGTAGCGGTAACGGTACGGTCGCCGACAGTAATATTTACGTTCAAAGAAGATACATCGGGAGTTTCCGGTTGTCCGGGTCTAAACGGTTCGTCATCACCTCCGCCACAGGCCGCCATCGACAGGACGGTCAGCAGTAACAAAGGAATCAATAATAACTTTTTCATATTCATTTTTTATTGGGATTTACAATGATTGTTTCTGCCGGAATGCGTCGCATTGAATTTTCCCACTCTTTCATCTCCACATCTTCGACGGATACAGATACGAATTTGGCATCGACTCCGAGGGTTTCAATCAATGTGTTGCACAAATTTTCGGCTAATTTTTGTTTTGTTTCCCGATCTCTGCCGGGTAACATCGTTACTGCAATGTGTGGCATAGTCTTTTGTTTTTATTTATTTTTTATCCGATGCAAAAATAGACGGTCTCCGCCACACGCTTGGTAGATAAATCCTCGGTATTTATACCCAAATTACGGATTATGCTTTTTTAGCAGGTAGAATTATCCCCGACAAATGAAAACTCCCATAATCGTTTGAATTACGGGAGTATAAAAGAGATTTTAAGTATATCTGTCATGCCGGGCACTCGATATCATAGAGCCGTTGCACCTCTTCCGGAGCGTGTAGGTCGAGAATCGTATTGTATCCCGTATTCATGGAAGCGATTGCGGTCATATCCTCCGGTGTCAGCATGAAATCCTCGATGTTGAAATTCTCTTCCATCCGCTGGCGATGTACCGATTTGGGAATGGCGACAATTCCGTGCTGCAAGTGCCAGCGTAGTACGACCTGTGCTGCCGATTTATTGTATTTGCGACCGATGCCGGTCAGAATATCGTCCGTGAACAATCCGTTCCGTCCTTCGGCCAAAGGTCCCCATGCCTCCGCTTGTACACCGAGTTCCTGCATAATTCGTATCGCTTCGGTTTGCGGAGTATAAGGATGCGCCTCTATTTGATTTACCGCCGGAATAACTCTGGTATTATGGCATAAATCCAACAATCTGTCCGGTTCGAAATTGCACACTCCGATAGCCCGTACACGTCCTTGAGCATAGAGTTCTTCCATAGCCCGCCATGCGCCGTAATAATCACCGAAAGGCATGTGGATGAGATAGAGATCGAGGTAATCCAGCCCCAAACGGGTGAGCGAAGCCTCGAATGCCTGCAATGTCTGTTCGTAACCCATTTCCGAAATCCATGCTTTGGTCGTGATGAACAGTTCTTCACGCGGAATGCCGCTTTTCCGAATAGCCGTACCGACCGCCCGTTCGTTGCCATAGACCGAAGCGGTGTCGATGAGTCGGTAGCCTACGGCAAGCGCATCGGTAACAACTTTTTCGCACTCGGTGGCATCGGGTATCTGAAAGACACCAAAGCCTTGTACCGGCATCTTTACTCTGTTATTCAATTCTTTGAAATCCATATCCTATTGTTACCGGCATAATAATCATTTTTCTTCACTAATAGGTAAATGTGTATCGCAATACTTCTTTCTATATTGCAAAGGAGTCATATTATGATATTGCTGAAACAACTTGTTCAAGTAGCACGGGTCGGTATAGCCCATTCTGTTTGAAATCTCTTTAATGCTCATTTGAGTGCCGACAAGCATGTCTTCCACCGTTTTCAACCTGCTTTTTTGGATGTACTGTTTGAAATCCTCTCCAAAATTCCGTTTAAAGAAACGTCCTGCATAAGTGGGGGAAAGGTGAAATTTTTCAGCCACAATATTCAATTTCAGGAGTTCGGGCTGGTGAATATGCTGCCTGATGTATTTTAGCATATACTGTGCCTTGCTACTGTCCGCATTATCATGCTCCGGGGCCAATGTGGAAAGATTTCTTACAGCAAGCACAATGACACTGTTCACGTAGTAGTTCAGCAGATAGCCCGACATCATTTTCTTTTCAGATACCTCCCTGACAATTAGCTCAATCAAACTGTGAAGCATTTCCGCATCACTCTGTTGAAACCGGATACAGTATCCGGCTTGTATGTCGAGAGCCCCTTCAGCATTTCTGTTTATATAATCGGTCACATAATTCTCCGTGAACCGGATAAACAAATAACGGCTATGTGAACAAGTCCGAAACAGGTGAACTCTATTGGGGGGTATCAGGCATAAGTCGGCGGCACAATAGTTATGATGTTCTTCCCCGCCATTTACGGAATTGACAACAAAACTTCCGGTACCTTCCAGAATATAAGCCATTTCGAAAAAAGAATGCTGGTGCTCTCCAATCGGAAATGTATCGTGCTCCCTTAAAAGTATTTCAACCGGCTGATATAGATTTTCTTTCCACATAGCTTATTTTTCCATGTTTATGGTACAAAAATACAATAATCTTCATTTCCATGACATTTAACTTTGCACAAAAAAACAGAAACATGAGAATATTAAAATTTATAGTAACATTTATTTTACTTATGGGAAGTGTATCTAATAGTTTAGCACAAGTATCTTCAGGAAGGCTGAAAGATAAAGTTGCAATTGTAACGGGAGCTGCATCCGGCAATGGAAAGGCAATAGCTGTCTTATTCGCCAATGAGGGAGCAAAAGTTATTCCGGCAGACATCAACGGTATAGAAGTAAGGAAGATTGCAGACACGTTGCAACAAAACCAATCGGACGTTACACCGGTTGAAGTGGATGTAACCAGAGAAGATGATGTACAGCGGATGATAAACTCGGCTTTAGGGCGATTTGGACGGATTGATATTCTGGTAAACAATGCCGGAGTTTTTGATGAACTTCTTCCGGCAGGCGAGGTCAGCGATGAGATTTGGGACAGAGTGATTTCTACAAATCTTACAGCGCCGATGCGTGGAATCCGTGCCGTTATTCCTGTATTTGAAAAACAAGGAGGAGGAGTCATTGTGAATACAGCTTCCATTGCCGGCTTTACGGGAGCAAGGGGTGGAGGGGCAGCCTACGTAGCCTCCAAGCATGGCCTGATAGGACTGACAAAAAATGTGGCATTTAATTATAAGGACAAGAATATCCGTTGTAATGCGGTGGCACCGGGCAGAGTCGAGACAAACCTGCGGGTAAACAGTGAGAACTTAATCGGATCAAAAACGGCTCATGACAAATCCATTGATAATTGGAGAGACATTGAGACCAAAGTTTCGGAAGGTTATATCACTAATATGCGGAAATGCACTCCTGATGAGATAGCCAAAGTTGTACTTTTTCTGGCATCTGACGAGGCCTCTTTTGTCAACGGTTCCATATTTGTAGCAGACGGAGGTTGGACTTCTTATTAAAGACATAACAATAGCATATGGAAAAGATTTGTTGGAAAGGACATGCCGCCATGTTCGGGGCAAATGCCATGTGGGGGTTGATGTCTCCCATATCCAAATTTATCATGTTGGGAGGAGCTGTTACGCCTCTTGTCGTAACTGATTTACGTATCGGGGGTGCGATGGTTCTCTTCTGGATAGCTTCTTTTTTTCAAAAACCGGAACATGTCAGCCATAAGGACTTGGCAAGCCTGTTTGTTGCCGCCCTTTTAGGTATTGTATTCAATCAAGGTTGTTTCATATTCGGTGTCAGTCTAAGCTCACCCGGTGATGCCTCCATTATTACTACCAGTATGCCTCTATGGGCTATGGTACTGGCTGCATTGATACTGAAAGAGCCCATTACCGGAAAGAAAGTGTTGGGCATTGCGGCCGGAGCGAGCGGTGCGTTGTTACTGATACTTGGAAACGGGCAAAACGGGCAAGGAACATCGGCAACAACCGCAGGCGGCACAATGATATGGGGCGATTTGCTGGTGTTGCTGGCGCAGTTCTGCTATGCCCTTTACATCGTATTGTATAAGGATTTCGTGAACAAATATTCGCTGGTGACCATTATGAAGTGGATGTTCACCTACTCGTTCATATGCATCCTGCCATTTTCTGCCAACAGCCTGATGCGCACGGACTGGAGCAGCCTGCATCTTCCCGAACTGGGTGGCTTGTCCTTTATTGTCGTGGGAGCTACCTTCATCAGCTACATGCTGATTGTGGTCGGACAGAAGAATCTCCGTCCCACCGTGGCGGGCATGTACAACTATATCCAACCACTTGTTGCCTGCATTGTTGCCGTTTGTTGGGGTATGGACTCTTTCAATTTCATCAAGGGCATGGCTGTTATCTTCATTTTCGGCGGTGTCTATCTGGTTACTTCGAGCCGGAGCAGGAAGGAACTGGAATCCTATAAGACAAATGGCAGCGAGAAAATCTGAAAGTATTCTTATTAAACGTTGTCACAATAAGTAGATATGCATAATGCCGGATTTGAAGATATTCCTTTCAAATTTCACTATTCCGGAAATTATAATGTAATCATAAACGATGCCCCCAAGGTGAGCATATTCATATATTCACCGCTATTCCTACTATGTGACGGAAGCAAATTGTAGTCGAGGAAGAAACGGATGCCGTAATGCTCTTTTGCCTTGAACGTCAATGAGACCCCGCTTCCCAAAGAAAAGCCGCCTCTTGCGGAAATCATACGGTCTGCCAGTTTCAGTTGGGGATAATGCACATAGCCGCCCAACAGCTTGCTGCCCAACAGCCAGCGCGACGACAACGGATAGGAGAAGTAGCTTCCTCCGCTAACCGATACCGCATCGAAAGTATTATTCTCCGCCCGGTCTTTATTGACTATTATAGAGGTATTGGAAACAGCAAACCGTCCCCCGGCACCAATATACGGATTGAAGAAATAGGCACCCTCCACACCTGCCGTGCTGCCTGACGAGGTGCTGAACTCCGTTTGCTCATCGATGTCATAACCGCTCAGAGGTATGTTCAAACCGAAGTACAGACTCACGAAGGAAGGCTTGTCCAACCGTTCGAACACGTTTTCATTGGCAAAGCGGGTAATTCCCTTTTCCTTAAATATCAGGTCGGCAAGGTAATAACCAATTTCTGTCGAGAGTATTCCTATGCCCGCGCCGGTCAGCACGTCACTCAGCCAATGCTTGTTATTTGCCATCCGCATAAGGCCGGTTACGGTGGCCATGCTGTATGCCCCGACACCGATCCACGGACTTTTATGTCCGTACTCCTTATTGAACATGGTAGCGGTCATAAATGCCGTGGCAGTATGTCCGGAAGGAAAAGAATGGCGGTTGGAACCATCCGGACGCTCTACGTTGGTCGTGCGTTTCAACGTGTTCACCACACTTCCCATAAGGATGGCGGAAAAAGCGTCGGAGACAATCATCCTGCCCCATGAACTGCGGCTTTGCACACCGGCGACTTTCATACCGAGCATTATCGCGGCAGAGGCATACTGCATATAGTCGTCCGCATGGCGGTCGAACCGGGGCATATAATCGTTGCGCAGACTCCGGAAATGGTCGTCCTCACTTTTTACAATCAGGCCTCCGACAACCAGCGGAACGCCGATGTATGTCATCTGATAGAAATGGGAAGACGAGAACCGGTCAAGTCTTCCGCTGAAATTGCTTGTTGCGGAGATACGTAAACTGTCCTTTCTCTCGGCAATCAGGCTGTCTGCCGAAGTCCGGGCCGACAAAAGGGTAAAGCTGTAAATGCCAACGATACATAGTACTATCTTTTTCATGCTGCCATAATCTTTTTGAATTACGGCAGCAAAGATATCAGGCGATTTTGGGGAAAGTTTGAAGATTTACCGGAATATCACCACAAACTGATGTTTTCCATCAGCATAGGCGTATAAAATCTTCCAGCCGTGATAATCGCATACTGCCTTGACAATGGAAAGCCCGAGACCGTTGCCCGTCGTCTTTTCCGAAGGACGATAGAAACGGTTGAATATCTGGTCTGCATCCAGTGCCGCGTCATCGGACGTATTGGATACCATCAGCCGGTTGTCCGACAAGAATACGGTTATCTCCCCACTCGTCTTATTGTGGCGCACGGCATTCACGACGAGGTTGTTTACCATGCTTTCCAACAGAGAACGGTTGGCCTTTATCGGCAAGGAAGCCGTTGAAAAGTTTTGCTTCAAGATCAATCCTCCGGAGAGACTTTCGAGATAGGGCTGAAGGTCTTTTATCACCGTTATGACATCGACGGACTCCGTACGGCTGAACTGGTTGTTCTCCATCTTGGCCAACAGAAGCAGGTTTCGGTTCAAACGCGACAAACGGCTGTTCATTTGGTATAAATCCTGTATGATGGCGGCTTGCCGTTCGGTTAGCTCCGGCTGTTGGAGCAACAGGTCGAGCTTGCTTTGGAATACAGCCAATGGCGTTTGTAGCTCATGTGAGGCATTTTCCGTAAACTCTTTCTGTAACCGGTAGCTGTGAAGACTGTCTGTCATCAACCTTTGCAGGGCGATATTTAGTCTTACAAATTCTTTGGTGTCACTTTCCGCTAATTGTGGACATACTCCGTTTTCCAGCTTGAAATGTTCTATCGCCTCCAGTGTTTTATCAAACGGTTGCCATAACCGGCCGGAGATAAAACGCATCGTCAGCACGATAGCCACGCCCAATACCGTAACGATAAGTGCAAACTGTATCATGATACCATGCAGGATATCCTCTTCAAGGTCGAGGGCCGGAACCGGTTTCCCTTGCTGTACGGCTTCGATAATATCTATTATGTCCTCGGCATAGAAACTCTTGGTCAGCCAATAAAACAGAGGGGTTGCCAGCAGCAGGAGTATTGCCACGCAAACGATGAACTGCGTGAGCGATTTGTACATCAGGCTCTTCTTTTTCATAGTTCCGTCCATTTATATCCCGTTCCATACACATTCTTAATGCAATCTTTACATCCCGCAGCGGCAAGTTTCGCTTTCAGGTTCTTGATGTGGGTATAGACAAAATCGTGATTGTCCATCATGTCCGCCATTTCGCCACTAAGATGTTCAGCCATGGCGCTCTTCGATATGACACGGTCTTTATTTCCAATAAAAAACAATAGCAGTTCGTATTCCGACTTGGTAAGTTCTATCGGCGTTTCATTCACTACAGCCGACTTGTTCAACAAATCAATCCGTACTCCATTGCTCTCCAAGATATTGTTTGCCGCGAACTCCTTACGGCGGATAATGGCATAGATGCGCATACTGAGTTCGGGCAGGTGAAAAGGTTTGGCAAGGTAGTCATCCGCACCTATCTCCAATCCTTTCACTTTATCACCCAGCGAGTCTTTGGCCGATACGATAATCACACCTACCGGGTTACGTTGCTTCCGGATGTCACGCAGGATGTCGAGACCGTTGCCACCGGGCAGCATCAGGTCGAGCAACACGCAATCGTACTCATACAGGTTTACCTTCATCTTGGCATCGTCATAGGTGAAAGCCTGTTCGCACAGATATTTTTCACTACTGAGGTAGGCTACGATGCTATCCGAAAGACTTCGTTCGTCTTCTATGATCAATATCTTCATACTTTTCTACTTTATTAACATTACAATACTGCCACCCGTAATGAGCAATGCCCCGATGATAACCCGCAGACTGGCCGGCTCTTTCAGAAACAGAAAGGAAAGGCAGATGGTAATCACCACGCTCAATTTATCTATCGGTGCCACACGCGACACATCCCCCACCTGCAATGCCTTGAAGTAGAACAGCCACGAGAGACCTGTGGCAGCACCGGACAGAATAAGGAATATCCATGTATGTCCGCTGATGCCTTTCACCCCAGCAGTATGGTTTCCGGCAAGAACGATTCCCCAAGTGATAAACAAGATGACTGACGTGCGGATAGCCGTAGCCAGATCCGAATTGATATCTTTTACCCCGATTTTAGCAAACACAGCCGTCAGTGCGGCAAAGAGGGCCGAAAGTAAAGCATAATATTTCCACATAAATTTCTATTTATCGCAAAATTAGTGATTTACTGTTATTTCATTTACTCTTTTTATAAATTAATAGCATGATACTGGGCAATACTAACAGCAGCAAGGGCAAGCCGACAATAAATCCGCCGATGACAGCTACCGCCAACGGTTGTTGCATCTGTGCGCCGAGGCCGATACCGAGTGCCAATGGCATCAGGGCAAGTACGGCGCCGATAGCCGTCATCAGTTTGGGACGGATGCGCAGGGCGATGGCGTAATCTACAGCTTCGGATACATCGCCACCCGTGCGGCGGTTCATTCGATATTGCCATACGGTGAAGATAGCATTCTCCGCAATGATGCCCACCACCATGATGATGCCTGTGTAGCTGCTTACATTGAGTGGAACGCCCGTCAACCACAAAGCCAGCAGACAGCCGCAGATACCCAGCACGGAGATAAACAGTACGGTAAGCGAGATGCGCCATTCGCGGAAAAGGAACATCAATACGGCGAACACCAGCAACACGGCGAGCGAGAGAATCATCATCAGTTCACGGAACGACTGTTGCTGTTCGGAATAGGCCCCTCCATAGGAGATGCTGTAGCCTGCCGGAAGATGAAGCTGCGCATCGAGAGACGTTTGCAAGTCTGCTATCGCACTGCCCAAATCCCGGTTCTCCAAGCGGGCGGTCAGGGTGATGTTACTCTTCAGGTCTTCACGTCTCTGCTCTATCTCCCCCGGAATGACACGAACGTCGCAGAAGAAGCCGAGCGGACGGGTGCTGCCATCGGGCAGGAATATGGGCTGCTGTTCCAGCCATTCGGGAGAGTTGTCTTCGAAGTCCGTGAAACGGAGCAGGATGCGGCGCATCTGCTCGCCTTCCTGAACGGAACCTATTTGCAGTCCGCCCGTCATGACTGCCTGTGCCGGGTTAGGCTCTATCATATTGGCAGGCTGACAAAGGGGAACACCGCCCGTATGTGCCGTGAGCTGTTCCTGAAAATCGATCAGCGAAATGCCGAATTGCGAAAGGCGTTCCTGATTCGGGGTGAAGACCAGTGAGGCTCCGGCGGGTATCAGTCCGTTGTCAATGTCCACAATGCCCGGTACGGCTTCCATGACCTTCTCCACCTGTGCTGCTATCTTCTGCAAGGTTTCGTAATCGTTTCCGAATATCTTCACTTCGACGGGTTGCGCGGTACTCATCAAGTCGCCCAAAAGGTCGGCAATCCGTTGCCCGAAGCCGATGGTCATCAACGGAACGGCTTGCAATATTTCCCGGCGCAAGTCGCTGATGACTTCGGGGGTACTCGTTTTCCGGTCTGTTTTCAGCTGAATCAGATAGTCGCCGAAATTGCTCGGTCGTGTCTTGAAGGACATGCCGAGCGCCGTACGGCGCGAGTAAGTCTCCACATCGGGATGTGCCATGATGATACGTTCCATCTGCCGGCAGAGGCGGTCGGTCTCCTCGATGTCCGTTCCTGCGGGAGAATGGTAGTCGAGCACGATGGTTCCTTCATCCAAATCGGGCAGAAAGCCCGAAGAGAGCTGGGAAGAAGCATACCAGCCGCCCAAACCTAAAAGCAGGACGAACCCGGCGGCAACCAGCGGTTTGCGATAGACGACGGTCAGGAAATGAACTTTCCGGATGGAGTTCTCCTCAAGCGTTTTCACGTCCAGGTCTTTCGGGCGCAGTTGTTTCTTATAGCCGATGACGAGGTGCAGCACAGGAAGCAGCAACCATGTGACGAGGAACGAGGCGACAAGCGTAAGCTGCATCGTGTCGGACAGTTCCTTGAAAAAGCTGCCTGCCAGCCCGCTCATCAGCCGGAACGGGAAGTGGATGACAATTGTCGAAAGGGAGGAAGCCACCATGGCGGGAAAAAGATTACGGATGGCATGGCGCACGACAGTGAAGCGGTCCATGCCGGGACGTTCTTCGTGCTCCCGGTAAATCTGTTCGATAACGACAATGGCATCATCGATAATCAATCCCACCGAAGCGGCCATCGCACCGAGCGACATGACATTGATGGTGATTCCTGCCAGATAACAGAGCAGGATGCTGAAAGCCACCGTAACGGGGATGGTCAGCATCACCACCAGACTCGACCGCCAGGAGCGAAGAAACAGCACCATCACGATGATGGCGAGGAACAATCCCTCGTAGATGGTTTTCAGTACGCTGTGGATGCTGTCGCCTACGAAGGCACTCTGATTGTAATAGGGCTTGAGTTCATAGCCTGCCGGAAGCTGCTGCCTTATCTCGTCCGCCTTGCTTTCCACCTGCTTCGCGAAATCGATCAGATTCACGCCCGGTTGCTTCACCAGATCGACAAGTACGGCATCATTGCCATCAGCATTGATTTTCAGAAACTCCTGCTGTTCCTGTATCTCGACAGTCGCTATATCGCCCAGACGGACAATGCGCTTGCCGTCGTTGCGGACAATCACATTCCGCAATTCTTCCATGTCGTTGATACGTGTATCGGTCAGCGTCAGATACAGGCGGTTATAATCCGCCACGTTGCCGTTTCCCAATACATAATTCGTCTGTGCGAAAGCGGTCTTTATCTGTGCGGGAGTAATGCCGAGCGCCGTCATCTTCGCGGCATCGGGCTTCACGACGAACTCCTTCGCCTTGCCGCCGCGTACCACTACATTGCTGATACCATCTACTTGCGAGAACATGGGACGTACCACGAGGTTGCCCACATCGCGCAGGACAATGCGGCTGTGTGTCTTGCTCTCCAGCGTGAATCCATAGACCGGGAACAACGACTGGTTCATCGCCTCGGTGGAGATGACCGTACCGTCGGGCAGAAATCCCTTTATCTCATTGATACGGCTCTCCAGCTGGGTTTTCAAAGCATAGATATCCAGTCCCCACTTGAAGTAAACGTCTATCACGCAACTGCCCCGGCTGGTGCTGCTCTTGACGACCGTCGTACCCTGCACCTTCTTCACCGCGCTTTCCAAGGGTTTGGTGACGGTAATCATCATACGGTCTACGGGCTGCTGTCCGGCATCGGCTATCACCGTGATGCGGGGGAACAACACTTCGGGAAACAGGTTGGTCTGCATCTGCGTGTAGCACCACGCTCCGGCAAGCAGCAGAAGCAGCCCTACGAACAGGATAGGGCGGCTGTATAGCCGGTGAAGGCTTCGTTTCTGTATTGTGTTCATAAGGCAGCCTCCTCTTTCGTAACGACGACTTTCGCCCCGTCTTCCAGACCGTATCCACCCGTGAGGATAATGCGGTCTTGCGGTGACAAGGCATCCGATTTGATTTCGATTTCTGAAGCGTTGCTGTTGCCTACCTCAATGGGTACTCTGACTGCCGTACCATTATCTGCCAATTTCATCACCCAATGCTTCGTGAGCGTTTCATCACTTTGCACGGCGCTTTTGGGAAGTATCAAGCCTTTAGAAGAGGAATCGTTTTCTGTAAATACAGCCTTGACATTCATGCCTTCCGGCAAGAAAGGCGCTTTTGCCCGTGCAATTACCCGCTCCGATTGCGATACCATGTTCATTGTTACCAACGGGGCGTGGACGGTTGCCGTCAGCCGGGTTCCGTCGGGCAGTTCCAGCATACATTTGCTTCCGCTGTGCGCATACCGTTGCTGTTCGTAAGGGACATTAATTTCGAATACAAGGCTTCCGGCTTCGGCAACGGAGCAAAGCACAGCGCCTTCGGTGACATAACTTCCCGCCTGCTGCTGCACATCGAGAACAATACCGTCGCGTTCTACCTTTATGGGAATGACTGCATGGTTGCCATTTCCCAAAGCGTGCTGTTCTTTACTTTCTATCCGGTAAAGTACATCTCCGGCTTTCACCCTTGAACCGGGCTGTACAAGAACTTCCGTGATGAACGCCGGAATCGGGGCGCTGACCACCGACTTGTTCTGGTACATCGTAGTGGCTGATAATATGATTTCCTTCTCGATTTTGCCGAAAGCCGTATGAGTCAGCGTGACTGCCGTTCCGGGCTTCTCTTCCTGCATGTTTCCGTTAGATGTGCCTCTTTGCCCGCATCCGCCAAGGCTTACTATAAGCAATAATAAAACGATCTGATATTTCATGACTGTAATGATTTGATATTACCAATTCCAATAATTATAGGCGGCTATGACAAGCTGCTTGTTCGTGCGCAGCAGCAGGCGGTCTTTCTCCGTCTGAATCTTGCTGCGCAGCACGGTGATATAGTCCAGTACGGATACTTGCCCGGCATCCATTTCCCTGCCGTAATCGGACAGTACGGATTCGTATCCGGCAAGCTGGTTGTCCAAGGCCCTCTCTCTTTCGTCATACTTGACCAACTCGGAGAGGCATTGTTTGATTCTCATGTTCCGCTGATATTCGGAGTTCTCCTTGTAAGTCCGTATGGTGTTCTGTTGCCACCCAGCCTGACGTTCCTTCAGGCGCTTCTGCCTGCCGTCGAAAATGGTCCACGAGAATGTCACCCCTGCACTCAACCCGAAATGGCGATACCAGCCGGAAAAGTCACCGACTTGAAGACCGCCGTTTATGAACAGGTCGAGCTTGGGCTTGTATTGAAGGTTGAAGGAACGAAGGGCGACTGCCGTATTCAGGCTGTCTAACCGGTATTGCTCGGTAAAGAGGCTCGATTTCCCGTCGCTGCGCAACCGAACGGGCTGGCTTATATCCGACAATGCCACATCGGTCGTTTCATCGATGCCGCAGAGCAAATTCAGATCCATCAGATGGGTATGGTAATCCTGACGGGCGGCGGTATGCAATTCGGCATTAGCCTCTTGTTCAATCATCAGCAGGTTCAAATCCGACTGTTTAGATAGCCCGTTTGCGACTAACTTTCGAACGATTTCTATTCGGTGTTCGATGACCGTCCCGACAGAATCCGTAAAGTCTATCTGCGCCTTGTCAAGCAGGCAGAGCAGGTATTGCTCCGTTACGGAACGTTCCAGTTGGTGCTCTTCCATGCGGACACGGTTATTCGCCATATCCGTGTTAATCTTTGCCTGCTCTTGAGCTATCTTGTAGGAACTCCTACCCAAAAGGGGCTGCGTCCAAGTCGCTCCGGCATGGAAAGATCCACTGCTCTCTCCCAAATCGTAACCGTAGTAATCCGTAGCCGACCGCGCATTCCATTTGAAGGCGGTTCGTCCACCGTCCTTCGAGATAACCGGCACGAACAGATAGTCGCCGTTCAGCTCCAAACGGGAGTGTGTGTACATGGCTTTCAGCCGTTTAAGTTCCGCTTGTTCTATCTCCGTCTGATTCCGGTAATCCGTTATCAGCGGACTGTTCTCTTTGGCTGTTTCTATATAGTAATACAGAGAACATTCTTGTATCTTCTGCCCATACGAATACAGCCAAACTAAACTAAATGTAAGGGATAATAATAATCGGTTCATATTCTACTTTTAAGTTTTCGGCAAAAGTAGAACAGAACTTTGAAGAAATTTGGGAGAAAATGAAATTCAATGATATTCATATCTATATATTCGTTGCTTAGGCACTTATATCTCATACCGTATCCTTTCCGTAAAGAATGGAAAATCACCATATTTTCACTACACTGCCAATGATTTTATAGAAAATCAATGCCTTTCGCAATTTAGATTAGACTTGTTACGATGAAAAATATAAAGGGTACTGTAATTGAGTGTCTAATAAAAGAAATTAAGAAGAAAGCAACTAATGGCCTTTTTAAAAAGGATTATATATATTGAATCTCTGTTCTTTATAAGTTTCTCTCTAAATAATTGGTGTATACTTTTAAATAAGTATTTAGGTAAATAAAAAATAAATGAGAATCATATTGCTTTCAATGATTTTTTGTACATTTGCGTTTAAGTTTAGGCGTTCTTTATACTTAATGCAAAATATGACTAATACGAGCAATTTGCTCGTTTCTAAATCGTTACCTATTGTAGAATATATGTTTTATAATCCATTGAATTTCAATCAGGAAATAGATTTTGAATATCTTGCAACGTGAGTCGTCAACCGTTTCTGTATTCCGCAAATATCGGCTATTTCCTTTAGGTAAGCATTCATCTTTTGGTTGCTCAGCACAGGCAGGAGCACATTTTTTGCTACGCAATCCGGTTGGTTAGAATACTTGTCTATCAGCTTGGGGGCAGGGGATATGACGGGGATGTTACACATCTGTTTTATTTTTTGGCAGGCATTCCGAATCCATAGATTATCCTCATTATCCCTTACAAGATGCTCCTTGCTAAGCTGCTGGACATCCGCAAAAGCCATGCCGGTCAGGCAGCAGAAAGCAAAGACATCCCGTACCTGCTCCAGCTGTTTGATATCGAAATCCTTATCCATCAGCCTGTCGAGTGCCTCCCCGTTTTTCAGCAGCGTCTGTCGCTTGATGTAAAACAACACACTCAGTGTACTACGTCTTTTTTCAACTCCCATACTTCTTGTATTTTTAGTGGTACAAAGTTAAATCGTATTGTTCCAAATCAGATTATGCAAAATATTGAGAATCAGCGAAAACAAAACTAAATCGTTGGACTTTTTTCTTCCCCGAAAAATCCAACGGATAAGCCAGTGCCAACTGCGTTATTCCGCTGCTTTTAGGTGTGGTGTTGGGCAAAAAGAAAAGTCCTAAAGTATAATACTTTAGGACTTTTCTTTTATTTTGCTTCATAAGAAAGCGGTGCGTACGGGACTCGAACCCGTGACCCCATGCGTGACAGGCATGTATTCTAACCAACTGAACTAACGCACCAATAATTTTAATAAATCGAAAAAAGACTTTTGCGGTGCGTACGGGACTCGAACCCGTGACCCCATGCGTGACAGGCATGTATTCTAACCAACTGAACTAACGCACCAATAATTTTAATAAATCGAAAAAAGACTTTTGCGGTGCGTACGGGACTCGAACCCGTGACCCCATGCGTGACAGGCATGTATTCTAACCAACTGAACTAACGCACCAATAATTTTAATAAATCGAAAAAAGACTTTTGCGGTGCGTACGGGACTCGAACCCGTGACCCCATGCGTGACAGGCATGTATTCTAACCAACTGAACTAACGCACCAATAATTCAAATAATCTTTCTTCCGATACTTTCTCTCTCGATTGCGGGTGCAAAGGTACGCATTATTTTTAAATCTGCAAGCATTTTGGCAAAAACCATTAAAAAAATATTCTCCGACTCCCTTTACCTTCCCATCCTAAAAATTACGATATTGTTATTATTTTAATCTTTTCAACAAACTTCTTGTTATAAAATTTAGCTCATTAGCAATAATTCGCTATTTTTGTGCACTCAATAGATTAAAATCGAAAATTAGGGAAAAAGATGAATACAACTGCAAAATTATTGTTGCACTGCCCAGACCAACCAGGCATTTTGGCAGAAGTCACAAACTTTATTACAATTAACAGAGGTAATATTGTCTACTTAGACCAATATGTGGACCATGTAGAAAATATATTTTTCATGCGTATAGAATGGGAAATAAAGGATTTCTTTATTCCTAAAGATAAAATAGAAGATTATTTTGAAACATTGTATGCCCAAAAATATGAAATGAAATTCCGTCTTTATTTCTCGGATGTAAAACCCAAAATGGCCATATTTGTTTCCAAACTGTCCCATTGCCTGTTCGATATGCTGGCACGCTACACTGCCGGAGAATGGAATGTGGAAATTCCGCTGATTATAAGTAACCATCCCGATCTGCAGCATGTAGCAGAACGCTTCGGTATACCATTCTATCTCTTCCCTATTACCAAAGAGAACAAAATGGAACAGGAAAAAGCAGAAATGGAGCTGTTGGAACAACATAACATCAATTTCATTGTACTGGCACGCTATATGCAAGTGATTTCCGAACAAATGATTGAAGCATACCCCAACCGTATCATCAACATACACCACTCTTTCCTCCCTGCGTTCGTTGGTGCAAAACCTTATCATGCAGCGTTTGAACGAGGAGTAAAAATCATTGGTGCGACCAGCCATTATGTTACCTCCGAACTAGATGCCGGTCCTATCATTGAGCAAGATGTAGTACGCATCACACACAAGGACACTGTGCAGGATTTAGTAAGTAAAGGTAAAGACTTGGAAAAAATAGTCCTTTCTCGTGCTGTTCAGAAACATATTGAACGAAAAGTATTGGCTTATAAAAATAAAACAGTTATCTTTAGCTGATGAAAATTGCTGTCGTAAAATATAATGCAGGAAACATCTACTCCGTAGACTATGCATTGAAGCGCCTTGGAGTAGAAGCAACCATCACTTCCGATAAGGAACTATTGATGAGTGCCGACAAAGTTATCTTCCCCGGTGTGGGCGAAGCCGAAACAACCATGAGCCATCTCCGGAAAAACCGGCTGGATGAAGTTATCAAAAACTTAAAACAACCTGTACTAGGTATCTGCCTGGGAATGCAGCTGATGTGCCGGCACTCCGAAGAAGGAAATGCCGATTGCTTGGGCATCTTTGATACTGATGTAAAGTTGTTCAGCCCCACCCGGCATGAAGACAAAGTACCCCATATGGGATGGAACACCCTGACCCATGTACGCAGCGACCTGTTCAAAGGATTCACCAAAGAAGAATTTGTGTACTTCGTACATAGCTTCTATGTGCCCCTGAACGAGTTTACGGCAGCACAAACAGATTATATCCTCCCCTACAGTTCGGCCTTGCACAAAGATAATTTTTATGCAACACAGTTTCATCCCGAAAAGAGTGGAGCCGTGGGCGAACGAATCCTGAGGAACTTTTTAGAATTGTGAACCATTACATTATATATAATAATGTATAAGAAGAAATAGATATGATAGAGTTAATTCCTGCCATCGACATTATTGATGGCAAATGCGTCCGTCTTTCTCAAGGAGATTATAGCACACAGAAAGTATATAACGAAAACCCGGTTGAGGTTGCCAAAGAATTTGAAGCTCATGGGATTCATCGTCTGCACATTGTCGATTTGGATGGAGCAGCCTCACGCCATGTTGTGAATTACCGTGTACTGGACCAAATCGCCAGCCGTACTTCTCTGGTCATTGATTTTGGAGGAGGGATAAAGACAGACGAGGATCTAGTCATCGCTTTCGATAATGGCGCACAAATGGTAACTCTGGGCAGCGTAGCCGTGAAAAATCCCAGACTTTTCAAAAAATGGCTGGAACAATACGGAAACGAGAAAATCATTCTGGGAGCTGATGTAAAGAAGAATAAAATTTCTGTCAATGGCTGGAAAGAGGAAAGTCAGCAGCAGTTGATCCCTTTTTTGAAAGATTATACTAAAGAAGGAGTTTTCAAGGTGTTGTGTACCGACATCAGCCGTGACGGAATGTTGCAAGGGCCTTCCGTGGAACTATACCAGCAAATCCTGAAGGAGTTCCCGGATATGCATCTGATAGCCAGCGGAGGAGTAAGCTGTATACAGGATATTATCGACCTGGAAATAGCCAAAGTCCCGGCTGTTGTTTTCGGCAAGGCGTTATACGAGGGAAAAATTACATTGAAAGACTTAAACCGTTTCATGTAAGAACAAATTATGTTAGCAAAAAGAATCATACCTTGCCTGGACATCAAAGACGGGCAGACCGTAAAAGGAACCAATTTCGTAAACTTACGTCAAGCAGGTGATCCGGTAGAACTGGGGCATACCTACAGTGAACAGGGAGCTGACGAGCTGGTCTTTCTTGACATCACTGCCAGCCATGAAGGACGCAAAACCTTTACCGATTTGGTAAAACGGGTGGCGGCTAATATCAATATCCCCTTTACTGTAGGAGGAGGTATAAACGAACTGAACGATGTAGACCGGCTATTGAACGCGGGAGCTGACAAAGTTTCTATCAATTCATCAGCCATCCGTAATCCGGATTTGGTAGACAAGATTGCCAAACATTTCGGTTCACAAGTTTGTGTGGTAGCCATTGACGCCAAGCAGACCGAAACTGGCTGGAAATGCTATCTGAACGGTGGCCGGATTGAAACCGACAAGTACCTGTTTGACTGGGCTAAAGAAGTGAACAACCGCGGGGCAGGAGAAATTCTCTTCACGAGCATGAACCATGACGGAGTGAAAAACGGATATGCCAACGAAGCCCTCTCCACCCTGGCCGATTTACTGACAATTCCCGTCATCGCATCTGGAGGCGCCGGATGCATGGAACATTTCCGCGATACATTTGCAAAAGGGAAAGCAGATGCAGCATTAGCAGCCAGCGTTTTTCATTTCGGAGAGATTAAAATTCCCGAATTAAAACAGTATCTTTGCGAGCAAGGAATTAATGTGAGGTTATAACTCTGTTTTTAATTGCATCTAAATCTGTTTCCATTACCATCCCAGACAGGGTGAAAGACTGGCAAACGACCTTCAGGTCCTCATTCCACTCTGAATGACGATGCTGATGAAATTTTAAACAAGTTCTATACAACACCGATAATATAACAATAAAAATATAGAAAAATGGATTTGAATTTTGAAAAAATGAACGGGTTGATCCCCGCCATCATACAAGACAACAGCACCAACAAAGTACTGATGTTAGGGTTTATGAATGAAGAAGCATACCGAAAAACAATGGAAACTGGTAAAGTAACTTTCTTCAGCCGTACCAAGAACCGCCTGTGGACAAAAGGTGAAGAAAGCGGGAATTTCCTGAATGTTGTTTCTATAAAAGAAGACTGTGACAAGGATACCCTGCTGATCAAAGTAAATCCGGCAGGTCCTGTATGTCACACCGGAACAGATACTTGCTGGGGAGAAGAAAACAAAGAAGACATCATGTTCCTAAAGGAATTACAAGATTTCATTGACAAACGTCATGAGGAAATGCCCGCAGGCTCTTACACCACCAGCCTGTTCGAATCCGGTATCAACAAAATGGCACAGAAAGTAGGTGAAGAAGCCGTGGAAACGGTTATCGAAGCTTGTAACGGAACCGACGAACGCCTTATCTACGAAGGAGCCGATCTGATATACCACATGATTGTACTGCTCACCTCAAAAGGCTATCGCATCGAGGACCTTGCCCGTGAATTGAAAGAACGTCATAGCGCTACGTGGAAAAAACACTAAAATGATGGACGAAGCTCTCATTCGATATAAAAACGTATATATCAACCAACAAGAATTAGGCGTATTGGAAGATGTAAACCTGGAACTGAACAAGGGTGAATTTGTTTACCTCATTGGGAAAGTCGGTTCCGGAAAGACCTCATTACTGAAAACAATTTACGGTGAGCTGGATATACAGTCAGGAGAAGCCGAGGTGCTAGGCTACAACATGACTAACATCAAGCGGAAGCATATTCCCGAACTGCGCCGCCGTTTAGGCATTGTCTTTCAAGATTTTCAGTTACTGACAGACCGCACCGTACACGCTAACCTCAGTTTTGTATTGCGCGCCACCGGATGGACAAACAAAGCAACCATCAAAGCACGCATTGAAGAAGTACTGGACCAAGTGGGAATGACCGGTAAAGGATACAAAATGCCCAACGAACTATCGGGTGGCGAACAACAACGCATTGTTATCGCCCGTGCCATCCTAAACCGGCCGGACATTATTCTGGCCGATGAGCCGACGGGTAACCTGGACACGGAAACAGGGCGCAAAATTGTAGAACTTCTGAAATCCATTTGTGCTACAGGCTCCGCCATCATGATGACCACCCATAATCTGCATCTCTTGTCGGAATATCCGGGAGTTGTCTACCGTTTTGAGAATCATCATATCAAAGAAGTGACTCACGAATACAGCCGGATGGAAAGAAGTCAAAATGAGACCGAAAAAGGAGAAAAAACGACAGTTGCACCCCAAGAAACGGCAGAATAAGTAGATGAATGATAAATATCATCGCTAAAATGCTGATTTTTGCAGTCTTATTTGTATATTTGCACGCTAATTATCAATATAGGAACAATTAAAATACGAAACGAAAAATGAAAGTTTTAAAGTTTGGAGGTACTTCGGTAGGTTCTGCACAAAGAATGAAAGAAGTAGCCAAATTAATTACCGACGGTGAACAGAAGATTGTTGTACTTTCAGCCATGTCTGGAACAACAAACACGTTGGTTGAAATTTCGGATTATCTGTATAAGAAAAATCCCGAAGGTGCGAATGAAATCATTAACAGACTGGAGGCTAAATATAAACAGCATGTTAATGAACTTTATTCTACTGACGAGTATAAGCAGAAAACACAGGAATTTATAAAAGCACAGTTCGATTATATTCGTTCGTATACAAAAGATATTTTCACACTGTTCGAAGAAAAAGTAATCCTGGCACAAGGCGAGTTGATCTCTACCAACATGGTTACCAACTATTTGCAGGAACAAGGGGTCAACGCCATCTTACTTCCGGCATTGGAATTCATGCGCACGGACAAGAACTCGGAGCCCGACCCTGTATATATCAAAGAAAAACTGACCGCACAGCTAGAAATACATCCGGACGCTGAAATTTATATCACACAAGGTTTTATCTGCCGTAACGCCTACGGCGAGATAGATAATCTGCAACGTGGCGGAAGCGACTATACCGCATCACTGATCGGTGCCGCTGTAAATGCCTCTGAAATCCAGATATGGACAGATATTGACGGTATGCACGATAATGATCCGCGCATCGTAGACAAGACTTCTCCCGTACGTCACCTGCACTTCGAAGAAGCTGCCGAATTGGCCTACTTTGGTGCGAAGATTCTGCACCCTACTTGCGTACAGCCTGCCAAATATGCCAATATTCCCGTCCGTCTGCTTAATACAATGGAACCTACAGCCCCGGGAACTTTGATTTCCAATGATACGGAAAAAGGCAAAATCAAGGCAGTTGCAGCCAAAGACAATATCACTGCCATCAAGATCAAATCAAGCCGTATGTTACTGGCCCACGGCTTCTTGCGCAAAGTATTCGAAATCTTCGAAAGCTATCAGACCTCTATCGACATGATCTGCACTTCAGAGGTTGGCGTTTCCGTATCCATTGATAACACCAAACATCTGAATGAAATTCTGGACGACTTGAAGAAATATGGTACAGTAACCGTAGATCAGGACATGTGTATCATCTGTGTAGTCGGTGACCTGGAATGGGAAAATGTAGGCTTTGAAGCCAAAGCGTTGGACGCCATGCGCGACATACCGGTACGTATGATTTCATTCGGCGGTAGCAACTACAATATTTCTTTCCTGATTCGTGAAGAAGACAAGAAGAAAGCATTGCAGTCATTAAGCGATCATTTATTCAACAATAAATAATTTCTACTGTAGGGGCGGATTCAATCCGCCCGAATACATCTCACTTTATAAAGTTGGTGTTTTCGGGCGAATTTAATTCGCCCTTGCTCATAAAAACAAAATACAATATGAAAGGAACATTCCCCGTAAACAAGTTCAGAGAGTTGGAAACTCCCTTTTACTATTACGATGTCAATGTGCTGCGAGAAACCTTGTCATGCATCAATAAAGAAGCAGGCAAATACAATAATTTCTGCGTGCATTACGCCGTGAAGGCCAATGCTAACCACAAAGTCCTGACAATTATCCGCGAAAGCGGTCTGGGAGCCGACTGTGTAAGTGGCGGAGAAATCCGCGCAGCCATTAAGGCCGGATTCCCGACAAACAAAATAGTCTATGCAGGTGTAGGTAAGACAGACTGGGAAATCAATCTGGGTCTGGATTATGATATTTTCTGCTTCAATGTAGAGTCCGTACCCGAACTGGAAATCATTAATGAACTAGCTTCCGCCAAAGGCAAAACAGCCCGTGTAGCTTTCCGTATCAATCCGAATGTAGGTGCGCATACCCATGCAAATATCACCACCGGACTAGCAGAGAACAAATTCGGTATCAGCATGGAAGATATGGACAAAGTGATCGATATGGCCGGAACATTGCCTCATGTAAAATTTGTAGGCTTACATTTCCACATCGGTTCTCAGATTTTGGATATGGGTGATTTTGTAGCCTTGTGCAACCGTGTAAACGAACTACAGGAAAAACTCTATGCCCGCCAAATCATAGTAGAACATATCAATGTAGGCGGCGGTTTAGGAATTGATTATGCACACCCCAACCGTCAAGCCATCCCCAACTTCACGGAATACTTTGCCACTTATCACAAGCATCTGAAACTGCGCCCCCAGCAAACTTTACATTTTGAACTGGGACGTGCCGTAGTAGGACAGTGCGGCAGCCTTATCAGCAAAGTGATTTATGTAAAGCAAGGAGCCAACAAACAGTTCGCCATATTAGATGCCGGCATGACTGACTTGATTCGTCCTGCCCTTTATCAGGCATACCACAAAATAGAAAATATCACTTCGGAAGAACCTATGGAAACTTACGATGTGGTAGGCCCCATCTGCGAATCATCCGATGTATTCGGCAAAGCTATTGATTTGAACAAAGCACACCGTGGTGACCTTTTCGCTCTCCGTTCAGCAGGAGCATATGGTGAAATTATGGCATCGGCTTACAATTGTCGTGCATTGCCCAAAGGATATACTTCAGAAGAGTTAGTATAAACCAACTCCAACTGCCTGAATAAATAAGAAACAGCGCCGCTTTGATACAAAGCGGCGCTGTTTCTTATTTATCTTCCGGAATGAAATCTTCTTTTATAAATTCATCATACACACGCCGCGGATGATCCGCTTTTGAGAATCCATTATTACCAAAATTCTGTTCACGGAATTTCTTTAGCTTTAAATTATCTTCCGCATACTCACGCAAAGTTTTCTGCTTACCTCCTAATATAGAACTATCCAGCACCTCACATTCCAACAGATTTTCCTTCGGAGTAATTATTGGAAGGAGCTTCTGTTCCAAAAAACCACGATAGGCCCCCACATACTCACACCAACACTCCCCTTTCACCTCATAAATACGATAAGTGTACTTAGACAAAGCTGTTTTAATAAAAATTTCATTCCCCATCACCTCGGCCACGGCTTCTAAGTTATAAGCCAAGTCTTTAATCTTGATAATCTTCTTTCCCGACTCATCTTCCTTGATTTCCGTAGCCCAAAAATCGGAATGCATAAGCTGATCAAGTATATTGATCAAACTTTCTTTAATCTCAAATTGTATTCTCATAATAATTGCCCGTTGGTCAGGACTTGTTACAGGTTTCAGTTAACTTCTTTAAATATAGCAATTATACTTGAAAAATATTCACGAAAACACACTTTTAACATTAAATTATAATTAAATCTGAGCTTTTGAATAAATAAAGAATATTCATTCTGCTACAATTCAATTATTTGCTGTATTTTTGCACGTTTTTAATACAGATCACACATGGAACTATTCACCATAGATACAATCTTACCAATAGCTTCGGGAGCCTTGTTTATCACGCAGGCTGTTTACTATCTAGGGCTATATAACAAACTATACACTCACAGCAGAGAAACAGCATATGCCACTGATATAAATACTCAAAATCCTCCACTGTCTGTCATTATTGTGGCAAAAGACGCCACCCACGAATTACAAGAAAACCTCCCATTTATTTTAGAGCAAAACTATCCGGAATTCGAAGTGATTGTGATTTACGACCGCCCGGCGGATGATTGTGACAATACGTTGAAATTACTGGAAGACAAATACCCCAATCTCTATCATACCTTTATCCCCGACAGTGCACGCTATATCAGCCACAAAAAACTGGGAATAACAATGGGAATTAAAGCCAGCCGTCATGAATGGCTGGTATTTACCGAACCCGATTGCCGTCCGCAAAGCAATCAATGGCTGAAACAGATGGCACGTAATTTCACACCTGCCACCGAAATCGTTTTAGGCTACAGCAACTACGAAAAAGTACCGGGATGGTTTAATAAGAAAATCACTTTCGACACATTGCTGAATTCTATGCGTTATTTGGGTATGGCTGTTTCCGGACATCCCTACATGGGTACAGGAAGGAATATGGCTTATCGGAAAACGCTGTACTACAAGCAGAAGGGATTTGCCTCCCACCTGAATCTGCAACGTGGAGAAGATGATTTGTTTATCAATGAAACAGCCCGTGCACACAATACACGAGTTGAAGCCAGCCCTGAAAGTCTGATGCGAATCGCCATGCCTAAATATAAAAGAATATGGTGTGAAGAGAAAATAAGCTATGCGGCTACCAGCCGGTTATTTCATGGAACCGCCCGTTATCTCATGGGATTTGAAACTTGCAGCAGATTCTTGTTCTATACAGCCATCATCGCCACTATAACCATCAGTATTCTTCTCCACCAATGGACTATTGCAGCCATTGCCGTTTTGCTATGGTTAGCACGCTTCACGATGCAACTGATTGTTTTCAGAAAAACCGCCAAAGTTTTTGGCGAACGGAAGTTCTGTGCACTACTCCCCTTATTCGATTTTCTGCAACCTGCATGGAATGGGGTATTCAAATTACAACGTAAATTCAGACGGAAAAATGAGTTTATGAGAAAATAAAAAGAGAATGAAACCAACTATACATTTCTTAATTTAATAATACGAATTATGATCAGATTAAATGTTTTTATCCAAGTAAACGAGAGTAACCGCAATGCTGTCTTAGAAACAGCAAAGGAATTGGTAGCACAATCTTTAAACGACAACGGTTGTATCGCTTATGATGTTTTTGAGAGCGCGACACGTAAAGATGTACTTATGATTTGCGAAACATGGAAAGATGCTGAGTCACTGGATGCACACGAAAAGGCTGCACATTTTATAACCTTGGTTCCTAAATTGCAAGAATTGGGCAAGATGAAATTAGAAAAATTTGAATTCTAATCCGGTTATCCATCTTGATCCGACAAAAACAAATCAGGGTTTGTATAAACAAGCCCTGATTTATTTTTATCCGCCAAGAAAGGTTATGCAAGAAACACTTTTCCACCAATGTAATCACTGCCTGAAAAAAATAGAAGAGTATCACATTATCCAGCATAACAAATTGAAACCTTTTATCGCTTTATATTCTCTAACACACCCCGAACAGCCCCTTTTCATTGTTTTCACCCACCCATGCACATGCAATATTATTCGGTCAAACTATAAATGTAACAATTTAAAATTTTCTTTTTACAACGAAATATCACCAATATTGTTTGTTTTATATCATATTTCGCTTCAATAAGATTTAATATGTATATTATTTGCATATTAAAGACAATTACTCTACTTTTGCACCCGTTTTAAAAACAATAAAAAGTTTCAAATTGAAAGCATAAGTATGAAAATAATCTGGTCCATCCGTTCTTTCAACTTTACCAATATACCGTAAATGCGTTTGTCTAGAAGCGTGTTATAAGTAGTATTGTAAAATCAGAAAAACAGTTGAATCTCATGTTTACTTTCATTTCTATAATGGCTGTCGGAGTCCTTATAGGCTATCCCTTACGCCATAAATCCCAAATACGCAAGATCACTCCTCTCATCCATATCGTGGTCTGTCTGCTACTTTTCTTACTAGGTCTCTCTATTGGTCTTAACAGACTGATTATTGACAATCTTGGTTACTTCTGCGGCCAGGCAGCCGTCATCTCCTCATTAAGCATATTGGGCAGCATGATGGCCTCCCTTGCAGTATACCGCATCTTTTTCAGAGGAAAGGGGGCAAACGGTGAAAAGTAGTCTTGTAACTCTAGCCTTTTTCTTGTTTGGCTGCGTAACCGGAGTCAGCTATGCGGTGGACTTCGACGTACACCAAACCTCTGTATATGTACTATATGTACTGATGCTGTTACTCGGCATTAATCTTGGAAGCAACCGCAACCTCAGGCAGTTTGTTTTATCCCTCAATTTCAGGACACTGCTCGTACCCTTTGCCACCGTAAGCGGTACTCTGTTGTTTTCCGCTATCGGAGGCTTTCTCTTGAGCCGCTGGAGTATCTTCGACTGCATGGCTGTCGGAAGCGGATTCTCCTATTATTCCGTTTCCTCCATCCTTATCACGCAGATCAAATCCCCCTCCATCGGTGTGCAGCTTGCTACCGAATTGGGGACCATCGCGCTACTATCCAATATCTTCCGGGAAATGACCGCCTTGATAGGAGCTCCCCTTTTCCGCAAATATTTCGGTTATCTGGCACCTATCTCGGCGGCGGGCATCGGTTCTTCCGACATTTCTCTGGCAGCCATCGCACGCTGCTCCGGACCGGAAGCCGTACCCGTGGCCATCGTCCACGGCATACTGATAAACATAAGCATGCCTTTCTTCGTTTCTTTCTTTTGCAAACTGTAAGCTGAAGGAAGTGACATACTATACATAACTTTACATTCTCTCTATAAAGAACCGGCCCTGTCACGAATTCGCAGCAGGGTTGGTTCTAACACATCCGCCCAACTAAAGCATTTCTTCCTAACAATTAAGCCTTTTCTTTCTATCAACTACTACAGACTTTCACAACAGACTGTACAGTCCATTACATCAGACCGTACAGTCCACTATAATGGACTATACGATTCACTGTAGGAAACTGTAGTACATTACCGCATAAAAAGACTTAATCATAAGAAAAAAAGACCTTAGCATTATAAGAAAAAAAGGATTAATACCGGATATACGGAAAAAGCAGAAAGAGAATCTTCTCATTCAAACCGAATAGATTTTGCCGGATGAATACGCGTCACCAGAAATGACGGCCCGACAAGCATCAGCACCGATACCAGCAAGGTACAGACATTCAGCAACAAATAAATCCAAATATTGAATTCAATAGGAACACGATCTACATAATAAGTGGCAGGGTCCAGTTTGAAAAGATGAAATTGAGATTGAATAAAGCATAATGCCACCCCGATGATATTTCCCCATACCATCCCCCTGCCAATCAAGAATACCGAAAAACTGAGGAATATCTTACGAATAGCAAAATTATCAGCACCCAATGCTTTCAGCACCCCGATCATATTGGTACGTTCCAGAATGATAATCAGCAAACCGGATATCATGGTGAATCCTGCCACCCCCGTCATGAGAAACAGGATAACCCACACATTCATATCCAGCAAATCCAGCCATGCAAATATCTGAGGATTGACTTCCTCCACACTCTGAGTATAGTAAGTACCTCCGTATGCATCCACCTGCGTATCCACCCGTGCACGGATTTCCTCTTTCACCGACTCCAACCGGCTATACTCATTCACTTCCAGTTCTATACCACTCACCTGCCCTTTCTGCCAACTATTCAAACGGTTCACCGTATATAAGTCGGTTATCAGAAACAAATCATCGTATGCGGAAAAATTGGTCTGATAGATGCCGGCTACAGTAAGACGACGTGCACGCACATTGTCCTCTATATAATAGGTATAGATTTTATCACCCAGTTTCAGATGTAGTCTGTCGGCAATAGTGCGGGACACCAATACCTTATTAGTAGAGGCAGTATCCGAGAAAACAGGAATCTCCCCTTCCTGCAAATGATTCTTTAAAAACCTCCAGTCGTATTCATGAGAAACACCTTTCAGCACCATTCCCTGAAAGCTGTCGCTTGTCATTATCATTCCCGGCTTGGTGGAATAGCGCTGCACGTGCTTTACTCCTTCCAGTGTTTTCAACAGATGGAGCAAACTGTCGTTGGCTACAATGGGAACCGTCTGATAAGATTGCTGGGAGTCGAAGTTAGTTATTACGATATCGGTCCCCAAGCCTACCACCTTGTCGCGTACCTCATGTTTGAAACCGATCACCACCGCTACCGACACAATCATGACGGCCAGCCCGATAGCTATGCCCAGCATAGCAATGCGGACGGCAGGCTTGGACACCTCTTTTCCACCCTCATTGCTGCGATAGATGCGTCTGGCAATAAAGAGCTTCCAGTCCATATCAGTCTTCTACTCTTCCGGGATATGCTTCCAATGCCTTACGCAGTACGAACAACGCACGGACCAGATCCTCTTTCTTCAACACGTAGGCAATACGCACCTCATTACGGCCTGCACCCGGAGTAGTATAGAATCCGGCAGCCGGAGCCATCATGACCGTCTCGCCTTCATAGTTGAATTCCGACAGACACCATGCACAGAACTTTTCACTGTCGTCCACCGGCAATTTGGCAACCGTATAGAATGCACCCATCGGTATAGGTGAATAAACACCCGGAATACGGTTCAGCCCGTCAATCAAGCACTTACGGCGCTCCACGTATTCGTCATACGTCTCGCGTGTGTACTCTTCGGGGGCATCCAATGAAGCTTCGGCAGCAATCTGACCGATCAAAGGAGGACTCAGACGTGCCTGGCAGAATTTCATGACGGCATTTCTCACTTCCTTATTCTTGGTAATCAACGCACCGATACGGATGCCGCATTCGGAATAACGCTTGGACACCGAGTCAATCAGCACCACATTTTCTTCAATGCCTTCCAAGTGACAGGCAGAAATATAAGGCGAACCGGTATAAATAAACTCGCGGTACACTTCATCCGAGAACAGGTAAAGATCATACTTCTTCACCATGTCACGAATCTGGTTCATCTCGCGGCGAGTATACAAATAGCCGGTCGGATTATTCGGGTTACAGATCAGAATAGCTTTTGTGCGTTCGTTTATCAACTCCTCGAACTTCTCCACTTTCGGCAGGGAGAACCCTTCCTCGATGGTAGTCGTCACCGTGCGGATCACGGCACCCGCCGAAATGGCAAACGCCATATAATTGGCATAGGCAGGTTCCGGCACAATGATCTCATCTCCCGGATTCAAGCAACTCAGAAAAGCAAACAGCACCGCTTCCGAACCTCCGGTAGTGATGATGATATCATCGGCAGACAAGTTGATGTCATATTTCTTATAATAACCCACCAGCTTCTCGCGATAGCTGCGGTATCCCTGGCTGGGACTATATTCCAAAACGGTACGGTCAATATTACGAATCGCATCAAGGGCCGCTCGCGGAGTAGGCAGGTCGGGCTGACCGATATTCAGGTGATACACATGAACTCCTCTCTGTTTTGCAGCATCGGCCAGCGGTGCCAATTTGCGAATTGGCGATGCGGGCATCTCGTTTCCTCTGATGGATATTATTGGCATAATGTTATAAAAATTATTTAATCGAAGTGCAAAGATAGACTTTCGCAACCAACCGAGCAAACAATTAATTAAGAATTTAAATCTTTGTTATCTTAATGCGCATTTTTTAGGGTTATTAAAAAAAAACATGTAAGTTTGTTCCAGTAAAACAAAGCAAAATATCAAATGAATCTATACCTGATAACCTTCCAGTCCTCCTTGAACAGAATTGAGTCTGTATATGATTGCCATAAAGATTTATTTGTGGAAATCGAGAAGTTTTTCACGCTTCATCTGGTACCTTATACAGAGGCTGCAAGTATTCCGGCAGATGCCTACCGGATGGCTTTCATCGCTTCGGGCGGGGTAGAAAAAATGGTCACCCAACACTTCGAACTACTTCCCTATCCTATCCATCTGCTGACCGACGGACAACAGAACTCACTGGCTGCTTCCCTGGAAATAGCTACATGGATACGCAGCAAAGGAATGAAAGTACATATTATTCATGGCACTATCCCCAATATGGTGAGACAACTGATAGATCATCACAAGGCTTTCGCCGCCCAGCGCGAGGTAAGAGGAAAACGAATCGGAGTTGTGGGATATTCTTCTCCGTGGCTGGTGGCCAGCAATGTAGATTACCTGCTTGCCAGACGCCGCTGGGGAATAGAGTTCATTGATATCCCCATGGAGGAAGTGTATTGTCTTTTTTATCAGATAAAGGATGATGATATAGGATATGAGGCGTCCGTATTTGCCAACCGTGCCATTGCCTGCCGGGAAGGGACTCCGGAAGATTTGCTGAAAGCCATGCGTCTTTATCAGGCAGTGAAAATTATTTGCGAGAAAAAAAAGCTGGATGCAGTAACCCTCTCCTGCTTCTCCCTGATTGAGAAATTAGGAACAACTGGATGTCTGGCACTTGCCCTGCTTAATGATGAAGGCATTCCGGCCGGATGTGAAGGAGACTTACAATCCATCTTTACTCTGCTCATCGCCAAAACACTGACCGGCCAGGCAGGATTCATGGCGAATCCGGCATTCATCAACGATGACCTGAACGAAATAGTGATGGCTCACTGTACGATTGCCACCAAAATGGTGGATCAGTTTATCATCCGGAATCATTTTGAAACAGAAACCGGAATAGCCATACAGGGTATTTTGCATCCGGGAGGCATCACGATGATAAAATGCGCGGGAGAATGCCTGGACGAGTATTTCGTATCCACAGGCCAACTGATAGAAAATACCAACTACATCAATGCCTGCCGCACACAAGCAAGAATCAAACTGGACAAATCGGTAGACTATTTTATGCGTAATCCTTTAGGTAACCATCACATCATATTAATGGGCGATCATGAAAAAGTGATTCACGAATTCATGCAATTGAACAGCTGCAAACTAGTGGAATAAGGAAAGCATGAAGAAATTAAGTAAAATGGGAGATGAAGATTAAATAAATTGTATCTTTGTATCCAATTTAATATTCAATAAAACAATAAACTTTTATGATGCATACTTGGTTTGAATGTAAGATACGTTACGAAAAAGTCATGGAAAACGGCATGAACAAGAAAGTAACGGAACCCTATTTGGTTGACGCGCTGAGCTTTACTGAAGCAGAAGCCCGTATTATTGAAGAAATCACTCCGTATATCAGCGGTGAGTTCACTGTTTCGGACATCAAACGAGCCAACTACAGCGAACTGTTCCCCTCTGAAGAAGATGCAGCCGACCGCTGGTTTAAGTGCAAGCTGTTCTTCATCACGCTGGACGAAAAAAGCGGAGCAGAAAAAAAGACCTCCACTACCGTACTGGTACAAGCTTCCGACCTGCGCGACGCTGTAAAGAAACTGGACGAAGGAATGAAAGGTACAATGGCAGACTACGTGATTGCATCCGTAGCCGAAACCGCCATCATGGATGTTTACCCATACGAAGCCGAACCGGATGTGAAACCTGAATTTCCGGATGCCGGAAAAACCGAATAAAGCCTGATAAAAAATAGAAAGTATAACAGATAATGAGCATTCAAGCAAATTTAAAAGAAGTTCTTTCCGAACTGCCTACGGGGGTCCGCCTGGTAGCCGTATCCAAATTCCATCCCAACGAGGCATTGGAAGAAGCGTATGCTGCCGGCCAGCGTATTTTCGGTGAGAGCCACGTGCAGGAAATGACTCAGAAATATGAAACCCTGCCCAAAGACATTGAATGGCATTTCATCGGCCACCTGCAAACAAACAAAGTAAAATACATGGCCCCTTATGTAGCTATGATACATGCCATAGACTCGTATAAATTATTGGTTGAAGTCAATAAACAAGCTTCCAAAGTCCATCGCGTCATCCCTTGTTTATTGCAGATACATATCGCCCAAGAGGAAACGAAATTCGGTTTCTCTTTTGACGAATGCAGGGAAATGCTGGATACAGGCGGATGGAAGGATTTGAAAAATGTCCGCTTATCAGGAGTGATGGGTATGGCGACCAATGTGGATGACGACGAACAAATCAAAAGAGAATTTTGTTCCTTAAATACATTCTTCAAAGAAATCAAGCAGAGCTATTTTTCTGATTCAGAATACTTCAAAGAAATTTCCATGGGTATGTCACACGATTATCCGCTGGCGGTGGAAGCCGGAAGTACACTAGTCAGGGTAGGAAGCAAAATCTTTGGAGAACGAAACTATTAAAACTACTATTTATATGACTCAATTAAAAACCACTTTTGCCGGGTTGTCACTGCGCAATCCTATTATTATCAGCAGTTCCAGCCTTACAAACAGCGCTGAAAAGAACAAGAAACTGGAGCTGGCAGGCGCCGGAGCCATTGTTTTGAAATCAGTTTTCGAAGAGCAGATCATGATGGAAGCACATCACATGGCTACTTATGGTTCTCCCGAAGGAGATGACTACTTGAGCACATATGTACGCTCTCATGCATTGAACGAATATATTTCATTGATTGAACAGACTAAAAGGCTTTGCACCATTCCTGTCATTGCCAGCATCAACTGTTTCAGCAACTCAGAATGGACAGACTTTGCCCGTACTGTGGAAACAGCAGGCGCCGACGCACTGGAAATCAACATCCTTTCCTTGCAGACCGAAAAAGAATATCAATGCGGTTCTTTCGAACAGCGTCATATCGATATCGTAAGCAGTATCAAGAAACAGATTTCCATCCCCGTCATTGTGAAACTGGGCAGCAATCTGACCAACCCCATCGCACTGATCAACCAGCTTTATGCCAACGGAGCCAATGCTGTGGTATTGTTCAACCGATTCTACCAGCCGGACATCAATATCGACACTATGACATATTCTGCAGGCGATGTATTCAGTACTCCTGCCGACTTGTCCAACGGACTGCGCTGGACTGCTATCGCTTCGGCACAAGTTCCTCAGACAGACTATGCCATCTCAGGCGGTGTGCACGATGGAAAAGCGATAGTCAAAGCAATCCTGGCAGGCGCTTCGGCTGTAGAATTATGCAGTGTCATCTACCAAAGAGGCAATCAGGTCATTGCAGATATGACAAATGAAATAACTCAATGGATGAACCGGCAGGGCTACAAGAATATCAGCGAATTCAAGAGTTCGATGAACGCGCTGTCTACTGGAGCCAGCAATCCGTTTGAACGTACACAGTTCATGAAGTATTTCAGCAGTAAAGAATGAAAAATAGTGGTTAGTGATTAATTGGTTGGTTAGTGGTTCATATCCATGCGGTATCACAGCACAGCCCATTAACTACTAATCACTAACCACTATTTTTTCCCTCTGTTTAATTTGTATGCTCCAAAGAAAGTCTTATATTTGCACATTTGATTAAAGTTTGTGCAAAATATAAACAAAAGAGTATATACAATGGAGCAGAGTTTTATTGCCTTCCTGGAAGACAGCATAAAGAAAAACTGGGATTTGGATGCCCTTACAGATTATAAAGGTGCCACATTACAATATAAAGATGTAGCCCGCAAAATAGAAAAGCTACACATCATCTTCGAATTAAGCGGCATCAAGCAAGGAGACAAGATAGCTGTCTGTGGTCGCAACAGTTCTCATTGGGGAGTTACCTTCCTGGCTGCCGTTACATACGGAGCAGTCATTGTTCCCATTCTTCACGAATTCAAATCGGACAACATTCATAATATAGTCAATCACTCGGAAGCACGCCTGTTAATGGTAGGCGATATGGTATGGGAGAATCTGAATGAAAATGCCATGCCGTTGTTAGAAGGGGTTATCTTGATGAATGACTATACCCTGCTAGTGTCCCGCAGTTCCAAATTGGACTATGCACGCGATCATCTGAATGAACTGTTCGGAAAGAAATATCCGCGCAATTTCCGCCGGGAACATGTCAGCTACCGCCGGGATACACCGGAAGAACTGGCTGTGATCAACTATACTTCCGGCACGACCAGTTATTCCAAAGGAGTGATGATTCCTTACCGCGCATTGTGGTCGAATACCCAGTTCGCTTTTGATGTCTTGAAAATGAATCCGGGTGACAAGCTGGTTTCCATGCTCCCTATGGCACACATGTACGGACTGGCTTTCGAGTTCCTTTATGAATTCTGTGTGGGATGCCATATTTATTTCCTGACCCGTACCCCCAGTCCGAAAATCATCTTCCAAGCCTTTTCCGAAGTGAAACCCAATCTGGTAGTAGCCGTTCCATTGATTATCGAAAAAATCATCAAGAAGAATGTACTGCCCAAACTGGAAACCCCGGCTATGAAGATTTTACTGAAAGTTCCTATCATCAATGATAAAATCAAAGCCACAGTCCGCGAACAGATGATTAATGCCTTCGGAGGTAATTTTTACGAAATTATTGTAGGAGGCGCCGCTTTCAATCAAGAAATAGAGCAGTTCCTGAAAAGTATAGATTTCCCCTATACCGTGGGATATGGCATGACTGAATGTGCTCCAATTATCTGTTATGAAGATTGGAAATATTTCAAGCTAGGGTCCTGCGGAAAGGCGGCTCCCCGTATGGAAGTCAAAATATTGAGCCCCGACCCTGAGAATATAGTAGGTGAGATAGTATGCAAAGGACCTAATGTAATGTTAGGCTATTACAAGAATCCCGAAGCTACCGCCGAGGTAATAGACAAGGACGGCTGGTTGCATACCGGTGACCTGGGTGTTATGGATGCGGAAGGCAATGTTACCATCAAGGGACGCAGCAAAAACATGCTGTTAGGTCCATCGGGACAGAATATTTATCCGGAAGAGATTGAAGATAAATTGAATAACATGCCGTTCGTTTCAGAAAGTATTATCATACAGCAGGCAGACAGCAAACTGGCGGCTTTGGTTTATCCCGATTTCGACGATGCCTTTGCTCATGGGCTGGATAATGACGCGATAACACAGGCAATGGAAGAGAACCGTATCAACTTGAATACAGAACTTCCTGCATATTCACAAATAGCCCGTGTAAAAATCTATCCGGAAGAATTCGAGAAAACTCCTAAAAAGAGTATCAAACGTTTCTTATATCAGGAAGTAAAATAACACCTGACAGAAAAAAGAACCTGCCTGCAACATATATAATGTATAAGTCTGAAGATTATAGATGTTGCAGGCTATACATTATATATGTTACAGGTTATACATCCGCATATATGGGCACCTGGATCATGATACGTGAAAGGAGACAATACAAAACATAATTTTACTCTTTCACCCCGATCAATTCTCCCCATAATTCCCCCTTATATCTACATTTTTATTACATTTGCATCCAAGAAACTAAAAATGTATGAAAATGAATATGCGTATAGCAGCAATACTCCTTTTAGGATATTGTGCAGGTATGTCAACTCCTGCTTTTGCCCAGAAAAAGGACAAGCTTAAAAAGGGTCCCAACATCTCCTTGAACATTTCCGCGAAGAAAGACAGTGTCAAAACCACTTATCTGAATATCGGTCTGTTTACAAATATCTATCAACTGAAAGGAATCGGCATCAACGCTGTGTCCAGTGTTGTACAAAACGATATGACGGGTTTCCAAATCTCCGGTCTGGCCAGCATTACCGGACGCCACGCCTCCGGTTTCCAACTGGGAGGTATTGCCAATGTAGCCGGAGGCAATGCCAATGGCATTATGCTCAGCGGACTGATGAATGTTGCCGGAGGGAAAGCCAACGGTATTCAATTTTCCGGATTAGGCAACATTGCCGGAAACATATCAAGAGGAGTTACCATCGGCGGTCTGATGAATCTGGCCGGCAACAAAGCCCAAGGAGTTCAGATAGCCGGCTTGGCCAACATTGCCGGAAAATCACAAAATGGTGTCGCTATCGGCGGACTTATGAACGTATCTGCCGAGAAACTGAACGGAGCACAAGTTTCCACCCTGCTCAATATCAGTGGCGGAGAAGCCAAAGGCGCTCAAGTCTCAGCTATTGGTAATGTAGGTGTAAACGTGAATGGTATGCAATTCTCCGCCATCAGCAATATCGCTGCCGGAGAAATCAGAGGCTTGCAGCTTTGTGGTGCGGTAAATATCGCCGTCAAGACGGAAAATGCCCTGCAATTCTCAGGACTGACCAATGTTTGCCAAGGCAAGTTACGCGGTGTGCAGTTCGCTCCCGGCAACTATGCCGGAGAAGTAAGCGGTGCGCAAATCGGTTTACTCAACCTGTGCGGCGGGAATGTAAAAGGGATACAAATAGGAATCATCAACCATAGCAAGGATACTACCGCCCATAAACTAGGTTTGGTGAATATCACTCCTAAAACCCGTATCCAGATGATGCTGTTTGCAGGTAACACCAGCAAACTGAATGCTGCCGTGCGTTTTAAAAACCGCCGGAGTTATACTATGCTGGGTATCGGTACACACTATCTGGATTTGAATGACAAATTTTCGGGCTGTGTGTTCTATCGTACCGGTCTTTACTATCCCATCGCCTCCAAACTGGAACTAAGTGGCGACTTAGGTTATTTCCATATAGAAAACTTTGAAAATGAAGATGCGGAAACACCGGAACGCATGTATTCATTACAAGCCCGTATCAATCTGGAATATAAATTCAAATCCAGAATCAGTTTCTTTGCATCGGGTGGTTACGGCATGACGCGCTACTATGATAAAAATAAGTTCTACGAAAAAAAACCTATTTTCGAAGCAGGTGTTATCTTATTTTAAGCAGCCGTCACACTAGTATAAACTAATTCATACAATATGAAACTACAGCATATCGCATTAGTCTGCCTGCTGGCATTAAGTGCTGGGAATGTCACAGCCCAGATACTCCACCGCTCCGATTCCATTTATACATTCACCGACCCTCGCCTGCAAAAAAAACACCCTTGGCGTGCCGCTGCCGAAACTTTCGGAATGAATGTCGGAGTATGGGCATTCGACCGTTATGTAATGAACGAAGACTTTGCCAAAATCAGTATCGGCAGCATACGGCGCAATATCAAGCATGGTTTTGTATGGGATAACGACCAATTCTCCACCAACCTGTTCGCCCACCCCTATCACGGAAATCTCTATTTCAATGCAGCACGCAGCAACGGACTTACCTTTTGGGAATCAACTCCATACGCCTTTGCTGGTAGTTTGATGTGGGAAATAGCCGCAGAAGTGGAGCCGCCCGCCATCAATGACCTGATGGCAACCACCCTAGGCGGCATCGCCCTGGGAGAAGTAACGCACCGTATGTCTTCTTTGGTACTGGACGACTCCAAGCGTGGTTTCTCACGTTTCACCCGCGAGTTTTTGGGAACCCTGATCTGCCCCATGCGGGGATTGAACCGAATGATAACCGGCGAGATGTGGCAAGTAAAACGCTCTCATTACAAATACCACGATTACGACCGCATTCCGGTACACTTTTCCATAGGTGCCGGTGACCGTTATCTGGCCGACGACAATTACCTGTTCCGTGGAGAGCACAATCCCTACCTTGAATTCCGGGTACAATACGGAGATGCTTTCGATAAAGTGAATGACGGCCCATACGATTATTTCACCGCACGGGCCACCTTCGGTCTTTCCGGGAACCAGCCTCTTATCAGCCAGATCAACCTGATGGGCAAACTATGGGGTGTCCCCCTGAAAACCACTACCGGCATGGAAATGATGTTCGGTATCTTCCAGCACTTCAACTATTTTGATTCCGAGGAAGTGATTGACGGATCGGGACGTATCCCTTACAAGATTTCGGAAGCTGCCAGTGTGGGACCGGGTATGATTTATAAATTCCCTCAAATGAACAGTCTGGTAAATTTGGAGCAACGTGTATTCCTGAGTGCCATCCTGCTGGGTGGAAGCCTTACCGACTATTACAACGTAATAGACCGCAATTACAATATGGGAAGCGGATACAGCATCAAGAACAACACCATTCTGGATTTCGGCCGTTATGGCATGTTCGCACTGAATATGCATCTTTACCAAATTTTTACCTGGAAAGGATACGAACATAAAGATTTGGAAACAATAGATCCGCTCTATCTGAATGCGCAGGGAGACAAAGGAAATGTAATGCTCGCTGTGGTGAATCCGATTATCGAGCTAAATCTAAGTTCCCACTTCAAGGCCAATATGGAAGTGTCCTATTACTACCGCCACACACATTATTCCTACCATGAGGACGTAAGATATAAGACCTTTGAAACCCGATTAGGATTAATTTATCAATTCTAAAGCAATGAAGAACGGACACGGCTCAAGGTTTCGGGGGTCATCTGTAATAAGGAAGCGATGTATACAAGAGGCGCACGCTTCAATATCTCGGGATGAAGTTGCAACAGTTTGTTATAACGCTCATGAGCCGGTTCAAAACGAAGTGTGTCCGCCTTTACCTGTGACTCTATCAAAGAATGTTCGATAAAGCTGCGATAAAGACGTTCGATATCGTGATATTGATCTATCAATTTCTCCACTTCCACACGGGGTAACTCCCATACCACGGATGCTTCCAAAGTTTCCACCATCAAGCGGGTGGGCTCCTGTTTAAAATAACTCTCTATGCAAATAATCATTCCGTTCTCATAACCGATATGCTCAGTCAGATCTTTATCATACTTATAATAAAATTGTCTGAGCATTCCTTTTTCTATAAACAACATTGCTTTACACACCTCACCGGCCTGCAAAACAATCTCCCCTTTACGATATTTTCTACAAACTAAAATTTCGGCTAATGCGTGAACACTTTCTCTACTGAGAGGATGGTTAACTTCTGCTATCCTTCTAGCTATGTCTATACTAGTTGTCATGTGCTCCCAATTTTTGTATTTTTTGCAAAAATACAAAAAAAGGCCGAATAAATAGATACAAATAACAAAATTAAGCCGATAATGTTCTGAATAATAGTTTTTTTTATATACTTTTGAAACGCAATAGTAATAAAACGACCTTTATGAAACTACTAGCCTCTTTAACAATCCTGGGTTTAGTCATGGCACAAAGTGTCACAGCCCAAACGAATTACACAAAGGATCCAGAAAGCTGCACTAGCATTATGGTAGGAAAGAAAGCAACTACCGATGGATCAGTTATAACCAGTCATACATGCGACAGCTGGTACCGAACCTGGGTAAACATGGTTCCGGCAGAAAGTTATGAAAGGGATACTGTAATGAATATTTACGATGGCCGTATGCACACCGAGTTTGTAGCCGACCAGACTAATGTAAAAATCAAGGGGCAAATACCACAAGCGAGAAAAACATATGCCTTCATGGACACCTCCTACCCTTGTATCAACGAAAAGCAACTGGGAATAGGTGAAACTACCGTAAGCGGACGCAGGGATCTGGAAAATCCCAAGGGTATGTTTATGATTGAAGAATTGCAACGTGTGGCGTTACAACGCTGTACAACAGCCCGTGAGGCTATCCGCCTGATGGGAGATCTCGTAAAACAATATGGCTATGGCGACAGCGGTGAATGCCTGACCATCGCCGATCCTAATGAAGTATGGCATTTCGAAGTTTTCGGAGAAGGAAAAGATAAAATTGGCGGAGTATGGGCGGCAGTCCGTATTCCGGATGATCATGTAGGCGTATCTGCCAATATCTCACGGATCAGCACCCTCAATCTGAAAGATCCCGACCACTATATGGCTTCCGAAAATGTATTTGACGTGGCTAAAAAATTAGGGTATTGGGATGGAAAAGAACCTTTTAAATTTTGGAAAGCCTATAGCGGAAAGAATTACTCCGGCCAACTGAAATCCTTCAGCACCCGCGAGCACTTTATCCTGAATGCACTGGCACCGTCATTAAAGCTTGATTATGAAGCAGAAGAACTGCCTATCAGTGTAAAACCCGACAAGCAAGTATCTGTAACAGATGTTATGGCATTGCTCCGGGAAACATACGAAGGAACGCCGCTGGATATGACACAGAATCTGAAAGTTACGGTAAAAGATAGAAAAACCGGAAAAGTAGACACCATTATCAGCCCGAAAGCCAATCCGTGGATGCGTGGCGATGAACTGAATATGCTGAACGGTATTAAAAAAGGAGTTGTGAAATCAGTACGCAATATCGCAGTTCCGCAATGTGCTTATTCTACAGTTATCCAATTGCGCAACTGGCTGCCCGATGCAGTAGGTGGTGTGGTATGGTTCTCTATGGACAATCCCGGACAAAGCCCGCGCGTTCCGGTATTCTGTGGCATTACTGATTTCCCTGCTATGTATAAAATCTGCGGTAACCACCGCTATCGCGACGATGCCGCCTTATGGCACTATCGCCGCGCCAACAAACTGGCTGCTGTAAGATGGGGAGCTGCCCGTAAAGTAATGGAAAAAAATATTCGTCATTTCGAGGAAAAAGGACAACGGGAACTTCCATTTGTGGAAGCACAATACCAAAGTATCCTTCAATCCAAAGGAGAAGAAGCCGCCCGTGCTTATCTCACAGACTATACGGCAGACTTTATAGGCGCCACCATCCTTCGCTGGGACGAAATGGCAAACCAATATTGGATTGAGTCACGCTTCGGCTTTTAATTGTTAACCTTATCATATTAAAAACAAACTTATGAAGACAAAAGTATTCACACTAGCCGCACTGCTATGCTGCGCATCAGCCATGTATGCACAAGAAAGTGGTTACAAATTCACGACTGTTGCATCACAGAAAGCAACTCCTGTCAAAAATCAGGCCTCTACCGGAACTTGCTGGTGCTTTGCCACCACTTCGTTCATGGAATCCGAACTGCTCCGTATGGGCAAAGGAGAATATGACCTTTCTGAAATGTTCATTGTACGCCAAAAGTACTTAAACCAATTGGAAGACAACTATTACCGGGGAGGCAACGGGAATTTAGGACAAGGAAGCCTTTCACACACATGGAAGAACGCTTTCAATCAAGTGGGTATCGTACCCGAGGAAGTATATCACGGAATCAATTATAACTCAGAGAAACATAACCATGGTGAAATGGTGAGATACATCAACGCTTTAGGAAACACAGCCGTTAAAATGAAACGTCGCAGCGCGGAATACTACAAGCTGATCAACAATCTTTTCGATACTTATCTAGGAGAACTTCCTGAAAAGTTCACTTACAAAGGAAAAGAATACACTCCGAAATCTTTTGCCGAAAGTCTGGGTTTGAACATGGACGATTATATTGAACTGACTAGTTTCACTCACAAACCGTATTACCAGAAATTCTCTCCGGAAGTACCCGACAATTGGGAAAATGAACAAATGTACAATCTTCCGCTGGACGAAATGATGGAAGTTGCCGACTATGCTTTGACCCACGGATATACCGTATGTTGGGACGGTGATGTCAGTGAAAAAGGTTTTTCATTCAAAAATGGTGTAGCCATCAATCCGGTAGTGAAAAAAGTGGAAGACCTCTCGGGTTCCGACCGTGCACGTTTTGAAAAGATGGACCCTAAAGAACAAAAAGAGATGCTGGCGGAAGCCTACAAATTTGAAAAACCGTGTCCCGAAGTAAATGTCACTCCGGAAGTCCGTCAGGAAGGTTATGAAGCATTTGTCACTACAGATGACCACCTGATGCATCTTACCGGTATTACCAAAGACCAGAACGGGACCAAATACTATATCACCAAAAATTCTTGGGGTACAGAACGCAATACATTTGGCGGTTATCTGAATATGTCCGAAAGCTATGTACGTGCCAAGACTATTTTCCTCATGGTGCATAAAGATGCTATTCCGGCTGCAATCAAACAGAAATTAGGAATTAAATAAAAAAGAAAAGAGCAGGCGTCCGTTTTTCTAAAATAGACGCCCGTTTTTTGAAAACAGATATCTGGATTCCCAATACATACTTGTGTTTTCAAATGGACATCTATTTTTTAGTAAAAGATTCATAATAACTATGACGAAAAAGAACTTATTTACATTAGTCTTATGTTTATTCTGTCTCGGAACCACAACTCATGCACAACATATCCCCACATTGGAGGAAGCTGTATACGGAGGACTGATCAAGACAGAAGGCGGAAGCAACGTGAGTTGGATGAAAGATGGAGAACGTTATTCCAAAATAGAAAAAAATGCCGAGGGAGCATACGAAGTCACTGCCTATAAAGCAAAGGACAATTCCAAAGAAGTGCTGATCCCTGCCAATATGCTTCTGAATCCGCAAACAGGAAAACCTATCTCTGTCCGCAATTTCATATTCAGCGAAGATAACTCCAAAGTATTGATCTACACCAATACTCGTCGCGTATGGCGTTATGATACCCGCGGTGATTACTGGGTGCTTAATTTGAAAAACGGCAAACTGCAACAATTGGGCAAAAGCTTGCCGGAAGCTACCTTAATGTTCGCCAAGTTCTCGCCGGATGCCAGCCGGGTAGCATATGTCTCCAGAAACAACATTTACGTAGAGAGTCTGGCTGACGGGAAAATCAACCAACTAACTCAAGACGGAAATAATGAAATTGTAAACGGAACATTCGACTGGGTATACGAAGAAGAATTCAACTGCCGCGACGGTTTCCGCTGGAGTCCCGACGGGCAATACATAGCCTATTGGCAAAGCGATACCCAAGGTACGGGATGGTTTGATATCATCAATAATGTAGATTCCATTTATCCTAAAATCCAACGTTTTCCTTACCCTAAAGCCGGAACAGCAAACTCCGCTGTAAAAGTAGGCTATGTATCCGCCGACGGTGGAAACACCACTTGGCTGGCTCTTCCCGGTGATGCACGTAACCACTATATTCCCCGTATGGAATTCATTCCGGGCTGCAACGAACTGTTCATCCAGCAAATGAACCGTGCCCAAAACACCAATAAAGTATGGATTGCGAAAATAGGTGAAAATACCCCCGTCAATATCTTTACCGATCAAGATGCCGCATGGTTGGAAACGAATGACAATGTGCGTTGGTTGAAAGGGAACAAGTATTTCACTTGGGAAAGCGAACGTGACGGATGGCGCCACCTGTATCGTGTAAGCCGTGATGGTAAAGAAATCAAGCCCATCACCCAAGGAGCTTTTGATTATATTCAAGAAGTAGGTGCGGATATGGATAAAGGTTTTGTATACTTTATCGCTTCTCCCGACAACTTCACCCAGCGCTATCTCTACCAGGCACGTCTTTTCGGCAATGGAGAGGTAAAGCGGCTAAGTCCTGTTGACCAAAGCGGGCAACATCGTTATATCATGTCACCGTCCGGCAAATGGGCAGTCCATACATTCAGTAACTCGGAAACTCCCCCTGTAATCGACATGGTGTCTTTCCCTGCCCATAAAAGTGTACGTCTGATTACTGACAATGCAAAAGCCAAGGAGCAATACAAAGCCTTGGGGCTACAACCAAAAGAATTTGTAAAAACCCGTTCAGGAGAATTGGAACTGGATGCATGGATGATCAAACCCGTAAACTTTGATCCCAGCAAAAAATATCCGGTCATAATTGATGTCTATGGAGAACCTGCCAACGCCACTGTACAGGATGTATGGAGCGGAGGAAGTTTATGGCACCAATACTTGGCAAACCTGGGGTATATCATAGTCAGCATCGAGAACCGTGGTGCCAATGCACCCCGTGGACGCGAATGGCGCAAATGTATTTATGGAGAAGTCGGAACCTTTGCCAGTGAAGATCAGGCAAGAGGCATCCAAGACTTGGCACGTCAATACTCTTTCATTGACACCACACGTATCGGTATCACCGGCTGGAGTGGTGGAGGCAGCCAGACTCTGAATAGTATGTTCCGTTATCCCGATGTTTTCCACACAGGCATTGCCATTGCTTTTGTGGCAGACCAGCGTCTGTATGACACGATTTATCAAGAACGTTACATGAACACCCCTCAAAATAATCCGGAGGGTTACCGCAAAGGGTCTCCCATCTCGTATGCAGCAGGATTGAAAGGCAACTTGCTGTTAATTCACGGTACAGGAGATGATAATGTCCATTACCAGAATTGTGAAATGTTGGTCAATGAACTGGTACGGCACGGAAAGATCTTCTCACAGATTTCTTACCCTATGCGTTCCCATGGAATTTATGAAGGCGAGGGAACCAGCTTGCATCTGCGAAAGACAATGGCTGATTACTGGTTGAAAAACCTGCCTGCCGGAGGAAAATAAATATGCCAAAACTTTTGCTGATATGATTATATAGTTTGCCATTCTGGGCATTAGTGAAGCTTTTCATATACATAAAGTGATTAGAAACCCACAAAAGTTCAGGATGGCAGACTGATAAATCTGCTTCGTTTTAGCAAACTTTACACTAAACCAAAACACATAAACTAAATGAAGAAAATACAACTATTCTTATTACTATTTCTGTTAATATCCATTACGCAGCACATCAATGCCCAATTCCCTGTCAAAACAGAATATACCGTTGAGATGGGAGGAACATCGGGTAAAGGAACTTACGCACCTATGTGGCTTACTGCCAATAGGCAAGGTTTATCTTCTGTCAATACTGAAAATGGTTATTTACGGGCAGGAATTGCACACACAATGCCATTAAACCAACATTTCGGCTTCAGTGCAGGACTGGATTTGGCAACCGCCTACAATTTCACCTCCTCATTCATCATCCAACAGGCCTATGCAGACCTTAGCTACCGATGGTTGAACCTGAGCATCGGCAGTAAAGAACGCTTGCCCGAATTAAAGAATTCCAAGTTAAGCAGTGGAGGCATGGTAGAATCAAATAATGCCCGCCCCATTCCCCAAGTACGCTTGGAAGTTCCCTATTATGTAGCCATACCAGGTACCCATAAATGGCTTTATTTGAAAGGACACATAGCCTATGGACGTTTTACTGATGACAAATGGCAGGAACATTTCACTTCCATAGGTAACAAATATGCCATTGATGTACTTTACCACAGTAAATCGCTTTTCGCCAAAGTAGGAAACAAAGAACATTTTCCGGTAGAATTTGAAGGAGGAATACAAATGTCCGCTCAATTCGGCGGAGACCAATATATTGCAGGACAAAAAGAGCCTGTAATAGATATGCCTACCCGGTTTGTTGACTTTATGCGCGTATTGGTTCCTATGGCTGGAGATGATACCACACCCGAAGGCGAACAAGTAAACATCTACGGAAACCATGTCGGTAGTTGGAATTTTGCCGCAACAGCTTATCTTAACCAGTGGAAGGTAAAAATCTATTATGAACATTATTTCGACGATCACTCCCAAATGTTTTTCCAATACGGACGCTGGAAAGACGGACACATCGGACTGGAAATAACTTTTCCAAAAAACCGCTTCATTGATACTTTTGTATACGAAGGATTAGGAACAAAGGATCAAACCGGACCTATGCTGTATGACTCCTTTTGGGGGGAGTTTGAAGAGCAAATCAGTGCTAAAGATAATTATTACAATCATTACCTCTATCAAGGATGGCAGCATTGGGGAATGGGAATAGGCAATCCTCTACTTCCCGGACCTATTTACAACAAGAATGGACAGATTACTTTTATCAGCAACCGTGTACTGGCACATCACATAGGATTCTGCGGTTCCCCCTGCCAATCGCTGAGTTATCGTATGCTACTCTCCTACTCCCGTCATTGGGGTACTTATGATAATCCTCTGAATGAAATAAAGAAACAATTCAACTCTTTGTTTGAAGTAACTTATGCTCCACAACAACTGAAAGGATGGAGTTTCACTGTATCCGGAGCTATGGATCGCGGCAGCATGCTTGGAAATAATTATGGTGGAATGCTGGTTATCCGCAAACAAGGAATTATCAAATCAGGCAATAAATAAAAGTTTTAACTGTCAACCCAATCAACATATGAAACAAATATTATTATTCATACTCTTTATGCTGGGAATCAGCAGTTGTGACAAAGCTCCCATCAATGGCAAATTAGATGGCAGATGGCAATTAATGACTATAGAATATACTAATGGAAAAATAGAAGAATGTAACCGCATTTATTATAGTATCCAGTTACATTTGGTGGAAATCAGTGCCAAAGGTGGAAATGGAGGCACTCATATCGGACGTTTCTCTTATAAAGGAGATGAGGTAACCATGAGTGAATTCCGCCACCGGGGAGATGAAGAAAAACTAACGACACTGAATGAATTGAAACCTTTCGGACTTAATCAAGCTATTAATCATCTTAAAGTGGAAAAAGCAACAGGCAAGAAACTAATTCTGAAATCTGATTATGCACGCCTCACATTCAGAAAGTTCTAAAAAAGTATACCACAGACTACGCAAACTATCTGCTGATAAAATATGAAAAAACAATTTATACGCTATAGCGGTGACAAAACACTATGCCGGATTTCTAGAAATTAATTTATCGGCAGGAATAAAACTAGTGCCACCACTCATGGAGCCGGCTTTACAAATATTGAAGCCGGCTTCATAAAACAAGTTCTTTACTTTCCTGTAGTCTGTGGTGAAATAAATTTATCTTCTAGGCTTAATATCCAATTTTACCGGTTTCAACATGTTCTCCGGACTTAGAATTGTATCCAACTCTTCCTTATTTAAAATACCATGTTCCAAGACCAGTTCATAGACACTTCTACCTGTTTCCAACGCTTCTTTTGCAATCTTTGTAGAATTTTTATAACCAATAATCGGATTCAATGCGGTTACTACACCAATACTGTTATGCACTTCAATCTTGCAGCGTTCCGCATTAGCAGTAATACCTTCTACACAACGTGTACGCAGGGTTTCAAAACCATTGACCATTAAATCTACAGATTCAAAACAACACTGTGCCATCACCGGTTCCATAGCATTCAGTTCCATTTGAGCAGCTTCGCCAGCCATAGTCACGCATAGTTCGTTACCTATTACTTTATAACAAATCTGATTCATCACTTCAGGAATCACCGGATTCACCTTACCTGGCATTATAGAAGATCCCGGTTGCATAGCCGGAAGGTTGAATTCTCCTAAACCACAACGCGGTCCACTGGCCAGCAAACGTAAATCATTACATATTTTATTTACTTTTACGGCTACCCTTTTTAAAGCTGAAGCATAACCTACCAAGCAGGAAGTATCTGAAGTAGCTCCTACCAAATCTGACGACAATTTGAAATCAAAACCTGTAATTTCACACAATGCTTCCACACATTTTTCTGCATATCCCGGTTCCGCACAAATGCCTGTACCAATAGCGGTAGCACCCATATTTACTGTCAGGAAGTCTGCCGCCGCTTCATTCAAATGACGAATTTCGTCTCTCAATATACTGGCAAAACCATTGAATGTCTGACCTAAAGTCATAGGTACGGCATCTTCCAACTGAGTACGCCCCATTTTGATGATATGTGCAAACTCCTCTCCTTTCTTATGGAATGCACCAATCAGCGATTCCAAATAAGGAAGAAAACGAAGATGAGAATAATACATACCAATATGGATTGCAGTGGGATAAGCATCATTCGTTGATTGTGAGCAGTTCACATGGTCATTAGGAGAGCAATATTGATACTCGCCACGTTTGTGTCCCATAATCTCCAAAGCACGGTTAGCAATGACTTCATTAGCATTCATATTGGTAGAAGTACCGGCACCTCCCTGAATCATATCCACCGGGAATTGCTCATGATGCTCACCATTTAAGATTTCCTGACACGCCAATACTATGGCATCTTTTTGTTCTTTAGTTAATAAACCTAACTCATAGTTAGCCATTGCAGCTGCCATTTTCGTAATGGCAAGACCGTTAATAAACAACGGATATTCATTTAGATGAAATTTACTAATTGGGAAATTTTCTATGCCTCTTAGAGTTTGCACACCATACAATGCACTGGCCGGAATTTCGCGGGCACCAATTAAATCACTTTCTACTCGGGTTTCTTCTGTAAGTTTTGTTTCCATGATCAGGTTATTTATTAGTTTATCATTTCTTATTTTATATAGCAAAGGTATAAACTAACATTTTGATATCAAAATATAATCTGATATAATTTTAAAATATTATTTTATACATGTTTATTGCTGCAAAACAGACAACAAACTTACATTATGAAAGTTTACTCAGTTAACAAAGTCTTATATCATTTGAAGTTCATTCAAAAAACAGACATAAAAAAAGGCGTCCATTCAGAACGCCCTTATTCTATTTTTTAACTTCGGAACTCTTATTTCACCTTTATTCTATCAAAGCCTTCTCCAAATACACCAATGACAGCACTTTGTGATACAAATGCGTTCGGATCGATATCTTTTATCAAACGGAATATAGTAGTAGACTCACGTTTTTTTGCCAGCACAAACATCATTTTCACACCCGCACCGGTATAACAACCTACTCCGTCAATGAACGTCACCCCTCGATGAAGATCTTTATTTATGCGATGCCCTATTTCTTCATGCTTCTTCGAAATGATAAAGAATTGCACTGACTGACGAGCACTATTTACCACCTGATCCAAGACAAAGCTGGATATAAACAAGACAACATATCCATATACCACCTTCTCCCAATCATGCAATACAAAATAACTGGAAGAGATAATAACCAAATCACACATCAAAATAACCCGGCCCAAAGTAATATCACGATACTTATTGACAATAGCAGCTATAATATCCGTACCTCCTGTGCTACCATTGGCAGAAAAAGCGACACCAATACCACCTCCGCAGAAAAAGGCTCCCAAGACACAAGCCATGAAAGGTTGATCATGTATTAAAGACTCTCCCCCTGTCAAATCCTGTATGATAGGCAGAATAGAAGTCAGCACAAATACAGCATAGATGGTTTTCACACTAAACTTCCATCCCAAAATAACCAAAGAAAGTATCAACAATACTCCGTTTATTCCCAAATAGGTGTACTGAACCGGCAAACCGGTAGCCCAATAAACAATAGAAGCAATACCTGGCACCGCACCTGAAGGAAGGTCATTAGGTAACAAAAAGACGGTCCATCCGATAGCATACATCAGCATACCAAGAGCAATCAACATATAATCCCTTAGTTCTCTGATAACCCGTTGCTTACGCGTCGTAATAAAGACTGAATCCATGTGAGTTTTCCTTTATAAAATCATATTGTCCGCAAAAGTACAAAAAGATTGAATCACTTGGCTTCAAAAGGTGACATTTTTTCAAGTAAAAAGTCCTGTTAATCTGATTTATCAAAAACAACAGTACTTTTCACCCTTTATTATTCTTTGGGGTGTAAATACCAATCTTTATAATCCGCACCAAAAGAATCTCTCCACTGTTTAAACTCGGGATAATAGGTGGTAATAGACACCTTCTCTGAAGGCCATCTAAATTCACTGTTACTGATATTTATAGCGAAAGGCATATTATCTTCTGCTATATAATACATTGGGGAACCATTGGAATCTTGACTCAAATCACTACCCGTACCACGTAAACTCTCATCAGCTACGCTTGTCGGCTTATAGCCTGACAAATGTACTTCATGAGAACGTTTATTCACAAAAATGAAAGAATTGTAAGGCGGATAAGCATCCATATCGCTTACTTTATCATATTTTTTAAATCCGATCACTACAGTCACAGGCTTTTTGAGAACAGGCTTTATATCAGAAAAAAGTATTAATACAGGCTTTTCTATTCCCGGCTCAAAGTTTTTTCCGATCACATTACCTTCTTGACTCACCTGCACCAAATCGATATGCTCCTTCCCTACGTAATCCAACTGGAAACCAAACCCATTTGTATAAGTAGCACCATCATTCATCGGAGTAAAAGTAGTAGTGGTGCGCACCAATGCGTTAGAAGATTTATCTTTCACAACTGTACTGGAATAATATATCACAACATCATTCATATCATAATCATTCTTATCAGGCCAATTGTCCTCATAAGCCAAAGACCCTTTGACTACATACGAAATTTCACCCTTATTTACTTCATCCGGTATATTAGGAGTAGGTTCTACAGAAGAAGAAGCAGATGCCATAATAGCAAACTGTACATCATTAAAACGCATGTCCACATTATCTTCCATAGCCATAAAGAAACAATTGTCCAGTTCCGGATCACTTAACAAAACTGAACGTTGCTCTTTATTATCGTTATATGCAGGATTAGAATAACGAGGAAAAACACCCTTTTCTTTTCCAAATCCCATTCCCAATAAAATCCATCCAATATGAGTGCCTTGGGGGAATTCATCTTCATACTTGCTTTGTTCCTTATTCCAATATTTTAGTTTTATTTGCTCACCGACTAAAGATTTAGGAGCATTCCTACTGGAACGAGGAATCAGGATGGTCTTTTTTATGGTAGCCATGTCCACGGACTCTCCTTCTTTATAAGTATAATAAGCAACCATATCCTCCCACGTAGTAGACGAGAAATTAAAATAAGTCGCTACCAAACCTGTAGATTTAGTTATTACCATATCATTACTCCCTGAAGTACGCAGTTCCGGAAATCTTTCCAACAAATTACGATTATCTACTACTATAGAACGGCTTAAATTACTGCATCTCTCTAAAAAAGCACCAGGTATATCCAACTTTTCAGGCAACAAATAATCAGGAACCCCATTTTCATTCCAATTACCCAATACATCATATCCGTCAGGATAACTCACTCCTCCCATTACTGCTCTAGAACGCCCATCGGCAGACAGTTGTGCCTTATAATCAACATAATTAAAGGTTAGTCCGTCAGATAGTAATTCCAATTCAACAGGTGATACGACCAACACATTATCAGTTACCAGCCATACCTTTTTCAAATAAGCCGGCAAAGATACTTTTGAAAAAAATCTACCATTCATATCAGTCGAAGCAGCATAAATGGGATTTATATCTTTAAACTCCCAAGTATTTTCAACTAATTCCATAGGATATTCATCATACAGATAAAAAGCAGTCTGTACTTTCATACCATAATCAATAATAAGTTGACTATTACGGACAGTAGTAAAATCAAAAAAATCGTCTTTATTGATTTTTTCCTCCCCTTCTTCCCCTCCCCCCGTGTATATATCATGCATATTACGCAAGCAAGACACAAAGAAAACTGATAAGCAGATGATCCAAAATTTTGTTTTCATAAAGTAGTGCGTGATTATTTTCGACAAATATAGCCATAAATAACTAAAAAACAACTAAATAGTCAAAAAAAACTGTCCCCCGACTCACGTCGGAGAACAGCCACAACACAAACACAAAATAAAACACGACAAAACTACTATGCAATTTTTTAGCCTGCTCTATGTTTTGAGTAACATAACTACCGCCAATCAGGTATTCACATATCCAAGAGGGGTTTCAGGTTATTTGCATCTATAAAACGCCACACTAGCGTCCTTTGTTCATCGGTCTTTCTAAAAATATCTTAATTCTTATTGAATTCCTCTTTCTCTTAGCTTCAACTGCCAGTTCCAAGCTGAACGTAGAGTGTCCTCCAAATTGGCTTCTGCCTTCCATCCCAACTCCTTATTAGCGAAGTCAGGATTAGCCCATACCTTCTCAATATCTCCGGCACGACGACCCACGATCTGATAATTAAGTTTCACACCGGTAGCTTTTTCAAATGTATTGATCAGTTCCAATACAGAAACGCCTTTACCCGTTCCAATATTAAAGACTTCCACCTTCTCCTTCTGCTTGTTATTCAAAATGCGATCCATTGCGATAACGTGAGCCTTCGCCAAATCCACTACATATATATAGTCACGGATGCAAGAACCGTCCGGTGTATCATAATCATCCCCAAACACACTCAGTTTTTCACGAATACCCATTGCTGTCTGAGTAACGTAGGGTAACAAGTTTTGTGGAACACCATTAGGTAATTCACCTATTAATGCAGTGGGATGTGCGCCAATAGGATTAAAGTAACGCAACATAATAGCATTAATAGGCGATCCCGAAGCAACTGTATCACGAATAATTTCTTCATTGATCTGTTTTGTATTACCATACGGAGACTCAGCCTTCTTAATCGGAGCCTCTTCCGTTACAGGAAGAACATCGGGCTGACCATACACCGTACATGATGATGAAAAAATAATACCTTCTACTCCATGTTTCGGCATTAACTCCAACAGGTTAATCAATGAAACCAAGTTATTGCGATAATACAACAACGGTTTTTGTACCGATTCACCCACAGCCTTGCTAGCCGCAAAATGAATAATACCTTTTATGCCCGGATATTTAGTAAACAGCTTGTCCATTCCCTCAAAATCCAAGCAATCCAACTTTTCAAATGCAGGACGGATTCCTGAAACCTTTTCTATATTATCTACCACATCGGCGCTTGAATTGGACAAATTGTCCACAATCACTACGTCGTAACCGCTATTTTGCAGCTCTACTACCGTATGAGAACCGATGTAGCCGGTTCCTCCTGTTACTAAAATTCTTTCTTTCATAATACTTAATATTCTGTCGTTTTCTAATAGGTTCAAAACAACTTCGACGGGTAAATCCCTTTTCGTATCATATCATTGATACGAAGCAGGACTTGTATCTTGTCATCATGCGATACCAACCCCATCCATCTGGCAGGTGTCTCAATCACTTTCACCCTAACTCCGTCAGCAATACGCTCATTCATAAAAGCCGGAATAGAATAATGAGCTTTCATATCCATTCCATTCTCATCTATAAACTTATCGAACGCCTTCTTCATCTCACCAAATACCTGCGGAGTAAATCCCCACATATTCATTGAAACCAAGCTGTTGTCATCCAAAGCTACCCATTTATGTAATTCATTAGGATACATCGGATTTCCACTTATCCGTTCTACTCCTACACGGTCTGTAACGGACAACAGATATCCCTTTTCATCCACTTCACAAATACCACGGGTAACCCCTCCGCTTTCCGCCAATACATTTCTCAGCCTGTAGCAAATATTGAAACTATGGTAGTCAGCTTCTCCCAACATCACCAGATTATCATATAACAATTCAAAACTTTCTCTTTGGTAAAAGTTCACGGCATTTATCACACCGAATGGAGAGTCAATCAACTCTTCTCCCATCAAAACAGCTCTTACCGAGCCGTACAGTGCTTTGCGTTTCGGATTACGCTTTTCTTCAGGAATCGTTTCCACATCCTGATAAACATACTCCACTTCTACCACATGTTCATATTTGCCTGATACCAGTTTCTTGAATTCTTGTTCAAAATGTCTGCTTATGACAAATACGATCTTATTAAATCCGACTCTTACGGCATCATATATGGAAAAATCTAATATTGTTTCGCCATTAGGACCTATTCCCTCCAGCTGTTTCAATCCACCATATTTATTCCCCATAGTGGCCGCGAGTACAATCAAGGTCATAGCCATTTAATCTCTCTATTAATTCTAATGCAAAAATAAGCATAAAAATTGAATTTACGGACAAGAACAATGGATTTCTTTCTAATAAAAAAGTCCGAAGCTGTGCTCCGGACTTCTGAATCGGTTTATTTTAACGATGAAGTGAACTATTCTATTCCAAACAGAACACCCAAACCTTTGTCTACACCTGAAAATCCCATGAATGCCATTGCCAGCAGACCGGCAGTAACCAATGCGATAGCCATTCCCTGCATTCCTTTAGGTATATTCACCAAACTTAATTGTTCACGGATACCTGCAAACAATACCATAGCCAAAGCAAAACCAAGAGCTGTAGAGAAGGCGTAAACCACGCCAGTCAACAAATCAAAATCTTTCTGAATGACCAAGATAGCTACACCCAAAATACAGCAGTTAGTGGTTATCAACGGAAGGAATACTCCTAATGCCTGATAAAGGGCAGGAGACACTTTCTTCAATATGATTTCCACCATCTGTACCAATGCTGCAATGACAAGGATAAACGCAATGGTCTGCAAATATTCCAACCCGAAAGCATCGAGTACAAATTTCTGGATAAGATAGGTAACAATGGTAGCGATGGTAAGCACGAATGCAACAGCCGCACCCATACCCGTAGCTGTCTCAACTTTTTTGGATACACCGAGGAACGGGCAGATACCCAAGAATTGTGACAACACAATGTTGTTCACAAATATAGCGGTGATAAATATCAATATATATTCCATATTCTTACTTTTTACGGGTTATGCTTTCTTCAGTTTATTCACAATCGCAATAAGGTATCCCAATGCAATGAAGGCTCCCGGTGCGAGAACGAAAATCAACATTCCGTATTGCTCAGGCATGATAGCGATATCAAACAACTTGCCTGTGCCTAGGAACTCACGTACACCACCAAGGATAGTCAATGCAAGAGTAAATCCGAGCCCCATACCCAGTCCATCGAAGAATGAAGGCACGGGACCGTTCTTTGCTGCAAAAGCTTCGGCACGTCCCAGCAGAATACAGTTTACTACGATCAATGGGATAAACAAGCCCAAAGTAGCATAAAGTGCCGGCACATATGCCTGCATAATCATCTGCAACAAGGTTACGAATGATGCAATAACCACAACAAAGGCCGGAATGCGCACCATATCAGGTATCAAATTCTTAATGGCCGAAATTACAACATTAGAACAGATTAATACAAAAGCCGTAGCCAATCCCATCCCCATACCATTGATGGCAGAAGATGTTGTTCCTAATGTAGGACACATACCCAAAAGGAGTACAAACGTGGGATTCTCTTTTACAATCCCGTTCATCAATACTTTAAAATTATTCATAGTCTGCTCCTTCCTTATTTTTTATTTTTACAATCTTGCTTGGGACATTCTACTTTTTTGCAGTCTGCCTTATCGCAGTTAGCAGGATCACATTTATCGCTACAAACAGTCTTGCAGGCTGTAGAGTCACAAACCTGCTTACATGCCTCGTTTCCTTCACATTGAGCATCGCAGGCAGTAGCATTTTCGGCAACAGTTTCAGACACTTGCTGAGTTGCACCACTAGCGCCATCCACATTCTGACCACTATATGCTGCATAAGCATTGTTCACAGCTTTTAGAAAAGCACGTGTAGTGATGGTAGAAGCTGTGATAGCATCTATCTGACCACCATCCTTATTTACCACCAATGCTCCCTGTCCCGGATTCATACCGGTAATGTCGCCTTTTGCACCTTTCTTAAACCAATCAGCCGCCTTTGACCCCAAGCCCGGAGTCTCAGCATGGCTCAACAAAGAATAGTCTATGATATTTCCCTCTTTGTCAAAACCTACCAGCACACTCAAAGCGCCACCAAAACCATTGGCAGAAGATTCTACGGCAGCACCAATAAATTCGCCACCCTTGGTTGCCTTATATATTTTATAAGTAGCACCATCCAATTCTATAGTTTCAGGAGCTTCCGCAGGATTGTTATCAAACCCCGGAACTACAACTGCAATAGCGTCACTCAAAGCTTTTGCATTAGCCTCAGCAATAGGACCGGCAGTCAGTTGGTTGACATAAGCCAAAAGTCCGGTTGCAATCACAGTAATCGCCGTCAGTACGATAACCATGTTTTTCAAAGATGATTCTAGTTTTTTCATTTCTTCACTACCTCCCCGAATCTTTTAGGTTTACAATAAGTATTGATTAACGGAGTGAATGCGTTCATAATGAATATAGCGAAAGACATACCTTCGGGATATGCACCGAACAAACGGATAACCACGGTCAGGAAACCAATAGCCACACCGTATATAATCATACCTTTATGAGTCATAGGCGAAGTAACATAGTCGGTTGCCATGAAAATAGCACCCAACATCAAACCACCTGTAAACAAGTGAGCCAACGGAGATGCGTAAGCCACCGGATCAACCAAATGCATCAGACCGGCAAATACAAATACAGTCACCAGAATAGATACAGGAATATGCCAGGAAATAATCTTTTTCCATAGCATATATCCCAGGCCAAGCAATAAAGCCAATGCACTCACCTCACCTAGCGAACCCGGGTTATTACCCAGAAACAGACTTAATGTATCGGGCAACTGACCTAAAGCATTTACATCACCCTTTACAGCCATTTTCATCAATGCCAGCGGAGTAGCACCGGTTTCAGCATCGGTATAACTTCCCCATTGTTGAACCAACGGCCATGAAGTCATCTGCACAGGAAAAGAAATCAGCAAGAAGATACGACCTACCAACGCAGGATTAAAAGGATTACAACCCAATCCGCCGAAAGTCATCTTGCCCACACCGATTGCCACCAACGCACCGATGATAATAATCCAAAGCGGCAAGTTGGAAGGCAGATTGAATGCCAGCAACACACCGGTTATAATAGCCGAACCATCACAGATGGTAGAGCGTTCTCTCTTCAAAATAAACTTGGTAATCGCCCATTCGAAGAATACACAAGCAGCAACCGAGGTCAAGGTCACCACCACGGCGCCCAGTCCGAACATATAAAATGACACCAGCAACGCAGGTATCAACGCAATGAGTACACCATACATATTCTTCTGTATGCTGTCACCGCTATGAACGTGAGGCGATAATGATACTATTAATTTATTAGCCATACTATTTTGTCGAATTATTTTTTAGCATTACGTGCACGGATAATACCGCCTACTGTGCCCTTACCCAAACGGATATAGTCCAGCAAATAACGATGAGACGGACATGTAAACTGACACGAACCGCACTCGATGCACGACATTACATCTTCTTTCTCTACTCTCTCCCAATCCTTATGAGCTGAAAGTGTTGCCAATAAGAAAGGCTCCAGTCCCATGGGACACACGTTAACACACTTGGCACAGCGGATACAGGGCTGAGCTTCCGCACGGGCAGCTTCCTTATCATTCATAATCAGCACACCCGAACTACCTTTACAAATAGGAACTTCTGTATTAACCAGTGCTTTACCCATCATCGGACCACCACCAATCACTTTTCCCGTATCTTCGGGCAAACCGCCAGCCGCATCAATCAGCTGGCTCATCGGAGTACCCATACGAGTGAGAAAATTAGATGGATTTCTGACAGACTTACCTGTAACGGTTACAATGCGTTCAAACAAAGGTTTGTTTTTCTGAACGGCTTCATAAACGGCAAATGCAGTACCTACATTCTGAACTACCGCACCCACATTGATAGGAATAGCGGGAGGAGCAGGAACCTGGCGACCGATCACAGCATCTATCAACTGTTTCTCACCACCTTGCGGATATTTCACTTGCAAGGGAACCACCTCTATACCGGGATATTGAGCAGCTTTTTCAGTCATCAACTTAATAGCATCCGGTTTATTATTTTCAATACCGATATATCCCTTGGTTACTTTTGCAGCTTTCATCAGAATGCTTACGCCCACCAGTACTTCGTCTGCCTTTTCCAACATCAAACGATGATCGGCAGTGAGGTAAGGCTCACACTCTACAGCATTGATAATTACACATTCCGCCTTGCAGCCCGGAGGAGGAGAAAGTTTCACATGAGTAGGGAAACAAGCACCGCCCATACCTACTACACCTGCATTTTTCACTTTAGCAACGATTTCTTCGGGTGTGAGAGCACACTCTTTCACCAATGTCGAACTGCGGTCTATTGATTCTTCCCATTCGTCACCATCCACATCGATAAAGATAGCCGGCTTGCGGTAACCGCTTGCATCGATTACGGCGTCTACCTTGTTCACTTTACCGGATACAGACGAGAAGATGGCTGCTGAAACAAAGCCACCCGCCTCAGCAATCTTCGTACCTACCTTCACCACATCGCCTTTTTTCACGATGGCAGTAGCAGGAGCACCGATATGCTGTGACAAAGGAAATACCGCTTGCTTAGGAAGTGCAAGGGTTTCAATGGCTTTGCCTGCTGACAATTTATTTTCTGCTGGATGTACTCCACCAATTCTAAATGTCTTCACTGTTATATCTTTTTAATTTTTACTTACTTTGAATTTTGATTATGCTTCCGCTTTCGGAGCCTCAGCTTTCACCGCTTCCGGAGTTTCCACCTTTGAAGCCTCTACTTTTGCAGCAGGTTTTGCAGCAGCCTCACCAGCCGGCACTTCTACCTTCGGTTTACGTGGCGGGAAATTAATAGCTTGGATAGCCCCTTTCGGACATTCCGATTCACATTTACGGCAAGATTTACACTTAGCCGGATCAATGTATGCCAAATTATTCTCTAACGTAATGGCTTCGAACGGACACACTTTCACACACTTTCCACAACCAATACAACTAGCCTTGCAAGCCTTGTTGGCAACAGCTCCCTTATCCTTGTTCACACACATCACCACTACGCGGCGGTTGTTCTTTCCTTTCGGACGAATTTCAATGATCTTACGCGGACAAGCTTTGCTACAAGCCCCACAAGCTGTACATTTTTCTTCGTCCACTTCCGGAAGGCCGGTTTCAGGATTCATGTGAATAGCATCAAACTGACACACTTCCACACAATCACCACAACCCAGACAACCGAATGTACAACCCGTCTCACCACCTGAAGTGGCATGAGCGATGGCACACGATTTAGCTCCGTCATACAGAGCAGTACGAGGGCGATTTTCACAACTACCGTTACATCTTACCACCGCAACTTTCGGTTCGGCAGCAACGGCTTCCAATCCCAAAATGGCAGCTACTTTCTCCATTACCGGAGCACCACCAACCGGACATAACTTACCCTCCAGCGAACCGGCATCGGCAGCCTTCACGCAGGCACCAGCAAAACCAGAGCAACCGGGATAACCACATCCACCGCAATTCGCCTGAGGAAGCACTTCGCTCACCTTGGCAATCCGCGGATCTTCATACACAGCAAACTTCTTAGAAGCGGCATACAAGATTACCGCGGCAATCAAGCCAATCGCTCCCAACGAAATTACTGCAACCAGAATTAAATCCATAAATTTTAGTTAGTTATTTATTAATTATTTTTTATTGGTTCAAGCGTAAATGAAAACTTCTTGCTCAACTTATTCCTGCATACATATATGATAAGGTAATACGGGAGCAAGGCTGACAAAGCAACAAGCGCCGACCTTAACTCATCCCCCCCCGTAAAACGCATGGAAATAAATAAAGTAATCAGCAATACCAAGAAAGGGATACCAAAAGCCAGCAATACGGCTTGCATCCCCATGGAAGTGGTACCATAAATCATCACCTCCTCACCTATGCGGTAAGAAGATGCCTTCATGTCAAAAACATCAATCAGTTTCTCTTTACTTTCAGATGCATTGCAATGCCCTTTCACACTACAAGCCGAACAGGCAGAAGTTTGTACGATTCTCACCCGCACATGAGAACCTTCAATGTTTTCCACAATACCACGATGTTTGATTATATCGGTCATTTTTGCAAACTCTACATTACAAAACTGCGGCAAATGTACGATTTTAATTGGATTCTAAGAAGTATAAAATGATATTTTCACTATAAAAATCGATTTTTTGTGTGGAGAAATTAAAATTAGAAACAAGAAAGGGAGGAAAATTTTAAATTCCCCCCTTTCTACTTGTAAAGTATATAATTTATTTCATTATCACATAGCCTGCATCCAACAGTTTTTGACGAATGGATGCTATATGTTCCTCGTTTCTGGTTTCCATAACGACACGAAGGGCACATCCGGTGACATCTGCACTCTCACTATTTCGCTCATGATGTACAGAAATTACATTTCCTCCCTGCTCTGCGATAATTTTGCTGACTCCCAACAGCTGCCCCGGTTTGTCTATCAAGTCCAAAGTTACTGCATAGGTACGTCCCGACTTTGCCATACCGCGACTGATGACACGGCTCAATATCGTCACATCAATATTACCTCCAGACACCAGGCAAACAGTTTTCTTACCCTTTACCGGTACCTTATTGAACATGGCTGCAGCAACGGACACAGCTCCCGCCCCCTCTGCAACAATCCGCTGGCGTTCTATCAATGCCAGAATAGCTGCGGCAATCTCATCCTCGGTCACAGTTACAATTCCGTCCACATACTGATTAACCAAGTCAAAAGTATTTGTTCCCGGCTCTTTCACCGCGATTCCATCGGCAAAAGTGGAAACAGAGTGAAGACGCTCAATACGCGAATGAAGAATAGAATTTGCCATACTGGCCGCACCCAACGCCTGTACACCATATACCTTGACAGACGGTTTCAAAGCCTTCAACGCATAAGCCACTCCCGAAATCAGTCCGCCCCCACCAATGGGGACAATGACTACCTCCACATCCGGCATTTCCTCCAATAACTCCAAACCGATAGTACCTTGTCCGGCTATCACATTCTCGTCATCAAAGGGATGAACAAAAGTATATCCCTTTTCATCACGTAATTGCAGAGCTTTCTGATAAGCATCATCATAGACTCCCGGAACCAAACAAACTTCCGCCCCATAATGCTTCGTAGCCTCAACTTTAGATATAGGTGCTCCCTCTGGAAGACAAATCAACGACTTGATGCCACACTTAGTGGCAGCCAATGCCACCCCTTGCGCATGATTACCGGCAGAACAGGCTATCACACCTCTCGCCTTTTCTTCATCAGACAATTGGGAAATCTTGTAATAAGCACCACGCACTTTAAACGATCCTGTGAATTGCAGGTTTTCGGGCTTCAGATAAACTGTACTCTCAGGATTTATCTGAGGAGCATAAATCAAATCAGTGCGACGGACAACCTCTTTCAGGACATGAGCCGCCTTGTATATTGCATCTAATTGTAGCATAGGTATAACACTCTTGTTTTTTAATTGGGTACAAAGCTACAAATAAAATTGATTCCTTACACTCGCTTTCGATGTAAAGTTGCATTCTTTTTTTTCGCTCATTCATTTGCCGGTAAGTTTCTTTACATTACACACCGCGATAATTTTTTTCTTAGGGTCTTATACTTTTTTCCCGGTGTCTTATCTGGATTTCGATATAATCTGTTTTTCACTTTTACTCTCGGCCACCTCTACCAGATAAACACTGGCACAAATAAGAACAATCGCCGCCAACTGCGTCCATGAGAAGCGATCCTGCCCCAAAATAAAAGAGGCCACCGTGGCAACAATCAAAATTAAATATCCATAAATAGCTACCAATGTAGTTTTCAGATATTTCAACCCGAGGGGAAGTAGTAAATAACTAATAGTGGTAGGGAATACCAAAACAAAAAGCAAGACCAACATAGGAGTAGAGAAAAGTGACATTCTCAGTATAGGAGCATCAAAGCCGTAAATTGTATTGACAATAACAGCCATGACAGCCGCCCCTAAAAAGGTATATTTCAACATCGTCATATTTCCCACCCCTTTTAACAGACGATTGCTGAGAACAAGATAGACGGCATAAACCAGCGAACTGACCAAACACATTAAATTACCTAACGGAGCATTAGAGGCAAGATCGTCACTAGGCTGTGTAGAAATGCAAAGAATAGCTCCTCCCAACCCCATTCCAATACCAAACACTTTCATCCAAGTTACTTTTTCCTTATAAAACAATACAGCAATAATGAATACCCATATAGGCTCCAAACTGACAAAAATGGAACTGGAAACCGGAGTGGTCTTACTGATACCCAGCAGATAAAAAAACATATATCCGTAAATACCTAAAGCCCCTAACATAAAAAGCTGCCATTTCTGACGAATAGTGGAGTTTTCGGGTTTGCAAAATATATCAATAAGCCAAAAAGCGGCGGCCCCAAATACCAATCGGAAAGTAACCCCTGTCACAGGAGCTATCCACAAAGGTAAAAGATATTTCAATGCGTTCATATTAAGGCCTCCCAACGCTTTGGAGACAACCATGCTAAGGTTTGCTTCAACTTGTTTATTCATACTTCATGCTGTTATTACGTGGGTATTTTTCTTATAAACTCAGTTTTTCCTGCTTCATCACAATAAACATACCCATCAAGGCTACCATCAGATTAAGCCAGAAAGCAAAGGTTTGCGAATGAGAATGGAACAGATTCTGAAAAGCATCTACAATAAAAGGACAAAGCAGGATAGCCACATAATTCATAGCCATCACAAAGGCAAGTGCCAATGTCACCTTATGAGGTACGGCCACATCAGAGGTCTTATCATAAATCAACGGCTGGATGATACCGTATGAAAGACCGTTCAGGACACACCCCAAAGCAATCAATATCTCAGAACGGCTGAGCAAAATAATTCCCATCCCACAAGCTATCATCAACAAACAAACCATATAGATGCGACGCCCCAACACTTGCACTATCCTGTTCAGCACAAAGCCCGGCGCCATGATAGCAAGGAAAAACAAGGAAATCAATATTCCTGCCCTGCCACTGGAAAGCCCGTACTCTTCCATCAGAAAAGGAAGGTTGAAACTGATAATGATTACCAGATAAGTAGCCAGACCGTAAAAAGCCATCAGCTTGATTAAGGCCTTGACATTCATTCCCCTCTTGCCCATTTCTTTGGCGGTATCAGACGGAATATCATCAGACGGATGATAACTGGAGAGGTCTTTCTTCAGATAATGAGTAAGAAAAATGGATATAAAAGGAAACAGATAAACCAAAAACGGCAAATGCCAGTTCACTTCCGCCAGATAGCCAGTCAATGTAGTGGCCAGTACCAAGGTGATATTGGTTATGGCAGAACTGTAACCGAACTGTTTCGTACGGTAAGCTCCCACAAAATAACGGGATATCAATCCGGTGGAAAGCGGAACAATCAACCCGGACCCTATCCCCAACATGGCGCTGATGGCTATCAGTTGCCACATCTTATTGGAGAGCAGATAAAGGATACCACTCACCCCAAAGATGGCCAGGCCGATTTGCAGCAGCAAGAGGTTGTTCACTTTCTCTGTCAGCTTACCCGACAACAAGATAAAAGGAATAATAAGAAGTGACGGCAACGAGGACAGCATCTGGATTTCCAAGTCTGTAGCAGACGGAAAGATTTTATTCAAATCGCCCAAAATGGGAGAAACCGCCAATCCCGGCAATGCATTTAATGCCGAAATGGAAAATATACCTATTAAAGTAATGAGGGGAATGGTCCCCTGTCCTGTCTGTACTTTCATACTTGTAGTAATTTATTGTATGAGATACACAACAAGGCAAAAGACGTTTGGTTCAAAGCGACATATCGTTTATTCCTTTACTTTCCATTCCAAAATATTATGCCGGGTAGTGTCAAAGTTTACGCCTATGTTAATTTCCTAAACGCAGTTTATCAAAATTCTGAGTGCCGATGGGATAACGCTTCTTCATATTTCCTTCTTATTGTTTAATTACATACCCCTAAAATATCGGATACGGGCATCCAATGATTTTATGTATAAACAAAGGTATCTCTTTTTCGTTCATAGTACAATGATTCCCATCGTTTTTTTGTATTCCCCCTACTTACATTAAAAAACATAAAATCAAGGAACTTTTCACCAACCCCTATGTTGAGGGAGAAAAACGCGGGAAACTCCCACGTTCTTCATTGTATTACTAACCTAAACTTTAAGTAAAAATGAAAGATTGTAATTGTGATTTGAGAGACGGTGACGCCAAAACAGCCGTGTTTGGTTCAAACGAAATGCTGCAACCTGCTCCGGTAGACACCATTCCCATGGAACCTACCACTCCGCAGATTGCTTATCAAATGGTTAAAGACGAAACATTCGCCCAAACCCAGCCTCGTCTTAATCTGGCTACTTTCGTTACCACCTATATGGACGATTATGCTACCAAATTGATGAACGAAGCTATCAACATCAACTATATTGATGAAACAGAGTACCCGCGTATCGCCGTGATGAATGCCAAATGTATCAACATCATGGCCAACCTATGGAATTCCCCCGAACAGGCAAAATGGAAATCAGGAGCGTTGGCCATCGGCTCCAGCGAGGCTTGTATGCTGGGTGGTGTAGCTGCCTGGTTGCGCTGGAGAGACAGACGTAAAGCCCAGGGCAAACCGACCGACAAACCTAACTTCGTCATTTCAAGCGGTTTCCAGGTTGTATGGGAGAAATTCGCCCAACTTTGGCAGATTGAGATGCGCCAAGTGCCTCTTACTCTGGACAAGACCATCCTGGACCCCGAAGAAGCCTTAAAGATGTGTGACGAGAACACCATCTGTATTGTTCCTATCCAAGGTGTGACATGGACAGGTCTGAACGATGACGTAGAAGCATTGGACAAAGCACTGGATGCCTACAACGCCAAAACCGGCTATGATATTCCTATCCACGTAGATGCCGCAACCGGTGGCTTCATCCTGCCGTTCCTCAGCCCCGAAACGAAATGGGACTTCCGTTTGAAATGGGTTCTTTCCATCAGCACTTCCGGCCACAAGTTCGGACTGGTTTATCCGGGACTGGGATGGGTAGTATGGAAAGACAAGAAATACCTTCCGGATGCCATGTCATTCAGTGTCAATTATCTGGGTGCGAACATCACACAGGTTGGTTTGAACTTCAGCCGCCCCGCCGCACAGATTCTAGGCCAATACTATCAGTTTATCCGTCTGGGATTCCAAGGATACAAAGCCATCCAATACAATTCCATGGAAATCACCAAGTACATTCACAGCGAAATAGCCAAGATGGCTCCGTTCGTAAACTACAGCGACAAAGTGGTAAATCCTTTGTTCATCTGGTACATGAAACCCGAATACGCAAAGAACGCCAAATGGACTCTGTACGATTTGCAGGCTAAATTACAACAAAGCGGCTGGATGGTTCCTGCCTACACCTTGCCGGAGAACATTCAAAATTATGTGGTTATGCGTGTTGTGGTACGTCAGGGATTCAGCCGTGACATGGCGGATATGTTGTTGAACGACATCAAGAATGCCATCAGCGAGTTCGAGAAACTGGAATATCCCACTCCTACCCGCATCGCCCAAGACAAGAATATCGCTGTAAAAGGTACTGTGTTTACTCACAATGCCCATAGCAACGCCGCTAAAAAACAAGCATAAATAACAATAATGCAACCATCCGCCGTTAAGGTGGATGGTTACTTCAATCAAATTAATTTATGGAAAGAACTATAACTATCCAGCAAATAAAGGATGCTGCACAAGAGGCCTACAATCTGTATAAAGACAATACAGACGGTAAGAACGCCGACTACATTCCTTATCTGGCAAATATTGATCCCAAACTGTTCGGAATCAGTATCTGTCTGATGAACGGAGAAATCATCCAACTGGGTGACTCTCAGTACCGTTTCGGTATCGAGTCCGTTTCCAAGGTGCTGACCGCCATCCTGGTACTCCGCCAATACGGCGCCCCCAAGGTGCTCGAAATGATTGGCGCCGACGCTACCGGACTGCCGTTCAACTCCATCATGGCTATCCTGTTGGAAAACGACCACCCTTCCACCCCACTGGTAAACGCCGGGGCCATCTCGGCAGACAGCATGGTACAACCCCTAGGCAACAGCGACGGCAAGTGGAAAGCCATCGTAGACAATATGACCGAACTATGCGGAAGTGCCCCGCAACTGATTGACGAATTGTACAAATCGGAGTCTGCAACAAATTTCAACAATCGTTCCATCGCCTGGTTATTGAAAAATTATAACCGTATCTACGATGATCCTGATATGTCGCTTGACCTCTACACCCGTCAGTGCTCTATGGGCATCACCGCGGAACAATTGTCCATCTGCGGAGCCACCATCGCCAACGAAGGATTGAACCCGAATACAAACAAACAAGTGTTCGACAAGGCCCTCGCCCCGAAAATCACCTCCATGATAGCTACCGTAGGTTTCTACCAGCACACAGGCGACTGGCTTTACACCTCAGGAATCCCTGCCAAGACCGGCGTAGGAGGCGGTGTGATGGGTGTGATGCCGGGTGTAATGGGTATTTCGGCCTTCGCGCCTCCTTTGGACGATGCCGGCAACTCCGTAAAAGCGCAGCTTGCCATCAAATATATTATGAACAAACTGGGCATGAACGTATTCAACGGGCACCGCATCCACGTGCAATAATATATTCTATTCTGACAGAAAGCCGATATTTCTCTCACCCCGAGAGAAGTACCGGCTTTTTAACTAAAAATTTTTTCCGCTAAATATTTCTCACACTCTTACATTATGCCTATCTTTGCACAGACAAATTCATATATTATGAAGAACAAAGTCATCCGTAAAGAACTGGGCCAATGGATGAACTCATGCAGAGAAACCATTTATGGTCCCCTAGCGGAGATATTGAAAGAAAATTGCTGAAACAGCCCAAAGCGCCCGATGACGTTAGTTATGTGATTGAATTAACTATTAAATAACTTTATGAGTAACAAATCAAAAATCGAGATTTGCGCCAACTCCGTGGAAAGTGCTGTGAAGGCACAACAAGCCGGTGCTTATCGTGTAGAACTATGTGCAGGTATTCCGGAAGGCGGAACAACCCCGTCTTTTGGCGAAATCCGTATGGCACGCCAATTATTGAACCAAACAAAACTACATGTCATTATCCGTCCCCGTGGCGGAGATTTCCTATATTCTCCCATCGAGCAAGAAATCATGTTGCATGATATTAAAGTGGCACGTCAGTTGGGTGCGGACGGTGTGGTGTTCGGATGTCTTACCGCAGAAGGCAATGTCGATGTACCCTTGATGCAGAAACTGATGAATGCGGTAGGCGAGATGAGTGTCACCTTCCACCGCGCTTTTGATATGTGCAGCAATCCCAAGGAGGCCTTGGAACAGATTATCGGCCTGGGTATCGACCGGGTCCTTACTTCCGGACAAGAAGCGACCGCCGAAAAGGGTATCCCTCTTTTAAAAGAATTGGTAGAACTGGCCGACGGACGAATCATCATCATGCCGGGATGCGGTGTGAATGCCGGTAATATCCGTAAGATTGCCGAAGAAACCGGAACTTCGGAATTTCATTTCTCCGGACGGAGCAGCGTAGACAGCGGCATGATTTATCGTAACTCAAAAGTATCTATGGGAGGTACTGTAAAGATAGAAGAGTATCTGAAGGATGTTACTGATCCTGACAAAGTAAAAGCCGCCTTGTCCGAACTGGCATTGAAAGACGAAAACGACAAAGCACTGGAAAAGAAAAACAAAAGCCTCAACCCCAAGAAATCAAAGAAAGAGGATGACTGGGACGATGACGATGATGATTTGGATGATGACAAGTAATAAGCAAGCATAAACGTTATTATCATATTAAACGCGGATATTCAGGGTTTCAAGCTGAATATCCGCGTTACTTTTTGTTTATACTGAATTCTACAACTTATGTATCACCTTCATCAGCTGCTCACCCAGCCCGATGGTATATCCTTGTGACACGAATACCACCCGGTTAAAGGTATCACCAATGATAAACATAGGCAAGATAGTCTTGTTAGACAACTTCATGCCTTCTGCAATCTGCTTCTGGATGGAACCGTCCACATCAATACCGTAAGTAATGGTAGCCGGTAATCCCGGGAATTCCTGCGGACGGAACTTCTTGTACTGCTCCTCATTGGGGAACAACAGCACGATTCCTCTGCCCCATTCATCAAAGTCCTTGCCCAATGCCGCGATATCGCGCAATGCATGGTTGGTAGGTTCTTGTCCGGCGCCCAGTACGGCTACAATGTAGTAACCACGTCCTGTAGTGGCAAGAATGGACTTCAGTTCATCGCTATCCATCGGTTTATAAGTAGATTCTGAATTGAAATTACCGATCACCTGAATATCATCCTTACTTTCACGCATCACCAAGTCCACCGTAGTCGTTTCTCCCGGCTTGATGGTAAAGAAAGTCAGCTGGGACAATACGCCGCCGTTAGCCAGACGAGTACCGGTCACCATCACATAATTGCCGGCATCCAGTGCCGTTCCGTTCTTCAACAGATTAGCCCAAGTAGCGCCGCCACCCATATCAATATCGCCTTCATCATAATTCAGCAATTTCAAAGTTCCGGCAGGAGTCAGTCTGGAAATAGAGAAATGAGAATAATACTTCGGATCAGCCAAAGACTTGATCGGCGTATATCTGGCAATAAACTTGCCGGTAAGTGCACTGGCCTGTTCCATTGCTTCGAAATTCACATCAATAGCACCTTCATCGCCTATCAACTGCACTTTTCCCGTCACTTCGTCTATACGTGCAGGAATACCCATGCTACGTGCCATGGATACAAAGAAGATATCACGGCTGTGCGCATCGGCTGTACGGGCCTTCCACACCCCTTCCGGAGTGATTGGCGAGCCGCCCAGGTTGCAATCCTTGTCCACACGGATATTCCCGGCAACCCATGTAACCAGCTTCATCGGATCGGCAAGGTAAGCCTCACGATCCTGTTCGGGCACTGCTTTCTCAAAGAATCCTTTATACGGAGTAATCATTTCGTTGCTCACGCGCGGATTACGCACAAATCTGCGGAAATAATCAGCATTGGCGCACAAGTGTGAATTCATCATGTGGTCTATCAACACTTCGGAGCTTACATCACGAAGGTCTTTGGCAGAAATCTGCTGAAGCAGGTCAATGCCGCCCTTCTTTGACTTGTCCGAACGGAGACGGGCCATAAAGTCACGGATGGTTTCGTAGTTGCCACGTGATGCCACCAGCAATTTGGCAACGGCATCCTCATCCAGCTGGTATTCTTTAGCGAAATTGCGAGCCGATTCATCCGTCATGAATGTAGCCACGTAGGCATTGCGGATAGAGTCCTCCAAAGCCATGCGGCGATTGTTCTCCGCACGTTGTTCGGGAGTCACTTCGGGCATATTGGCGCCTTCCATCGGAGGAATGATATCCATATCCAGTGTATAAGCCTCGCCGGCCGTTTTGTCCAGCTTCACGGTCAAGGCATTGTCCTGTCCGAAAGACAGTTTGGAATAACCGAATTTTCCATCTTTGGAAGCCCATACCAGCATATCCCCTTTTCCGGCGGTCAGGAACGTCTTACCGTCCGCATCCGTCTGTTTGGAAGCTACGGTATAAAATTCGGCATAGTTATACACTTTGAATTCCACTTTGGCGTCAGCCACCGGTTTGCCGTCCGCATCCACGATGGTCACATCGGCTTTTGCCGTGGGAGCATAGTTGTCAATCACATTGATTTCCGTATAACGGGGAGTGCGGTACATCACTTCTTCCGGTCCGTTATAACGTCCGAACACCTTGGTGTGCATCAGCATACCCCGTGAAGCGGGAGCGTTGAACCAACCCAGATTCAGTACCGGTTCGGGCTCGCAAGCACCCAGGAAGTACCATTTGCCATCTACCCAAGCTTCCACCCAGGCATGATTGTCGTCGGTATGTGCCCAACGCGGCGTATATACCTGACGGGCAGGAATACCGACCGAACGCAAGGCAGCTACCGTGAACGTAGATTCCTCGCCACAACGTCCGTAGGCTGTCTTTACGGAAGCCAGCGGACTACTGGTACGGGCATCAGAGGGGGTATAAATCACCTTTTCATGACACCAGTGGTTCACTTCCAGCACGGCATCATATAAAGAAAGGTTTTTCACTCTGTCCTTCAGCTCCTCGTAGAATACCTTACGGCTGTCGTCCAGATTCTCGTTGTTTACGCGGATGGGTAATACAAAGTGGCGGAACTCTCGTTCGGGAACCACTTTTCCCCACGGCATCTCCTCACGCGCCTTGAAGGCGTAGTCCACATTTTCCAGATAGAATTCACCGGGATGGTCCGCTATATCCGCCAAGGGCATATAGGCGTAAAGGAAAGTCATCGCCTCCTTCTGTTCATCGCTCATGGGTTGTTCAAATACCTGGAAGAGGTTACCTTGGGTCAGCGTATCACGCCGTGCCTCAAAATCCTGCTGAACAGCGGCGCGTTCAGCCTCATCACTGATCAAATGTTTGTTGTTTGTACACGAGGCGCACAGCATCAAGCCTATCCCCGCCGCACACAGAGCCAATAATTTCATCTTGTTGTTTATTTAGGTTAGCAATTTGTTATTGGCTACGAAGATAAGACTTTTTTCTTATTTTTGTATAAAATCACATTTTAATATTGAATTGTATTTGAAATAAGCGACTTAGAGAAATTTCTTATTTGAACGAGTAATCACAACAGCTTTGGCAGTTACAATCCCTCTTTCCATCTTTTCTGATTAGAATTCTCGTGTAATTTGTCAGAACTAAATTTTATTATCTATCTTTGTATACGAAATATAGAAAAAACATATTCAAATATTTAGCACTTAGCTTTTAATAACGACTCTCCTAATATAGGGAACAATAAAATCCAACCACAAGCTACAATTGTTTTTATGATTATGGAACAGATATTTAATAAAGAACAGCAGGAAAAAGCGCAATTCATTTTGAATCATCCTTTAGCTAAGCTATCGGATTTGCGCTCAAATGAAATAAAAGATCTGGCAGTAGTGTGGTGTTACTATTCAGGGAAGATTGAAGGTAATACTTATACTTACGTGGAAACAGAAGCATTGCTCAAAGACGACATTACTTCCGAAAAGAAGTATGAAGATGCCAAGATGCTAAAAAATCTATACAATACTTTCATTTCCGAATTGGAATATATCAATAAAGGGAAGAATCAAGAAGTGATAGATGAGCGTACTTTGTTCAGGGTGCATCAAGCTATATCCACGGGCTTGGTTTCCGATGAAGAGTCAGGCTATTTAAGGACAAGAGGCGTCCGTATCAGTGGCACAGCATATATTCCCCCGAAGAATTTGAACGATATTCGGGCTAAATTGAATGAAATACTTTATCAGCAGGAGCAATATACCAATCCACTGGAACGGGCCGTTTATCTTCATTGCAACATAGCCAAGCTGCAACCTTTCATTGATGGAAACAAACGTACTTCCCGAATGGTGGAAAGCATTGCTTTGATGAATGCTGACATTATCCCTGTCTACTCTTCCAAAGATGCCGACATATTAAACTATAGGAAAGGGCTCATCGCCTTTTATGAAACAGGCGATTATTCTTTTTATGCCGGTTACTTCCTAGACAAACAAGTGGAACGAATTAAAGGAATAGAATAACCATACATGAGGATATTAAGGAATTATTGAATGAATCAAGGGAATACGCTTACTTTGATTGTTGCGATTGATAATATTCCTCCTTCCGCTTGTTGGCCTGCTGCACCAGACTGGTGACGTATACCGTGAAGATAGGGAACATCATCATTCCCAGGGCGGCCAGCACCACCGACAGTATTTTCCCCGTAGGGGTGACGGCATAAATATTACTCCCTACGGTGGTAACATCCATAAAGGCCCACCACAGCGCACTCCAGTAGTCCGTCACCATAGGGTTCACCTTATGTTCCAGCACAAAGAAGATAAGACTGGCAAAATACACGGTGGCCATCAGCATGGTGATGTACGAGGTAAACAACCCGGACGCTTTGCTGCCCGACAGCCAGCCCACCACGATGGCCAGCGCATACCCTCCCCTCAGCAAAGGGATAAAGCGCAGGAAATAACTGATTTCGGGCGAGAAAGTGATGTGATAGAAATCAATGATATTTAAATAAGGTATAGATACCAGCAGAAAAATAAAATGGCTGGTGAAGTATCTTCCTTTTTCTTTCGAGAGGAAAAACTCCAGCAGGAAATCGAACAGGAAAAACATGCATATCCAGAACTGAATCTTCAGATAAGAACCTTGATTCAGGAAAGGGATGTTATGAAAAGTATCTATCGAGATACTGATAACCAGAAAAAGGGACATCAACAGGATGAATATATGCAAGATCCCGTAAATCCCCCTACGGGAATAGATAAATGAGGAAAAAGCTGTTTTCATAAACTATACTGATTATATTATTTTTTCTAGAAACACCCTTCCGGGTACGATTGTTTAATTCCGCATACCTTCCGGGTTAATAAACCTAAACGGATAAACATCATTTCCAGGGAGTTGTTATAAACTCCGTAAACAAAAAACATATATTTTTTAAAACCTAAACTTTATGGCAAACATTAGTAAATCAGTCAAGCTAGGGGTATTTACCCTCGCTATTATGAACGTGACTGCGGTAGTATCCCTGCGCGGGCTGCCTGCCGAAGCCGAATACGGACTGAGTTCGGCATTTTATTATTTATTCGCGGCCATCGTCTTCCTGATACCTACCTCGTTGGTAGCGGCGGAACTGGCAGCCATGTTCCAGGACAAGCAAGGCGGTGTGTTCCGATGGGTGGGTGAAGCCTACGGAAAGAAATTCGGCTTCCTCGCCATCTTCCTGCAATGGGTGGAAAGCACCATCTGGTATCCCACCGTATTGACTTTCGGAGCCGTGGCACTGGCTTTTATCGGCATGAGTGACACCCATGATATGGCCTTGGCATCCAACCGCTATTACTCACTGGCGGTGGTCTTGATTATCTATTGGCTGGCCACTTTCATTTCGCTGAAAGGCATGGGCTGGGTAGGCAAAGTGGCCAAAGTAGGCGGTATGGTAGGTACGATTATTCCTGCCGGCCTGCTGATGGTACTGGCGGTGATTTACCTTGCCTCCGGCGGACAGAGCCAGATGAACTTCGACGGTAACTTTTTCCCCGACTTCAGCAACTTCGACAACCTGGTGCTGGCTTCCAGTATCTTCCTGTTCTATGCCGGTATGGAAATGGGCGGTATCCACGTAAAAGACATAGAAAATCCTGCCAAGAACTATCCGAAAGCTGTATTCATCGGTGCGGCTATTACCGTAATCATCTTCGTGCTCGGCACCTTCGCACTGGGGATCATTATTCCCGAAAAGGATATCAACCTGACTCAGAGCCTGCTGGTAGGTTTTGATAATTACTTCAAGTATGTCCATGCTTCGTGGTTGTCACCTATCATCGCCGTGGCTTTGGCATTCGGTGTGCTGGCAGGTGTGTTGACCTGGGTGGCCGGTCCGTCCAAAGGTATCTTCGCAGTGGGTAAAGCAGGCTATCTGCCTCCCTTCTTCCAGAAGACCAACGCCAACGGCGTACAGAAAAACATTCTGCTGGTCCAAGGCCTTGCCGTAACCTTGCTCAGCCTGCTGTTCGTTGTGATGCCTTCCGTACAGAGTTTCTACCAAATCCTGTCACAGCTCACCGTATTGCTTTACCTTATCATGTATCTGCTGATGTTCAGCGGCGCCATCTATCTGCGTTACAATATGAAAAAGGCTCCTCGCCCATTCCGTATCGGCAGCAAAGGCAACGGACTGATGTGGCTCATCGGCGGTCTGGGTTTCTGTGGTTCACTACTGGCATTCGTGCTCAGCTTCATTCCCCCCAGCCAGATTGCAGTAGGCAGCAACACCGTATGGTTTGCCGTTTTGATTATCGGCTGCATCGTGGTAGTCGCAGCTCCGTTCATTATCTATGCATCGCGCAAACCGTCATGGGTAGACAAGAACACACAGTTCGAACCGTTCCACTGGGAAGTACAGGCTACAACGGCACAGACAGCGGCTCCGGTTTCCGGCTCGGCTAAAAGTTCCGCTTCAAGCGCCTCTACAAACGCTGCCGCCGGACCGGCCTCTCAAAGCACCCCGCCCCCGGAGCAACACAAATAACCCCCGCTAACGGGTTAGCCCATTCCTTTTTATCACAGGCAATTCCGGTTCCTTGAAAAGCAAGAAGCATGTTTTTCAAGAAGCCGGAATTGCTGTTTTCCACAAACCGGGATGGTTACTTTCCCTCTCTCTTCCAATAATTTCCTGTAAATCATAGCCGGAATTAAAGAAACATTCCTATCTTTGTCCCTTGGTTCACTTAATAATCACGTTTGACATGAAGCATAAAGCCTTTTTCATTTTTATGACAGCCCTTCTTATAGGGAGTCCGCTTTATGCACAAAAATATAAAATAGCCCTTATCCATTCCTACCAGGAAGGGTACAGCGGTGCCGGCATTGTAAACAAACTGTTTGTCAAAGGACTGAAAGACCAGCAAATAGACTTCCAGCTGCGCACTTTTTATCTGGATTGCGAGAAATATGAATCTGTAGAAGAAGAGCAACGGATTTCCGAGTTTGCAGATTCCATCCGCTCATGGGAAGGGGATTTGATTGCCGTGCTCGATGATCAGGCAACCTACTCTATCATGGCTTGCGGAAACCCGTATGTCAGGCAGATTCCCGTCGTATTCAGCGGAGTGAATTATCCCAACCAAGACTTGCTGGCACAATATCCCAACATTACGGGCTACATAGACAAACCCGATTACCTCACCACCTGCCGGATGATAGAACGCATTATGGGCAAAGTCCGCATCCACATCCTGAACGGCCGGACCGTGCTTGACCGCCTTATCTGGAAAGACCTGAGCGAACAATGCAAAGGATCGGAAATCACCCTCCACCAATGGAAAAGACAAGAGGCCCTGCCCGGCAAGCTGAATATCCCCATCAGTGACAAAGATGATACCGAATATGAATCCCTGCACGAAAAGCTGAACGAATATAACCACTTGGACTCCACCATCGTAGTCCGCCTGTCCAGTGATTCCGTAGCTGCCCGCGACCTGATGTGGCTGTCCAGCGGGATCTTCAAATACTCCTTGTTCCTGTATACCAAACGGGACTATACCACCCTGCGCATCGGCAGCCTGTTCGACAATCCCGGCTTCGAAACCATCAACGAAGGATTCGGGATAAAGGAATATATGCTGGGAGGTTATTTCGCCCCCATCGAAACACAGCTAAGCGACATGACCGCCGGCATCAAAGAAAGACTGCAAGGAAAGATACCCGTCCCGGCAGTAAAACAAATCGCCAAACAGCATCTGGTCAACTGGCAGGCCATGAAGAGATACCAGATCCCCCCTGAAAGCATTCCACCGGAATATACCATCATGTACAGGCCGTGGAGGGAAAAATACGCAACTCCCATCCTGATTCTTGAAAGCCTCCTGGTCTTCACACTCCTCTTGGGGATATCCTACCTTATTTATATCTATACACTGGAAAAAGGACGTAAAAAAGAAGCCTTGCGCAACCTCAGGCTCAAACACGAAGCATTAACGCTTGCACTGGAAGGAGGAAAAACCTACGCCTGGTGTTTCGACGGAAAAACAGCCGTGTTCGACCAAGCTTTCTGCGAACTGACCAACCGTTCCCAAAACCTGTTGGAAATAAAGGAAATAGCCAACTATGTACACCCCGGCGACCAAGCCCAGTTCAGAAAAAACGTATCCAACATATTACACCGGCCACGAAGAACAGCTCAATACCGTTGCAAATTCGACGACACCGGTTACCAATGGTGGGAATTCAGATACAGCGTGTTGCAGCATTATGAACAAAATCCTATCATCACCGGACTTCTGGTAAACATTCAGGAGATCAAAGACAAGGAAGAAGAACTGATACGTGCCCGCAAACTGGCGGAACAGGCGGAACTGAAACAATCCTTCCTGGCCAACATGAGCCATGAAATCCGTACTCCGCTTAATGCCATCGTGGGATTCTCCAACCTGCTCACTACCGAGAAAAACATCTCGGAAGAAGAGAAAAAAGAATTTGCCTCCATCATAGACAACAATACCAGACTCTTGTTGAAACTGGTCAATGATGTGCTGGAACTATCCCGTATAGAATCCGGCAATATGTCCTTTCATTGTGAGGATTGCAGCGCGCATCATTTTGCAGAAACGGTCTATCAGACCCATCAGGTAATTATTCTCCCTCCTGTGGAATTCATCAAAGAATTTCCCGACGAGGATGTGACCATACACATAGACCGTATGCGCCTCACCCAAGTCATCACCAACTTTTTGGGAAACGCCAAGAAGTTCACCTCCCAAGGACACATCAAACTGGGTTATTTCTGCGACAAAGAGAAAAAGGAAATCCATTTCTTCGTAGAAGATACCGGTGCGGGAATCCCTAAAGAAGAATTACAAATGATATTCGAACGGTTCTACAAGCGGAATGAATTTGTACAGGGTGTAGGACTGGGACTCGCCATCAGCAAGGTCATTGTAGAAAAAATGAACGGACACATCGATGTGCAATCCGAGGTGAACAAGGGCAGCCGTTTCACCGCCGTACTGCCCTATCTGTAATTTTATTCCTGTGCAGGCTGTTTAGGCAAGGCGAACTGCAAGACCAGATACGCCAGCACACCCGCCAGCACCGTTCCCAGTATGACACCCATCTTTGCCTGCGTCAGCAACACCGGCGAATCCCCGAAAGACAGGTTGGCTATAAACAAAGAAACCGTAAAACCGATACCGCCCAAAAGACAGACACCTGTCAGGTTCACCCAGGTCATGCCTTTCAGCAGTCCGGCGAACCCCATCTTTATCACCAGCCAGGTAAAGAAATAAATGCCGGCAAACTTACCCGCCAGCAATCCCGCCAGCACCGCCCAAGTAGCCATCCCCACTTCCAAGCCACCATGATCCGCCGTGAGCGAAACACCCGCATTGGCAAAGGCGAACAAGGGAAGAATAATATAATTCACCATTCCATGCAGACTGTCTTCCAATGACTGCAAGGGAGATATGACACGGTCCGAGGAAGACTCGATGCTTTTCAGCACATTGATCTGCATCTTGCTTAACACAACACCTTCCTTGTCACTGGCAGGAAAGACAGCAATGTTCTCCCGGATGCGGTTAATGTACTTACCTATCTTGTAATGAGGAGTGGCGGGAACCGTGAAGGCTGCGACAACTCCCGCAATGGTAGCGTGGATGCCGCTCTGCAAAAACAGATACCACATAATCACTCCCCAGAAAATATAAAACCAACGGTTGCGCACCCGGAAGAAATTCCCGCCGCAAAGTATCAGCAGGATACCCGCCGAAGCAATCAGGTAGTTCACCGCCAGATGAGAAGTGTAAAAAAGAGCGATGACCAGAATGCCGCCGATATCATCGACCACAGCGAAAGCAGTCAGAAAGACTTTCAAGCTCAGCGGAACCCGCTTGCCGAACAGGCTGAGCACTCCCAGCGAAAAAGCGATATCCGTAGCCATCGGTATGGCCAGGCCACTTTGGGCCGGAGTTCCCGCCGTCATGAAATAATAGATCAGCACCGGAACCAGCATACCGCCGCACGCCGCCACGATGGGCAAAAGCGCCTGCCGGAAACTGGACAATTCGCCCACCAGTATCTCACGCTTTATCTCCAGTCCCACACTGAAGAAAAAGACAGCCATCAAAGCATCGTTGATAAAAGTCATCAAGGTCATGTGATGCCCGTTATGACTAAAGAAATTAAATTCTCCTATCTGAAGATGCACTTCGTAATTCCAAAAGGAGGCATAAATATCCCCCCACGGAGAATTGGCCAGGAACATAGCCAGCAAGACTACCCCCATCAGCAACATCCCTCCATTAATATGATAGTGCGCCGCCCGCTGGAAGGAAAAGTTCAAGTTCAGAATTTTCAGTTTTTCCATATCAATTGAATTTAAGAGTTTGTGATAAATTGCCATCAAAACACAAGCCCTTTCTGTTATTGACTTTTTAATTTCAACTAACAGAAAGAGCCCGCTTATTGTTTGCTCCTCAGAGCTTGTTTTATTCTTGAATTAATCCAGCTTCAGAACGGCCAGGAACGCCTTTTGCGGTACTTCCACATTACCGATCTGTTTCATTCGTTTCTTACCTCTTTTTTGTTTTTCCAACAATTTACGCTTACGGCTCACGTCACCGCCATAACACTTCGCGGTCACATCCTTGCGCACCGCCTTGATGGTTTCCCTTGAGATAATCTTGGCCCCGATAGCTGCCTGGATAGCAATATCAAACTGCTGGCGCGGAATCAGCTCTTTCAGTTTCTCGCACATACGCTTGCCCAGGTTATAGGCATTGTCCACATGTGTCAGGGTAGAAAGCGCATCCACCGGCTCACCGTTCAACAAGATATCCAGCTTCACCAGTTTGGAAGGGCGGAAACCCGACTGATGGTAGTCAAAGGAAGCATATCCTTTCGAGATACTCTTCAGCTTGTCATAAAAATCAATCACGATTTCACCCAGCGGCATCTTGTAGTGAATCTCCACCCGGTTGCCCGACACATAATTCTGCCGCACCAGTTCGCCACGCTTGCCCAGACACAGCGTCATGATAGGGCCGATGTAATCGGTGGCGGTAATGATCGTGGCGTCAATGAAAGGTTCCTCGATGTGGTCAATCAGCGTCGGATCGGGCATACCGCCGGGATTATGTACCTCATTGGCATGTCCCTGCTTGTCATATACCATGTACGACACGTTGGGCACGGTCGTGATCACATTCATATCAAACTCGCGGTCCAGACGTTCCTGAACGATTTCCATGTGAAGTAATCCCAGGAAACCGCAACGGAATCCGAAGCCCAGAGCCAGTGAGGACTCCGGCTGGAAAGTCAGCGAGGCGTCATTCAGCTGAAGTTTCTCCAGCGAGGCGCGGAGGTTCTCGTAATCTTCCGCCTCGATAGGATAGACTCCGGCAAACACCATCGGCTTCACTTCCTCGAATCCGGCAATCGCCTTGTCACACGGACGGGCAATGTGAGTGATGGTATCCCCCACCTTCACCTCGCGCGAAGTCTTGATGCCCGAAATGATATACCCCACATCTCCTGTGCGCAGTTCCGCACGGGGAATCATATCCATTTTCAGCACACCGATTTCATCTGCATCATACTCCTTGCCGGTGTTGAAAAATTTCACCTTGTCCCCTTTGCGGATCACGCCGTTCTCTATTTTAAAATAAGCGATGATTCCACGGAAAGAATTGAATACCGAGTCGAAAATCAAAGCCTGTAGCGGCGCCTCCTCGTCACCCGTCGGGTGCGGGATACGTTCCACCACCGCTTTCAATATCTCCTCCACACCCATTCCGGTTTTGCCGGAGGCACGGATAATATCCTCACGTTTGCAGCCCAGCAGGTCGATGATTTCATCTTCCACTTCATCGGGCATGGCACTCGCCATATCACATTTGTTCAGCACGGGAATGATTTCCAAGTCATGCTCCAACGCCATGTACAGATTCGAGATAGTCTGCGCCTGCACTCCCTGCGAAGCATCCACAATGAGCAGCGCCCCTTCACAGGCGGCTATGGAACGGGATACCTCGTATGAAAAGTCCACGTGTCCCGGAGTGTCAATCAGATTCAGTACATACTTCTCTCCCCCATACTCGTATTCCATCTGGATGGCATGGCTTTTGATCGTAATACCTCTCTCCTTTTCCAGGTCCATATCGTCAAGCATCTGTCCTTCGGTTACCTGAATGGTTTTTGTGAACTCTAACAAACGGTCGGCCAAGGTGGACTTCCCGTGGTCTATATGTGCTATAATGCAAAAATTACGGATATTCTTCATCTTTAACAGCTATCTATTTAAAAAACAAGTTTCTTGCTTTCCGGGCGCAAAGATACGTAAAAAGAACAAGATTTTAAAGACTATAATAAATTTATAGCAGACAATTCCCTACTCAAAGACTGTATGCCTTTCTGGATCTTTTCCAACTGCTGCCTGCGAGGTTTATGCACTCCGGCTGCATAATGCCACAACTGACGTTCATTGATTCCGGTAATCCGGCTCAAAGCAGCCTTGGTGAAGATGCTGCTATAATAGTTGATAAAAGTAGCAGCATCTATCTTAAATTTCAATTCAAACTCTCCCGACAAGACTTCACAAGGATTCGGATTATCTTCCAGATACAACTCAATTGCCTCCTTCATGTTATCCTCAATCTCCTTTATGTCATTGCCTACAGTAATAACGGGAGCACCTTCGATATAAGCACTCAAGTTCTTTCCTGCGTGTTCTACAATCACTTCCACTGTTTTCATAATACAAAACCGTTTTCCAGCAACATCGTTACAACGTCTTTCACTGATTTGTAACTCATAACGTTTTGGGCTTAATTACCCTGCAAATATAGTAATAATACGAATACTATTCAAAGAAAAGATTCATCATTTTACTATAATATACAAAAAAATGCGTTGACAACATACAAAACGATGTGCCAACGCATTTTTTTATGAGTTTAAAATCTTCTTCTTACACTAATTTTACAAAGATCTCGCCTTCCACTTCAGAAGTAACGACCTTATCTTCTCTCAGTAACCAGCCCAGCCCCAGGAAGAAATCCTTGTCAGCTTTCAATTTGGCTGCTTTCTTGATTTGTTTTTGTGTCAAACCTTCAGTTCCATTCAATGCTTCCCAGATCTGTCCGGCCAAAGCACCTGCTTTTTCTTTCAACATTTTCAATTTGCTTTTAGTTAAACGTTAACCGCACCCACACATTCCTATGTGAATGTTTGTGTTTCTTATCGCTTGCAAAGATACACAAAATTATGTTATTCAACACTTTTGCATCAAAAAAGTTTGTATTTCTATAAGAAAAAGCGATTTTTCAACCTATTTTTTTTGTTTTTCGAGGTGTTCGCTCCAAATCCTGGCCGCTTCCTCTACCATTCTTGCACAAGGACGCTTGGCATAATACTGTTCCGTCCTTGCTTCCGGCGTGGATACTACCGGCTCTTTTCTGGACAATCCCAGCAAATCGGCACACCGCAGGGCGCCGTTCCGCTTCTTGAATTCTTCGGCCAGTTCCTGCACCAGAGCGTAATTCGCCGTCTTGCTCTCACGGTCTTTCCCCTCGACGGCGCACTTCTCCAGCCCGGCCAGCAGGAACATGCCGCAAGCAGCACCGCAGGTCTCACGCATCCGCCCTATACCGCCGCCGAAAGAGGCGGACATGTGCAGGGCTTGTTCACGGGTGAAACCATACAGATCGGCAAAAGCCGTCACTACGGACTGGGAGCAGTTATATCCTTCCCTGAACAAAGCTACAGCCTTTGCCACTCTATCTTCTTCCCTAACTTCCGGATGCAAACCCAACGTATTCTTGTCTTCCTCCATTCTTCTCACCTCCTTCTTTTCTTCCCGTCTTTTTCCTTTGTTCTCATTCCGCCACATTATTTACAATCGCACCCTTGATAAATCCTTTCAAGTTCCCCACCGCAATCTGCATCAGCCGGACACGGGCTTCTTTCGTGGCCCAGGCGATATGCGGCGTAATGAAGCAGTTCTTCGCCGTCAGCAAGGGGTTGGTATATTGGGGAGGCTCGGAAGAAAGCACGTCCAGTCCGGCAGCCGCTATCACGCCCTTGTTCAGTGCGTCGGCCAGGTCTTTCTCGTTTACCAAGGGACCGCGGCCGGTATTTATCAGAATAGCTGTCGGTTTCATAAGGGCCAGGCGGGTGGCATTGACCAGTTCTTTGGTATCGGGGGTAAGGGGGCAGTGCAGGCTCACCACGTCACATTCGCGGAAAAGCTCATCCAGCTCCATTTTCCGGATTCCTCCGGGAAGTTGTGACTGCGGCCTGGAAGTATAGGCGCATACCTGCATTCCGAAAGCGGCAGCGATGCGCGCCGTCGCCTGTCCGGTGTTTCCCAAGCCGATGATTCCCAGCTTCTTCCCGTCCAGTTCCACCAGGTCGGTATCCCAATAGCAGAAGTCGGGATTATTTGCCCAACGCCCGTGACGGTTGGCATAGGCATAATGGCCTACACGCTGGGTGATGTTCAGTATATGCGCAAAGACCATCTGGGCAACGGAAGCGGTGCTGTAGGCAGGTATGTTGGTGACAATGATGCCCCGCGCTTTCGCAGCCTGGATGTCCACAATATTATATCCTGTAGCCAGCACGCCGATGTATTTCAAGGCGGGCAGAGCGGCCATATCCTCCGCCGTAATCACCGTTTTATTTGTAATCAGCACTTCCGCTCCGGCAGAACGCTCCAATAACTCGGCAGGGGCCGTGCGGTCATATACCGTCAGCTCGCCCAACGCCTGCATCTCCTCCCATGACAAATCACCGGGATTCAATCCGTAACCGTCTAAAACTACTATTTTCATATTTTCAAAAATTAAATTTCATATTTTGTTCATTTATTCGGTTAGATTGGAACGCGAATGACGCAAATTAACAGCTGCACAGCATGGATATAAACCGGCCGGAAGGTTGGATTTATGTCATTTGCGTTCCAATTTTTAATTTTATAGCACAGGATCAATGCAATTCATTTTCATTCCTTGAACCGTTCCCCCCAGAGGCTCTGCATCCGTTCCTTTATCTTCGCTTCCTGCGCATTGTTCTGCGGATGCCAGATGCGGCTGCCCTTCACCTCGTCCGGCAGGAACTGCTGCTGCACGAAATTGCCCTGATAGGCATGTGCATACTTATAATCCTTGCCATAGCCCAACTGTTTCATCAGCTTGGTGGGTGCGTTGCGCAGATGCAAGGGAACAGGCAGGTTACCCGTCTGCCGCACCAGTTCCAGGGCGCTGTTGATCCCCTCGTATGCCGAGTTGCTCTTAGGGCTGGTGGCCAGATACACCGTAGCTTCCGCCAGCGGGATACGCCCCTCAGGCCATCCTATCTTCATCACGGCATCAAAAGCAGCGTTCGCCAGAAGCAATGCGTTGGGATTGGCCAGACCGATATCCTCGGCTGCCGAAATGACTAGCCTGCGGGCTATGAAAGCCGGGTCCTCTCCGGCCTCCACCATACGCGCCAGCCAGTAGAGCGCCCCGTCCGGATCACTTCCGCGGATGGACTTGATAAAGGCGGAAATGATATCATAATGCATCTCTCCATCCTTGTCATACGCCAACGGATTCTGCTGCAGACGCTCGGTCACCTTCTCATCCGTAATCACAATGGTTCCGGCATCCGCATCCGCTTCCACCACCAATTCCAGTATGTTCAGCAACTTGCGGGCATCGCCTCCCGAAAAGCGGAGCATGGCATCCGTCTCCTTCAGCTCTATCTTCTTTTCTTTCAGTATCACATCCTTTGCGATGGCATTATGCAGCAGTTCCAGCAAATCTTCCTTCTCCAATGATTTCAACACATACAACTGACAGCGGGAGAGCAAGGGCCGGATCACCTCGAACGAAGGATTCTCGGTGGTGGCGCCTATCAGGGTCACCACTCCCGTCTCCACCGCCCCCAACAAGGAATCCTGCTGGGACTTGCTGAACCGGTGGATTTCATCAATGAACAGGATGGGGCTGGCCTGCGAGAAAAAACGGTTGCTTCTCGCCTTCTCTATCACATCGCGCACATCCTTCACACCGGAAGTGACCGCGCTTAGTGTATAAAAAGGAGTTTCCAGCTTGTTGGCTATGATCTGCGCCAGCGTAGTCTTTCCCACCCCCGGAGGCCCCCAAAGGATAAAGGAGGAGATGCGTCCCGCATCAATCATCTTGCGCAAGACAGCCCCCGGCCCCACCAGGTGTTTCTGACCTATATAATCGTCCAATGTCTTCGGACGCAAACGTTCTGCTAAAGGTTGTGCCATATCTTCATCTTTATTTCGGATAACAAAAATACAGCATATTTTCCGATGAACAAAGCCCAGGGCAACAATATAGGATTTATTTTTTTAAGGCAGAAAAACAAAAGAACATAAAAAACAGGGGCTCATATAAAATGCAATACGGGTTCTTTGTTCATCTGATCTAAAACAATTATTTTTGCAACCCTTTTTCAAAAGAGTGATTATTTCAAATTTAAATGTAATTCTAATAAAGACAGACGATGAAAAAACTTTTTTCCACCAGCCTGTTGATTTTAGCAGGTATGCTTTTACTGCTGGGCGGCTGCAAAGAGGACGAACTTCCGGTTTCCGGAGAAGGAAACGTGGCAAACAATGAATTGCCCGTCCGGCTGGCCGAAACGGATTATAACCCGGGCAACACGTATTACCTGCTGAATGACAATGAATCCCAGGATGTTTATTTCGACTCCAGCCAGCGCAGCTTCTACGTCAGCCAGCCTCTTCAGTTCGGAATGGACGACGAGCACTGTTTCCAACTCCGTTTCTATAGTCCCAGAGCCTTGAAAAACGTGACTTTCTGGGCCAGGATAGACGGTTACGAGGAAGAATTCAAGTTCATGTCGCTGGAAAAGATCATGCCTTTCCAGCAACTCCGGGTACACATACCGTTCGCCACCAAGGACCTGACCGCCTATACCCGCAGCGGAAAGAAAATACGGATCATGGCAAACCCCTACCTCACGGAAGAAAACCTGACCTTCACCGTAGAGTGTGACGACCCGTACTGGGCAAGGCTGCAATCCATCCGTTGCAAATGGTACATCGCCTTCGGCAGATACAGTGACACCCAGGACAGCTGGAAGTACAAGATGAAGGCTTCGCACACGCGTGAGGCGGTGGCCATCGCGCTGAACATGGGATATATGTTCTCGTCGGAACGGTTCAAGACCGCCCTGTACGAGTTCGGCCCGCTGCACAGCAACAATGACAAGGCGGAAATAGACAAGACCGCCCTGCTGGCCAACGTGCTCAACCACCGCGGACTGACCTTCGGCTATACCACCGGCGTGATGGGACTGGGCGGAGGAACCACCTTCGGCATGCATGAAGTGTGTTATCTGGAACACTATGCCGATGACAAAAGCATCACCGAAACCATATTCCACGAGTTTGCCCACTGTGTGGGCTACGGCCATGCGGGAAACATGACCTACGAACAGACGGGACCGGGGTGGATCACCCTGTGCAACAACGTATATGTGGCGCTGTCGCTGGACAAGGAGCTGCCCGTCTATTCCCGCCGCTTCCTGCACACCCGCTGGAACAGGAACCGTTATTTTGATGATATATACGTGGCTTCGAAACACATTATCGAAGACCCGGAACTCGATGCGCTGGACGGCGGCCTGTCTCCCCTGCGCGGAGAGACCGACCGGGGAGGAAACGACGGGGAGCCGGTGGCGTTCAAGCTGGATTATACCGACTTGCCCGGCGCTACGGGAACCACCTTCCGCCCCAAGGATGTATATGTGTACGGAGATACCCTGTATGCCGTGAACGATGCGGATAACCAGTACAGCGTAGAGGTGTTCGACCTTGCCGGCGGCGGCAAGAAGCACTTGGGAAGCATCAAGGAATGGAAGCACGGAGAAGCTACCGGGAAATTCGGCGGCCGCCCGAACGGTATCACCCGTGCCCACGACAAGATTTATGTCACCCACGAAGGAAGCCGTACCGAGATTTTTGATGCGAAGAGCCATCAGTTCCTTACCTGCATAGGCAATGGAAGCTGGGGAACGGGGCCCACGCAGACCGTACATGCCTTCGATGTGCTGCTCTACAAAGGGCTGGTCATGATACACGACAAACGCTACGTCAACTTTGTAGAAGAGCAGGCTATACAATCCGGAGTGACTCCGCGGATTTATGTACGTTCCGAACATCTGGGCGAGACAAACGGCACTTACGGCATGGCGGTGGACGAACAGACCGGCCTGCTCTACTCCACCCATCCCGCCAAACGCATAGACCTGTTCGCCCCCGACGGGATACGGGAAGGAGTTTCACCCAAACGCACCGGGCAACTGGCTTATAAAAATGTACCCTACGACTTGGATTTCTACGAAGGAAGGCTGTTTGTAAGTTCCAACGGCACAGAAAAGTTCTGTGAGGTCAATCCCCGGACGGGAGAGATCATGAAGGACCATACCACCATCGGCGGCATCACCCTGCAAGCACCTGAGAAGTTCTGCATCCGCCGCCACACGCTGTTCATCACCGACCGCGTGAAAAACGGGACATGCGTTTACGCCATCCCCATGAGTGAGCTGAAATAAATGTATACCTATATAATATAGTAAGAACAACATGAAAATATACGCTTATATCCTGATTGTGCTGTCCGGAGTCCTGACGGCACAATGCAGCAAAGTCACCCTGGATGAAATCTGCGGCTACCCCTCCGCTCCCGGCGGAGGAAACGGGGAAGGAGAAGGAAACGGGGATTATAACAGTTACTGGTATTACTCGTATGAGGCGGCGCAACTGATTGATGCGGAAACCCTGGGCATGGAAACGGCCGAGGATTTCACCCCTTATACCGTCGCCCATCTGGGGGATACCCTTTTCATCGCAAACATCGGAAAGGCAGGCAGCAGCCTGTTGCTGTTCAGTATAAAGAAAGGTGAACGGCTGGGAACCTTGCAGAGCTGGCAGCACGACGGCGGGGAGAAGAGTTTCGGAAGTCAGATAGAGGCCATCGTCCCGTCGGGCAACCGGCTGTATGTGGCCGAACGCCAGTCGCGCATCCATGTATTCCGGTTGCCGGAACTGTCCTACCTCACCTGCATAGGCAACGGGCAATGGAGCGGCCCCGTATTCCAGGCACAGGCCATGACGGTAAAGGACGGGCTGATTTTCGCACGCGACAAGAACGGAATGGTCAGCATTTATAAAGAGGAGGATGCCACCCCGGAAAATTACCAGAAGGTGAACCGCTACCGCCGGGCATCCGGTAACGGCAGTCCGGGCAACAACGGCTTTGCCAGCCATTCCATGCAGCCCGATGCGGAAGGGCATCTGCTGCTCACGGATTATGAAGGAAAGAAAATACGGGTGCTCGATCCGGCACTGGTCAACGATGATCTGGCAAACGACGCTTCCATCGATCTGGACGATCTTTCCCTGTCGCCCGGCTTCAAGCCCAAGACACTGGCGTTGTGCGGCGACCGCTGGTATGCTACCGGCGATAATGACGCCATCAACATATATGAACGCCAGTCCAACGAATGGAGCAAGAAAATAAAAACTGTAAAAGGATATGCTTTTTCCCAGCCTGCCCGCATCTATGCGCAAAACGACTCTGTGCTATGGGTTTCGGACACGCACAATTCCAAACGGACACTGGTGAAAATGCTGGTGCATAAGGGGGAAATACGGGAATAGAGGTTCTATTCCGTTCTTTATCCAGAATGTAAATGACACGAATGGCGCAAATTGGGTTTATATCTCTGATTGGCGTCATTCGTGTCATTTACATTCACATATATCAACATTGCCAATCTTTCAATGCAACTGTCAACACGAACCGGTCGTTCACTTGCAATATCGATTACGTAATTGGGGAAGCTATTCTTTTTATTTGGCTGCACACCCATCACAATCCTCTTTCACGGCTCCCCTATCGCCCCCACAATCAGCTGTACCTGAGCCGGCATATAGGTACGGCAACTCAAACCACTGCCCATCTTCTCCAGCTCCTCCCTGAGGTGAGGATAATAGTCAATCCAATATTGCAACTTACGGTAAGCCACCTGCGGATTCAAATCCGGGAAATAACACAGGGCCAGTTCGGTGCGGCCGTACGTGCGTATCTCAAAATTCTCCATACATTCCATACTTTTTATTTACTTCCATAAAAGTACGAAAAACGGACGAGAAGAAAGAATGTTTTTCCAACAATAATCAACTAGAATCAACTGTTATCAACCACAATCCACCGGAATCAACTTTCCGGAATCCGCACATCGTATCTTTGTAATGTCGGGACGATGAAGGCGAAAGATCTATAATCTTACAGCCGTAAGATATAGCATCTTACACGTGAAAGATAGGGTTCTTTTAGCGGTCGGTGACCAGTGGCTGACGGTTAATGACCAGTGGCTGACGGCTGACTTACTTCATTCCCCGGCAACAGTGTTTCTTAATTCTCAATTATCAACTTTTAATTTTAACAGACTATGGTAAATTACAGTATCGTTATGCGTAGCAATCCGATGGACGTGGACGCCGCCAAGAAGGCCTACGCCAGTGCACAGTATGCTGAAGTGATGGACATCAACCGCTTTGCCGAGCACATTGCCAGCCACGGCTGTGTGTACAAGCGTGCGGACATCGTGGCTATCCTCACCATGGCAGTGGACTGCATGCGCGAACAGCTTCTGGGAGGACAGAAGATACAGCTGGGCGACTTGGGGGATTTCTCCATCAGCATCAACAGTATAGGAGCGGAAAGCGCTGCCGACTACAATCCTGCCATCCATGTCAGAAAGCTGAATGTGAACTGGAGTGCCGGAACACGTTTCCAGAACTTGCAGGAGGAAGCTGTGTTCAATCTGGTGGCCACGCGCAAGGCGGCCCGACTGGTGGTGAAGGCGCTGAAAGCCGGAAAGACCAGTGTGGATCTTACCGGAGAGGCGAAGGAACCGGAAAACGGAGGACAGGCCTGACGGAACCCCAGTACGACGGAGGCAAGACACGACGCTAAAGGGCTGAATGTGCCCCAATGAAAAACGGCTTGTCATAGGGGCACATTCAGCCCTTGGCTTCCATTACAATTCACTTATTATCAACCTCTAAAACAAAATTCCAATGAGTTCAAGAACAAAGAAAAACACCTGGACACTGATTCTGAAAGTAATTATCACCGTAGCCACCGCCGTTGCCGGCGCACTCGGCCTGAACGCCTGCATCTGATGAACAGGAGAACCATCACCCTGATTATTATCCACTGCTCCGCCACCCCTGAGGGGCGGAGGCTGGATTTTGAGACCTGCCGCCAGGACCACATCCGCCACCGGGGCTTCACGGACATAGGATACCATTTCTATATCACCCGCGACGGAGAGATTCACCGCGGACGACCTCTGGAAAAGGTGGGAGCGCATTGCAAGAACCACAACCGGCATTCTATCGGCATCTGCTATGAGGGCGGACTCTCGGCGGACTGCACACCTGCCGATACGCGTACTCTGATGCAGAAGGGAAGTATGCTGGCACTGCTGCGCGAGCTGCGCCTCCTGTTCCCCAAAGCGTTGATAGTGGGGCATCATGACCTGAATCCCGTGAAGCCGTGCCCTTGTTTTGATGCTGTGAAGGAATACCGCTTTTAAGGGTGCTTTTCTCCAAAGATAACGTCCCTTTCCTCCGCTTTGATTTCCTGACCCTTATTCAACTAATCTTTTCATTTAACAATAATAAAAATGAACTATCTGATAAACCAACTCATGACCGTGGACAAAGCCTTCTACCGTCATTATCTGGAAATGCTACTCACCCTGAACCGCATCCATGCCCTCACCCCCTGGCAGATGTCCATGCTACTGTGGAGAGCCAAGATTTTCCATATACAGGTGCTCTATCCCGAACTGCTGCGCATCAGCCTGTGCACGGAACAGGAGAAAGACGAAATACGTTTTATGAAAGGATGGAAACTGAAAGAGCTGGAGAAAATAATGCCCGCATGGCAGCGACGGCAGTGCGAGGAGATAAAACGGGAACGGTGGAGAGGATTTTAGTGGCTAATGATTAATGAGGAATGATCAGTGATCACTGAGGAATGGTCAGTAATCAGTAAAACCTGCCGGCAACATGATCTACTTGTAAACAACTTTTAAAGGGGTATGTCAAAATCAAATGACTACTCCGAAAAGTTACAAATTGTAACTACAAGACCTAAAAAGCGGGTGTCAAAACTCAGTTTTTGAAAACATGAACTTACAATCTGAAATTTGAGCATCCTAAAAGACTAAAGAAAGGGTCGTATCATTACTCCATACAGAGCTTGATACGATCCTTTTACGTGTTATAATTACTATCTGTAACTTTTCGGGGCTGTCCTTTTTGTTTTGACACATCTCCCTTCTCCTATCCCCAAGTTATTCAGGAACAGCAACATTCAACTACTTCATTCCCCCTCATTAAACCCCAGGCCCTGCTGTTCGGGCTTCAGCTTCTCTGTCAGAAAATTGGTATGCTCCCACTTCGGTTCGGGCGGATTATGATCCAAGGTCCTCTCCTCGGTAGGGGTGTAGCGTCCGTTGTAAGTGCTGAAGGCGAAAAAAGCATCTCCCGGTCCGCCCAGATGGTCGAAACGTACCTTGGCCACACGCACCAGCACCTGCCCCAGCTCATCGTTACGGTCTATCACCATTCCATAATCCGTCTTGTTGAAAAAGGCCGCCGAGCCGTTGATATCATACAGCGTGGGCACAGGCCAGCGTTTGCTTCCCGGTTCGCGGCGCAACTTGGTGGGATGCGCCACCAGGATGAGCAACACCTTGTGCTTCACGGCAAAATTGGAGAACTCATCGAAGATGCGGCTGATGTACTGCGTTTCCGTTTCCCAGTCGGGAATCTGATGCTCGAAGCGGTTGAAGGGGTCCACTACCAGCACCTTCACTCCTTTCCGGCTTACCAGTTGGGCGGCAATGCGGAGCACGCTCTCTACCGAGAAATCCTCTTTCGGCATAATGGAGAAGACACTCTGTGCCAGGTAACGGATGGCCTGTCCGGCTTCCGGCAACGGCATCCCTTTGTGTTCGAAACGCTTGCCCACCACGCGGCGTATCAGCTTGCGGTAGTGATAGGCCAGCGGGGTATTCTCCGGGCTGAAATAGCCCACCTTCCAATCGTGGCGCAGGAGCAGGCGCATGGCAATTTCGTCCACAAACTCGCTTTTTCCGCTACCGGGAACGCCTGTGACCGTGAGCACAAAACCACGCTCGAACTTGATCAGACGGTCCAGATTCTCCAGTCCCGTATCGGCTCCTTCCGGCATTCCGTTGTAATAAATATCCATCAGCGTATCCCATTCGTCCATGGGGCAGAAGACTCCTTCCAACGGGATTTCCGCCGCCTGCTCCACCTGCTGGCGGAGCCTCGAAAGATTGTACTTCAACAGATACTCGTTGGCGTCTTTGCAGCCTTCTCCCCAGGCCACCACCTTGCAGCGGTCCATGCCCAGGCGGCGCACCAGTTCGTCGCGCAACTCCACTCCGCGCTTGTCGGTATCCATGGCCAGGATGATTTCCGTCTTGTCATCGAAGTGCGACTCCACGAAGCGGTCCAGCCACTGAAGGTTCGCGCCTCCGGCTCCGTTGGGTACGGACACCACTTCTTCCAGTCCTGCGGCTATCAGGCTGAGGGCATCTATCTCGCCTTCGGTGATGTAACACTTTTCCTTTCCTTTTATGGCGTCTATGTTCCAAGGAATCAGCTCGGCTCCTTTCACCATCTTGAAATGCTTTGCGGCATCCCGGAATTTCATGTTTTTCATTACTCCGTCCTCCAGGTAAGGGAAGCAGATGCAAGCTTCTTCCTTGCCGGTCTGCGGCAGGAATTCCAAGCGTTCCTCTATCTTCATCCTTGTCAGGACGTCCATCGGAATACCTCGTCTGCCGACCATGTATTCCATCATTTCTCCATTCATAATTTGTTTGTTTTTATTAATTACCGGGCATACGTAATGTACAGGCGGTTGCAGGGGGATGTGCGGTTTGCGTTGCGCCGTGTTATGGTGCTGCGATGCTGTATCGTGGTGCTGCGACGTATTACGTTGCTGCGGTGCTGCATCGTGGTGCTGCGCCGTGTTATGGTGCTGCGATACTGTATCGTGGTGCTGCGCCGTGTTACGTTGCTGCGATGCTGCATCGTGGTGCTGCGACGTGTTGCGTTGCTGCGATGCTGCATCGTGGTGCTGCGACGTGTTATGGTGCTGCGATACTGTATCGTGGTGCTGCGCCGTGTTACGTTGCTGCGATGCATCCTTCTGCTGTTTCTGCCGTTCCCGGTCTTGTTGTTTCTGTTCTCTTTTCCACATCTCGTCTTCGTTCCACGCTATGGCGAAATCACAATGAAAGCATTTCGCCCATCCCCCTTCACGGGTAATATGCACACTGAACGAAGGATCTTTGGGATTGCTTCGCGTTGCGGAACATTCGGGACAAGGCATACGGAAATGGTCCTTTCTGCGCGGCAGGCTTTTCAGCCACCGCACATAGTCTGCATGTTCTTCGCGCGTCATATCCAGCTCTGTTTCAGGTTATCCCAGGTGGCACGTCCGTTGGGGCGCGGTGGTGCACCGGCAGGAAGAGGCACTCCGCAGTATGAACGTTCGCCGGTCAGCGGATTGTACGTTTCGTAGGGTGAAAGTGATATCGATTCATTTTGCATCCTGCTCCTTTCTTTCAGCTTTTCTTCCAGAAAAAGACGGGTGGGCCTTTCTCGGCGGATGTAGTTGGCGAAATAAGCTTCGGCTTCGGACACGGAAGTGATTCCTCCTGTGTTTCCTTGTGCCACGACATGTTTCTTGAACAGATCACGAATAAAAGAAAGATTGTTCAAAAAGAGTTCCTTCAAACCTGACATCATCCCCACAGCCTCCAGCCAACTCTGAGTAATGAAAGCTTCATTGATGCATTGTTCCCATCGGGGTATCGTTTCGGACAATTCGGAAAATCGGGGAAGTTTATCAACAGCAGCAACAGCAATTATTTCTTTTTCTTTGTTATTGTTGTTTTTCTTCTCTCCTCTATTCTTTTCTTCTCTTATAAAGTTTTGCTTAAAGCTTGCTTGCAAGTTCTTTCCATATCGCTCATTATCAACACTTTGAATCACATTTTTGACTGGATTTTCATTTGTATTTTTTGCAGTCGTATTTTTCATACTTTCCGCACTACTTTTCACGTTGCTTTCCGTGCTGTTTTCCTTGTAGATTTCCTTATTATAATCCGAATGGATTGGCTTGCTGCTCTCCATGCAGACAGCCTTGTCACTATCTACATTGCTGCTTTCCATATAAATTCTCTCCTTGCTATCCATACTGGATGCACCACTGCTTTTCGTATAGACTTCCTTGTTATTATCCATGCAAGGTGTATCATCGCTTTTCATGTAGGCTTCCCCGTTATTATCCATGCAGGGCGTATCACCGTTTTTCCCCTCGTTGATTCTGCCCCTCCCTATTGCAGACGCTGTAGACGCAGTTGCTTTTGCAGATGCTTTCACCGTACTTTTCTTACAGCTTCTCCCTCCCTTACTACCGGCAGCAGCACGTTGCTCGGAAAGTTTGCTCTGATATCCCATCACCTCGTCCAGATACAGACATCGGAAATACCCGTCCTCTGTAATGAGAAACAAATCGAAGTCCTTAATAAGATGTTGCAGATTTTCCACGGTAGCTCCCCACTGATCGGCCAGCAAATCCAGTTCGTTAAAATCATGTTTGTATTCCTGCTGTTTTCGCAGAAACAATATCGTTTCAAGATACAACCCCAGCCCCATGCATTTCATATCGGCATTCAGCTTCATCATTTTGTAATCCGACATCAAACTGCAATTCAGCCGGATAAACTGCTCTGTATAATCCATTTCTTTTGTGTGTTAGTATAAATATAACGCAAAGGAACGCAAAATATAAATAGGGCGTTGCTCACAAAAACAAGCAATTGTTAATAAACATTTCCTATCTTTGCCGAGACATTTTGTAAGTAGCTATGTTTATGCTGTTTACAAATCATTATTTAATAATTTAATTTTTAGTAACATGAAAAAAATTTGAGATCATCAGCACCTGCATCGGTAATGCCGTGCGAAGAAACGATTTAAACCCCAACAACTTGGGCGACAAAGGTGCGATAGGCCAGTCCACCGCCACCAAAATTCGGGACGGCAAGATTGTGACTCCAAATTCTTACTTCAAACTGATGAAATGGCTGGAAAAGGAGAAACCGGAGGTTTACAAAGAAGCTATGGAGCACATCCTGAAAGAACTGGGCAAGCTCAAGATGGAAGAGTAACCTCCCGGCTTCCCGGAAACGGGAATTTTCCCCGGTAAACGTGGAGAAACGAGAAACCGCCATAGAGCGCCTCTGCATGGAGACTGCCTCTATGGCGGTTTTTGCACCCGGAATAGCTGTTTTATTATCTTTGCAACAGTTGGATATAAGAAAGGTAAACCCTCAAATTAGGGCTTACGTAAATCATCTGCATATTCCTCAGCCGACATATTTCCGCCCCAATCGCCTTCGTAACAAGCAAAAGGATCTTCTGTTTCAATATTCTGTTCCTTTGTATACGTATTTCTGATGGAATTTGTCAGTTTTGCAATCAAATCCGGTTTTTCATCTACACTCAGTGAAGACAATACACTCATATACACATCTGTTATACTTATATTTCCAACCATAAATCCTCCTTTTTTATAAAGGAACAGAATCTATTCCGGAGATCCTAATCGGATAGTCTTTTTTATCATTTCAGATGGATTTTGAAGTAAATGCCACCAGAGAAGTATTTCCCGTTGTTCAGTTCGGCAATCAGGTTGATGTGGTCTTTCCAAAGCTGGTAGTGTGCCCCGATGTTTACTGTGCGGGCGTCATATTCGGCCATTAGGTTAAGATTATTTACAGCTTTAATCAAAGGCTGGTCACCGAGTAACTGAAAACGGAAGTTTGTGCCGAATGAAGGACGTTTATAATGCTCCATACCTTTGGCATTACCATATACAAATGCGGCATGAATACCCCATTCACCTATGTTCTGAAAATCCAGATGTTTGGTTACAGCCAGATAATACCGTGTTGCGTAGTTATTGGAACCGCTTGTATTACCAGACACCAGTCCACCGCCGCCATGATCGGCATGAGAAGTGGGATCATCCAAGCCGAGTACGATTTGCGGTGTCCACTCCTTCCACCACCCTTCTTTCCAAAGACGCAGACGCGCACTGAAAGCCCGGTCCTGATTCGTGAATTTCCCCCAAGACTGTTCCGGGAAATAAGTAGAGCCATGATCCGCATGTACCAATGTACAGATATAGGCCACCTCCAGCCAAGGAAAAATAGTAATATTAATGTAATAATTGAAGGTATACCCCACTTCACTGCTACGAAAATGGGTGGATAACGGATGAGTATTCAAATAGTTTCCACCAAACAGGAACGTTTTATCACGCTGCATATCAGCCGTGGGAGCATGAAGCAGTCCGGTAGTCCCCAGCAATGCCTGGGCATCGGCCCATAAGGAAACACTACACAGAAAAACAAGCAATAAGATTCTTTTCATCAAGCTACTCCTTACATATATTCCACATGAACAACAGATTGCCGATAATGTAACGTTTCCACATCCGGCGAGGTTCTTTCAACAACCGGTAGCACCATTCCAGAGAATGTCTCTGCCACCAGGTGGGAGCACGCTTTACCGTTCCGGCATAGAAATCGAAAACAGCACCTATCGTTCCGCAATGGCAATGGATTTTTAATTCATGCCAATGCGTGTACGCCCATTTCTCCTGCTTGGGGGCAGTCATCCCTATCCAGAGCAAATCAGGATTTGCCTTGTTGATAGCTTCAACTATCGCCCGATTGTCCTCTTCCGAAAACTCCGGCTTATAGGGTGGCGAATAGGTTTCCACTTCGATGTTGGGATAATCCACTTTCACACGCTGTTTTATCAATGCCAATACTTTTTCACTGCTGCCCATGAAAAAACATTTTCCTCCGATAGTATTCAGCTTGTTCATCTCGAACTCGAACAGGTTCCAGCCGGCAATACGCTCTGTAGGTTTGGATCTCGCATTCAGCCAACGACACGCCTTGACAATACTTGCTCCGTCGGGGATTAACACATCTCCCTGCTGCAAAGCTTCGGCAAAGAGCTTGTCTTTCTGGGCGGTATTGTAGGAATGGGCGTTGATGGTGTTGATCAACAACTTTCCATTGGGGAACAATGACATAGCCTTTCTGCTATCCAAAATCATCAAAGATTTTAGTCTCAACATAGTCAATTTTATAATAAATACATACTTACTCTATAAGGCAAGATGCGTATATGGAATTTAAAGAATCAATATATCCAGCAATATGAAATCGATCAAATATTGTACACCTCGCTTTTTGAGACAATGAATTCATCAGTTCTTTATTGTATACTAACTTTACACATTGTTCAACTATAGACATAGTATCTTGTTTTTCGATTATAAGTCCATTATACCCATCTTTCACTATTTCCCCAATAGAACCGACATTAGTAGTAACTGGGACTACACCATAACTCATACTTTCAAGCAATGACATAGGTAATCCCTCGAAAAAAGATGGAAGCATAAATACATTAATTTTCTGAAGAAAAATATTTTTGGACTGGCCAAAAACCACTCCTTCATAAATAAAAGAGTTGCCTAATTCTGTTTGAAACCGGGATAAATATTGTCCTTCTATTTCTTCTTTTCCAGCCATCCTTAAAACAAATGGAATATTGCGCCGTTTCAATTCCACACAAGCTTCTAGCAAATATTCTATTCCCTTTGTTTCAGCAATTCTTCCTAAATACCCTAAAGTTAAAACGTTTTTATTATCCAAATATTCCCGATGGAAATCTTTGGCATTATTCAAATCTACACAGTTCGGTAGTACATAAACATTCTTACAATGAAATCTCTCTACGACAAGTTTTTTCTCCAAATAACTTAAAACAATACATGGAAAAGAGAAAGAAAAAACAGATTGTAAAATACACTTTAAATATTTTGGAATATGGGGTGTGGTCAAAAAAATCCCTCCATGCAAATGAATAACCATTTTCCTTCTTTTCCACCGTGCAATCATCATGAAAAGAGGATCACGCAATATTGACATTTTAGATAAAGGAAAATTATAATGGACAAGAGCCTCTGGATAACTATTCAATATTCTGTTCCATAAAATAAGAGACTTCATTATGACTTTTACTCTTGATAATCCTCCACTTTCATTATCTTTTCTACCAAGTTCAAAATGAATATAATGGCAATCCGGATTATTTGAGATTATAAATTGAGTAACAGAAGATATTCCACTTACATTTTGTTTTGGATCAAGTGAAGGTGACACAATGATAATTTTAGTTTTCATCTTTCTTTTTTTTCACTTCCTGCAAGAATTACTATTGAATAGTAATAAAGTTCATTCATAGTAGAATTTGAGAACAAAGCTAATTTATTTTTATCCTATCGGGCAAATAACTTTTCACTACCTTTAAAAATGAGAAACATAATCATTGAAAAAAAGATATCAGCTTTTTACCTTCGACCAATCAGGTAAAAATATATTCCATGTACTTTTCAAAGTTTACATTGTTCTATTTACAGTTTTTATGAGAACAAATACATGAAAACCTTATTTTTAATCACACATACCCTACACGTAACAGTTTTATCTGCTTATAGTATGTTCTATCTATCGCTGAATACATATTAAACACCAGAAGTCTTTTCATTTTTTCTAATCCCATCATTTATGAAAATGTTTACCCTTGATAGCCATATAAATATTTTCACAAGAAAATTTTGCAAAAAATAATACATGAGAACTATTTTTTTTCTTAAAGCCCAACTATTTATATCCCTAACAGCATCTTTTGACAAATTATTCTTTAGTCTTAAATATCTACAGAATCTTATTAATTCTTTATTTGTATTATACAAATTTTTCAGTGTGATAAAATCTTTATCTCCATGTAAAAGACTAAGCACAATAGGTGAAAAATGAAAATGTACATTTTTAGATAAACAAGTTGAATGTAAGTCAATAGTTCTTTGCCTTTGTATCTTTGAATGAGTATTAGATATTCCAGCTAAATTAGCACTTCTATACAATAATAAAGGAGTTTTTATTGTATAACATATACATCCATCATTAATCATTCTCATCCACAAATCAGTATCTTCAACATAAATACATTCTTCACAATCTCTATATCTGTATTTCTTCAACAAACAGGCTTTAACAAGCACACCAGGATGGACAATAAATGTATCTATATTTATTAAATAATGAATAGCTTCAAAGCCTGGATAAATATTATGTCGATATTTTGAAAGCTTAGTTCCATCTTCTGACATTTTTTTTAATGCTACGTTTACAATATCAACCCCTTTATATTTTTTAAAAACATCTAATTGCAATTCAAATCTCTGAGGCATAGATATATCATCAGAGTCCATACGTGCTATAAATTCACCACGAGCTATTGATATACCTTTATTTAGTGTCTTTATCAAACCTAAATTTTTTTCATTCTTAATATATACTATACGACTATCTTTAAATGATTTTATAATTTCTTCGGTTGCATCAATACTACCGTCATCTATAATTATAAATTCAAAATTTGAAAAAGTCTGATTTAAGATACTTTCAATCGCCTCTTTTATATACTTTTCAGCATTATATGCTGGCATTAATACTGAAATTAATGGATTATTAAGATCGTTCAATTTATATGTTTTCATACACCAACCCATTCAGAAGGAAAAATATCAGGAACAGCGTATTTCGAGTTATACCATTTCTTAGGATAAATAGTTAAGATATTATCTTGATTCAAACGTGCCGCCCAATAACTAAATGTGCTATTAGCTATCACATTCACCTTACAATTAGCCATCAAATACATATCAATAAAACTACTATTTCCAACATTTGCATTCACATAAATAGCATTAGGCAAATTCAATAATAATTTAGCATACTCAATATCATCTGAAAAAACAAAAAACATAACATTCTTTATTTTACAGACTAATTCCAAAGCTTTTTCATAATACTCTTTAGTACACACTCCACCATAAATTTCTACATTTGAGGAAGATAGGTAGTCACCACACCTAATATGCAAAGCAACAGATATATTTGATTTAATCTTCGATAAAATTGATTTGTTTTCTGCTGACAAATCAAACTTTTTAAAAGATAACTTACTATCTATGATATTAAAATACTTTTGATCTTGCCAATAACCATCATAAAAAATTGCAATTGGATTATTATAAGTATCAGTTGCCACATACTTTTTAAAACCTAAACATCTTAAAACACGAATCACTTTTACTAATGCATTTACAATGAAATTAGTTTTTGGCAAATAAATATCAAATACATTATTCACCTCCAATCCATTATGTCCAATTAACCATTTTCTATTATAATAACCATACACTTGATGCCCACATTCCCGCAAATATACAACGAGCAAATACTGAAATAATTGGTTTCCCAATCCACCGGAAAAAGATACAATTTTTATCATCTGAATCGTCCTAATAACATATACAATCCGAAAAATCTATTCACAAGCAAGTATTTCATTATAAATTTTGAAATAGTAGAAGGCTTATAATAAAGAGAGAACGATAGAAAATCATTCTTTTTTATAACTTTCAAACATGCAATTCCTTCCCTCAAAGATATATTACCCTTATTACGGAAAAAACATTGAATAACCCTCAAAAAAAAGGGTTCTACACATTTCCATTTTTCTACTTCCTTATTCAACAACCGAGTTTTATTCAATAAGGAATCGCAACATTTAGATACTTCTTGATATATTTTGTATTCATTATTAAATTGATAATATGAAAAGTTCAAAGAATTATTTCGACGAACAATATGATAATTACTGATATTTCGCAGATAAATTTTATCTACAACATTTAAATAAGACAATGTAAATATTAAATCTTCACCTAAACTTATATCATCTGGATACCTCAAATTATGTCTACGTATAATATCCAAATTATACAATTTAGCATATGGCCCAGACAACTTATATAATTCTAAAGTAAAAAAGATCTCTATAGCTTCCTTATCACCAAAAAAACCCACTCGGGATATATTATCATATAAATCTTGCCCCACAAGATTATAATTATGGAATATTAAAGTTTCAGAAGATACTTTTTCAACGTCCTGAACTAATTTTTTTACATAATCAGAGGATACATAATCATCTGAATCTATAAAACAAACATAATTACCATTCGCTTTTTTAAGTCCTAAATTTCTTGCAGAACTAACTCCTCCATTTTGCTTTCTTATAAGATATATTCGCTTATCATTTTCAATAAACTCACGACATATATCGCATGTTCTATCAATACATCCATCATCTATTAATAATAGCTCAAAATTCGTATAAGATTGCTTTATCACACTCTGCACACATGTAGCTATACAATTTTCCACATTATACATTGGTATAATTATACTGACAAGTGGTGTTTTCATAATTCTTTTTCTTTTCTGTGTAAGTCATCTCTACCAAATACAACAAAATAGCTTGTATAGCCAAATTACCCTCCCGATAAAATTCCATTGTTGTTATTGATATCATTAACATATACATAAACCAAACATTTATATAAAAATATGAATTATCAACTTTTAATGTTATAGCTCGGACAGAATACATAATCATCACAACAACAGTACCAATTCCAGCAGTCCAAGATAATCCTAATAGTCCCCAATCTACATAAGTTATTTGTCGTAACGCCAACTCACTTAGCATATAAAAGCCATAAGAAGAATGCTCATTAGGAATTCCTGTCCCTAAAAGCCACTCTATAGTATTGTTAAAATGTTCATTTATAAAATAATTAAAATTCACTATACGGACATAATCATCATTAGAAAAATTATCAGTAGCATTACGTTCAATCATGAAGATTATTTTTTCATAAAATACTGGTATATTCAAAAGACAAATAAAAACTATCCCTCCCAAAAACAAATAACATAAATTTTTAAAATTAAAACCTTTAATTCTTACATACATCCAAATTAGAAAAAATATGCTACACGCCATCATAGTTCTAAAGCCTAACAATACTATAACAAAAACAGCCCCTAAGAATAAACATAAATATCTCTTATTTCTATTTATAATGTATTTATTAAACCCCATAAATAAACCAACAGATGCCAATCCTTGTCCTATTAATCTAAAGCGAACATCATCAATTTCTGGATTTACAACAGCAGCACCACTAAAAATAGCAATAGGATAAATCATATACTGAATAATATATGATATAACAAACAAAAGACTTGAAATATAAATTATCTTCTCAATTTGTATTATCGTCATATGATATCGCTTAAGAACAAAATAAAAGAGTAAATATAATAAAGTTGGCTCAGCTGAAAAAGACTGAGAAATTGTTTGTCCCCGATAAACATATGACGAAATAGCACTTAAAAACATGAAAAAATAAACCATCCATATATATGTGGAAAAAAGACTTTTTATTCTCCATTGTTTATATCCTAAAACAACAACTATCAATACTAAAAGACCTCCTCTTAGATCTATTAACCCAAAATATTTCTCTATCAATAAAAACAAAAACAAAAATACATAAACATTCATCTTTTTATACAGGTTTTAAAAAAGGCCGCAACTTTAAATATAAAAAAATTAAAAGCAAGAATTCTTTTCCATGTATGTTTTTCATATTTCCGTAATGCTTTATAAGACAAATAAATAAGTTGATTTATAGATATCCTTTGATCTAATGAATATTCGCTTTTATGGTGATAATATAAAGCCAGATAATCTAATGTTATATTAAAAAGATAGTATTTGAAAGCATCTATGGTATAACTATCTATATTATATTTATACACCAAATCTAATAAACGTAAATTTGTTCTCAATGTTTCAAACCTATAATACCCAATTTTTTTTGTTATTGCATCAGAATTATCTTGTCGATAATAATAAGCAGCATCAGAAAATGCAACTTTTTTGCAATGATAAAACCACACTCGTTGCATATAATCATCACTATCAAAGGTATCTATAGGAATATCAGAATTTGCCCTTATTACATCCATGTTCCATAGTACATGCCCAGGTATTGAATAATCTAAAGAAAGCATGAAAGCTTGACAACCATTTATTACTGGACTAATATTTCCATTAAGCCCTAATTGCACATGATTATTTTTTTGAGTAGCATAATAATAAATCGTTTTTGGAATTACTGCATCAGCACCTGTTTCTAACTGCCTTCTACATAATTTTTCCAACGAATCATTTTCTAAAAAATCATCTTGGGATAAATACAAAGTCCATTCTCCAGAAATTTTAGGCAAGATGAACCGCCATGAAAAGGGCACATTACCTTCATTTTCTTTTCTATATATCTTCACTCTATCATCCTTCTTTTGATAATCTAATAAAACATCCCAACTGTTATCAACAGAACTATCATCCACACATAATATTTCAAAATTTGTATAAGACTGACTTAAGATAGAATCTAATGTTTTACCAATATATTTTTCTCCATTATATACAGGTATAAATATTGAAACTTTCATATAGTTGTATTTATTCTTTGAGAAAGATATTCCCTACCTTTTTCACGCAATTGTTCTTTTATTCTATTAACTTTATGCCAATTTATTTCCTTACGTATTTTTTCTAACACAATTTCTTTTGGTGAAGAAATCAAACGATCTTGCAAACCAAACATTGTTAATAAAGAGGTAATTCTAGATAGTCCACGCTGTGGATTTGCTATGACCCAGAATGACTTATTAAAAATAATAGAGAAGACACACCCATGAAATGAATCGGTTATAATAAAAGGTGAACTATAAAAAGAATATATCCATTCCTCCACAGAAGGATACATACAGTTTTTCATCTTAACATTATCATACAAACTAGACTTTTGTTTGGGAAGAAAATAATAATATTCACATTGAAGGATTCTAGATATTTCATCTATAATAAGCTTTTTCATAGAAGAATTATCTAAAATATAACACATTATGTCTTTTCTTGAAATACGCTTATCTACCGATATACCACTTAATATATTTTTATATACAGAACAATCTAACAAAAGAGTTGGATCAATAACTTGAATAGCATCTATTCCAAACATCTTTTTACATATATCAACTCCTGATTTTTCTCGAACTGATATTCCTGCAAAATTTTTCAAGAGATTAATACACTTTTTGGTCTGCACAGAATTCCCCAACCATCTGTCTACACCAAAAGATGCAGCATAAGATATTCTCAATATTTTTCTGTCAAAAATTTTAGGATCTAGAAAATATATACAAATATCATCATCATTGGAAACCCTCCATACTTGGTCACTCCCAACAATGATGGCATGAAAATCTTTTGTTATTTCATACAATTCTTTATTGGATTTACATAATTGAGTTTGTTTTATATTTTCAATAATAAATTTTCTTGTTTTTAAACTAACAAGCTTAACATTTCTATCAGAATAAAAATAACCCTTACGCAATTTTAATAAATCAGCAACAAATACACTTATTCTATTTTTTATATAGGATAACCTATTCCTTTGTGGATTTCTATTAATTAAAACAGCTTCATACCCCATATCATTAATCACGTACTGCAAGGCATAAATCTGCAATATGTTACCGTAATTATATATCGGAGGCAATGTTAAGATACCAATTTTTTTAACCATACACACAATCTATTTATTTTTGAAATCAAACTCACTTTCCTATTTTTCGCCCAAACTAGCCGTCCAAAAGAAAAAAAATCATCACCTTTATACAGCAAAAGGAAAAAACGATCCCTCTCTAAAGGTTCTTTTACAGAATACAAAAAAGACTTGTTATATTGAGGAATAACATTAAACGGAAGTTTTAAACATTCAAAATGAAACTGCACTTCACTCAATAACGGTATAAATCGAGAATTATTTATTATCAATAAACTTATTCCTTTATCGTCATCAAATTGAGGGACTACCTTCTCTATTCCCCAAAAATCTCCAATCGTCATATCACTACCAGACTTCCCAGCTTTAGAAGGGCATTTATAACAAGATGGACGTAATATTAAATCTGATAAAAACATCTGCATATAAGCATTTTCACTAAAAGCCGAAGAATATGTAAACATTTTCTTTTTCCCATTCCTTTTTGTTTTCAATAAAACCATTCTATATCTAAAGTTCTTCCAACCTTTTATTTTCGATCGAAACTCCACCTTTTGTAAGTATTTCTTATAAAACCTATCCGATTTGGGGTGAACACCATAACAATCAGCAACTATCTTATTCAAATATATGCGCCAAACTTTAGGACTAGGTACACCATGACAAACAAAATCAACTGTCAATAAATTGCTATATTCTTTACGCAAATAATGTTTTAAGCCTGATACCTGACAAGGGGTTCCTGTAAACATTACACTTCTTCCTTGCTTTAAAAAACTCTCTACTTTTTGATAAGTAGTTCCTATACAGCTCTGTACATATTTTGATCCACGAAAAGCCGCAAGCCCTTCTACACTTTCAGTATAATGATGCTTTACTTCCCAATCATCACTAAAACATGCCCCAAATACAACACCTCCTTTTTTTATTACTTCTTCTGCTAAAAGAGTAAAAACACCTCCCGATGAACTTTGTATTCGGATTTTTTCATTTTTATTTTTTATTGCATATATATCTGGTAAATTCGTTCTCTTTTTTTCACTATCATTGTGGCACGGACATACAATTTCGCAAAGACCGCAATCTATACATTTTTCTTTATCTACTACGGGATAAAGAAAACCTTCATCATCTTCATACATAGAGATACACTTTTTAGGACATTTCTGTACACAAGAAGAACAACCACAACAACTATGTTTATCTATAATCTCTATCATATTTAATTATTAAAATACCTTTTTCCTAACTCTTTCATTTTCATAATAACGAATTTCTTTTCATCTCCTGTTAATCCTATAACAAAAGAAGAAAGAAGCATAGTTACCACAGAAACAACACATACCAAAAGACCTATCCATAAAGTAGCAGGAAATACATACAACAAAACTATAGGTAAAGGAACTGCCAATAACAACACAAATAAACAACGTAATAAAACCTGATAAAAATAACTACGCAAAGGAAAAGAAATCATAGAATGAATGATAAACAAACGAACAATAAAGGCAAAAACACAAATAAATAAATGAACAACAAATACACTTGACGGTTCGGCTCCCAATTTAAGAACCAAATAAGAAATCGGAACGATGGAAAGCAATATACCACCAATAACAGACTGATACACTCTAATACGACCTGTGGATTGTGCCGCCACCATAAAAGCACCAGCCATAGCATCTATTATAACAATACATAACATTAACCGAACAAACAATACCGTATAATGAGGAACTGTTTTAAGCCACAAACGCAATATCATATCCGTTTCAAGTAGTATCGGAAGAGAAATAACTGCAAGTAATAAAAAAGTAAACCTAGAACTACGAAATATCAAACTATACATATAGGTAAAATCACCCAACGCGTATGATTTGGTTATTTGAGGATTCAAAGCTGTTTGAAAGTTTATAGAGAACTGAACAACTGCTCCTTGTACTTGTATTGCTATGCCACGTGCCGCATTCACAACAGGACCAAAAAACATATTCAACAAAATATTTATTCCTTGAGAAAAAAAAACAGTTGCAAAGCCTCCCCATAAATTCCAACCACCAAAACATAACATTTCTTTAAACAATCTACTATCCCACCCATATACATAATGAGTTTCTTTAAAATAACAACTGCAATAGCGACCGTATACAACACGAATTAACAATTGCATAGCACAAAGCAAAGCTGCATATACAATTAGCTTGTCAGACTCCGTAAGATACAATAAATAAACAATACCCAATTTCAATAATACCTCAAGAACTGAGATATAAGCAAAGGCTGACATTTTTTCATGAGCTATAATCACCGCATTATAAGGAACGCTTACTATCATAGCCATCATAGTAACAATTGAAAATTGATATACCCAAAAAGCAGCTTCTATTCGAGAAGAGGGAATCACCATCTTTTCATAAAGAAACCAAAGCCCAACCGTTTCACCCAAAAACAGAACAACTAAGGCAACTAACAAATGAATATTTACGCTAGTCTGAAAAACTTTTTGTAATTGATTAAAATCTCCTTTTCCTAATGCAAATGTAATATAACGTTGAGTAGAAGAAGACATTGCGCCATTAAAAAATCCGAACATAGTTATCACACCTCCCACAACATTATAAATTCCAAAATCTTCTATACCTAAGGCAGCTAATATGACACGTGAAGTATAAAGACTTACCAACATCATAAATAACATGCGAAAATAAAGCAATAATGTATTTTTCGCTATTCGGATATTATTTGCTGAAATATCTGTCATAAAAAGAAATATCAAATTCTTTTATTTAAATACAATTTATAATATGATTATTCCGTATTCCCAATAACATCCAATATTTCCTTATTCTTATTTTTTAAATGAAATGCAGGAATGCAATTATGATCTTTCATGCATAAATCTTGGATACATAAATTCTCTAATAGACCATAATGAATTAATAGTTCTTGCATTTTTGGAAAAAGAAAACTATTATAAAACAACAACTTCAATTCTGCGGTACTCATTTGTGCTTGAACAAATTGAACATATTCTCGATACTTCTTATGTATATCTGCCTGTTGAGAATGATTTGAACTATATCTGAAATATTGCGCTTCACTATACCTTACAAACTTAAGAATATGATATAAATGTCTGAAATACACACTAACATTACAATGATGCCTATAAAAAAAATAATAAGCTATGGCAATTTTCTTTTGAATAGTATTAACGCTATTATATTTTAAGTGACCTGATTGAGTAATACAATATTGTTGATTGACATACCCTAAAATAAAAGAAAGTCTTTTTTTTGAACATTTTTTTTCAAATTCTTTTATTTCAATAGGAGGAACATTTACACCATTTATTCCATCATTATACACATCTTCTTCAATACTGTCTTCTATATCAATAGCATCTTCCTGTGAATACCCATAGCAATCCTTTTGCTCCAACGAGCTAAAGATCAAAGATATTTGATTAGAAGCATTTATAAAAAACATTTCCCCTTTTACATGATAATCATCAAATCTTTTTCTAACATCTTGGCAATCCAGATATGAAAACGAAGACTCTACTTTTTGTTTTATATCCCTATGTTCTTGCAATAAATTAAAAAAGGTCGATTTAAATTGTTCTTCCTTACTTATTCCTATCTGATGCTCATTAAACCGATACTGTTCACGAAGGGTAAAATAAAGTAAAATAGCATTTACTAAACCTATAATAGGGGCAGTAGTTCCTGCAATGGTATCACCTATCTCTCCTTTTTCCGTAAAGTCCAAAAACTCCGGTCCATTTAAAGTAAAAATGAAAGGGGCAAAAAATGTAAATAATATAGCAAATCCTATAAGAAAATTACTCTTCTTCATTTTATCAATAGAGTTTTAGAGGATATAATTTAAACTAGTTACGCATACCTTTTAAATAATCAATAATTTCTATCTAAAACATAAATCAAATTCATAAACTACGTAAGTAGACTTACTTTCTTATTGTAACACTATCCAAAAAGGAATTTGATAACAATATAATTAGTATCTAATACTATATTAATCATAATAAGGAGTTCTCAAATGTTCCTTCAATATTACCTCATTCCACATCCCTTCATCACACCGCTTTTCACTCTTCGAGCATAGTAGTAGGCTATCAAAGATTTATGATTTCTTCCAAGGCAGGCCTTCTTTAACATAAGAAAGCATCTTTAAAAATGTAACTGAACTGGGTTTAAAAGGTTCTGACTTCATATTCTTTAGTTTTTATGATAGACTAAGAATATAACGATAAACAGTCACAAAAGCCAACACCACATACTATTCCGGCTTCTGACTAAACAATAAAACTGTTTCGGTAAATTATACAATGACAGAGGTTAGTCTAGATTATCAAGGCAGACAATAATCGCTGCATAATTCAGCCTTCTTTCAAGATCCCGAACACCAACGGGCATAAAAATAATTAGACTTATACAATGAAAATGAAAGAATAAGAATTAATATAGTCAAGATTAAAATTTACCATACTTCAAAATAGGTAGCATCCTGACCTGTACGTTTCTTAAAGTCCTCCTTCATCTTCTTTTCCAGCTCCTTAACATATTCACGCTTTAATCTTCTTGCTTCTTCCAGCCGACGCAAAGCATCTTCGCATGTCATTTTCTTAGTACCTTTATCTCTCATATTCTCTTGAATATTCATATTACCCACATGCAATAGCAGAAAGAAGGACTATCTTTCCACCCAATTTTCAACCATCAGCCCTTTTATATTTTTAAAATGCTTCAAATTGTCCGTCACCAATATAAGATTTCTAGAACAAGCTGCAGAAGCTATCAGCAAATCAAAATCTTCGACAGGAGTGCCTAATGAGCGGAGGCGATTCTTCTCTTGAGCAAAGAAATCTACAGATTCTGCAAAAAGCACAATATTTATCTTTGATATAAAACGATCTATCAGATCCAAATTCTCTTTTAAACGATTACTTTTGTAAGCGCCATATTTCAATTCTACAATGGTTACTTCTGATACAAAACACTGTGAAGCACCTATTCCTACTAATTTTTCAGCTATTTCAAACTTCTGCCGGAATAGAAATACACAGATACAAGTATCAAGAAGATATTGTTTCATAATTCAATCTCCCTATTTGAAGTCCTTGCACCACGTATATCCTCGATAACCTCATCTGCCGTACGATCATCTTCCCATCGCCCGACAAATTCTGAAGTCCAATTTGAAGTATCGGACGTATTATCCTTGGCAACTAAGGAAGCAGACAACTTGGCTATCAGTTCCAACTTAATGTCGGAACTTAGGTCTTTCAACATCTCCCAATAGATATTTGAAATTGAAGTTTTTGAATTTGAAATATTCATTGTCGGCATAATCGTCTTTTCTATCATTATATACAAAAGAACAAATTATTTTTCATTCTTCCTAGTGAAATATTCTTTTTAACTCACTGCACCACCCTCATGCATGCACCCTATTTCCATTTCAATGCCTCAGCCACCGATCATAATCAGCCAACCGGCTGATCAGCTGCTGCTTACTCTTTTTCGGCTTTTCCTCTTTCTTCCACGGATCAACCGCCTCATGCGCCAAATGATAATAAATACTGCTATCCGTACAACCATAAAGTGTAACCACAGCAAGTGCACGCGACTGCTCCGCCTTGACGAGAGGAAGCATAGTCTGCATAACGCCAACCAGCTTTGCCGCCTCTTCTTCCATACCCAATATAGTATAAGCCGGCAGCAAAATGGCATAAAGCTTGCAACGCATCACATCCGTATCCATCTGGAGATTGCCATATTCTTTCAACGCCCTGGCAGCCAGGGAACGATCTTCCTCACTCACCCCCTCCGCACTGTGATAACGCTGAAGAGCATTGTGCAAACCATTCAACATACAGTCATTGTCCAGACGGGTATATACATGCTTGTCCTCATCATTCAGGGCAATTACCTCATACTCACCCGGCATCACACGCAGCAGCGGAACCCACATCCAGTTCTCCACACATACCATCACATCCTTTCGCCCGGCTCCCGGCTGAATGACAACAGTCGCCTCCACCCCCTTAAACCGTCCCTCGGTAATGCGTATCCGGTCGCCCTTGCGCAAACCATCCGGTTGGGGTACATAAACAGGAAGTGTATTGGAATAAGAACGGGCCACCCACTGCAAATTCTCCATTGCGGCATCGGAAAGGTAGGGGAAATACTCCCGCTTCCGTTCCCTCACCCGAGGCAGGAAACTGAGCACAGGAAAACGTTGCATCAGTTGGAAAACATCACGCTCGGAGGCACGGACGAATACATAGTTGAAGAGTAAGGGACGCTGGGTATTGACGAATTTGCCGTCTATACGCCTCACTTCCTGATAGGAAGGAGCAAAAAAGCCGAATGAGGGCTCGCCTGCCTGTATGCGGCGGTCCTGCTCCCGTTGCAAACCGCGCACTCCTCCCCGATGGCAATCGGGAAGCGACAACACATACCAACGCACGGCATTGTTATTCCGCAAAGCCTCCAACGCTTCGGGAGATGCCACAGAACGCTTCGGTTTATCAAACTGATGGGATAGCTTTTTCATGAGATTTATCGTCAGAAATCCACGCTGACCGATACTGGAAGACCATATCAGCACAGTGTTTATAACTGGCTGATAAATAGCTTTTTACACAGATTTCATTTTGTATTTCTGAAATCTTTTATTTGTTGTTTCTTTCGTCCGAAGACGTCTTTTCTGTCTGCTTTTTATAGACATGTTTATACCCTCAAAAAAGGTTCTTTACCCTTTATATAAAAGGAATTTAGAAACTTTTTGAGGGCACAAAGATACACTATAATTATGTATTACACAATAAAAGCGCTTAAAAAATAGGAAAACTTACTTTTGATAAGAAAATAAGAGATGGGTATATTTCGTAATCACAATAAAAGATTCAAGTTTTACAAATATTTATTCAATAGAACTGTAATAACCTTATCCAATTCTATAAGGCATTCTTTATAGTAGTAAATACTATCTGCTCGTCTACATTACTATATTCATGCGAAATAAGATTGCGCATATCATAAATAGCCAACCAAGGAATTTCCTTATATTCAGAAAGCGGTGATGGTTGTAAAAACAACAACTTTCCTACCTGTTCACCTATTACTTGAAGGCGCATAACACATGCATTGAACACCATCACTTTATCCATGGAGGCTAAAAAATCATCAGCACAATTTATTTCTTTACTCCATTGCTGTATATAGTAAATGGATTCTTTTATCTGGGTTAACCTGTCGCAAATGGTTAGTCGTCCTCCTTTATACATAAATGGCTTCTTTTTCAATATTCTGTTTCAAAAATGGAGACAGTGAGGAACGGAAACGCACTAAATCAATTTCACAATGAAACATTTCCGTCAAAACAGTCTTCAAAGTGTACATAGTGGATAAAGTAGGATTATCAATATCTACAACAATATCCAAATCACTATCTTCCCTGTTCTCTTGACGTGCAACCGAACCGAAGATACCAATTGATTTAATTCCAAACTCATGCCCAAAACATTGTTTGAAACTAACTAACTTTGCCTTACATTCATTTAAGCATAACATACTTTTCACCAACTTTAGGTACTGGAACAAAGATAAACCTTTTATTTGAACGATACAAGTTCTTACCTCGGTTTCTTCATTTCACACACCATCAGAGCTCTCCCTGCATCAGAATGTCATCATCACCATAAACCGAACGCCCCATTTGTTCGCATCGGGATGATCCAGATAATTCAGACGGCGGACATAGTCTATGTGCAATATCTTGAAAATATTGTGAATACCCACAGAGCATTCCATGTACGGGGTCTTCGGGTCCATCACAAAGCTGGTAGGACGTCCGTCACGGGTCGGGAACAGGAAGAGTTCGCTGTCACCCGGATGCTTCATCGGATTGTTCTTATCTGTCAAATGACCATACAGCATCTTGAAGCCGATCGCCTCACGCCACTTCAGTTTCTTCAGCAAAGGAATACGGTTGAAAATCTTACCGTTCAAATCCCACGATACATCCAGAGAGGCGTAACGGTCGTTCAGGAACTCCATATTATTAATCAAGTTGAAAGTCTCGCGTTGCAGGATATAAGACAAGTTGGCCGCCGGCATAATCAGCAACGGGAACGGAACTTTATTCCACTGCGCACCGCCTTTCACGAACATATCAATCTTACCCCATGACGAGAACCAGAAACGCTTGTACAGCCCTACTTCCGTCAGATTGAAGTTATACTCTCCGCCCAGCACACCCTTGAAACCGGTCGTGTGCGACAGCGTGAATACCGGAGCGTCAAAAGAAACCGGTATACGGCGTTGCTTGGTATTGACAAATGTCTCACCCGGAGCGTAACGGAAGGCCAAGGAGGCTTCCATGGTCTGAATCTCAGGAACCAACGTTTTCTGGTCATCATTGGTTATATAGGCCAGACCGCCGGTAGGCTCGTCCGTGCTGTGTTTCACTTCCACCGTGGTCTTCAAACCAAACTGCGTCTCGTTCTCATACTTCAAGGCGATATTCCGCACGTAGGACATCTGGTCCACCGTAGAAGTCTTGAAAGAAACGAACACATTATCCTTGTCCGTCTTCAGGAACTTATCCGTGGGCGACATCACATCATACTGATAGCTGAACGTGATAGAGTTCTTCGGGAACTCGCGCGGCAGGTATTCCTTCTTGTTGAAAGAGTATTCCACCTCACCCATATACTTGGAACGATGGTCCTTGAACCCGTAAGCATAATATCCCTTGAAGAACAGATGCGGATTCAGGTTGGCCGTGGTCTGCGCGCTCATACGCAAACGCAATCCGTCGATATAGTTATTGGAGATCATGGTGTTTACCGGACCGATATCTACCTTGCTGGGGTTGTCCTTGGTTCCGGTTTCCACAAAGTTCTCGATAAACGCTTTCAATACAAAAATCACATATTTGAATCCCGGCATCTGTTCCAGACGCTTCACCAGCATATCCATAGAACTCTCGGTCTGCGTAAGCGGAACCGGCCGGTATTGATTCCAGAAATCGTCTCCGCGCATCATCGCGTCCGCCTCTTTGATCTCGGCCCCCTTACGCTTGAAAAGTTGCTGCGGAAGCTCATCGAAGGCATAATCGGAATAACGGGTAGTCCTTCGTATCTGGAATCCTTGCATGATCTTCATCAAGGTCATCTCCACAATCATGTCATCGGTCTTCAACACCCACTCCCCATTAGGCAATTGCTCGAACTCCTGAATAATATCCATATTGTCCACAAAGTTCACTCCCGATTTCTTGGGCAGATTCATCGTACATTTCTTCACCGTATAAGATGAATCGGCCAGTACATACAGATGTCCCGTGAAACCGAAATCCTGCGAGTTATTGGGGACAAAGGTGAGATGGAAGCACTTGTCCTTGTCCACGAATGTGGTGTCCATAATGTAAAACTTATAAAACGAAATGGCATCACTAGACGAAATAGGACTGATGAAAGGATACTGCAACAGACGGATATCGTTATCATAAATATTCACATCCGTAAACACATCCTTCAGAACCGTGCTCAGCATATCTCCTGTGGCAAACAGCTCGTTCACCCCCGTAGAGCTCATCCCTTTGATAATGGTCTTCTCACTCTTGGGATGTTTACGGTAAATTTTCTGCGAAGCGGTCTCGTCCACCGAGATAGGAAGGATGAATTTATTGGTTTCCTCACAAAGTTCGATCTGGTCTTTCAGGAAAGGCATCTTTTTATACATACCTTTTTCCAGCATTTCGGGAGTCACATCATTCAGTGACATTGTGATCTTCTGATACTTGTTGTACTGATAATAGTCATTCTCACTCAGCTTGTTATTGTTCTTATGAGCAATCACTTTCTTCATCAGTTCCACAGCCGGGTTATTCTTACGGGAGTACTTCTCTCGTTTGGGCTTCACCACCACTTCGTCCAGCATGATATCGTCCGGCCTCATCCTCACATTCAGGTTCTTGGTGACACCGGGGATTATATTCACTACTTTTGTTACATACCCCACTGCCGAAAAGGTGAGTTTATTCCAGCCTTTACGGGTTTCGACCTTATAATGTCCATCATTATCGGTAATGCTTCCTACGCCTTTTCCTTCATAAAAGACTGACAAGTATGGTATGGGATCATTCGTCAATGAGTCTGTTACAACGCCTTGTATATTTTGAGCTGACACCGAGATGCAGCATCCTAATAACAAAAATAGTAAAAACGACTTGATGTATTTTGTCTTCATTCTTTTTACCGCTATTCTTATGAGCCAGCAAAGTTAAGCATTAACTTAAAAGAAAGTTGCTAATATAAGCTAATAATTACAGAAATCTTACATATTGACCAATAAATAGGTGAAATTTAACACTGACAGAGCCTTTATATAGAAAAATAAAAAAGGGGTCTTTTCACAAAGCCCCCTTTTTAAGTTTTCAATAGGTATTAGTTTTTTTTTAAGGTAAAAAGATTGTTTTCAGGATAACGATGCAAATATGGAGCCTTTTTTTAAACCAGCCAAATAAAAAACTATGCCATACAACATGTTTTTAGAAATTTCTGTCTTTTTTGGCAGATTATTATTCAAAATGCTCTTTATCGGCCTCATTACATATACAAAGATAGCAAAAGTTTAATTTGAAACAGCATTTTAATGAGTTTTTTCTTTTCCCAAGAAATGTTCGTCTACTTTATCGCGGTGTTTCAACACCTTTGCATCTATAAAGAAAACAATCTCTTCAGCTATGTTAGTTATATGATCTCCGGCACGTTCCAGTTTACGGATAACGGTGCCGAGTTCCAGGCAAGTCAGGAAATTATCGGGATGTGTTTCCAGATATTTTGTAAGCACGGCAGGGGCAGCCGCATTGATTTCGTCCAGGAAATTGTCTTTACTGAATACATTGAGGGCTAATTCCAGATTTTCTTCATTCAACGCGTTCTTGGTCATTTCGAGCATACTGAGCACTTGTCTCAACATCTCTTCTATACGCAGACTGTGGAGCAGTTCACTATCCAGCACTGTTTCCTCGCTTCTTACCACAAAACGGGCTATGCCTTCGGCAAAATCTCCCAAACGCTCCAAATCACTGTTTATTTTGAACATGGCCAGCACAAAACGCAGGTCAATGGCTACCGGATTGTATAGAGCGATAGTGTCCTCTACATCACTGTCAATTTTCAACTCGAACGCATTCACCCTTTTCTCACGGACAATGACTTGCTGTGCCTGGTCACGGTTAAAGGTCAGCACAGCCTCTCCTGCCCTGTCCAGCTGATTGTAAACCAATGTCCACATCTCGTTCACTTCCTTCTTCAGTGATACAAGTTCTGATTCTATAAATTTCACCATATTCTTAATTCTTGTTTTATTTATTATTATTTCTTTCACCGCAGAGTGCGCAGATTCACACTGATTTTAATTTTCCGGACAGAAGAATAAAAAGGCAAATCCGTACCCATTACATCTGAAAAGCAAACAAGCCTGCATCGAGCTGTGGTACATAAATTCCATTTTTATCTTATCTCCCATTGTGCAACGCTGTGATGAATGCTTTATCCGAAACGTCCCGTAATATAATTCTGGGTCGCTTCTTTGCCCGGATTCGTAAATATCTTCTTCGTATCATCATATTCCACCATATTGCCCATATAGAAGAAGGCTGTTTTGTCACTGACACGCGCGGCCTGCTGCATGTTGTGAGTGACAACAACGATGGTATATTCTTTTTTCAGCTCATGAATCAACTCTTCTACCTTGGCTGTAGAGATAGGGTCCAGTGCCGAAGCCGGTTCGTCCATAAGCAGCACCGAAGGAGATACGGCCATGGCACGGGCTATACACAACCGTTGCTGCTGACCGCCGGACAGAGCAAACGCAGACTCTTTCAACTTATTCTTCACTTCATCCCACAACGCGGCTCCTTTCAAGGTTTCCTCCACCCTGTGGCGGATAAACTCATTATCTTTCACCCCATTTACCCGAAGCCCATAGGCCACATTCTCGAAAATGCTCTTCGGAAACGGATTGGGACGCTGGAATACCATTCCCACATTCTTGCGCAACTCATCCACCTGCACAGACTTGTCGTATATATTTCTCCCGTCAATCAAAATCTCCCCTTCCAGACGAGAGCCGGGAATGAGATCGTTCATGCGGTTGAACAGGCGGAGGAAGGTGGACTTGCCACAACCGGACGGACCTATGAAAGCCACCACCTCTTTCTCTTCAATCGTCATGCTTATATCTTTCAGCGCCTGAAAATCACCATAGAAAAAATTTACATGTTTTGCATCTATCTTATTCATATTCTTAATGTTTTAATAATTTGCTGATTTGTCAATGTACTAATGTACCAATACCCGTGCGGTACACAGCGCAGCCAATCGGCACATTGACAAATTATTAATTCGTTTTTACTTTATTGGAGAAATATTTGCGAAGTGCATTAGCCAACAGGTTTATAATTAAAATAATGATTATCAATACCAACGCCGTACCGTATGCCAAAGGAAGCTGTGACTCCATATCTGTTCCACTGGTAGAAATCACATAAAGGTGATAAGGCAGTGCCATGCATTGGTCCAGAATGCTATGCGGCAGTTGCGGCAGGAAGTAAGCGGCACACGTAAACAAGATAGGCGCCGTTTCACCCGACACACGTCCCAAAGCCAGAATCAGTCCGGTAATGATGTTGGGCATCCCCATGGGCAGAATTACATGCCAGATGGTTTGCAACTTGGTCGCGCCCAAAGCCAGACTCCCCTCACGGAAGCTGTCGGGAATCGCCTTCAAGGCTTCTTCGGTGGTACGTATCACCAAAGGTACACAAAGCAATCCCAACGTCAAAGAACCGGCCAGGATACTGTCGCCGAACCCCATGTATTTCACAAACAGTGCCATACCAAACAAACCGAACACAATGGACGGAATACCGCTCAAGTTATTGGTCATCATCCGGATAAAGCGGACCAGCTTGCCTTTCGGCGCATATTCGTTCATATAAATGCCACTCATCACTCCCACCGGAAATGCGAACAGCGCACTGCCCACCATCAGATAAAAAGTACCTACAATGGCCGGCCATATACCGCCACCCGTCATGCCGTCACTGGGCGCCGTGGTCAGAAACTCCCAGCTGATTACTCCTATACCTTTATATATAATAAAACCGAGAATGGCGAACAGAATGAGGACAATGCTATAACTCAGCAGTTTGAAAATACCGAATGCCAGCCATTGCGAACGTCTTTTACGCGCCCCTTGCCGGGCAGGGAAAACATCTTGCTTCATATTTTAAATACTTAATTAATCTTTTGTCAATCTATCAATATACCCATTGGCTGCGCTGTGTGCCGCATGATCATTAGCACACCGGCAAATTAGTACATTATTTATTTGTTCTTGATGAAATATATTCTACACTAAAGTTGATAAGCATCGTGATGAAAAACAACACCACTCCCAGCAGGAACAGAGCTTCATAGTGCGCGCCGCCGGCGGGTGCCTCTCCCAGTTCCGCTGCAATAGTCGCCGGAATGGTACGGAGCGGTTCCAGAATAGTGGTAGGTATCACAGCTGCATTTCCTGTAACCATCAGCACCGCCATCGTCTCGCCTATGGCACGTCCGATGCCCAGGACAACGCCCGAAGTGATTCCGGAAATGGAAAACGGAATCACCACCTTATATATAGTCTGCCAACGAGTGGCGCCCAATGCCAGACTGGCCTCGCGCATGGCACGGGGACAATTCCGCATCGCATCCTCACTTACGGTAATGATAGTAGGGAGTGCCATGATCGCCAAAACAATACTTCCGGCCAATCCGGTCTCGCCCACAGGCAGATTAAATATTTTCTGAATAAGCGGTACGATAACAATCAATCCGAAAAACCCATAGACCACGGACGGAATACCACTGAGCAATTCAATAATCGGCTTCAGAAAACTACGGGTCCGATGGTCTGCCACCTCGGACATATACACCGCCACCGACAAGCCGAAAGGCAAAGCAAACAGGATGGCAAAGAAACTCACCCAAAGCGTACCCGTAATCAAAGGAAGAAATCCGAACTGAGGGGCGGGAGTAGCCGTAGGGAACCATTCCTTTCCGGCAAAAACCTCATCAAAAGAAATAGACTCGTCTTTCAGCAGATGTCCCGGAAAATCCTTTTCTATAAACTTGGAGGGAACAAAGGCGATGATGCCTGGATTACCGGCAACGATCTCACCGATGCACCGGGGAGCCTTCTCGTACTCGGCTCCCAACTCTTCTTCCGAAAAATAGGAGGTGATATCCTCCAACCGGAAAACTTTAACCTCCGCGTCCGGTCCTCCCAACTCTTTCCAGTTGGTAATCTCTTCGTCAAAAACATCTTTTATTTGTGCCGCACTCAGTTCCTGTACCGGATTGGCTTTATTCACCGCCAGTACATACCCCTCTTCTATGACTTTTTTATTAAAAAGTCCCAGAGCCTCCGCAAATAAGAATACGACAATCAGCAAAATAGTAATGCTCGTTATAAAGCCGCTGCAAGTCAATATCCCTTCTACAATCTTTTCCCAAACTCGTTTCATACAGTTTTAGTCTTCTATTTTAATAACTGATGCAAAAAAAGCCTCTTTATATTAAGGTGATATGAAAGAAGCTTGAAGTATTTGCTACAATTATATTACAAACTTGTTACAGATAAAGAAAAACCTGATCTTATTACCATTTTCCCGCAGGAACAGATTCAATCCACCCTTGCCGGTGAATATTACCCGTAACAGAATCGTAACACACCAGTAAAACAAATGACACAAAAAAACGTTTCTTTTGCACACGAATTAATATAAGAACTTATGAATCAATTAAAAGCTCTATTTCTTTTTATTCTATTGGCTTGTAGTCTGAATATTACCGCGCAACGCATAAAAGGTAGTGACACGGTGTTGCCCGTATCACAAGAAACAGCCGAGATTTTCATGAAAGATGATCCCGACCGACGAGTAACCGTCACCGGCGGAGGAACCGGAGTGGGGATTTCCGCCCTGATGGACAACACAACAGATATCGCTATGGCTTCCCGTCCCATCAAATTCAGCGAAAAGATGAAACTGAAAGCCGCCAAACAGGAAGTGGAGGAGGTAATTATAGCGTATGACGCCCTGGCCGTCATTGTAAACCCGTCCAACCCTGTCAGCCAACTGACACGCCAGCAACTGGAAGCCATATTCCGCGGCAAGATAACCAATTGGAAACAGCTGGGGGGACCCGATATGAAAATCATTGTCTATTCTCGCGAAACCTCTTCGGGAACTTACGAATTTTTCAAAGAAAGCGCCCTGAAGAACAAGAACTACATGAGCAGCAGCTTGTCCATGCCCGCCACCGGAGCCGTGATCCAGTCTGTAAGCCAGACCAAAGGCGCTATCGGCTATGTGGGACTGGCCTACTTGTCTCCCCGAGTGAAAGCCATTGCCGTTTCCTACGATGACGGCAAGCATTATGTACTGCCCAGCCTTGAAAACGGAAAGAAGAAACTTTACCCCGTAGTACGCCCTCTTTATTACTATTACAATGTAGCCAATAAGGAAAAAGTGACCCCGTTCATTGACTACATCCTGTCACCCGAGGGGCAAAATATTATAAAAAACGGTGGATATATTCCTGTGAAATAAAGGATATCCCAAAAAGAATGCGTACTTTTGCAGCAAAAGTGTAAAATTGATATCACAATGACTGAAATGAACGCTACAGAAGCTACAGAGAAGAAAAGTCTGAACTTCATTGAACAGGCAGTTGAGAACGACCTGAAAGAAGGTAAAAACGGAGGGAAAGTACAAACCCGCTTTCCGCCCGAGCCGAACGGCTACCTGCACATCGGTCATGCCAAAGCCATCTGTCTGGATTTCGGGATAGCTGCACGCTATGGTGGCGTATGTAACCTGCGTTTTGACGACACCAACCCGACCAAAGAAGATATGGAATACGTGGAAGCCATCAAGGAGGACATCCAATGGCTCGGATTCCAGTGGGGAAACGAATATTATGCATCCGACTACTTCCAGCAATTATGGGATTTCGCCGTCAATCTGATAAAGGAAGGAAAGGCTTATATAGACGAACAGAACTCCGAACAAATCGCGGCACAGAAGGGAACTCCCACCCAACCCGGAACCGAGAGCCCTTACCGCAACCGTCCCATCGAGGAAAGCCTGGAACTGTTCAACAAAATGAACAGCGGTGAAATAGAAGAAGGCAAAATGGTGCTCCGCGCCAAAATAGACATGGCAAGCCCCAACATGCACTTCCGCGACCCTATTATTTATCGTGTGGTAAAGACTCCGCACCACCGCACAGGCGAAACCTGGAAAGCATACCCTATGTATGACTTCGCACACGGACAGAGCGACTACTTTGAAGGAGTAACTCATTCACTGTGTACCCTGGAGTTCGTACCCCACCGTCCGTTGTACGACCTGTTCGTGGACTGGGTAAAAGAAGGTAAAGATCTGGACGACAACCGTCCTCATCAGTATGAGTTCAACAAACTGAACTTGAACTACACTTTGATGAGCAAGCGTAACCTGCTGATTCTGGTAAAAGAACATCTGGTAAACGGTTGGGACGACCCCCGTATGCCGACTCTCTGCGGTTTCCGCCGTCGCGGCTACTCGCCCGAGTCCATCCGCAAATTTGTAGACAAGATAGGTTATACCACTTACGATGCCCTGAATGACTTCGCCCTGCTGGAAAGCGCTGTCCGCGAGGACTTGAACAGCCGTGCCACCCGTGTATCGGCAGTCATCAATCCGGTGAAGCTGATCATTACCAACTATCCCGAAGGACAGGTGGAGGAAATGGAAGCAGTCAACAACCCGGAAGATCCGTCGGCAGGCACACACACCATCGAATTCAGCCGCGAGTTGTGGATAGAACGCGACGACTTCATGGAAGATGCCCCGAAGAAATATTTCCGTATGACTCCGGGACAGGAAGTGCGTCTGAAAAGCGGATACATCGTGAAATGTACAGGCTGCAAGAAAGACGACAACGGCAACGTGGTGGAGGTATATTGCGAATACGATCCCGACAGCAAAACAGGAATGCCGGGCAGCAACCGCAAAATCAAAGGTACGATCCACTGGGTAAGCTGTGCACACTGTCTGCCTGCCGAAGTACGCCTGTATGACCGCCTGTGGAAAGTGGAGAACCCGCGTGATGAGATGGCCGCTATCCGCGAAGCAAAGAACTGCGACGCACTGGAAGCCATGAAAGAAATGATCAACCCCGATTCGTTGAATGTATTAACCAACTGCTATGTAGAAAAATATCTGGCCGATGCCAAACCGCTGGATTACTTGCAGTTCCAACGCATCGGTTATTTCAATGTGGACAAAGACTCTACACCAGAAAATCTGGTGTTCAACCGCACCGTATCTTTAAAAGATACCTGGAGCAAAATTAATAAATAAAAACAAGCTTATGAACTATGACATGTCTTCTTACTTTGAAGACCCGGAATTTAAAGAAGCATTAGCAAGATACGAGGGTATGGTGGAAAACCATACCCCCGCTTATTTTGAAGCTGATGAACTGACCGATATCGCCGAATATTACGCCTCAAAAGGAAGACATAAAGACGCTGACAAGGCCATAAATCTTGCAATCCAATTGCACCCTGATAACATAGACGCCCTGATTTTCCAGGCACGTTCCTTGATGCTGCTAGGAAAAAAAGAAGAAGCCCAAATGGTGATGCAGCTCATCAACAACCCTGCCGACCGTGAATTCAGATTCCTGCAAGCCGACCTGCTGATAGAGGAGGAACACATGGAAGAGGCCGATAAGATATTACAACAACTGGCCATGGACGAGGAGTATGAACTGGATACGCTGCTAGACATCATTCTGGACTACGTTGACGTCAACCAGAAAGAATACGCCAAGAAGTGGATCGACTGCCTGTTTGCCCATTTCGACATGCAAACCCTGCCGGAAACCAACCAACGTCTTCGCGACGTGCTGTGCGATTATTACAGTACTTTCAACAAACCGAAGTTGGCTATCCCTTACCTGAACATGACTCTGAACGAGTTTCCCTATTCCGTTCAGCATTGGAACGAACTGGGTAAATGCTATCTGCAACAAGAGCAATACGAAAAGGCGCACGAAGCTTTCGATTTCGCATTAGCCATTGATGAAAACAACACAGAGACATTGACCTTGAAAGCATTCCTTTACAGCCAGACAGCAAATATCAAGGAATCTATCAACTATTATCTCCGTCTGGAAAAGGCGACAGAGAAGAAACCTCCCGTTTATATGGCATTGGCTGGTCTCCACTTCGAGATGAAGGATTACGAAACCGCCATGAAGTATACACAAAAGCTGCTAAAACAGAAACAGGAGATAACTGCATTCGAGCTAACCGATATATATAGTATCGCAGCCCTCTGTCATGTAGCCCTGGGACATCCTGAAGAGGGATATATGTATCTGGACCAAGTGCTGAAGCAGAACGGGAACGATGCGGAAACACGTATCTATGCCGGACAGTTTTTCACGATAATGGCAGGCAGCAAGGACATCAGCGAGGAGGAAAGAAAGAATAATATCGACAAGGCGGAGGAACAATTCAACCTCGCCCTGGAATTCACCCCGAAAGAGGAACGGATGGATATTTTGTTCAAAATCGGATCCAAATACTTCGATGAACATCTCTTTGAATATGCCAACCGGTATTTTGAGCAAATAAACAAAGAATTCCCCCACAACGCCCATAGCACTTATTTCTTTCTGATTTATGGCTATCTTTATTTACAGCAACCAGGTCCGTTCATACACTATCTGGCTAAAATCAATAAAGAACTTCCTGATACGTATGCAGCTCTGGGAGTTGATGAAAACGCACAGTTTCCCGACCAGTTATTCAACGAAGCGATACGCGTAATCAAGGACGATATCAGCAAAGGCAAGCTAAACTTAAACAATTATTTATAATTATTTTATGGAATCAGTTGCATTTATTCAATGGTGTCTGGACCACCTGAATTATTGGACAATTACGTTATTAATGGCCATCGAGAGCTCTTTTATCCCCTTCCCCTCGGAAGTGGTAGTGCCTCCTGCCGCTTACAAGGCAGCCGGAGGCAACAGTGACCTGAATGTATTTCTGGTAGTTATATTTGCGACAATCGGAGCCAATATCGGCGCTCTCATCAATTATTACATAGCCTATTTCGTAGGCCGTCCGCTGGTTTATAAATTCGCGAACAGCCGCTTCGGGCACATGTGTCTGATTGATGAAGCCAAGGTTCAGAACGCGGAACACTACTTTGACAAGCACGGGGCACTCTCCACCTTTATCGGACGTCTTATTCCTGCCGTCCGCCAGCTTATCTCCATTCCTGCCGGTCTGGCCAAGATGAAATTATCCACTTTCCTGCTGTACACAACGCTGGGAGCAGGTATCTGGAATGCCATTCTGGCGGCTATCGGTTACTATCTGCAATCAGTGGTTCCCGAAGAGCAGTTATTGAGTACCGTAACCGAATACAGTCACGAGTTAGGATATTGCTTCATTGCTATCGGTGTTTTAGTGGTAGGTTTCTTGATTTACAAAGGAAGAAAATAAAAAAGAATGAACTTTTTTCCATTTAAATTTGTTATCATTACAGTATCGAACTAAAATATAATAAAATTATGGCAAAAACAGCATTTAAAGGAGCACCGGTGACATTGGCCGGAGAATTTGTAAAAGTAGGAACTTCAGCTCCGGAATTTACATTGGTAAAAGGAGACTTAAGCAATTATACATTAAAGGACGGTAAAGGCAAGTACCTGATTCTGAACATTTTTCCCAGTCTGGATACAGGTGTATGCGCTACTTCCGTACGCAAGTTCAATCAGTTGGCTGCAAACCAGCCCAATACGGTAGTGTTGGCTATCTCTAAAGACCTGCCATTCGCCCAGGGCCGCTTCTGCACCACCGAAGGGATCAGTAACGTTATTCCTTTGTCTGATTATCGCTATACTTCCGATTTTGCTGAAAAATATGGTGTTCTGATGACCGACGGTCCTTTGACGGGATTATTGGCACGTTCGGTAGTAGTGGTTGACCCGGAAGGAAAAGTGGTTTATACCGAACTTGTTCCCGAAATAACCCAGGAACCGGATTATGAAGCTGCGTTGAAAGCAGTAAAATAAAAAGCTCCCGAAGGAATAAAGAAAACGGCAGAAGATTTTGTCAATCTGTCTGCATAGGTTTTGGTGGTTTCGGGCATAACTTCTTGAAGTTATGCCCGAAACTTTTATGTGTTATGCCGGAAAGATCTATCATCTTGCATACGAACGATCTATAATCTTACACCCGAAAGATCTATCATCTTGCATCTTCATCTTCTAAGACAAATACCATTGATACATTCGGTGTACTCCCTCTTCTATATCAATCTTATGCTGCCATCCCAGACTATGCAATTTGCTTACATCCGTCAGCTTGCGCATAGTGCCGTCGGGCTTCGTAGCGTCAAAAGTCAGTTTGCCTTGATAGCCCACTTCTTTGACAATCTTATCCGCCAATTGAGCGATGGTGATTTCTTTTCCCGTACCGATATTGATATGGCAGTTACGGATATCCTTGGAACCGGGTGTGTATGTATCCTTAAAGTCCACATGCTCCATGATATAGACACTGGCATCGGCCATTTCCTCACTCCATAAGAATTCACGCAACGGCTTGCCTGTACCCCATAAGGTCACTTCCTGTCCGGAGATGCCGTATTTTTTCAATACAGCCAGAATTTCCTCATCCGTATTCAAACCGCTTACCCCCTCCACAGGGCGGAGATTCATATCTTTACGCACCGCATCCCAATCTCCTTCATTCAGGCATTTTCCCAAATGAATCTTACGAATCATGGCAGGCAGCACATGGCTGTTCTCCAAATGGAAATTATCATTGGGACCGTAAAGGTTCGTGGGCATCACGGCTATGTAATTGGTTCCATATTGCAGGTTAAAGCTTTCGCACATCTTCAATCCCGCAATCTTCGCAATAGCGTATGGTTCGTTGGTGTACTCCAACGGTGAAGTCAGCAACACCTCTTCCTTCATGGGTTGTCCGGCATCACGAGGGTAAATGCAAGTGCTTCCCAAAAACAAGAGTTTCTTTACATTGTGACGGAAGCTCTCTCCTATCACATTCTGCTGAATCTGCAAGTTCTGATAAATAAAATCGGCACGGTAAAGACTGTTCGCCATGATACCGCCTACATGTGCCGCCGCTAAAATGACATACCGGGGCTGCTCTTCATCAAAGAACTCCTTCACAGCCTGCCCGTCCAGCAGATCCAGTTCTTTGTGAGAACGGCCTACCAGATTGGTATATCCTTTTTGCTGCAAATTATTCCATATAGCAGAACCCACCAGTCCGTGGTGTCCTGCTACATATATCTTGGCTGTTTTTTCCATTATTCCGCTATTTGAGCCTTTAAATATAGTTTCTTCACGAACTTCATATCATGCTTCACCATGATTTTCACCAGTTCGGGGAAAGAAGTCTTACGGGGATTCCAGCCCAATAAGGTTTTGGCTTTAGTGGGATCACCCAGCAACTGCTCCACTTCGGCAGGACGGAAATACTTAGGATCGACGGCAACCAGTTCCTTGCCCGTCGCCACATCGATGCCTCTTTCATCCACCCCTTTGCCTTCCCAGCGCAACTCAATGCCCACTTCCTTGAAGGCCAAGGTACAGAACTCGCGCACCGTATGGTACTCGCCGGTCGCAATAACAAAATCTTCGGGAGTATCGTGCTGAAGAATCATCCACATACACTCCACATAATCTTTGGCATAACCCCAGTCACGCAAAGAATCCAGATTTCCCAGATACAGTTTGTCCTGATATCCCTGGGCTATACGTGCGGCAGCCAAAGTAATCTTGCGTGTTACAAAGTTTTCACCACGACGTTCGCTCTCATGGTTGAACAGGATGCCGTTCACGGCAAACATACCGTAACTTTCACGATAATTCTTGGTAATCCAGAAACCATACTGCTTGGCCACCCCATACGGAGAACGGGGATAGAAAGGAGTCGTTTCCTTCTGAGGGACTTCCTGCACCAGTCCGAACAACTCGGAGGTAGATGCCTGATAAATCTTGGTCTTTTTTTCCAAACCCAGGATCCGGACAGCTTCCAACATACGCAGCGTGCCTACCGCATCCGCTTCCGCAGTGTACTCGGGCACATCGAAACTTACTTTCACATGGCTCTGAGCAGCCAGATTATAGATTTCATCGGGCTGTACAGCCTGAATGATACGTATCAGCGAACTACTGTCGGTCATATCCCCCCAATGCAGATTCACCAGACGGGTCTTTTGCATATCACGAACCCACTCGTCCAGATAGAGATGTTCTATACGACCTGTGTTGAATGAAGAAGAACGGCGCAGAATACCGTGAACCTCATATCCCTTTTCAATCAAAAACTCTGCCAGGAATGAACCGTCCTGACCTGTAATACCTGAAATTAAAGCAACTTTTTTCATTTCGTTTATTGTAAATGGCCTCATGCAGGCCTTCTAAGTTATTTCATATCACATAGCTATCTACCGCTATCTGCCTTTCGGCATGACAAAGGACAAAATGACCAAACAGAACGGCAGATAACAGACAGCATACACTCCATGTATGCAGAAATAAAATATATACAAGAAAGAATACTTACTCCGCCGAGAATTCTTTGATGCGCTGTTCCTCGCTCAACCGGCAGATCAACAATGTGTTATTCTTCTCAGCAACGATATATCCGTCCAGTCCCTGTACCACCACCCTCTTTTCCTGTGTAGTGTGAATCACACAGTTACGGGTTTCATACAACTTTATATTCTCACCTATCTGCGTATTATTATGGGCATCTTTCGGCAAATTCTCGTGCAACGATCCCCAAGTACCCAAATCACTCCATCCAAAGCTGGCAGGAAGGACAAAAATCTCATCCGCCTTCTCCATAATGGCATAATCCACCGAAATGTTCTCGCACAAAGGGAAATTCTGGTTAATCATTTCCTGCTCCTTGTCCGTATAATAATAAGGAAGCAAACGCTCGAACACCTTCGAAATGGCAGGCTGATATACGCGCAGGGCATTCACCACCGTATTTACATTCCACACAAAAATACCGGCATTCCAGAAGAAATTATTTTTTTGAATATAGCGCCGGGCTGTTTCCAGATCAGGTTTCTCTTTAAAAGAATACACCCGGAATACTTCCTTATTGGCGGTAGAAGGTACACTGAGATCAGCTTCAATGTAACCGTAGCCCGTCTCAGGACGAGTAGGTTTCATGCCCAGGGTAAGGATAGCGTCCGAATCGGCCGTAAAATTCATCGCCGAATTAATCACCCGCTGAAACTCCGCAATATTCATCACAATGTGGTCGCTGGGGGTCACCACCATATTGGCCTTAGGATTACGTGCCTTTATTTTCCAACTGACGTATGCTATACAAGGAGCCGTATTGCGACGGCAAGGCTCACGCAGGATATGATCATCAGCAATATCGGGCAACTGCTCCTTTACAGTGTCCGCATACTTCTCTGATGTCACCACCCAAATATTTTCCGGAGGACAGATCCCCTGGAAACGGTCAGCCGTAAGTTGGATCAATGTACGGCCGCAACCCAGTACATCAATAAATTGCTTAGGATAATCAGGAGTACTCATCGGCCAGAAACGGCTTCCAACACCTCCGGCCATTATAACGAGGTGATTATTCTTGATGTTCATATGATTCATTTTTTACGTTGTATGACCGCAAAGATAAGTATTATTTTTTAAAAAAAGTATTGCGTTTTAATTTATATGTTCTATATTTGCATACGACTAACATTTTTTTTGTCATGAAACAACCGACAACTGAAAACTCTGATATAATTAAACTAGTAGCGATATTAGGTGATTTTGCCTTGTTGAACCTTTCTATGATACTTGTGTTTTTTATTCTGAAAGGAATAGATTCACAGGCCATAGCCCATATTTCATTGAAAACCTACCTGCTGACTTCCAACCTGTGCTATATTCCATGCATATCCATCGTTGGGGTCATACTGCACAACCGCATAGTGCGTCCGGAACAGATTGTAGGCCGTCTGTTAGGAACAATCAGCTTGCATGTAGTCATCTTCCTCACGGTGCTGGCCATTATTAAAGTAGATAACTTCTCACGCATCTATCTGCTTGTTTTCTATCTGTCTTTCATACCTTTAGCTATAGGATGGCGGCTGACATTGCGGTTCTTTGTGAAAATGTTCCGCCGCAGTGGCAGGAACCTGCACGCCACTGTACTGATAGGTGACGGGGACAATATGGTGGAGCTATACCATACGTTGAACGATTTGACTTACGGATACAGGGTTTTAGGCATTTTCTATGATGAGAAGGACTCTAATTACCCCAAAGGGATTCCCTTTAAAGGTCCTGTAAACCAATTATTTGAATGGTTGTCTCATAACACCGTGCACGAACTGTACTGCGGTCTGCCATCCAGCAGAAAGGATGATATTCTGGCCATCATGAACTATTGCGAGAACAATCTGATCCGCTTCTATAGCGTACCTCATGTACGTAATTACATAAAGCGTCAGCTGCAACTGGAATTATTGGGTGAAGTTCCTGTATTGTCCATCCGTACCGAACCGTTGCAGAACCCGGTAAACAGACTGGCAAAACGGTTATTTGATTTGACATTTTCCTCTCTGTTTTTACTTACAATTTTTCCATTTATATACCTATTTGTAGGTCTTATTATTAAAATTTCATCACCTGGTCCCATTTTCTTCAAACAGGAGAGAAACGGGGAAAACGGGAAAATTTTTAAATGCTATAAGTTCCGTTCCATGAAAGTGAATGCATTGTCCGATTCATTGCAGGCTACCAAGAATGATCCCCGCAAGACCAAGTTCGGCAACTTCCTGCGAAAGAGCAATCTGGACGAACTGCCGCAATTCATTAATGTTTTCAAAGGAGAAATGTCTATTGTAGGTCCCAGACCCCATATGCTGAAACATACAGAGGAATATTCCCAACTGATTAACAAATACATGATGCGCCACCTTGTCAAACCCGGAATCACCGGATGGGCGCAAGTCACCGGCTATCGGGGAGAAACCAAAGAACTTTCCCAAATGGAAGGCAGGGTAAGAAGAGACCTGTGGTATATTGAGAACTGGACTTTCCTGCTCGACATCCGCATCATGATAAAAACAGTAACCAACATGTTCCGGGGCGAGAAAAACGCCTATTAATTCAAATCGTAGGAACATTATAAAAAATAAAAAGATATGAAAGGTATTGTACTAGCCGGAGGTTCGGGCACGCGCCTCTATCCTATTACCAAAGGAGTATCCAAACAGTTGCTCCCTGTCTTCGACAAACCCATGATTTATTATCCTATATCGGTACTTATGCTGGCCGGCATACGGGAAATACTCATTATCTCAACCCCATACGACTTACCGAGCTTCAAAAGACTGTTAGGAGACGGAAGCGATTTCGGAGTACGCTTTGAATATGCGGAACAGCCTTCGCCCGACGGACTGGCTCAGGCCTTCATCATCGGCGAGAAATTCATCGGAAATGATTCCGTCTGCCTTGTACTGGGTGATAACATATTCCACGGTAACGGTCTGTCCGCCATGTTGAGAGAATCCGTACGTGCTGCCGAAGAGGACAAGAAAGCAACGGTATTCGGCTATTGGGTCAGTGATCCCGAAAGATATGGCGTAGCGGAATTCGACAAGGATGGCAATTGTCTCTCTATTGAAGAAAAACCTGCCCAACCTAAGTCCAACTATGCCGTGGTGGGACTCTATTTCTACCCCAACAAGGTAGTGGAAGTAGCCAAGAATATCAAGCCTTCGGCACGGGGAGAACTGGAAATCACCACCGTAAACCAGCAATTTCTTCAGGACAAGGAATTGAAAGTACAAACATTGGGCAGAGGTTTCGCATGGCTGGATACCGGTACTCACGACTCGCTGGCCGAGGCAAGTACCTACATCGAAGTCATTGAAAAGCGCCAGGGGCTGAAAGTGGCGTGCCTTGAGGGCATAGCTTTGAGAAAAGGCTGGATTACCCCGGAAAAGATGCAGGAACTGGCTCAGCCGATGCTTAAAAACCAATACGGACAATATTTACTGAAAGTTATAAAAGAACTGGGATTAGAATAATGGAAGTTATAAAAACAGCAATAGACGGGGTTTTCATTTTGGAACCCCGTATTTTTAATGATGCAAGAGGGTATTTCTTTGAAAGCTTCTCGGGACGTGAATTTGAAGAAAAAGTATGCAGGACTACATTTGTACAGGATAATGAGAGTTTCTCCACTTATGGTGTATTACGCGGCCTGCATTTCCAGAAACCTCCTTTCACACAAAGCAAACTGGTGCGTGTAATCAAGGGAGCAGTACTGGATGTGGCTGTAGATATCCGGAAAGGTTCTCCCACTTTTGGAAAGCATGTAGCTGTAGAATTGACTGGAGAGAATCACCGGCAGTTTTTTATCCCCCGCGGATTCGCACACGGCTTTGCGGTACTAAGTGACGAAGTGTTGTTCCAATACAAATGTGACCATTATTATGCTCCGCAAAGCGAAGGAGGAATCGCATGGGACGACCCCGATCTAGGCATAGACTGGCGACTTCCGGCCGACAAGGTTATTTTGTCCGACAAGGACAAGAAACATCCGAGATTGAAAGACTATCAAACGGATTTCGACTTTAATCAAAGTTTATATTAAAGGCAGTTTTGATTCTGCGTTTGTTTGGTTTTTGCCAGTGAAATTAAAAAAACCGAAAACTGCACACAGGACTATCGTAACGTTCAGGACAACATTTTCGAAGATTGACCTATAAAAACAGGGTGTATCTCCTATGAGAGATACACCCTGTTTTTATAGGTCAATATCTTTATATCACTTCTTCTCCATCCCCTCCTGAGGAGCATTAAGTCCTGCCTTCAGATTTTCAAAGAATTCACGTCCGAACAAGATCCATGCAGAAGCGCCCGCCACTGCCAGGAAAATAAATCCGACAAGAATCACCTTCTTGCTGGTTCCCGAAGGCAGCAACGGCACACTGGCAGGTTCCACAACGGCAAATACAGGTTTGGCCTCCTGTACTTTAGCCCGTGCCACCTGCAATTGGGTAGCCACCTGGCTATACACCTGATATGCCAGATTCATATCATTCTGCAATCGTTCTCTCTCCGTCAAAGCACTTTGAAGAACAACCCCCTTGTTAGCATCCATGTAATTGGCATAATTCTGCTGGGCTACATAATACTCCTGCTGGCGTTCCTTATACAATTGTTCCAGATAAGCACAATCCTGCTGGGCTTTAGAGACCCTGTACGCTGTGATATACTCTTGAAGTTTCACCACTACCGTATCTGTAATGGCGGCCGTAACCATCGGGTCCTGCAAAGTCACCGTCACTGTGGTGATGCCGGTTTTCTTATCCACATCAGCAGTAATCGCCTTACGCATGGCTTCCACTTTCTTCGCCTGATCTTCTGTCAGATGGAAAGGATCCAGCTTATTCCCTTCTTCCTCTTCCTTATCGGAGAAGAGAGATTTCACCCCACCTATAGCCGCCCCGGGCAATCCCATCACAGCACCCCACCACGGAGCTTTCTGCTCGTCGAGATAAGCTACAAAAGTAGTATCCACCTCACCGTCCAACGTGGTGACATGTGCATTAAACAGTTCCAGAATGAAAGGAGTAGACGCTACTATATCCGGGAAAAGAGATACGTTCAACGCATCCGCCTCACTGCCCAGACTCATGCCGCCGATCCCCAGCATGGCAGCCATTCCCGACAGGCTCCCCCCGCCGCTTTTGCCGGATTCGGGAGACAATGTCACTTCCACCGTATATTGTTTGGGAATACTCAGAGCAATAATCACCCCTACAATAGCACCTATTCCGGCAGCCTTCAACAGCACCTTTCGGGCAGCCCACAACTTACGGACATACTCCATCAAATCAATTTCCAACTCCTCGTCTTCCCGTGGCCTTTCCTTATTATTCGTATAATTCTTATCTTCCGCCATACTGTTTCTATTTTAAGATATTAGCAATAGATGCAATCATAGTCGCCAATGACGCACTGGTGGTTGCTATGGACAAGGTGTTCTGCAAAGACCAGTTGCTCTTTTCCTTCACCGGAACAATCACCTCACATCCCGGCTGGATCAGCTCACGGCTACCTTTCTTCGCTCTCTTCACCTGACCGTTCATATATACAATATACGCCTTGCTCTTCTTCGCACGGAAACCGTAACCTCCGGCCTGCTCGATATAATATTTCAACGTCTTGCCATCTTCAAATGAAACGATATTGGGATACATCACAGCCCCACTGATACGTACCGTATTGTTGTATTCAGGAATTTCAATCACATCCCCCTCACGCAATACGATATCCGCACTGGAGCCGGGTTTAAGCATCGCTCTTTCCAGGTCGATACCCACATAATAGATATCTCCCAAGTCCAGCCGGTTGACATCAATGGAGTCCTTTCCTGTCTTGGCCATATCCAGAACCGTTTCCATACGTTTGCGTTCATCGTCATTGATACGACGGCTTAAACGGGCCCCTTTGATATAAGCAAACGGAGTCACTCCACCTGCCTTCTTAATCAAATCGGAAAGACGTTCACTCTTCTCTGTCAGCGCATAATCACCTTCATATAAAACCTCACCGGTCACTTGCACATTCACCTGTTCCTGATAAGCAGGACTCTTACGCACATATACTTGATCGTACGGTTGCAACACAAAACCCGGTTCTCCGTCTATCACAAAACCGTCTTTCAGAGAAAACGAGTACATTTGTCCTATGGTGGAAACCGCTTCCGTACCTTTGCTATCCTTGATACGGCGGGAAACATCCACACGGACGGTAGAAGCCGATTCTTTCAACCCGCCAGCCTGGATTATAATATCCTCCAAAGTCGTATTGTCGGCAAAAGCGAACTCACCCGGACGGGCAACCTCACCATACACCATGATAGTTCCCACATCCTCCAAGTCATGAATACTGGGAATATAAAGCACATCATTACGCTGTAAAGGTACATCGGGCGCAGTACCGGCCATGATACCTTTTATATCTACTTGAATAACCTCTTTCTTCAAATTCTCACGCTCGCGATGCAACACTGCACGTCCTGTAAAGGCATCACCCATAAGACCTTCAGCCTTTTCCACCAGTTGGCGGACTGTATTCAAAGTTCCTCCGAACTGATAAATGCCCGGACGATAGACAGCACCCTTGATTTCAAGTTTATTCTCAAAACGATCCAGAATAGCTTCAGCAGTCAGCACATCACCATCTTTTACCTGAAATACGGAATAATCAATATCATCAATCGTATAAATCTGATACTCCTTTCCATTTTGACGAATCATGCGGAGAGAACGGGTATAGGCATCCCCCGAGAATCCACCGGCATACTTCAACAATGTGGCAACACTTTCGTTGTTTTTCATCTCGTATTTCATGGGGCGTTTCACATTACCCTCTATGCTAACCAACGCCTCGTATGGAGGAACAATGATCACATCGCCTTCCTGCAGACGGATATCATCATTGATTTTACCTTTCATAATAAAATCGTACACATCTACGGTAGCGATCTTCTGTCCTCCGCGCACTACTTGTATATTACGCAAACTACCGATATCGCTCACACCACCGGCACGGTACAGTGCATGAAACACGGTAGAGAAAGAAGACAATGCATAAGTTCCCGGTTGGAACACTTCTCCCATCACATTCACCTGGATAGTCCGGCTGTTTCCCAAAGTAACCTTGATTTGTGAGGACGGGTTCTGTTCATTATCAAGCCCTGCATAAATCTTATTCAGTTCTTTACGCAAATATTGGTTGGCTTCGGCAATAGTCATACCGTTCAGATAAATTAATCCCAAATCGGGGATCGTGATAGATCCGTCCGGAGATACATTATCGCGGATGGTAGCCTGGTTTGTACCCCAGATATCAATGATTACCTCATCACCCGGCCCCAGACGATAATTAGGAGGAGTAGCCAGATTCACACTCGGCTCGAATGTAAGGTTTCTGGTTTCAAAAATGTCCCGTCCATACACCTTATCCTTCTGCATTTCTTCCATATCGCCCATGCCCATCCCCTCGTAATAGCGATTGGCAGAAACACTGTCCAACGAGTTCTTCCCTACCACTCTGTCCGCAGCTGAACGTTGGTCGAAAGTAAAATTCTCTGTTACGTAGATATCTTCCTGAGTCTTTGTCTTTTCACGCAAACGGTTCCGATTTTGCATCGTTGCATTTGCATCTTTATCAGCAGACCCATTTTGCTGTTCATAAAGTTTCTTTACACGCTTAGCCTGTTCTTGTGTCACTCCTCTACGGGCTAACTCTGTAGCAATCTGACGTTGGTCTTTTCCTTGTTGCATGCCCGTCTTCACATATTCCAACACCTGTTGGTCACTCATAGATTGCTGTGCAAGCACAGAACCCGAGAGGGCAAAAACTAAGACCAGTACGGATAATAGTTTTTTTATCATATAAATTCAATAAACTTAGTAATTTAGCAGCCGCAAAGGTAGATATTATTTTCGATATAGGCGAGTATTATTTCATAAAATATCCCTCTAACAAATATAAAAACGGCTGCCACCTGACGGTGTACAGCCGTTTATTCTTTAATAATCCGTTAGCAGAATTCATTCAGACTTCATTGCACAGCCCTCCTCATTTAAAAAAGGTCTGCAAGGGTAAAACTTGTGCAATACCGCCCGGCCGGATCAGCAATACATATTGACGATGGCTTCGTACAATTCCTGTTTACCGCTTACTTGCTTGGGCTCACCATTCTGCTTAGCATAAGCCACTACATCTTCCAGTGTCAGCTTGCCTTCTTCAAATTCTTTACCTTTGCCACTGTCGAATGAAGCATAACGGTCTGACAACATCTTGCAGTAAGGAGATTCATTAAGCAAAGCAGCAGCACTTTCCAATGCACGCGCCATAGCATCCATACCTGCAATATGGGCGATAAAGATATCTTCCAGATCAGTAGAGTTACGACGTGTCTTGGCATCGAAGTTGGTACCGCCATTACCCAAACCGCCGTTGCGGATAATCTGCATCATGGCCTGGGTCAGTTCGTAATTGTCGATAGGGAACTGGTCTGTATCCCATCCGTTCTGATAATCGCCACGGTTAGCGTCAATAGATCCCAACATTCCGTTATCTACCGCAACAGCCAGTTCATGTTCAAATGTATGACCAGCCAACGTAGCATGATTCACTTCAATGTTCACCTTGAAATCCTTGTCCAGTCCGTGAGTTTTCAAGAACCCTACCACAGTTTCGGTATCCACATCATATTGATGCTTAGTCGGCTCCATCGGTTTGGGCTCAATCAGGAAAGTACCTGTAAATCCTTTGCTCCGGGCATAATCGCGAGCGATGGTCAACATCTGAGCCAGATGTTCTTTCTCACGCTTCTGATCTGTATTCAATAAAGACATATACCCTTCACGTCCACCCCAGAATACGTAATTGGAGCCACCCAGTTCGATGGTAGCGTCAATAGCGTTCTTTATTTGGACAGCAGCGCGGGCAACCACATCAAATTCGGGGTTTGTAGCAGCACCGTTCATATAGCGTGCATGACCAAAAACATTTGCCGTGCCCCATAACAATTTGATTCCGGTTTCAGCCTGTTTCTGTTTGGCATAAGCAACTATCTCTTTCAGATTCGCTTCATATTCCTCGATTGTATCGGCTTCCTCACACAAGTCCACATCATGGAAACAATAATATTCGATTCCCATTTTCTGCATGAATTCAAAGCCGGCATCCATCTTATTCTTGGCAGCCTGCACCTTATCGGCATCGCCGTTCCAAGGGAATTTCTTTGTTCCGCCGCCAAACTGGTCACCGCCCTCGGCACACAAAGTATGCCACCATGCCATAGCAAACTTCAACCAGTCTTTCATCTTCTTGCCGTTTATTACCTTTTCAGCATCATAATAACGGAACGCCATCGGGTTCTTACTTTCCTTACCTTCAAATTTAATCTTTCCTATACCGGGAAAATACTCTTTTGTAGCCATAATTCTTTACTTATTTTAATAACTTGTTCTAATTTATCTACTATCTTTTTTCAACACGCAAGCGGATAGCCATTTCTTTATCCGAAGGTCCTTAAAAGGCAGCCATCGCTCTCTCCAGATTAGATTTCCAGCGGGCATACGCATCATCATAAGCAGTGCGCTGTGCCACATCAGGCTCTATCACCTCCAATTTTTCCAATGTGGCAAATGCCTCGTTGTTATCTTTATAAACACCCGCGCCTATGCCGGCCCCCTTGGCAGCGCCCACCGATCCATCCGTGTCATACAGTTCGATTACAGCCCCTGTCACTCCCGCCAATGTTTCGCGGAAAATAGGACTGAGAAACATATTGGCATGTCCGGCATGAATCTTCTGTACAGGGATACCCATCTGCTCCATGATATCAATACCGTATTTAAACGAGAACACGATCCCTTCCTGTGCGGCACGAACAATATGCTGCTTTCCATGCAAGTTAAAATTAACTCCACATATAGAGCATCCTGTCTCTTTATTTTCCAGCATACGCTCCGCCCCGTTACCAAAAGGAAGAATACTTACTCCGGCACTGCCGACAGGAGCCTGTGCCGCCAGCCTGTTCATATCACTGTAAGAAATACCTTCGGGAGCCACATTACGTTTCACCCACGAATTCAATATACCGGTACCATTGATACACAACAACACTCCCAGACGGGTCTGCTCGGCAGTATGATTTACATGGGCAAAAGTATTCACCCGGGATTTCGGATCATAATTTACCTCACCGTTCACGCCATATACCACTCCCGATGTTCCTGCCGTAGAAGCAATCTCTCCCGGATTGAACACATTGAGCGACAAAGCATTATTAGGCTGGTCTCCGGCGCGATAGGTTACAGGAATTCCCTCTTTCAGGCCCAATTCTTTGGCAGCCCATGCATTTACACGCCCCTGCTCGCCAAAAGTCGGTTTGATATCAGCTATCAGCGAACGGTCGAATCCATAATAATCCATCAGGAAGCCCGCGACATCATTTGCCTGAAAATCCCAGAACATCCCTTCGGACAAACCGGACACCGTGGTACAAATATCCCCTGTCAGTTTCATAGCGATATAATCGCCGGGCAGCATTATTTTATAAATACGTTCGTACACAGCAGGCTCATTCTCTTTAATCCATGCCAGTTTGGAAGCGGTAAAATTCCCCGGAGAGTTCAGCAGATGAGAAAGACATTGCGTTTCCCCCAATGCCTCAAACGCTTTCTGCCCGTATGGAACCGCCCGTGAATCACACCATATAATAGCCGGACGTAATACATTTTGCCCTTTATCCACACAAACCAGTCCGTGCATCTGATAAGAGATACCGATAGCGGCAATTCCATCCGGACCGATCCCACTCCCGGCCATGACAGCCTGAGTTGACAATTTCAGATTTTCCCACCAATTTTGCGGATCCTGCTCAGCCCATCCGGGGCGGGCAGCCATAATAGCAGCCTCTGTTTTAGGGAAGAATGCAGAAGAGACACACTTTCCGGTTTCTGCATTTACCAAACTCGCCTTTACCGACGAACTGCCAATATCATAACCTAATAGGTACATTTAAATTGAAAATTTAAGAATTTAAAAATAATAGTCTCTGTCCCGATGCTTATCAGCATTATCCTTCCAAGGAAAGGCCGGTGAAGAATCCCAAAGCATGTACCGATTCCCCGAAACGACCAGGCGGAATATTCTCACAGCAATCACAACAAGGCTAAAGTTATCTGTCTGTTATCACTTCGTTCCCGACTTATTATATATTGAACGATCGAACTTATAGAAGCGTGCCGCCCTGTGGCATACGCCTACCTGTTTTTCCTCCAAAGGTACTACATATGGCATCAACGCTATCTTCTTATGGAAGTTCCTTACATCAAACACCTTATCATAAATCAACTGATAGACAGTCCGCAACTGGGCTGCCGTAAACTTCCGGGGAAGCAAGTCGAACATTACGGAAGGGGCATATTCCACATAATGGCGTATATGTACCAATGCATCCTGCAAAATCTGGAAATGATCGAACGCCAGGCTTTTCACCTCCGTCACAGGCGTCCAGCAAGCATCGTATTTATCAGACAGCTGTTCGAACCGTCTGTCAATCTTCACCAATGTCAGATAAGCGATAGTCACAATGCGGTCTATTTTCTTCTCGTCCAAACGATGAAAACGTTCCAGCCACAACACATCCTTAGGGTTACGGGTACGGTTTTTCGATCCATACGCCTTAAACTGTGTCAGCTTCACATTCTTCAGTCCCGTCAGCTCATTCAACACTCGCTTGGCCGCCTCATCCAGATCCTCATCGTCATAGATAAGGCTACCCGGCAATTTCATGTTATTATATCCGTCTTCGGACTGTTTCCCCACCTGCCTTACCAACAGGACACGGAACTGCTCTCCATCAAAACCAATCAGCACACAGTCCACAGATACATGTAAATTAATCGTCTGGTTTATTTCCGACATAGTAATATGGCTTTTATCATTTCCGGCAGCAAAGATAAATACTATTTTTTGAATTATACAAAACAATATATTTATTTTTATTATGTTCTAAAACACTATTTTTCAATATAATAAATATCATCTATTATACAATATGATATCTTAACCTTATCATATACACTACAATATATAATATACAGGAATTGTCTCGTCTTCTTTTTTTCCTTTTTCCAAAGGACTTTTATTCCATTCAATCTCCTATTTCAGACGTTTGGTTAAAAAAAAGCAATCTTTACGCCAAAAAATTAATAGAATAAAGTTGTTTATTCACAATAATTTTCTTTACTTTTGCCCATTAAAATCTAAAGATTACTCTATGAGAAAGAAAATTTTGGTCTTGGACGACAAAATAGCAATTGCAAAAGTCCTTTCAATCTATCTGGCCAGTGATTATGATTGTATTTGGTTACCGAATGGCATCGAAGGAGTAAAATGGCTTCAGGAAGGTAACATACCAGATTTGATTATATCAGATATCCGTATGCCCGAAATGCGTGGAGACGAGTTTCTGGAATGGATAAAATCCAATCAGCTATTCAAACACATTCCGGTGATTATGCTAAGCAGCGAAGACAGTACCACAGAGCGCATCCGCCTGTTACAAGAAGGCGCGGAAGACTATATTGTCAAACCTTTCAATCCCATGGAATTAAAAGTAAGAATTAAGAAAATTATTGAGTAAATCAGCATGACCTTTCTGCTTTATATAGGAAAGAACAAGGATTTTTTGCGCAAATTCAGCAAGCTCGAAAATGTCCAGATGATTTATGCCCAAAACTACCAGGATGCCATTACAATTTGTGTCAGGCTGAAAGTACGTGAGAACATCATTGTCCTTCACGAACAAGGGGAGATGAACGGAGATATTGAACAGGTCGGTGCCTTTAGAAAAAAGTTCTATCAGGCATATGTCGTACTCATTACGGACAGGCTGAGTCCCGAAGCCAGCAAAGTCTATCTGAACAGCGGAATAAACGATACCGTCAGTTTGCACATCACCACCGCCCAGTTAAGGCAGAAAATAGACATCATCAATAAACGGCAGGAACTGCTATATGCACATAACCGGAAGAAAAAAGACGTCAGGCATTTTATCCTTCCCCAATGGAAGCGCTGCTTCGATATTCTTTTCTCCGGTACAGCATTAGTTTTTCTGTCACCAGTCTTTCTGCTGACTGCCATAGCCATACGTCTGGAGAGCAAAGGACCTGTTATTTACAAATCCAAAAGGGTAGGAACGAATTATACCATTTTTAATTTCCTGAAGTTCCGTTCCATGTATACGGACGCCGATAAAAAACTGAAAGACCTTTCCGGTCAGAACCAATACCTGCCGGAAGGTATTCCGGAGATTACCGAAGATTTCTTGATGGAAGAATTAGAAGGGCTGATATTTGGAGATGACGGTGTTATAGATAATGGCGGAATGCTGGTTTCCGATGACTTCATCATTCCGGAAGAAGAGTTCATTTCCAAACAAAACGCACTGGATGAAAGTCCTTTCATAAAAATAGAAAAAGACCCGCGAGTCACCAAAGTAGGACGCGTTTTACGAAAATACAGCCTGGATGAGCTACCTCAACTGGTCAACATATTGAAAGGCGATATGTCTGTGGTGGGTAACCGTCCTCTTCCACTCTATGAAGCCGAACGCCTGACAAACGATGAAAGTATCGAACGCTTCATGGCGCCTGCCGGGCTGACCGGTTTGTGGCAGGTAGAAAAGCGGGGGGATGCCGGAAAATTATCCGCTAAAGAACGCAAAGAATTAGATTTGAAATACGGTAAAGAATTCTCCTTTTTTCTGGATATGAAAATCCTGTTCAAGACTTTGACAGCTTTTGTCCAAAAAGGAGATGTTTAAATAATTTGTTTTAGGAATAAAAAGGGGATTTATTATATGGATAAAGTATGTCTTTTTGTCATCTGTATGTATTGTTCTATCCATCACTTAAGCGCACAACAGGAAGAACAACAAACACAACCGGTACAGCAATCTCTTGTGACACAAGATGATATATTGGGGAATATGAATGTGGATTATGCGAAGATAAAGCTGCCTCCGTTAAGTGTCCTTTATGAGAATGCACGCAGCACTCCAAGCTTACAGATTTTAGAGAAAGAGAAACTGTTACAGAAAAAGTTACTATCGAAAGAGAAAAGGAACTGGCTGGGGTTTATCCAAGCCGGCGGAAGTGCTTCTTACGGTATAGCAGACAATGTGGCCAGCAATACGGATGTCAACACCCCACTTATTTACAGGTATGTAGGTACAGAACAAACTTCGTGGAACGTGGGAGGCGGCATCAGTATTCCTTTTGAAAAGCTGTTCGACCTCCGGGGAGGAATCAAGCGCCAGCGAATCCAAGTGGATATTGCCGAGTTAAGAAAACAGGAAGCATACGAAACTCTTAAAATACAAATAGCTCATTTATATGTTCAGATTTTATCTAATATAGAAACATTGCAAAGATCAGCTGAAAATATAGCTTTATATAAAGGTGCATCGGCTGTTGCAGAACAGGAATATAGAAACAGACGTACCTCTATTCATGATGTGGCCAAGACTAAAGAGCAGGAATTTGCCGCTAATCAAGACTTTGCCTTACTACGCTCTACTATTAACGACCAACTGCTGACCCTTGAAATAATCTCCCACACCCCCATCTTGACCATACAAGGAGAAAAGGACGTTCAAGAAACAACGATACAGGAACAGGAAGAAAACAAGAGGCAAAGTAAGAAAAAAGACAAAAAGGAATAAGAAACATGGAATTATTTAAATATATAGTCAAGTTTATCTATCGTATCCGTTGGTGGATGGTTATATTTCCATGTATAGCCGGTATCATAGCGTGGTTCCTTACCAGAAGTCTGGAAAAAACGTATGATGTGAAAACCACCATCTTTACAGGAATCATCTCCGGATACAACGTAGATGCCACCGATACCAGAAATGCCACTGTGCACATGAGTAATTTAATGAATATCATTACGACGGAACGCACACTGAAAATAGTATCTCTGAAACTGCTTGCCCGCTGTTTGGTTTATGGAGATGCCGAAAGAAACACCAGTTATATTTCAGCCATACATTACCAGCAGCTAGTTTCCGGCATTCCACGAGAGTTACAGGCATTGATAGACAAGCAAAACGAAGAGAAAACCTATCATAATCTGGTAGCTTTTGAACGCCCGTCCATCAATAATTTTATCTACCAACTACTCAATTATACCCACCCTTATTTCAGCGTACCTCTACTCTCACAACATATAAAAGTAGCCAGGTTGGGAAACAGCGATATGATCGAGATTGCTTATAGTGCCAACGATCCGGGAATAGCTTATAACACACTTGAGATACTGAATGAAGAATTTGTCAAACAATACCATGAACTACGCTATGGAGAAACAGACAATGTTATCAAGTTCTTTCAAGAAGAACTGGCCAGATTAGGCAAAATGCTGACTGCCGCCGAGGATTCTTTAATCGAGTACAATATAGAAAACCGCATCATCAACTACGGAGAACAAACCAAACAAGTGGCAAGCATGGACGCTGCTTACCGGATGATGGACAATGATTTACTTGTCAATTACTCTACCAGTAAGGCGTTGATCGATTTCTATGAATATAAATTAGGTGATGTGGCCAAATTGATCCGTACCAACAATGAGTTTATGGACAAACTTCATCAAATGTCCCAATTGAACACTCAGATCTCAACCATGGAAATCACTCCGGACGAAAAGAACCGGAAGAAACTGGAGGAACAAAAAAACATGTTAAGTAACGCCGAACAAAACATCAACAATCTCGCCCTGAAACTAAGTGCTGAAGCTGCAAGTACAAACAATGTATCTTATGAAACACTCATCAGCCAGTGGCTTGACCAAATAGTCCTTGCCGAAAAGACTAAAGCCCAAATGGAAGCACGAGATATAATGAGAGAGAATTTAAATGAAGATTTCCTTTATTTCTCCCCCATCGGCGCCACCCTGGGCCGGAAAGAAAGGCATATCGGCTTTGTGGAAAGCAACTATATGTCTACCATGGGGGCCTTAAATGCAGCCATCTTGCGACAAAAGAATCTGGAAATGACTTCGGCTTCATTAAAAATCATGAACCCGCCCCTGTTTCCATTGACCTCCTCCCCCACCAATGCACGCATGATTATACTTGCATCCATACTGGGTACTTTACTTTTCATCATTGGTTATTTTCTGATTATCGAAATACTGGACCGTACCCTCAGAGACAAAATACGTACAGAACGAATCACCGGAGGAACAGTTATCGGCGCATATCCTAAAGAAAGCAAGTTAAGATACAGACGTTATAATAAAGCCATAAACGAAATGGCCGTCAAGCAACTCAGCACCGCTTTATTGCCTCATCTAAATACACAGGAACAGCGAGTTATCAATTTGTTAAGTACAGAAGAGAAAGACGGAAAGACCCATGTCGCCCGCCTGATAGAGGAATATTGGAGCAACATCGGCTTAAACGTCCGCCGCATTACATACGATGAAGATTTTCTAAGCGAAGATAGCCAATATGTACAGGCAAACAATTTGAAAGAACTATGTCCCGATCTGGAAAAGGATGAAATTCTTCTAATCGAGCACCCGGTCCTGAAAAGCAATCCTCTGCCTCCGGCTTTGTTAAATGAAGCATCCATCAATCTGCTGGTTGTCCGTGCCAACCGTACTTGGAAAAATACGGATCAGGCACTGTATGAACATTTGTTACAAGTTAAACAAAAAGAAGTACCCCTCCTTTTCTATCTGACACAAGCAGACAGAAATACAGTGGAAGATTTTACAGGACAATTACCTCCTTACACGAACTTTAAGAATATGGAATACAGGCTGTTTCAACTCGGACTGACCGCCATTGAATACAAAGGAAAATAGATAATGATAGCAAAAGAAATAAATATAACCCATACAGGTCAAATTCTAGCCAGCTTTATTATCGGGCTGTGCTTATGCCTATGGACAGCCCTCAACATGAAACCTGCCATAGGAGTTGCAATAGGGTTCATACCTTTTGCCACGCTTTTTATTTTTATATGCATAAACAAACCCGCCATTCTGCTGGCCATCACCTTTATGCTGAATTACCTGATAATGGGAATTAACAGATATCATTCCATCCCTATTGCCATTACCAATATCTTTGACTTGCTCTACGGCATCATGTTGGCCCTTATTCTTCTGAAACAGTTACAAAGCAATCATCATTTCAGAAGAATACTGAACGTCTATACCTGCATCACATTGGTCTGGCTGCTATATTGTATCATCAACATAGGTAATGGTATTACCGGTGAATTTTACATGGAAGCATGGCTTCGTATTTTAAGACCCTGGGCCTTATACCCTATTCTGACCTGTATTATTCTATCCATACACTGCAATCGCTACACTTTTATCCATTACTTTTTAATACTATGGGGTATCATGACCCTACTGGCTGCCGCAAAAGGATATTGGCAAAAGAACAAAGGTTTTGACAGTACCGAGCTAAGCTGGTTGTGGGCCTACGGAGCACGTACCCATTTTATCCATTCCGGTATCCGCTATTTCTCATTTTTCACTGACGCGGGTCTTTTCGGTGCCAGCATGGGATTATCCTGCACTGTTTTCACGCTTACTTTTTTCTATACAAAGAACCTATTTCTCAGACTCTTCTATTTAATAGTGGGTATGGCAGGATTTTATGGTCTGTTAATATCGGGAACCCGATCGGCCATAGCAGTACCCATTGCAGGGCTGGGGCTCTTTCTGTTCCTGTCTAAAAGTTGGAAAATAGGCATCATTTCCTTTATCCTGCTTGTTGGAGGAGTAGGAATGCTGAAATACACCAAGATCGGAGAGAGCAATAAATTGATCCGCCGTATGCGTTCCGCTTTCGACACAGAGGACCAATCGATGATGGCGCGTTTCGAGAACCAGAAAGCACTGAATGCCTACATGGATGAAATGCCCTTCGGCATAGGCATGGGAGCCATAGACGGGGTAGTTCCTCCCCATAACAAATATTATTTCGTTTCCATCTGTCCTTCAGACTCCAGTCTGGTAGATGTATGGAAACAGATGGGAATAGTGGGGCTGTGTGTGTTTTTGGGTATGCATGCCATTCTATTTCTATCGGGCTCCTACATTCTTTTATTCAAAATCCGAAATCCGGAAATCCGAGGACCGCTGACAGGTATGTTATGCGGTTGTGCAGGCATACTGGTAGCTTCTTACGCCAATATGGTTTATTTCCAGTTTCCTAACGGAATCTTGATTTATTCCTGTTTCACCTTTGTTTTTTTAGGACCTTATTTAGATAAACAATACTCAGAAATACATGGACTACCGGCAGCCTGACCTATCCGTCATCACCGTGAACTATAACGGTTTTCACGACACCTGCGAATTTATCGACTCGTGGACAGCTACTATATTCTCTGTCAGTTATGAAATGATAGTCATTGACAATGGTTCCACTGCCAATGAAGCCGCCTTGCTACAAAAAACATATCCTTTTATTCAAGCCGTACGCAGTGAGCAGAACTTAGGATTCGCCGGAGGTAACAATCTGGGTATAAACCTTGCAAAAGGAAAATACCTGTTCTTGCTGAACAATGATGTTTGTATGGTCAAAGATGCCATACCCTTGTTGATAAAACGCCTTCTGTCCTCCGACAAGATAGCAGGTGTCTCCCCGTTAATCCGGGATTATGCAGAACCGCACGCCATACAATTTGCAGGATACACCCAACTTTCGCCCATTACCTTAAGAAACAGAGCCATAGGCAAAGGGAAAATAAATAAAGGCCACTACCCCGCCCAAAAAACGCCTTATCTGCATGGTGCCGCCATGTTACTGAAAAAAACAATAATAGACAAGCTTAGCCTGATGCCCGAAGAATATTTTCTATATTATGAGGAACTGGACTGGTGCACCTATATCAATAGGGAAGGCTACGAACTATGGTACGATCCCGCTTGCGAAATATGGCACAAGGACAGCAACTCCACCGGAAAAGAAAGTCCGTTGAAATACTATTACCTGAGCAGAAACAGATTACTATATGCCTACCGCAATCTCTTTGACTGGAAACTTCCGGTTTCCATCTTATACCAGACAATGATTGTATGTCCCAAAAACATACTGACCGCCTTGGGGAAAGGAAAGAAAGCCATAGCCAAAGCACATTGGGAGGGAACAAAAGCATTTTTCAAACTTAGAAACAAAGACAAACAGCCATGATATTTCTAGCATACATAGAACTATTACTTTTCGCGATATGCGCCTTTACTGTTTTTTACCTGCTGGTATACGCCATAGCGGCAACAGGCAACCGCACCGACAAATATTCCGAATCAAGAGTAAAACACCGTTTCGCCATTCTGATACCGGCCTATCAGGACGATGACTACATACCCTATACCGTCAAATCATTTCTACAACAAGAATATCCTATAGACTGCTATGACATTATCGTCATTTCAGACCACCTGAAGCCGGAAACAAACAGACAGCTGGCACAATATCCCATCACCCTGTTGCAAGCCAGGTTCAAGAAAAGTTCAAAAATGAAATCTGTCAAAGCAGCTATGTCACAATTACAAGAAGGACAATACGATATCGTTTTAATCATGAATGCGGACAATGTAGTGGACACCAATTTTCTTGAAGTTGTCAACAATACGTATGCCAGCGGCTCCAATGCCATCCAAACCCATCGCATCTATCAAGAAAGACCCAATAATGTCAGCATATTGAATGCCATCACCGACGAGATCAATAATTCCATTCTTCGTGCGGGACATGTCAATTTGGGACTTTCAGCTTCGCTGAACGGCTCCGGAACCGCAATAGACTTCACTTGGTTCAAAGAAAACATCCGTCATTTAAAAGACGATGATGATGAAAAAGTCATCGAATCCCTGCTGCTCCGCGAACGGATATATGTGGAATATTTAAATAATACCCATGTATATGCCTTGAAGAATAGTGGAAAGAAAAAATTCTATACCCAACATAGCACTTGGATTAAAACCCAATATTATTCCCTGTTCACCAATATCGGTAATCTGCCCGGCGCCATTTTAAGTGGAAAATTTGATTATGCCGACCGTATTCTACAATGGTTCATTTTCCCTCGCACCATCCTGCTAGGTATCCTCCTCCTGTTCAGTTTCCTGTCCGTATACTTCCACTGGAGCGCCTGCCTAAAATGGTGGGGATTATTACTCACTTTCTTATTGACTATGGCAATAGCCACTCCAAACTACTTGGTGGACAGCAAATTCAACAAAGCCATGAAAGCTATCCCCTTTCTGGCGGCAGGCATGATATTCAATATGCTTTTAAGAAAGAAAAAATAAAAGCCCCATGCTATCGGAAATTATACATATCATGGAATATACGCTATATATCTACCTTTCCGTCAGTGTGGGGTATATAGTCCTGTTTTCTGCCGCCTCTCATTTCTTCAAACAAAAGAAATATCCCGCGACTACTGTCCGGCAACGCTTTATCATCCTTGTTCCCGCCTATAAAGAGGATGCGGTCATTCACGCCTGCGTCACTTCCGTTCTGCGCCAAACTTATCCGGCAGAGCTTTACGACCTGATAGTCATATCCGACCACATGCGTCCCGAAACCAATGCCTTACTGCGCAAAGAACGCATCAGCTTGATAGAACTGCATGAAAAGGAAAGTTCCAAGGCAAAAGCCCTGCGCATTGCAGCAGAGACCATCACAGACCAGCCATACGATTATGTCCTCATACTGGATGCCGATAATCTGATCTCACCCTGTTATCTTCAAGAACTGAATAAAGCAGCTTCACAGAGTATAAAAGCCATACAGACACACCGCAAAGCCAAAAACATGAATACAGACATAGCCCTATTGGATGCCGCCATCGAAGAGATGAACAATTCCATCTTCCGCAAGGGACACATCCGGCTGGGATTTTCATCTGCCCTTACCGGCTCCGGAATGGCTTTCGATTTCCGATGGTTTGTCCGGAACATCATCCATACCCATAGTACGGGCGAAGACAAAGAACTGGAAGAACTCCTGCTCCGTCAAGGCATTCACATTGAATATATAGACACCCTAGAAACATTGGACGAAAAAGTCCGGCAACCGGATGCCTTGCGTAACCAGCGCCGCCGCTGGATAGCCACCCAGCTTTTCCTTGCATTAAAAATGGGACGTAACCTCCCCACAGCCTTACTGAACGGAAACGGAGATTATCTGCTGAAAACCCTCCAAGCCTTTATCGCTCCCCGCAGCATTCTGTTGGCGCTCATCGGATTCTTTTCATGTGTTCTCTGCATTTTCTCTCCAACTTCTTCCATAAAGTGGTGGATTTTGCTTATCTTGCTGAACGGTGCGTTATACCTGGCCATTCCGTCCAATATGAGATATAAATACATGAGCAGAATCCTCAGGCAGACACCTTATTTTGTAATCATTATGCTTCTCAACTTGTTTCACTTGAAAGGAATGGCACAGAAGTTCAACCATACACAGCATGGATAGAATTATGAATATAAAGGAGTACTTACAACAACACCCGCAATGGAAAAAACGGATACACGGTTTCATCATGCATCCGGTAAAGACACGCCCCTATTGGTGGATACGCGTATGGCAACCTTTCTACATAAAAAAAGGCCAGGGCTCAGTCATTTATCCCAGTGTACGGAAAGACCTTCCACCGTTCCATCTGTTCCAGATGGGAAAATATTCGGTAGTGGAAGATTTCTCCTGCTTGAACAATGCCGTAGGCGACATCGTAATCGGCGACTATTGCCGGATAGGACTCAGCAATACGGTCATCGGTCCCATCCGGATAGACAACGGGGTCAATATTTCACAAAACGTAGCCCTGATAGGATTAGATCACAATTATCAGAATATCACTCAAGGCATCATCGAACAAGGTATCACCACTTCCCCTATCCACATCGGAGAACATACCATCATAGGAGCCAACGTGATTGTACTGCCCGGAATCACCATCGGCAAACATTGTTTTATCGGTGCCGGGTGTGTGGTTACCCAAAACATACCCGACTATTGTGTCACGGTAGGAAATCCCGCACGCATTATCAAACGCTATAACCCTCAATCACAAACATGGGAGAAAATATAAAAATATTAGTATGTGCCCATAAGGACAGCCGGCTACCGCAGCATGAGTACTTCTGCCCTATACAGGTGGGGGCCTCCCTAACCAGTGCCCGATTCTTCCCTGTACTAGATAACACAGGAGATAATATATCCGACAGGAATCCTCACTTTTGTGAACTAACCGCCCATTATTGGGCTTGGAAAAATCTAAAGTGTGACATTATAGGGCTCAATCATTACAGGCGCTTCTTTGATTTTCATCGCCCTTTTCCAGCTTTTTCACCAGACAGGAGTTTCATTAACATAGATTCATTTCTAAAAGAAACTTATCGATTTCCTGATTTAGAAATTTTATTAAATGATTATGACATCATCCTCTCTCCCAAGCGTCATTATCCCTATAACGTCGCTACACAATACGCCATTTCCCATCTAGTCAATGACCTCAATTTACTGAAAGAAGTCATTCAACACCTCACACCCGAATATGCTGAAGCTTTTCATACATTCATGTATCACTGCAATGCCTATTCCGGATATAATATGTTCATCACCAGACGGAAACATTTTAACGAATACTCCCAGTGGCTATTCCGCGTATTGTTTGAATTAGAAAAACGGGTAAAACTGTCCGCCTATCCGGATCAGGCACGTCTGTTCGGCTATTTATCAGAAAGATTGATCAATGTCTATTGCATAAGGCACCGGTTAAAGATAAAGTATGTTCCCGTCATCATGCCCTTGGAAGAAACATTTCAAAATCCGAGTAACCTGCTTTATACGCTTCGCCAGCTAAAGAATGATCTTATTTATAAACTCACAGAATTATAAGTTATGCCGTTGGTTTCTGTCATCATCCCTATATACAATACAGAAAAATTCCTGCCTTTGTGTATCAGCAGCGTCTTAAACCAGACACTGACAGACATTGAGATACTGCTGGTTAATGACGGAAGTACGGACGGAAGCGGGAAAATATGTGACGAATACGCCTGCAAGGACCAACGAATACAGGTAATACACACTCTGAACCAAGGAGTCAGCCATGCACGAAACCAAGGACTGGAAACCGCAAAAGGAGAATATATAGCTTTCATGGATAGCGACGACTGGATAGAAACGGATATGATAGCCACTCTTTATCAACTTATCCGGACAAACGAAGCCGGTCTGGCTACTTGCGGATATATCATTGAAAATGAAGACGGTCGTCCGATTTACCACATCAATGAAGTGAAATCCGGCAAATTAACCCAGTGGGAGGCCATTCACTCCCTGTTTAACGACAGGTATTACAAATACAAAGGAAACTTATGGGATAAATTATATCATAAAAAAATCATTGACAAACATCACCTAAAATTCAATGAACATATTTATTATAATGAAGACAGACTCTTTATTTTTCAATACCTGAGCCACTGCCAATCAGCCGCATACACCACTTCCCCCTATTATCACTATGTCACAAGAAAATCAAGCGCCATGAACCTGTCGCAAAAAAACTACACCCCCAAACTGTGCACTTTCATGGATGCATTCGACCTGATGACTTCACTTTCGGCCACATTCCCCACCTATATTCTACGTGCTTTGTCGGCCGATTACATAAAAAGTTCGTTCTTGTTCTATACCCAACACTCACGGGAAATCCCCTTCAATGAATTATGGGACAGAATGCTAAGAATCAGAAAAAACAATTATATACATCTTCCACTTTCTCTAAAAATAAAGTATGCGCTATATGGCATCAGACTTATCCTGCGGGCATGGCTCAAGTGAAAAAAACAATTTACTGCTTACTTAACACGCACCCGTTTTATCTTTCCATGCACCCACAACAAGGCACAGACCAATTTGTATGCCATCTGATGAAGGCCAGCAGTTTTATTCAGTTCGGGAATCAGTTCCAATAAAGGGGATTCCACCTTTTCCAGTCTTATATAATCCTTTATCATTCTATCCGGAAACAATTCCTTATACACCCGCCTTCTTTCCAGATCTCTTGTCCCGGCATCCGTTTCACTGACCCCTCCAGGCACAAACCTACAAACGATGGAACGAATATTGCGGAACGTCACATTGTTGAATATCAAGGTCTGAATATAAAATTTCCAATCGGATACAATCTTATAATTCTCGTCATACCTGTTTTCATCAAAAAGTTCTTTACGAAAGAACGAAGCCTGATGCAATACAGTTCCCCGAATCAAATCCATCAGCGTTATATCCTCCTTATGAAAGCCCCACACCTCTGTGCCATGCACTATTTTTCCAACAACAATATCGCTGTCCAATGAAGGTGCCACCTCCTGCAACACACCATTGTTATAAAATTCATCACCGGAATTCATAAAGTTCAAATACTCTCCATGCGCCTGTAAAACTCCTTTATTCATGGCATGATAAATACCCTTGTCCGGCTCCGATACCCAATAGTCCACTTTACCGGCATACTCTTTTATCACTTCAATGCTTCCATCCGTGGACCCTCCGTCAATAATAATATACTCAAAATCCCTAAAAGACTGGCCGACCACACTTTCTATGGTTTTCCTCAACCCTTCTTTATTATTATAATTAATGGTTATAATCGAAAATTTTCTTTGTGACATAATATTTCGCTTTTTACAATCTAAAGTTTCCATTCGTCATCCAGACTGAGCGATTTTCCGAATCCGACATACAGAGGCACAATCCGGCTGACATTCGAAGTATAAGTACCGATAAAAAATGAAGAATGGATCAGAATATCCATATCCAACAGCATATTCAACGTATCTATATATCTACTTTTTTTATCCTTTGTATTAAACAAAGACTCATCAAATCCTGTTTGTGTCACAGCTGTGTTACAGTAAACATTAAATCCTTCGGCAACTAGTATGGATTTCAACTCATCCTTCACAGAACTATCATCCGTAGCTATAAACACATTACGGCTGATATGCTTCTTCTCTTTAACAGCATCAATATAAAGAGACAAACCGAGTTCCTTCATCTCACGGGAAACTATCTTATCTCCCCGCCTTATATGTACCGCTATGTAATCTACCGGCAAATTCATCTCACTTTTCCTTTCTTCTATATAACCGGTTGTCTTCTCATTAAATTTTAATATTTTCCGCAAGGCAGAGCCATAATCATTTCTGATATCTTCCAGCTTCTCCAGAAACTCCTCCGATCTCATTTTTAGAAATACCTCATTCCCTAGTTCCGTTTCCGGATGAAATAACAGATATATCCTATTCATTATATAGAAAATATAATACCGGAAAAAAGCGGACGGATTATAATAGATATTTCCCCACCAAGGCTTCCCCTTCTTATAAACAATATATTGCGAGCACATCACCCCGTTACAGTTTGGCAAGACCGACTCGAAATAATCACTCCAGCCTTTCTCCACCCTTGCATTCCAGTTTCTTGTATTGACAGTCAGCTCTTCCTGATTATAGTCCGCATAGACCAATGCCAATGCAAGATTAGACAACTCTGAGAACAACCCTCTTCCAGTCAAACTATATACAATTCTTTTTTTCTTCATCTCCATAGTAGAACATAATGATCAAACTTTTATATCCTCCAATCCGATAAAGCCGTTGGACGTTTGTGTCAGCGCATGTCCGAATCCACTTTGAAATCCCTCACATTCCAGCAAACAGCAACGAACTGCTTTCAAATAATATTCCACCATAGGATGATGTATAAACAAATCTGCCTGCAGGACACCTTTACTCAGCACAGGCGGAAGCCCTATACGCCTCTCGATGCAAAAATCCCCTTTAGGTAAATGACTGATACTTCCGTAATAATGTCCCGGAGCATAACTAGCATAAGGCACTTCCGTCCTGCTCTTCAAAACTAGCATTACATCATACATCATATCCTCTTCAGAATATCCCTGTATTTTCACAGTCAGAAAATTCTGACCTCCATGAATAGTGGAAGAGGCACATTCCGTTCCGTTTATCTCAATGCAATCTATATGAAGCGTATTTTTCGTCCAACCCACATAATCTATAATTTTACTTTTCCGGACCGTCCCTTTCTCTTTCAAGTAATAATCAATGGCAGAATGAACCGTCCCCTGATAAACTACGGTACCATTTTCCAAGCATATTCCTTTTGTACACAAACTTCTTACCGCCGCCATGTTATGACTGACAAACAAAACTGTCCGTCCCTCTCCTTTCGCCACGTCCTGCATCTTGCCAATGGCCTTCTTTTGGAATTCCGCATCTCCCACTGCCAACACCTCGTCCACTACCAGAATTTCCGGCTCCAGATGGGCAGCGATAGCAAAACCCAACCGCACGGTCATACCCGAAGAATAACGTTTCACTGGAGTATCGATATATTTCTCCACACCGGCGAAAGCCACAATCTCATCCAACTTACGGGTAATCTCCGCCTTGGTCATCCCCATGATGGAACCATTCATATAAATATTCTCCCGTCCTGTCATTTCGGGATGAAAGCCTGTACCCACTTCCAGCAAAGAGGCAATACGCCCCCGTGCACGGATACAACCGGCAGTAGGAGAAGTCACCCGCGAAAGGATTTTCAACAAAGTGGACTTTCCCGCACCGTTCTTACCTATAATACCCAGCACTTCCCCTTCCTCCACATGGAAATTAATATCTTTCAACGCCCATACAAAATCCCCCATCGCTTGCTTGGAACGGTCATTCTCTTCCCCGATTCTGAGATACGGGTCCTCCTTTCCACGGATCCGCGCCCACCAACGATTCAAATCACGGCTCAGCGTGCCGGTTCCGATGCTTCCCAATGCATATTGCTTGCTGATATTCTGAAACTCTATCGCTATTTTTCCCATTCTGTCCCTCCTTTTAAATCACATCCATGAAACTACGTTGCACTCTATTAAAAGTCACCATCCCCCAAAGCATTATCACCACTGTAAACACCAACGTGTAGCCTAAGTGAAACCAACTGAAAGTCCCCACTCCCAAAAATCCGAATTTAAATGTTTCGATAATGGAAGTCAGCGGATTTGCCACAATGATCCACATATACTGCTCATGGCTCTGCCTCATCACGGACAAAGGGTAAATAACCGGAGTGGCATACATCCACAACTGCACCCCGAAAGTAATCAAGAAACGCAAGTCGCGGTATTTGGTCGTCAAGGAGGATATCAATAATCCGAACCCCAAACCAAGACCTGCCAACATGAGCAGCAGCAAGGGAGCCAACCAAGCATATCCGTTGACCATCAACGAATATCCGTTGCACAAATAATAAATATAAATTAAAACAAACAGTCCAAACTGAATGCCCATCTTTATCATACAAGATATAACGATGGACAAGGGTACCACCAGACGAGGGAAATATACTTTTCCAAATATATTCTGATTGGCGTTGAACGTATCCGAACAGCGGCTTAAACATTCCGAGAAATAATTCCAGCAGAGTAAGCCCGCCATATAAAAGAGCGGTTGAGGAAGCCCGTCGGTAGGAATACCGGCAATACCGCCAAAAACAAACATGAACATGACGGTAGTAAGCAGTGGCTGGATAACAAACCACAACGGTCCTAAAACAGTCTGTTTATAAAAAGTGACGATATCCCGTCTGATATACATTACCAGCAAATCCCTATAGAGCCATACCTCCTCCAGATCCAACCGGAACAAACCGGACCGAGGCTTGATCACAATATCCCATTTTTCCTGTTCATCTTGTACCATACACTACTTTTTTTAGTAAATTATTCCAACTGTCACAGACCTTCTCTATATGAAATGTATCAGCATATTCCACCGCCTTATTTTCCATCCATTCCCAATCCGTCCGATCAGCCATATACGACATATAACCGGCCAGCTGAGCTATATTCCCTGTCTCAAAAAGAACGGCCATATCTTTGTCTTTCAACAACTCGCGCGTTATCGGTAAATCAGATGCGATAACAGGTAACCCGTGCGCCATAGCCTCTATCATCACCAGGCCGAATCCCTCCCAACGGGAACTCAACACATATATACTGGAATGTGCATAATATTCCTGCACCTCTTTCGTAAAAGGATGCAGCGCCATGTTCTTTTCCAGTTCATATTCATTGATCAATGAACGGTAAAGCGCTTCCTCAGGACCCTCCCCCACAATTTCCAGTGTCCAGTCCGGATGAGTTTTCACAAAAACAGAAAAAGCTTTTATTAAAATATCAAATCCTTTATGTCCGAATGAAAAACGACCGACCGCCAAAATCCTTCTATATTCCTTCTTTCCCCGACCTTTAGGCAGTACAGTCAGAGGATTGTATATCACCTCGCAGCACAGGTTCATTTTCCGAAAGAAACAACCGGCATCTGCATGACTTAAAACCACCCTCTCGTCCAATTTCCTCATCTGGACTTGAAAAAAATAATCCAATCCCGGCAAATAGGGAGTTTCTTTCTCAAAGAATGCTCCATAAGAATTATGCAGCCACCCAACAGTCTTTGTTTGAATCCGGTTCTTTACAGCAGAGAGGTGCAGAGCCATAAAAGCATGTACCCCGATGACTACATCACATTGCCGGGCATTTATTTTCCTTGCCAATGTCCGTTTATAAGAAGAAGGGAAAAAACTGGCAGCATACCATTTCGAAGTCAGCCGGGTATGAGGCAACCCATGTTTATATAAAAAACTATAGCTTTTACATAACAAACGCTCGATGAAAGAGGAGGCGGAATAAGAGAAAGAATCAAACTGCACGGTACTTTCGGCATATCCGTACATCGACAAGTCCGTACAAGTATCCGTAGTCAGTATCGTGACTTCATGTTTTCCGGACAAAGCCTTGGCTATTTCAGCCAACACACGCTGTACTCCGCCGAAACTGAAGACAGTATCACAATAAAATAATATTCTCATGGAATTTAGATTACACTCTTTCTTCGCAAAGATACGATAAAGAAACGAAAATAAATGCGGAATGAGGAAAGAATATCATATAATACAAAGCAGGTATATGCGGCACGTACATACGCATAGAGCGACACGTACGTATGTGAAATCCTGCACACCCAAAAACAACAGGTCAAATAAAAAAAAGACCTTGTTCTTTTTTAAAAAGATGGCGAGCTTTTTTTAAAACCTCCTGATCTTTTTACTGCTGCCGGAAATTCGCCATATTCCGTAGAGGTATGATCCCTTCAGACGCACTTTTTGCAAAGAAAAAGCCTGAGAACGACCTACTTCATATTAAACCGGAACAACTTATAAAAAAAGGATATATAACTGATAACAAATAGATTATGTGAAATTCTGTTCTCAAAAACAGTGAGGGCATGAGAGCATAAGTGAGAGTTACAATTTTTACCATCACTATACAAATAGTTCATAAACAACCAGTTGTGCACACAGTGAGGGCATGAGGGCATTATCACCCAGAATTTTCAGTGAAAGATTCTCATACTCATCGAGATATTGACAAGATAATGCATGATGCTGAATATAAATCAATATCTTTGCAAAAAGAAGAAGAATGACAAAGAACACAAGTTATCATTACAGCATCATTATTCCGCACAAGAATACTCCCCGTCTTCTGGAACGCTGTCTGTGCTCAATTCCCACTTGGGATGAAATTCAAATCATTATCATTGATGATAACAGCAATTCCGAATCTGTCGATTTTTCTCATTTTCCGGGAAACGGCAGAAAAAATACGGAAGTCCTGTTCACTAAGGAGGGAAAAGGAGCAGGATACGCACGGAACATAGGACTCTCCCACGCCCGTGGCAAATGGATTATCTTTGCAGATGCAGATGATTTCTTTACAGCCAATTGTTTTACTATCTTAAACGAATACATGGACAGCCCCCATAAAGTCATCTATTTCAATGTACGTTTTGTCATGTCCGATGATCCGTCCCAAGAAAGCCGACGCGGAACTTACTATACCAACTTCTTCAATGATGTAAACCCGGAAAACAAACTGCGATACCAATCTCAAGTTCCTTGGGGCAAAATGATAAGGCGCAGCTTCCTGTCAACATTCCACATTCAATTCGATGAAACAAGAATAGCCAACGATGTGTATTTTTCATGCCTTGTCGGTATATATGCCCCCAAAGTAACCACAGACAGAAGAATCATTTATTATTGTACCGAATCCGACCAGTCCCTTGCTATGTCCAAACAAGACCGCGAGAGTTTAATCATACGGTTCAACGCAAGCATGAAATGCAACAGACTGTTGCGACAAGAAAAAATCCACTATTACCTGTCACCACTTCCGTGGTGTATCCCTTCGGCAAAAACAAAAGAATGGCTCCCCGCCAAATACTTTTTTGAATACCTGTTTTTCTTCCGCCTGCAAGCATTCAAAGAATTATATTATGCTTTTTCCGCTATCCTATCACATATGAATGAACCGGCTACAAAAGAAACCGACAACCAATGTAACAAGAAAACTACCAACCTAAAGGAATAATATTCATTACACAAGAAGATTCAGAGATACCACCTTCCCCATATCTTATAATACAATTTGATCAGATTAGCGTATTTATACAATATGTGATGTCTGTAAATCCCCCAATTCAAAAGCAGAGAAAAAGGATAGAACAAATTCAATTCGTACAAAACCTCCATAGGCCGGAACTCTCTGCAATGCTTCCTTATCAAATTTCTTTTAAACTTATCTATCGCATCATTACTTTCCCTTGTAACCCCTATTGCAGCAGCATTATACACCACCGGCATCAGCTTGTTCAAAATGAAACAGATATTTTCGGCATACAGTTCCTGTTCCATGTGCTCATTAAAAACGGTCAAGATAAAAATAAAATCCTTTGCCGGCTTGTCAAAGTCCGTTTTCGCCCTATTCATGGTTGAGAAAGGATTTGAACGCCTGTAGAAATAAGTAAAAGAATTGACGGAAGCAAACATTTCCACCTTTTTATACAGAAAATAGCACCACAAAAAGTCCTCAAACAAAATGCCCGTCCTGAAATAAATGGCATTCTCTGTCAGCACCTCCTTTCTGATCAATCTGTTGACCGGAGTGGATGTTATTTTCGAATCCAGAAACAGCTTGTTGATACGTATCCGTCCTTCCGTATATCTTTGCAAATCACTGTTTTTGTTTTCCATCCCTTCTGAATAAGAATCCCCCTGCACCAAGTCAACCCCCGGATATCTTTTCGTTTCCTCCCATAATTTCTCCAGACAATTCTCATAAAGCATATCATCCGAATCTATAAAAAAAAGATAACCACCCCGGGATAGTTCTATTCCCTTGTTCCTTGCCGCAGAGACTCCTTCATTCCTCTCATTTCTCACGATTCTAAAACTGATGTTCCCTTTATATCCGGCCAGCTTTTCCTCTATCAGGCACATACTGTTATCCGGAGAGCAATCATCAATGATGATACACTCAAAACAATCAAAAGTTTGGTTGATTATGGAATCAAGACATTCTGATACGTATTTTTCCACCTTGTAAACCGGCATCACCACCGTTATCTCTTTCATCATTATCTGCTAATCATTATAAAATGCAATATTCGCAAAAACAAATGATACTCACAACATTCCAAAGACTTTAATTACTAAATATACCCATCTTCATCCCTTGAAACCCACTCTTTACTCCGAATACAGCCGACATTCCATAAAAAAACGGATATGGACAGGAATTTCAACAACTTCTTATTGGATATATAAAAAGAATACACTATTTTTACGGAAAAACAAATCAGGGGAATGAAAATAGTATATGTATACGACTCTATAGCCCGTATAGGAGGCATGGAGCGGATTTTAACGGATAAGATGAATTACTTGGCCGAAATTTATGGGCACAAGGTCTATCTTATCACTTCTTCCCAAGGCAATCATCCTCTTTCTTTCCCTTTATCCGACAAAGTGGAACATATCGATCTGGATACAAAGTTTCATTTGCAATACCAGCATCCGCTTCTCGAACAATTGAAAGTGGGATGGACTTTGAACCATAAATTCGAACAAAAATTAAAAAAAGAGATCAAGTTCATCAATCCCGATATCATATCAGGAAATACCAGTTTCAAAGCGGATTTGATCTGTAAATTAAACTGCAAGGCAAAGAAAATCATTGAATCGCATTGCGCCAAAATATACACCCGGATACCTGCAAACCGCAAAAAGAGTTTTTTTAAAGATATAAAAGACAGATACGTCAGCTACCAATGTTTCCGTGATGTAAAACGATACAGCGATGCTATAGTAACACTGACACAAGGAGATGCCGCCATGTGGGGACAACATCCGAATATACATATCATTCCGAACACCACCTCTATTGATATACAAACAATCAGCTCTTGTGAAGCTCCCCGTGTAATAGCGGCAGGCAGACTGACCTGGCAAAAAGGATTCGACAGACTGATCGACGCATGGAATATCGTGCAGAAACGCCATCCCGACTGGATACTGGATATATTTGGTGAAGGATTTTATAAGGATAGCTTAGCCCGGCAGATTAAAGACAGAAAGCTGGAACACTCCATCACAATTCATCCTTTTACACAAAACATAACGCAAGAATACCTGAACAGTTCCATTCTGGCCCTAAGCTCCAATTACGAAGGTTTTGGACTGGTCTTGATCGAAGCCATGAGTCTGGGTGTTCCTTGTGTTTCTTTCGACTGTCCTTTCGGTCCATCGGAAATCATCAGAAACCAGGAAGACGGACTCCTCGTTAAAAACGGAGACATACAAGGATTTGCCAACGCTCTTTGCCACTTGATAGAACATGAAGCAGAAAGAAAAGCTTTTGGCAAAAGAGCTAAACAAAATATAAAACGCTACTCACTCCGAAACATCATGCCGCAATGGGAAATGTTGTTTCATAAACTGACTGAAAAATGACCATCGTTTATCTATACACAGCACTATGCACCGTGGGAGGCGCAGACCGGAGCATCATCCAAAAAGCGAACTATCTGGCTGACGAAATGCATCAGGATGTATTTATTATCACAGATTCACAAAAAGAACGACCGCCCGTTTTCCCGATATCTCCCAGAATCAGGCACATTGACATAGCGATTGATTTTGACAGACAGTATCATCACAACCTGTTAGTAAGAGGGTATTATTATTTTACCCTGATGTACCTGTACAGAAAGAAGCTGGAGTATTGGCTGAAAACCTTGAAGCCGGATATCGTCATCAGCACATTGGGCCGAGAATTGGATTTTCTGACACAACTGGACGATGGAAGCGTAAAAATAGGAGAATCCCATATAGCTAAACCGTACACTCGTAACCTGCATCTGATGGAACAACGGGGATTCCCATACAAGCAAATCGCACGGCATTGGAGAAAGAAACAGGAGGAAGCTGTAAAAAAACTGGACGCGCTGGTTGTTCTGACACAACATGATGCGGATAATTGGAAAGAAGTGAAGAAGGCTTGTGTCATACCAAACTTCTTACCTTTCTCACCCCAAAAAGGGAGTTCCTGCCTGGAAAAAAGAATCATCAGCATAGGAAGATACAGCGAACAGAAGGGGTATGACCGCCTGATTGAAGCTTGGATCAAAGTCAATCAGAAGCATCCCGACTGGCATATCCGCATTTACGGAGAAGGACAGGATAGGAACAGTCTGCAAGAGCTTATTGAAAAGCATCATATAGAAAACAGTTTTTCACTATGCCCTCCGACAAAAAACATTCAAGAAAAATATCTGGAAAGTTCCATATACGTCATGAGTTCACGATTTGAAGGATTACCGATGGCACTTCTGGAAGCGATGGCATGTGGTGTTCCCTGCATTTCATTCGACTGTCCATACGGACCTGCCGAGATTATCACTCCGGAAGAAGACGGAATACTGGTGAAGAACGGAAACACAGACGAACTGGCTGACGCGATATGCCGGCTGATAGAGGATACGGACAAACGCATACGGATGGGAAAGCAGGCCCAAAAGAATATCCAACGTTATTTACGCGAAGAAGTGATGAAACTGTGGGATGAACTATTCAACACTTTAACAACTACCCGACTATGAATATCATCTATCTCCTTTTCCACGGACTATCCCCTTACAGCGGCATCAGCAAAAAGATCCTGTATCAGGTTAAAGGCTTTGAAACATGTGGACACCGGGTCAGTTTATGCACATACAGCATAGCGGACAACGGCCACCGGGTAAGGATGATAAACGATGAAATAATAGACGACTACGGAACAGGCAAACCAGCTGCGGCGAAAAGGAGAGTTTCCTACCAATGCATATACCGCTATGCTGTAACACATCAAGTGGAATTAATCTACGTACGCTCTTTCCATAATGCAAATCCGTTCACCATCCGGCTGTTCAGCAAACTAAGGAAAGCCGGAATTAAAATAGCGATGGAAATACCCACCTATCCTTACGACAGCGAATACACCGGTTTTCCACTGACCACACGCCTGGGGATACAAGTGGATAAAGTATTCCGAAAGACACTGGCAAAACACGTGAACGCCATCGTCACTTTCTCAGACTATCACCGTATATTCGGCCAACGTACCATTCAGATATCCAATGGAGTTGACTTTGATTCCATCCCGCTGAAAAAGATGCTTTCTAAAAATACCTCTGTCATTCATCTATTAGGAGTGGCCGAAGTACATTATTGGCACGGTTACGACCGCCTGATAGACGGTTTGGGTAAATATTACCAAAACCCGGCAAACACAACCGTATTTTTCCACATCGCAGGCGGTATATGGAAATCCGAAATGCATGACTCACAACACGCTCCCGGATTTTATGAACTTATCAACAAATATCATATAGAGAAATATGTCATCTTCCACGGACAAAAAATGAATGAGGAACTAGACGAATTATTCAACGAAGCAGACTTTGCCATCGGCAGTCTGGCACGCCACCGCAGCGGCATCGACAAAATCAAAACATTAAAAAACAGAGAATATGCAGCACGGGGAATACCTTTTGTATATTCAGAAACAGATGGAGACTTTGACAAGATGCCTTATATACTGAAAGTTCCAGCCGATGAAAGTCCCATAGATATCCGCCGGCTTATCCGGTTCTATATGGAACTGGATCTGTCTCCTTGCAGAATAAGGGATTCCATTAAAAACCTGTCATGGAAAGAACAAATGATGAAAGTAATAAACAACCTGTAATACTCCCGCCTATGATCCGAATCGCCTATTGTACCCCCTCTCTCCATATCCCCGGAGGAGTGGAAAGGGTACTGACCACCAAAGCCAATTATCTAGCGGAGAATGGTAATTATGACATATATATTTTGCTGACTGACGGAAAAGGCAAACCTCCCTGCTATACTTTATCGCCCAAAGTAAAAATCATCCAACTGAATATAGACTTTGAAGAATTATGGGAACTTCCTCTTTGGAAAAAAGTGCCGGTTTATCTGAAAAAACAAAGAATATACCGACGCAAGCTCTCTGCCGCCTTGTCTCACCTCAAACCGGACATCACAGTTTCTTTGCTACGACGGGAAATAAACTTTATCACTTCCCTCAAAGATGGAAGCAAAAAGATAGGGGAGCTACACGTAAACCGGAAAAACTATCGTAACTTTGAAAAGAACGAAAGCAACTTCATCAAGGAACTTTTTGCCAAATTATGGATGAAAAGTCTGGTGAGGCATTTAAAAAAGCTGGACAAGTTCGTTGTACTGAGTGAGGAAGACAGAGCCAACTGGCCCGAACTGCAAAATGTAAAAGTTATCAGCAACCCTCTACCCTTTCAATCCGGAACATTCAGCGACTTGAACAATAAACGGATAACCGCAGCCGGAAGATATACTTATCAAAAAGGATTCGATTTGTTACTGGAAGCATGGAGCAAAGTCTGTAACCGGCATCCGGACTGGGAATTACATATATATGGCAAAGGAGACAAGACTACATATCAAGTACTGGCCGGAAAATGGAAATTAAAGAACCTTTTTCTTGAAAATGCAACCCCGGATATGCTCTGTAAATACCATGAAAGTTCTATCTTTGTATCAAGTTCCAGATTTGAGGGATTCGGAATGGTCATAGCGGAAGCAATGGCGTGCGGAGTACCTGCCGTGTCATTCGCCTGTCCGTGCGGACCTAAAGACATCATCCGGGACGGGGAAGACGGACTATTGGTCGAAAATGGAAAAACAGAAGAACTGGCCGAAAAAATAAATTATCTGATTGAGAACGAACAAATAAGAAAAGAAATGGGGAAAAAAGCCCGCATCAATGTACAACGTTTTGCTGAAGATGTAATAATGCAACAATGGATTCAGCTATTCAACAACTTATTAAACGGAACAAAACAATGAAAACAGATTCCCCCTACGACAGAGGAGACATCCATATAAATAAAAACGACAAAGTGCTGGAGATAGGTCCGGGCCATAATCCGACATATCGCTCCAACGTGATAGTCGAAAAATTTATTGACACCAATTACCACCGCTGCGGTGACGTGAAAATATACCCGCATCAGACCTTTGTACATGCCGATGGAGAAAAACTGCCCTTCAAAGACAAGGAGTTTGACTACGTAATATGCAATCAGGTATTGGAACACGTGGAACATCCCGAAGCTTTTGTCAAGGAATTATGCAGGGTAGCCCGACGGGGATACATAGAAACTCCCAGTCTGCTGGGCGAATACTTGTTTCCCAAAAAATCACATAAATGGGTTATATTGGATATAGACAACAAACTGGTCTTCTATGAAAAGAACAAGATGCCGGGAAACTATGAAAACGACTATGGAGAATTATTCCTGAATTATCTGCCTTTCCAATCCCTCCCCTACAAACTGCTGTGGCTGACGGAAGGAGATATAACCTTGAACCGCTATGAGTGGAAAGAGGAAGTGGAGATACTAGTCAATCCCGAAGATGAATACTACTCCTCTTTCTTCCTCAACAAATGGAACCGGGAAATGGTGGAGAAACTATATCCCCGCCGTTCCGCCCTGACGGAAATGAAAAAGATGATTCAAGCCCTGTTCTATATCCTCAAAAACAAATTCAAATCACGATTCAGTAATCACCGGAATCCGGTCACACTGTCCGAATATATAAAAACGCATGAAGTGGTACGCTGACTATTTATCCATCTATGACAAGCCTTTCACCCAAGCCCCACAAGCGGTTATCAACCAAGTGAAAGACAAGATCCGGCAGCTTGCAACTCATGCTCCGCTGGTTTCGGTGGTCGCCATCGCCCATAATGAAGAAAAGAGGATATTGAGCTGCCTGTGGTCTTTATGTGAAAACCAACATAACTATCCTGTAGAAATACTAGTCATCAATAATCATTCTACCGACCACACCGAAGAGGTACTAAAAGAATTAGGAGTCACCTACTTCAATGAATACCGGAAAGGTCCCGGTTTTGCCCGGCAATGCGGACTGAACCATGCCCGGGGGAAGTATCATCTCTGCATAGATGCCGACACACTTTATCCGCCCCAGTACATCAGTACCATGATAAAGGTCTTACAGGACAAAGAAGTGGCAGGTGCATACGCCCTGTGGAGTTTTCTTCCTAATGAACATCATTTAGGACTTTTCTTCTATGAAACACTACGTGATCTCTATTTGAAAATACAAAATCTGAACAGACCGGAGCTCAATGTACGTGGAATGGCTTTTGCCTTCCACACGGAGACAGCCCGGAAAGAAGGATTCCGGACAGACATACTCCGCGGAGAAGACGGCTCCCTGGCACTGGCATTGAAAAAATACGGAAAATTAAGATTCGTCACCGCCCGCAAAGCCCGTGTCCTTACTGGCTATGGCACTATTTCGGCCGACGGATCCCTGTTCAGCAGTTTCAAAAAACGAGCCATAAAAGGTTTAAGAAGCTTCACGGCTCTTTTCTATAGCAAAAACAATTACGAGGACGAAAATTCTAACTTGATAAAGTAACGACAGATGAAAATAGCAATAGAAGCCCAGCGCATCTTCAGAAAAGAGAAACATGGCATGGACTATGTAGTTCTGGAAACCATCCGGGAACTGCAAAAGATAGACCAACAGAACGAATACTTCATACTGGTCAGCCCGGGAGATGATGTTTGTTTGCAGGAATCCGCCAACATGCATATCGTAACCGTTAATTGGCCATCCTATCCGCTTTGGGAACAGATAGGACTGCCGTTGGCTTTGAGAAAAATCAAACCCGACCTGCTGCACTGCACAAGTAACACTGCCCCTGTGTATGGAAACATTCCACTGGTGCTTACACTGCACGACATTATCTTTCTAGAAAAAAAACAAGGCAAGAACCAGTCCATGTACCAAAGACTGGGACGTTTCTACCGAAGAATCATTGTTCCCCAAATTCTTACTAGATGCAAAAGAATCATTACCGTTTCTCATTTTGAATGCAACCGCATCAGTCATTTCCTGCACATTGACAGACAACTGCTTGTCGCCGTACACAACGGCTATTCACAACATTTCATACCCATACGGAACGCACAAGCCACCACTGCCCGATACATAAAGAAACATCCTTACCTGTTCTTTTTAGGAAATACCGATCCCAAGAAGAATACGGCAAGGGTATTGCAGGCATACGGTATTTATTTAAAAAAATCCCGTCAGCCCCTTCCCTTGCTTATCGCCGACCTGAAAGAAGAGATCATAGACGAATATCTGAACCGGCAAGGATTACAAGAAATAAAAAAAATGCTGTATCATCCCGGATACATTCCAAACACAGAACTACCCGCTGTTTATAGTGGAGCATCCGTCTTTATATACACGTCTTTACGCGAAAGTTTCGGCATCCCCATTCTGGAGGCGATGGCCTGCGGAACTCCCGTCATCACCTCAACCACTTCCGCCATGCCCGAAATCACAGGACCGGAGGGTATTCTGGTCAATCCGTTCGACCCGGAGGAAATTGCTTCCGCCCTCCTTCATTTAGAAGAAAATGCGGAATTCTATGAGTCACAAACTGCATATGGATTAGAAAGAGTCCGTCGGTTCTCATGGGAGAACACAGCCAGAGAAATATTGAAAATATATAAAGAAATACTAGCATGAACACCCTTGAAATCCTCTTCTTCGTCCTCCTGTTCATTGTATTCTACACCTATGTGGGATATGGAATCCTGTTGTGGATATTGGTAAAAATAAAACAAAGTTTTCTTTTCTTCTACGATACGGACGAACCGGAGCAAGAAACCTGCCGGAACGGCAACAACACCGCCCTGCCCGAAATCACCCTGTTCATCACCGCCTATAATGAGGAACAGGTAGTAAACGGAAAGATGAAAAACTGCCACGAACTGGATTATCCCAAAGAGAAACTGCATATCGTATGGGTAACGGACGGCAGCAATGACCGAACCAATGAAAAATTAAAAGCGTATCCCGATGTCACCCTATTGTTCGTCCCCGAAAGAAAAGGAAAAACAGCCGCTATGAACCGGGGAATGGGATTTGTCACCACGCCTTTGGTCATATTCACAGACGCCAATACATTTATTAATCCGCAGGCCGTTCGCGAGATAGTAAAATGTTTTAACCATCCGCAGGTGGGATGCGTGGCAGGAGAAAAACGGGTAGACATGTACAGTACCGGAGGAGCTGTTTCCGGAGGAGAAGGATTGTACTGGAAATATGAATCATGGCTGAAAAAAATGGATTATCAGCTCTATTCCGCCATAGGTGCTGCCGGAGAATTATTTGCCATCCGCACCCCGTTATATGAGGAAATGCCTGAAGATACCCTACTGGATGATTTTATGCTGTCCCTGCGTATCGCCATGAAGCAGTATACGATAGCATATTGTGATACGGCATATGCCTTGGAAAGCGGATCGGCCGATATGAAAGAAGAGGAGAAAAGAAAAATACGTATCTCGGCAGGAGGATTGCAGTCCGTCTATCGTTTGAAAGAACTGCTAAATCCTCTACGTTATGGAATCCTCAGTTTTCAATATGTCTCCCACCGCGTACTGAGATGGTCGGTAACCCCGGTTGCCTTGTTTCTGCTCTTTCCCCTGAATATCCTGCTGGTTCTCTGTAGTGAGAGCCATCCGGTTTACTTTCTTTTTCTTCTGCTGCAATCCGCATTCTACCTCGGGGGAGTTTATGGCAGCTTCCTGTCTGCCAAGTCCGTAAAGAACAAATTACTTTATATTCCCTACTATTTCCTGTTCATGAACATCAATGTGATAAAAGGTTTCTTCTATTTGAAAAGACATGCCGGCGGAACATGGGAAAAATCCCGCAGGGCATAATATTTACTCACCAAAATATTTTTCTATCATCTCACGCAAAGCGGGAGCCATAATCGGCTTGGCCATATAATCGTCACATCCGGCTTCAAAAGCCTTGTCACGGTCACTGTCATACGCATTGGCGGTAAGAGCTATGATGGGAAGTGTCCCCCCTTTCAGACGAATTCTTCTGGTAGCTTCCAAACCGTCCATAACAGGCATCTTTATATCCATCAAAATCATATCGGGCCGGCAACCCTCAAATTTCTCAATAGCCTCCTGCCCATCGTGGGCACGGTAAACTTCATACTCCTTTCTTAAAATTATAGATAATAAGAGGTAATTACTTTCCGTATCTTCAGCTACCAAAATCTTTTTCATTTCTTCTTTTCATTGATTACCTTGCAAAATTACGATATAAAATGATATAAACAATATTTTTTTTGTATATTTGCTGTCAGTAACAAATATCACGCATCTAAATTCGCTAAGAGAAACAGTATATTGAGAATCATACTATTAATATGAAAATTCCGAGTAATATATTGCACGATAAGCAGTATGCAGACAAAATTCTGGAAATTACGGCTGATACTATGTTTTTCGTATATAAAGACGGCACCTGTTTAGACTTCAAGGCTAATACGACGGACTTCTTTATAAAAGAACAAGATATTATAGGGAGAAATATATTCTCTTATTTCCCTGTGGAAACGGCACGGGAGATGTATGCGGAATTCACCAAAGTACGGGCAGGAGACAAACTTTCCGCACGGAATTACAAATTAATATTGGAAGATGACGTAAAATACTACAAATGTATTATCAGCAAGTATGATGAGGAGCATTTTCTTTTTCAATACAGGGATATCACAGGCCGGAGTGTCGTCAGGCTGAAACTGGAAAAAAAGCAAAAAGATTTGTGCGAAATAGAAAAAGCCGCAAGAATAGGATTATGGGCATACGATTCGTCCACACGGTTCTTCACTTATTCGGGATACACCCGGATATTCTGTAACGATGAGGAACAGAAACAGATTTCCATAGATGAATACATGAACTATATGCACCTTGATGACAAGGCCCGTTTCAGTCAATGGCTGGAAGAAAATCTGAAGGAGAAGGATGCTTCCAATACCATAAACTACAAACTCCTTATTGACGGAAAGACCGTCAACATGAGAATAAAAACATATCATAAAGAGGTATATATGCAAAGGACCGTATTGGAAGGATATATACAGAACACATCCGAGATTGTTTGGAAAGCAGAACGCTCCAACCAGCTGAAATCTGCCTTCCTTGCCAATATGAGCCATGAAATCCGTACACCGTTGAATGCCATTCTAGGATTCTCACGCATTATAGCTGAAACGGAAAACGCCGAGGAAAGATTGCAGTATTACGATATTGTAGAAAAAAACAACATGCGCCTGCAGGAACTTATCAACGAGATTTTGGACCTGTCGAAGATTGAATCGGGCATGATGGAGTTCAACTATGCGCCTGTATCCCTTTATACTTTATGTGAGGATGTAAAAAACACGTATAGTTTCAGGTGTCAGCCTGGGGTGGAGCTTGTTTTCGAAGAGTCCGATCCGTCACTGGTTATCTCGACAGACAGGAACCGCTTGTTCCAGGTTTTCTCCAACCTGATAGGTAATGCTACAAAATTCACAGCCAAAGGTTCTATCAGCTTCGGATATAAATTGACGGAAAAAGAAATTGTTTTTCATATAGCCGATACCGGAAGCGGTATTTCCGATGACAAGATAGACAAGATATTCGACCGTTTCATCATGGCCAACAACCAGGTGCAAGGTACAGGACTGGGTCTTTCCATCAGCAAAATCATTGTAGAAAAGTTAGGAGGAAAAATAGCTGTACAATCAAAAATGGAAACCGGAACCACATTCACTTTTACATTGCCTTACATTTCAGCAAACGGAGATATGAAATGGGAGGAAAAACTTCCACCAGCTTCCGTTAAAGACAACAGCAGAACTTCCCATCAGGAGATGACCATCCTAGTGGCGGAAGACTATCAAAGCAATTATGACTTAATAGAGGCTATGATCGGAAAAATATACAAACTGGTGCATGCTCATGACGGCATGGAGGCTATCATATTCTATGAACAATACAAACCCGACTTGATTTTGATGGATATAAAAATGCCTAACATCAATGGTCTGGACGCCACCAGAGCCATCCGGGAAATGTCTGCCGACGTACCTGTCATCGCTGTAAGCGCATACGCATATGAAAAAGACAAAATAGCTGCCATAGAAAGCGGATGCAATGATTTTTTAACCAAACCGGTATCTGCCGACTTATTGAAAATGACTATAAACAAGTATCTAAAACAAAAGTAATTTATGGGAAGATTAGCCGTATACAAATTTGCCTATTTTTTATCTATCCTGTTCACAATCTTCATTCTGGGACTTTCCATCTTCGCTTATTTCTCAGGTAAAATAAATCCGGTAGAGAATATGTTCGCCGCGTACGTTGCTTTAAGCAAACCTATACTGGTGGTTGTCAATACGATATTATTTACTTACTGGCTCATCAGACTCCGGTATTGGTTATGGATTCCATTGACGGGGCTGATGGTAAACTACGAATACATCACTTCCATGTACCAAATTTATAACCCTACCAAGTATGCTAACGAAAACAGACTGAAAATAGTGACTTACAATGTCCACTCATTTGGAAATGAAATCACGGGATTCTCCGCCAAAGAGTTTGCCGAGATGATGAACAAGGAGGAAACGGACGTACTTTGTTTTCAGGAATATAGAGGTAATGGCGACTTTACGGAACAGGATTTACAGAATACGTATGCTAAAACATTCCCTTACTCGTTTATCCCCGAAGGATTGAGTCAGGCCATTTACAGCCGCTACCCCATCAAACAGTCACAAACAATAGAATTTCCGAATACCAATAACGGAGCCATCTGGGCCGACCTGGATGTAAAAGGTATGACGATACGCATCATCAACGTGCACATGCAGACTACCAACTTTGACAGAATGCGTTCCAAAGCAGCACAGGCTCGGGGAGCACAAGATGAGGAACAGGAAAGAGCCATTTATCTGGACTATTCTGACAACTTCCGGGAAAATACTGTCAGACGTGCCGGACAGGCTGAACAAATCAGTTCGCTAATCAATGCCACGGAATATCCCTTGATTGTATGCGGTGACTTCAATGACCCTCCGGGAACTTTTACTTATGAAACGCTGAAAAGCGGCTTGAAAGACGGATTTCAAACCGCAGGAGAAGGGTACGGAGCCACTTACCGGGGGTTTCACCATTTACTACGGATAGACTACTTGTTCCATTCCACCTTATTGGAAGGTATAAAATATAAGGTGATTCCTTATGATATGAGTGACCATAACCCGGTATATCTGGAGGTGGGACTTTGATAAATCACTTCTTCAAAGCTACCGAGAAAAAGAAAGTGGAACCTTTCCCCTCTTCAGACTCAAACCATAAATGCCCACCATTCTTAACAGCGAAATCCTGACATAACAACAAGCCTAATCCGGAACCTTCCTCATTATTCGTTCCGTATTTGCTGAAATGAGTTTCCGTGTTCAACAATTTCTTTTGATCTTCCTCACCCATGCCTTTTCCAGTATCTTTTACACTGACTATGACTTTATCACCCTCTATTCCTGCATTAACCAGAATTTCGGAATCATTATAGCTGAACTTGATCGCATTGCTGAGAAGATTACGCAAGATAGTCTTCATCATATCCATATCGGCATGTACCTCAATCTTTCCGTGCACCGGGAAGTTCACCTTTATATTCTTCATACCGGCTACCAGATTGAAAATTTCGATAACCGAAGCAATATTCCCCACAATATCAAAGTCCTGATAAACGACATTCAGCTTGCCTATCTGGCTTTTAGTCCATTTCAGCAAATTATCCAGCAAAGAGAAAACATCCTCCGTACTTTGATTGGCCATGCTCAGCATATCAAACATTTCCTTACCGATCTGTTCGGACGGAAGACTGAGTATCAACATATTGAGCACCATCTTAATGGATCCCATGGGTGAACGCAGGTCATGCGCGATAACAGAATATAACTTGTCGCGCCCCATAATAATCTTACGCAGTTCTTCCGTCTGCTCCATGATGATCCGTTTGGCGGCAACCAGGGATATCTGATGAGTAACACGGATCACAAGCTCTTCCTTATTAAAAGGTTTGGATATAAAATCATTCGCACCTACCTTGAAACCCTTCACTATATCGGCGGTGGTATTCAAAGCTGTCAGAAATATAATAGGAATATGTTGTGTTTCCGGATCGGCTTTCAATCGTTCGGCAACTTCAAAACCATTCATCTCGGGCATCATGACATCCAACAAAATCAAATCGGGGCGGGCATTGACCGCCTGAGATAATGCCTCCTTTCCATTACCGGCAGTTATCACCTTAAACTTCTCGTTTGTTAACAACACTTTTAACAACAAGACATTAGAAACCACATCATCCACAACTAAAACAGTGTACTCAGAATGACTTATTACAACATTTACATCCGATGTCATAGGTATATATTATTTAGCCAGAACACTTTTAAAATAATCAATCACTTTCGTCAGCCCCTCTTCCAGATGAATGTGAGGCTCCCAATCCAGCTTTTCTCTTGCCAGAGTAATATCCGGCCTGCGCTGACGAGGGTCATCATGAGGTAAAGGTTCGAAAATAATGCTAGAATGAGAACGGGTCAGTTCCAGTATCTTCTGAGCCAGTTCGAATATGGAAAATTCGCAAGGGTTACCGATATTCACCGGTCCTGTGAAATGATCTTCCGTAGCCATCATACGCATCATTCCTTCCACCAGATCATCTATATACTGAAAACTACGCGTCTGTTTTCCGTCTCCATAAATGGTTATATCTTTATCTTGCAATGCCTGTACCACAAAATTGGAAATTACACGTCCGTCATCGGTCAGCATATTAGGGCCATACGTATTGAATATGCGGATTATTTTTACCAAAACACCATGTTGACGGTAATAATCCATGCACAAAGTTTCGGCACAACGTTTTCCTTCATCATAACAAGACCGGTAGCCTATGGGATTCACATTCCCCCAATCTCCCTCCCTCTGGGGATGCGACAACGGATCACCATACACCTCACTGGTAGAAGCCTGAAGTATTTTTGCTTTGTTACGCTTCGCCAGTCCCAACATATTAAACGTGCCGAAGACAGCCGTCTTCGCCGTTTTGATAGCATCATGCTGATAATGTATAGGAGAGGCGGGACATGCCAGATTGTATATCTCGTCCACATCCGTCCAAAACGGATTAATTATATCGTGTTCTATCAGTTCAAAGCGCGGATGCCCGGTCAGGTAACTTATATTCTCTTTACTCCCCGTGAAAAAGTTGTCTAAACATATAACAATATTACCTTCCTCTATCAGACGAGTGCATAGATGTGACCCTATAAATCCTGCGCCTCCCGTTACTAGGATTCTTTTCATTCCCCTTATTTTTACTTTATTTTATGTTTAGCAAAAATAATTGATTCCCTTCACTTGTGCAAACATTTAAAACAAGATTATTCGTTATCTTTGCAAATACTTTGTCAAAATGAGATTTATATGAAGAAATATCCTTGTGTATTAAGTATAGCAGGCTCCGATTGCAGCGGAGGAGCCGGTATACAGGCTGACCTGAAGACAATCTCCGCCTTGGGTGGTTATGCTGCGACAGCCATTACTGCAATCACCGTACAAAACACTTTGGGAGTACGTGCCATACATCCCGTACCACCGGTATATGTGCGTGGCCAGATAGAAGCCGTAATGGAAGATATCCGTCCGGATGCTGTTAAAATAGGTATGATTAATGATGTGGAAATAGTCAAGACCATAGCCTCCTGCCTTCGTACATACCGGCCCCGCTTCGTTGTGTTCGATCCGGTCATGGTATCGACCAGCGGACACCGGCTGATAGAAGAGGACGCCATCAGTGCACTGACCCGGGAACTGATGCCTCTGGCCAGCCTGATTACACCCAATCTGAGTGAGGCGGAAGTATTGACGGAACACCGCATAGGCTATGTGGACGAAATGAAAGCTGCCGCATCGGAATTATTAAAGTTCGGTTGCGGATCCGTTTTACTGAAAGGAGGACATTTGGAGGGCGACAAGATGTGCGATGTATTACAAATAGTTGGAGAAGACAAGCCTCATCTCTTTATTTCAGACAAGATAGAAAGCAAAAACACACACGGAACAGGATGTACTCTTTCTTCCGCCATTGCTACTTTTCTGGCACTGGGATATGATATGCCGCAGGCCGTAGAACATGCAAAAGCATATGTCACCAAAGGCATCCACGCCGGGAAAGACGTGCATATAGGCGAAGGACACGGTCCGCTGAATCACTTTTACGCACCTGTCCCGATGAAAATAATGAAATAATTTGTCTATGCGCTAATTACCATGCGGTACATAACGCAGCATATTAGCAAATTGCCTCATTATTATTCCGTAGTTCCGAAAGAAATAATTAACTTTGCAACGTTTTTAAACCAAAATAGGAAAAATATGAAAGCATTTGTATTCCCCGGACAGGGAGCACAGTTTGTAGGTATGGGTAAAGACCTGTACGAAAACTCGGCTTTAGCCAAAGAACTTTTTGAAAAAGCAAACGACATTTTAGGATACCGTATCACAGACATCATGTTTGAAGGTACTGACGAAGACTTGCGCCAGACTAAGGTAACTCAGCCTGCCGTTTTTCTGCACTCGGTAATTTCCGCTCTTTGCATGGGTGATGATTTCAAACCTGAAATGACTGCCGGACACTCGCTAGGCGAATTTTCCGCATTGGTTGCAGCCGGAGCATTGTCTTTCGAAGATGGTCTGAAACTGGTTTATGCACGTGCTATGGCTATGCAGAAAGCTTGTGAGGCACAACCCTCTACGATGGCTGCCATCATTGCGTTGCCTGACGAAAAAGTAGAAGAAATCTGTGAAGCGATTTCTAAAGAAGGAGAAGTGGTAGTGGCTGCCAATTATAACTGCCCGGGACAAATTGTCATCTCAGGTTCTATCGAAGGGATCAACAAGGCTTGCGAGCAAATGAAAGCTGCCGGTGCTAAACGCGCCCTGCCGTTGAAAGTGGGAGGCGCCTTCCACTCTCCGCTGATGAACCCCGCCAAAGTGGAACTGGAAGCTGCTATCAACGCTACTGAAATTCATACTCCGAAATGCCCAGTATATCAGAATGTGGACGCTTTACCTCACACAAATCCCGCTGAAATCAAGGCAAATCTGGTGGCTCAGCTCACCGCTTCCGTACGCTGGACCCAGACTGTGAAGAATATGGTTGCCGATGGTGCCGATGACTTTACTGAATGCGGACCGGGTGCTGTACTGCAAGGACTGATCAAGAAAATTGATGGATCGGTCAACGCACACGGTATTGCTTGATAAATAAATTTTAGTTATTATAAATTTTATACGGATTACCGGAATATGCTGAGTAATCCGTATTTTTTTATGGCATTTCACAAAAATATTCGTAAGTTTGTCGGTATCTAAACGAGATCAGACTATGAATGAATTTAAATATAACATTGGTTATGCCCTGAGCGGAGGATTTATAAAAGGATTTGCCCATTTGGGGATTATGCAGGCTTTGCATGAACATGGCATCAAGCCGGAAATACTTTCCGGAGTAAGTGCAGGTGCTCTTGCCGCCGTCTTCTATGCCGACGGCAAAGAACCTTTTCATATTGTTGAACTTTTTGAGCACCATTCATTCAAAGAACTGACCACTTTTTCTATCAACAAACAAGGTCTGCTGAAACTGGACAGTTTCATTGATTTCTTAAACAGCAACCTGGAGTCGAAAATGATAGAAGAACTAAAAATCCCCACTATTATTACCGCCACCGATTTGGATCACGGACGCATCGTTTCTTTTAAAAAAGGGAAAATAGCCGAAAGGCTGGCTGCTTCCTGCTGTATGCCTATCTTGTTTGCCCCCATACGCATCAACAATACATATTATGTAGATGGAGGAATCTTGATGAACCTGCCGGTAAGCCCCATCCGCAAAGAATGCGAGAAAGTGATAGCACTCAATGTAGACCCGCTGGTAGCAGATGAATATAGCAAGAATGTGGTAAGCATCGCACTCAGAGCCTATCATTTTATTTTCCAAGCCAATACACTGCCTCAAAAAGGGATTGCAGATTTGCTGATCGAATCATACGGACTGGAAGAATACAGCAACAGGGAGCTGGAAAGAGCCGAAGAGATATTCGAAAAAGGATACAATACGGCAACGGAACTCCTGGACAGATTACTCCTGGAGAATGGAACGATTTGGAGATAAACAAAAAAAGAATAAAATGGATACACAAGAAAAAATTATTATCTATCAGGTATTCACCCGTTTATTCGGGAACAACAGCCTGCGTTGTAAGCCTAATGGTTCTTTGGAGGAAAACGGTTGCGGAAAAATGGCCGATTTCACGACAAAGGCTTTAAGCGAGATCAAAACACTGGGTGCTACACATATTTGGTATACAGGTATCATTGAACATGCTACCCAAACCAATTATACCCGCTATGGTATCAAACCCGATCATCCTGCAGTAGTAAAAGGAAAGGCCGGATCACCGTATGCCATCAAGGATTATTATGATGTAGACCCTGACTTGGCAACCAGTATCCCGGACCGTATGAAAGAGTTCGAGAATCTGGTAAAACGAAGCCACAAAGCCGGATTGAAAGTCATCATTGATTTTGTCCCCAACCATGTAGCCCGCCAATATGGTTCAGACGCCAAGCCTGAAGGAGTAACCGATTTGGGTGAAAAAGATGATATGACAAAAGCATTCAGCCCCAACAATAATTTCTATTATATTCCAGATACAAAACTGGAAGGTAATATCGACCTGCACCGTGGCGCAGCAGAACCTTACATAGAATTTCCGGCAAAAGCAACCGGTAATGACCGTTTTGACGCATGGCCCAACTCCAATGACTGGTATGAAACTGTGAAACTGAATTATGGTATAGACTACATGAACGGTCATAGCCGCCACTTCGAACCGATTCCGGACACATGGGTAAAGATGCGTGACATCCTACTGTTCTGGTCTGCCAAAGGCATTGACGGATTCCGCTGTGATATGGCAGAAATGGTTCCTGTAGAATTCTGGGGATGGGTGATTCCGCAAATCAAAGCCGAACATCCGGAACTGATATTTATCGCCGAGATCTATAATCCGGGAGAATACAGGAATTATCTGTTCAATGGTAAATTCGACTATTTATATGACAAAGTAGGTCTGTATGATACGCTACGCGCCATTACCTGCGGATGGGAATCGGCAACTGCTATTCCACAACGCTGGCAAAGCTTGGGAGGTATCGAAAAACGAATGCTCAATTTCCTGGAGAATCATGACGAGCAGCGCATAGCTTCCGATTATTTTGCCGGAAACGGCTCGAAAGCCATCCCCGCAATGATTGTATCGGCTTGCATGAATACCAACCCAGTCATGATTTACTTCGGGCAGGAATTGGGAGAACATGGCATGGATACGGAAGGTTTCAGCGGGCGTGACGGAAGAACTACTATCTTTGATTACTGGAGTGTGGACAGCATACGCCGCTGGCGCAACGGAGGCAAGTTTGACAATAAATTCCTGAATGAGGATGAAAAGCAATTGAAACAATTCTATACCCGCCTGCTGAATATATGCAACAGTGAAAAAGCCATACGGGAAGGTGTGTTCTTTGACTTAACCTATGCCAATCTGGCCGGATGGGTGTTCAACGAACATAAGCAATACGCCTTTTTACGAAAACAGGATGATGAACTGATATTAATTATGGTCAACTTTGACTCCATACCGGCACGTTCAGCCGTCAATATTCCGCAACATGCGTTTGATTATTTAGGCATCCATCGTTATGGAGAATATGAGGCAACCGAATTGCTGACCGGAAACACAGAGAAGCTCACTCTTATGCCGGACAAAACAACTCCCGTATTACTAGATGGAATGAATGGAAAAATTCTGAAATTCAAGCTATAGTTTCCCACTACAGATTACTCAGATTAACACAGATACAGATTGAAATAATCAATAAATCGTATTTCAATCTGTGTAATCTGTAGTGAAAAAATATTTTAATTCTAGGAAAATACAAATTCTTTCATTGTCCTATCTCTTCAACAGACCAATTTTCAAGTTCAGTTTAAAATAATAGACTCCGTTCTCACGTTCCAGATATCCATATTTATCTTTTTCAGTGGAACTTTTCTCAAACCGGGAATTAACAAACAGGAAATCGGCAAAGACCTGACGGTCAGCCTTCTGATAACAAAGTATCTCTCCATTACCATCTACAAACAGAAAACCGGATATAGCAGAATCTATCCCATTAAAGATCTTGGCAGGACGCATTCCCAAAGCCAAAGCCATAAGAAACTGCTTCATCTTATATTCATAATAACTATGCTTATGAATCAATTCATCCTTTATTTTCAACGGATTGATTTGTTTGATTGCTTCTATCAGGTCACTAACTTTGGATATGCCATCCAAATGCATGACACGCAACATCTCGCCCAACATACGGGGAAAATGAAGATCTATCATGCAAAGATTACTGCGGAATACTTTATCGGCCACATCATTATATTTCAAGATTCCTCCCAAACGTTCTATCATCAACATACGCCCTGCCACATCATCTTCTTCACCAAAAGCATTAATTTTGTTTACGGTAGGAGTAGCGAATTTAACACCTGTCTGCTCGAACTTCAAATTGGCGGCACGCCCTCCATCCAACAACGGGAACATAGTCCCCAAACGGGAACGAACGCAAAAACCTACCAACGGGGCCTCTATACCGTAAAAAGCAACATAAAAATCAGTACGGTCATCCGTCTTTGCTTCCAAGTCATAAATGGCGACTTCATCCAAAAATTCTTCCACACCGTCGGGAGACATCACATCATTCTCGCGACTCTCTTTGACAGCAGCAAAAACCAACTCTGCCACAGCCGCAAAATCCTCACGAGGTATCTGCTTATCTATCTTTTCCCCACAAATACGTACGGTCGCCTCATCCTCCAGAATATAACGGCGTGTCCCGTCATGTTCCTCACGCTGTACCATCGCCACAGGAAACTTTTGCACTTCATTCCTTTTCACATCAGGCGTACCTGCATACACATATCCGTCCGCTAACAAGCGGAAAAAGGCGTAAAGCTCGCCCCACTCTCTCTTTGTCGCTTCAAATGCCATATATTTTCTCTTTTTACTATCGTCAGCTATTTTTTAACGGCTGCAAAGATACGCAAAAGAAGTCTTAAAAAACAGGTTTTCGAGAAATACAAATATTAAACAATGTTATATAGCATACTTTTTAAGTCTGATTATTTGCTATTTTCCAAAAAGTCCGTATCTTTGCAATGTGTTTTTCATAGTATTAGATTTAAGGTTAACAAAGGTTGGAGCAAGGCGTTGCTCCTTTTTTATTTTATCCCCCTTATTTTTATGATAAAACAAGTATTTCTTTTAATCCACAAACCTCGATCTATCTTAAATCAGTTCTCAACAAAATCCCTCCGATAGGATAATCAGGTAGAAATTTATGAAGGGAACACGGATGTCATTTATATTCCAATTGAACCGATGAATTAGCATTTATCAACAAATGTATCACAAATCACTGCATTTCTATAAACCTGTTCCTTATCCAGTTTGTTCTAAATGGCAAAGACAATCTTTATAAATGATAGAATCATGAAATTAAAAAAAGGAAGTATTGCATTACTAACATTGGCAGGTATGTTCTATATGAGCGTACAAAAAGCGGATGCATGCACGCGTGCCGTCTATATCGGACCGGACAATATGGTAATAACTGGACGTACAATGGATTGGAAAGAAGATATTATGAGTAATATCTATGTTTTCCCCAGAGGAATACAACGTGCAGGATATAATAAAGAAAATGCCGTGAAATGGACTTCAAAATACGGCAGCGTCATTGCAACAGGATATGATATAGGTACGTGTGACGGAATGAATGAAAAAGGATTGGTTGCCAGTCTGTTATTTTTGCCAGAATCCGTCTTTGACCGTCAGGGAGATACACGTCCTGTCATGGGAATCAGTATATGGACACAATATGTACTGGACAATTTTGCCACCGTACATGAAGCTGTCGAGGAACTGAAAAAAGAATCATTCCGCATTGATGCTCCCCACATGCCCAACGGTTCAGCTTCCACTCTTCACCTGGCTATTACAGATGAAACAGGAAATACAGCGGTTCTGGAATATCTGGACGGGAATTTAAGCATACACGAAGGAAAAGAATTCCAAGTGATGACCAATTCTCCACGATATGATTATCAGTTAGCTATCAATGATTACTGGAAAGAAATAGGAGGATTGCAAATGCTGCCGGGTACAAACCGTTCCAGCGACCGCTTTGTGCGTGCCTCTTTTTATATACATGCAATCCCTCAGACTCCGGACGCTAAAATAGCTGTACCCAGTGTACTCAGTGTGATGCGTAATGTATCCGTCCCCTTCGGAATTACCACACCGGACAAACCTCATATATCTTCCACCCGCTGGCGCTCTGTATCCGATCAGAAGAATAAAATATATTATTTTGAATCGGTCATGACTCCTAATCTATTTTGGTTGGATTTGAAAAAAATCGACTTTAGTCCCAAAGCCGGAATCAAGAAACTGCCTCTCACCAACGGAAAGATTTATGCAGGGGATGCCGTAAAAGATTTAAAAGACAGCGACTCATTCGTCTTTTTATTTCAAACCCCTGTGATGTAAAATAGTAAAATCAGTATGACGTTCATGCCTCATGAAAATCGGTTGAGAGCCTCGTGAACGTCATACATTTTTACGAATGTGCTCCCCCTCTGGCATTAAGTATCTTTTAAAATTCGTTGTTTTATAATAATACAAAAGCAATCATTTCCTCTCTGCTTCCTCATTACAAAAGAATAATTTATCTTTGAACGGATTTTAATATCCCATCAAAATCAGAACAAAAATAAAATAACTATGGAACAACCATCACTCAACGACCATAATAAACAGGAGTACCCTCCCATGCATACCACAGAGCATGTCATAAACAGGACAATGGTCAATCTTTTCGGATGCGGACGAGCAATATCCGCCCATATAGAACGCAAAAAAAGCAAGCTGGATTTTGCGCTGCAAACATGTCCGGAAGAAACGGATATTACAAGAATAGAAAACACCGTAAACGAAGTATTGCGAAGAAATTTGCCCGTTACAATGGAATTTATCTCTCAAGAGGAAGCTATAGGACGTTTTGACATGAAACGCTTACCGGAAAAAGCTTCCGAAACCGTACGGATTGTAAAAGTCGGCGATTACGACGAATGCCTCTGTATAGGTCAACACGTGAAAAATACGTCCGAAATAGGTACATTTAAAATTATAAGCTACGACTATAAAGACGGAATCTTCCGTATGCGGTTCAAGCTGATATAGAACGACTGTCAATCTGTCCCCCCTAAAATTACAAATTGGCAGTAGTCTTGACAATCAAATGTTTAAAGAGGCTTACCAACTTTTAATGCAAAGGTTTTAATCTTTAAGAAAACCTTTATAGGTTTAAAAGAGTGCAATATAAACCGCATATCATCGAACTAATGGTATGCGGTTTGCATTATGGATAGTGAATGACAAAACCGAAAGGTGAAGGAATTCAGAAATAAACAAAATGTTTAACCAAAACCTATAGGAGATTAAGATTATGATGCCAGTAAGAAGATCAAACCAAACATGGTTACCAAGTATTTTTAATGATTTCTTTGATAACGACTGGATGGTAAAAGCCAATGCAACAGCTCCCGCCATCAATGTTATTGAAAGTGACAAAGACTACAAAGTAGAAGTCGCCGCTCCGGGAATGACCAAAGAAGACTTCAAGATTCATATCAACGAAGACAACGACTTGGTTATCTCTATGGAAAAGAAAACAGAAAGTACTGAAGGTGATAAAGAAGGCAAGAAAGAAAGCCGTTACTTGCGTCGCGAATTCTCTTATTCTAAATTTCAACAGACATTGATCCTGCCTGATGATGTAGATAAAGATAAAATTGATGCAAAAGTAAACGATGGTGTATTAACTATCGAGCTGCCGAAGCGTACGCCGGAAGACAAAGAAAAAGCAGCTAAGGTTATCGAAGTTAAATAACATGCTCTCAAATTCAGAAAAGAGGGATTGCCTATGAAAGGGCAGTTCCTCTTTTGTTTTTATAAAAGTCCGTTTCTATTTACTATAGGTTCATCGTAACCTTACAACCCAAAGATATAAATCTTTCACCTGCAAGATCTATAATCTTCCGGGGGTAAGATCTATAATCTTCGCATTGCATCCTCCCTTCCCTATTCTGGTCCATATTGTCGGCTGTCTTTACGCACTATACCTCGCTAATGTCTACTTAACATATTTATCCAACACTTTTTCCAAGGCATTTTGTGAAACCGGCTTAGTCAGAAAATCATCGCATCCGGCTTCTATAGCTCTGTCTTTGTCGGACTCAAAAGCAAAGGCAGTCAAAGCGACAATAGGCACTTCTTTTGAATAAGAACGAATCAGGCGCGTAGCCTCCAGCCCATCCATATGGGGCATCTTGATATCCATCAAAATCAAGTCAGGCTGATGTTCTTTAAATTGATTCACCGCATCCTCTCCATCCTTAGCCCATAGCAGATTACATCTTTTTCCTAACAATGTCTTTAACAGCAAAAAGTTGCTGTCCACATCTTCCGCCACCAGTACTGTTCTTCTTTGCAATACTTTTCTCAGTCCCGTACTCCCTGATTCCGGACACTTCGTACCCCTTCCGGATTCCGGACATTTTTTACCCGCCTTATAAGGAATTGTAAAACGAAAAGTAGAACCTTCATTCAGTTTGGATTCCGCAGTAATCTCTCCACCTAGTTTTTCTACAATCACCCTACAAATCGCAAGCCCCAAGCCTGTTCCCTGAACAAAAGTATTCAGTTTCACGAAACGCTCAAAAATCATTTTAATCTTCTCCTCGGAGATCCCCATCCCTGTGTCTTTTACATAAAAATCAATATACTCCTTCCTCACTTCAAAACCAAAACGGATTTCCCCTTTGAAAGTAAATTTTATAGCATTGGTTATCAAATTTGTAACGACTTGCATAATTCGGTTCTGATCTTCATTGATTATCAAGCTGGTGTCTTTATTGTCTAATATCAAAACAACCCCAGTCTGCACCCGATCCTTGTGCATCTCATACACATTACGGCACAATTCTCCCAAGTCCATTGGATATCTGACGTATTCCAATGTACCGGCCTCTATTTTTGCCAAATCAAGAATATCATTGATTAATTGCAACAATATTTCCGAATTCTGGTTGATAATATCCGAATAAAGTTTTTCATCCGCCGCATTATCCGCCATAGTCATCAAACGGGAAAAACCTACTATTGCATTCAAAGGAGTACGGATTTCATGGCTCATATTGGCTAGAAAGGCTGTTTTCAGCCTGTCGGACTGCTCAGCCTTGATACGGGCCTGAACCAGCTCTTGCTCTATGTTCTGCATATTAGTAATATCCCACGAAATGCCAATAATAAGCGGTGCACGCCCTTCCAGAGGAACTAATGTTTTTAAAGTCTGCACGATGCGGGTCTCGCCTGTAGCCGTCACATACGTTTCCTGCATTTCCATGCGCTCTCGGGTACGGATCAATTCCAAATCATCCCGATGAAACTTCTCCGCATTCTCATGTTCGGGAAACACTTCAAAATCAATATGGCCCAATGCCTTGGAAGCAGGAATTTTAGAGTGACTGGCAAATGCTTTGTTCCAATAAAGGTATCGGAAATCATCCTCAGGGTCTTTCACAAACAAATAAACAGGAATATTATTCAGTATGGCATCCATCAGATAATTCAGTTCACGCAATTCGTCACGGTTCTTGATAACATCCGTTATATCCTGCGTAAAGAACCAAATCATTTCCTCACCCTGATTTTGAATCATAAAAGCCGAAACCTGATGAACACGAAGTTTTGTTTCTCCCACACGGGTATATTTAGCACGATAAGCAAAATTACCTCCATTATCACGAATCTCTTGAACACGTTTATCAAATATTTCTTTGGTATTCAGAGAAACAGGTAAATCATAAACTTTTTGTGTGCCCAACTCCTCTTTCACTCCATATTCCTCAATAAACTGCCGGTTGGCATAAACTAAGGTTCCGTCAACCGATACAGCCAGAATACTATCACTGACCTTATCCAGTACCCGTTTAAATATTTCCAAGTTCTGCTGTGTGGCAACTCTTTCACTAATATCACGACACATTATCAGTACATATTCTTCATCTAAGGGGAAAATACGATTTTCATAATAATGAAGTGTCCCGTCCACATCCAATTCATGATGGGCGGTAGAACCTCTACCTGTCGCAATAGCCTTCTGAAGATTATTATGTATATTGTGATAAGCTTCTTTAGGAACCATATCCTGCATACGCATCCCTTTAAAATCATTGTTGGATACACCCACATGATTGGTTTCTTCATTAGACACCACTTCTATACCCGTTTCCTCATGATTGAATACGGTGAGCATATCCGGCAAAGAATCTAATATTCTTACCGCATATTTCTCCTTGAAACTAACGCTATCAAAGTTTTTTTCAGAAGAAGATAATTTTTCTTTCAGCAGCCTGTTCTCCTCTTTCAACGATTCAATTTCCTGCTCTAATGCTTTAAGCTTGTGTTCACAATCCATTTGTATTGAATATCTTTAGGATTCCTAATCGGACAAAATTAGGAAACTTTTTGTGAACAAAGAAAGAATAGTGAATAATTTTCTAATGAAAGAGAAGTCACTGATTAATAGTTAATGGAGTGCACTGTTATGCCACACCCCATTAACCACACATCACTAAACATTCAAATCATTTATATTCCGCCCAGCTCTTGATAGCGATATCATCCACCGTCATGGTACAGAAGGCATTGATAAACGCGCTTGCCAGACGGGCATTGGTAATCAAGGGCACATTCAGGTCGATAGCGGCACGACGGATCTTGTACCCGTTATCCAACTCTCCGGCTGTCAGGTTCTTCGGTATATTGACTACCATATCTATCTCTTTCCGGTGCAGCATATCCAGTGCCTGAGGCTGCCCTTCCTCACTGGGCCAGTAGACACGGGTATTCTCCACCCCGTTCTCAGTCAGAAAGTGGGATGAGCCTCCGGTGGCATAAAGTTTATAACCTTTCTTCTGTAACATACGGGCAGCTTCCAAAGTATCCGCTTTCTGCTTGGCGTTACCAGTTGAAAGCAACACACTCTTTTCCGGAATACGATAGCCCACAGACAACATCGCCTTCAATACGGCACACGAAGTATCCGTACCGATGCAGCCGACTTCACCGGTAGAGGCCATGTCTACCCCCAATACGGGATCTGCCTTCTGCAAACGATTGAAAGAGAACTGGCTGGCCTTGATGCCCACATAATCCAACTCGAAAAGATTCTTGTTCGGTTTCTCTACCGGCAATCCGAGCATCACCTTCGTAGCCAGTTCGATAAAATTGATTTTCAACACCTTGCTGACAAAGGGGAAGCTGCGTGAAGCACGAAGGTTACATTCAATCACCTTGATATCGTTATCCTTTGCCAGATATTGTATATTGAACGGACCGGAGATATTCAATTCCTTGGCTATCTGACGGGAGATGCGCTTGATGCGGCGTACCGTTTCCACATACAGTTTCTGAGGAGGGAACTGAATGGTGGCATCCCCCGAGTGCACGCCGGCATATTCAATGTGCTCACTGATAGCGTATGCCACAATCTCACCATTCTGTGCCACAGCGTCCATTTCCACTTCCTTAGCGTGCTCAATGAACTGGCTCACCACTACCGGATGCTTTTTCGATACGTTTGCAGCCAGTTTCAGGAAGCGTTCCAATTCCTCTTGATTGGAGCAGACATTCATGGCCGCACCACTCAGCACATACGAGGGACGTACCAAAACAGGGAAGCCTACTTTATCAATAAAGGCATGGATATCCTCCATAGAAGTCAATGCGCTCCATTCAGGCTGATCCACACCAATGCGGTCCAGCATGGCCGAAAATTTATCACGATCCTCGGCATTGTCAATGCTCTTGGCACTGGTACCGAGGATATTTACATTTTGCGCATCCAGACGGAGAGCCAGGTTATTGGGAATCTGACCGCCGGTAGATACAATGACTCCGTGAGGGTTCTCCAGTTCGAGGATATCCATCACACGCTCGAAGGTAAGTTCGTCAAAGTAAAGACGATCGCACATATCATAGTCGGTAGAAACCGTTTCGGGGTTATAGTTGATCATGACACTGCGGTAACCCTCCTTACGGATGGTCTGTAAGGCCTGTACCCCACACCAGTCAAATTCCACCGACGAACCGATGCGGTAAGCACCCGAACCCAGTACCACAATGGATTTATGGTCGCCCAAGTATTTCACATCATTGGCCACGCCGCTATAAGTCAAGTACAGATAGTTGGTCTGTGCAGGATACTCGGCTGCCAAGGTATCGATTTGTTTCACCACCGGAAGAATTCGCACCTGCTTGCGATGATTACGCACATACAGAATACCGTCTTCCATATCACCCTCGTAGCCAATGGCACGGGCTATCTGGAAATCGGAGAATCCCTGCACTTTCGCCTTTCGGAGTAACTCGTCCGGCATATCGGTAATCTGCTTATGGTTATTGCCCCATTCGTGCATCTCTTTAGAAGTGTTCATGATGTGCTGCAATTTCTGCAGAAACCATTTGTCAATCTTGGTCAGCTCATGAATCTGGTCTACCGTGTAACCTGCACGCATGGCTTTGCTGATCACGAAGATGCGCTTGTCCGTCGGCTCACGAAGGGCTTTGTCCACATCCTCTATAACCAGTTCCTTATTCTCTACGAAGCCATGCATTCCCTGGCCAATCATGCGCAAACCTTTCTGAATGGCTTCCTCGAAAGTGCGTCCGATAGCCATCACCTCGCCCACCGATTTCATGGACGAGCCCAACTCACGGTCCACACCATGGAACTTGCCCAAATCCCAACGGGGAATCTTGCACACCACATAGTCCAGTGCAGGCTCGAAGAATGCGCTGGTGGTCTTTGTCACCGAGTTTTTCAAGTCGAACAACCCGTATCCCAAGCCTAATTTGGCGGCAACGAAAGCCAACGGATATCCGGTCGCTTTGGAAGCCAATGCAGACGAACGCGAAAGACGGGCGTTGACCTCAATGACACGGTAATCTTCCGATTCGGGATCGAAGGCATACTGTACATTACATTCGCCCACAATGCCGATATGGCGGATGATACGGATAGCCAGTTCACGAAGTTTATGATACTCCGCATTGGTCAGTGTCTGCGAAGGGGCGATCACGATAGACTCGCCGGTATGGATACCCAGCGGGTCAAAGTTCTCCATGTTACATACAGTGATGCAGTTATCATAACGGTCGCGGACCACTTCATATTCCACCTCCTTCCAGCCTTTCAAACTCTTTTCCACCAATACCTGCGGCGAGAAAGAGAAGGCCTTTTCAGCCAAAACATTCAGTTCCTCTTCATTGTCACAGAAACCAGAACCTAGTCCACCCAATGCGTAGGCGGCACGGATAATAACCGGATAACCTAATTCTTTAGCAGCGCGACGGGCATCTTCCAAGTTTTCCACCGCTTCACTCTTGATGGTCTTTACATTGATTTCATTCAGTTTTTCTACAAACAACTCACGGTCCTCCGTATCCATGATGGCCTGCACGGGAGTACCCAACACACGGACATTGTATTTTTCGAAAATACCTGCTTTGTACAGTGCCACCCCACAGTTCAAGGCAGTTTGTCCGCCGAAAGACAGGAGCACACCATCCGGACGTTCCTTTTCTATCACCTTTTCCACAAAATAAGGAGTAACGGGCAGGAAATAAATCTGGTCCGCCACCCCTTCGCTGGTCTGCACAGTAGCAATATTTGGGTTGATCAGAACCGTTTCAATCCCTTCTTCCTTCAAGGCTTTCAGCGCTTGCGAGCCTGAATAGTCAAACTCTCCGGCCTCGCCAATCTTCAAGGCGCCGGAACCTAATAATAATACTTTCTTTATTTCGTCTTTCATACTTGTTCTTTTTAATACACGGTTTATAACAACTTCACAAATTCATCAAACAGAAACTCAGTATCCGTAGGTCCCGACGCCGCTTCCGGATGGAACTGTGCCGAGAACCAAGGTTTGGTTTTATGCCTGATGCCCTCGTTGGAACCGTCATTCATATTGATGAACAGCGGTTCCCAATCGGCTCCCAATGTATTATTATCTACTGCATAACCGTGGTTCTGGCTGGTAATGAAACAACGTTCCGTTCCCACCATGCGCACCGGCTGGTTATGACTGCGATGACCGTATTTCAATTTATAGATAGTAGCACCTCCTGCTTTTGAAAGCAACTGATTCCCCATACAAATGCCAAAGATAGGCTTGTCGCTCAGGCTCATCGCCTTGCGGATATGCTGTACCGCCTCATCACATGTATCCGGATCACCCGGGCCGTTCGAAATAAACAATCCGTCATACTCCATCCCTGTAAAATCATGGTTCCAAGGAACGCGGATCACTTCCACATCCCGTTTCAGCAGACAGCGGATGATATTTGTCTTTACACCACAATCCACCAACACCACTTTCTTCTTGCCGGCGCCTTCGTTGTAACGAATCACTTCCTTGCATGATACTTTATCCACATAGTTGATACCTGCATACGTTGCTTCGGGCACTTTATCGGGCTCATCATCAAATACGATCTTCCCCATCATCACCCCATGTTCGCGAAGAACTTTTGTCAGTTCACGGGTATCGATACCTGTAATGCCCGGCACTTGCTCACGCTTCAGCCAGTCGGCCAGACTTTCTTTCGCATTCCAGTGACTGAATTCTTCACTGTAATCACTTACAATAATCGCTTCGGCATGGATACGTTCACTCTCCATAAAAGTGGCCAAGCCGTTGGGTTCGACAGTAAAGGGAGGCACCCCGTAATTACCGACCAACGGGTAAGTCAAGGTCATCAACTGCCCCGCGTATGAAGGGTCTGTCAAGCTCTCAGGATAACCGGTCATAGCGGTATTAAACACCACTTCACCGGCTACCGGTTTCTCATAACCGAACGACTTGCCCGGGAAACGGCTCCCGTCGTCGAGGATCAATGTTACATTTCTCATCTAATCTATCTTGAATTGTTATTCTTTAGAATTGATATACTTTTTCTATATAGTCTATAAACGCCTGGTTCACCAGCTTCACTCCACCCGGAGTAGGATAATCTCCACTGAAATACCAGTCGCCCGTATGGTTGGGACATGCTTCATGCAATCCTTCCAATGTCTGATAAACAATCTCCACTTTAGCTTGCGTACCTTTCGGAGTGAGAAGTTCCACCATTTTTGCCGCAATCTCCTCATTAGTGAAAGGAGCGTAAATCTCTTTCACATAATTCACCATCTGCTCTTTGGGTAACCCCACCTGGTCTTTCGATTTGTTGTAAGCACGGGCTATTACATCTTTCATATCTCGTTCTTTCAATAAATCGATAGTAGCCTTGAAAGCGATAAACTGATCCATGCTGGCCATATCAATACCATAATAGTCTGGATAACGCACCTGTGGAGAAGAAGATACAATCACAATCTTCTTGGGATGCAGGCGGTCGAGGATGCCGATAATGCTTTGTTTCAATGTAGTTCCCCGGACGATGCTGTCATCAATAATAACCAGATTATCGACATGAGGTATCAAACTACCGTAAGTGATATCGTACACATGGGCGGCCAGGTCATTCCGGCTGTTGCCTTCGGCGATAAAGGTACGCAGCTTGATATCCTTGATGGCCACTTTCTCGCTACGGATACGCCAGGACAGGATTTTTTCCAGTTCCTCGTGATTGGGATGATGTCCCAAAGCCTCTATCTTCTTTACTTTCAGTTCATTCAGATAATTGTCGAATCCTTCCAGCAGTCCATAGAAAGCCACTTCCGCCGTATTGGGTATAAAAGAGAATACAGTATGCTCCACATCATAGTCTACCGCTTTCAAGATAGGATTCACCAGTTTTTCACCTAGCAGCTTTCTTTCTTTATAAATATCCATGTCGCTTCCCCGGCTGAAATAGATTCGCTCGAAAGAACAAGCTTTCTTCTCTTTCGCCCGGTTGATTTGTGCCAGATGCATCTTTCCGGTCTTGCTCATCAATATAGCCTGTCCCGGTTGCAATTCATTGATGCTTCCGGCAGGCACATTCAAAGCAGTCTGAATGACGGGACGCTCGGACGCCAATACCATGATTTCATCGTCCATGTACCAGAAAGCCGGACGGATGCCCCACGGATCGCGTACCGCAAAAGATTCACCGCTACCGGTCATACCGCAGATCACATAGCCTCCATCCCACTCCTTGCTCGAAGTCTTGAGGACATTGCCCAAGTCAATGCGGTCTTCTATGGCGTGAGTGATATTCATACCCTTCAGACCTTCCTTCTCACATTCCACATAGAGGCGCTCCACCTCACGATCCAAACGGTGTCCCACTTGTTCCAACATAATATATGTGTCGGCATATTTACGCGGATGCTGGCCGTCAGCAGTGATACGTGCGAAAATCTCATCCACATTGGTCATGTTGAAATTGCCGCACAGTGCCAGATTCTTGGCACGCCAATTGTTACGACGCAAGAACGGATGCACGTAGGAGATACCGCTTTTTCCGGTAGTAGAATAGCGCAAATGACCCATGTACACCTCTCCGGCAAAGGGAAGGCATTTCTTGGCGTATCCGGCATCATGCAATTGTTCGGGCGCCAAATCCTTGAAATGATTTTGCACCGTACCGAATATCTCTGTTATCGCCCCTGAACCTAAAGCTCTTTCACGGAACATATATTCTTCACCGGGATTGGCCTCCAGTTTGACACAGGCCAGCCCGGCGCCTTCCTGTCCGCGGTTATGTTGTTTTTCCATCAGCAGATACAGCTTGTTCAAGCCATACATCCAGGTTCCATACTTTTCCTGATAATATTCCAGCGGTTTCAGCAGTCGTATCATAGCGACCCCACATTCATGCTTTAACGGTTCCATGCTCTCTCTTTACTCCTTAAATTAATATATCATTTTCAGATTCTTATAAAAACATCCCAAAGGTATGACAAGACCTTCTGTCGTTTTTCCAAACTTACGGCACATCTTTCAAGAATTATGCCGGAAACTTCCGGGAACTTCCTGCATAATCTCCGGCAGCATTGCCTTCTATTCTACTGTTACCGACTTCGCCAGATTTCGTGGCTGATCCACATTTTTCCCTTTGCAAATGGCTACATGGTAGGCCAATAACTGTAAGGGGATCGTAGCTATCAACGGTTCGAGGCACTCTAATGTTTCGGGCAACTCAATGCAATCATCAGCCAACTTGCTGATTACCGTATCTCCTTCTGTGACCAAAGCGATTACTTTTCCCTTCCGCGCTTTAATTTCCTGTATGTTACTCATTATCTTTTCATACATCGCATTATGCGTAGCTACCACAACAACAGGCATTTCGGCATCAATCAATGCGATAGGTCCATGTTTCATCTCAGCTGCAGGATAACCTTCAGCGTGAATATAAGATATCTCCTTCAACTTTAACGCACCTTCCAAAGCTACCGGAAAACTGTAACCTCGTCCCAAATAGAGGAAATTATGTGCATAGGTGAAGATACGCGACAGTTCCGCTATCTTGGGATTACTGATCAGAATCTTTTTTATTTTAGCCGGAATCACAGTCAATTCCCGAATCACTTCCAGGTATTTCTCATCCGTCATGCTCCCTTTCTCTTTTGCCAGGGTCAGCGCCAGCATGGTCAGCACAGTTACCTGTCCGGTAAATGCCTTAGTAGACGCCACTCCTATTTCCGGTCCTACATGAATATAAGAACCGGTATCTGTAATGCGCGGAATGGATGAACCTACCGCATTGCATATACCATAAATAAAAGCTCCTTTCTCTTTCGCCAGTTCTATGGCAGCCAATGTATCGGCCGTCTCGCCCGATTGCGAGATAGCTATTACCACATCATCTTCATGAATCACCGGATCACGATAGCGGAACTCGGAGGCATATTCCACTTCTACCGGAATACGGCAGAAACTTTCTATCAGTTGTTTCCCTATCAATCCGGCATGCCACGAAGTTCCGCAAGCCACAATTACAAAGCGACGAGCCTTGAGCAGACGTTCCTTATGATCAATAACCGCCGACAGTACTACTTTATCACCGTCCGCATTGATGCGTCCACGCATACAGTCGTTAATACAATCGGGTTGTTCGAATATCTCCTTCAACATGAAATGCGGGTATCCTCCTTTCTCCAGCTGTCCCAGATTCATTTCCACCGTACGTACTTCGGGATTTTGAAGCACGTTATCCAAATTGACGACTTCCAGCGCCTTGTCTCTGCGAATCACCGCTATCTCCCCATCTTGCAGATACACCACTTTATCCGTATACTCTACAATCGGAGTAGCATCCGAGGCCAAAAAAAATTCATCCTTCCCTATCCCTACCACCAGCGGACTGCTTTTACGGGCTGTAATAATCTCATCGGGATTATTCTTGTCAAGCACCGCTATGGCGTATGCACCAATCACCTCATGCAGAGCCAACTGAACGGCAGTAAGTAAATCTAAATGGTTGGAAAGCTGGAAAAATTCAATTAGCTGGACAAGAACTTCGGTATCTGTACTACTTTTAAAGATGAACCCTTTTTTTTGTAGTTTTTCTTTCAGGGTAGCGTAGTTTTCAATAATACCATTGTGGATAAGAGCAAGATTCTCGGAAGAAGAAAAATGAGGATGGGCGTTAGCCTGGCAAGGCTCTCCGTGAGTAGCCCATCGGGTGTGGGCAATACCAATTGTACCGGAAACGTCTTTTTGGGAAACAAAAGCTTCTAGGTCTGAGACCTTTCCTTTCGTCTTATAGACGTTCAACCTCCTTTTTTTATCAATCAATGCGACTCCTGCGCTATCATAGCCCCGGTATTCCAACCGCTTCAGGCCTTTTATGAGGACAGGGTAAGCATCTCGTTTTCCAATGTAGCCTACTATTCCACACATAATTTATATAAGTATATGTTCTGATTTGGCTGCAAAGATACAAATATCAATTAACATAAATGCAATAAAAGACCATAAATAATTGACGAAAGCGATAAAAAAGTAAGAATAGAAATCGAAAAGAAATGTTTTATCCGTTTTTAAAATAAATATGAAAACTTACATTATCAAAGCAATTTCGCCAAATCATGTTACGATTTAAAAGTAATAGACAGGCAGAATAAACAATATGTAAGCATCAAAAGCAGAAGAGCATCTTTTTACTAACACAGCTCATTTATTTTATAGCAAAAAGAAATAAATTATCTACCTTTGCAAAACAAACTGAAATACAAATCAACATTATTACAAACTAAAGACAGTCATAATGGTAAAAAGAGAACAAAATGGTCTTTATAATGCAACCAACGAACATGATGCTTGTGGTGTAGGTATGGTAGTCAACATTCATGGCAATAAATCACATGAACTGGTAGACTCCGCATTAAAGGTACTGGAGAACATGCGCCATCGAGGTGCGGAAGGAGCTGACAACAAGACCGGCGACGGCGCGGGAATTATGCTACAAATCCCCCACGAATTCATCCTCTTGCAAGGTATCCCCGTACCCGAGAAGGGAAAATACGGAACCGGACTAATATTTCTGCCAAAAGATGAAAAAGAACAAGCCGGTATCCTAAGTATTATGATCGAGGAAATAGAACGGGAAGGACTGACACTGATGCATCTGCGCAATGTGCCCACTAATCCCGATTGCTTGGGCAAAGACGCACGAGCCACCGAACCGGATATCAAACAGGTGTTCATCACCGGAGTGACTGATGTGGAAAACTTGGAACGTACCCTTTATGTTATCCGTAAAAAGATTGAAAAACGTGTCCGGCATAAAGATTTCTATATCGTTTCACTATCGGGCAAAAACATTATATATAAAGGGATGCTTTCGTCCATGCAGGTACGCGAGTACTTCCCGGACTTAACACAACCTTACTTTACCAGTGGACTGGCATTGGTACACTCCCGCTTCAGCACCAACACATTTCCTACATGGAGTCTGGCACAGCCTTTCCGTCTGTTGGCGCATAATGGTGAAATCAATACCATCCGCGGCAACCGAGGATGGATGGAAGCACGCGAAAGTGTCCTCTCCTCTCCGGCATTGGGGAATATCAAAGCCATCCGCCCCATTATTCAGCCAGGTATGAGCGACAGTGCCTCACTGGACAATGTGCTTGAATTTTTTGTGATGTCGGGATTGAGTCTGCCCCATGCCATGGCGATGCTGGTTCCCGAATCATTCAATGATAAAAACCCTATCAGTGAAGAGTTGAAAGCGTTTTACGAATATCACTCCATCCTAATGGAACCTTGGGACGGACCTGCCGCGTTGCTGTTCAGTGACGGACGCTTTGCCGGAGGAATGTTGGACCGCAACGGCCTCCGCCCTGCCCGTTACCTCATCACCAACAATGACATGATGGTAGTGGCCAGCGAAGTAGGCGTGATGGATTTCGAACCGGGAAAGATTAAAGAAAAAGGACGTCTGCAACCGGGAAAAATACTGATGATTGACACTGAACAGGGTAAAATATATTATGACGGAGAACTGAAAGAACAATTGGCATCAGCCCGTCCTTATCGCACCTGGCTGTCTACCAACCGCATCGAACTCGATACCTTGAAAAGCGGGCGCAAGATAGACAACCGGATAGCCGGTTATGACCGTATGTTACGCACCTTCGGCTTCTCGCGTGAAGATATAGAACGTACCCTCATACCAATGTGTAACACAGGGGCCGAACCTGTCGCCTCTATGGGTAACGACACGCCGCTGGCAGTTCTCTCGGACAAACCGCAGTTACTGTTCAACTACTTCCGCCAACAATTCGCACAGGTTACCAATCCGGCTATCGACCCTATCCGTGAAGAATTAGTCATGTCGCTCACCGAATACATCGGCACCGTAGGAATGAACATTTTAGTACCCAGCGAAAGCCATTGCAAAATGGTACGTCTGCCCCATCCCGTACTAAATAACACCCAACTGGACATTCTCTGCAATATCCGATATAAAGGATTCAATACCGTGAAACTCCCCATCCTATTCGAGGTGAGCAAAGGAAAAGCCGGACTACAGGAAGCGCTGAGTAATTTGTGCAAACAGGCCGAGCAATCCGTGACCGACGGAGTAAACTATATCATTCTAAGCGACCGTTCTGTTGATGCGGCTCATGCCGCCATCCCGTCACTGCTGGCGGTAAGCGCTGTTCATCATCACCTCATCTCGGTTCAGAAACGCGTACAAACCGCATTGATTGTAGAAAGCGGCGAGATTCGCGAAGTGATGCACGCCGCCCTGTTACTGGGATATGGTGCCAGTGCCATCAATCCGTACATGGCCTTTGCCATACTGGATGAACTGGTGAGAAAAGGCGATGTGCAGATGAATTACGAAACGGCCGAAAAGAATTATATCAAAGCCATCTGCAAGGGCTTGTTTAAAATCATGAGCAAGATGGGTATCTCTACGATCCGTTCCTATCGGGGCGCGAAGATTTTTGAAGCCGTAGGGGTCAGTGAGGAATTATTGAGAAGCTATTTCGGCACACAGACATCCAGCATCGGAGGTATTCGTCTGGAAGAAGTCGCCAAAGATGCCATCGCCCTGCACGATGCCGGATTCTCTCCGAAAGAAGTGAGCGACATTTTACCGCATAACGGACTGTTCTCTTTCCGCAAAGACGGAGAACGGCACGCCTGGAATCCGGAAACCATCTCCACCCTGCAACTGGCCACCCGGCTGGGCAGCTACAAGAAGTTCAAGGAATTCACCTCCATGGTAGATGGAAAAGAGTCACCCCTCTTCCTGCGCGACTTCTTCGGACACAAACGAAACCCCATTGATATTGAAAAGGTGGAGCCGGTAGAAAACATCGTGAAACATTTCGTGACAGGAGCCATGTCCTTCGGCGCTATCAGCAAGGAGGCACATGAGGCGCTGGCACTGGCCATGAACAAACTGGGCGCACGCAGCAATACGGGTGAAGGAGGTGAGGACAGCGACCGCATTACCGGCACTTACCAGGGTATCTCACTTTGCAGCAAGACCAAGCAGATAGCATCAGGACGCTTCGGAGTCACCGCCGAATACCTGGTCCATGCCGAAGAGATCCAGATAAAGGTGGCCCAAGGCGCCAAGCCGGGAGAAGGAGGACAACTGCCGGGATTCAAGGTAGATGAGGTAATTGCCAAAACCCGCCACTCCATTCCGGGCATCTCACTCATTTCCCCTCCGCCCCACCATGACATTTATTCCATCGAAGATTTGGCCCAGTTGATATTCGACCTGAAAAACGTAAACCCACAGGCACGAATCAGTGTGAAACTGGTAGCCGAAAGCGGGGTGGGAACCATCGCCGCCGGCGTGGCCAAAGCGAAAGCCGATCTGATTGTCATCTCGGGAGCTGAAGGAGGAACCGGAGCGTCACCTGCCTCAAGTATGCGGTATGCAGGTATCTCGCCCGAAATAGGGCTGAGTGAAACGCAACAGACATTGGTACTGAACGGACTCCGCGGACAAGTTAAACTGCAAGTGGACGGACAGTTGAAAACCGGACGGGACATTATCAATATGGCTTTGCTAGGTGCGGAAGAATTTGGTTTCGGTACCACCGCATTGATTGTACTAGGATGCGTCATGATGCGCAAATGCCACACCAACACCTGTCCCGTAGGCGTGGCCACCCAAGACCCTGAACTGCGCAAACGTTTCCGTGGGCATTATAAATATGTAGTGAATTATTTCACCTTCCTGGCACAGGAAGTGCGCGAATATCTGGCCGAAATGGGATTCACCCGATTGGAGGATATCATCGGACGTACGGATTTGATTGAAATACAACAAGCGCCAAGTGAGAAGAAATCCTCACTGCTGGATTTCAACAGACTGTTGCACCGGGTGGACAACGGGGCTGCCATACACCATGTCATGGAACAGAAGCACGACATCGCCCATGTAAAGGATGTAACCATACTGGCCGCCGCCCGGGATGCCATAGAAAACGGAAAAGAGATTTCCCTGGAATACACCATCGCCAATACGGACCGCTCGGTAGGCGCCATGCTGGCAGGGGCGGTTGCTAAGAAATACGGGCAGGCAGGACTTCCCGAACAGACCATCCACATTAAATTCAAGGGTTCGGCAGGCCAAAGTTTCGGTGCGTTCCTGACCCACGGCATCAGTTTCAAGCTGGAAGGCGAAGCAAATGACTACCTAGGCAAAGGGCTGAGTGGCGGACGCATTGCAGTACTGCCTCCCGTGCGTAGCAATTTCGATGCGGAAAAGAATACCATCGCCGGAAATACCCTGCTGTATGGCGCTACCGATGGTGAGGTGTATATCAACGGACGAGTGGGTGAACGCTTCGCAGTCCGCAATTCCGGAGTGACAGCCGTGGTAGAAGGTGTAGGCGACCACTGTTGCGAATATATGACTGGAGGACGAGTTGTGGTACTGGGAGAAACCGGACGGAATTTCGCTGCCGGGATGAGTGGCGGTGTGGCTTATGTATGGGACAAAAACCACAACTTCGATTATTTCTGCAACATGGAAATGGTGGAGCTCTCGCTTATCGAGGAGGCATCTTACCGGAAGGAACTGCATGAACTGATCCGCCAGCATTACCTCTATACCGGCTCCAAACTGGCACGAACGATGTTGGACAACTGGAACCGCTATGTAGATGAATTTATCCAGGTAGTCCCCATCGAATACAAACGAGTATTGCAAGAAGAACAAATGCGCAAGCTGCAACAAAAAATAGCTGATGTACAAAGAGATTATTAATACATCACACAAATTATCAACAAAGAAATACAACAAAAATATGGGAAATCCAAAAGCATTTTTAACCATTCCGCGCCAAGAAGCGGGCTACCGTCCCATTCACGACCGGATATCAGATTATAGCGAGGTGGAACAGACCCTGAACAGCCGTGACCGGAAACTTCAAGCTTCACGCTGCATGGACTGCGGTGTTCCTTTCTGCCACTGGGCTTGTCCGTTGGGCAACAAGCAACCCGAATTTCAGGACGCCCTCTACAAAGGCAAATGGGAAGAAGCCTACAAGATATTGAACGAAACCAACGATTTTCCTGAATTCACAGGCCGTATCTGTCCCGCCCTCTGCGAGAAGAGCTGTGTGCTGAAACTGAGCATGGACTCCCCCGTCACCATCCGCGAGAATGAAGCGGCCATTGCCGAAGCAGCCTTCCGCGAAGGTTATATCAGCCCCCGGCACATTGAACGCAACGGACGGAAAGTAGCCATTATCGGCGCCGGGCCCGCCGGACTGGCCGCCGCCAACCAGCTCAACGGAAAAGGGTACACAGTGACCGTCTTCGACAAGAATGAGGCTCCCGGCGGCCTGCTACGTTACGGCATCCCCAACTTCAAGCTGCACAAGCCCATCATCGACCGCCGTATCCGGGTGATGGAAGAAGAAGGCATCCACTTCAAAATGAACAACGATGTGGATGTGCGGCAACTCCCCGAAGGTTTTGATGCCTACTGCATTTGTACCGGAACTCCGACCGCGCGTGACCTTACTGTTCCCGGACGCGAACTAAAAGGTATCCACCTAGCACTGGATATGCTGGCGCAACAAAACCGTATCCTTGCCGGCATGACGTTCCCGAAAGAACAATTGGTTACCGCCAAAGGTAAGAAAGTACTAATCATCGGCGGAGGTGACACCGGCAGCGACTGCATCGGAACCAGTAACCGTCAGGGTGCTGCAAGCGTCACCCAAATCGAAATCATGCCCCAACCGCCCGTAGGACAAAATCCAGCCACTCCATGGCCCCAATTCCCCCTTGTGCTGAAAACCACCTCTTCCCACGAAGAAGGATGCAGCCGCCGGTGGTCTCTTGCCACTCATAAGTTTCTCGGCAAAAACGGTAAAGTCTGCGGTGTGGAAGTGGAACAGGTGGAATGGATTCCCAATCCTGATGGCGACCGCCCTACCATGAAATCCACAGGAAAGATAGAAGTGATTGAAACCGACCTGGTTCTTCTGGCAATGGGATTCCTAAAGCCCGAACATCCCCAATTTGCCGAAAACGTATTCGTAGCCGGCGATGCGGCAAGCGGAGCCAGCCTGGTAGTACGCGCCATTGCCAGCGGACGGAAAGCGGCAACGGACATAGACAGTTATCTCAATAAATAAAGCAACAAATACAATTATGTGTGGAATCGTAGGAATATTCAAGATAAAGCAACAAACGCAAGAACTGCGTCAGAAAGCATTGAAAATGTCACAAAAGCTCCGCCACCGCGGGCCGGACTGGAACGGCATCTATGTAGGCAGCTCTGCCATCCTGGCCCATGAACGCCTCTCCATCGTAGACCCTCAAAGTGGAGGGCAGCCCCTATACAGCCCCGACCGGAAACAAATCCTTGCCGTGAACGGAGAAATCTACAACCATCGGGATATCCGTACAAAGTACGCCGGAAAGTATGATTTCCAAACTGGAAGCGACTGCGAAGTCATCCTTGCCCTTTACCGTGACAAAGGTATTCACTTTCTCGAAGACCTGAACGGCATCTTCGCCTTCGCCCTCTATGATGAGGAGAAAGATGATTTTCTTATCGCCCGCGACCCCATCGGAGTCATACCTTTATATATAGGTAAGGATAAGGACGGCAAAATATACTGCGCCAGCGAGTTGAAAGCCCTCGAAGGGTTCTGTGATGAATACGAGCCCTTCCTTCCCGGCCATTACTATTGGGGAAAAGAAAGCAAGATGACCCGTTGGTACGTCCGCGACTGGTTTGAATACGAAGCCGTGAAAAACAACAATGCCTATTCCCAGGACATACACAACGGGCTGGAAGAGGCCGTTAAACGCCAACTGATGAGTGATGTGCCCTACGGCGTACTTCTTTCCGGAGGTCTGGACAGTTCCGTCATCTCTGCCATTGCCAAGAAATATGCAGGCAAACGGGTAGAAACCGACAATAAAAAAGATGCCTGGTGGCCTCAGCTCCATTCCTTTGCCATCGGTCTGGAAGGTGCGCCCGACCTGATAAAAGCCCGCGAAGTGGCCCGCTTTATCGGAACCGTGCATCATGAAATCCACTATACCATCCAAGAAGGATTGGACGCTATCCGCGACGTCATTTACTACATCGAGACTTACGATGTCACCACCGTTCGCGCCTCTACCCCGATGTATTTGCTGGCACGCGTCATTAAAAGCATGGGAATCAAAATGGTGCTGAGTGGCGAAGGGGCTGATGAAGTGTTCGGCGGCTATCTCTATTTCCACAAAGCTCCTACAGCCCAAGCCTTTCATGAAGAGACCGTGCGTAAACTAGGCAAGCTCCACCTCTATGACTGCCTCCGTGCCAATAAATCCCTCGCAGCGTGGGGAGTGGAAGGCCGAGTGCCTTTCCTGGACAAAGAATTTCTGGACATAGCCATGCGCCTCAATCCCGAAGCAAAGATGTGCCCCGGAAACACCATTGAAAAGAAAGTCGTTCGCAAAGCCTTTGCAGACATGTTGCCCGACAGTGTAGCATGGCGACAGAAAGAGCAGTTCAGCGACGGCGTGGGCTATAGTTGGATTGATACACTGAAAGCCCTTACCGCCGAAGCCATCAGTGACGAGCAAATGGCGCACGCAGCCGAACGGTTTCCTATCAATACACCGCAAAACAAGGAAGAATATTACTATCGCAGCATCTTCCAGGAGCACTTTCCCAGTGAAAGCGCAGCCCGCAGCGTGCCAAGCGTGCCCAGTGTGGCATGTTCTACCGCCGAGGCCCTTGCATGGGACGCCGCCTTCAAGAACATGAACGAACCAAGCGGACGGGCCGTGAAGGGAGTGCACGAAGAAGCATACGATTCATAATATGGCAACGTGAATTCGATTCCGACAAATTCATGCATATCTTTAACGCTTCTCTTACAGCATTCATTAAATGAAGAGATGCTTTGCACCCCGAACTTTTGCGCAGCCTTGCCTCCGAAAAGAGGAAGGCTGCGCGGTGCTTTTGTCAACGTTTTCGAAATAGAGTGGAAAAAACAGCCCTTTCCATGCTGGGTATCAGAAAAAAATGGTGTAACTTTGTATAGCTATAAAAAAGAGAAGAAGAAAGATGGAAACAAAGAAAGCGCCTCAAATCCCTTACGGCATCTCGGACTTTGTGCGGATGCGGACTGAAAATTATTATTATGTGGACAAGACCATGTATTTGCCCCTGATTGAAGATACAGCCAGCTATATCTTTATGATACGTCCGCGCCGTTTCGGAAAAAGCCTTTTCCTAAGCATAATGAAAGCCTACTATGACATTTTGCAAAAAGACCGTTTCGAAAGTTATTCAACGGACTATGGATTGGTAAGAATTCCACCGACCAGCGCAACCGTTTCCAGGTGATTTATTTTGATTTCTCAAAGGCAGGGGTTTCATTGGAAAGACTGGAAAAATGTTTTGAGACTTATTGCAATGTTGTCCTCTACCTGTTCATAAAGGATTACGCTTCTTATTATTATGATAATTTTGAAGAAAAGTGCTGTATCTGGCTCAAGGAACCACGTTACATAAAGTCCTGATACAGTTCAAAGGATGGGAAGTGGTGAGAAGTGAAAAAGATACACATTAAAAACACAATTAACAGATAAAATAATGAAAACACCTTTTATTCCTAAATTGATTCTCCTTTTTATCCTATTTTTTCTTTATTCTGCTGGATATGCACAACAACGGGATTCAGTAACCATACGCGGACAAGTAACAGATTATAACGGACAACCCATTGACAGTTGTTCCATCTTTTGGCAGAGCCCCTCTTTTGATGACATTAAACAAGCCATCACTGACAAAAACGGATACTACACCACCCGTATTCCTAAAGGAAAGTATCAAAGTATGGGAGCTATCAATATGTCTACCTACCCACATACCGTAAAACCCGGACTAGCGGAAAAAGACCAACGTCTCGAATTTTGGGCATGGAATTTCATTGCCGATCGTGATACCACTCTCAACATTCGCTATCATCGTATGGAAGTCTATGGACTACGTATTTTCCACATCCCTGGAGGCATGCCCACCTATCAGATATATGTTCGCCCCATGAGTCTGACCCGTACCCTGCAATGGCAAAAAGAAGAAAAATCCTCACTTGTACATGCACAGGATCTTAGCAAGATTGAGCAAACAGGTTTAAGCAAACAAGCCAAAGGCGTTTTGCTGGCACCATCGGCTGACAAACTAAAAGCTATCGTTTGGATAGATGGAGAAGAAGTACCTGTTCTGATGAAACAAGAGATAAAAGAGTACTTCGATGCTACCGAATACGGCAATGCCTATCTGCTGACCGTGGATATGCCCAGACACCAGAAAAATATTCTCCCCTACCGAATATTTAAAGTAGAGTTAACTGATTTAGAGAATGGTGACCGTGGAGAAGGGCTTTATTATATGGAAAAAGAGAACTATATAAAATAAAAAGAAGCGGTATTCTACCGCTTCTTGAGCCGAAACCGGGACTCGAACCCGGGACCTATTCATTACGAATGAATTGCTCTACCAACTGAGCCATTTCGGCAACTGTTTTTTCTGCAATATCGGGTGCTTTTCTGAAAAAGCGTTGCAAATATATATCTTTCTTTCGAAATAAAGAAACTAAAAGCGGATAATTTTTCAGTTATCCGATTTTGTTATGTCAATTGATGCCGGATTTATTGGTAGGCTTCTTCATGTATCCCTTTCATGGCCCATCCGCTTGGTTCGTTTATGTTCTTGAAAGCGGTATCCCACGTAAGAGCTTCAACGGTAGAATTGTTTTCTTTTATGTAAAGATTATAACATCAAGGCGTAAAAACTATTTTACACTAATTGCTCTCCTCATCAAATACCCGTGATATACTGAAATTTACCCACTCCATACCCAAACAATTCAATATCCGTCAAAGTTTGATGGTCTTTACCTTACCCGGAATGATGGTCAGATGCACCGTTCCATCCTTTTCTATCTCCACCTTCTGATATCTGGCCTCCACCACCACTTTTCCATCCAGCGCCATCACCCCCCACTGGCAGGCATTCCCTTCAAAAGCACAATAACCGCCTACAGGAATACAGATATTCCGGTAACAAGGAGGCACTACGATACGATCTCCCCATTTCAGCCCCCACTTCATCCCCATCCGGAAAGGAAGGACATCTTTTATTTCCTCCAGCCTCTTCCGCCTTTTCTCTTCCTCATTCTGTTGCCGTTCCCGCTGTACGCTCTCCGCACGCCGCCCGGCTTCCTTCCTCAGACCTTCCACCACGGAGGCAAAATCCGCTTCGCCCGCCTTAGGAGCATTACAAGCTATATACCGCTTCCCCTTTCCTTTCTCCACATGATAATAGCTTCCTTCCCCGTCCATCACCACAATGCTCCGATCCGCCAAACAGCCACAACACCAGTACACCTCTTCATCATCCCCTTCCAGCACGCAGGCGAAGACATCAAATATAGTAGACCACACAGGATCAACTAGCCGGCAAGACTTCGGAACACGGTAATCCGGTATCTTCAAGTAGAAACCATAAAAACAAAGACTGTCTTTGTGCAAACCATGCATAGAGGTATACGCCTTCCGCGTGCGGCTATGGAAAGTCTCCCCCACCCGCAGCAACTCTATGCCGCCGTATGAAAAAACCACCGGCCTCTCCTGATAAGTTCTGTTTGTCTTCAAATCGGTATAACAGTCACTCCCATCCTCTTTGGTGACAGAAAGAAGTTCTCCCTTCAGGAATCTCAATCTCCGGCAACAGCCTGTCACCACCATGAGGACTCCGGACTTATCCACCACCCCTGTCCGGCCATCTTTAAAACGGACAGCAGCCCGGTTTGCACAAATATCAAATACTTCCCGGTATTGAGGAATCACTGTGGTTTTGTTCCCGCACCTCAAGCCCCACAAACCACTCTGCCGGTCATGACAGGCTTTCAAAACAGTCCATTGTTCCTCACCGGCCGGACCACCTCCTCCCAAACAAATCAAATCCCCGTTCCGAATAGCATCCAGCAGACAGTTGTGTGTCATCACAATTTCCAGTCCTTCATTCCGTTTGCTATCTTCCGATAGCGAACAAGACACAGACAGCCCGTTGTTCTCCATCCGTGTCCGGGGCTGAGCATTTCCCGCCATCCGTCCTTCGAACATCGCCTCCCAGTCACGGTCACGGACAGGCAGACCGAATATCCGGTGCAATCCCACATTATCTATCAGCACACATGATTCCTTATTATCCGACTTCCGCAGCCCCCGTCCCACCTGTTGCAGGTATTTCGCCAACGAAAGCGTGGGACGTGCCAGCTGCACGAACTCCACATCGGGACAGTCAAACCCTTCAGAAAAAATATCCACATTGACCAACACGCTGATCTTTCCCCGCCTGAAATCCTCTACCAGTCTTCCACGTTCCAAAGCGGGAGTCTTGCTGTCAATAGCAACAGACTCCACACCATGTAAGCTGTAATAGGCTGCAATCTGTCGGGCGTGTGCAATACTTACGGCATAGACAATTCCTTTCTTCCCGGCAGCATATCTTCGGACACTCTCGTACAATTGTCTAATGCCGGTTTCCCGATTTAACACCGCATTCATTTCCTTTACCTGATAATCCCCGTCCGCACCCCGTTTCTTCAACGAGTCAATCAGTCGCTGTTCGCTGCTGTTCGCACGGATGGACACATAGTCAAATGACGACAACCAGCCCTTTCCGATGAATTCCGCAATACTCCATGAGGTAATCAGGGTATCAAACAAATCCGTGAATCCTTTGCGGTTCAGCCGGCAGGGGGTAGCGGTCATACCCAATTTCCTCGCCTCCGGATAACTCTTCCAAAGCTCCCGATAAGTTTCTGCCAGGGCATGATGTGCCTCGTCAATAACAATCAAATCCGGCTGTCCGTTCACAATCTTCCGGTTTCGTGACAACCACTGGATGGACATCACCCTCACACTTCCGTCCTCCCTCCCCATTCCATAACGGGAAACCGTCTCCTCTATCTGCTCCACCAGTTCCCGACGATGCGCCACAATCCATACCCGGGTATCGGAACCACACAAGAACTCCCTCACTATGGCAGCCAGCAGGTGTGTCTTTCCCGTGCCTGTAGGCATCTGTACCATCACACTCCGGTGAAGCTCCCACTCTTCAAAGAGCCTGAGCTTCATCTCATGCTGGTAGTCACGAAGACAATCGTTCTTGCAATACATTATACGGATGCCGGTCGCTACCGACAAAAACAAGGAAGGCCGCATACGTTATCGCATACAGCCTATAGTAAATTATAAATATTTTATCTTTACAAAGAGCTTATAATATCGTCTATTTTTCTATGATCCAATCACTCAAAGTATGGTTTTCCGAGTCAAAGTTTAAACCTATCTTCATCACGAGAAGCTTGCAGAGAACAAAGCGTTCGGCCCACATACATTCCCCAAAAGTAATTGCATACCATGTTCCACTTCACACGGGAGATGGCTTTTTACGTTTTTTTTAGATGCTAACAACAAACTACAGAATAACTATTAGCCCTTGAATACGATTAGCTTTTCCATATCTTGAATAAATTGAAATGTCTTGTCAATATAAGGTACGACCTCATCCTCTGTTGCATCATACAAATCATCATAATCGCCAGATTGCCGTAATTCAAATAAACGGGACAGCAAACGACCATAACTTTTATCTAAAAGACCTTTTACTACAAACTGAGTACCTATCAAGTGAATCGTACCACTGTGAAAACAAGATGCAAGACCCTTATCCAACAATAATGCAGAAGCCATATGAAATGCCGAATAATAAAAGCGGTTACCTACCAAGTTCCAAAAGCCCAATTTCGCAACTTCTTTTGCCTCGTTCAAATTACCGTAAGACTTTTGTATCCGATAATTTATAATCGCTTTTTTCTCATCAACACTCAGCATAGTACAATCCCGTCTTGTTCCACATTTTTATAAAAGAGAGAAAAATTTCGTTTCAGCCAATCTTTTAAAGTATACATTATAGGATGAATCTCCACATCAATTTTCCAACCCAATTCAAATAAAGGATAAACATACTTATCGTGATCTGCTTCTTCTAATTTTTCTTTATCAAGAAGAATCAATATATCCCAATCCGAATCCTCGCGGGCATCGTTACGAGCCTGAGAACCAAAAAGTACCACTCTTGCACCTGTAGGCATAACCTGCGCTATGACTTCCTTAATTGCATATAATATTTCTTCTTTTTGCTTCATCATCACAAATAGCTTTTTGTAAATATAACAAAAATTTACCATTTATGCATAAGAAACAAAATCCAAACGGGAATTCCTAATAGAATAATTTATTTTATCATTTCAGATGAATCTTGAAATAAATGCCGCCGGAGAAGTATTTGCAACGGTTCAATTCTATTACAGCGTTGATGTAGTCTTTCCAAAAGCTGTATTCCATACCTACATTCATTTGATATTTCGGTCCATTGGGATTGAATGTCAAGTCCTCTTTCACATCTGTATAACCAGGAACAACCTCAGCCATTAAATTGACACCATTAACAGCTTTTCTTATCCATGAATCATCCTCTTTCAAATGGAAACAAAAGTTCACGCCCATAGCAGGATTATTCAGTTTATTGTCGAAACGGTTGCTGTATATCCACGATATGTGCGTACCTAACGTACCTATATTATCAAAATTGACATGTTTGGTTATTGCCAGATAATAACGATTCCAAAAGCCATTACCATAGTCTTGATTCTGCTGATTGGATAAGGAACCACCATTCGCCGAATCACCTATCGCATCATTGGCACCTATCACCACTTGAGGTGTCCATGGTTTCCACCAACCTTCCTTCCACACCCGCAAGCGAAAATGAAAAGAACGGTCCTGGTTGGTGAACTTGCCATACGTAGATGGCACCCAATAGCCGGAGTTATTGCCATAATCCGTAGGAACTGCCTTATGACCAGTACACAGATATCCGGCTTCCAGCCAAGGAAAAATAGTTATATTGATATAATAGTTCCATGTATCATACCACCAACGGGGTACTGTAGCATGATGATTCAGCCAGTTACCACCTGCCATAAAAGTCTTGTCACGCTGCATGTCGGCAGTAGGAAGATTCATCAATCCCGTCGTGCCATAATTTATTTGAGCCGTTACTGTTTGTACTATAAACAGAAACAGACTGATAAAACAATGTTTTCTTATCCCCATGCACCTCATCCTTCAAATTTATTTTTTAAACGATACCGCTTCCATTTCTTCTTCTCCTCATGTCGTATCATCAGCTGCATCAACTTTACATCCATAAATAGAAAATAAGTGCCACCCACCATCAGCATCAGCCACCAACCATATTCTTGCCAAACAGGCATCTCGTTTACCATATAATATACTCCTGCCACCCCCAGCCAGAACAGCAGGGTAAGCGCCAGCATACGTTTCCATATCAGTTTTACTGCAAAATGATAAAGGCGGAAAGAAGGAACAATCATATTCAGAATTTCTTGCCGAAAGCAATATTAAGGAAAGTCTTTACCAGAATCTTAAAATCAAAAAACCAGGACCGATGTTCTAGATAGAACAAGTCATACCGAAGACGACGGAGCATTTTTTCCATTGTATCCGTGTAACCATTATAAAGCGTGGCGTAGGATGTAACTCCCGGACGAATCTGATAAAGAAAACGATAACGTGGATCACGTTCCATAATTTGGTCAATATAGAATTTCCGTTCAGGTCGGGGACCGATAAAAGCCATGTCCCCGACAAACACATTCCATAATTGGGGAAGCTCATCCAAATGATGCTCACGCAGAATTTTCCCTATCTTCGTCAATCGAGAATCTTCTCCACCTTTATAAAGAGCCGGACCAAACTTCTCCGCATCTAGTCGCATACTTCTAAACTTATAAATATAAAAAGGTTTCCCGAAACGGCCGATTCGTTCCTGCTTGAAAATAGCTGGCCCTCCATCTTCCCGTTTCACGGCAAGATAACAATACAAAAACAAAGGAGAAAAAACGATAAGCGCAACGAAAGCTATCAAGCAATCTCCCACTCGCTTGACATTACGTTGAAAAGCATTCATTCCATCAGGAATGAACACATCAGTCTGTTGTTCCATGTTGTTGATTTTTACAAATAAAGGTATAAAAAACAGCCCCACTTTTGAGATTGACAATGAGGACACATATTATAGTCTTAAATTAGCAAGTTAACATTTTTCAAAGAAGTTCAATCAATAGGCTAGTTCTATTTTTTTACCACTTGTTTTAAGCAATCCACAAAATTATCTCCATGTTCTTCCAACCCGAATAAAATATAAAATTCATTATTCTAATAGAATTTTATATTTTTAAGTTTATTATAAGATAAACCGACATCCAGTTTTATTTAAAAGGTCTAAAAAACAAGCCTTAATGAAAATCAGCATTTCTGTTCCAATATGCAATTTTTGGAAATGTACATCTATCCCCAAGCGTTCAATCATCACAGTAGGATATAAACTATAATGTTTTTCATGTGAAATATTTTTTCTATTTTCTTCTTACGGACATTTAGCATCTTCTTTATACCGTCAAGCCCCACCTACATTATCCATTAAATAAATAGAAAAAACACATTTATCAGCCCAAAATCCCATTGACATTAAATTTTTGCCTTAGACAAAATCTTTTTTGCCCCAGCAATCTGCTTGCTGAAGTCTATAAAACCGCACTTCTGTTCGCTAACTTTTATTTTTTCAAAAAGGTTTCCATCTCTCCTTATAGGACCGGAACACTACTAATAGCTAATGCCATAACATCTTTATTTTGTATACAAAAAACTATTCTTTAATCAATGTTTTCACTTCCAATCCTGCCATTCCTAAAAATTATATATTTCAAGATAGCCTTCAACCATCTTGTCCACAGTCAGTTCCCGCATAAAACGGTATCGAGCATTTTCTGCAAACAAACAATAGGTTTCTTCATTTTCCAATATACAAGAAATCTTTTCCGCAAAAGCCTGCGGAGTATTTTCCACCACATATCCATTCTTTCCATTAACAACTATCTCGCTAATTCCTCCCACATTTGAGGCCACGACAGGTTTACCGACACTCATTGCTTCTAAAATCACCATCGGAAGACCTTCATAATTACTAGGTAAAATAAATATATCAGCTATCAAGTTATACTTTCCCGCATTAGGGATATTTCCTAAAAAATAGACATTATCCGGATGAGTATTCACTTCTTGTTGATTACCAATCCATACAAAAGCATAATGGGGTAGCAATTCGGCAACAGCTATAAAAAGATCACTATTTTTTTGAGGAGACAAACGCGCTATACAAAGCACAATCTTAGCATATTTCTCAGGTAATTGAAAAGACAACTCTTCCCCCGTTTCAATCGGACAGATACCATTATATACACAATGAATATGGTGGGTAATCTTTTCCGCCTTCAAATTCTTGGCATCATAATGACTTACACCTACAATAGACTTACATGAATATTGTATCAAACGTTCTATAGGCAAGAACTTTCTATGTGCCAAACGAATTGAATCAAATCCATGCACTGTGTATATTGTTTTCTTTGCAGGAAAAGCAATACGCCCCAACATACCGACTTTGGAAGAATGAAGGTGGATTATATCAGGCTTATATTTCCAATACAGCTTCCAAAAATCAATAATAGTAAGCATATCATACACTGGAGAGATTGCTCGTTTCAAGTATTTGCAATGTTCTTGTTTCACATCGGAATGAAGCATTTGCCACATTTTTCCATCGCCTTCACCTGCAACTACTATCACTTCATGATTTTCAGAGAGTTTGTTTGACAAATTTACAACTACGGTCTGAGCGCCACCTAACTCAGAAAGAGTAATTATTTGGAGGATTCGCATTTTATATTTAATTATTTTATCATATATCGTAAAATCAAATAACCAGCTTCTATCATAATAAAATTCAGGTTCTAAAACTGCCAGTGTGATATAAATTCATAAGGTATACACCTTTAATTAAATTTCAAGAGCCAATGCATATATTAGCATTGTGTAAATATAAATAATGACCATCAACTATTTTCCTTAGATAAATCTAATTTTTCAAACCTTAAAGAACAAAACGGTCCTAGTGAAACCCACTTACTCAATAATTTAAAATTTTAGTGTCCAACTAAAATTGGGTTCAATAAGTGAATAGGGAAATATAATCAGGTCATTTTTTGTTTATAAATCTAGATATATTACCGAAGCAATTGCAAATCATGTAACAGGATTATGCTGGTAGTAATCACCTCTACTGTGATTACTTCAAGACTAACAAACCACTTCTTCTCCTTATTATTTCCAACCTTATTAAGTATAGAGAATATAATGTCATGTACATCAGCTACCTACGATTCAACTACTACTCCGCAAAAGTGCAGAAGCATTCGCAAATTGTTAATACAAAAAGTACCTTTATAACAATTTTAATTTAGAAATAAGTAATCTAGAAAACAGGTGTGTACCTTTATCATTCAGATGTATGTCATCCTTGAAAAATTCGGGCTTCATCAGCAGCTCACAATTTGAATATTCCAATATCTTTACGCCATATAGTAAGCTATATCTTGGATTTCATCAATTCTATCTATATGCCCTTTTTGATAGATAGGCGAATACATCAATATTATATACCCTCAAGTCTTTCACAACATTTTAATAAAGTATTTTCTTTTACCTGTTTCTATATCAACTTCAAACGAATCCGAAATATCTTTCAGTTCCATCCAAAGGAAAGCTTTCCATACACCACCTCATAATCGTTATCTTCAACTGAAAGCCGAAAATTGCATTTTAAGATTTTATACCTATTTCGAATCATATCGATAAGAAGTGATAGCATCTTTATCTTCTCTTGACAACTATTCAAGGTAAAGAAAGTCTATGTCTAGATATTCACCATAGTATAAGGCTAATCTATCCAATGCCGTTTCAAGTGTAAATGTGGACACACTTAAATGGATTGAATAGAAGTCGTTTGTATCATAGATTATTAACTTAGGGATATGTCCCAAAGCAAGATATGAAGATAGTATAACATAATGGTAATAGATACACATACCATCACTGCTTGAATCTAAGCATGTCATACCCAATGAATCCTTGAATACGATGGAATATAGTAATGTACAGCTCTCAATGAAGTTCAATATTGGCACATCCTCTTTCGACTCTGTCAAGCTATAAATTTGACAGTGAAAAATGCCATACTTCGATTGGTGATAGAAATAGGACATACATCCACTCAAAACTAAATCTCCACAAACAAAGAGCGTTATTGCTATCGCCACAGCACTCCAAATTTTAGTAGAAGCTTTCATAATTAGGACAGGGAATAGATGAACTGACCACCACTAAGCACTCCAATCAAAATAATGGAAAGTTCCCAACAGACTACAGAACAATAGCGCACTGCTGCATACTGACTATTCAGTAAGTAATATTTCTCAGGAAAATACTCGTTTTGAAATCCTTGACAAACAAAACGATGCTCCAATCAAGAAGAAGATGGTTATTTGATGAATGTACACTCCTCCGCTACGAAAATAGCCTTTAGTAATCTCCACCATATCATTCCATTGATTCGCTCTAAATATCATCCAAACATAGCTACATAATGCAAAGGTGATTAAAATATTTACAGCTCAATAACCAATAGTATCCTTTGGCATCTTGAGTTGGACAAACATTGCCTCTTACCCATTCTTTGTAAACTTTCCAATCACTTGAAACAACCCATGTAGTCCTCCCCAAATGACAAAATTATAAGCCGCTCCATGCCATAAACCAGAAATGAAGAACGTCTCCATGATATTCCTGTAATCTCTCCAACGTTTCACTCTGTTTCTACCAAGTGGTATAGAAAAATAATCTCTGGAACATGAAGAAAGAGAAATATACCATCTCCACCCAAAGTCAGTTACACTCACTGCAAAGTAAGGTTTCTCAATATGGATTTGTAGTTGAAATCCCATCATTCTCACTACCCCTATAGTAATGAAAGAGTATCCCACAAAATCTCAATATATTTGAATGGAGTAAAGCAATGTGACCAATATGCATGACATACTAGAATAAGCAGCATAACTATCAAAAAACGTACCCACATATATCCCTACACGATCACCTACCACCAGTTTCATAAAAAATCTCCAGAGAGCAATCTTAAAACCGGAAACGAACAAGTCATAGTTAGCTCGATGTACTTCCCTGAACTGCGGCATGAGTTGAAACGCCCATCCTATAGAACCGGTACTAATCAAAGGAAAAAGCCCCCAAAAAGTGCCACATCCACTATATAACCTATCGCCTAAAAGGTAAAGAACAAAATACCTACTAGCTGTATCAACTCCACGAACTTAATATCAAGCAACAACCCAGTCCACCCTACTGTAGCCTGTGTCGTATACAAAAGGAAATTCAAATATTTCCAGCAAAACAGGAGTGCAAGTAGCAGTATAAAAAAACACTGATTATAAACCATTTACCACTTACAGTACTAATAGAATTACATCCGAACTATATGGCAGAGAAATTAATAACAGCGATATCAAACAATAGCAACAAAAGACACTTTAGCTTCCAACCGGCATAAAAATAGTAAGAGCTCAGTAAAAGAAATAATTTCTGATATTTCTTGGATGGAATAGCGTAATAAACCGTTAACACAGCAATGAAGAAGAGGATGAAGTTTTGTAAATAAAAAAATTAAATTTTACCACTGTATATGTCTTCCCATTGACTGCATATAATATTAATATCAAATCGTTTAACATGATTTCGATTTGATATTCCCAATTGCATTCTATCTGAGAGATTCATATTGTAAATAGACTCCATTTTTTCACTTAAAAGAAATGAATTTTCAGCAGAAACTATATAATTATTATCGCTAACAGCTTCACGACCACATTCAGTTGTTATTATTGGAAGTTCTGTGGCCATAGCTTCTATAAGAACCATTGGAAATCCCTCCCAAAGAGATGATAAAACGAAACAATCGGCTGCATTATAATAATCAACTATATTATTTTGTATACCGGTGAAAATACAATCAGACTTTAAAGAGAAACTACTTACTATTTTTTTAAGTTTCTCTTCTTCAGGTCCTTTACCTACAATAAGAAGTTTAACATGTAAACCTTTATTCTTTAGTTGAAAAAAAGCTTTAACCAAAGTTTCCTGATTCTTAGCTTTAGTCAAACGTCCTACATTTATAAATAAAAAGTCTTCTTCAAGAATTCCATATTCCTTTCGTATAACTTTTCGCACATTGTCATCTTTAATAAATTTAGATAAATCAACGCCATTATATATAGTCTTAGACTTTTCCTTATTGAATGATTTTTTATCTATAAAGTAATTCGTAGCTTCTTCTGAAACATTAGTATTCATGTCTGATAAACAATCAGTCAGTCTGTATAGCTTCATACGAATGGCCCCTTCAATGTTTCTATTATGTTCTGTGCATATTAAAAACGGCATTCGGGTAAACAAGCGCAAAATACGGCAAAATAAATTAGCATGAAACATCTGTGCATGCACTACATTTGGAGAAAACATATTTACATATATACGAGCTTGTTTCAACGCCCTTAAGAACCCTATAGGGGATTTCTTCATATGTAAGCCTATGATTTCCATTTGTAATTTGATGCGATGTTGTTGAAGATTATCACCTGTCAAATATAAAACTGCCACTTCATGTCCCCGTTCAAGCATTTTTTGGGCAACATCTATTGTGATAGCCTCGGCTCCCCCCATGCCAAGCCCTGTTATAACATAAAGAATTTTCATATCTGCATAAATTTATAGGGAATAACACCATTCATGTCATTTTGTGATATCAATATAAAGTATATAATCATAAGAATGGCAGAACAGCATATGAAAAATAGTCTCGTCACAGGTTGTTTCTTGGTAGAAATGACACATGGAAGATAAACAGAGAAACTAAGGAAAAAGTATTGTGTGACACGCGCAAATTCTGCTACCGTTAGAGAAAAAGACTGGATAACTAACGCAAGTATCATCATGTGATAAAACAGCTTTATTTTTGGATTGTTCCTTTCTTGCACAGTCAATAAACTACCGGCAAGCACAAATGTTAAAATGAAAAAGAAGAAAGTCAACCCTCCATTTTCACCGTTTATAATATACTTTTCAAACTTGGATAAGTTAAGCAGTGCAAGGGCACGACTAAATAGGAAATTGCCCAAAAAAATATATATAGCAACCGAGCCAATAACAGTCATCAGAAGATACTTTTTGGATATCTTTATCGGATAGACAAAATAAATTAGTGAGAAGCAAATGGCAGTTTGATGTACAGTCGTAGCCAACAGTACGATTATTATGAATTTCCCAAATGACCTATCAATCACATATTGAAGAGAAAAAAGCAAGATTGCAATAGCTGTATATTGTCTTAATAAGTTCATGCCTGAAAAATAGTAACAACTAAGTATGAAAATAGCGAGGCTTAAAAAAGGCAACGTAGAATAGCGAGAGAATAATCGATAGAATGAATAAATATAAAAGGCCGAACTGGTTACCAATAGCATTCTTTCTGAACCAAAAATCACTACTATATAGTTTATGATAATCCAGCCAAACTCATATCCTGGGAAGGAAAGACTATCACTCAAAAAATCACTAAAATTGCTATAACCAATAGTATTTACGATATCTAGATATTTAGGTAAATCAGTACCTACAGATTCATCTCTTATAGCCATTACAAGGAAAAGTAAAAAGGCTGCTATTTGAAAAAATAAATCCTTATAAATTCCCTTTTTAGCTAATGAACTACATATCGCTGCTAAAAGAATGAATGCCAATACTGAATAATACACTAGCATAAGAAAAACATTTTTTATAGGTATTGGAAATCATTTTGGCAAAACGGAAACCAAACCAGCGACTGATAAATCGGAAAGTTCTTTCTTGAAACGAAAACCAAGAGCCATTAAAGTGATGAATTGAAAATGTATTTTTAGTTAGATTGGTGAGTTTACCGCTACCGCTATCTTTAGGACTGAAATAATCTATAGGCAAAATTTGAGGATTAATATGATCAGCTTTAATTTCGGTATAAGAATTGATGTATTCAGCGCCTTTCAATTGTGCTTTTAGAATCTTAGGAAGGGGGAATGTGTCATAGGTATTATCCTTCTTAATAAAATGACGACCTTCATAATAGCTTAAACACTTTTGCACATACGGATTGTTAGGTTCTGATCCAAAAGTAGCAGCCTCAATATCACCTATTTCATTTTCTAATGCAAAAATATATGGTGAGTCAAGCAAAGGAGCAAAGTTTTTTAGAACTTCCACATCAGAATCTAAATAAAACCCACCAAATTTATTCACAGCATAAAGGCGTATATAATCAGCCGCGAAAGCATATTTTTTTGTGCTATATGCTTCGTTAACCCAATCAGAGTTTAAATCCTTCAGACAGTTTTTATCCCAAAGAATAAACTCCCAATCAGGCATCTTCTTTTTCCACGATTGAATACATTTTTTTACCAACTCTGGAAATTCAGAATCCCCCAACCAACAGTAATGTATAATTTTAGGTATCATGACAGCTATCTAGATAATATTCTACAATATCAAATTCAGACTCTTTCAAAAGCATCAATCAAAGATGCTGTAGTATGATTAATTACTCTACAATTTTGTTTTTTTGCAAAATGATTTACGTCCATAAAACCCTGAAATGTTTTATAATATCTGAAGAGAATTTGACACACTTTCATTGGACTTCCATCTTCATTTAATATCAATTCCATATTCGATTGACTCTTGTCATAAAAAAGTTCATGGATATACCCCGCTTGGTTCTTCTCGTTTACTTTTAATGAATTAGGTTCACTGTTTTCAACGCCATACAAATGAATAGTTTTATATCCAAGCAAAATCAATAACATAATTCCTGCTTGAATAACATTCCAAATATCTATATTCGCTAACCCCTTTCTATATAAATAATCACGCAAAGCTGGTATCACATACTTTCCTTCGTATGGGATATCATTATAAAAATGTACCTCAATTAGGGGATTGGTGAACATTTTAGCGATGTTAGATCCCTTGATACTTCGATATGGAATATAAAGTGACATTTTCCATTTTGTTGTTTCATTTATGTGTTCTATCAAATCAGCAATCATTGTATTGAATGATAACTCACAACAGAAAGCACCGTCAGATAAAATATAGTAACGCGGCTTTAATCGCTGATAATACTTACTTAAGGCAAAGAAATTAACAACTGCATATACAGAATTAGTAGTTAATAAATTAATAATAGCATCATTTACTGATGGACCATTACCCAACAGCACTATATTTTGTCCTACTTTTTCATCTTTTATCATAGGATTCAATGTGCCTCGCAATGAAAAACGATAAATATAAACAAATAAAGCACTTATACTAGCGATAAATGCATATACTTCAAGTATTATTTTCTTCATTTAGACAGTAGTTTTTTTGTTAATGATAAAACCTTAAAACTTTAAATATATAACTTTTATATCCCCACATAAACAAACAAGTCAGTATAAAAAAAACAGGAATTTTAATCCATAAATTCATTTCTCCACCAAATACATATTGATAAACCGCCATTAAAAGCAGCAATAATAAGAAAGGTTTGATAAAGCGTATACTTTGTGGAACATAAGTTTTAAGAATATATTTATTTATTAAATATGCCACAGCATATAAAATAAAATAAGAAATGCAGAATGAGATTGCTACACCTAAAATATAAAAGCGGTCAATCAGCAGGTGATTCAACAAAATGTTACTGATACCACTAATTAAAATGGCTACAGCATTCCATATAGTACGTTTGGCAAAGCCAGTACTTCGTAAATATACATAAGACCATTGATAGAAAACATAGCCAATGATTAATATAGGCAGCAGATACATACCGCTCAAGAATTCAGGACGTGCCATGATTAATGCTATTTCATTGCCAAACATAGTCAATCCCATTGCGCTAATTAATGTAACTCGCCAGATTAAATCATAATCCTTATCTATACTTTTATAATCTTTGTTGGTCATATACTGAAGATAATATGGATTCCATGCACTATGACCAACCGAAATAAGAATCATCATTAATGCTCCAACATTTGACACAAAGCTATAAAGCCCCGCAGCATCAAAGCCACCATGTGTACTCATAAAGATTCGTCCAAATTGAGCCAATATAATCCCGCTTAACGTATAGGGAATATATGGCAAAGAATAGCTAAGCAAATATTTGACGTGTTCCCGATTAATTTTAGATTTAACGTAAAAAGGCCGAATTTGTCGTGTAAGATAAGTCGCTAACAATATCATTGCAGCAATTGTACCCCATATATAACCATAGTAACGCTCAGTTTCCATACATAACATAAATATCACCGATAGACAAAAAGCCAGATAGCTTTGCACAGAAGATACTATCGCAACCTTTTTGCTCCGCAATAAAGGCTGATATATCTGTATAAAGATTGAGTTAATGATACTATACGTAGCTACAGGAATCATACATAATGTCAAGACTTTGCTAAAAGACAATTCTTCTGCCAACCACGGATTCAACATCACCATAATGAGCGACATTAAAAGCCAAACGCCAGATGATATTTTTATGGATGTACTACAAAACTCTTTAAAATCCTGTTCGTTTTTGGCATCATAATAATAGCGCGATATAGCAACCTCTGTATTTAGAGTCAATAACACCTGTACAATTCCAACAGTAGACATAAAGACATTTATTATTCCATATTCATATACAGAAAGTAGCCTTGTATAGACAGGTATTGAAATAAACGCTAATGCCTTAGTTGCCATTATGGCAAATAAATAATTAGTAGAATGCTTTGCTAATGCTTTAAAATCAGACATGCGCAATATTACAATATATCTTTCAAGACCATTTTTATTTCATTAAAAAATTTAGCATGCCCTTTAGCATTAGCATGCATTCCATCGGTATAATCTAAATCAGTAGCATTTTCCAATGGGAATATCACTTCCACTTGTTTGGGAAATTTGTTCTTAATTTCATCAAAAACTTTATTATATTTTGCAACATTATCATTTAAAAGAGGACTTTTTCTTACGACATTTTGTCCGCATGGACTTATCTTTATATAAACAATCTTCTTTACGCCTATATTTATCAATTTTTCAGTAAAGGCTATATAGTTTTTACGAAATTCATTTACGGAGATATAAGCCCTTTTCGGATCGTTTCTTTCAAATATTTTTTTTATTATCAACCAAAACAAATTTAAACGCCCCAATCTTTTGGATACATAAATAAGACCACGCCAAAAATATTTCCTATCATTTATTAATCTTGGAGCGCAATCTGTAAGTCCACTGTGTGAAATAACTATATCAGGGTTATAGTGACGAATATAACTTTCATATAATTCGTATAAGCCATCACTTGTCATAGCTCTTTTGAAAAAAGAAATGCAATCAATCTCTTTGTATTCTTTTTGGAATTTATAAAAATATGTATCTTCATACTCACAACCTTCCCGAGGCAGCCCCATTGAAGCACCAACAAAAATAATTTTCATAATAAGAAATGCAATTAACAGTATCTGAAGTTATTTATCTAAAATTTTATCATATATCTTATCAATGTGAATCATTTGCTGTTCAATCGAACATAGACGCTCAATATTACCTTCTATAAACGACTTAGCTTCAAGATAGAATCCAGGTTTGAACTCTTTATCAAGCTGATCGTCAATCTCAACTTCGCTAATATCCACACTACCAGTATTTTGAATCTGCAGTTTCTCCATTGGACGTAAATAAAGACGGTGTTGTGAAGTTAGAATCTCTATCCCCCAACGACCAGGAGCATTCCAATTTGCCTGATAGGAAAAAAGAGCACCTGTGTTGGTGATACCTGCACCAGTAAAGACCGCAGGTTTATGCCAAGCTAATTTATCAAAAGTGAAGCAAGATAATTCTTTTGGTTCTCCACCTAAGAAAAATGCCAAATCAACTACGTGGGTGGAATTGACGAAGAACCAATTCTCAAACACTTCGCGAGGGTAATCTAATTTCTCTATAACATGTGCCCATTCTGTGAATTCGAAATTGAAAGAAGTTATACCACCATCCTCGGCAATGATTTTTTCAGCAGCCAACACACTGGAATAGAATCTACGATTATAAGCCAAAAATACATTAGCACCTTTTTCTTTTGTTAATATCACTACAGTTGGCAATTCAGTTGGCTGACAAAAACCTGGTTTTTCAACCAAAATGTCCTTTACACCATAATTCAATAGCGCAATGGTAATCTCAGCCAACTGACTTACATTGGTAGCTACAATAGCTTTTTGCGGAGTAGCAGGCGAAATGGCAAGATAGTTCTTTAGCCCTCCAGAAACGACCTCTTTAGCACCAGCCGCAATAAAATCGTCTGCATTCTTTCCGCTACGTCCCACTGCTATAAATTCATGTCCCAATTGATTCAATATCTTTGCATATTCCAATGCAATGGTTCCTGTTCCTATAATCCAAATCATATAATCACCTTTTATGTTATGTAATAGGGCATCTATCATGCATCTCGCCCGTTACTTTATTATAAACATCCAGTATACCTTTTAGGAATACTTTATGATAGTTTGACGACTCGAAATAAGTAGTTAGTTTGCAATTACCATTTAGCAGAATTTCATCAGCTACTGCACCAGTCAATTGGCTCTGATATTTTATATGAACGGGCTGTTTATTACCATCAACAGACATAAATCCTTCCGGCTCATTAATAATAATATGATGAGAGCCATTGATAATAGTCATCTGATGCTGAACAGTATCATCATCCACACAAGCCAGTCGTAAAGTACTTCCGTTAGGAGTTAATACATTAACGGTGCCGTTGAATTCTATGTATCCATTACGTTTGCTGTCCTTAACTTGAGGTATAATTCCATCAAAACAGGCGGTATAAGTCTTTTCTCCTGACAGCATCATAAATATGTCTATCATGTGTATGGAATTGCAACATAATCCCCAATTAGAATCAGTATACTCCATAACAAGAGGCTTTTGCTTATCTATCATTGAATCGATTTCTACATAAAAGTCGAATAGACGTCGCGGACAGTTTACCCATACGTTGACGTGATTGATCTGCAACAACTGTTCGGCTTCATCATAATCAGTCAGTCCTGTAAACAAGAATTTTTCTAAAATGATATTGGTCACTTTCACTTTTGCAAGTAAACTTTTTAAAATCGTTAATCGTGGTTTCGAACTGGTAGCTATGACTACTAGATCTAACTCAGTAGGTAATTGTTCGATAAGTTGTAAGTAATAAATAGTTTGATTACTATTCACTTCACCTTCTTCATAACGTTGTTGCGCTATCTGAAGTGAATTTGAATTATTATCAACCACCCAAATATCAGATTTCAGCTTGGACAATTTGAGTCCTTGTAAATGACGACTACCCAATTGCCCGGCACCAATAACTGCAATTTTATACATTGTATGTTGTTTTTTTAATTTATTTCAAATGTTTCACCATCTCTCTTGCTCTCGCCAATTCATCATGCTGACCAATATCCAGCCAATATCCACTAATAGGATAGCGAATCACCTTGTATCCCTGTTCTATGAGTTTATCCATGAAGTCAGTGGCATTAAAGAAGATATCATCAGGAATAAGGCCAAGCAATTTGCGTTTGATAAGGTATATACCGGCGTTTGCATAATAACTGATGGTAGGTTTCTCGGTAACGCCCTTTATTTCTCGTCCTTCGAGATTGAACACACCGTATGGCACCTTCACTACGTAGGGCACAGCTGCCACACTCATGTCGGCATCATGCTGACAGAAATGAAGGAAAAAGTCCTCAAAATCAATATTCGTAAAGAGATCTGAGTTCATTACCAGCACCGTATCATTGTAAAAAGTTTCCACGAACTTGATACTGCCAATGGTACCTAGATATTTCGGTTCACGCACAGTAACTATCTTCACCCCATCGCGTTCCTCCCGGAAATGTTCCTCAATCTGGTCGCCAAGATAGTTAACCGTTACAGATATATGATTCAAACCGTATGAAAGCAAACGATCAATATTATAATCAATGATGCACTTGTCACCTACCTTAATTAGGGGCTTAGGAGTTTTCTCCGTTAACGGACGAAGGCGTTCCCCCTTACCACCGGCCATTAATACAGCATCAATTGGCAATTTAGTTACATAATGTTCCAAATTGATGATTTCGCAAATATGATTTTCTTCATCAAGTATGGGTACCAAACGCATCCTTAAATCACGTTGGTGGTGAATATCCTCCACTCTATCGTTCACTCCGCGACGTAAAAAGTTAAAATTACGATGCATGACCTCACTAATAGGAGCATCCACATCTATACCTTTAATCAAGGCACGACGCACATCACCATCGGTAAGGGTACCTTGCATCCTTTTGTTCTCATCTACCACAAAGAGCACCAGCGGTTCATTGTGAATCTCATTGATGCAGCGAATGGCATCAATAATAGGAAAGGATTGAGGGATAATATGAGAGTAATTCATAATTATCTAAATATCTTTTCGTTGTTTTATTATCAGATTGGGTGATTGACCGAACACTAATGAGTTATCTGGTATATCAGTATTCTTAACTAATGCACCGGCACCAATCCATACGTTATTTCCAATGTGGCTTTCACCCAACACTGTGGAATTTGCAAAGAGACGGACATGATGACCTATCACAGGATAAGTGTTGTGGTCACCTCCTACGGTACAACCTTGATAAAAAAAGAAGTATTCGCCAAAGGTGGCACGCCCCATAATGGAACCCATTGGATGCTCACAGCCCCATACAGCTGGGAGCTCGATTTGATGGTAGAGATCAACACCATTCATCATCTTATTAAGATAGTACAGTTTGTCGGCTAGTAATCTACCCTCGGTTTGCATAGCTATAATGCGAGCATAATAGTATAGAAAAATGGTATATTGACAGGAGTGAAAAGGATTAAAGTAAGTTTTTTTTACCCCCCCACATCGGTCATGCAAGAGTAATACTTATTATCAGTATGTAGGAAACAATATTCCAACTTTTCCATTACCTTTGAAAAAGAATGTTCCAGAATCGTCTTCTCCGCATCGACAAGCGTAAAGTTACTGTTCAATTGCTTCTCTAGTAACAATACTATTTTTTCTACTGGAATAGATGTAATCATATAGTCTATGAGTTAAATAGCAGTCCATCCACCATCGGCTGCAATAATCTGACCAGTAATATATTTAGCACCATCAGATACTAAAAAAAGACAAAGCGGAGCAATGTCATCAGGATTTCCCATCCGTTTCATTGGACAGCGATGATTGTAATTCTTAAGAAACTCCTTACGTTGGTGATCAAAAATTCCACCAGGACATACACAGTTGGCACGCACATTGTACTTGCCAAGATAGGAGGCCTGATAGCGAGTCATATTGATAATACCACCTTTGACAGCACAGTAGTCGATTGGTGAAGTGCCGTTGTAATCCTCATAAAGGGTAAAGTCATTTCCTACGATGCCATAGATAGATCCAAAGTTTACAATGGAACCAAAATTTTGTTTTATCATTACCTTGGCGACTTGCTGGTCAATATAGAACATAGAATTCATCTGAAGCTCCACATTGCGCTTGAAGTGTTCGAAAGGTTCGTCTTCATAAAAATAGTCACCCCAATCCTTTGTATGAGGATAAGCAGCATTGATCACCCCATCAATGCGACCATAATTATCAAGTGTAAATCTCACCAACTGATCAATAGAATCATTATCACTCAAGTCAAGTCTAAATTCGTTTTTATCAGCATATGTGTTGAATGCTATATCTGCACTAACCACGCAGGCTTCATACTCTTTGAGTTCTTTTACTATCTCGCGTCCTATCAAACCGTTACCTCCGGTAACGATGATAACTTTACTCTTAACATCTTTCATTTTTTAAACAAATATTTAATACTTGATATGCTTCCTCGCTAGAGTTAAAACTCATCGTTTGTTTCTTTTTGAGGAGACTAAGGAAATAAGCCATTTGGGCTACATAGGTTTCACTGCCTTGTTGCTCGGATTGGAACACAACCTTGCCTTTGTGATCCGTCACTTGATTTTTGAGCATATCCAATGTCCACGTACAATCATCAAATATTATTTCCATGGTACGTTTTGCATCACAACGGTAATAATTGAGCACGATATTAACACAAAAAGTAGGATACTCCAAGTTATAATTTGCATAATCATAAGCCCGAATACCTAATGAAGAAACATTGCGCCAAATAGCATAACTGTTTGATGGTTGACCAAAAATCCAATATACATAATCGATGTCGTGAATCAAGTCGATATGCACACCGCCCCCTAATTCAGGAATAGCACTGTAACACGTACGATAATCGATACCGGGTCTCCAAGCAGGAAGATAAGATCCGCAGTAAACATTGACTTCGTTAATTTTGAGTTGATCATAGCGTGCATCAACATAGTCATGCACAAAACGGAGTGCATCGAGAAAGCGCATGTCACAAGCTACATAGGTAAGTATACGATGTTGCTTAATATAAGCCACAATATCATCATGCTTACAGTCTGCAAACAGCGGTTTTTCAATAAAGAGGGGCACTTGAAAGTGCATCAAACGACGAATGGTTGCGGCATGCTCTGAGGTAGGATTAGAAATAATGATGAAATCTAAATGAAACTGAGACAATTCATCATAACTATAAATATCCACCACACCAGGATACGGTTCCGATTGACGTGAAGAACGGAGTGCATACAACGTTGCTTCTACGCCTAAATGCTTCAAAGCAGCTATATGTTTCTTGGCTATTGAACCAATGCCTACAAAGAGAATGTTCATAAACTCAATTTCAGTTTATTATTCTCCATCAGATAAGAGAGTATCTCAAAATCGAGAGGTTCATCAAGGTCAAAGCAAGCATGCTTCATCACATAAACCAATGAATGGTCCGTATTCACATCATTGAACCCACGAGTAAAAAAGTCGCGTTTATAGAAATAGAACGAGGCATTCATATCATAAACCTGCGGAGCTGATTGACGCGTGAATACTGATCCTGTAGTAGGACGTTTTACCAAATCATAATAACCGTTCTCTTTTTTTTCTACTTGATTAAAATAGGGGCTACGAACAGGGGGACTTACAGAGAACAACGTGATAGCTTCAGGGTCAGCGACTATCATCTGATAAGCTTCAGTCAAGTCGTCGATAGTACGAAGTGGAGAAGTACAGTCCATGTCTAGCACGTAGTCATAGGTACATTGTTTTTTTTGTTCGTAGAATTTCACCACATCGAAAATGGCATCTACCTTACCTGCGGTATCATTGGCCAAATAGCTGGGACGATGGTAATCAGAATCCAATCCACATTGACGAGCCACTTCAATAATTTCTTCGGAATCTGTAGAAAGAGCTATCTCGGTATCGGGATAGAGCTGTTGGAATTTCTTAGCCGAGTCAATGGAATAACCAATAAGGGGTTTACCATTAATAGGTTTTATATTTTTACCTGGAATCCCTTTGGAACCACCACGGGCACAAATTGTAATGAGTACTTTCATATTATAAGTCTGTAAAATAGCTTTAAATCACGATAGGTTCATCAGTATCATAATTGCATGTGGAAGTTCTTCCGTTTACCAAATCCCATAAAGAAGCTTTCAAACCAACGGCACTGCGTTTCACAGTCATATTATCCACCGAGAGCACCTCACCTTTCTTTATTGGTGTAGCCGCCACAATACGTTTGAGCACCACTTCTGAAATTTGTTTCTCACTCTCATTAGGCTGTTTGATGCCATTACCTAAAGCTCGCTCAATGTTACGAATAGCCATCACCATTTGTTTGAGTTCCTCGGGATTGAGGGAGGCTTTGTGGTCAGGACCGTCCATTTCCTTATCAAGCGTGAAATGTTTCTCTATGATTTCAGCTCCCATTGCTACAGCTGCAACAGGCACTTCCACACCCATTGTATGGTCTGAATAACCTACGGAACAATGAAATGCATCCTTAAGAGTTTGTATAGCCCGAAGGTTTACTTCATGCATGGGACATGGATAGTTAGTAGTACAATGAAGTAAAGAAACACTTTTAGCTCCTGCTTCTATCAAGGTGCGATATGCTATCTCTACATCACCGAGATACGACATTCCTGTAGAAAGGACAACATCAATATGTCTGCTACCAACAAGACGAAGAAAAGGAATATTGGTAACATCTCCCGATCCCAGCTTGATAAAAGGCAAATTAAAATTACAAAGAAAGTCTAGACTATCTATTTCATCAGGAGTAGAAAGGAACTGGATACCTATCTCATCACAATGATTTTTCACTACTTCAAAATTATCATAGCTCAATTCAAGTTCTTTCAACATCTTAAACTGTGATTTGGTCTTATCGGATATATTATTCTCCTGATAAACAGCCAATTCAGCATTCCGAGTAACAATCTTCTCTGTTTTCCATGTCTGAAATTTCACGGCATCAGCTCCCGCATCTTTGGCAGCATTACAGAGCTGAAGAGCCAAATCCAACCGACCATTGTGATTCACTCCGGCTTCGGCTATTATGTAAACGTGATTAATCATGATAATCTCTTAAAAGGTCAACTTCCTTAGTTATGACTACATCATCATACATCAACATGAGCACACCTTCATCATAATCACCAATACGAACTTCATTGGTAACACCATTAATGTTATTGATGATCAGTTTAAAGAAATCAACTCCAGCACCATACGCATGCAAATAGGCTCCGCCAAAACGAGGATTTATTTCAGACAGATAGTACTCTCCATCTCTAAAAAAGAAATCCATATCGATTGCTCCAGCAAAGTCGAAAAGATGCATAAAAGACTGCACGAAGTCAAACAAACGCTGGTCTTTGAATGAAATAGTTTTACTGGCCCCACCGATACGAGTTTCAATTTTCTTTTTTGAAAAAATAGAAACCACTTCCTTTGAATAATAATCAATATAAGCATCTGCATCGCAATCACCTTGCATAAACTCCTGAATGATATAATCGAAAGCATTCTCAGCATAATAGTTTTCCAAATCCTGCATGGTATTGACCTTATGCGCTCCAACACTACCACTACCTGTACGTGGTTTGATGAAAACAGGAAATTGAATTTCACCTTTGAAGTATGCAGCTTTGAAATCATCTAATTCATGGAAAGTAAGCGGTGTATTAACACCATGATTTTTTAAATACAGGTACATACTGTACTTATCAAAGCACAAATCAGCAGTTTGCTTAGAAGGACAAAGAGGAAGAACACCAATTTCTTCAAACTTCTTTTTATTTGATGCTAAAAGATCTATTTCAGGGTCGATTAAAGTAAAAATAGCTTTAATATCTTCTTTCTTACAAATACCAAGTACTTCTTGAATATAATTTGGATGTGTAATTTTAGGAACTACATATTGCTTGTTTGCGAAAAATATTGCTGGGGCTACCGACCAGTTATCTGTAGCAACCACATTACCACTATCACCGATAGTCTTACGCATATCTATCATTAAACGCCCTCTACGGCCCGCATTACAACACAGAATATTATTCATAACTATAAAGTTTATTGTTATTGCTTTAAATCATTGACAGTCCATTCCTCTCTAATTATCTCATAACCATTTAAAGTTTTCAAATAAACTCTAGGAAAAAATCGAATGAACAGTGGTGATAAAGTCATAGTGTATGCACCGACATTTTGGTAAAGTATTCTATCACCGACATTTAGTAATGGCTGATTTTGAAGTGTAAAAAGCTTGTCATACTCCAAACAACTACATCCTACAACCATTTGTGAATCAATGAACACTTTTTCCTCTTGCTTTCTGATGAAAGATTTAAAATAGTCTTTTTTCAGGAAAAAAGGGTCCACATCATTACGAGAACCATCAGTTACTATAATTTGAGAGTCACCTATTTTTTTTGTATCAATGATCTCCGATAAAAAACTAAAAGGTGAAGCAACTATTGCATTTCCTGGTTCCACTATGACTTTCATTTTAGAAACATCAATCCCTTCCTCTAACAAACTTGAATAGATAGTGTCCACATATTCTTTATAAGTAGGTGCATTAGGCTTGTCACCAAAATAACCACCACCAACATCAATATAATCAAGTTCTAGACCTAATGAATTAATGATCCGAATAGCATATTTGCAAATATTCCTATAAACATTTAAAGAACGAGTCAATGAAGTACGATGCAGATGCAAACCTCCAAGTTTTACATTTTTGCATAATTGAATTTTATTTATTGCTTCTTCCAGTTCTCCATTTTCAAACGAAAAACCAAATCTGCTATCCGATTCACCCTCTTTAGCATCTTCTGGCGAAATCTTCCCTAAATTCAAATTGACACGAATGCCGACCTTATAAGAATGCTGTTTGTTCAAATCATTCAACCATTCTATTTCACGTTTTGTATCTATATTTACATATGCACCATTCTTTATTGCATCTAAAAAAGTCTCCTTATCTTTAGCTGGACCATTATATACAATATGGCTCTTCTCAAAACCAACTTGCAAAGCTAATGCATACTCTGTATAAGATACTACTTCAGCATAGCATCCCAACTCATTAAGCATGTGCAACATATAAGGAAGTGAATTCGTCTTAATTGAGTATCCAATGCAATGGTTTGAAAAACGACTGTTCAAAGCTCTTTTAAATTCCAAAACATTAGATACCAACTTATCCGAATCCAAAATAAAACAAGGTGTTTTTAGATTACTTAACTGCATTAAAATACATTTTTATCTGTTCTACAATACGTTTGGAAGCATTGCCATCACCATAAGGATTATCAACATACTTTAACATTTGCTGAAATTCGTCTGTTTCAATTTTCTTTAAAGACTGAATAATAGACTCAGAACAATTATCGCAACAAATAATGTTAGATGTCATATATCTGCCTTCTTGACGATGTCCTATATTAATCGTAGGCAACTTCCAATAACCCGTTTCATATACTCCACTGGACGAATTACCTATCATACAATATAACTGAGGAAGAAGGCTGACATAACACTTCTGTCCTAACGAGGTAAACAAATGAAAACAAGGCTTATTGCATACATAATCATTTAAAAGTTGATTAATATCCGAACCATATAAATCTGTATTAGACTTAGAAACTAGTATTTCATAGTCATCACCTAACGACTGGAGCACATGGAGTAAACTATTTACATCGAAAAGATTCTTCTCACGGCTTTCTTTAGTTACCGGATGGTAAGTCATCAATATCCATTTTTTACCTAAATCAATATTTAAAGACTCTGCTAATTCATTCCTTGACAAAAGCGACAAACGTAAAAAATTATCTAAATTGGTCTCACCTACAACAAAAACATTCTTCATAGTTCCAATCATCCTACCAATACGGGCTGCAGAAGTTTGAGTACCCGGAAAGTGGAGTGTAGACATCATTGTAACAGCATTGCGCACTTCATTGTCAATAGCTCCTTCAGTGATGTCACCTCCTGAAATATGAGCTATCGGAATACGCATCACCAAAGCAGTACCAACTATGGGAAGCAACTCATATCTGTCGCCTAAGACAACAATCATATCAGGCTGAAGATGCAGAAAAGCATCGCTCATCCCAATACTGCACATCCCCATAGATTTCGCTATACCAGAAGCACAATCCGAGGACAACAACATATCGACTTTAGCATCAATATCATATCCGTCCTCCTCAATACAACGATAAGTCAACCCCTGTTCGGGAGACAGGTGTCCGCCTGTAACGATAAGCTGCAACTGTAACTCAGTAGCATGATGTATCTCATCTATCACCCAACGTAGCAGTCCATACTCTGAACGTGCACCAGTGACAACTGCGATTTTTTTCATTTATCTAATCTTACACTACTAGGAATATTCACCACCCGGTCAGCCAGCCACTCGGTATTCTCCAGCCCGTCCGTTTCGCAATGCTCGAACATGGGCAGTCGATTCATCAGTTCCCAAACGGGACGGGTCATCACACCATGATCATTTGTGTACTCCAAAAAATCAAGTTGAGCCGCCTTATCCTTTAGTACCACCGCATTGAGCCAATAATTCGATTTGCAATCAGCAGGTTCAGTAAAAAAAGTAATATCTTCCTTACCCTTGAAAAACTCAGCATAGCAGGCTGCTGTTTCACGCTTATCTGCCACATAGCGGTCTAGATTCTCCAACTGGGCACAACCTAGAGCGGCATTGATATTCGGCATCCGGTAATTATAACCAATATGGTCATGACGAAACTCCCAACGATGAGGTATCTTAGCCTGGGTAGTAAGGTGCTTGGCGTATGCGCCCAGTTCTTCATCCTGGAAAAGCAACATGCCTCCACCACCTGTAGTGATGGTTTTGTTTCCATTAAAGCTAATAGCACCCCCCTTTCCGAATGTACCGGTATGGCGGCCTTTATAAAAACTGCCGATACTTTCGGCTGCGTCTTCAACCAATTCGATATGCCACTCACGGCAGATATCCGCCAGTTCATCTATTTTTACGGGATGGCCGAAAGTGTGCATGGGAATACAAGCTTTTACACGGCGACCGGTACGCTTGTTATAGCAAACTCCTTCTTTCAGTTCAGCATTCCTCTCCAGCCATGCCTTGACAGCTCGGGGCGAAAGTCCCATCGTTTCTTTGTCCACATCAATAAAAACAGGATATGCTCCGATATAACTGACAGCATTGCAAGTAGCGATGAAGGTCAGAGCTTGGGTGAGCACCTCATCATCGCGTTCTACACCCACTAGCAGCATGGCCATGTGAAGGGCATTGGTACCACTCACACAGACTACGGCACGCTTGGCACCGGTGTACACAGCCATATCGTGCTCAAAGCGGTCAACAAAAGCACCGACACTTGACACGAAAGTCGTATCAATACATTCGTTGAGGTATTTTTTCTCGTTTCCGATAAACTTGGGAGCACTCAGGGGAACAAAATCTTGTGTTCCAAAAAGATGGTGAATGAATTCACAGATTTCAGCGTTGTTCATTGCTGTATGTTGAATTATTATTTAATACCACTGATTGACAGGCGCATTGGCATCTTTAGGCAAATCATTAGTGTCCAACCGGGGAAGATTAAATATAGCATCGCCTTCATGGTCAGTAAGGTCTGCCAAATCCACATCGGTAGTCATGCCCAATTTGCATCCGTTTTCCTTCAGCAGCTGAATGGTTTCTTTATTACGGTCACCGTATGGATAACAGATAGTCCAATTGTCGACATCCCCACCCACTTCATTTATAAATTCGATGGACTTCTTAATTTCAAATTCCTGTTTCTCACGTGGCAATGAGCCTAGCCAATAATGGTCATAACCATGGCTGCCAATGTGCATGCCACAATCAACCATACACTTGATTTGGTCAACCGACATATAAAGTTCCCTGCTAAAGGCAGATTCCTCAATACCTACAATTTTCTCAAACAGAATATCAGCCATCCTCTTTCTTAATGCTTCAGGCAAAGCCACTTGAAGCAGCCGTTTTACGAAGATAACCTCGGCAGGATCGAAACGGTTAGCCACTGCCAGTTCCTTGAAATATTCATCGTATGATTTTAACCCGAACTCATCCGTATTGGCCAGAATGAGCTGTTTTATCTCATTCAATAAAACGGGAAAATTATCTTCGGGTGTAGAGGCAAGAATAAAATGTATCTTATTTACATCCAGTACCGTATGCTCTGTAACTGCCTTCACTGGAGGATAGAAGGCACCTTGAATATGCTCATGCTCCAAAATCGGGAAAACATATTCAAAATGGTCGGCATAAGCATCATCGAAAGAGAGAAGCACGGCATGAGGTGGCAATTTGTCACTATGCCCCCCCCCTATATGCATTTATAACCTGTTCAATAGTGACAAAATTATAGTGTTTCTGCAGAAATTTGATCTGTTCCTTAAAAAGTCGCACATCGCATCCTTTTATTTGGGGATAGCGTGAATTTTGCAAATCGCGCACATAGTGGTACATGACCACGGTAAGTTTATCAGCATTCATAATAGTATGAATTAAAATTAGAGTATGTTGGGGCGGTCCTGATCGGAATCCGCTTTAAATGCGACATAATTATCACCCTTTGTCTTATATGCTATTTCAATCTTCACATTACGCTGTTCAAAAGGTTCAAAATAGTTGGGGACGATTGTCTCACCATCCAAATCCAACAGCTCAAATCCCATTTTTGTAAAGGTCTCTTCAGGCAGCCCAAAATTCATAAAATCCATATATTCCGCTCCCGTCTGATAAAGTATATCGAGCAGCTGTCCCTTGACACATGTATTGGGAAGTTTACCCAATACATCAACAATTCTAAAGGCTGATGAATCGCCCACTCTCATAATCCGCACTGTCCAAACGGATTCCAATATTCCATTCTTCTTTACCTCGACAAACTGATAATGGTAAACAGGATGTTCCGCAAAGCGATGGCAAAAATACAAAGGGGTCTTGAAGGGAGCGTATTCTCCTTTTATAGCTATTTTATCCCATTCTACATTATGGACCAATTGCAGGGTATACGATTCATCGGAAATGGCAGAACCATTCTGGCTTCCTACAGGAAAGAAGGCTATTTGATAATTCTTTATGCGGCTGTTGCGAAGGTAATATTGACGAAGGTAGTCAACCGGTATGCGGGAGACTTTATAAATCTGCCTGGCAATGTCACTTATACCTATAGCCGCATAGGAGTGAAAATATGGTAATTTGAAGAGGCTGCGCCACAAAAAGAAAGCTACCGTGTTTAACTCCGAGTTATAAATATCATCTCGTATTTTCCATATCGCTCCCCAATAATCGCCATTTCCAACCAAATCCTTATCATATTGCGCAACCGGAATGAAACCTATCAAAGCATCATATTCACCGGTCTCTTTATTTTCCGCAACAAGGAAATTGTAACAATCCTTATCTTTGTCCAGATGCTGGAAATTGAGTAATTCCCGGGATACGGCAAGCGAATGATTGTGTTTCCAATGCATATTGATAAAATAAACCAACTTATTGACTTCACAAGTTGGAACTTGCTTTATATTATAAACACTCTCCATACATATTCTTCTTAAACCGTTCCGTTATCTACATGAATGTTTTGTCCTGTAATGCTACATGCCGAGTCTGACAACAAGAAAACGACAGTCTCAGCAACTGAACGGACCGATGTGGCAGCCTTTAACGAGGTGCGTTTATAAATACGTTCTTTCTGTTCTTCAGAAAGAGTGGAACTCATAGCCGTCTCCATGAAACCCGGTACCACAACATTGCTACGGATACCAAGACCACCCCATTCACGGGCCGTATTCTTAGAAAAAGCTTCCAAGGCTCCTTTGCTGGAAGCATACATGGCCAGTCCTTTGTAACCTGTATGAGCAGAAATGGAAGATATGTGAATAATACAACCTTTGGTATGATGAAGCAACATATTACGAAGTGCATACTTGGTTATCATCATCGGTGTAAATACATTGACCGCATACATGGCTTGCAGCTTTTCCAAATTGAGGTTGGTCACAATATCGTCATAAGCCATGGCCGCATTGTTCACATATCCATGAAGCTGGATGCCGTTGTGTATAAATTCTCTAAAAACTGTCTTGCGTACATTTTCACTATCACTTAAGTCGATACTTTTGAAAAATACACGTCCGGCATATTCGGTTTCCAAAAATTTAAACTCATTGGTGTAAGAGCGGGCTACTCCATAGACAATATGCCCTTGTTGTAAAAGCGCCCGGCAGATTTCAAGACCCACTCCACGTGAGCACCCGGTTACTAAGAAATTCATAATCGTTTTAATTTACCTGTTCTTGTTAACGAGAAGGATTCGACGAATCTGATGCGACGGGGGATTTTAAAATCCTGAAGACTGTCTTTCAGGATACGGCGAATTTCAAGTTCTGAAAGCCGTACTCCTTCTTCAAGTTGCACCTCCGCACAAAGTATATTGCCCAAAACTGAATTGGCTTTGCCGAATACCAAAGACTGACGAATGCCTTTTATGGCATTGAGCACATTCTCAACTTCGCCCGGATTCACTTTATATCCTCCAACATTGATCAGCTCATTTTTTCTACTTTTGAATTTGAACACTCCCTCTTCGCGATTTATCCATTCTATCAAATCACCGGAATGATAATAATCACCATCAAACCTGAAACTGTCGGATTGTCCTAACAGAGAGCGATGAATCAGGAGTTCGTCATCGACTACCTGGAACATATCATGAATCGATGCAGGAATCTGAAAGTTTTCTCCTTTGGCCGCAAACAAGGACCCCGCTTCTGTAGAAGCATAGACATTGTTTATTTGAGCTGACGGGAATATCTGACGGATGACATTATAAAGATGTCCATCACTCTTTTCCCCCCCCAACGTCAGACGGATAACCGAAGAATAAGCTCTTTCATAGGGCAATAATAGACGATAGAAAGTAGGAGTGGCGGAAATATGGGTTATAGAGTGTTTTTTTATCAGATTGAAGATTTCGGAACGGGTACGATTAAATACATTAATTAATGTATTGAGATTTTCAAATGCCTGGAAAAACACTTGCAAACCTGCCATATGCGTAGGATTGTAAGCATACGCCCAAATTTGATTGTTGTACTTTTCTCCCCGGCGCACAGAGCGAGTTAAAGTCTGTATGCTGTGCACTACCTTTTTGGGTTGACCGGTAGTGCCTGAAGTAAACATGGTTATTTCAGAAGTTGAATGTACTAGCGCTTCTATCACTTCTCCCATGGATGGCAACCGCTTCACAGAAAGGGGGATAGACTGATTGACCAGGCTTTCATCCACACCATCAAGTTCCGCAGGGCTAAGATCTGAATCGAGCAAGACAAGCGGAACGTCGTTTGTCAATGCCTTGACCAAATTGCCAAAATAGGAAAAAAGGTGATGCGTCTTTAATAAAGGAAAATAGTTGTCCTGATTCAGGTGACGGAGCAAGTCATCATAAGAGTACTCACATTCGCCATCGCATAAAAATACAGTCATATTATATCTTACTTTTGAAGTTTTGAGTAAACTTCACCGATAGTATTTACCAAACCATCCTCAAAAATATCAATGTCAAATTCATCCTCAATTCGAACTGTCAGTTCTGCCAGATCGAATGATGTGAATTCCAAGTCATCACGAAGATTGTCTTCGGCATGAAGTTGGGTTATGGCAGACAATTCTTTTGCCACCCTGATTTCATTTACTATTTCCAATACTTTTTCTTTCATATCATTCACTCGTTTAAATTACATTTTCTGGTCCAGATTCTTCCCCTTTTCCTCATGTTCAAAGTTGGGGATGAAACGCTTTATCGCCATAACCACCTCTTCCTTGGTAAAATCCGGTTCGGCAAATATATTCTCCATTTCAGTAAAGAATGCGTCTATCTCAGCCATCGGCCGTTTCACCACTTCCTCAATCACCCCTAGGCTGCAAAAACGATCCATATTAATTTTTTCCCCAGGAACATAGAACTCCTCGTATGCCTTCTCACCTGTCGTATCACTTTTAAAATACACCACAGGGTAATCCTTATTATCAAAAGTCATATCCGAGGCAAACTTCTTAGCATCCTCATCTGTTGTAAACTCCTTTTTTTTGCAACCGACCGCCTTTACATACTCATCACAAATGGAAGAAAATGTAAGCATTTGCCTTTCACCCAACTTGGGAAAGAAAATTTCACCATTCTTGCCGAGAATACAAGCCAGCATACATATATGGCCACTCTCTTCAGGCGAAACAAAATAGCGTTTCACATCATTGGGTGCAGCCAACGGCTGCTTTTTCATGACACGCTGTATCCAGCCGTCAGGCAGGGAACCGTTGGAAAAGGCCACATTGGCAAAACGGGCTGTTGTCACCTTGAACTTGGAAGAATAGGCCATAATCATATCCTCCATAATGCGCTTGCTAGCTCCCATGATATTCACCGGATTGGCGGCCTTGTCAGTGGAAACACAGAAGAAGTGCTTAGGGGGATAGACAGTCAGCAGGTCAAGGAATTTTTTAGCCTTTATATCATTGTTTTCAATGAGTGCCTGTACAGAATACTTGTCCTTCTCACTACGGACATGTTTGTGCGCCGAGAAATTCGCTACAATGTCAAAGCCTTTCTCCTCACGGAAGATCCTTTCAAAGATAGGATCGGCAAAGTTCAAGGTATATGCCCGATATTCCGCAGGTACATACATGCCGTATGTGGAACGCAGGTCACGTGTCAGTTCTGCCAATCCGTTCTCGTTCAGGTCTATTACAATCAGTTTGGAGGGCTTGAACGGCAAGACTGCTTTAATGAAAGAAGAACCGATGGAACCGGCACCTCCTATGACGCATACACTTTTATTCCTTATTTCTGCTTGAAGCGTTTCTTTATTAGCTTCAATATCTGCTGCAAACATACTTGTCGAACGACAAATCACATGGTCTGCAATGAATTGCTGTAAATTAAACATGGATTTATTAGGATTAGCATCTCATTTTGACACATCCTATAAAGAAAACCGCATTAAAGCAGTTTCCTTATAAATTGGGTCAAAAATTGGATTATCTTTTAATGCTTATTTAACGAAAAAGTAAGATATATTCCCAAGCAAAGTAAGTGAACTTACTTTGCCCACGAACATATCTTACTTTTTTCCACACTTGTCACCGGTTTTTCACCTCCGGTCATAACCGCTTTCTCGGTCGTCTTGCCCAAGCGTTATTGATACGCGCACGGATATTACTGACAGTCTTGCCCGATACGAACAAAGGTGTGAGAGGAAAGAACAACGAGATAAAACGCTCCTTCACCATCTCTTCCGAAGTAATCTTCGGTTCCCGTTCGCCCATCTTAACTATAACCCTGGCCAGTTCCACCGCATTGGTACATTCTGCTATCTGTACCAGATAGATACGTAAATCCTCCACCTTATTTATATAAGAGAAAAGGCGCGTAGCCTCGGGAGATAAAGCAGGTTCCTTGTCCTTGCTTACATCATCCTTCTCTAGTTCCGCCTCATCACCATAATAATTCTGTGTGGCGGAAGTAGCATTGGGAAGAATCTGGTTGCTGCCTCCATAAATGTTGAAGACGATGCTGAAGTGTGTCTCATTATCCATAAGCTTATTGTTTGAATGATTCGTCAACGGGTAGTTAACGGTCAGTCAATAGCTAGTGAACGGCAGTCAACAGTTAGTAAACGATAATAAATAGATTTTTTTACGGTATTTCCCCGCATTAATTTTGTCGTGTCGGAAGGATGAACGAACATCCCGGAAACACAAAACTTTTAAACTTTATTTTATTATGATTGATTACAGTGTATTTATGATGGGCAACCCGATGGATGTCGATGCCGCCCAAAAAGCGTATGCAAAAGCTCAAGTTTCTGAAATCATGCCATTCAGCCAGTTTGTCAAACACATTGCCGACCACAATGGCGTATTCACTCGCGGAACGGTAAAAGGTGTAATAGCCGATATGTGCGAGTGCCTTGTAGAGATGCTTCTGGAGGGAAAGAAAGTACAACTGGCTGAATTGGGTAATTTCTGGATTTCTATAGGCTCGGAAGGTGCGGAAGACCTGAAGAAATTTACAGAAAGCAACATCACCGCCGTCAACATTGTGTTCACGCCGGGAGAAGACTTCCAAAATCTTCGTTCCCGCGCCACTTTCAATCCCGTAGCAAGCCGCATAGCCCAAGCCGCCACCCTGAAGGCCGAAAAGGCCGGTAAAGGCACAGTCGACTTGGATGCCGCCAAAGGAAAGACCTCAGCTTCCACGAATGAAAACAATCCGTCATTATGATAAAATACCACGTTTTCTCGATGGGAAATGCGTCCGACAGGACGATGCCCAAGAAAGCATATGCAAAGTGTGTGGCCAACGAAAAGGTTTCGCATAAGAAACTCGTAAAGAAAGTGACGGAACATCTCCGCTTTTTCTCACACGGCATGATGGAAGCGGTGCTGGAGGAAGTCTTCAACCGCCTGTCCGAGCATCTTGCCCAAGGCGACCGAGTCACCCTGGACGGCCTCGGAACATTCAGTGTCTCCCTGAAATGCGAAGGAGCCGCTTCGGAGGCTTTGTTCTCCAAGAAGAACATCAAGGGCGCGCACATCGTGTTTGCCCCGTGTCGCAAACTCAAGGAAACATTTGCAGATATGGAATATAAAATGGCTCCACGAATCTTTTAACGACATGGAACTTATATTATTCATCTATTTAAAGACAAAGCGTATGAAAAAGAACTGGAAAAATGTACTGCTGTACATCGTCCGCATCATTGAGCTGCTTATTACAGGCGCTGCCGGAGGAGCGCTTGGAAGCGGTTTATGAGAACGGTTTCATTGATTATCGTGCACTGCTCTGCCAACAAGGCGGGCAGTGCCTTGCGAGCAGAGGACATTGACCGCTACCATCGTTCATTGGGCTGGAAGTGCTGTGGTTACCACTATGTGATTCCTACAGACGGAACTATAGAAGCCGGACGCCCACCGAAAATGATCGGCGCACATTGCAAAAGCCACAACAGTCACAGTATCGGTATATGCTATATAGGTGGTCTGGATGCCGACGGAAAGACTCCGAAGGATACCCGGACGGAAGCACAAAAGGTAGCTCTGAGAAAACTGATTGAACATCTGCATCAGCGTTATCCCAAGGCATTGATTGTCGGTCATCATGACTTGAATCCGCAAAAAACCTGTCCCTGTTTCAATGTCACTGCTGAATATATAGATTTGCAACCTTAGTTGCGTCTGTAGTCTTATCTGCCATCCATCGTCCTGCAAGGGATGTGTGGATGGCTTTAATTAAACTAATCAATTTTTTCAAACGGAAACGCATGAAGATAGCTCACAGCCACCGTCATATTTCCGAAAGCGAATACCAACCTTGTATTGCGGTGCAAACGCATGATGCATCCTTCCTTCCCCCGGAAAACACCACCGGTGATACGGATTCGTTGCTTTTTCTGAAGATAGTCCTCCAAAGGCCGGTTCATCAGCTCGATATTGTAAGGCATGGATTCATACAAATAGATAAATTCTTCCATCTGACGGTGAGGGATTACCGCCGCACGGTGGGTGTTATAGTCCGTCACCAGATACTGGCGGGGAAGCATGGCAGACAGAATACATTCCAACTGCCCCAAGGGGGCACATACAAACAGCCAACCGTTGCCTTCAATTCCTTTCTCGTCCGTCAACGTATTCAGTTTTTGGATGGAGCCGGTAGCAAAAGCCTCTTTCACGATCCGTGCAGAGTCACGGCGCACGGTATATTCCTCTTTGGTATAAGCACATTGCTCGAAACGTTTTCTATGATCGGTGGCAGTGTAAGAAAACACCTTGAAACAAAAGAATTTCTCCTCTACGGTACCTGATGGTGTACGAAGCCGAACAGCTTTCCTGCCACTGAAAACACTGATATAGCGTTTCAGTTCTTTGTTGGAAAGATACAGGTAATACCAACTGAATTCAGGATATTCTTTTCCTATTCCCGCCATTGGCGTGATTCCTTCATTTGACCCCAGGTCTGAGCCGGAAGCGATTGAACTGCAGAGCAGTAACTTAGGCGCTTCGCCCGTTATGTCTTGATTTGAAAGGAACGCTTGATTTTCAAGCTCCATACTATTTTCTGTTACCATCAAAACATTACTTTTTATGTATGTCTTTTTGGGGTTCTCTTAGTAAGAGAACTCCAAAAAGACATATACTACTGACAATAAGATATTTACATATAATCAGAGATGGATAATTTGCAAACAAATATTATAAGAATCCTTATCAGAGACTGATTCCTGAATAAAAGATTTCCGTATTTGGATTATTATAGCTACATTTGCAGCGGAATGGGGTTCTCTTACTAAGAGAACTCCATTTTTTTTATTCTAACAGATTCATTTTCAAGATAGATCCAAGAAAGACCAAAAAGGAACACATAAATTCCTTTTCCGCACTCATTAAAAGAACAAATGATAAAACGCAAAAGCGGCCACTTACGATAAAAATCGAAAGTGACCGCTAAAAAGAGATTTATTTCTCTAATATAAGGATCTAACAGTACGGAGTTACTTCACCACAAACCCTCTCTTATCCAGATAAGCTTTGAATTTATGCAAATATTCTTCATCCGGACCATCAAAGAAGGATACACCGGATGCCCCGTTATTGTATGCTTCATCCAGCGCCTCTTCAAAATTGTCCTTAATATCACCAAACATCAGTCCGGCATATATCTTGGCACGACCATTCACCGTTTCAACGCTTTCCTTTACCGAACGCCCGATCCATTCAGGACCTTCATAATAGAATTTATTATAAATCATCGGATAATAAGCATCCAGCGTCCATTCTCCCCAATCTTGGCGTACCATGTGACGAGCCATGGACGGTCCCGGGAATACGGCGGCAGAAATAGCTTTATGATCCGCTTTCACTGCTTTAGTGATGGCATCCACCACACGAGTGATGGCATCCAGACGGAAATTAATCCAACTCTGGTTTTCCATCGGATACTTTAATTCCAACGGATCCTGTCCTGTTTTAGCTTTAAACAATTCACGGCATACATCACAATAACAATAGTCATATTCCGGCAACTCTTCTTTCTGCTCGATACCATAGTTTTTCCATAAGCTGACAGGCAAGATTACATCCGGCATACGGACATAATCCAGATGAACACCATCCACGTAGGGTTTATGAGCTTCCTTTACATAGTCTTCTGCCAGATATTCGGCCACACCTTGGTGATTAGGGCACAAGAAGCGATAATAATCCACGTAGGCCGGTTTGTCGTGACAAGACTCGCCTTTACGGTTCACGGCATACCAGTCGGGATGCTTGTCCAGCAGTTCCCTGCGGTTCATCGTCCATTTCCAATAATGCGCCTCCAATCCGGCTTCTTTGCAGAGGCGGTAAATATTCTCATTGTATCCCTCGAACATGACACCCGAAATACCACATTCTTTCAACAACGCAAACCACTTTTGCCATTCGGCATCCGAACGGTTATTCAGACGCATCCACAACCAGTTTTTAACTTCACGGGCAGGTATCTTTTCTGTCCGGAAACGTCCTTCATTATTGATCACATAACGGATTCCTTCAGCAGGATTGGTTATAGCTATCTGATACGTGTTCTGAGTCGCTTCCACCGCAATCCGGGCATCAGCCGGAAGATCTTTCAACTCTTTATCAGTCAAAAAGAATTGTTCTGTGGCACGCAGATAATTATGTTGTTTACTATAATTATCCTGTTGTGCGTAGAACATGGCCCACAGCAATTTATAAATGGCCTGATTGTACGGGTAAACCAACTCATCTTGCGAGGTTCCCACTTTTTTGTCTACGAAATAAAGATATCCCCAACGGTCGGGCATGTGCATATCGATTCTTCCGGTAGGAGTCCATACCCAATTTTCCTCGGGTCCTTTCTCCTTCAGCCACTGTACACGCGAAAAGTTGATGCGCCAGGTATTGCCAGCCTTCAACGGATTGTTAAAGTTCATGGTCAGCGCCTGATGAGGAATGGCCATTTCCACACTCCAATACTTATCTTTATCTTTTGATTTATTCAGTGTACCTTCACAATGGATGGCGGTCTTCAATCCGGGGCAGTCCCATTGCACCATGAAATTTCCACCCGAACGATAAGGTTTGTCCAGCATCAGGTCGAAAATCACGCCACGCGCATTGGTTTCTATTTCAAAATAATTGTGTCCGTCGCTATCCGGATCGATAAATACTTCAAAGTCATTGTCATAATAGATGATGGTATCACGCTGGGTAAGACGTGCCTTGATATCCTCTTCTTGAAGAACAGCTCCTACATATAAATATTCATCATCCCACAGCATCTTGGCTATAGTTTCATATTTGGGAGTCGGGAATCCTTCTCCGCTTATATCTACAAACGGGGCAGTAGACGCCGCCTTATTCCAGGAACTTTCATTCAGTTTACCATCTATTTTCAACTTTCCATCCGGACGATAACATACATAAGTACGCGGTTCGGTCAGAAAACGCTCATATTGTTCAAAAAGGCTTTGTGCCATTGCCGGAAAAGTAACCAGCAGAAGTAACAGGGTATAAATAAGTTTCTTCATGTATTTTTCAGATTCAAGTTAGTTATTATCTTGCACTTGTCCCACTCCGCGATATAGTTTGATCGGTCCATCCAGCAACACGGCCAGCACGGTAATCTGCTCATCCTGCACCTGTTGGGGTACATCAATGTAGAGATTACCCGGCACTGAATTCCAATAATTTTTATTGTAGACCTTGTAATTCAACATAGCTCCGTTACCAACCACCCATATACGGTTCACTTTGTTCATCAGCCCTTTTACTTCCACCGGACCGTTAGGTTTGTAAGGAAGGTATAAATACAAAATATCCCCCGCCTTATTCAGTGTGGTATATCCCTGGAAATGCTCGGTAGGAATACCTGCGCGAGTTTCATAAATAGCTTCTTTATGCTTCTTGGTCCATCGGCCGAACTCCTTCAACACAGCGATCTGTTCTTCAGGAATGGAACCGTCCTCTTTGGGACCGATATCCAATAAAAGATTACCACCCATGCTCAGGCAGTCTACAAATGTACGAAGCAGGATATAGGGTGATTTATAGTTGCTGTCTGTATGCTGATATCCCCATGAATCATTCATGGTCATACAAAGTTCCCAATATTTATCTTCGGGACGCACCACCGGCACTCCTTGTTCGGGAGTGGCATAGTCACCATACCCCTGTATACGCGAGTTGATAATCACATTTTTATTATCCGAACGAAGCAAATCTACAATTCCTTTGGAATTCCATGCTTCCGAACTTTGCTCCCAATCTCCGTCAAACCAATACAGATCCGGTTTCCAGGTCTTGTTCAGCTCCGCCAATTGTCCGAAATTGAACTTGTTGAATCGGGCCCAACGTTCAGGATCATTTTTATAACGTACTTCCGTACGGGTTTTGTTAGGATAATCAGGATGCGACCAGTCCAATAAAGAATAATAGAAACCAAGCTTCAATCCTTGTTTTCTCACTTCCTTTACAAAGGGAGCGATAAGGTCACGTTTTGCCGGAGTGCTTTTCACGACGCTGATATCTCCTACTTTGGTATCCCATAACGCAACTCCGTCATGGTGCTTGGTGGTTATCACTGTGTATTTGGCCCCACTCTCTTTGATCAGATCCCCCCAGTTTTTCGGATCATACTTGGAGGCTGTGAAACCTTTTTCCTGCTCCATGTATTCATCGTAGGGCAGGTAGTTGTTAAAGAAGGACCAGCTTTCGGACACTCCTCTAACAGAATAAATCCCCCAATGGATAAAAATACCCAACTTGGCTTGTGAAAACCATTCCATTCTTTTGTCCTTTTGCTCGGCTGTTTCAGTCTGCGGCGTATCCTGTGCCCGTAAAGGGGAAGCTGCAATCAGCAAACCCAGGAACGCTAACGATAATCGGTTCTTTTTCATATATAATAGGTTTGATTAGTTAGGATAGCATGTCGGTATTATTTAAATTTACAGCTATATCATAGGCAAAGATAATGTATTTTTATATTTTATTCTATCTTTGCACCCCTAAAACAGAACAAATATGAGCGCAAAGAAAAAGAAACAAGCGAACAGTCCCCTAAGAATCGTCATTATTTTAATATTACTGGGACTTTTGGCCTATAAATATCAGTTGTTTGACGGGAAGCTGCTTGAAAATATCCCCACTATCGAAAACAATGAAGAAAAGCCCGAAATACGTATTCCGACTCAGCATGGCGGTGCATTGGAAATCCCGACGATGCAATCGGGCACAGGCGGACAGATATTGAAACGTAAAGGATATACCCTGTCTTATAATGCCGATTACAAAACTCCACAATGGGTAGCATGGGAGCTTACTAAAAAAGAAACAAAAGGAAAAGAAGGGCGAACAGACAAATTCTTGCCCGACCCGGACGTACGTGGAGCCAAAGCATATACGGGAGATTATACAAAATCAGGATACGACCGGGGACACATGGCCCCTGCCGCCGATATGAAATGGAGCAAACAAGCCATGGAAGAATCTTTTTATATGAGTAACATTTGTCCGCAAAATCCTAATCTGAACCGCGGTGACTGGAATGACCTGGAGGAAAAGTCACGCCAATGGGCAAAAAAATATGGAGCTGTATACATTGCCTGCGGCCCCATATATGATACTAAACGCCCGAAAAGAATCGGCAACAACAAAGTGGCAGTCCCCCATGCTTTCTATAAAGTCATATTGATAAATGATAAGAAAAATCCGCAAGCCATAGGATTTATCTTCCCCAACAGCGCCGGACATAAGCCGCTGAAGAAATATATAGTAACAGTGGACAGCGTAGAGAAAAGAACGAATATAGATTTCTTCCCTGCCCTGCCGGATGAGGTAGAAAACAGAATTGAAGCAGAGAGGGTACAAGAGTTACCGTAACCCATCACATACGTACGTGTGGCGCAATATATACGTATGCATAGCCCTACACTGACGTATGTGAAGGGCTACACGTACGTACGTGATTTATTTCACTTCCAACACCACGATAGACTTGGCAGGAAGAGTCACTTTCAAGCTTCCCTTATTAACCTTAGCTCCGGTAAATTCTTTCGGGGCAACCACACTCGGTTTCTCGAAACTATTGTAATCACCTATATTATTAGCGGTCAAAATACGGCCGGTAACACTCTTAGCTTTCACCTCACCCAGATTCAACTCTATTTCCTGCGATTCCTGCAAATCCACATTAGACAAGGAAATATGAATAAAACCGTTTGCATCCCGTGAAGCGGTAGCACTTACCATCGGAACAATGCGGTCGTCACGTACCACCTTGCGTTCACAGTTCAGTTCCAAAGGAAGATAAGTAGCATCTTGATGCACTTTATACATTTCAAAGACATGATAGGTCGGTGTCAAAACCATCTTGTCTTCCTTGGTCAGAATCATAGATTGAAGCACATTGGCAATCTGGGCAATGTTCGTCATCTTGATACGATCCGTATATTTATGGAAAACATCCAAAGTTAAAGAAGCCACGAAAGCATCACGCAACGTATTTTGCTGATACAAATGTCCGCGGACCGTTCCCGGTTCTTCATCCCACCAGGTTCCCCACTCGTCCACCATCAGGCCGATTTGTTTTTTCGGATCGTATTTATCCATAATAGCGATATGCTTCTTCAATACCGGTTCTATTTCCAGGCATTTGCCCATAGTCCAATAATAATCATCATTAGTGAACTCGGTAGCCGAACCTTTGCTTCCACTCCATCCGGTCACTGTATAATAATGAAGAGAAAGACCTGCCATGCGATGGCCCACATTTTTCATCAGCACTTCGGTCCAATTATAGTCATAATCACTGGCACCACTGGCTATTTTGAATAAATGATTGCCATCATAATTACGACAATAGGTAGAATAACGGCGATACAAGTCTGCATAATATTCAGGACGCATACTGCCTCCGCATCCCCAGCTTTCATTACCTACCCCAAAGAATTTCACTTTCCATGGTTTTTCACGACCGTTCTCCTTACGCAGTTTCGCCATCGGGCTACCTTGTTCAGAAGTCATGTATTCCACCCATTTCGCCATTTCTTCCACACTTCCGCTTCCTACATTACCACTGATATAAGGCTCACAACCTATCAGCTCACACAAGTTCAGAAATTCATGTGTTCCGAAACTATTATCTTCTACTGTACCTCCCCAGTTATTATTGACCATCCGGGGACGATTCTCTTTCGGGCCGATACCATCCATCCAATGATATTCATCGGCAAAACACCCCCCCGGCCAACGAAGCACCGGTACTTTCAAGTCCTTCAAAGCCTGAAGCACATCATTACGATAGCCTTGGGTATTGGGAATTTTAGAATCTTCACCTACCCACAAACCTCCATAGATACAAGTCCCCAGATGCTCTGCAAATTGTCCATAAATATGTTTACTGATGATTTCTTTCCCTTGCTCGGGATGTACATTGATAGTCGCTTTTTGTTGAGCAAATACCGGCATTGCAGCGAACAATGCCAAGCCCATAAGTGCATTTTTCATGATTAAAAATAAAATAATTAATATACTATTTTGCGTTCTCGTTTTTTGTTTGGTCAAATTTACACATTTTACATCAACCGGATAGTGGACAAAATTGTATTTTTAGGGGTACAAAATCGTCAAAAGTGGAAAAGAAACGGATATTTGCCTATATTTGCATATAAAAAAGCCCGATAGACTAAAATGAATAAAAAGAAACGTACTATTGTATGGATAGTTATTCTTATAATTATCCTAGCGGGAGCAGGTGGCGCAGGAAGTATATATTACTATTTCTTTGCCAAGCAGCTCCAACTTACAAAGACTACCTATATTTATATAGACAGAGATGATAACCTGGATTCTGTGTACCATAAAATAATCCGGAACGGACATCCTAAAAGTATGTTCGGTTTTCAATATCTGGCAGAAAAAGAGAAGTATGGCGACAATATACGGACAGGGCGTTACGCACTCAATCCTTCAGACAATATGCGCTATCTCTTCCGGCGTCTTTCTATGGGATATCAGACTCCCATTAATCTGACTGTACCCAGTGTACGCACCGTGGACAGATTAGTGCGGGCCGTTTCACGCCAGCTCATGATTGATTCTCTGGATATTGCCAAATTAATTTCCGACAGTGCTTACTGTGCACAAATGGGATATACCCAAGAGACACTCCCTTCCCTTTTTATTCCTAACACTTACGAGGTGTATTGGAATATGAGTGCTGACGCTTTCATGAAACGGATGCAAAAAGAACATGCTGCCTTTTGGAATAATGACAGGCTGAAAAAGGCTGAACATATCGGACTTACTCCTGAAGAAGTGTCCACCCTGGCCTCTATCGTGGAAGAAGAAACGGCCAATGGTCCCGAAAAGCCCATGGTCGCAGGACTTTATATTAACAGATTGAATAAAGGGATGTTGTTGCAAGCAGACCCGACGGTAAAATTTGGTTTACAGGAATTCGGACTGAAACGCATTCTTTTCAAACATCTGGAAGTGGATTCTCCTTATAATACCTACAAGTATGCAGGTTTGCCTCCGGGACCTATCCGAATCCCATCCATCCAAGGATTGGAAAGCGTACTGAACTATACACAGCATAATTATATTTATATGTGTGCCAAAGAAGATTTCTCAGGCACTCATAATTTCGCTGTCACAGCAGCCCAGCATCAAGCGAATGCAAGACGTTATCAACAAGCGTTAAACCGGCGGAAGATAAAATAAAAGGGAATACTTCCCTTTTATTGAAATCACCCTCGTTACAACTGTATGAACTGCACTCCCAAAGTTTTGTGTCCAACTTTTAGGGTGCAGTTCAACTTCTGTAACGAGGGTGATTTTTAGTTCATGAGGGTTTCGACACACCTTCCAAATGGATAGATAACTTAATGTCTACGTATAGAATCTTCTTCTTTGGAATATAAAACCAATACAGACTATTTCTCGCACCTATAAGTCTCTCAACAACCGTCCTTTGTATTGTCCTTTCTTCGCAGTAACTTTTCCATATTCCACAGCATGAACCGGACAAATATGATAACAAGCAAGGCATTGGGTACAGTTATCTCCCCAAACAGGACGATCCGTCACTTTTATATTATTCACAGGACAAGCTTTCTCACATTTTTTACAAGCAATACAAGCCTCTGTAGCATGAAAAGGTTTAGGAGACATCAGGAAAGTATTGAAAAACGGACGCAAAAAATAGGATTTAGTAAATGGAAGCGCACCTTCATGGCAATTATAATGTTTCGTTTGAACCCTTGATGCTATCTCCTCGTTAATAAAGCGTACACGGGCAACAGCATTATGCACTTTCCGGGTTTCCACATCTTCATCGTCTACATCAAAACCTGGCAAAGAAACATAAGTATTCGGCATGGTGACCGAGTAACCGGCAGCACACCGCCATCCCTTCCGGGCAACAGCAGAAGAAAAGAGTTGTGCAGTCCGACCCGTATCATCTCCACAAGTACAGACAAAGAAAAGATATTCCGGCTTAATCATCTTCAACCGACGGATAAAACGAAGTACAATCTCCGGAGGTCCCCATGCATACACAGGGAAGACAAAACCTACTTTTTCTCCTTCTCTTAGTTTATACTCCTTATTCTTATCTATTTCCACAGCTATGGAGAGCAATTCCTCATTCTGTCCTTCCGCCAGCTGCCTTGCCACCCAAGCTGAATTACCTGTACCTGAAAAATAAAATATCATATCCGTATTATTTTTATAAAAAAGAAGCGATGCTAATCTCTTGAATTAACATCGCCTTATAATGAAGCCGCACCAGTGATGCGATGAAACTCCGAATGACAGGTTTTGAGTGCTCTCCTCCTTTGTAATCCACCGGCATAAATGCTACCCGAAGGCGTGGCCCGCCATTGGAAGATGAAGCTATGTCTCGGTTTTCAGATTAGTTTGATGAGTTTCCCAATCCAACTAATGCGGCTCGCTTTTCATCTCTTTCCGTATGACAAATATACGCCCTTTTTATGATATAAACAAGAGTATAGCAGGATTTGTTTGTTAAAAATAATAAGCAAGAAAATAACTCTCTGTAATTCTGCTTATTGTTATTTCAAATTCTTAATGAAACATCACAAAGCATCCGCAATAAAAAAGAGCAACCTCATAGAGATTGCTCTTTTAATAAATCTTTATATCACCGTTTACAGAAGAATTAAGCTACTTTTGCTTTAGCAACAATTGCTTTGAATGCTTCCGGATGGTTCATAGCTAAATCAGCTAACACCTTACGGTTGATTTCGATACCAGCTTTGTGTAATGCACCCATCAATTTAGAATAAGACATTCCTTCCAGACGAGCCGCAGCGTTGATACGCTGAATCCACAAAGCGCGGAAGTTACGTTTCTTGTTCTTACGGTCACGGTATGCGTAGGTCAAACCTTTTTCCCAAGTGTTTTTTGCTACTGTCCATACATTCTTTCTTGCACCAAAATAACCTTTGGTAAGACCTAAAATTTTCTTTCTTCTTGCTCTAGAAGCAACATGATTTACTGATCTTGGCATAGTTTTAATTCTTTTTGAATGTTAGCGCCACTGTTTCACACGGTGAACTTCAAGCTAAAGACATTCGGTTAATACTTTAAATAATACGTTTACGCTTTCGTTGTTTTTAGATTACTTCATGCAAAGCAATTCCTTAACTTGATCCAAGTTAGCATTAGCTACTAGACCTGAGTGTACAAGGTTTCTTTTCTGCTTTTTAGTCTTCTTAGTCAAAATATGACTGTGAAAAGCGTGCTTTCTTTTGATTTTACCTGTTCCGGTAAGAACGAATCTTTTTTTAGAACCGGAGTTAGTCTTGATCTTTGGCATCTTGTTTTTAATTTTAAATTATTATTCAAATGGTGGTAACGCACTATACCGGCGCGTTACGCACTCTTTTTTTATTCTTTTGCTTCTACTGCCTTTTTCGGATTTTCCTTTTTAGCAGTATCCATTTCTGCCTTCTTCGGAGAGCCCGCTTTCTTCGGAGCCAAAGAAATAGTCATTCTCTTACCTTCCAACAAGGGCATCTGCTCTACTTTTGCATATTCTTCCAAGTCATTCGCAAAACGAAGCAATAATACTTCGCCTTGTTCTTTGAAAAGAATGGAACGACCTTTAAAGAACACATATGCTTTCACCTTGTCTCCGTCCTGCAAGAATCCGATGGCATGTTTCAACTTGAAGTTGTAGTCATGATCATCTGTTTGAGGTCCGAAACGGATTTCTTTTACGTTTACTTTTACCTGTTTAGCCTTTTGTTCCTTTTGACGTTTCTTTAATTGATAAAGAAATTTAGAATAATCAATAATTCTACAAACTGGAGGAACAGCATTGGGTGAAATTTCAACTAGGTCAGCCTCATGATCCTCAGCCATTTTTAAAGCTTGAGCTATCGGATAAACTGCCGGTTCTACATCGTCGCCCACTATGCGGACTTCTTTGGCACGAATCTGTTCATTGATTCTGTGTTGCCCTTTTAAACTGTCATTCTTCATTAAAAAACTTTTAGTTCCTGTTTGTTTCTTCTTATTTTAATTAGTATTTCTTTATCTTAACGCAAAAGAATACATAAAGGTTTAACAATGTGCTCTTTTGCAAACGGCTGCAAAGTTACCATTTATTTATCATATTAGAAACTTCTTCGGCAATATTTTTTCCGAATTCTTCTATTTTCATAGTTCCTTTGTCGCCTTCGCCCTGCTTGCGGACTGCAACTTCACCGTTTTCAGCTTCTTTCTCACCTACAATCAACATATAAGGAATACGCTTCATTTCGTTGTCACGAATCTTACGGCCGATTTTTTCATTACGGTCATCCACAATAGCACGAACATCGAATTTTCTCAGTTCTGCTTTCACTTTTTCCGCATACTCATTGAATTTCTCAGAAATAGGCAGAATAGCTACCTGATCAGGAGTCAGCCACAGCGGGAATTTACCGGCAGTGTGCTCAATCAATACGGCAACAAAACGTTCCATTGATCCGAAAGGTGCACGGTGAATCATTACCGGACGATGCTTTTGGTTATCTGAACCCATATATTCCAACTGGAATCGTTCGGGCAAGTTGTAGTCTACCTGAATTGTTCCCAATTGCCAGCGACGGCCGATAGCGTCTTTCACCATAAAGTCCAATTTAGGTCCATAGAATGCAGCTTCACCATATTCCACTTTCGCAGTCAGGCCTTTTTCTTCGCAAGCTTCAATAATGGCTTGTTCGGCTTTTTCCCAATTCTCATCACTACCAATGTACTTTTCACGGTTCACCTTGTCACGAAGAGAAATCTGAGCTTCCACATTCTCAAAATTCATAGACTTGAACACAATGTTAATGATATCCATCACGCGAAGGAATTCTTCCTTCACTTGGTCGGGACGACAGAACAAGTGAGCATCATCTTGCGTAAAACTGCGCACACGGGTCAGTCCGTGCAATTCACCACTCTGTTCGTAACGGCATACGGTTCCGAATTCCGCGATACGCAACGGCAGGTCTTTATAAGAACGTGGAGAATTCTTATAAATCATACAGTGATGAGGACAGTTCATCGGTTTCAGGAAATATTCTTCCCCTTCTTCGGGTGTATGAATAGGCTGGAACGAGTCCTTACCATACTTGGCGTAGTGTCCGGAAGTGATATACAGGTTCTTGTTGCCAATAGGCGGACACATTACTTCCTGATAATCATAACGGGCCTGGATACGGCGCAAGAAATCTTGCAAACGGATACGCAAGGCAGTACCTTTCGGTAACCACATGGGAAGTCCCTTGCCCACCATATCGGTAAACATGAACAAATCCATTTCCTTACCTATCTTACGATGGTCGCGTTTCTTGGCTTCTTCCAGCATTACCAGATATTCGTCCAGCATTTTCTTCTTCGGGAAAGTTATACCATAAATACGTGTCATCTGCTTACGGTCTTCCTGCCCTCTCCAATAAGCACCGGCCACAGAAAGCAGCTTGATAGCTTTGATAGGAGCAGTAGAGGTCAAGTGGGGACCACGGCAAAGGTCGGTAAACGCACCTTGTGTATAAGTGGTGATGTGTCCATCCTCCAGTTCGGAGATCAATTCACATTTATAAGTCTCACCTCTTTCACCGAATTTCTTCAACGCATCCTCTTTAGCAATGCTCTGACGCACCAATATTTCTTTCTTTGCAGCCAACTCGGCCATCTTGGCCTCAATAGCTGGCAAATCTGCCTCCTTAATGATTGCTTCACCCGGGTCTACATCATAGTAAAAACCGTTTTCAATGGCCGGACCGATACCAAACTGAATGCCTGGATAAAGTTCTTGCAATGCTTCGGCCAGCAAGTGGGCACTAGTGTGCCAGAAAGCATGTTTGCCCTGTTCGTCTTCCCATTTATAAAGAACGAAGTTTGCATCTTCATTGATAGGGCGAGATAAATCAATCGTTTCACCGTTCACACCACAAGCTAAAACATCTTGCGCCAGCCGTGAACTGATACTTTCTGCAATCTGCAGACCAGTAACTCCTTCGTTATATTCGCGAACAGAGCCGTCGGGGAATGTTATCTTTATCATAATCTTCTATTTATTTTCTTTCTTGAGGATGCAAAAATAACGAAATCTTTTTGACTTATCCTCTTTTTAGCAAAAAAATGTTATTCTTTTCGTTCCGTAAAGCGTTTGATTATATTGTAAGCAGAGAAAAGTCCCAACTCACCTGCTTTACTCAGGTCCTGTATACCTTGCCTGTTGTTACCCAAGAAAATATGTGTCAAGCCGCGATTGAAATAAGCATCCGCAAATTTAGGATCCAACTGGATGGCTCTGTCATAATCAACAATTGCCGCACGATAGTCTTTCAAGATAGAAAGCACATTACCTCTATTATAATAAGCATAGACAAAATCCGGAGCCAGCTCAATCACCTTGTCCAAATCGCGCTTTACCATTTCATAGTCCGCAGCTTTCACAGCACTCTTCTCTCCCGGATTGGCTTTCAAATCATACTCTTTTTCCATCTTCTGGTATTCCAGCTGCTTATAACGGATTAAAGCACGATTGAAATAAACCGGAAAGAAATTACCCTCAATAATAATAGCCTGATTCAAATCTTCAATGGCACTTGCAAAATCCTGCACCAGATAAAAGTCCAATGAACGTGCAAAACGTTTGTTCACATCATTCGGATCAGCCACAATAGCAGCAGTCTGTTCGTCAATGGATGCAAAATGTTTTGTAGCTTGTTCTTCCGTCAGAGGAGCTTCCTCATTAGTTATAATCAGACGACCGGGAAGTACTTTCTGATTATTCAATGTTTCAATGAACTTATAATAGTTGACCTGTCGTTTCACATCATCGTGCTTTTCATAATAGGTAAGCACGAACATAGGCTGGGGAACAATATTCACATTCTTATCCTGCACGCGTCCACGATAGTCACTCTTATATTTTTCTTCTCCCTCTTCGTTGTCGGCAACCACAATCTTACGATAGTTGTTCATGTTTTTGTCGGACTTCTTACGGGTTTTATTATTCTCTGTATTATCGGCAGTCTGCTTATTAGGATCTACTCCGTTCTGTTTATCCAGTTGTGCTTTCAACACTTTGAATTCATCTGCATCAGCACCTTTTACATCCCCTATTTTCCTACGTGCCTGCGCTCTGTACTGATAGCCCAGCAAAAAATTGGGATATTCATTTATCACCGTAGAATAATCTTTAATTGCCCCTTTATAATCTCCTGTCTGATCCAATAACAGACCACGGTTGAAAATAGCCATCATATTGTCGGGCTCCATTTCGATAACAAAATTAAAGTCTTGAATAGCCCGGTTGTCATCGCCTACTTGTGCACGTAATAAGCCCCGGTTATAATGGCCGATGAAATTATTGGGATCAATATCCAATGCAATATCATAGTCACTCATCGCTCCTCTCAGGTTATTCTGATGGTAACGGGCCAAAGCACGATTGATATAGACACCTGAATTCCGGGTGGACAGACGGATGGCATGATCAAGATCAGCTTCCGCATCTTTATATCTCTGTTGCTGCAGACGAAGGATAGCACGGCTGGCCCATGTATCTGCATCATAACGGTCTATTTCAATCGCCTTACCAAAGTCTTTTTCGGCAGCCAAAGTATCCTTCTGCTTCAAATCCACCTCACCACGCATCAAATAGGCCTTTGTATATCGGGGGGAAATAGCGATCAGCTTATCCAGATCATTCTTCGCCCCCTTATAATCTTCCTGCCTGATACGGCAAAGGGCCATATTATGCCATACCCCTATATTCTCAGGATCAAACTCCAATGCCTTGGTATAATCTTCTATAGCTCCCGCAAAATTATTCTGTTGGATCCGTGCCAATCCACGTACCTGATAAGCACTTACCACAAACGGATTCCGCTCAATAGCTTCTGAACAGTCACTCTCCGCCCCCTGAAAATCATCCAAATTTATCTTCGCCAGACCTCTATAGAAATAAGGATCAGACAAATAAGGCTTTGCATTAATCACCTGATTAAAATATTGAATCGAAAGGACATAATCCTCAAAATAAAGCGCATTACGCCCTATCGCCATCACCCTGTCCGTATTTATCTGTGCCGAAGCTAGTACAGGGAACATTATTAATAATGTATAGAGTATCCGTTTTATCATTTTGTATTTATAAAAATACGGTTTTCCCCACAAATGCGCCACCTGTGGCGCATAAATCAAAATCGCGGAGTTATCATTTTATAGTCTTGACCTTATAGGAACAACGCGCCTTGCCCTTCAACATGGCCCCCAGCTTTCCTTTAATCATCTGTTTGCGTAATGCAGACAAATGATCAATGAACATTTTTCCGTCCAAATGATCAAATTCATGCTGCATGACCCTTGCCAAATAGCCTTCCACCCACTCGTCATGTTCTTTCAGCTCCTCATCCAAATAAGTCACATGAATACGGTCCGGACGTTTCACCGTTTCATGGATACCTGGCAAACTCAAACAACCTTCTTCCATGCTGACTTCTTCTCCACCCACTTCTAAAATATGAGGATTTATATAAGCCCGACGGAAATCCTTAAATTCGGGCAATTCATCAGACATCACATCCAGATCAATAGTTACGACACGAATAGGCAAACCAATTTGCGGAGCAGCCAGACCCACACCATCTGCACGATTCATGGTTTCAAACATATTTGCTATCAACTCTTTCAAATTAGGGTAATCCGGGGTAATATCCTCTGCTTCTTTACGCAACACCGGTTGTCCATACACATAAATAGGTAATATCATTTTTCTTAATCTGTTTTTATTTATTAAATATATTTCTTCGACTCCAAATAGGACTGTAAGATTATCGTAGCACTGATTTCATCAACTAAAGCTTTATTCTGCCTATCTTTTTTCTTCAAACCTCCATCCAACATGGCTTGGTGGGCCAATACGGACGTAAATCGCTCGTCAACAAACTCTATCGGTATATCCGGTAATTTTTTCCTTAGTTGATTGACAAAAGGGACAATATTACGCATATTTTCCGACTCTTGATTATTCATTTGCTTGGGATGCCCTACAATGATGCGTTCCACAGGCTCTTTTTCCACATATTTCAGAATAAAGTCCAGTAGTTGGTGTGTAGGGACAGTCGTTAACCCGTTTGCAATAATTTGCAAAACATCCGTCACAGCCACACCTGTGCGCTTTTTACCGTAATCTATCGCTAATATTCTACTCATATAGTTTGCAAAAATACAAATTTATTCCATACCTATTTTATATATAAAGATTAAAATATGCTTTTTCAACTGTTTTTTCAAAAGAAACGATTCATTTCGTTTAATTTTATTTGCTATTTAAAAAATAGTACTTATTTTTGCACCGAATATGTGGCTTAACGTAAGGGTCGCATAATGTTAAATTGAAACAAGTATTTGTTATAAAATGAAAAATAAGAGCTCTTCAAAAGGAGTTTTATATAGATGTTTGTTGTATTGTATAGCTATATTGTTGCTTGTTATGATTCCATTAAAAAGTTTCAGTCAATCAACAGGAGAATTAACAACAGATAGTCTTGTAAAAATGGGATTTGAAAATGTAAGATGGACAGATACTCCTGAAGAAAGAGTTTATGTGGTTGAAAACAGTGCTTACAAAATTCAAGCGTTGGGTATTAGAAAGGCTGTAGATATCATACAGTCAATGGGATTACCCAAGGATAAATCTGGTAAGTTGATTGTTACCAACTATAATATACCTCAGGTCTCACTGACCTATCAGCCTCTTGCCGGTGACACAACAGTGGTAAGTGGTGAAGATTGGAAAGTCAGTTATGATATAGGTGACAGTTGGGACAAGGTGAAGAAAGAAAAGAAAAAGAACAGTTCGCTGTTTAAAGTAGATATATTGGTATATCCGCAGCTATACTTTAAGAACTATATCATTACACAGATATATCAGGCTTTATTAGAGTTTAGCCCGGCGGTAGAGGTGTCGCTTTGGCCAGGAATGAAATTTACCGGACAGATTGTATTTCCTGTATACAATGATGGATATGGAGAAACAGCCGGAAAAATTCATCCAGGATATTTGACATTAGCACAAAAATTTAGATTACCATATAATATACAAAGTACAGTAACTATTGGTATGTTTGATTATAATACATATGGTGCAGATTTAAATTTGTTTTATCCGTTTAAAGACGAACGTTTTTCTTTGGAAGGAAGAATTGGCTATGTTGGATTCGGATATTGGCATGGTTTTAAATTTCGCTATAATGATAAATACACTACTTATTGGTCTGTAGGGGGAAACTTTTATTGGCCAAGGTATAATACACAGTTTAAATTGAGAGCTGAACAATATTTATTAAAAGAAAAAGGGGTAAGATTTGAAATGATCAGACACTTCCGCTATGCCAGTATAGGTTTCTACGCTGTAAAAGCAGAACATGCTAATAGTAATGGAGGGTTTAAATTCATCGTCGCATTACCACCTTATAAATATAAAAGACATAAATATATACCAAGGGTTTCTACCTCATTGGGTACGGGTATAACATATAATGCAGGAAATGAAAAATATTATTATAAAATGCCATATAGTAATGCAAGTGACAATATAATGCAACAAAATAGTTTTAATCCATATTTTATTAAATCAGAATTATTAAATTTTTAATTTTATTGAGATGAAAAAGAAAAGTTTTTTGAGCGGTATTGGTGCTAAATTAGCATTAGCTGCAGTAGCTTTAACAACAGTAGTGTTTACAAGCTGCGAAAAAGAAGAATTTAATGTAGAACCGGTAGAACTATCACCTGCTAGTGCGACGATTGTTGCCACCGTATATGATTTGACAACGGGTGAAGTTCTTGCTCCCCAAGCAATTGTTGAAACAATCACTGCAGGTACAGATGGAACAATTGCAGCTACTACAAAAGAAATTAGTTGCCCCTCTTTCAGCAATGCAGAATATCTGCCAGTAGAAGCCATTACTGTGGCAATTCCTAAACTAGCAAAAGGACAGTTTGCTCTTATTCCGGTAAATTTCTATGCTCAGAAAATAGTTTCTGCTGCTAAAAATGTAACAGTAAGCGAAGACCCAACTACAATTGAAACAACTGAAGTTAAGAATACTCCTGTTACTTACGGACCTTATGATGTAGACAAAAATATAGATATTGAATATGCAGCTAAAGTAGGTTCAGAAGTTGTTAATATTAATGCTATTAACAGTTACATTGAAACTCTTGTTAACTCAAGAGCAATGAGTAACGAAAATGTTATCAAGGTTTTAAAAGCAGTAGTCGGTACTTACAATACAGGTATTAAAACTGAAATGCAGAAAGAAACAAGAACTATCAAAGCTCAAACTACTGTAACATTCAGCCCTGTAACAACAATTATTGAATCAGTCGTTACTGTAACTGCAACAGTTGATGGAGTAGAATATACTATTCCTAATGTACAGCTTAGAAAAGCTGGTGCAACAGTTGTTTCTGAATCTTCAGAATCACACGCAGGTCACGATCACGGTCATGGAGATAACAGCAACTCAGGTGGTGGTGCAGGTGGAAGATAATAATTAATCATCTATCGGTTATTTGTTCAGTTATTCACCAAAAAATATAATAAAAATGAAATATAAATTCTTAACACTGTCACTTTTGTTGGCAGGAGCTTGTGCAACTACGGTTATGGCACAAGATACTAATTATTATACTCCGAAATGGAGCGATAACATCTTCGTCAGTGTAGGTGGAGGTATCCACGCTATTGAAAACGATGGTTTCAATAAGCTGGCTCCTCACTTCAGCATCTCTTTGGGTAAGTTAATTACTCCCACATGGGGGATACGTGGTCAGGTAAATGGTATCACACAACACTTGTGTTTGGATAACAGTTACTACGAACACAACAAGAACTACGTAGGAGCTAACATTGACGCTATGGTAAACTTGTCAACTCTGTTTGCAGGTGCTAATCCTAGCCGTTTTTTTGAAGTATATGGTTTTGCTGGTCCTATGCTTTCCGTAGCTAAGTCACAGAACGTAACAATCAAGAATGATGGAACAATGGTTCCCGAAGGTGAAAGCAAAGCAAGAGCACGTATTGGTGCATCCGCCGGTGTAGGCTTGAAGTTCAACATTAACAAATATTGGGCTATCGATGTTGAAGCTCGCGGCGCCATCGCTCCTTCTATCTTTGGTAATATCAGTAGCCACCGTAAAGCTGAAGGAACAGGTATGTTGACAGCTGGTGTCAGCTACATCTTTGGTGGCAAGAAGTTTGCTAAAGTTGAAGACCGTGTAGTAGAAAAAGAAGTGATCAAGGAAGTGATCCGCGAAGTTCCGAAAGAAGTAGTTAAGGAAGTGATTAAAGAAGTTCCTAGCGCTGCAGAAGTTGCTATCTTCTTCAAAATCGGTAAAGCAAAGATCAGTCCGGAAGGTATGGTTAATGTACAGTTAATGGCTAAAGCAATCAAAGCTAATCCTAACGCTAAGTACAAAATTGCAGGTTTCGCTGATAAAGCTACAGGATCTGCTTCATTCAACCAGACTTTGTCTGAAAAACGTGCTCAGGCTGTTTACGATGCATTGGTTGCAGAAGGCGTAAAAGAAAGCCAGCTTGAAAAAGTTGCTATGGGTGGAACAGATAACATGTTTGGTAAGAACTATTTGAACCGCGTAGTTATCTTGGAAGTAAAATAATCATTGATACCTGATAAAACTCTGATAGATTAAAGAAGGGAGTATCGTAACAAACGATGCTCCCTCTTTTTCTTCAACTGCTTTTTTGATCACATAAGCAGCAACAGCAAATAAATCATATAACAAGAATCTACAGATCTTGGCTATACAATTCTGGAAACTTGAGGTAGTATTTACCGAATCTTGTAACAAGATATCGGGCTATACAAGCAAAAAACTGATACATAAAAACAACAGGACGTATTTAGAAAAGAACAAGAGCTTTTTTAAATACATCCTGTTGTTTTTAAAAAAGCTCAAGACGATTTTAAAATATTCTATCGTATAGTGACACAGACTAATATATAAGCAACATTATACAAACAAAAGCATTTACTATCCTCAATAGACCAGCTTCACATTGTCAACCCAAAGTGTATTTCCAGGAGAACCGATAAAAGCCCCCCCATGACTGGACGAAAATTGCAGTATCATGTGCGTAGGATTTTCATTGGCCTCCGCCCATCCTATTTCTTTAATCAAGACACTTTCTCCCTTACTATTTCTAGTATAATCCCTCTCTCTCAACCCCATTGTTTCATGATTATAAGACGGATGCTTGGTTATATCACCATACAGCACTTCATAAGTAGCACCATTTACCCAACCATCCGAATCCTTATCATATTTCATCACCATAGTTCCTACCCTCTTCGCCGTAATATTTCCTTCAGCGTCCTCCATACGTTTTTGCAAAAAGAAAACAGTTATCGCACAATCCTGCCCTGCCACCTGACCTTTCTTGCTGAAACCTGTCAACCGGATACGATCTTTCTCACCAGACATCTTTACCTTATAATCATAACGGACAGCTTTGGGACGTTGAGTAAAAGGAACTCCCCAGTTCATGTTCTTCTCAGCATTCTTAGTTCCTGTTATAGGCTCCAGCATATCACCTAAATAAATGGATCCGGCTGCCAATACAGTAATATTCACCATCCCCAATACTTTGACGCTCTCTATATGCGTTTCCAGGCGAGCACAATATCCATTGTCCCGTTTGTCTCTATAAACAGAATTATTTGTTTTAACAATGCCCACTACCTTAGCCATCACATTAGAGGTTCCCCAAGGAGACCCTCCCATATTTTTATAAGGTTTGTTACCATCTATTTCCTTTGTAGGACCTATCTCATAAAGAAGTTTGGTATTGCCGCCTATAACACCGGACTCATGAACCTTACGGATTATCCACTGATCCATATCTCCGTATTTTATAGGCACCACCTTTTCCTGGGCAAAGCCATACAGCGGTGCTATAGCCAAAAGAGCAATGACCGATAATCTGCCATAATATTTCATACCCTTAGTTTTTATTGTTGTTTAGAACCGACAAAGCTATAAAAAAAAGCGGCAACTTCACAGTTGCCACTTTTAATAAAGAAAAATAGACTATATTTTCTTCTTAATTTACCAAAAAGAAGTCATTAATATACTCTATATAGTAACCATGCCTTCTGGAAATCGTCACGGTTAGGATATTTTGCCTTAAACTCCTCCTTTGCCTGAGTAGCCTGCGCACGGTCATCATATGAAGATGCTATAACGCGATACATATTTCTTTCAGCATTATAAACCACTTTGGCATTATAACCTTGACCATCCAAATATTGTTTCAAACCTTCTGCATTCGCTTTCACACCAAAGCTACCACATACTACGCTATATGCTTTTAAGCCGTCACCTGAAACCAATTCTACTTTCTCTTCGCGAACCGGACCGGCAACAGGAGCAGTTGTCACAGGGGCAGATACTACCGGAGCAGCTTCAACCGGAGTTGCTTCTACCTGATCAGCAGGAGCTTCAGCCAATTCCTGTTGTTTTGCTTTTTCATAAGCCTTCTTGTAAGCACTTTCGCTAGATTTACATGAGGAAAATGCCAAGGCTACGCACAATCCCATACCCAACACAACTAATTTTTTCATGATTACTCAATCTTTTATAAATTAATACTCTAGTTTAATTCCATTATATTGGTGCAAAAGTAGCAATATATCAACAGCTTTCACATCAAGAATGGAGTTAAATTTAGTTAATCAGAGAAGAATCTCCAATTTCTATTCAAAAATAGACAAAATAAACAACAACATTCAGTTTTATTTGTTAGATTTGTAAGGTACAAAAAACAAAAAAACTATGAAAGGATTAAGTATTTTAGCTGCATTCCTAGGCGGAGCCGTAGTTGGTGCAGCAGCAGGTATTTTATTTGCTCCTGAAAGCGGAGAAGACACTCGTAGCAAAATTGCTGATGCTTTACGTAAAAGAGGTATCAAATTAAGTCGCACAGATATGGAAAATCTGGTCGATGAAATTGCAGCCGAGGTAAAAGAATAAGCAACGCCCACAAAAGTGTATTGTCATTCCGGATCCAAGTCCGGAATGACAATAATTTTTAAATCAAAACTCCACGCATGTTTGCAAACGATAAAAATATAGATAATCTGCAACAACTTCTGGCAGAGCTTAAAAAGTACGCAGAGTTACAAAAGGATTATGTAAAATTACATTTAGTAGAAAAACTTACTATACTGATATCAACCCTCATCCTTGTCTTTATATTATTGATATTAGGTATTATCGCACTTTTCTACTTGTCATTTACATTGGCCTATGTACTCGAACCTCATGTAGGCGGGCTTATGGCTAGCTATGGAATCATTACCGGATGCATTATTCTGCTGATTCTGTTAATCGTTTTATTCCGCAAACGGCTGATTGTCCAGCCTATGGTAAATTTCCTTGCCAACCTGCTTTTAAATGACAACTGATTATGAAAGAGAATACTCCTAATAAAACGCCCATCATCACTTTGGAAGTGATAGCACAACGAAAAGCTGAGAAGTTGGAAGAAGTACAGCAAGCTAAAAAAGAAATGGTACAAACCATACATGAACTTTTTGCGCCTGTAGAACAAAAAGGAGGCGTAGAAGGCATTATGCAACATATCAATACAGGAATCGCCGTTTATGACGGAGTACGGACCGGTATCAAGATCATGCAAAGAATCAGAGGATATTTCCTGAAAAAGAAGAAATAACTTAGTATTAACCACAACATTTTATCCACATGAAAAGACAGCTACTAGGTGTGGCAGCAATTTTGTTGTCAATTTCCACGTATGCACAGGACAATCCATTATGGATGCGTTATTGTGCCATTTCTCCGGATGGAACCACCATCGCATTCACCTATAAAGGTGACATCTACACAGTACCCTCTACAGGAGGCAGGGCCAGTCAGATTACAACCAACCCTGCCCACGACACCAAACCTATCTGGAGTCCTGACGGAAAAAAAATTGCTTTCGCATCAGACCGCATGGGAAGTATGGATATTTTTGAGGTAAACAAGGAAGGGGGTATCCCCAAAAGATTAACCACCCATTCGGGTAATGAAACACCGGTGGCTTATAAAGACGCCGGACACATTCTGTTTCTAGCCAATATAATGCCAACTGTAGAAGACGCACAATTCCCCTCCGGACAATTCCAACAAGTATATGAAGTTAATACCGAAGGAGGACGCCCTGCCCTCTTCTCTTCCATGCCGATGGAAGATATCAGTATCAATCACACAGGTAATACTTTGCTCTACCATGACAAAAAAGGATATGAAGATCCTTGGCGTAAACATCACACTTCATCCATTACCCGCGATATTTGGCTGTGTTCTCTGAATGGAAACCGTACCTTTCGCAAACAAACTACTTTCAATGGTGAGGACCGCACTCCCGTTTGGGCTTCAGATGATAAATCATTCTATTATTTAAGTGAGGAAAAAGGCTCATTTAATATTTTCAAACGTGATATTGACGGTAATACATCCAAACAAATCACCAACCATACCAAACATCCGGTACGCTTCCTGAGTGCCGCCTCCAATGGAACATTATGCTATGGATATGATGGCGAAATCTACACGGTAAAAGAAGGTGCCATTCCGCAAAAAGTTCAGATTTCCATTGTCACCGACAAGAACGACAAAGATCTCATCCGCCAGATTAAGCGTAGCGGAGCAACAGAAATATCCCTTTCACCCGATGCAAAAGAAATTGCTTTTGTACTACGCGGAGATGTATATGTCACATCAACAGAATACAGCACCACCAAACAAATCACCAATACTCCGCAACAGGAACGCGATATTCACTTTTCTCCGGACGGAAGAAGTATTGTTTACGCTTCCGAAAGAAACGGATTATGGCAGATTTATCAAACCAGTCTAGCTAAAAAGGAAGAAAAACAGTTCGCTTACGCAACCGATATCAAAGAGGAAAGACTGACCAATTCGGATATCACTTCATTCCAACCTCAATACAGTCCTGACGGCAAAGAAGTAGCCTTTCTTGAAAACCGTACTACCATCCGTGTTCTGAATCTGAAATCAAAAGCTGTACGAACCGTCATGGATGGCAACTATGAATATTCATACAGCGACGGTGACCAATGGTATCAATGGAGTCCGGACAGCAAATGGATTCTTACCAACTACATAGGTATTGGCGGATGGAATAACAAGGATGTTGCACTGGTCAACGCATCTGGCAACGGAGAAATTCATAATCTGACCGAAAGTGGATACAGTGACGGCAATGCCAAATGGGTATTGGATGGAAAAGCCATGATTTGGGAAAGTGACCGCGCAGGATTCCGCAGCCACGGAAGCTGGGGCGCTGAAGCGGATATCTACATCATGTTCTTCGACTTGGACGCATACGACCGTTTCAGAATGAGCAAGGAAGAACTTGCTTTGCTGGAGGAATCAGAAAAGAAAGACAAAGAGAAGAGTGAAGAGAAAAAGAAGGCTGATAATAAAAAAGATAAAAAGAAAGACTCCGAGAAAGAAGATGACAAGAAGGAAGTAAAACCACTGGTTTTCGACCTTGAAAACAGCCGTGACCGTGTGATTCGTCTAACTGTAAATTCTTCACGATTGGGAGATGCTGTATTAACTCCGAAGGGTGACAAACTATATTATCAAGCAGCCTTCGAAAGCGGATATGATTTATGGGAACACGATCTTAAAGAAAACAAGACTAAAATCGTCATGAAAAAAGTCGGTGGCGGAGCCCTGCTTCCTGATAAGAAAGGCGAGAATCTGTTCCTTTGCAGCCAAGGTGGTATCAAGAAAGTTACTGTCAGCAGTGGTGAAACCAAACCTGTAGAATTCGAAGCTTTCTTCGACTACCAACCCTATGGTGAACGCGAATATATTTTCGATCATGTATGGCAACAAGTAGAAGATAAATTCTACGTAAAAGATCTGCACGGAGTAGATTGGAAAGGCTATCACGAAGCATACGCACGCTTTCTTCCATACATCAATAACAATTATGATTTTCAGGAAATGCTAAGTGAAATGCTGGGTGAGTTAAACGGTTCACACACCGGAGCACGTTACTACTCAAACGGTCCTACACTATCCACAGCGACCCTAGGAGCATTCTATGACGAAACTTATGATGGTGACGGGCTAAAAATTAAAGAAATATTAGCAAAAGGTCCATTTGCCGTGAAAAAAACGGATGTTACTCCTGGTTGCATCATCGAGAAAATTGACGGTAAACCTATCGTAAAAGGACAAGACTACTTCCCGCTACTGGAAGGCAAAGCCGGAAGAAAAGTGTTACTGGCCATATATAATCCGGCTACCGGCAAACGTTTTGATATCACCATCAAAGCTATCAGCACGGGCGAACAAAGTAACTTGCTGTATAAACGTTGGGTAGAACGTTGCCGCAATATAGTCGATAAATTATCCGAAGGCCGCATAGGCTATGTACACGTAAAAGGTATGGACAGTCAAAGTTTCCGCGAAGTATATAGTGAAGTATTGGGACGCTGCCGCAACAAAGAAGCTATTATTGTAGACACACGCCACAATGGAGGCGGCTGGCTACATGATGACTTGGCCACTTTATTAAGCGGCAAGGAATATCAGCGTTTCGTTCCACGCGGACAATACATAGGCAGCGACCCATTCAATAAATGGCTCAAGCCATCCTGCGTATTGGTATGCGAGGACAATTACAGTAACGCACATGGCTTCCCATGGGTTTACAAGGAATTAAAGATAGGCAAACTGATTGGCGCACCGGTTCCGGGCACAATGACTGCCGTATGGTGGGAAAACCAAATCGATCCGAGCATTGTGTTCGGTATTCCTCAGGTGGGTTGCATGGATATGCGTGGACAATATGCAGAAAATCACCAACTTTCTCCAGACATTGAAGTTTATAATACTCCAGAAAAGGCATTGGCAGGTGAAGACCAGCAGTTGGAAGCAGCCGTACAAGAAATGCTGAAAACAATAGGGGAAAAGAAATAAAACAATCCCATCCTGATAAAAAAGAAAAAAGACAGATGCGAAAATATTTTCGCATGCCTGTCTTTTTTCTTGCTCTATTCACATCCGTCCAAGACAAAGATGGCTCATCCAACCTTTATAAAGCGATCATCCGATGAATATAAGACATACGCTTTATATCCGTCGGACGATATTATCAAAAGGAAACAATATGAAATAGTTCTTGATCAGAAGAAAGATTCTCAAGCCTCCTTCGCTCCTTTTTTCCAAAGACGAGTCATATCTTCCAAAGTCTTTCCTTTTGTTTCAGGAACCATCTTCCATACAAACAGAGCTGCAAGCACACAAATCACGCCATAAAGCCCATAGGCAAACACCGGACTGAATTCATACATGGCAGGAAAAGTGGAAGAGACCAGATAATTGAATATCCACTGGAAAGCTACAGCGATAGCCACTGCCTTGCCGCGGATAGTATTCGGAAATATCTCTGCAATCAACACCCAGCAGATAGGTCCCCATGACATCATAAAAAATGCAGCATAAACAATGATGGAAAGAACAGGAAGAATACCTCCCACCTGAAACTCATCACAAAATGCAACACAGAATGCACCTACAGCCATACCAATAGAACCAACAATCAACAAGGGTTTACGTCCCATCTTCTCTACGGTAAAGATAGCAACCAATGTAAAGAGAATATTAACTACCCCCATTACCACAGTCTGCATCATACCATCACCACCGCCACCGATTTTCTCAAAAATACGCGGTGCATAATAAAGCACAGCATTAATACCGATAGCTTGCTGAAATACAGAAAGCAAGATACCGACTACAATAACTGTCAACCCGTATGTAAGCAGTTTCTCTGTTTTCTCGGAAGTCACAGCCTTTATTTCAGACAAAATAGTTTTAGCCTTATCTGTTCCATTTACTTTTTCAAGTACAGAAAACGCTTTATCATCCTGATGGGTCATAGCCAAATAGCGCGGAGTTTCAGGAACCAAAAACAATAAAATGCCAAATAATGCAGCCGGAACCGCTTCTGAACCAAACATATATCTCCAACCATCGGAAACAAGCACTTCATCCGGCATACCATCTTTAATCATATAATTCACAAAATAGACTACCAACATGCCAAAAATAATAGCAAACTGATTACAAGAAACCAATTTACCACGAATTTCGGAAGGAGCAATTTCGGCAATGTACATCGGACAAACAGCAGAGGCAAGTCCTACACCGATCCCCCCGATGATACGATAAAAGTTAAAAGCAAGGATCAATGCAAACGAAGTATCTCCTTTAGAGAAAAATAAAAATTCGGGATAATAAGAGCCTAAAGCAGACAGAAAGAACAATAAAGCAGCCAGACGCAACGAATTACGACGTCCTAACCCCGAAGCAAAATAACCGGAAAAAGCACTACCAATGACACAACCTATCAATGCACTGGAAGCAGTCACGCCATGCCAGAAAGCATCTAATCCCAAATGTTTTTGCAGAGCCTGCTCCGCTCCCGAAATAACAGCTGTATCATAACCGAAAAGTAAACCGCCGAGAATGGCTATAAACACCACTCCCATCAGATAGAAATTGTTTTTCTTGTTTTTCATAATAAAAGAATTATAATAGTTTTCGTAATAAATACAATAACAAAGCTGTGCGAAATTAATCATTAATACGTAATTCTATTATAATTCTCCAACCATTTTAAATCTTTTTCACATCAAGGATAAACAAGATTATTTCGTCTGAACTGTTCTATGTCTTCCTTTTTTAATCCTATCTTATCCAATGACTTAGGAAGATTATGATCATTAAGATAATAACGCGGACGAATGAGATATTGTCTATTTGCTACCGATAGGCTATCTGCCCTATAAGGTGTCTGTATCCCTGCCAAATTCAGCATGGTATGAAACACAGAAGCATTTCCTGCTACCGGTTTTTCACGGTTCTGCAATATAGCTTCATGTACTTCCACATTCTCTTCTCTATATGCTTTGGACAACCAAATTAAAAATGGTACATGCAGTTGATAATAAGACGGGACCGGGGATGCATGTAAAAATAATTTTCGATTATCATCAAAAATATCCTCTCCATGATCCGAAGTATAAAGCATAGCCGAAAAAGAGTTCATTTTCTGCAATAAAGTGATCAAAGAAGCCAGAAAACCATCTGTATAACGGATAGTGTTATCGTATGCATTCATCAAATACTCTTTATTCTCATATTTGGCGTCTGTCAGATTATCCGGTTTAAAGACAGACATGGATTCGGGATAACGTTCTTTATAATTAAAATGTGATCCATAGGCATGCAGCACGATAAATAATTTTTGATGACCTGCCTTTAGCTCCTCTTCTACTAGAAACAATAGTTCGTCATCCGAAATATTGGCTCCTTTCGGAGTGTCTTTCTTGATAAACTTCCAATCATCTGCCTCCATCCCCAAAAAATCAATAAAAGAATGGTTAGGAAGCTGGTTCGAAAAAAAGGCTGTATGAAATCCTGCCTCCTTGAAAGCGGTAATGATTCCTTTCTGTCTATAAAGACAGTCATAATCCTCAGCCGAAGCTGCCGAAAGCAACATAGGCACACTTTTATGAGTAGTATTAGACTGGGTAAGCACATCCGTGAAAGTTACCAACCCCTCCATTTTATCAAGTAATGGAGTGGTATTCCTTTCATAACCATAAAGTCCGAAATTACAGGCACGGGCCGTTTCCCCTATCACCAAGACATAAACTTCCCGGCTGTCTTTATCATGTGCGGCACTGGCATTAAAAGTAAAATCCCTTGAAGTTTCCGCATATCCGGCAGTTTCGCCCGCACGTTCTGCAGCCAATACTAAATTATAACATACATTAGCCGGATACATTTCAATCTTTACTTGATAATCACGTTGCGTCGCATAGCAGATAACAGTCAATAACACTCCTGCAACAATGCCTGCCAAGGCATACTTACGCTGAGAACGAATAAAAGAATATTCCAACTGATTACCTCGGGCCCATGAGAAACCTCCCAAGACCAAAGCAGGAATGTAAACAACAAAAACACCAATTACAGCCGGCAGTAAATTATCCAACAGTTCCATCACCTCCCCGGAATTAGTAGTTGTCAGATTCAGGAACATATCTACTGCAATGATAGAACGCCCGAACAGGTATAGCAATACCAATTGGAATGCCGCAAAGAAAACAAACGGAAATAAGATCCAAATAGTCTTTCCAGGTTTACGCCCCAATGTCATAATCAACCAATAAACCGATACCGGCAGAATGACATTACAAATACGTGCCAAAAGTGTCATTTGTTGTTCTGTAAAAAACAATGCCACATTGGGAATGGCCAAGACAACGATGAACAGAACGAACAATCGTTGTGGCTCACAACACCACTGAATAAATTCTTTAAAATGCTTCATTTATATTAAAAATAAAACCAGACTGTCCATTTTTTCCAAATCCATAGTCCAGACGAACATTTACATTCTTTTTAAACTCCCAACGATAACCTATTCCATAATTAGGCAACACTCTGTCCATGCGCAAAGCACTGAACTTATTGAATACAGTTCCGGCCCCTATCCAAACTACAACACCATTACGTTTCCATACATGCTGACGCAATTCCACCTGCCCCTCTATTTTATGCTTGTCACGATAGCGCCCTTCGTAATAACCACGCATGGAATACGAATTTCCCAACAGCGCCATCATAGCCCACGACGGATTACCGAAATTAAAAGTACCACGTAATTCTCCTGCCAACAATCCTCCTTCCCATACAGGATGATAATAACTGGTACGCAAATCCGTAGTACTGAATGCATAATCGTTTCCTAAAAACTTAGGACGGAAACATTGGGTAATATTCAAATAATATCCCTTATGGGGATTAGTCAACACATCGCGCGAATCATATGCCAAAGAAAGGCCCACTCCATAATTAGCAGTAGTAAGGTTCATTCCCTCCAGTAATCCGGGGCGTTCCATATTCTTACCATGCACATAATCATAAGATGCCATAGGACCTATATATAAATTATCCGCTATCCGAAACAAAAAACTAGCTTTAATTTGTGCTTGCCAGCGATCTAAATCAGATTCATTGGCATCTACATTACCCATATCGTACCCTATTCCCCAAAACTTGGAAGGAAAGGAATAAAAATAAAGAGTATAATCCAGCCGGTATTTGTCCTGCGGAAAGATATGAGTTCCGCGTATCCCCAACATATAGAAGCCAACAGTGGAAACATCTCCAAATAAAGATACATTGGACGGGGGAAGAAGCATGTCACTTCTATCAGCACGATAAAGCCCCGCTGCCACCAGTCCAAGCCCCAGTTTGGTATCCGTACTGTAATGTGGTCCGCCAATAATACTAAAATCAAATTTCTTATGATTCTTATCTTTATTAGCATCATTAAAATAGTCCAGAAATCTTTTGAAAAAAGTCCTTTTCTGTACTGTGCTGTCTTTGTGTTGCATTGTCGTATCTTCAGGCAAATAAAACAGACCGCCCTCTTGCGTGACTGCCAAAGCCGCATCTGCCATACATATAAAGATTACGATCAAAAATGATATTTTCTTCATTGTAACCTGTTATTTTTTCCACTGTTAAAACAAGCTTTACAGTAAACATAAACTGATAAAAACAAATAAAGCAGATTGGGATACAAAGATAGCCAAACCTGCTTTATTGTGACTTTTTTTATAATAAGAATCTGGTCTGAATTTACCTATTTCTGTCCTAAATACCTTATACCGGTCGCTTTTCTGTAATCAGCCAACGCAATCTTCTGCTCATAATAAGATTGGATAAGGTTTGTATATGCCTGTATCCATGTCAGCTGTGCAGAAAGCACATCCAAAATAGTCAACTTACCTTCAGTATAACTAAAAGTGTTCAAATCCAAATTCTCTTCTGCCAGTTTGCAGTTCTCCTCGGCAATACTTATCTGACGGGTATTCTCTGTCAGACTAGTCCACGCCTTCGCCACTTCTTTGCTTATTTGGTCTTGCTTATCTTGCAATGCATACTGCTTGCCCAATAAAATAGCCTTCTGTGCAGCCGTCGATTTAAAGCGGGCTCCCCAATGGAAAATCGGCAATTTAATAGAGGCATACACATTACTATTAAACATAGTTTCGCCCGAAATGTTCAACATCTGTGTTCCCCATGTCTCTTTAAAACCGATAGAAAGAGAAGGGTTGTACTTGGCGGCAGCCAGACTTACCTGTCTTTTCTGATAATCCACATCCAATTGGGAGATAGCATAATCGGGACGCACATTCAAGGCTGTTTCCGCTCCAACAAAGGCAGGCATAGGCAATATGGTAGAAATAGAATCCGTCAAATCCATTTCAGCCAGCGGTTCCAATCCCATCAGTACATTCATATTCTGCAAGGCGACCTGATAAGACTGATAGCTGCTGGAACGTTGCAATTCAGCCTCTTTCAAACGAGTCTGCATCTGAATGAGATCCGTCTTGCTGATATAGCCATCATCGTACTTATCTTGCAGCACTTTGGTCAACTGCTCAATAATCTGTACATACTGGCACATCGTTTCATACATTTCTTTTTGTGCGGCTGTTCCCCAATAACTGGCTTCAGCGGCATAGATAATATTATCCGTTGTCAAATCCACCGACTTATCCGCCATCTGAGTTTGTATTTGGGAAGCCTTATAATTGTGATAGATACTGCCACCGGCATAAATAGGTTGTGATACCCCTACTTCGGCACTGTATGAATCGTGCTCCATAGGAACAGCCATTCCGCCAAAATCCATCTCGTATTTGTTAATACGATACTGATAGCTTCCCGTTGCATCAACAGCCGGAAAGAAAGCGGTTTTTGCCGCTTTCATAGCCTTCTGCATAGCTGTACGTTGCGCCACACTCTGTTTTAAGGTTTGGCTATAATCCAGTACCTTTTGTTCAAAGGTAGAATAATCCACGACAGTCTGAGCCGAAAGTGTACCGGTCATACAAGCCATACTTATAATATAGATCATCTTAGTTTTCATTATCTGTCTGCTCTAATTTTAAAGAAAATACAATAAGTTACCGGAAGAACAAAAATGGTCAGTACCGTTGATACGAACAAACCACCCATAATGGTAGCCGCCATACCTGCAAACATGGCATCGCCCAACAATGGAAGCATACCCAGAATAGTAGTTCCGGAAGCCATGGTCACCGGAACGATACGTGTCTTGGTAGCCTCGACCACGGCAGGCACAGCACCCTTTCCATCCTTCAACTGAAGTCCGATTTCATCGACCAGCACAATGGCGTTCTTGATATTCATACCAATCAATCCCAACAGACCGAGGATGGCAAAGAAGTCCAATGACTTACCAAACAAAAGCAATCCCCATACCACACCAATAAACACCAGCGGCAACATAAGCATAATCAATACCGGCTTGCGGTAGTTGCTGGGGAAAAGAAACAGCAGAACCACATAAATCAACAGGAAGGTCAGCGGAATATTCTTCGCCAATGCAGCGTTACTCACATCCTGTGTTTCCTGCTCGCCGAAATATTTCATTTTATACCCTTCGGGCAACCGCATCTGCTCTTGTACGGCAGTGAGCACCTGTTTAAACGCAGCCATCGTATTGGCTCCACGTTTAGGTTCACATTGCATCATCATACAACGCTCGCGGTTAAAGCGGCGGACTACATTATAATCATAACCCAAAGCAAAATTATCGATCACCTGTTCCACCTTCACGGAATTTCCTTTCGTACTGAATACAGGCACACTTTTCACATCATTCAAGTTCATTTTTTCCACATCCTCATCTTTCAACAGAATAGGCAAGGAAACATCCCCCTCACGATATTCTCCCAAAGGCAAACCATTGGTAGCCGTACGGAATGAATTAGCAACCTGCTGACGGGTAATTCCCAAGCGTAAACCTTTCTGTTGAGAGAACATCGGTTTCCACACAGGCACCTTATCTCCCCAATTAGAACGGATATCCGTCACCATATCACACTGGCGGGCTATTTTCTTCGCCCTTTCAACCAATGCGGTCAATGTATCGGGATTCTCACCGATAAAACCGATCTCAATAGCAGCTTCAGGCACCGGAGACAAAGCAAAAAGTGCCGAACGGGTAATGATATTGGGAAAGTTCTGGGTCATGTGCTCATAAAACTGCTGTTCTACTTCGGCTGCATCTTCGGGGTCTTTAGTTTCCACCATCACATTAGCATAGTTAGACTTCGGTCCAAAAGAAGAACTTGCCAAATAGTAACGCAACGGAGTACCACCCAATGTCACCGAATATGATTTAACTTTCTCATGATTCTTCAAATAACCCTCCACCTTCATCACATCCTGATCTACCGCATGAATACTGAATCCCTCAGGGAATACCAGATCAGCACGAAAATAAGGCTTATTCATTTTCGGAAAAAAACTCTGAGGCATAACAGCCATAATAACCAAAGAAAGCACCAAAGTCACAAAGACGGTGGTCAATGTCACAAAACGGCGTTTAATCAGCAAGGTCAGAAACTTCTCGAATTTATGATAGAGTTTAGTATCATACGGATCTTTCATTGCACCGCCGGGAACAGCTTCTTTCAAAATAAAATTACCAAAAGTCGTAGTCTGGCACAAAGCCAGAATCCAACTCAATCCCAGTGACACAGCCAATACAACAAATAGCGGTTTCACAATCTCAGCCACGGATGCCGGTGCCAGATACAAAGGCAAGAAAGAGCAGATAGCAATAAAAGTAGCGCCCAGCAATGCCCACTGCGGCTTGATGGCCCCCTCTATCAATGACTGATAACGTGATTTTCCGCGCTTGATACCTATTTGCGCATTATCTGTCACCACAATGGCATTATCCACCAGCATACCCATGGCGATAATAAATGCCGCCAAAGAAGTACGGTTCAATCCTACTCCCCACATCAACATAATAAGCAAAGTACCACCTACTGAGAAAAGTAACGAACTACCTATCAGCATACCGGCACGCGATCCCATCACCACAAAGATAATCAGGATAACAATAACCAATGATTCTATCAAATTCAGGATAAAGCCATTATTCGCCTCATCGGCAATCTTATCCTCAGGATAAAGGGAGGCAAGTTCAATACCGATAGGCAACAATTGCTCTATTTCCGCCAACCTTTCGTCCACTGCTTTACCCACAGCTACCACATTATCCTTTGCTCCACTGGCCACACCTATACCAATAGCACGTTTACCATTGACCCGCATCAAGGTTGAAGGCGGATCATAGTATCCACGCTCCACTGTTGCAATATCCCCCAAACGGACTTCCCGTCCGTCCTTACTGATAATCAACTGATTTTCTATATCTTCCAGACTGGTATAAGTTCCTTCCGTACGCAAGCGCAACTGATAAATTTCTGTCGCTATATCTCCCGTATTCACCTGTATATTCTGCTTCTGCAAGATGCCCATAATTGAAGTGGGATCAATGCCCAGTGCCGAAAGTTTGGAGGTGGATATCTTGACATTGATCACTTCTGTCTGTTCCCCATACAACATCACTTTCTGCACTCCCTCAATCGGAGTCAACTGGGTACGGATACGCTGGGCCCAGTCACGCAAATCAGTATACGAGAATCCCTCATCAGCGGTCAAAGCATAATAAATGCCATACACATCACCAAAGTCATCATTCACTGTAATGGTAGACGCCCCACTGGGCAATTTGGGTTGTATATTCGCCACTTTACGACGTAATTCATCCCATTTCACAGGCATATAATCCGGATCAATCGTAGGCTGAAGTTCAATAGAAATCTTGGACAGTCCGAAATAAGATTCCGATTTAATCTGATATACATCTGTCATGGACTGAATTTCACGTTCAATCGGTTCCGTAATCAGTTTCTCCACTTCATGTGGGTTCGCTCCCGGATACTGGGTAACCAATACCGCAGTCTTTATCACAAAAGGCGCATCTTCTTTCTTAGGCAGCTTGAAGAAGGAGATTACTCCACCTATCAGCAAAATAGCCAAAAAGAAATAGATAACCTTCCGGTTCTCCAAAGAATATTTTGGAATATTCATGATATGCTTTCTCCTTTTTTATTCTGTTAATATTTTTACTTGCTGGCCATCCACAAGATAAGAGGCTCCGGCAGAAACGACCTGTTCACCCGCTTTCACATCTCCGGTAACAATCAAGTCATTACGTCCAACAATAGTACCCTTATCGTTGACTTTGCGTTGTTCCACTTTCTGTGTGGATGGATTATAAACAAATACTTTTTTACTATTCAATGTATTGTCAAACACTACAGCCGACAAAGGTACTGTAATCCCTTCCTTTACCACATCATTCTCAATATAGACAATAACACGACATGAGAACCCCACCGATACCTTGTATTTTTTCAAATCAAATTCCGGATCATCAATGTAAAGGAATACAGGAACTCCTGCCCCATCGGGAGAAGCCTCTACATACTCCTTTACTTTTGCTTGAAATAATTTTCCTTTATAGGCATCAAATTCTACGTAAATAGTAGAAGGAGAAGTTACATAAGAAATATTCGTTTCGGGGATAGTGAACTCCACTTGCAATTTAGCCGGATTAATCAAACACACTACTCCTTGTCCTGGTTGTACACGCTGATAGTTTTCAACGTATTTTTTTTGGATGAAACCATCAAATGGAGCGCGTAGCTTTGTGTCATTCAATGTGTTTTGCGCATCTTCAAATGCCGATTTGGCATTGGTATACGAAGCCTGGGTCGTTTCAAATTCTTGCATGGAAATGGCGTTCTTAGCCAATAGTTTCTCCGCGCGTTGCATCTGTGATGCCGCCTTTTGAAATGAAGCCCTCTTAGCGTCATAATCCAATTTGTAATCTGTCGGATCAATTTCGGCCACTACCTGTCCTTTCTTTACCCGCTGTCCTTCGAGTACATTCATTGCTACCAGCGGACCGGACATTTTAAAGGCCAAGTCACTGAACTGATCAGGCGACACAACACCTGAATACGATTTTTCGATCCTGCTTAACGAGGTCACTTCCGCCAATTTCACGGGACGGGGACCGCGTTCTTGTGCAGGTTGCTGTCCGCAAGAACAGAACACTGCTGCAATCATTGCCATGATAGACAAATTTTTACCTTTCATACTGTTAATCTTCACTATTAGTTTCCGCTGCAAAGTTCTCATAATTATTAAAGGCGTACAAGTGCTAACAGTAAGATATATTAGTCTATTTTTAAGCATTTTCTTTGTTATCTGCTTTAACTGTCCTATATTTGTGGTGCATAATCAAAATCTTCTTTATTTTTATGAAGTATATAGATGACATTAACCTATTTAAATCAAATAAGGATTTCGTTGCAGAAATTGACATGACAGGATCATTAGGCCGTATTTACCACTACCCGCAACGAATGGAAGGATGCTTGTTCCTTCTGTGCCTGCGAGGTGAATGTGACATAACGATCCATCTGTCTGAACACAAGATACAAAAGAACGACATTGTCACTATTTTGCCAGAAACCTTTGTACATGTCCACCGGCAAAGTCCCGACTGCCGTCTGTACCTGATAGGGTTCAACAAAGAGTTGCTGAATGGAATAAACCTCTTCAATTCCACCATGAACTATCTTTCAGCCCTGATTGACACGCCCATTATTCCTCTGCGTCCCGAAATAACCGAGTTGTTTCAAGACTATTTTATGTTGCTGATAAAAATGAAACGTATGGGAGCCAAGCCCAATAAAGACTTAATCAGCACCATGCTGCTCACTATATTGCATGGTGTAGGCAGCATTCATCAGAACACCAATGTAACCACACGTACTTTCAATCGTGGAGAAGAAATTGTAAAACGTCTGGTCCAATATATCATCAAACATTATACGAAAGAACGGAGTGTAGCTTTTTATGCCGATCTGCTTCATATATCCCCTCAGCACCTCAGCACTACTGTCAATAAGATTACGGGAAAAACTGTTACAGATATCATCGCCAAACTAGTGATAACAGATGCGGAAGCCAAACTAAAATCCACCGATCTTACTATTCAGGAGATAGCCTATTCACTTAATTTCCCAGATATCTCATTCTTTGGGAAATATTTTAAAAGATATACAGGAATGTCACCGAAACAGTATAGGGAAAACGGATAGTGAAAACAGACTCAGCCCACGTTAGTACGTGTAAGGTCATACGTCAGTACGTATAAGCCTACATATACTAACGTATAAGCTTATACATACTAACAATGTAAAAACACATGTCCAAAGTCTCTTACACCATAAAAGTTATAAGTTTTTCGGCTTATAAATAGCGTTCCACCAAGTCGCATCGTCCTGCAACCATTTGGCAAACCAGGCAAAGATTGTATTCTGCCACTGGATCCTCTTGCCATAGTCTACAATATGATGATCTTGCCCCGTTACCGCCACAAAAGCTGTTTCGCGTCCCAGCAATTTCAGTGCTGTAAACATCTGAATACTCTCTCCCACCGGTACATTCACATCCGCATCACCATGCAGGAACAGCAAAGGCGTATGTATCTTGTCCGCATTGAACAACGGGCTTTGTTTTACAAAAAGATCAGGATTGCTCCACGGATAACTATCCGCCATGGAAACTTCACTATACGAATATCCCCAATATCCTTCCCCCCAATAACTGGTATGGTCACTGATACCGGCATGAGAGATGGCCGCTGCAAAAATATCGGTCTGTGTTTGCAGGTATTGTGTCATAAAGCCGCCATAGGACGCACCTATACAGCCTATTTTCTTGTCATTGACAAAAGCATGTTCTTTACAAAACAGCTTTGTACCTTCTATAATATCCTGTGCCACCCCTTCCCCGGCTGTATTGACGTGGCGGGCAGAGAATTCCTGTCCGAAACCGGTAGCACCGCTAGGTTCTATCACATACACCACATAGCCCAATGCCGCGTATGCATGATGCGGATAACGGCTTTCAAAATTACGGCTGACCGGACTGCACCCACCATAATAATTCACAATCATAGGATATTTCCGGTTAGCGTCAAAATGAGGCGGCAGGTAATAACGGCCGTAAATGGTATCACCACGCGAATTGGTAAAACTCCAAGCCTTGCATTCGCCCAGCTCCACATCTTTCAAGATGTCCTTACTTAAGTCTTCCAACAAAGATGATTTCATCTTTTTGGTATTCATGGTGTACAAACGGTCGGAATTTGAGGCGCTCTGTCCATAATAGGCCATAACCGGAGCATTTTGCGCCAATGAGAATGAATTGACCAAATCTTCTGAAACCTCCAGTTGCAGAATTTTCCCATCAGCGGGATTCATCCGGTACAAACTGTAACAGTCACAGTTCTCGGCCGTGAAATATATTTGCCCGTCGGCCTTATTCCACACGGCACGCTGTACGCTGGGATTAAAATCTTTCGTCAGCGGAGTGACTCTCTTATCAGCTATATTCAGCAAATAAAGCTGACCGTCCGTCATACTCGGAGTCTGCCCCTCCTTTACATTTTTCCCTATTCCACCCAGCGATTCAGGCGAGCCGGATACCAATACCTGCGTTCCGTCAGGTGAAAAACGGGCTCCACTGATAAAACCATCTTTATCTATCAGCAGTTCCGCCTGTAAAGTCTGCATATCCAACCGATATAGTGAGAATAAAGTAGTAGGACGCTTGGTCAGACGGCTCTGACTGGTCATCATCAAAAGATACCGGCCGTCATTGGAAATATCGGCAGCCCAGACATTGTGATAACCGAAAGTCAGTGGCTGCAACAAACCGGTCTTCAAATCATATTTAGCCAGATAAGAACGGTTACGCCATCCCGGCTGGCGGTCATCCGGCTCCAGTACCTCATAAATTTCTTTACGTTCTTTCGGTCCTTCCTGGGTCATGGTGAAAAGCAGGTAGTCTTCCGTAGGTGCGAACTGGAAATACCCGTCAGGTAATTTATTCACCAGCACGGCCTCCACTCCGGTAAGTGGATCCACAACTATCAGCTGCCTGCCATCCACTCCTGTACGGGTATAATAATAACGGTTAGAACGAGGCATCCATTGCATATTCTCAGTACGCTCCGCCAAAACCTTACCGCTGGCAAGTTCAGTAATACGCGTACTGCCGGCCGACCGGCCACCTACACAAGTCGTACGATAATTAGTAATCAGATATCTGCCATCAGGAGAAAGTCCTACTCCGGCAAAACGAGTTCCATGCAACACATCCGCCAAAGTATATAGCTTTTTGTTATCTTGCTTAAGTGAAATGCTTCCCTCTTGATCCGTATCCACACTCACTTTCAAAGAATCTGTTTTCCCTGTTTCAGAAAGATATTTAACAACTACAGAATGGGTGGCCGGCTCCAAAGCGAGTTCAGTCCCTTCCTGCTTTTTCCCATCTACATAAAGTTGGTATTTTTTCAGACCGTCAATCTTCAACTTGGCCGTAGCATAACGAGTATTCTCCAACACAAAGCCCACCATGTGCAAGGCATATCCCGAGTCACTTCCCGGCAAAACTCCGCCTGTAAATAAAGTTCCCTGCTGCAATACGTCCACAGAAAGATGAGTATCCAACAGACGTCCGGATACAAAAGTCTTTGAATTCACATCCACGCTGTCCACCTGAAAAGGGGCCTGTACAACGTAGGGGCCGGCATAACGGAAAGTAGTAATGTCAATCGTTTCAGCACCTGCCATCACAGCCCAGGCAAATGCACAAGACAATAAGATTTGTTTCTTCATATTTCTAACAATTTGTGTTACACAAAGATACGAAATATAAAAGAAACAAAAACCTTTTTCTACGAATTTCAATGCTTCCTACAACATATTATTTCACCTCTCCCGGCAGATAGCGCAACTGCAAATACTGTTCTCCCGGTTTCAGATACCCCCCTTCGAACATTTCTTTCCTGATCCGGTAAACTGCCACCCTTTTCAATAAGTAATTTTCTACCTTCATCGGCTGCTTTTTACACCAAGAAAGCACTTTCAAACTTCCATCGGCATGAACATCCGCATAGACTTTTACCGTTCTTATCGGAGTCCCGTCCGCTATCTTACGTCCTCTTTTATAATCCACCCACAAAATAGCTTTCGCTTTTTCCCCCTCACATGTCCCAGCATACTTATCCGTTTCGGATACGGTGGAAGGTGAAGAAGTTCCCTTACAACCTACAACCGCACATAAAATCAAAAGATATAAAATATAGCCCCCTCGTATTTTCATATCAATCGGATTAGTCTTTTATCTCTTCTATAGGAGTAATATCCTCTATTTCAGGCATACCCGGTTCTTTCTTCTGACGGAAGCGGATGATGTTTATCAAATCGGACAGTCCGTATACAATGCTGCTCACTCCCAGAATGATGAATGGAACAGCCGCCGCCGTAAATGGATTAAATAATACCACAATACCTGCAATCAGCACCAACACAGGTATCACAAAGAAACCTCCCGGTACCACCGTCCAACTACGCGCAGCAGACAAATTCACAATCTGACTGATTCCCGCCAGTACCAAAACAGCACCCAGCACATACATCAGAATACCGACAAAAAATGCCGGCATAATCATCAACCATAATCCGAACAAAAGGCTACCAAGCCCGGCAATAGGGAAACTGCTGCCATCCTGCTTGCCACGAATCAAATACCCAAATACAGAAAAGAGTCCCGGTACTAGAAACAGGACACCGATTGTAATAACCAGATAAAGAATGGCAGCTTCAGGCCATGCCACCAGCAACACACCGATGACCAATGCACAGATACATCTGATTATAGAATAATTCATTGTTTTCATATTCAATCATGTCTAATTGGTTAATGAAGCGAATATACTGATTATTTCTGAGAAGACAGATGCAAAATGGATATTAATTTTTCAGACAGAAGAACAAAAGAAGAAAGCCGGAACAGATTTTCCTGTCATAAGCTTAGAACTACATTCTATTGTTCTATAGACTTTAGCAAACAGAATATTCTACCGACTATTCCAATATGTTCTTTCGTACCCATGCCTGAAGATCATCCTTTTATCATATGGCAAATCACTCTATCTGTTCTGTTTCAGGCAGACTTTGTTCATTCTCGTCCTCATCGATCAAAATAGCCCAAAAGAGCCACCATAACAGCAATCCTGCCAACAACACGGCACCTATCCTTATCCAAAGTTTACGTTTCATACACTTCATTTTAATGATTTATTAACTGATGTATTAAAACCATTCCGCCACCCGAAATGTTCATTCATAAAACCAATTTAAAGTAATAAGATTATGAATAATGGAAAATTCTTTGCCGGACTGGCACTAGGAGCGCTGGTCGGCAGTGCATTAAGTTGTTTTGCGCACAGCAACAGAGGCCGCAAATTGAGAAGAGACGTGTATGATGCCATTCAGGACTTACAAGAAGATGCAAAAGACCTGGCTCATCATGCAAAACATAAAGCAGAACAAGTAAGCAGTGAAGTAGCCGGAAAAGTAGGTGAGAAAGTGGAAGAAGTGAAAGGGAAAATACACGAGGCTGCAAATAAATAAAAAAAAGTAAGTTTTTCTTTGGAGTTTAAAACAAAACGCTTACATTTGCCCCAAAATAAAAACAGATTTTATGAATAGAATCATGGTAAATACATATTGGTGGCGTTTCTTACAACTAAACAAGTCGTAAGGGAACCAGACCATGTATATATACCTGACATTCTAATAAGGATATTCAAACTGAAGGCCTGTCGTACTTACGACAGGCCTTTTTTCGTTAGTGCAATTAACAATCAAAATTTAATATAGAACGACAATGAAAACTTATCAGGTAAACAAAGAAGGTTATTATGGCGAATTTGGCGGGGCCTATATTCCCGAAATCCTTCATCGCTGTGTGGAAGAGTTAAAAAATGCCTATTCCAAAGTATTGGAAAGTGAAGGATTCAAAAAAGAATTCCACCAGTTACTACACGACTATGTGGGACGCCCTTCACCTCTATACCTGGCAAACCGGCTAAGCGAACAATACGGCTGTAAAATCTACCTGAAACGTGAAGATTTGAACCACACCGGAGCACACAAAATCAACAATGCCATCGGCCAGGTGTTACTGGCAAAACGTATGGGGAAAAAACGTATCATTGCAGAAACCGGAGCTGGACAGCATGGTGTGGCCACCGCCACGGTATGCGCTTTGATGAACATGCAATGCATTGTTTACATGGGCAAGACCGATGTAGAACGCCAGCATATCAATGTAGAAAAGATGAAAATGCTGGGAGCCGAAGTCCGCCCGGTCACTTCCGGCAACATGACACTGAAAGATGCTACAAACGAAGCCATCCGCGATTGGTGTTGCCACCCTGCAGATACTTACTATGTCATCGGCTCTACCGTAGGCCCTCATCCCTACCCTGATATGGTGGCACGTCTGCAATCCGTTATCAGCGAAGAAATCAAAAAGCAGCTGAAAGAACAGGAAGGAAGGGAATATCCCGATTACTTGATGGCTTGTGTAGGAGGAGGAAGCAATGCGGCAGGAACCATTTATCACTATATAGATGATGAACGTGTGCAGATTGTCCTGGCCGAAGCAGGAGGCAAAGGCATAGACACCGGTTTCTCGGCCGCTACCATCCAACTGGGGAAAATGGGAATTATCCACGGAGCAAAGACCTTGGTTATCCAAAACGAGGACGGACAAATAGAGGAACCTTACTCCATCTCTGCCGGTCTGGATTATCCGGGCATAGGCCCCATGCATGCCAATCTAGCCAAACAGCAACGCGCTTTGGTACTCGCCATAAACGATGATGAAGCCATCCGTGCCGCATTTGAACTGACCCGGCTGGAAGGTATTATTCCTGCATTGGAATCGGCTCATGCATTGGGAGCACTGGACAAAATGAGATTCAAGCCAACGGATATAGTGGTTCTCACCGTATCAGGACGCGGAGATAAGGATATTGAAACCTACTTGAAAGAATCCAGCACAAGGGCCTCCCTGCAATAACACATAGAAACCCACGAGAGTAAAAATCTTATACGGACAACTATAAACAGAAAAGAAACAATGAAAACTTTTACCTATACCACCCGATACAAAACCATACTGGGTGACCTACATACACCGGTCAGTACTTATCTGAAAGTACGCGACATTTTCCCACAGAGTGCGCTGATGGAAAGTTCCGACTATCATGGAAGTGAGAACAACCGTTCTTTCATCGGACTGAATCCTGTAGCCAGCATCGGAATCAACCATGGTATAGCCACTGCCACCTACCCTGACGGCAGCATGGAAGAACATCCCATCACCGAACATTTCCGGGCAGACCATGCGATCTCCGATTTTCTGAATCGTTTCAAGGTAAGCGGAGAATACAACAACTACTGCGGACTGTATGGTTATACCACGTTCAATGCCGTACGCTACTTCGAACATATCAATGTAAAAGACAGCCGTGACCCTAAGAACGATGCTCCGGATATGTTGTATATCTTATATAAATACCTGATCGTCTTCAATGACTTCCGCAATGAAATGTTATTACTGGAAATGTTGCAGGACGGTGAGGACAGCCATCTGGATTATGTGGAAAAAGCAATCCACAACCGTAACTATACCACTTACGACTTCCGTGCCGTGGGCGAAACTACCAGCACCCTGACCGATGAAGAGCATAAGGCGAACATCCGCAAAGGCATTGCCCACTGTATGCGCGGTGATGTTTTCCAAATCGTCCTTTCACGCCGTTTTATCCAACGTTACGAAGGAGATGATTTCAAACTTTACCGTGCTTTACGCAGCATCAACCCGTCCCCCTACTTATTTTACTTCGATTTCGGGGGCTTCCGTATTTTCGGTTCCTCTCCCGAGACCCACTGTAAAATAGAAAACGGACGTGCCACCATCGACCCTATCGCCGGAACCACCCGCCGCAACGGAGACAAGAAAATAGATGCTGAACTCACCGCCAACCTATTGGCTGATCCCAAAGAAAATGCAGAACACGTAATGCTGGTAGATCTGGCACGCAATGACTTGAGCCGCAATTGTCACGATGTACAAGTAGAATTTTACAAAGAAGCTCAATATTACAGCCACGTCATTCATCTGGTAAGCCGGGTCAGTGGCGAACTGAACCCCAAAGCCAATCCCATCAAAGCATTTATTGATACTTTCCCGGCCGGAACTCTGAGTGGCGCTCCGAAGGTAAAAGCCATGCAACTGATCAGCGAATACGAACCTCACAGCCGTGGAGCCTATGGAGGTTGCATCGGATTTATCGGGCTGAACGGCACATTGAACCAAGCTATTACCATTCGTACATTCGTCAGCCGCAACAACGAACTATGGTTTCAAGCCGGTGGCGGCATCGTAGCTAAGAGCAATGAAGAGTACGAGTTACAAGAAGTAAACAACAAACTGGGAGCACTTAAAAAAGCAATCATCCTGGCAGAACAAATGTAAAAACGAATCATCATGAAAACAGTAATTATAGACAACTATGACTCATTTACCTACAACTTGAGTCATTTGGTAAAAGAACTGGGAGCCGAAGTTACCGTATTACGTAACGATGCTTTCCAACTGGAAGAATTGGAAAAATTCGATAAAATCATTCTTTCACCCGGTCCCGGTATTCCATCAGAAGCAGGCCTGCTGCTCGAAGTAATTAAAAGATATGCCGGCAAGAAACCGATTCTGGGTGTATGCTTGGGAGAACAGGCCATAGGAGAAGCTTTTGGCGGCAAACTGACCAATCTGAGCGAAGTATTTCATGGCGTACAGACCCCCATCTCAATTAAAAAGAATCAATTAAAAGACAAAGGAGAGAAAACCGATTACATTTTCAACGGACTGCCGGATGAAGTGCCGGTAGGACGTTATCACTCATGGGTGGTAGATACGGACGGTTTCCCTGAGTGCCTTGAAATAACCGCAGTAAGCCGGGAAGGTCTCGTTATGGCATTGAAACATAAAGAATACGATATCCACGGCATCCAGTTTCATCCCGAATCCGTACTAACCCCCGATGGTAAAACCATGATAGCCAACTTTCTAAACGCATAAACCAAACCGTACATAATAAATATGAAAGCTATATTATCCCGCCTCTTCAATCACGAGGAACTGACCCGAAAAGAAGCAAAGAATTTGCTGCTCAACATAACCCGGGGAATGTATAACGACGCACAGATAGCCGCTCTGCTGACCGTTTTCCAAATGCGCGGCATCAAAGTAGAAGAATTGATAGGTTTCCGTGAAGCATTGCTCACCACCCGCATACCTATAGACTTTTCCGCTTACACCCCTATTGATATTGTAGGTACAGGCGGTGATGGAAAAAATACCTTCAACATCTCTACTTGCGCCTGCTTCATTGTAGCGGGAGCCGGATATCATGTTGCCAAACATGGCAACTATGGCGCGACTTCCGTCAGCGGAGCCAGCAATGTCATCGAACAACACGGCGTAAAATTCACTAATAATCCGGATAAGCTGACCCGTTCTATGGAAGAATGTGGAATGGTCTATATGCATGCCCAGTTGTTCAATCCTGCCATGAAAAGTGTAGGCCCTGTCCGCAAAGCACTGCAAGTACGTACCATATTCAACCTGCTAGGTCCGCTGGTTAATCCATGTCTTCCGGCTTACCAACTTCTAGGGGTCGCCGATCTGCCGCAAATGCGCCTTTACACCAACGTATTCCAGAAACTAGGCATTGGCTTTGCCGTAGTAAACAACCTGGACGGTTACGACGAAATCTCACTGACCGATGAATTCAAAGTGATGACCAATCGCTACGAAACCATCTACAAGCCATCCGAACTGGGTTTCTCCCTTGCCAGACAAGAAGAGCTCTATGGTGGGAACACTCCCGAAGAAGCGTCAAAAATCTTCAATAACGTACTGGAGAACAAAGCCACCAAAGCCCAGACAGACTGTGTGCTGATTAATGCTTCTTTTGCCATACAAGCCATGGAACCGGCCAAACCGATAGAAGAATGCGTGGCCATCGCCCGTGAATCATTGGAAAGCGGAAAAGCATTGAATACATTGAAAAAATTTGTGGAACTGAACAGTTGATTACACACCCAGTATTCCACTACCAAACGCCTCATACAATGACAGATATATTAACAGAAATCATCGCCTGCAAGCAGATCGAGATCGAACTGCAAAAGGCTGCCATCAGCAAAGAAATGCTGATAAACAATTGTAACGAACCCATGCCACGTATCAGTATGCGTGCCAGTCTTGCCTCTTCTCCTTACGGCATCATCTCCGAGTTCAAGCGTCGCTCCCCCTCCAAAGGATGGATAAAAGAAGACGCACAGGCAGATACTATTCCTCCCGCTTACGAGGCGGCCGGAGCCTCCGCACTTTCCATCCTCACCGATGAAAAATACTTCGGCGGCACTCTGAAAGATATCCGTTCGGCACGCCCCCACGTGCAACTTCCCATTCTAAGGAAAGATTTCATTATAGATGAATACCAACTTTATCAGGCACGCATCGTAGGAGCGGACGCTATCCTTCTTATAGCCGCTGCTTTGAAGAAAGAGCAATGCAAAGCCCTGGCCCTCAAAGCCCATGAACTGGAACTGGAAGTCCTGCTGGAAATCCACAACGAGCAAGAACTGGAATATATAGACGAGAACATTGACATGGTAGGAGTCAACAACCGTAATCTGGGAAGCTTCCACACAGAGGTGGAAAACTCTTTCCGCCTGGCGGAAAAACTACCCGAAGAAATGCTCCGGATCTCTGAAAGCGGCATCTCCAGCCCCGAAACAGTTAAACAACTCCGAGCTGCCGGCTTCCGAGGCTTCCTGATAGGGGAAAACTTTATGAAAACACCCGCACCTGGAGAAGCCTTAAAAGAATTTATAACCAAACTAGAGAAATGTTAGGATGCAACAACAATGATTATCAAGGTATGCGGTATGCGCGAGCCCGAAAACATACGCGCCATAGAGCAAGCCGGAGCAGACTGGATGGGATTCATTTTCTTTCCCCATTCCGCCCGTTACGTGACGCATTGTCCGGAATACCTGCCGGAACAATGCCGCCGGATCGGAGTCTTCGTCAACGAAAGCAGCGAAAACATCCTGCTGAAAGCACAGGAATTCGGTCTGCACCATATCCAGTTGCATGGCAGGGAAACACCGGAACAATGCCGCAAATTAAAAGCCGCCGGATTAGGAATCATTAAGGTGTTTTCCATTGCACGGGAAATTGACCTGCGACCCGTCGGCTGTTATGAGGGCATTTGCGATTACTTTCTTTTCGACACTGCCTGTTCCGGATATGGCGGTTCCGGCAAAACTTTCAACTGGAATATCCTGCAAGCCTATCGGGGAAAAACGCCTTTCCTGCTGAGTGGCGGCCTCCGTCCCGGCAGCCTTTCCTCTCTGTTGCAGTTCAAACATGAACAGTGGGCAGGCATCGACCTGAACAGCGGATTCGAGACTGCTCCGGCTCTGAAAGACGCCGCCGCCGTCCACACATTTATAAACCAATTAAAACAAAAAATACAATGAACAGAATCAACCAGTTATTCAGTATCAAGCAAAAAGACATCCTCTCTATTTATTTTTGCGCAGGCTTTCCTACTTTAGAAGGTACGGCAAGCACCATCAAAGTCCTGGAAAAAAAAGGGATTAACATGATTGAAATCGGCATTCCTTTCAGTGACCCGATGGCTGACGGTCCCGTTATCCAGCACGCCGCCACCCGCGCCTTGAAAAACGGCATGACACTGAAACTTCTTTTCGACCAACTGAAAGATATCCGTAAAGAAGTACAGATTCCGCTGGTGTTGATGGGATATCTCAATCCCATCATGCAATATGGATTCAAGGATTTCTGCCGCACTTGCCGGGAGACGGGAATCGACGGGGTGATTATCCCCGACTTGCCTTTCAAAGATTATATGGAGGAATATCGTTCCATAGCCGAGGAACAGGATGTGAGAATCATCATGCTCATCACTCCGGAAACCAGCGAAGAACGTATCCGCCTGATTGATGAACACACCGACGGTTTTATCTATATGGTATCTTCCGCCGCTATCACCGGTGCTCAAAAAGATTTCAACGCACAGAAACAAGCCTATTTCCAACGCATCGCCGACATGAATTTACGCAATCCCCGCATGATAGGTTTCGGAATTTCCAATAAACAAACCTTCGAAACCGCATCCGCTCATGCCGCAGGAGCCATCATCGGCAGTAAATTCGTGACCTTATTGGACAAGGAAAACGGGAATGCGGAAAAAGCGGCAGACAAGCTGCTGGAAGCTTTGAAAAACTGATCTTCCACAACCCGTAAACGCAGACGCAGACGCAGCAGACGCAGGCCCTTTTTTCTCACACACGTGCGCGTACATTATATATGTAAATGTGTATCTATTTTTAATAACCTGTTTTAACTGTCATCAGAGAGGGAGGTCAAAACGAAGATGAACGCTCTGAAAAAGATACAGATTGTAACTGAACAACATAAAAAAGTTGTATCCTTATTCCAATGTAGAGTGAATACGACTCTTTTATTGTCGGTTGAAAGTACAAGTTTCAGATTCAAAGTTCATTTTCTCTAAAATAGGGTCTTCCACCTTACGGTAGTTTATTCTATTTCCCCACCTTGTATTATACGCGCACGTGTGTGAGAAAAAAGGGCCTGCGTCTGCTGCGTCTGCGTCTGCGTTTACGGCATTCACTCATAATGCCCTCCTCTTCAAAGCTCACCTGAAAGGCCAGTACGATGAAGGTGAAAGATACAGTACCTTGCAGGCATAAGATTATATATCTTACAAGCATAAGATATATAATCTTACACGTAATCTTTCCATATCTTCCACCCACCCTATCCGGGAAAACCAGCCTCGGTCCATAGAGAAAACATTTTGTTATTTTTCCCTCTTATTTTTGTCATACTTATACATAATTACTATCTTTGTGCCAAAATTAAACAAGAGAAGCGCATGATACAGAGTGAATATCCTTCCGTTTTGCTAATATACACAGGCGGTACGATCGGCATGATTGAAAATCCTGAGACAGGTGCACTAGAAGCCTTTAATTTCGACCAGTTACAAGACAATGTCCCCGAATTGAAGCGGTTCAACTATCGCATCTCCTCTTACCAATTCAATCCCCCCATTGACTCTTCGGATATGGAACCTGCCTTGTGGGCCAAGTTAGTCAAGATCATCAAATACAATTATGATAATTTTGACGGGTTCGTCATTCTGCACGGTACAGACACCATGGCATACACCGCTTCAGCGCTCAGCTTCATGCTGGAAAACCTGAGCAAGCCGGTTATCCTGACTGGCAGCCAGCTGCCCATCGGCATGTTGCGCACCGATGGAAAGGAAAATCTGATCACTTCCATAGAAATAGCCGCTGCCAAACATCCGAACGGCACTGCTATTGTACCCGAAGTATGCATCTTCTTCGAAAACCATCTGTTGCGCGGAAACCGTACCACAAAAATAAATGCGGAGAATTTCAATGCGTTCCGTTCATACAATTTCCCTTCGCTGGCGACAGCAGGCATCCACATAAAATATGAATATGACCGTATTCACAAAGCCGATCCCAATCTGCCATTAAAACCACACTATCTTTATGATACCAATGTAATTATACTGACCCTTTTCCCGGGCATCCAGGAAAACATGATCAGCAATATCCTGCATACACCGGGATTACGCGCAGTGGTATTAAAAACCTACGGTTCGGGCAACGCTCCGCAAAAGCCATGGTTCATCGAACTTCTAAGGGATGCCACTTCACGGGGAATCATCATTGTCAACATCTCCCAATGCTCTACCGGAACAGTGGAAATGGGAAGATATGAAACCGGACTCCATCTGCTGGACGCAGGGGTCATCAGCGGCTACGACAGTACGGTGGAATCCGTTCTAACCAAACTGATGTTCCTTTTGGGACACGGAAAAAGTGAAAGAGAAATACGTTACCAAATGAGTATTCCAGTAGCCGGAGAGTTTACGAAATCATAATTTATTGCGTTCCAATTATTATCCGGCGGGATGATTACAGAATCATTAAAATGGTGTAATCTACGATGAAAACTTAACGATTTTATAACATGTAATCTTTTTGTAATATTTGTTTCATCAAATAGTAATAAAAATGCTCCATCTTTGCAATGCTGATCAGAAAAGATTAGTTTTGTAGTATTAAAAAGATGGATATATGAACGATTACCGCATTTTAGTAGTTGACGATGAAGAAGATCTATGCGAGATTCTTAAATTCAATTTAGAAAACGAAGGGTATTTTGTGGATACAGCAAACTCCGCCGAAGAAGCCCTGAAGATGGAACTGACCCAATACGACTTACTGTTGCTGGATGTGATGATGGGAGAAATTTCAGGATTCAAAATGGCGAACATGCTGAAAAAGAATAAAGCTACCGCTTCTATTCCCATTATATTCATCACTGCTAAAGATACTGAAAACGATACTGTGACAGGATTCAACCTGGGAGCCGACGACTATATCTCGAAGCCATTTTCACTGCGCGAAGTTATAGCACGCGTCAAGGCTGTCCTTCGACGTACCAGTCCCACACAGGGAAAAGAAGTGCAGGAACAATTGCAATACAAAGGGCTTTTAGTCGACATCACCAAGAAGAAAGTCAGCATAGACGGTATAGAAATTTCCCTGACAAAAAAAGAATTCGAAATCCTGTTGCTGTTGTTACAAAACAAAGGCCGCGTATTCTCACGCGAAGATATTCTGGCTAAAGTATGGCAAGAGGAAGTCTATGTGCTGGACCGTACCATTGACGTCAACATTACTCGCCTGCGTAAGAAAATAGGCGAATACGGAAAATGCATCGTCACCCGCCTAGGATACGGATACTGTTTTGAATGCGAATAACCTAACCTGTACCTTTCCATGACTATTGAATTATCCAGCCACGTCCTGTCATTCAACAAGAAACTATTCTTGTCGGTAATCTCCTTATTCATAGCATTCGCCATCTGTTTCATGGCATTCCAATATCGCAGGGAGAAGGAATACAAAATAGAGCTGCTGAACACACAACTCCAGAATTACAACGACCGCCTGAATGATTTTCTCCGTGGCAGGGATACGCTGAATATTCAACAATTGGACGACTATGTATGCGAACACACCTTTGAAGATCTACGTGTGACACTGATCAACAAGAATGGTACTGTAATTTATGACAATCTGGAAAAAGATCCCAGCCACTTCGAGAACCACCATAACCGTCAGGAAATAAAAGAAGCCATCACTTATGGCAGCGGCTATTCCATTAACAGACAATCGGAAAGCCTGGGCGGTGAATTTTTCTATTCGGCCAAGTATTATCCTAACCTGGACTATATCATTCGTTCGGCCCTTCCCTATAATGTCAGTCTGATGAGACACTTGAAAGCAGACTCCCATTATGTATGGTTTACACTGATAATCAGCCTGATATTAATAATTATATTCTACCGGTTCACACATAAATTGGGAATGTCTATCACCAAATTGCAACAATTCGCCATGAAAGCCGACCGCAATGAACCGATAGACACTGATATGCAGGATACCTTTCCCAAAAACGAACTGGGCGAGATATCCCAACATATCATCCAAATTTACAAACGTCTGCATCAGGCAAAAGAAGATTTATATATCGAACGCGAGAAACTGATCACCCATCTCCAAATCTCGCACGAAGGTTTAGGCGTATTCAACCACCGCAAAGAAGAGATTCTGGTAAATAACCTGTTCACACAATATGCCAACCTTATCTCAGACAAAAATCTGAGTTCTACGGAAGAAATCTTCTCCATCCCCGAATTGCAGCCCATCACCCGTTTCATTACAAAAAACAAGGAACGCAGTATCGGCAAAGGAGAGAAACGGATGTCATTAAACATAGACAAAAACGGACGTATCTTTGCCGTGGAGTGCATTATCTTTCAAGATGACAGCTTTGAAATCTCCATCAATGACATCACTCAGGAAAAGGAGCAAGCACTTCTGAAAAAACAGCTGACACAGAACATTGCCCACGAATTGAAAACCCCTGTAAGCAGCATACAGGGATATCTGGAAACCATAGTAAACAACCCTACCCTGCCCCGTGAGAAAATCAATGCTTTTTTGGAGAGAAGCTATGCACAAAGTAACCGGCTGGCACATCTGTTACGGGATATCTCCGTACTTACCCGCATGGAAGAAGCTCCGAACATGATCGAGACAGAACCGGTAAACCTCACCACCATGATGCGGAATATCCTGAACGAAGTAACTTTGGAACTGGAAGAAAAGCAGATCACTGCCCACAATATGCTGCCTGAAAGACTGACCGTACAAGGCAATTCTTCCCTGCTATATTCCATCTTCCGGAATCTGACGGACAACGCCATTGCATACGCAGGAAGTCATATTTCCATAACCATCCGCTGTTTCCGTGAAGACGAACGTTTTTACTATTTCAGTTTCTCGGACACAGGCGTAGGAGTAGATCCCGAACATCTAAGCCGTTTGTTCGAGCGTTTCTACCGGGTGGACAAAGGACGTTCACGCAAACTGGGCGGCACAGGCCTGGGACTGGCCATTGTGAAAAACGCTGTCATTCTGCATGGAGGAACCATTTTCGCCAAGAACACCCCCGGTGGAGGTCTGGAATTCATATTTACACTGAGTAAAGAATGAGAAGATGACAAGCACCTGTTTCTAAATTTTCTTCAAAATTTAAACAGGCTCTAAAAAATAAAGAAAGATAATTGTTTTCTTAAATATAAACTGTATCTTTGCGGTGCATCGGTTCATTTATCTCCCCTCCGAGGTGAATGATTAAAAGGGAATCAAGGTGAGAATCCTGAACAGTCCCGCTGCTGTATGTTTCACTAAACGCATAAGCAAAATGCCAATAACCACTGGGATAATTTCCGGGAAGGTGCTTATAGCGGAAACGAGTCAGAAGACCTGCCTGTGCATTTATCAAATCTGAAGCTTTCGAGGAAAGAGCTTGGAACACTGAACGTAAGGGATGCCTTTAATCACATCCGCTATTTTCTCCGTTTCACTGTCCGGAAAAGAGTATCAGGTAAAAAGAACATTTATTTTAAAGTAAACTCTGCCAAGTTTATTTGGAATGCTCAGCCGAAGTGATTCGCCTGAGCATTATTTTATAATCCAAGTCAATACAAAATCGGGATGAGTGACATAACGGACCCGGTAACGTCCCTGCCGGCCTGTACGATATTCGCATGCCTCGAACTCCCCCTCTTCCGACAGGCTGAAAGGAAAAATACGAAGATGACGAATGAAATCCACCTCCTCTACTCCCATCAGTTTGAACAGTGCCTCCTTGGCCGACCAATGGAGCAACAAAGCATAAACTTCATCTCCTTCCATCATTGCGGACTCTTCATCGGAACGAATAAAACGGGAAGCTACTTTCCGCACTCTGGTTCCATACTGCTCTATATCCATTCCCACCTCACAGGAAGAATGAAGCGCCACCGCCACATAACCACGAGTATGCGAGATGCTGATATACCGGCTTCCATCCTTTAGATAAGGCCTTCCCGAAGAGTAATAAGCTATCTCCTTTTCTTCTCCACACAAAGCCTTCAGCAGCACACGTACCGACAACCATTCATGCTTCCGTTTTTCGGAAAAAACAGCCAGTTTCTCCCTATACCAGTCTTTATGCTCCAACGATGCCAGCAGTTGTTCCGTTGTTTCATCAGACTTCCATATTCCAAGCAGAAATTCCCCTTCGCTATAAGTACGGTATAAAGGCATGATAAAATCTATTTCTTTCCTTCTTCCATTTCCATGGAGTGGGAAGGGTCAATGATAACTTTTACTTTCAAAATGCGGCGCGTATTCATTTCAAGTACCTCAAAATGATAATTCCCGTAATCCAACCGCTCGTGCAATACAGGAAACTCCCCTTTTATTTCCAGCAACAAACCGGCCAAAGTGTCCGCATCTCCTTCCACTTTCTCGAAAAGAGCGGGATCAGCTTTCATAATTTTATAAAAATCGGACAGTAAGGTTTTTGCCTCGAATATATAGGTACGGTCATTCAGTTTCACATACGTACGCTCTTCATCATCGTATTCATCATTAATCTCTCCCACAATCTCCTCGATGATATCCTCCATTGTAACAATACCCGAAGTACCTCCAAACTCATCGACAACGATGGCAATATGGATCTTGTTTGCCTGAAAATCACGCAAAAGGTCATCAATCATCTTTGTTTCAGGCACAAAGTAAGCGGGACGGACCAATGTTTGCCAACGAAAGTTGTCGCCTTTGCCCAAATGAGGAAGCAAATCCTTTATGTAAAGAATCCCCTTTATATTATCCCGCGATTCGGCATATACCGGAATACGGGAATAGGCATTTTCCACAATGCATTTCAACACTTCGGAATAAGGGGTATTGATTTCCAAGTCCACCATATCCAGCCGGGAAGTCATCACTTCCTTGGCCGTTTCCTCGCCAAAACGGATAATACCTTCTAGAATATTGCTTTCCTCTGAAATCTCACTCTTGTCCGTCAATTCCAAAGCCTGTGAAAGCTCGTCGACAGAAATATTATAATTCCTTTTTGCCACACATCTGTTCACCAAAAAGGAAGAACGGACCAGCAATGCCGACAAAGGTGAAAAGAATTTCTTTAAAAAAGAAATGGCAGGAGCTGCCTTACGGCAAAACTTCAACGTGTTCTGTGCCGAATAAATTTTAGGCATGATTTCACCGAAAAGCAATAGCAGAAAAGTAAGGACAACCGTTATTAGCAGGAATTCCAGAATCACGGAATTTCCAAAGTGTATGGTGCTGGCAAAAAAATAATTGCACAGCATGATAATGGTTACATTGACAAAATTATTAGAGATAAGAATAGTCGCTAACAAGCGTTCGGAATCATTCAGCAGGGCGCTGATACGCCTGTCCGAAGTATGTTTTCCTTCCTCTATCTCACTTAAATCAACAGGTGAAAGGGAAAAGAAAGCTATTTCCGAAGCAGACACAAAGCCTGAGGCATACAACAATAAAACAGCTAATAAGATAGCTATGATGGCTCCTATGGTAGGAGCCGTTACGGTTACACCGTCAAATAAATCCGCCAAGCGGCATAAATACGAGTCAGGGTCCAAGGAATCTGGTTTTAGTTAAACATCAAGTTCTCTTACTTAAAAAGGTAAATCGTCTGTCAGGCTATTATCCGAAGTTTGCTGTTGTTGCGGAGCTACTTGTGCAGACATCTGCTGCCGGGATACCGCTTGTGCCTGCACATATCCCGTACCCGGTTGCTGTGAGGCGTTACGCGGGGTCAACATCTCCATATTATCAGCAAAAATCTCGACAATGGTGCGTTTTATACCATTCTGATCATCGTATGAACGGCTACGGATTTTTCCTTCTATGTAGAGTTTGTCGCCCTTACGGACATATTTTTCCGCAGTTTGAGCCAGCCCTCTCCATAACACGATATTATGCCATTCCGTACGTTCGGGAACCTGTGTTCCATTCTGCAACGTATAGGCACGATCGGTGGTAGCCAACGAGAAAGTGGCAACGGCAATGCCGGTATCCAAATATCTCACATCAGGGTCCTTTCCTACATTTCCAATCAAAATGACTTTATTTACTGACATTCTATTATTCCTTTTTAATTATTAGGCTCCAAAATTAGCGAAAAAAACTGATTCACCAAACGCGATACGGCAAATTTATGCAAATCTTCCACGCTTATTCTCTGATACTTCGCAAAAGAAGCCGAATTCTCAGGGAGAATCACTTCATAAAAATTTGCGTAAATCACCCGGTGGGACAACACGTGCTTCACCCCTTTCCGCACCAGCCGCACTATGGGCTCCTCTCCCCCGGACAGCATCCCGCGAAACTGTGGCGATGCATACAGTTCCTCTTCCGTCCATTCACGATCTGTTTCTACCAAAGGCGGTTCATACAAATTTTTCCATATATCATTTCCGCTGCGCTTATGTATAAAGGTATACGCGCCCATGCGTACATATATATAATTAAAATAACGATTGGTCACCTTGATTTTATGTTGCTTCACAGGCAAAGAGCTGGCAATCCCCTTCAGGCGCGCCACACAAGAATCGCTTAGCGGACAAAACAAGCAGTCGGGCGCCACCGGAGTACACTGCAAAGCTCCAAAATCCATGATAGCCTGGTTATAGAGACCGGGACACTCACAGTCCAGCAACTCATCGGCAATCCGGACAAACAGTTTCTTTCCTTCCGTCGAATCAATGGGAGTATCAATGCCCAACCAGCGGGACAGTACCCGGTACACATTACCATCCACCACAGCGTATGGCATATCGTAAGCAAATGAACAAATAGCCGCCGCCGTATATTCCCCCACTCCTTTCAAAGCACGCACCCCGGCGTATGTTACAGGAAACCCTCCTGCCTCTGCCATCCTTCTGGCCGCAGCATGCAAATTTCTCGCACGAGAATAGTACCCCAGCCCCTGCCAATATTTCATCACCTCATCCTCATCGGCTGCAGCCAGTGCGAACACATCAGGAAAACGAGTCACGAAACGTTGATAGTAATCATATCCCTGAGCCACACGGGTTTGTTGTAGAATAATCTCCGAAATCCATATCAAATAAGGATTTTTTGTCCTTCTCCACGGCAAATCACGTCCGTTTTCCCTGTACCAATCTATCAATTTTCTGCTAAAATTCTCCATATCAGTATTATATAAAAGTACATTCTATGCAATATTTCCGCAAAAGTAAACCAAGAAAATGGAAGAAGATGCTTTTTTTAGGAAATTTATTCTGAATATATTTCTTAAAGAGGGAGAAAAGCTATATATTTGCAGTCCAAAAAATTAAGATATAAGTATAACAATAATTATTTAGCGAAATGACTAAAGCAGATATCGTAAACGAAATTACGAAAAATACCGGTATTGACAAGGTGACAGTGTTAACCACACTTGAGGCTTTCATGGATACAGTAAAGGATTCATTGTCTAAAGAGGAAAATGTGTACCTGCGTGGTTTTGGAAGTTTTGTAGTAAAGAAAAGAGCTCAGAAGACTGCTCGCAATATTTCAAAGAACACTACAATCATTATTCCGGAGCACAATATTCCGGCATTTAAACCAGCTAAGACATTTACATTATCAGTAAAGAAATAATAAACAAGAGTATTAACCCATAAAATTTGAAGCTATGCCAAGCGGAAAGAAGAAGAAAAGACACAAAATGTCTACTCACAAGCGTAAAAAAAGACTAAGAAAGAACAGACATAAAAGCAAAAAATAATTTGTAGTCTGTCTGTGACGACAAATAAAGAACAAACCTTGCAAAGCAACAAAAGTCTTTCGGGTTTGTTCTTTGTTTAATGAGGAAAGTGAACAATTTAAGAATACAAAAGTGACAAGCGAACTAGTAGTAGACGTACAACCCAAAGAGATTTCCATCGCACTCCTTGAAGATAAAGCGTTGGTGGAATTTCAGAAAGAAGGGAGAAGTGCTTCCTTCAATGTGGGAAATATGTATTTGGGACGGGTAAAGAAACTGATGCCCGGCCTTAATGCCTGTTTCGTGGATGTCGGCTTTGAAAAAGATGCTTTTCTTCATTATCTAGACCTAGGTCCTCAATTTCATTCTTATCAGAAGTATCTGAAGCAAGTTTTAAGCGACCGTAAAAAACTTTTTCCTATCACAAAAGCTACTATGCTGCCTGATATCGAAAAGGAAGGGACGGTTTCAACCACCCTCCAGCAAGGTCAGGAAGTTATTGTGCAGATTGTAAAGGAACCTATCTCGACCAAGGGGCCCAGACTAACCTGCGAATTGTCATTCGCCGGACGTTATTTGGTATTAATCCCTTTCAACGACAAGGTTTCGGTATCACAAAAAATTAAATCGAGCGAAGAACGCGCCCGTCTGAAACAGTTATTGCAAAGCATCAAACCGAAAAACTTCGGAGTGATTGTACGCACCGTAGCGGAAGGCAAAAGGGTGGCCGAGCTTGATGCAGAGCTTAAAGTCTTGCTGAAACATTGGGAAGAAACAATCACTAAAGTACAGAAGGCTCCCAAACTGCCGGCATTAGTATACGAAGAGACCAGCCGCACGGTAGCCATGTTGCGCGATCTTTTCAATCCGTCTTATGAGAACATCTATGTGAACGATGAAACGGTGTTCCATGAGATTAAGGATTATGTATCACTTATCGCCCCTGAACGGGCCGAAATCGTAAAACTGTACAAAGGTCAGCTTCCCATATTCGACAACTTCGGTATTACCAAACAAATCAAATCCTCTTTCGGAAAAACCATTTCGTATAAGAGTGGAGCTTACCTGATTATTGAACACACAGAAGCGCTTCATGTAGTGGATGTCAATAGCGGAAACCGCTCCAAATCTGCCAACGGGCAGGAGGCTAACGCATTGGATGTAAACCTGGGTGCCGCCGACGAACTGGCACGCCAGTTAAGATTGCGTGATATGGGTGGCATTATCGTGGTTGACTTCATTGACATGAATCTAGCAGAGAACCGGCAGAAACTGTACGAACGTATGTGCCAAAACATGCAGAAAGACAGAGCAAAACATAACATTCTGCCCCTCAGTAAATTTGGATTGATGCAAATTACCCGCCAACGCGTGCGTCCTGCCATGGATGTCAACACCAATGAAACCTGCCCCACCTGCTTCGGGAAAGGTAGCATAAAGCCATCCATCCTTTTCACGGATACTTTGGAGAGTAAGATTGATTACCTAGTCAACAAATTGAAGATAAAGAGATTTACGCTGTACATCCATCCGTACATCGCAGCATACGTGAACCAGGGACTGGTTTCCCTGAAGCGCAAATGGCAAATGAAGTACGGATTCGGAATAAAGATTATCCCCGACCAAAGTCTGGCCTTCCTGCAATATCGGTTCACCGATGTTCACGGTGAGGAGATAGACATGAAAGAGGAAATTGAAATCAAGTAAAAGAAAAGGGAGTGATCGTGAGTCACTCCCTTTCTTTATTTCACTACTTTGGTATTCAAGGCTTGATTTCGAAATTCCACAAACTCGAACAACTTGTCACATTCTGCCGATTATAACTTGCCCAACCATCAACAAAACTGGCAAAACAACAGACCATCTGCTGCCTCTACTTTATTTGCCTTGCTTATAGTCTTTCACTATTCCCTCCGCAATCCAATTTGCCAATGCCTGACGGTTATTCTTCAGAACCAGCCGCTGTTGGTCACGCTTGTTCCGGATATTTCCCAATTCCAGAAACACCGCTACAGGAGTAGTATTACGCAATACATACAAATTACGTTCACTCACCGTCCCGCGAAAACCACGGTTTGGCTGATGCTTGTCATATTTCTTATCAAAGGTACGGTGCAAGTTGTTGGCCAACCGCTTGCCCTTTATACTCTTAGGAGCGTTATAAAAAAACACATCCGTCTGCTGTCCTTGGCTGCGACTGTCCACATGAATAAATACAGCTCGTTTGTAATTGCTCTTATCCTTCCGATATAGTTTATTCACCCAGTCACAACGTTGCTTCAAACGAGCCACCTGATTCAAGGGAATAGGGTCTCCCATGCAAGTTTCACGCTTACTGTTTGCCAGGACATGACCGTCACGAATACCATCCTTCTTATCTTGAATGATAATATGTACCTTCGCACCGCGTGACAACAACTCACGTGCCAACCGCAGAATAATATCGTATGCATACTCATCCTCATGCAACTGACGCCCCTGATAGATACCGATGGCCCCAGGATCAGGACCTCCGTGCCCACTCACCAAATAAAAACAAGCTCCGCTTAATTCATTAGATGTAATCTGATAGGTGGCATACTCCTTTCCAAATAAAGACTCCTTGCCGGTACGAGGCTTTTTCTTTGCCAGAAGCGGTGATAGAACAAAAAATAAAAATGTAACAAATAGTACCGATACCCTCATTGCCTGTTATTTTTCTCCCAACATTTCATCTATCTTCTTGCACAAAGAAGAAAATTCCTCTTCATTGTACAAACGGGTCAGCATGACAATCTTGCCCGCTTTGTCAATCAACACATTACGGGTGATACCCGCCTTACGATCCGCATATCTGGCAAAAATATCAGCCCCCGGATCAAGGGCCAACGGATAGGTCACGCCGGTACGTTTGGCAAAAGCCACTACAGTTTCCAAAGGTTCGTCCCGATCCACTCCAAAGAGAGCAAACGCTTTATTATCCTTATGTTTCAACCAGATATCTTTTTCAATAAAAGGCATCTCCTTTCGGCAAACTCCACACCAACTGGCAGTGAACTGAAGCATCACTACCTTGCCACGCAAATCAGAGAGTTTTACTTTCTGTCCGTCTGTCAGCTCCATTTCAAAATCGGGAGCCATATCCCCTACCTTTACTATATAACCAGCATTATCAGGAGTAACCTGTTGTGCCTTCACCGGCTGGCTCAGCAAACATGCGCAAACCAGCAACATCAGACTCATAAACTTCTTCATCGTTATTCTCTATTTTTATATATTCGCTACAAAGATAGGCTATTCCATCATTTTTTCGTAATTTTGCCACCCAAAATAACTACCAACTTATCAAGAAGATGAATATTTTTTGGGATACAATCACTCATTATAATGCGGGTACGTGGATTTATCAAGTTATTATTACCCTTACCGGCATTATTTTAACCTGTTCTCTATTCAAAAAACCTACAAAAAAAATAAAGGTAGCAATGAAGTTATACCTTATATTCTTGAATGTATGGATAGCTGCCGTGTATTACATGATTTATTGTGAACCAAGAAGTTATAACAGTGCTTTGGCAGGATTTTGGGGGATCATGGCCATCTTCTGGATTTATGACCTGAAAGTAAACTACACCCCTTTTGATCGGACTCACAAACATACCGCACTAGCCGTCCTGCTTTGTATGTTGCCACTGGCCTATCCACTCTTCTCCATTATAAGGGGGATGAGCTTTCCCATGATGACCTCACCTGTAATGCCTTGTTCGGTAGCGGTTTTCACCATCGGACTGCTGCTGGCATTTTCCAAACGAGTCAATATCTTTCTCGTCATGTTTCTCTGCCACTGGGCGCTGATCGGTTTCACCAAAACTTACTTTTTCCATATTCCCGAAGATTTTCTGCTGGCAAGTTCGGCTGTACCAGGACTTTATCTGTTCTTTAAAGAATACACAGCTTCCCATCTGCATACTTCTACCCTTTTCCGTGCCCGTATGATTAATCTCGCCTTAATTATTGCTTGCGGTGCAATCGGTGTACTGTTCATGATATCTATGGTATGCGAACTGGCTCAAGAACAGGCTTTATCGAAATAAAAACACGTCTTAATGAGGTACTTTGCAAAATCTTTCGTATTTTTGCCAACAAATTGAGTTAATGTTTTAACAGGATGAACGTATTAGAACTAAGTGAACAGGAGATTATCAGACGAAACAGTCTGAATGAATTGCGCGCTATGGGCATCGAGCCATACCCCGCAGCTGAGTATGTAACCAATGCATTTTCTACAGATATAAAAGCTGAGTTCAAAGATGATGAGGAACCTCGCAAAGTATCGGTAGCCGGACGTATGATGAGCCGCCGTGTGATGGGTAAAGCTTCATTCATCGAATTACAAGACTCAAAAGGCCGTATCCAGGTATATATCACTCGTGACGACATCTGTCCGGATGAAAATAAAGAATTGTACAACACAGTGTTCAAACGTCTGCTGGACCTTGGTGACTTCGTTGGTATAGAAGGATTCGTATTCAGAACCCAGATGGGTGAAATCAGTATCCACGCTAAAAAACTGACCGTACTGTCCAAGTCTATCAAACCACTTCCTATTGTAAAATATAAGGATGGGGTCGCTTACGATAAGTTTGAAGATCCCGAACTGCGTTACCGCCAGCGTTATGTGGATTTAGCCGTAAACGAGGAGGTAAAAGACATCTTCATCAAACGCAGCAAGGTATTCAGCTCTATGCGTGAATATTTCAACTCAAAAGGTTATATGGAAGTAGAAACTCCGATTCTGCAATCCATTGCCGGCGGAGCAGCCGCACGTCCGTTCATTACTCATCACAACGCACTGGACATGCCGCTGTATATGCGCATCGCCAGCGAATTGTACCTGAAAAGACTTATCGTAGGTGGTTTCGAAGGTGTGTATGAAATAGGCAAGAACTTCCGTAACGAAGGAATGGACCGCACACACAATCCGGAATTCACCTGCATGGAGATATATGTTGCCTACAAAGACTATAACTGGATGATGGAGTTTACAGAAAAGATGATTGAAAAAATCTGTCTGGATGTAAATGGAACCACTCAGGTAAAGGTAGGCGACAACATTATTGATTTCAAAGCCCCGTACAAGCGTGTCACTATGCTGGATTCCATCAAGGAACACACCGGCTATGACCTGACAGGCATGAACGAAGAACAGATACGCGAAGTTTGTCAGAAACTGAACATGGAAATTGACGATACAATGGGTAAAGGCAAGCTGATTGATGAAATCTTCGGAGAATTCTGTGAAGGTACTTACATCCAGCCTACTTTCATCACCGACTATCCGAAAGAAATGTCTCCGCTGACAAAAATACACCGCAGCAATCCGGATTTGACAGAGCGCTTCGAACTGATGGTAAACGGCAAGGAACTGTGTAACGCATACTCTGAACTGAATGACCCGATTGATCAGTTGGAACGCTTCGAAGAACAAATGAGACTGAGCGAAAAGGGAGATGACGAAGCGATGATTATTGACAAGGACTTTGTCCGTGCGTTAGAATATGGTATGCCCCCCACTTCGGGGATGGGTATCGGTATGGACCGTCTGACGATGCTGATGACCGGGCAGTCTACCATTCAGGAAGTATTGTTCTTCCCCCAGATGCGTCCCGAAAAGGTTACTCCGAAAGACACTCCTGCCAAATTTATGGAATTGGGAATTTCAGAAGACTGGGTTCCTGTCATTCAGAAAGCAGGCTATAACCTGGTGAGCGATATGAAAGAAGTGAATCCGCAGAAGTTGCATATGGACATTTGCGGAATCAACAAAAAATATAAATTGGAACTGACCAATCCTACGGTGGATGAAGTTGCCGGATGGATTGCGAAAATTGAGAATTGAGAATTAAAAATTGAGAATTATTCCAATTGTCAATTATCCATCATAAATAATAAGCATGAAATTGCCCGGTAAAATAGCGATAATGGGTGGTGGCAGCTGGGCCACGGCTATTGCAAAAATAGTCCTGGCTCAGGCTGACTCAATCAACTGGTATATGCGCCGCGACGACAGAATCGAAGAATTCAAGCGTTTGGGACATAATCCGGCTTATCTGACAAGTGTGCGCTTTGATATAAAGAACATCAACTTTTCATCAGATATTAATAAGGTGGTAAAGGAATCGGATACTCTGATATTTGTTACCCCCTCTCCTTATCTGAAAAGCCACCTGAAAAAGCTGAAAACCAAAATAAAGGACAAGTTCATTGTCACTGCTATCAAAGGTATTGTCCCTGACGAGAACCTGATTGTTTCCGATTATTTTCACCAGGTATACGGTGTTCCCGAAGAGAATATAGCCGTCATCGCCGGTCCGTGCCATGCAGAGGAAGTAGCCTTGGAGCGTCTTTCTTACCTTACTATCGGATGTAAAGACATTGACAAGGCGAAAATATTTGCCCGCCAACTGGCCGGACATTATATAAAAACTTCTGTAAGCCCGGATGTGGCAGGTATAGAATATGCTTCTGTGTTGAAGAATATTTATGCCATCGCCGCCGGAATTTGCAGCGGTCTGAAATATGGCGACAACTTCCAGGCCGTATTAATATCGAATGCCATTCAGGAAATGAACCGCTTCCTGAATACCGTACATCCCGTAGAACGTTCTATTGACGATTCCGCCTATCTGGGTGACCTATTGGTAACGTCTTATTCCAATTTCAGCCGGAACCGCGTATTCGGGACCATGATTGGTAAAGGTTATTCCGTAAAAAGCGCACAGATAGAAATGGAAATGATTGCCGAAGGATACTACGGAACGAAATGTATCAAGGAGTTAAACAAGCACTTGCACGTGAACATGCCTATCGTAGATGCCGTATATAATATTTTATATGAGCGCATCTCGCCCATGATTGAGATTAAATTATTAACTGATTCATTCAGATAAAATATCAGATACAATGAAGAATATTAGTTTAAACATCGACAAAGTAGCCGGTTTTGCTTCTAAGGAAACAATCGCTGCTTACGAACCTCAGGTGAAAGCCTGCATGGAAACATTGGAAAACGGTACAGGTAAAGGTAATGACTTCTTGGGTTGGTTGCACTTGCCATCGTCTATAACAGCCGAACATTTGGCTGACTTGAAAGCTACTGCCCAGGTTCTGCGCGACAACTGTGAAGTAGTAGTAGTAGCAGGTATCGGTGGAAGCTATCTGGGAGCACGGGCCGTAATCGAAGCTTTATCCAATAGTTTCCAATGGTTGAAAGCAAAACAAGACGGACCCGTCATCGTATTTGCAGGCCACAATATCGGCGAAGATTATTTGTTCGAATTAACTGAATACCTGAAAGGTAAAAAGTTCGGTGTAATTAATATTTCCAAATCTGGTACTACTACGGAAACCGCTTTGGCTTTCCGTTTGCTGAAAAAACAGTGTGAAGACCAGCTTGGAAAGGAAATGGCGAAGAAAGTGATTGTTGCCGTTACAGATGCCAAGAAAGGTGCTGCACGTGTTACAGCAGATAAAGAAGGATATCAGACTTTCATTATCCCCGATAATGTAGGTGGCCGTTTCTCTGTCTTGACTCCGGTAGGTTTGTTGCCTATCGCAGTGGCAGGTTTCGACATCGAAAAATTAGTGGAAGGCGCACGCACAATGGAAACAGTATGTGGGCCGGCTACTCCGTTTGCCGAAAACCCTGCTGCCGTTTATGCCGCTACCCGCAATGAATTGTATAAAAACGGCAAGAAGATTGAGATTTTGGTAAACTTCAATCCCAAACTGCACTATATGAACGAATGGTGGAAACAATTGTACGGTGAATCCGAAGGCAAGGACGGTAAAGGTATTTATCCGTCTGCCGTCGACTTCTCTACCGACCTCCATTCTATGGGACAGTGGATTCAGGAAGGTGAACGTACTATCTTCGAAACAGTTATCTCTATCGAAAAGCCGGAACATACACTTCAAGTTCCTTCGGACAGCGAAAATTTGGATGGCTTGAATTTCCTGGCAGGAAAGCGTGTGGACGAAGTGAACAAGATGGCAGAACTGGGAACTCAGCTGGCACACGTTGACGGTGGTGTACCCAATATGCGACTGATTGTGCCCGAGCTGAATGAATACTATCTGGGAGAAATCATCTATTTCTTTGAAAAAGCTTGTGGTATCAGCGGTTATTTGCTGGGAGTAAATCCGTTCAACCAACCGGGCGTGGAAGCATACAAGAAAAATATGTTTGCTTTGTTGAACAAACCGGGATACGAAGAAGAGTCTAAAGCCATCCAAGCTAGATTATAATCGTCAAGAACCTATAAAGAATGCCATTTATCACTGTCATTCTGAATGACAGTGAAGAATCTGAAAGCATCCACCAAGTGCTTGCAGATTCTTCACTTTGTTCCAATCCAACGGTCACAACCGTTGGAAGTAATAATTATACATTTATTCTATGTTTAAAGAAGCGATAAATAACTATCTTCATGCTCATGGATACGAATCCATCGACCTGAAAGCCGTATTATTCGATATGGACGGAGTGCTGTTCGACTCCATGCCCAACCATGCTGAAGCATGGCATAAAATAATGAAACGCTTCGGTTTCGGCCTCAGCCGAGAAGAAGCTTATATGCACGAAGGGCGTACCGGTGCATCTACGATCAATATAGTAAGTCGCCGGGAGCGTGGGCATGATGCTACAGAAGAAGAAATAAAAGCCATCTACCAAGCCAAAACTGAAGAATTCAACAAATGCCCCAAAGCAGAACGAATGCCCGGCGCACTGGAAGTATTGACTAAAATAAAGAGCGAAGGACTGACTCCGATGGTAGTGACCGGTTCGGGACAAACTTCGTTATTAGACCGGTTAAATCATAATTTTCCGGGCATCTTCCAAGCAGACTTAATGGTTACCGCCTTTGATGTGAAATATGGGAAACCAAATCCGGAACCGTATCTGATAGCCCTAAAGAAAGGCGGCTTCAAACCCAATGAAGCGTTAGTAATAGAAAATGCACCACTAGGTGTACAGGCGGGAGTTGCCGCCGGTATTTTTACTATCGCCGTGAATACAGGACCATTGCACGACAATGTATTACTGAATGAAGGAGCGAATTTACTTTTTCATTCCATGCCCGACTTCAATAAAAATTGGGAAACACTACAATCTGCATTAAAACAAGATTAAATTTTGCAAGAATTCTTCACAATCAATAAAAAAGAGCTCCTTGCTTTCACCTAGATGAAAAACAAGGAGCCCATATTATATAAAAAATCACAGCCTATCAAAATACCTGAACCTACTTTAAAACTTTGCGTAACCAAGGAATAACCAGTTCGTTTTTAAAATAATGAGAAGGGGGATCTACATTGACCGTTTCGAAATAGGTCTTTGAATCCAGTCCTTCATCAAGGTGCTCCACATCTTTTCTAACTGCCTTATCAGCAAACTTCGGATAATGATGAAACTCCGCATTTTCCGGTTTTCCACTAGCAGTATAAGCAGATTGCACCAAACGGAAATCACGGTCCAACCCTCCCTCTGTAAAAATGATAGGACGAGGAGCTAATGACGCAACAACATCTGGAAAATTAAAATACCTCCAATAACCAGGTATCAGATGACGGATAGAATTTGGAAAAGGACGCCTGTTTTCCTTGTCAGGTTTAGTCATCACAACGGCACGTTCTTGAGTCTGGCATAGAAAATCATTGTACACAAAAGCATAAATGTCCTTATCCAACACCCCCAAGACCATCATCGGTTCTGTACCTAATGAGAATCCGCTAATCACAATCCTGTCCTTTCGGATATAAGACTGGTCTTTCATCCAATTCAGCACTTGCATATCCAGATAAGAAGTATACCCTAGCCAACTCCATCCCAGTTCAAGCAAAAAACGGGAAACAACATCATAGTCATAATTCCATCCTTTATCATAACATTCCAAATCGGAGGCTTCTCCGGCAGCGGCATTATCCACCGCTACCGCCACATAACCTTCTTTAACCATATTCAAAGCCATACTTACTTTGGGATTATTATAATCCTCAGTTAACTTATCACAGATGCCGGGCTCACCGGCCAATCCTTCTTTGGTCCTTCCGGAACCCGGAATGCACAAGACTCCGGGTACTGCACCCTTCAAATGTTCCGGTTTCAAAACCAGAAAAGTGGAAACTGACTTTGGAAAAGGATAGAACTCCCATTTCTCTAAAATATATCCCTCTTTTTTTTCCGTTTTCACACAGACAGGAGACGGTTGTCCCTTTATCTCGGGAAACTTCATGATCTCCACCATTGCAGCACGCACTCCATCCTGCCATTGCGTAAAATCCTGTGCGGACATACCGGAACGGTAAGCATATTGGGGATGTGTATCTTTCAACATCTCATGCACAATGGCATAAGTACTTAGTAACCGTCCATCCCCACGATCTGATTTCACAACTGCATGCTTCTCAGGTTGGTAATTCTGAGAATTACCAACCATACATAAGCTGCATACAGATACTAAAAAGAGCAATCTTTTCATTATCATCATATTATCTCACTATTATTCATACCCCGGAGTCTGCTTGATTTCCGGATCTCCATTCAAAACTTCCACATTAACAGGCCACAACATCATATATGCCTTATCCTCTGTTAATATAGGCAATGAACTTCCATAATGCGCTTTAACAGAAAAGACAAAAGGTTTTCCGTTGGAATCACGTAAACGCAATAAATCAAACCAGCGGCTTCCCTCACCTACAAACTCTTTATCACGTTCCTGCAAAATAGCCCACTCATTATCCGCATAATCTCCTGCGATATATTTATGTTGTTCAAATTTATCACCATAAGCACGCTTACGTACCTCATTTATATATGCAGCACATTTATCCGGAGCTCCCAACCCGTTTTCACACTCGGCCAGCATCAACAAAACATCAGCATATCTATATACCGGTACATCTGAATCATAATAATGAGTTCCTCCATCCGTATGTCCCATCAGTTTTTTCCAACAAGCGCCACGAGTCTTTCCTTCGAACATATATTGAAAGAAAGTAGCATCCAAACGAGTATCTTCCTTATCATAAATCTCGATAAACGGCACTTTATACTCATAACGTAATGGTCCGGCTGTCAATAGCTTCAACGGATCCGGACCATATTTATTTCCATCCAAGTCCGTAGCATTGGTAAACAAGGCTACATTATAGAACCAGTTCGCCCCCCAATTGGTCAATTCATTCTTATTAAAACACAGAGCGAAAATAATCTCTTTATTCTTCTTCCCTTCCGGAGTCCATAAATCCGCAAAGTTTGGAAGCAGTTCGAATTGTTGGTTCACCAAATTCAATAAAGCCTTCTTTGCTGTCAACAAGTCACTGTTATTAGGATCTACGGCAGTCAGAGTAGCTATATGATCCCCTGCAATATCATCATCGGGTAATCCTGTAGTGACTTTGGCAGACCACATATATATCTTGGCCTTCAAAAGTTCCGTTGCATAATAAGACCATTCATATTGGTCGGACATCTTCTTATCCGACTCATTGAAGAAAGCTTCGGATTTATTAATATCTTCTTTGATAAACTCTAACGTTTCCTCCGGAGTAGAACGAGCCTTATATAATTGCGTAATATCAATGCTACCCTCGGTAACTTTCGGTTCCGTCTCTAACGGCACACCACCAAATGTTCGATAAAGATAGAAATAGTAATATGCACGCAAGCCATAAGCCTGTCCCAAATAAAATGATTTCTCCATTCCAGTCATATAATCAATTTCTTTATCTACATTTCTGATAAACAAATTTATATGCATGATATTTGGGTACACCTCATACCAATCATCGACACCGGTATTATCTTTCGTAAGCAGATTATTAGTCATAGGCGGACCATATACCCCCTCACCCATAGAAGTAACATCACTTATCAGAATCTCACTTCTGAACTCTCCCAATGTGACAGGCATCTGATATTTATCTCTTAAATCGGCATGAATACCAGTCATAAACATTTCTACCTGAGATTTCTGATTCCAAAAATCATTAGAGCCATAATAATCTTCAGGAGACAGGTCCAACGCATCACAAGCAGACAATACCATCATCCCACTCAACAATATGCTATAAAATATTTTCTTCATAATCCTTCCTATTTATTAGAATGTAACATTTAAACCCAAAACAACTGTTCTAGGGAGGGGATATCCTCCATTCTGACTGACACCATATTCGGGGGTCGCCATATTTTTGGCTGCTGTAATATATCCCAAATTCTGTGCTGTTACAGAAACATCCACCTTGCTCAAACCGGATTTATGAATCCAACTCTGAGGCAAGGAATACGACAGGCTTATTTCACGAAAAGCCAAATAATCGCCACGATAACAATTAATGTCTGATATTCTGTCATAATTACGTTTGCCTAAAAAGTCAGCCCATCCATACACCGGATATTTTCCATTCGGATTACTTTCCGACCAGGAATCTTTAACCAAAGATATGGTATTAAATGTTCCCTGCATATTACCCATAATCCAAGGAGTTTTCCAATCATGCACCCAATAGCCTAAAGCATAATCCAGACGGCAGTTCAAAGTTAATCCTTTCCATGAAGTATTAATGTTAAAGCCTCCGGTCCAATGAGGTATCGTATTACCCAATTTCACCCGGTCATAATCATCAATTACACCATCCCCATTCACATCCTGCCATTTCACATCACCAGCCTGTATAGGCAGTCCTTTCTCCTTTTCGGCATCCGACAATTTAGCCCAAGCTTCAGGTCCATAGAGCACTTTGGCATCTGCTCCATTTTCCGTATAAGTGGATCTGTCTATCAGATTACCTGGAATCTCACTCTCACTCTTATAAATACCAAGAGATTTAAAGGCGTAAATCACACCATATTCCTGTCCTTCCTGATAACCACCCACCCATTGTCTTTCATAGGTACCATCTGCCAGCTTGCGTCCCGTATAAACCTGATAGGCATCCTGCATATTATTCGGCAATCCATTGTACGGTAATGAGATAATCTTATTCTTATTATAAGCGGTATTCATACTAACTGTAAATTTCCAATCTTTGGTACGCAAAACATTGGCAGTCAGTTCTAACTCCATACCTTGGTTTTGTACTTCTCCATTGTTAGAAAGGAAAGAAGAAACTCCGCTATGGGAAGGCAGGGTGATTTCTGCAAATTTATCCTGTGTACGTCTATTATAATAGGTGAAGTTCAAGATATATTTGTTATTCAGAAAACCAATATCGAAACCTGTCTCGAATGTGTACGATTTTTCCCATCTCATGGTGGGATTAGGCAAATCGTTTATCATCAAAGGAACTTTGCCATTATAGTTGGGTACTATTTTACCATCTTTATCTTTCATAATACCATAAGAGCCTTGAACCGTATAATAATCAAGTCCTGTCACTACATTACCATTAGCATCCAGTACACCAGACACATTTCCATTGGCACCGTAACTAGCACGAATTTTAGCATAAGAAAGTACATTGCTACAAGACTCCATAAAATTCTCTCTACTCAATACCCAACCGGCTGATATACCGGGAAAGGTTCCCCAACGGTTATCTTTTGGCAGCTTGGAGTATCCATCGCGACGTAAAACAAGGCTCAGCAAATACTTGGACTTATAATCATAATTCACTCTACCAAAGAATGAAAGAATGCGTTGTCTGTAATGCCAGGAATCTATTTGCCGCACTCCGGCAGCAGTCGAAGTATAATTCAAATCCTGAAAATCAGATAATGGAGATCCATAACCGGACGCCGAAAAACCTTTCTTGTATGAGTCATAATATTCTACGCCTGCCATCGCATCTATAGAATGATCTTGCCGGAATGTAGTCTGATAATTCAAGATTCCATTATAAGTCTGGTCCAAAAGTCGTTCATGCTTGTTGGAAGTACTATGATTAGTGTCATACACCGGTCCTGTAGCTACAATATAGTCCCCTTTGAAGAACTCTCTGCTGTCATCAAAATAAAACCAAGTTCCTGTGGTCTTGAATGTCAACCCTTTCATTATATTAAAGGTAAAAGACTGACTCAAATTAAACTTGTCTGTATTATTATCATAGTTCAATGCATCCTCATACACTTTCACTGTGGTCCAGCCACGGGCATAAGAAGCCACGGCAGGGCCTGCCAACCAATCGCCATCCGGACTTTTCACACGGAATGTAGGAGGAACGGACAAGGTAGTACTGAAAAAATCACCTTCACCGGCATATCCTGCACCACCATCGTCCCATTTTGCATCGGTAAATGTCAAAGAAGAATTAGAAGTAAGCCAAGGCTTAATTTTATAATCTGCATTGATCGTGAAATTCAAACGGTGATACCAGTTGTTCATCGCATTTCCTTCGCTGCGATTATAGCCTAGGCTTGCATAATAATGTCCCTTATCATTGCCGCCGGATACGCTCAAGTTATAATCCTGAGTAATAGCCGGAGATTTGATATTATAATCTTTCAGCTGATTATCACAATAAATCAATTTTTGTCCCGGATTCACCGGGTCATCCATTGTCTGCCAACCTTGTTTTAACAGGAAAGCCAGATCATCTGTATAATTCATAACACCCCATACGGCTGTATTGTCTTTATTGCCATTAAGTACATTCCCTTTTTCATCAAAATATCTGTTTCCTGTTCCGTAAGGCTGTGTTCCGGATAAAGTCGCATCACTGGCAAATCCATGCCAAGCGCCCGATTTATCCTGCCATATATGCGAAGACCGATAAAATGCTGAACGCATATAATACAAATAATCATGAGCATTCAAAAACTCATACTGGCTATGGAAAAAATTGAAACCGACTTTCGCACTCAAATTTATTTCCGTATGTCCTTCCGAACCTCTTTTAGTAGTAACAAGAATTACACCATTGGAAGCACGCGCACCGTAAATAGCTGTAGCACCAGCATCTTTCATGACCTCCAAAGACTCGATATCCTCCGGATTCACATCACTCAACGACTCGCGTACAGCACCATCGATAATAACCAAAGGTGAACCGCTACCATCCAGATTGGTACCACCACGAAGTACCAAAGTAGGAGTGGAATTCGGATTACCACTAGTTTGCTGCACCCTTAATCCTGCCACTGCACCAGACAGTGCTTGCGCCGGATTAGTATGGGCACCCGTACTTAAAGTAGAATTATCAACTTTAGCAATAGAATTAGTCATCTTGGAACGAAGTTGTGTGCCCCCATAACCTGTTATCACCACTTCATCCAAAGTCTTATTGTCTTCCTGCAGTTGAACATTCAAAAACGGCTTTTTCCCTACAACCATTTCTTGAGTCAGATAACCGATATAAGAAAAGACCAAAGACGCTTTTTCACTTACCATTAACGTAAACTGGCCGTCTATATCAGTTATGGTACCATTGGTAGTACCTTTCTCTATAATATTAGCCCCAATAATTGCTTCTCCTTTGGCATCGGTCACTATACCTTTGACAGTCACTTTCTCTTGTTGCATAACAATGGGAGGCGTTTTTTCTCTAGAAATGGCCTTACGAATTATTACTTGTCTGTCACGGATATGATATTCCAAATCAGTACCGGCAAACATTTGTTTCAGTACCTCCTCTATTGTCTTATTCCGTACATCCACATTGACACGACGAGACAAATCAATATCTGTACGATATATAAAAATAAATTGACTATTCTTTTCTACCCAATTAATCACACTCTTCAAAGTCTGGTTCTCCATAGAAACGGTAAAGCTAGTTTGTTCCGCATAACTCATTTCCGCAAAAGCCTCTTCATAACTTGTAAATGTTAAAATCATGGCTAAACTCATACATTTTGTGAATTTAGGCATGAGTTTTATTCTATTCGTGTATTTTTTCATATATTTGATTGTTTTTTCTATTTATTTCAAGGTAAATAATTAAACAACGATTCAGTGACCAGATAGTACGGCAAATACTGTCTGGTTTTCTTTTTTTTACATTCTTCTTTTATTCCATAGGCTAAAGTGTTTTAAGGTTCAACAATTCTCATTTAAGGCTCACATAGATTTCATCTTTATCATTTATTGTATAATGCAATGATAATGAAAGACATAAATTATCCATAACATCGGTAATGTCTGTTTGAAGATCCAGTTTTCCTGACAATGACAAGGTAGTAATCTCCGCATCATACCGTATTTTACACCCATAATACCGCTCAAGTTTCTTCAAAACATCTCCTACGGGTCTTTGATGAAGCAGCAATAAATTATCCTTCCAACTGATGTATTCGGACACATCAACCTTACGTACCTGCGTTTTATTACCTTTAATATCCACCAATTGATTAGGTGCTAATCTTACTTTGCTCTTATTCTCAGTAGTTACTTCCACGCTTCCATGTACTAAAACAACAGATGAAGCCTCATCTTCCCTATAGGCACAGACATTAAACGAAGTACCCAGTACGCGTATATCAAACTCTCTTGTTTTGACAACAAATGGGCAATCCTTCCTTTTGGCTACATCCAGATAAACCTCCCCCTCTACCAGGATTTCACGTTTCTGTTCTTCAAAAATATCCGGATATATCACTTTACTACCTGAATTTATATAAATTCTAGTACCATCAGAAAAAGTAATATCAGCTCTTTTCCCATTAGGAACCATTATCTGGTGCATTTCATTCTTTACAGATGAAGCCTGGGATATTTTAGTATTTAATGCATACTGCTGAATATTCGAACTTCCTAAAGTATCATATTTTAAAGAAGCATCATTTTTCAGATTCATAGCTTGGTTATCTGTTATCAGAATCACCTCATCACCGCAAATGGAAGTCGTGTCATTCAGCAATGCTATATCAAGCTCCGTACCCTCATCAGCATTGGTACTCCACCAGTTCATAGCTAAAATCAAACCAATCGCTGCCGCTATCGACAAAGACCACCTATAAATATGACGTCTGTAGGAAACCCTCTTTTCCCTTTCTACTCGTTTCATCACGTCCTGAAAAGATTTTTCCACATCAACAAATTCCAATTCATCTGCTTCCCGAATCTTCTCAGTCAGGCATCGAACTGTTTTACGAAATTCATCTGAATTATATATTGTTTTTTTATTTTTCATCGAAATACCTTTTTATTAAGAAAACGGCACCCGATAAAAAAGGTACTCATAAAAAAGAAAAGAAATCACACTTTTCTTTGCATGAGTCTTCGTAAGACCAATAGATAAACCTTATATGACAAATAAAAAAACTTATTCATCACACAAATATCACTTCATGAAAACATGCCCAAATGATAAAACAACAACAATTAACTACTCGCTAAATCAAGAGAAGTGAAAAGCCCAAACACTACGCACAGGCACATGAACACAATGCACCAAGATACTGAAAATCCAAATGGTTGAAACAGAGAAAAAGAATTCACGCAAACGTGCCAATGTACGCGACAAAAGATTCTTGCTTGATTGAGGATTCATACCTAAGATAGCGGATATTTCCTGATGGCTCAATTCCTTTACATAATATAAATACAGAATTTCACGCTGACGACCAGAAAGACGTGAAATTGCCTTAGCCAGCCTCCTTTCATTCTTCACATCCACATCATCTTTCTTAAATAAAGAATTTATTATTTCTTCACCCATCGGAAAAAACTCATGGCATTCTTCAATCACTTCCATTGGACGTAAAGACTGAAACGCATCCAGCAATTTATTTCTAAAAGAACAAAGCAAATACGCCTTTACATTATCAGTATAATGCAAATTCCTACAATTTAAAATCAACTTGACGAACAGATTCTGTATGGTATCGGCAACCAGCTCTCTGTCACCTACCATACGAATTCCATAGGAATACAATAACGAATAATAGCGTCGATAAACTTCTTCAAATGCCGCCGTTTCTCCTTTAATGAAAGATTCCCAAAGTTTAGTTTCATCATGTGTTCTATCAACCATAATACTAGCTCCTTAAAAACTTATTGAGCTTGCTCAGAGTTAAACTTAACAAGAAGGCAATATAAGAGATGAATCATGTAATGGACTCATCCCTTACTTTATAATACCTACATATTATTCAAACAGTTTACTGCGCGACAACATACAGGCACCGATAATCCCGGCTCTTTCTTTCAATTTAGATTCTACAATAACAGAATCACGGTTCATCAAGTTCAGTGTATATTTTCGAATAGCTGTAGTGATGGGTTGTGTCAAATAATCACCTGTACGTGACAATGCACCACCAATAATGACTAGCTCCGGATTGAATATATTAATAAGTCCCGCTACATGGCGGCCTAATTTCACTCCAATTTCTTCCACCAGTTCAATACACAGCAAATCTTCCTTATTTACCGCATCAATGATATCATCCAAGGTCAAATCTTCCAAATTTTTCTTGGTATTGGAGATAATAGAGTTCTCACCATTATTAATATGTTCCAACAGAATACGATGCAAAGCAGCCCCCGAAACTTCCGTTTCTATGCATCCTTTTTTCCCACAATGGCAGATAATCTCATTCTCATATCCAAAATTATGCCCGAATTCGCCAGAGAAACCGGATTTTCCTTTATAAATCTTTCCATCAATGATAATTCCCATACCCAATCCCCAACTGACATTGATAAAGATGATATTCTTCTCACCTTTCACAACACCTTGCATATACTCACCGTAAATCATAGCACGGGTGTCGTTGTCAATAGAAACACGATAACCACCCACCTTTTCTGATATGACATCCGTCAACGGGCGCTCATCAAAATTGAATATACTGTAACTATATCCCAAATCCGGATTCACACGCCCGGAAAGATTTACATTAATATTTAATATCTTATCTTTCTCAACACTGACTTTTTGAAGAAAATGTTTAATCAACTTACACAATTCGTCTAAACTCTCAGGGGTATTCTTCGCTTTAAAAGGAACATTCATTTTTAGCTGAACTACATCTCCTTTAAAATTTATCAACCCTAAGTTAATGGAAAACTGACGCACTTCAACACCTACAAAATACCCGGAATCTGCATTCAAACCATACAAACTGGGATGTCTTCCCCCACTGGTTTCCAGCTTTCCATAGTCGTTAATGTAACCTTCCTCACACATTTCATCGATGAATTTTGTAACTGTAGGCACACTTAAATCCATCTCTCTTGCTAAATCAGTAATCGTAGAGCTTCCATTATAAATATAATGGGTAATGATTTTCTTCTTCATCACAGCCATCTTTGAGCCCTTTTCAATTTCTTTCAACAAATTCTCACCCATAATAAAATATTCCGTTAATGTCCACAAATATAGTTATTTTTTTATGAAATCAAATCACATTTAAAGAGAATTTTCAAAAAATATTTTAGAAGATGTAAGCAAATTATCATTTTTTGTAACAATCCCACTTTCCAGATACATTTAAATAATATTTCCTAGTCGTTTATTCATCTTTCTATTTATTAAAAGAGTGATTATTAATAAATAAATTTAGTTTTTACTTGTTGTTTTCATAAATCATTTATATATTTGCACGCAACATGATTAAGTAATATAAAATATTCATTTCAAATAAATTAAAGGCTATGGAAAAGATTCACGGATTAATTGATGCACCTTTTACTCCATTTTATGAGAACGGAGAAGTAAATTATGAACCTATTGAAGCCTATTGCCAACTATTGGTTAGAAACGGACTTCAAGGCGTATTTATCAATGGTTCTTCCGGAGAAGGCTATATGCTGACAGAAGACGAACGCATGAAACTGGCTGAACGCTGGATGGAAGTAGCACCCGAAGGATTCAAAGTCATTGTCCATGTAGGAAGCACTTGTGTAAAATCAAGCAAACGTCTGGCAGAACACGCTCAGAAAATCGGAGCATGGGGTATCGGAGCAATGGCACCTCCTTTCCCCAAAGTAGGACGCATTGAAGAATTGGTGAAATACTGCGAAGAAATAGCATGCGGCGCTCCTGCACTTCCTTTCTATTTTTATCACATCCCAGCTTTCAACGGAGCATTCCTCTCAATGGTAGCATTCTTGGAAGCCGTAGACGGTCGCATTCCTAATTTCGCCGGTATCAAATATACTTTCGAAAGCCTGTATGAATACAACCAATGCCGTTTATATAAAAATGGCAAATTTGACATGTTGCACGGCCAGGATGAAACGATCCTTCCTTGTCTGGCTATGGGCGGTGCACAGGGCGGTATCGGTGGAACAACCAACTATAACGGCAAAGAACTCACAGGTATTATCGAAGCATGGAAAGCCGGTGATCTGGAACTGGCACGCGAACGCCAGAATTTCGCACAGGAAGTTATCAATGTCATCTGTCACTATCGTGGAAACATCGTTGGCGGTAAACGCATCATGAAACTGATCGGGCTGGATTTAGGAAAGAACCGGACTCCGTTCCAGAACATGACAGATGAGGAAGAAGCTGCCATGAAAGCCGAACTGGAAGCAATCAATTTCTTCGAAAGATGTAACAAATAAACCTGAACCACGATGTTTTCAATAGACTATATAAAAGAATGGTCGGAATCATACAAAACAGATCTGACCACCAATATCATGCCGTTTTGGCTGAAATACGGGCTGGACAAGGTCAATGGAGGTATTTATACCTGCGTTGACCGAGACGGCAGCTTGATGGACACCACCAAATCAGTGTGGTTCCAAGGAAGATTTGCTTTTATCTGTTCCTATGCATATAATAATATAGAAAAGAACGAAGCATGGCTGGCGGCAGCCAAAAGTACAATAGACTTTATAGAAGCGCATTGTTTTGACTCTGACGGACGTATGTATTTCGAAGTGACTGCCGAAGGCACTCCTTTGCGCAAACGCCGTTATATTTTTTCGGAGTCATTCGCAGCCATCGCCATGTCGGAATATGCCATCGCATCCGGTGACCAGACGTATGCTGTAAAAGCATTAGACTTGTTCAAACGGATGCAGTATTTTATGGAAACACCAGGCATACTGGCTCCCAAATATCTGGATACCCTCCCGATGAAAGGACATTCCATTACCATGATTCTGATTAATGTGGCATCACGTATCCGTCAGGCTATTCAGGACGAAAGCTTCAATGGACAGATTGACGCCTCCATCGACCAGCTACGTAAAGACTTCATGCATCCTGAATTCAAGGCTTTGCTTGAAACAGTAGGTCCCAACGGAGAATTTATTGACAGCAACATGGGCCGCACCATCAATCCGGGACATTGTATTGAGACAGCCTGGTTTCTGCTGGAAGAAGCCAAATACCGTAACTGGGACAAAGACATTACGGAACTGGCCCTCACTATCTTTGATTGGTCCTGGGAGTGGGGATGGGACAAAGAATTCGGAGGTATCATCAACTTCAAAGACTGCAAGAACCTTCCGCCACAGGATTATTCCCAAGACATGAAATTCTGGTGGCCTCAGACAGAGGCTGTCATCGCTACTTTGTATGCATATTTAGCAACCGGAAATGAAAAATACCTTGACATGCACAAACAAATCAGCGATTGGACATACGCCCATTTTCCTGATAAAGAGTGTGGAGAATGGTTTGGATATCTCCATCGTGACGGCACGCCTGCACAAATGGCCAAGGGTAACCTATTCAAAGGCCCGTTCCACATTCCAAGAATGATGATCAAGGGCTATACATTGTGCAAGGAAATACTCGACAACAAAAAATCACATTTATAAAGCCCTTTATCTATTAGCATGAAAAACAGTAAAATTTATCCTTGGGTTGTAGTAGGATTATTATGGGGTGTCGCCCTGTTGAATTACATGGACCGGCAAATGCTATCCACAATGAGAGATGCCATGGCGGTGGATATCACCGAGCTTCAGTCAGCTGCCAATTTTGGGCGACTGATGGGAGTTTTTCTTTGGATATATGGCTGTATGAGCCCTATAGCCGGAATGGTGGGCGACCGCATGAACCGCAAATGGCTTATTGTTGGCAGTTTGTTTGTATGGTCGGCCGTCACTTATCTGATGGGAATAGCCGACACTTATAATGAAGTCTTTTTCCTTCGCGCCTTGATGGGAATCAGCGAAGCGCTCTATATTCCTGCCGGATTATCACTGATCGCCGACTATCACTCCGATAAGTCACGTTCATTAGCTATCGGTATTCACATGACCGGGCTCTACACCGGGCAGGCCATCGGAGGTTTCGGCGCTACAGTAGCCGCCGCTTTTTCCTGGCATACAACCTTTCATTGGTTCGGCATCGCCGGCATTGCATACGCCGTAATTTTGATGCTTTTTCTACATGAAAAGAAGGATAGAATACAAATTGAACAAATAAATTCACCTTCCGGTAAAGAAAAAAGCAATTTATTGAAGGGATTATCATTACTTTTCAGTAATATTGCATTCTGGGTGATTCTGCTATATTTCGCAGCCCCCAGTTTACCGGGATGGGCAACCAAAAACTGGTTACCTACCTTGTTCGCCGAGAACCTGAATATACCGATGTCACAAGCCGGCCCCATGTCGACTATCACCATCGCACTATCCTCGTTCATTGGTGTAATTATTGGTGGAACCTTATCCGATAAGTGGGTGCAAAGAAATATAAAAGGACGTGTGTACACGGGTGCCATCGGCTTGGGACTTACTATTCCATCCCTGCTTTTACTAGGGTTCGGCCATAGTTTCGTAGCCGTTGTGGGAGCTGGATTATTATTCGGTATCGGTTATGGTATCTTCGATGCCAACAATATGCCGATTCTATGCCAGTTCGTATCATCCAAACACCGTGCTACCGCCTATGGTATCATGAATATGACAGGCGTGTTTGCGGGAGCAGCCATTACCGAAGTCTTGGGAAAGTGGACAGACGGAGGTAAGTTGGGACTGGGATTTGCCATGTTGGCCATCATTGTTGCAATAGCATTGGTCGTACAGTTGACATTCCTCCGTCCTAAAACGGATAATATGGAATAACCCGTATAGTTAACTTAACACTTAAAACTTAAAAAAAGAAAGAACCATGAGAGTAATTATCGAACCTGATTACCAAGCGCTGTCACAATGGGCGGCAAACTATGTAGCTAGTAAAATCAATGCGGCAAATCCGACTCCTGAAAAACCTTTTGTTTTAGGTTGTCCTACAGGATCTTCACCGCTGGGCATGTACAAGGCACTGATAGAACTGAACAAGCAGGGAAAAGTATCTTTCCAGAATGTCGTTACTTTCAATATGGACGAATATGTAGGCTTACCTGAAGATCATCCTGAAAGCTACCATACATTTATGTGGAAAAACTTTTTTAACCACATTGATATAAAGAAAGAAAATGTACATATACTAAACGGAAATGCCGAAGACCTGGAAGCAGAATGCGCCAACTACGAAAAGCAAATAGCCGAAATCGGAGGCATCGACCTGTTTATGGGAGGTATCGGTCCCGACGGACATATCGCATTCAACGAACCGGGTTCATCTTTGTCTTCACGCACACGTATCAAAACATTGACTACAGATACAATCATTGCCAACTCACGTTTTTTTGACAATGACGTGAACAAAGTACCTAAAACTGCGTTAACAGTAGGTGTAGGGACTGTCCTTTCAGCTAAAGAAGTTCTGATTATCTGCAACGGACACAACAAGGCCCGCGCTTTGCAACATGCCGTTGAAGGTGGCATCACACAAATGTGGACTATCAGTGCGTTACAGATGCACCAACATGGCATCATCGTTTGTGATGAAGCTGCAACTGCTGAACTGAAAGTTGGTACTTACAAATATTTCAAAGACATCGAAAAAGCTAATTTGTAATTATGAGAACAAACCTAAGTTCGCAGATCTCTCTGAACAGAGTATCTCCGAAATATTATAGACCCGAAAATGCGGTTGAACGTTCCGTCCTGACCCGCTGTGAAAAAGTACCGACCGATATCTATGAAACGATGGAAGAGGGCGTACAGCACATTGCCAATGAAATTGCCGCAAAAATTCAGGAACGTCAACGCGAAGGAAAGTTCTGTGTAATTGGTGCCGGAACCGGCGCTTCATTACGTCCGCTTTACGCCGAACTGGTCCGCAAACATAAAGATGAAGGACTGAGTTTCCGTAATGTAGTAATTTTCAATTTATATGAATATTACCCTTTGGCCTCTGAAGGTGCAGGAAGCAGTTTCTCACAACTGAACGATTTATTCCTCAGCCAAATCGATATTGACAAACAAAATGTATTCACCATCGACGGAACGATTCCGCAGGAAGCTGTTATCGAATACTGCCGCCTGTACGAACAACGTATCCAGACTTTTGGCGGTATAGATATCGTATTAATGGGCATTGGTCGTGAAGGCAATATTGCCATGAATGAACCGGGATCAAGCTTGAGCTCTCCTACCCGACTGATTTTGATTGACTCAACCTCGCGTGCTGAAGCTGCACACAACTTAGGAGTGGACAACCTCCCTCCCTGTTCTATCACGATGGGGGTGGCAACTATTATGGCTGCCCGCAAAATCTATTTGCTGGCATGGGGAGATGACAAAGCCGATATCATCAAGAAAGCGGTGGAAGACAAAGTAAGCGACACTCTGCCTGCTTCTTATCTGCAAATGCACAACAATGCCAATGTGTGCATAGATCTGGCAGCGGCTTCTCACCTTACCCGTATCCAACGTCCGTGGCTGGTTACCAACTGTGAATGGAACGACAAACTAATCCGCAGTGCCATCGTATGGTTATGTATGCGTGTTAAAAAGCCGATTCTGAAGCTCACCAATAAAGATTATAATGAAAACGGATTGAGCGAACTGTTGGCACTTTACGGTTCTGCTTACAACGTAAATATCAAAATATTCAATGATCTGCAGCACACCATCACCGGATGGCCCGGCGGCAAGCCGAATGCGGACGACACCTATCGCCCCGAACGTGCGAAACCATTTCCAAAACGTGTGGTTGCTTTCTCTCCGCATCCGGATGACGATGTAATCTCAATGGGTGGAACTTTACGCCGTCTGGTTCAGCAAGGTCATGAGGTACACGTAGCATACGAAACTTCCGGAAACATTGCCGTAGGCGATGAAGAAGTAGTACGTTTCATGCACTTCATCAACGGTTTCAACCAGCTTTTTGATGAAAACTCCAACGAAACCATCAAAAACAAATATACTGAAATCAAGAAATTCCTTGCCGCTAAGAAAGAAGGCGATATGGACAGCCGTGATATTCTGACCATCAAAGGATTGATTCGCCGTGGAGAAGCCCGTACCGCAAGCACTTACAATCAAATTCCACTGAACCGTGTTCATTTCCTCGATCTGCCTTTCTATGAAACCGGCAAGATTGAAAAGAATCCCATCAGTGAAGCCGATGTAGAAATTGTTTTGCAGTTATTACGTGAAGTAAAGCCCCATCAGATTTATGTAGCCGGTGACTTGGCCGACCCGCACGGAACCCATCGTGTCTGCACAGACGCAGTGCTTGCCGCTATTGACATCGAGAAAGAAGCCGGTGCCGAATGGTTGAAAGACTGTCGCATCTGGATGTATCGTGGCGCATGGGCGGAATGGGAAATTGAAAACATTGAAATGGCCGTACCGTTCAGTCCTGAAGAACTGCGTGCTAAACGTAACTCCATCTTAAAGCATCAGTCTCAGATGGAAAGCGCACCGTTCCTGGGCAATGACGAACGTCTGTTCTGGCAAAGAAGTGAAGACCGCAATCGGGGTACAGCCGCTTTGTATGACCAACTTGGTTTGGCATGTTATGAAGCAATGGAGGCCTTCGTAGAATACGTACCCCTATAATTTAAGAAACAACCTAACCTAATTTTATACTAACCTTTAACCAAAAAACCGAAAATCCCCGATGGATGTGATATCCCTCGGGGATTATTTTTAGATTTCCACTTATCTCAAACGATATCCGATAATCATCCTCACCACAGCTGCCTGTTTCGAGAAACACACCCCCAACTACATTTCATAATTCATTAATCCCATAGCCAAACAAAGCAAAATCCCCCAGACAAGGGTCTTCGGGAAAAACCTCAGCCAAAGCCGCAGTAATAGTTCTCGCATTATTCAGCGTATAAGATTTACTTCGGGTCAGCTCCAATCTGAAAGCCATCTCACTGACATGCGTATCCAAAGGGATAATCAACTCACATGGAGAGAAATTCCTCCAGATTCCAAAATCCACTTCCGAATCGCGACGGATCATCCAGCGCAGGAACATATTCAATTTCTTTTGCGGCGCCTTATCCGACACTCCAAACAAACGGCAAAGACGTTGCATCGGAGTTCCATCCGTTTCGCAAAGAAGAGCATCCTCCATACTCTCATACCTATTATATATAGTATGCAGCCAATAAAACAATTGTGCCATCTTATTTTTTGAAACCGTCCGATAGAACGACTCCTCACCACAGAAATCTATTTTCCAATTTCCAGACAACACATACTGCAAAGGCTGCCGGTGCATTATAGAATCCAGTCGTTCTGCTGCCTTCAGTATCTGAGGGCGGGCTCCGAAACTAAGAAAAGCAGTAAGAAAAGCACTGATTTCAATATCCGCCTTAGAATGATAACGATGCGGAAACTGCACCGGATCAGAGGAAATGAAATCAGAGTTATGATACCGGACAGCATATTTCCGCAAAAAATCAGCAACAGCCATCTGGCCCTCATGGGTTTGCCGTTCTGTAATATAAGATATAAATTGCTCTTGTTCTTTCTCTTGAGTCATAGATAAAACGTTTATAATTTGTACATAAAGGTGGATTGTGTCTTCAGAAATCAAATTCCATTCCTGATCCTTAACTTGTCCTTTCTATATTCTTTGGGTGAAATCCCTACATATTGCTTAAAATACTTTCCGAAGAAAGACTGAGTAGGAAAGTTCAGCTGGTTCGCAATCTCCTTGATACTCAAATCCGATCCTTCAAGCAATTGTTTCGCCTCGGTAATCACCATTTGCACAATCCATTGCAAAGCGCTATTCCCCGACTTCTCCTTAATGATCGTAGAAAAATAACGTGGAGTAATGTGCTGCATCTTCGCATAATAGGCAACATCACGCTCTTTCCTATACAAACGGAAAAGAGCCAGCATGAAATTCTGGAAGATCACATCCTTCTTATTCTGTGGCAAAGGCTGCATGGGTTGGTTAGCGAAATACATATTCAATATTTCATAGCAAAAAGTCTGTCCCATTGACTTAATCAACTCTAAAGTCAGGCGTTGTTGTTGCAAATTCACTTCCAGTACGTCCTCCGCCCCTATCCTTTCCTGCAAATTATCCAACAGATACTCCAAATGGATACGTTGCTTATCAGAAAGTGATATACAAGGATGGTTCCGCATAAAAAGCTGGTTTTCCACATTAATCACCTTATTAACAATAGGAATGAGATAATCCAAATCCACTTCTACCATCACTCCATCCGCATCCTCGCTCTTATGAAGCAGATGCACCAAGGTAGAAGCCATGTAAATATACACATCACCGGGCTTTATCTGAAAAAGCTTATCTTCCAGTGAAACCTCCACATTTCCCCTCCGGCAAAAGAAAAAGCCACATTTATTAAATGTAGAAATAATCTGTCCGTCTTTAAAAGTATGCGGATCACTGCTCGAAAGCACTGTAAACTGAAAAGGCATCTGTTGTCCGACCATCTATCTCTTTTATTCATTCACTGCAAAATAAATACAAATCGCAAACTTTTCAGCTATATATCTACTAGAAAATATACAAATCGGACAATTTATCATTCATATCAACCTTTTCTATCCTCTTGCTTCGGGATAACTTTGCATCAGAAAACCAATAGCATGATATATGAAACAAATTTATCTTATTCTAACAGGTATTTCCTTGATTCTACTGAGTTCCTGCACACAGCGTACCCAGGAAGCCAAAGGCTATCAGACAGTAAAAATAGACACGATCGTTTCTGCCGACAAGCAAACGTTCCTGCAATTTCCGGGAAAGGTAAAAGCCGCACAAGATATCAGTCTTGCCTTCCGGGTAAGCGGAACCATCAGTAAAATACATGTAAAAGACGGCACCCGTGTACAAGAGGGACAATTACTGGCCGAACTGGACCCCACCGACTATCAAGTACAACTGGATGCTACTGAAGCAGAATACCAGCAAATAAAAGCGGAAGCGGAAAGAGTCATGGCCCTTTACAAAGACAACGGAACCACCCCCAACGCCAATGACAAAGCTGTATACGGACTCAAACAAATCACTGCCAAGTACAAACATCACAAAGACCAACTGGCTTATACACGGCTCTACGCCCCCTTCAACGGGTACGTACAAAAACGCCTGTTTGAAGCTCACGAAACCATCGGAGCCGGAATGCCCGTCCTATCCATGATCAGCAGCGGGACTCCCGAAGTAGAAATAAACCTTCCTGCGGCCGAATACATCCGCCGGGACCTGTTCGACAATTATCACTGTACGTTTGACATCTATCCGGGCGAAACCTATCCGCTGAAACTAATCAGTGTCACCCCGAAAGCCAATGCAAACCAATTATACACCATGCGCCTGCAAGTAGTACCCGGAACGCCGGCTGTCCCCTCTCCCGGAATGAACACCATGGTCACCATCTCTTACCGCACAGAACAGACGAACACTCTCTCTGTCCCTACCGGTGCCATCCTGCAAAAAGAAGGCAAAGCGTATGTATTCGTCTTCAACCCATCGGACAACACAGTGCACAAACAGGAAATATCCATGCTACGTTTACTGAACAACGGACACAGCCTCATCACTGCCGGACAGCTGAAACCGGGAGAGCTGATTGTATCCTCGGGAGTACATCACATCGAGGATGGAGAAACTGTAAAACCTTTACCACTTGTCACTAACACAAATATAGGAGGATTATTATAATGGATATCAGCAAATGGGCATTCCGTAACAGGAATCTGATTTATTTCCTGATAGCGGTTCTGCTGTTCGGCGGAGCCTACTCCTGCTATCAGATGAGCAAGCTGGAAGACCCCGAAATAAAAGTAAAGCTTGCCATGGTAGTCACCACCTATCCGGGTGCTTCCGCCCACCAGGTAGAACTGGAAGTAACGGACGTGCTCGAAAAGAACATCCGCACCATGGGCAACATAGACAATATAGAAAGTTATTCATACAACGACCTGTCCCTGATACAGATAGAACTGCTGAGCACCGTGCCGGACGACGAAGTGGAACAATGCTGGGACATGCTGCGCCGCAAAGTAAGCGACGCCCACGCCCTGTTGCCCGAAGGAGCCACCACCCCGATAGTCAAGGATGATTTCGGAAACGTATATGGTATGTTCTATGCCCTGACAGGCGACGGACTGTCCGACCGTGAACTGTCCGACTATGCCGAACTGGTGAAACGGGAAGTGAACGAACTGGAAGGCGTGGACCGTGTGGAACTCTACGGCAAACGTTCCGAATGTATCAACATCTCCCTGCTGCAAGACCGTATGGCAAACCTCGGTGTTAAACCTGCCGAAGTTCTCGCCACACTGAACGGACAGAACAAAACCACCTATACAGGATATTATGAAAATGGTGACAACCGTATCCGAGTCACAGTAAACGATAAATTCAAAACCGTAGAAGATATTGGAAAAATGCTGATCCAGGGACATGATGACGACCAGCTTCGCCTGAGCGACATCGCCCGCATAGAAAAAGACTACGAGGATCCCACACGCAATGAAATGTTTTATGACCATGAACGTGCTCTCGGTATACTCATCGCCGCCTCCAGTGGCTCGGACATTATAAAAGTAGGCCATGCCGTAGAAAGCAAGTTGGAAGAACTCAAAACCAGACGTCTGCCCGCCGGAGTGGAATGCCACAAAATCTTCTATCAGCCCGAACGGGTAGGCAGCTCTTTGGGAACCTTTGTCATCAACCTGATAGAATCCGTCATCATCGTAGTACTGATACTGATGATAGCAATGGGATTCAAGAGCGGCCTTATCATAGGTATCAGCCTGATCATCACCGTATTCGGTTCTTTCCTGTTCCTTTATTCGGCAGGTGGAACGATGCAACGCGTATCATTGGCTGCTTTTGTACTGGCAATGGGCATGTTGGTAGACAATGCTATCGTCATCATAGACGGCATACTGGTAGACTTGAAAGCCGGAAAAAAACGAATGGAAGCCATGACTGCTATCGGGCGACAGACAGCTATGCCTCTTTTAGGAGCCACCTTGATAGCCATTATCGCCTTTCTACCTATCTACATGTCTCCCGACACCGCAGGCGTCTACACGCGCGATCTTTTCATCGTACTTGCCGTTTCCCTGCTGTTGAGCTGGGTATTGGCACTGATTCACGTACCGCTGATGGCCGACCGCAGACTACATCCTGCCATAGATACCGACAGTACCGGAAAGCGTGTGTACAAAGGTAAAATCTATGCCGGTCTCCGTTCGGCACTGCGGTTCGGTCTGGCCCACCGGTGGAGTTTTGTATTCACCATGATTGGCCTGTTGCTACTTTCCGCTTTCGGCTATCCATACATGCGTCAGGGCTTTTTCCCCGACATGGTTTACGACCAGCTTTACATGGAATACAAACTGCCGGAAGGAAACAACCACACTCGTGTGGCACAAGATTTGAAAGAAATAGAAACCTATCTGAAAGGACGCAAGGAAATAACCCACGTCACCACCTCCATAGGTGGTACGCCCGGACGCTATAACCTGGTGCGGAGCGTTGCCAACCCATCGCTTTCGTATGGCGAACTGATTATCGATTTCACCTCACCGGAAACCTTGGTAGAACATATAGATGAAATCCAAGCTTACCTCTCCCAAGCCTATCCGGACGCATACATCAAATTGAAAAGATACAATCTGATGTTCAAGAAATATCCCATAGAAGCGCAATTCCTGGGCCCCGACCCTGCCGTTCTGCACCAACTGGCAGACAGCGCCCGTACCATCATGGAAAATACACCGGAAGTCTGCCTTATCACCACCGACTGGGAACCTCAGATTCCTGTACTGACCATCGAATATGACCAGCCGTCCGCCCGTGCCCTCGGCCTGAGCCGCAATGATGTCAGCCTTTCCCTGCTCACAGCTACCGGAGGAATTCCCATCGGCTCTTTCTACGAAGGCATCCACAAAAACAATATCTATCTGAAATGCCTTGACGAAAAAGGAGAACCCATAGAAGATTTAGGCAATGCACAAGTCTTCTCGTCACTGCCCTCGTTGAACGGACTGCTGAACGAAGAAACCATGGTGAAACTGAAAGCCGGCACGCTTTCGAAAGAAGATTTGGTGGAAAGTATCATGGGAAGTACTCCGCTGAAGCAAATCAGCAAAGGAATTGATATCCGATGGGAAGACCCGGTAGTTCCCCGTTACAACGGTCAGAGAAGCCAGCGTGTACAGTGTTCGCCCGCACCGGGCATAGAAACGGAAAAAGCACGTCTTGCCATTGCAGAACGTATAGAGAAGATACAACTACCCGAAGGATATTCACTGGTGTGGCAAGGTGAGAAGATAGCCAGCGACCAGTCCATGAAATACCTGTTCCAGAACTTCCCGTTGGCCATCATTCTGATGATTGCCATCCTGATAATGCTATTCAAGGACTACCGCAAGCCTATCATCATCTTCTGCTGTATCCCGATGATTTTTGTAGGAGTGGTAGCAGTGATGCTGCTCACGGGGAAGGTATTCAACTTCGTGGCCATCGTAGGAACCTTGGGTCTTATCGGCATGTTGATAAAGAACGGAATTGTACTGATGGATGAAATCACCCTTCAAATCAGTAAAGGGATAGAACCTGTTACCGCATTGATAGACAGTTCCCAAAGCCGTCTTCGTCCTGTTATGATGGCTTCGCTGACCACCATTCTGGGTATGATTCCCTTGCTGTCCGATGCCATGTTCGGCTCACTGGCGGCAGCTATCATGGGCGGATTGCTGTGCAGCACGCTGATTACGCTGCTCTTTATCCCTATATTATACGCCTTGTTCTTCAAAATAAGAAACGATTGATTTATTTCACTGACATACAAAACCAAGAACAAATGAAAAAAACAATGATAATCCCCTTCTGTTTTCTGTTATGGCATCTTGTCGCCCCGGCACAGGCACAGGAAACACTGAGTTTGAAAGAATGCCGTGAAATGGCATTGAAATACAATAAGGAGATGGCGGCTTCTGTAAAACAAACAGAAAGCGCCCACTACACAGCCAAGAGTTACAAGGGGAACTTCTTCCCCAATCTGACAGCTAGTGGAACGGGACTTTACAGCAATGCCGACGGCAGTTATGGCATAGCCGGAGGCAACCTGCCCGTCTTTCTGCCCGACGCCACCGGACAGTTTAATCCGGGACAACCCTCAGGTTTCGCCTATTTTCCCGGTATCAACCTGGATTACAAGATAGGATGGGTCTACATGGGTGGCATACAATTAGAACAACCCCTCTATATGGGCGGTAAAATCCGCGCCGCCTACAAAATGTCCCTGTTAGGTAAAGAAATGGCACAGATGAACGAAACCCTGACCGCCACAGAAGTCATTCTGAAAACAGACCAGGCATACGCTCTGGTAGTGAAAGCGAAAGAGATGAAAACAGTGGCCGACACATACCATGCCGTATTGGCCGAATTGCAAAAGAACGTGGAGAGTGCCTACAAGCACGGACTGAAACCTCAGAACGATGTGCTGAAAGTGCAAGTGAAACTGAATGAAAGTGAACTGGGCATACGCAAAGCCGAGAATGCTCTCCGCCTGGCTACCATGAACCTCTGCCACCTGATAGGAAAACCGCTGACCACGGAGATCCTCATTTCCGGAGATTTCCCGGAAATAGAACAGGAAATGGAATTACAGGTACTGGATATCACCCGTCGTCCGGAATACGGTATACTGGACAAACAAGTGGCCATCGCCCGCCAACAAGTCAAGTTAAACCGCAGCGAACTGCTTCCCAAAGTAGGCATCAAAGGTTCATACGACTATGTACACGGTTTGGAACTGAACGAAAAGAATTTTCTGGATAATGCCAGTTTCTCTGTCCTGTTGAACGTAAGTATTCCCCTTTTCCATTTCGGCGAACGCAGCAACAAGGTACGTGCAGCCAAAGCCAAACTGGAACAAACCCGTCTGCAACAGCAAAATCTGAACGAGCAAATGCTACTGGAACTGACCCAGGCCGCCAACAATCTGGACGAAGCGAAACTGGAAAGCGAACTTGCCGACCGTTCCCTGCGGCAGGCGGAAGAGAACCGACGCGTCAGCAAAAGCCAGTACGAAGTAGGGCTGGAAACTCTGTCAGACCATCTGGAAGCCCAAGCACTATGGCAACAGGCATACGAAACCCAAGTGGATGCCCGTTTCCAACTTTACCTGAACTATGTGGCTTATCTGAAAGCAGCCGGGACTTTACATGACAAACTGTAAAAGTCTCTACCCTGAGTTTTTGGTTCTTCTTCATTTTGGGTCAAGTGATTTATTCATATCCCTTTATTCATCGGCTATTAGATTGTATTCGGGGATATATTATTCTCTATTTTCGAATATTCATTCGAATGTCTTTATTGGTCGAACTTTGGTAGTGAAGTGTTGCCCCCAAAATGAAGAAGAACCCCGAGTTTTAAAAAGTGCTACCACTGCTACCACCCTTTCTTGTATAACCACCTTCCTTCTCTTTTTATTCCCAAACGGATAAAAAAACTAAACTTCGGGAACACTTTCCTGCTTGCGCAGCACATACACCGCATGAGAGTGCTTTCCCTCTTTGTCCAATCTCTTCTCTTCGTACCAACCCTTCAGCTCATAAGCAGCCGTGGTGCGCGCCATCCCCAAGCATTCCGAATAAACCAGACGTGTAATGGAACCGTGTTCCTTCAAATAAGCTTCCAGCAATTTCCAACGCTCCTCTTTAGTATACTTCTTCCCCGTAGGCAGGAAGCCGAACTCGGCACGAAGGATATCCGTATCCTGACGTACCCTCTTGACTAACTCCGGTACCGGACGGAAGTTCACTTTCTTTATCCTCACGGATGCCGCACGTATCTCTTTCCGGTCTGTCACCTCACGCGAAGACAAGGCAAGAGAGAACGTACCCAGTCCGTCCAGCCGCACATTTTTCCCTTGCCGCAAATGGGATACAACCATATCGGCCACCTCCTGTAGCACTCCCACCACACAGCCCGCCGAATATGCGCTGTGCTTGGACAACTCCTTCACAATGTGATCGGTAGTAATCGTTTCCTTCACCACTACCGCCGGATAAAGCACCGGCTTGCCGTCCTTTTCCTTGAAAGGGTTGGCCTTGAAATCATATTTTATATCCATCATTAAAAGATTTGATCTGTATCCGTAAGCCCTTTCTGCTCTATGGTTAAGGGTTCTCTTCCTTTTGTATTCTATCTCCATAAGCTTTGGACTTAACTCCAAAGGCTATGGAGTTATCTCCAAAGCTTATGGAGTCAACTCCGCAACCTATGGAGATAGAACACATCTGGACAAAAGTACTTAATCTTTAGGGGAAAAAGGCTTAATATAACGGAAAAGATGGATTAAGGAGAAAAATAATCAGGTAGTTGACCCTTTCTTAAAAAACAGAATGAATAAACAAAAGGATACGAAGTGATTTGATGTACACGGAAAGCAATGAAAACATTGTCTGATATAAACAGAACCGTTATAACCAATCATCTGAAAATATATTTGATATATATGAGTTAGAAAAAGAAGTCCTATGCGCAAAATCGACACTTGCAACAAAACTCTTACTGCCTTTTTGCCACATATCACTTTTTTATCCTATTTTTGTGTTGGCAACAAACTAATACCCATAATACACAGACTGATGAAAACCACCATTTTACTTGGCTTATTATTAACTCTTACAGCTTCATGCAAACACCATTCCACCCCCGTAACTACAGAAGAAAACTTCCACACCCAAGAAGCCAACCGTCTGGTAGCAGAAGCGGGAAACCTATGGTCTCCTTCTTTGGACAGCACTTTCTTCTTTAATAATGACAGTGAACATATCTCTATAAACGACAAGGAAATATGGGCCAAACTGGACAGCGCGTTAGCCATTGACCCTACCAATATAAAAGTGTATGTGGGAAGAATCAGTTATTTATCAGCGTGCAAAAAGTACCGTGAGATTCTGTCTGTACTCCGGCAAGCCGAAAAACAATCCCCCCTCAGTGCCGACTTATGGTCAATGAAAGCGATGTTTGAAGATTATTTCGGAGACAGCCTTACCGCCCAAAAAAATTATCGGTCTGCCGATTCCGCCTATGCCATCCTCATAAAAGAATATGCTACAGACAGCCTCAAGTATGCCAGTTTCCGCATTAACCGCGCACTGAACATGGCATTGATGACTGATAATATTGCGGTTCTTAAAGAAGAGGTGGAACTCGCTAAAAAGATATTTCCTGAGACATGGAAAGGACTTGACACGAATGTTTACGGGAAAAACAAAAAAGACTTTTTCGACAAATGCTTTAACGTCCGCCAAAAGTAATCCTGCCTGCTACATTAAGAAAATTACTAAATCATTGCATTTGAAAGAACAGACCTGTAATACCTATTTTCAATACACAGATTTTTATAGCACAAAGGTGTAACTTTCTCCCCCTTCTGCCGACTAACCTTTGGAATCTTGCTTTATGTTTTGGCTCTAAACTTTATCGGAATTATAAAACTGGAAAAAAATAAAGAAAGAAATCTGGAAGAACAAATAAAGAATGTACTCCAATACAAAAAATTATTTCATTGGGGCTATATTACAGGATACCCAATTGTTACCATATTCCTCGGTGTATTTTTTTATAATTACCATCAATGGTGGATGGTATTGACCATATCTATCTTGATGCTGATGGCTATTCTGACTGACTATTTCCTCTTCCATTATGTATCTGACAGAATTAAAGAGCTGACACAGGTGAACAAAGAGTTGGCAGAACTGAAAGAGGAGCATAAAGAATAATTTTTCACTCCATTATGAGGGTACTTAACCGGATATTTTATTCCTTTGTACCCTCAACTAGAATAAAAAAGCACTTTATGTTTCAGCTGTATCTGCTGCTTCGTTTAAAAAATTTTGGAAGGATAGTCATAGAACTGGGCATCTTCAGAATAGTCTTCCTTACCATCTTAACGGTGGCTGCCATCATGATATTGTTCTTGGCAGAAAACCGTTTCGTCATTCCTGTGGTATGCGTTCTCTTATTGGCCAGCTATCATAATTATAGAAAAGATAAAGAGTTTCTACACACTTTAACGTCCCATCTTCCAGTCTTCCTGATCAAAGAGTATACTTTAATCACATTGCCATTTGCGGGAATGGAAATGATAAAAGGGCGATTTACAGAAGCTATCGGTTTATGGCTGTTCGCCACGTTATTGCCTTTCCTGAAAGAAATGAAGCTGGAACACAAACCTATCCGCTTACCTTTTCTCTACAAAGGAAGTTATGAATATATACGGATGTTCCGCCAATCTTTCTGGATATATGCCCTACTCTTGCTTTTTTCCATAGCAGGAACCGTACACGGAAATATAAAAATAGACAAAGTGTGTGTCGTTCTATGGGGATTGATACAGGCGTCAGGCTATCTGCAACCAATGGACACCGGATATCTTCTTCATTTCAAAAATTTCAAGACTTTATGCCGTTTCCAATCGAAAAGTATCGCATGGAATGTTTTCATCACCTCCATTCCTTTCGGCTTAGCACTTATAGCATCTACCTATGACCAAGATGAAATCCTCTTTTTCTTATCTTATTATATCGCCACCTTGATTTATGCCATTGGCATCAGTATGTTGCGCCATATCATCCCATCCCCCCTATTGCTGTTTATTGTGCAATTAAGTATATTGATGCCTTTTTATTTAGGTTCTCTTTTTGTTCCGTTTCTTTTAATACCCGGCATGGCTCTTACCACATTGTTGAGCTGCCAGACACGCAAACATTTAAAAAGATTACTATGATAGAAGTGAATGATTTACATAAAAAATTCGGTAAAGTCAAAGTATTAAACGGGATTCATTTAGAATATCACCCTGGAAAAATATATGGTTTGGTGGGTGAGAATGGTGCCGGAAAGACTACTTTATTCAACTGCATGACGGGAATCTATAATTATACCGGAAGCATAACCAAAAGCAAAACTTTAAAAGCAGGTTATCTGTCTGCATCCAACTTCTTTTATTCCCAAATCACGGGTCTTGAATACTTGGAATTCTGTATGAAGGCCAAAGGTCTGCCGGTCAGTACACTCACCATTCAACATTTAAATGAAATTTTCCAACTGCCCCTTGACAGGTATGCTGCCGAATATTCTACCGGAATGAAAAAGAAACTGGGATTTATGGCATTATTATTGCAAGAAAATGACGTATTTATTCTTGACGAGCCGTTCAATGGGGTGGACTTGAAGGGGTGTATCCTGATGAAAAGACTCATCCGGCAACTGAAAGCAAAAGAAAAGACGGTGATAATTTCATCACATCTCATTGCCTCGTTAAGGGAAATATGTGATATTATCCACTATCTGAATGAAGGGGTTATCTACAAAGAATACCATGAAGAAACAACAGAAGAGATAGAAGAGGATATATTATGCAACACTAAAAAGATACAGTCCACCTCATACTTTCAGTAAAACACACAGCACTGTCCTTACATGAAAGCTACAAGTTTAACTCCATCCCAATTCTTTTTCACCACTGATATTGCACAGATACCATAAATTCGCGGGGACGAAGTTTTACCCAAGAAGTATAACTCTGCACAGCAGAATAAAGAGTATAACGATATTGTTCCTTATTAAACAGATTCATAGCAGAAGCGGTAAACCTCCATTTTCCGGATTTATGTATCAATGAAACATCTGCAAGCCAAGTATTCAGATGCTGGTCCTTGCTTAAATCATTATAAAAATGCTCTCCGGATAACCGGAAGTCTGTATCATGAAATCCCAAACTGAGAGTCAGCCGTTGAGCTACATCCCACAAAGGGTCTAAACGGGTATCCTTTCCTATTCCGGAACCCCCACAACTGACCGTCGCTTTGTATTCAACCTCAAAAAGTGCAGAAGGGGCCCACACAATTTTAGGTTCGACGCGCAGATAGTCATACCTGTAATTCTGAACGATATTTTCATTCAACTGTTTACCTTCATTGCGTGCTAAAGTCAGTTCCAGAGAAGTCTTCAAATTCCAGTCATATACCCCTTTCGACCCTATGGTATTCAAGGCGTAACTATAAGAGGAATGATTTCTTTCCACAGACGAAAGATAAAAATTACCGTCCTTATAATTACGTTCTGCCATCAGATTATAACGATTGTGGGAATAGGAAGCTGATAAAGTCCAGAAAAATTCTTTGACAGTATTTTTGTATTCCAGATAGCAGGTATAAAGTTGCCGGACGGTTACAGCTACTTTTCCCGTGTGTTTCACCACAGTACGATAATCTTCACGATAATGGAAAGGATAGATATCCTGTATTCCTCCTTCACTCTCGTCCAGGCTGCCTGATAAGGACATTTTCCAACGGGGACTAAACTTATAGCGAAAATAAAGGGAGGGAGCAGCATAAAAACGGGAATAAGATTGCTTTGGAAGACGATTCCACCAGACAGTGGCAGCAGCGGTAAGTAAAAAATCAGTCCTCTCCCATTCTATACGGGGAATAGTATAGAAGGAATAACGAGGAGCAGAGTAACTATTCTCCTGTCTCACCGAAGAAAGTTCGCCACGAAAACCACCTGTAAGCTGGTAATTCACTCCATTCTTTTTCCGCATCCCATAAAGGGCATTATCCGTGTAGGCATTGTCGATGTTCATTTCTTCATATTCCATAGGGATAGATTCATATGTCTGTCCGGTGACAGTTCGATATGTGTTTTCGTTGATGTTATCAGGCAAATTCAATTCGTCCCTACGGTGGATGCAGGTGGCAATCAGTCTGTTATCGGCAGATGACACGGGCAGGTTGCGGTGAATCACTGTCAGTAAAGCAGGAAGATGGGTGTAACGGATATACGACCGGATTCCCCAGGTGTATTTTTCTTTGGTGTAAAGTTGGTTGAAATAATTCTTCAATTCCCATTGTGAATTTTTTATCTTTTGGAAAATAACATTATCACCCGTTATATCCGAAACTCCTGATTTCCATGTTCCTGCAAACGAAAAATTCTCACGAGTGTACCGACTTGCAGCATTATCTTCATAATTTACTTCACCATTCAGACAATCGGTTTTTAAACGGTCATGCCGGTTGGTAGCCGTATGCACCGTATCTTGTGCAAAATAATAGATTTCCTCACTTCCATATTGCCGGGTTGTGCGGTCATGGATATACCCTAACTGAAATCGTAATTGCTTTTCTTCATCCAATCGGTACAGGCGGTTGGCAGAGGCTGTATGCGTTTCATTGAATAACAGCCTTTTTTGCGACAAGGGCATGGCCGGTTCGGGTAAAGGAAGAAAAATGGGAGGATTGCTGTCCGTCACCCGGTCAAAGCTATTGCCGGATGCCAGTTTCTGTTGGTCGGAAAACAGATTCCGGCCTATATTATTTGCCTTGTAAGTATAGACAGTCTGCCGGTTACGACTCAATTGCAGTACATTGAACGAAGCGTCGTAAAGTGCCTTCTCTCCATAACCTCCCCCTGCCATAACGGTATAAATCCATTGGGAACGGACTTCGGGTTTCAATTTCAAATTCAAGGCAACGTCATCCGTAAAGGTCTTGCCACGCAAGGACTTAATGGGTTGGTGTCCTTCAATGACCTCCGCTGCCTGTACGGCATCCGCTTTCAGATTATTATTAATTTGATTATAACGACCGCCACTCACATCCATACCTTCCACATAGAGATTACTGATCACTTTTCCATTATATTTTATAGTTCCATTCTCTTCCACATTGATGCCGGGAAGTTTTTTCAACACATCACTTACATTCCGATCTTTGGAAGATGTAAAACGGGTGAGGTCATATTTCAAGGTATCCTGCCGTCCCCATACGCGCCCCGGACGAATCTGTACTTCTTTCAGCAAGACAGCTTCCTGCTCCAGTTCGATAGTTAACGGACGACTGATAAGTACCGGTATGGTCTTTTTCCTGTAACCCATATAAAATACCGTTATTATCCTGTCTTTCAAGGATGAAGAGGAAAGTTGAAAACCTCCGTCAGCATCTGTCAAAGTATAGTTGATGATATTGCCATCCCCTCCCTGTTGCAAAGTGACGGTAGCGGATTCCAAAGGCTGACGGGTAACTTTGTCCGTTACCCGTCCCTTTATCGTGTTTTGTGCGTTTGTGTGAATATGAAGCAAAAAGCTCAACAAAGAGAGAATGATTGCTGTTTTCATCTTGTTATTTTTCAGATAATTCTATCGGATTATAAGGTAACTCAAAGTTTTTCAACGTGTTACCTTGTTCATCTTTTACCGTCAATTTTACATTGGGGGCTGTAGAAGTGATAAAGCCTACCGGGTCCTTGGCATAACGCTCATATACCTTATTCAAATCTCTACGACTGATGGATTCAAAACCTTTTCCATTGAAAAGAAGTGGTTTCGGTCCACGGAATTGCTCGATACCTGTACATTCAAATGAATAATGTCGGCGGTCATCCTCAGCCTTTATGATGAGACCTGGCAATCCACAAAGTTTCCAAGGCCCTTCACTTACAGGAATTTCCATCGTGAACCATGCCGTATAACTTCTTCCCCGGAAGTGACCAGTTGCTTTCCGGCAATGATAAGTCAGAATAGTAGCCGTATCGGGTAATAAGGTCCATACCGGTTTTTCATTCTTTTCCTCGCAACGGAAATTACTGGTAGCCAACCGGTCAAGCGTTGTCACCTTTCCCGTAGGATAGTTCTTATAAATCCGATATGTAATACGCCCGTTTCCATAAGCCTTGGCATGTTGCTGCAAGACATCTTGGGACACTTTATTAGCATAGTCGGCGATCAAAGTAGAATCCCGAAGATAAGTAGTGTAACTATAAAATTGCGAACATTTCTTTCCCACTTCCAGCATCATCGTTTCCGAATTGGGCTGACGGTCGGCCTTAGTTGTGTCCTCTACCATCTTCAACTCATACTGGGCACAGAAAACCAATTCATCTATGGGTTCGCTTTTCTTCACATCATCCATAGCGAGAATGGTTATCTGCGCCGTAGCCGGCAATGCCATGATTGCCAAAAATAACAGGTTTGCCAGTTTCTTTTTCATAATCCGAATTGTTTTTAAGTGATGAATTTTATACTGCAAAGCTAGGTCCTTCTCTCCTTCCCGATACCACAAAATTATTACTGAAATATTACGCCGATGAAAAAACAACCCTCGTGTACATTGCATATCTAAGGATAGCCCGTACCTTTGCTTTAACGAAAAAAAGAAAAGATGGAAAAAAGAATAAAAACAGTATGGATACTGACTATCATTACAGCTATACTGATAATAGGCGGTCAAGGCTATTGGCTTCACCACCAATATTGCTATTCAACGAGAACGTTCATGCAGGAACTGCATAAACAAATACTGCAACTGGAAAAAGAAGAAATGAATACACGCTATGACAAACGGACTAACAACCACAAATATACACTGAGCTACAAAATAGAAATGCCGGATTCGGTGAACCAAAATGGCAAAACAACCTGTGTCATTAGTTTTTATAGACAAAAAAGTGAAATTAATAATCTGGATTCATTGATAAAACAGAATGCATTGTTGAATGAGGAAAGTGTTATAGTCCGCGACAGTTTTCGGGTAGAGAACATTTCCAATGAAATTCTATTTGATGCAGCCACACGTTATGGAGCCGAGATGACCCACCCCTTTCGAGCTGAAATTTTTGATTCACTATTACAAGCCAACCAGATAAAACTGACAAATATCAGACTGATGCAGACTGATTCTATCCTGTGGCATGGAAGCTATACCTTTTCCACCCGATTGTTCAAACCTGAAATGTATATTGTTTATCCTTAGAAAGTACATATAAAAGTGTTTGAGAGAAGAATGAGGAAAGTTTACTGGTTATCAGTTACTTTCCTCATTTTGGTTAAAAGTGGCGAGGACAGACGAAGACAGGAATACGACAAGATGAGACAGAGGAACGTTACCTATCCGTAACCTATACCCCCAATGGTGAATGTTGAGGTTCGGAAGAATAAGGAAGGTTACGAATTGAATTTGAATACTCTGATTTATAGTGAGTTACTAGTGAGTAACGTAAGATTTTTGGTTACGAACCAAATTTGCCGTGTTCTGCAGTGAAATGCGTAGCAAGAAAAGACTCTTCATGTATTAATTTTGAACGCAAAAAAGAATGACGTTATGAAGAGTACATTTTCAATTATCTTCTACCTCAAAAGACAGGTAGTAAAGAAAGATGGTACTGTTCCAGTTATGGGACGTATCACAGTGGACGGAACACAGGCGCAGTTCAGTTGCAAGACAACTGCCAATCCAGATTTGTGGGACACCAAGGGCGGACGCATGATAGGTAAGAGTATGCAGGCTTTGGAAGTGAACCGCAAATTGGACAAGATGCGTGTGAGTATCAGTAAGCATTATCAGGAGATTATGGACAGGGACAACTTCGTCACTGCCGACAAGGTGAAGAACGCCTTTCTTGGCTTGGAGTATCGTTGCCATACACTGATGAAAGTCTATTCTCAAAGCCGTGATGAAATGGAAAAGCAATATAAGGCTGGCATGAAATCTTTGAGTACATACACGAAGTATAGAATTGGGTGTGCCTATGTGGGCGAGTTCTTGCAGACGCATTACCATGTGAAGGATATTGCTCTGAAAGAGTTATCGCTGCCTTTTATCACAGACTACGAGACTTTTCTCAGAACCGACAAGCACTTGAAGATAAACTCTGCGATGGTGTTTGTCCGCAATCTCCGTGCAATGGTATTCCGTGCCATAGATAATGAATGGCTCGTAAAAGACCCATTCAGACGATATGAGTACAAGGAAGAAGAGACCACAAGAGAGTTTCTGAGCAAAGAAGAGATTCACCTGTTGATGGAAACACCTATCACAAGAAAGAAGATGAGTATGGTGCGTGACTTGTTCCTGTTCTGTTGTTTTACAGGTCTCGCTTTCATTGATCTGTACAACTTGAAGGAAGAGAACATCAAGGAATTTTTCGATGAAGGTGAATGGATTGTTATCCATCGACAGAAGACAGGAACGGAAGCCAACATCAAGTTGCTTGATTATCCCAAGCAAATTATGGAAAAATACCGTGGATTGTGTGAAGACGGTAGGGTGTTTCCAGTACCCAACTACCAAAGTTGTATGGATTCGCTCAAAAGACTGGGAAAGAAATGTGGTATCACCAAGCCGCTGTCCTGGCACATGAGCCGTCATTCGTTCGCAACCTCGGTTTGCCTCTCCAACGGAGTCCCAATAGAAACCGTGAGTTCAATGCTTGGTCACAAGGACATAAAGACAACCCAGGTGTATGCCAAAATTACCAAGGAGAAATTGAGCAAAGACGTGGAAAAGTTGTCTCAGCAGATTAATAACATTGAGGAATTCACGTTTGGAAATGTTTGCAACGATAATACTAACACTATAAATGGCAGAGTATGAAACGACAAGTGATAACAATACAAGAAGATATGGTCATCTACGCCCCACATCATGGTGAGGTGTGGATGACAGTTTGGGAGATTGCCGAACTGTTGAATGTAACGGGGACAGCAGTGAAGAATACCATCAAGCGCATTTGGAAACAAAGTGTGCTGAAAGATTTCCAGCATTCTCAATACATCAAACTTGAAAATGGATATTCTGCGAATGTCTATGATATGGAAGTGATTATCGCCATAGCACTTCAAATGGATACATACCAAGCCTTGTTGTTCAGACAATGGTTTATCAGTAAGGTTGTGAACCGCAAGGATTGCCAAGCAGAGCAAGTAAAACACGAGTATCCGATGATTATTGTGATGAACGGAACGATGCCAAGAGGTGCTAGTTAGAATCTTTCATCTTTTTAATAAGATTTAATAGCGTACAGAGAGAACGATTTTTGTCGTTGTACACTGTACGCTATTTTTGTTTCGCAATCTTACTGATTGTTTGTAATGTTCTGATAATCAATGCTAATCCGAATGACAAAATGGCAAAAGAAACAAATTAGGAACAACAAAATCCCGTAACCCCAAAATGAAATTATGAGAAAACAAAAATTAACACGGATAACGCGGAATTTTTCCGATTTTGATATTCATAAATCAACTCCAAAAGAAGAAAATTATAAGTAGGCACATCTGTTTTCATTTTAATAGAATATAGTGGTATGCAAGATGAAGATGGGACGAGTCACTGTAAATCATGCAAAAATTAGCAAAATTTCTAATTAGGCAAATTATTTGCCGATTTTTATAATGATTTTCGGATAAACAAACGATATTTGGAGGAAAATGAGTATCTTTGCAACCGAAAACAATAATAATATACGCAATGGCTGAGAAAAATCTTAATCGTATAAAAGTTATGCTTGCAGAAAAGGGGAAAACGAACAAATGGCTTGCAGAGAAACTTGGCAGAGACCAAGCAACCATTTCCAAATGGTGTACTAATGCTTGTCAACCTCCTTTAGAAGCATTAATACAGATATCTCAATGTCTGGAAGTTGATATAAAAGAACTCATTAGGGTTCCTGAACATAATCCTTATAAAGAATTGTAATGAAAAAAATAAATACTTCATTCTCATTATTTGATTTCAATAAGAAACGTGTGACTTAGAGCAATTTGATGCAAGATCTTAGGTGATTCGGTCTTGATTTTTTTAATCAAGCAGCGAACACTCTGAGATATTCTTTTCTGTTTTTTATCCCAACTGGCTTATAATTCGGAAATTGTATCAAAATTTGTATCAAAATCAAATAAGCATAACAATGGAACCATCTATATACAGTTTTTCACTTTGTACCGCACTGCCGTTAATGTTATTCTTCGGCTTTTATTTTTTGTTTGCAAAAACTCCTGAAAAGGCAATTTTCAAGAATTATCTCCGCTCCCGACAGATTATGGGTATAGCTATGCTGCTGCTTTCGGCAAACTATTCGGTACATTTCTTCTTTGGTATCCGATTCAAAAATGCGGATTCTGCCATATTGATGAACATGTCCACATACTTCCTGTGCTATTCTCTGTTCAGTTCGGCATTGATAATGTTGCTTGATTGTTTTTACATTACCAAACGGCGTGTGTGGACACATATCATTTTATGGATTATATTTTCAACTCTTTCCGGAGTTGTGTTGTTCCTGTTGCCAAGCGGAATCATGCAAAAAATCTCTTTATTTGCTTTAGCTGTCTGGTTAATCGTTTTTGGAGTCGTTTTAGCTCGCAGAGTCATAATTGCATATCGTAGAGCTATTCGAGTTTTCAATGAAACTCAGGCGGATGATATAGGCACATATATCGAATGGCTTTCTATATTCACTTATTGGGCACTTATCTTCGGTGTCGGATGCGGATTGCTGACATTTCTGCCAGACGAATATGTTTTTATCTGGATTTTGTCGTCAATACCGTTCTACAGCTATCTTTTCTACAGCTATCTGAACTACCTGCTGTTCTATGAACAGGTAGAAAATGCGTTTGAGCAGGATATACAATCTGAAGAAGAACTTCTGACAAATTCGGAAACTGAACATGAAATAGTTTCTGAGAAAGAAGTTCCTAGGTCCTATACAGAATTTATAGAGAGGGTTGACAACTGGATAAAGACAGACGGCTATGTCCAGCAGGGACTTACCATAAAAGAACTGTCCGAAATACTTTATACGAACCGTACCTATCTTTCCGCTTATATCAAGACTACGTATAAAATGACATTCCGCGAATGGATAACCAGTCTCCGGTTGGAGTATGCGAAAAACATACTGAAGGAGCATCCAGAAATCAATATACAGAAGCTGGCTGAGTCTTCTGGTTTTCTTTCCCAAAGTAACTTTATCAAATTATTTTCCGAGAAAGAAGGATGTACGCCTGCCAAATGGAAAAAATCAAATCGGGAATAATTTGTGTAGTAAAAAACATCGGAAAAGGTCACAGAAACCCATTTTCAAAAAGTGCTCAAACGACAAAAAAGTGCTAATTCGACAATTCAAAAAGTGCTAATTCGACAAAAAGATGCTCAAACGACATTATTTATAAAATTTTATAGCAAAAGTTTTTCTAATCTTTTGGGCATAGAATGACATTTATTATCTTTGGAGAGGACAAAGATAATAAATGCAAGTTTATATGAGCAGAAAAATCACTTTTCTTACCTTGTTTCTGTGGCTGATGACGGTAACTTTTCCTGTCATTGCGCAGCAGAAAACAGACACAACCTACACCTTCCGCTTCGTTCCGCAGAAGGACATGTTCTACGTTCCTTGGAATGGCAATGACACTGAACTTGCCCGCCTGTTGGAATGTATCGAAAACAGTAAAGCAACAATTTTTGACGGCAAGTTGCCGCTACTGGTTGACGGCTACTGCAATTCGCTGGGCGGTGAAGCCGAGAACCTTGCAACGGCGAAGATCCGTGCCAATCGAGTAAAATCAGAACTGATTACACGAGCGAAAATCAAGGAAGAAAACTTCATTACCCACAATCATGCGACTGAGGGTGATTTTGTCACCGTGCGTCTGACGGTACCAGTAAAAGAAACAGCCGTGACGGATGCGGAAGCAGAAGCACGACGCAAGGCGGAAGCCGAACGCTTAGAAACCGAGAAGCGTGCCGAGCAGGAACGGCTTGCCGAAGAGCAGCGCAAGGCGGAAGAAGCCCGACTTGCCGCTGAAAAGGCAGAAGCCGAGAAAACCGCTCAACAAAATACACTTGCCGACACGCCGTCGGAAACTAAAATCACAAATGATCATCATCTCTCCCTGCGTGCCAATCTGCTGCGCTGGGCTACCTTGACACCCGATTTAGGACTTGAATGGCGCATCTGCCCATCGTGGGGCATTGCCGTAAACGGCTCGTGGACTTCTTGGAGCTGGAGTGACAAAGACCGCCGCTATGCACTCTGGGAAGTGGCTCCGGAAGTACGTTACTATATGGGTGAGAAGAAAGCCTGGTATCTGGGTGCGATGTTCAAGGCCGGACAGTTCAACTACAAGATCTCCGAAACAGGCAAGCAAGGCGACCTGATGGGTGGCGGCATCACCACAGGCTATCAGCTACGGCTGAACAAGGCATTGACGCTTGATTTCAACCTCGGCTTGGGCTACCTGAATGCCGATTTCGAAAAATATGAAGTCATCGATGGTGTGCGCGTGCGCTGTGGCAACGAGACAAAAAATTGGTGTGGCCCCATCAACGCCGGTGTGTCATTGGTATGGAAGTTATTCTAATACGGAGGAATAGAGTATGAAAGCAAGACAATATATAAATATGGTAGGAATGGCAGCCGCCGTGCTGCTCTCTTCCTGCGTGAAGGACACGCTTTATGACACACCGCATCCCGACTACGGGAAGATTGCGGTGACAGCCGACTGGTCGGCCTGCGGTGAGGGTATCAACATACCTGCCACGTGGACGGTCACCATGGGCGACTATACGGGTACGGAGACTTCCGCCACCCATGCCCCCGACCATCTGTTTGCTCCGGGCAGCTACACCCTTGCGGTGTGGAACCCAGCTGAAAGAATCACGGTAAATGGTACCACCGCCACCATTGCCGCAGCCACGGGAAACCGGGCAGGCACGGATGCCTTTGTGAACAATGCCCCGGGATGGTTCTTCACCTATACGAAACCGGTGAGCATCGAGAAAGACAAGGACTATCCGCTGACCGCTGCAATGGAGCAGCAGGTACGCGAACTGACGCTTGTCGTCAAACCGACGGGTGATGCCGCCGGACGCATCACGGAGATTGTTGCCCATCTGACGGGTGCAGCCGGAACACTCGATTTCGCTACCGATACCTACGGAGCCACTTCAAACGTCGTGCTGCCCTTCACCAAAATAACCGAAGGTGACGATGCCGGCAAGTGGAAAGCCACGGTGCGGTTGCTGGGTGTGACCGGCACGGAACAACTGCTGACGGCTGAAATCCGCTATGCGGACGGCAACCCAACCCCCACCACGCTGAAAAGCGACCTCACAGAAGCTCTCAAGGAGTTCAACACAAGAAAGGGCAAATCGCTGACCCTCGGCGGAACGCTGGTTGAGACTCCCGAAGGCATGGAAGTGGACGGAGCCGAAATCAACGGCTGGGAAGAAGTGAAAGGTGATGATGTAAATGCTGATTTGTAAATAATAAAATTATAGATATAATGAAGACAAGATTTTTTGCACTTGCAGCGCTTGCCCTAACACTGGTAGCCTGCAACAACGACAACGAGAACCTGAACGGCGCCCCCGTGGCCGCCCAGTTTACCGCCAACATCGCCCCCGCCACCCGCGCCAGCGGAACCACCTGGACTGCCGGCGACCGTATCGGCATCACCGACATCGGCAACGATTCCCAGTACGGCAACGTGCCTTTCATCCTGAAAAACGGGAAATTTGAGGCAGAAGGAAAGGTTATCTATATCGAAGATGCAAAGACCCATACTTTCCGCGCCTACTATCCGTACAACGCGGCGGGAGGCATCCTCACAGCCACGACCGATGCCACGGCGCAGCAGAACCAGCCTGCCATCGACTTCCTCTTTGCTTCAGGAGCCACGGGAGACAAAAACAACCCGGTAGTAAGCTTCACCGACAAAACCGCCAAAGGCGGTGAAGACAACTCCTTCCACCACCGCATGAGCCAGATAACCCTTACCTTCGAGGCGGGCGACGGCGTGAATTTCAGCGTGGTCAAGCCTGAACGTTACACGCTGGACGGATTGTTACTCACCGGTACGTTCAACACGGCCGACGGTATTGCCACCGCAGACAACGGACTACAGACCGGAGAACTGACCATGAATCTGGCAGACGGCAATCTCACGTCATCGATCATCCTCTTCCCGCAGACAGTTGCATCCCTGCCGTTGGTTGTGAATTACAAAGGTCAGGAATATCATGCCACACTCACCATGCCCGATGGCGCACTGCTGGCGGGCAACAACTATACCTATACCGTCAAGGTACGCAACAAAGTCCTTGAAGTCAGCGAAGCCACCATTGCAAAGTGGAACGATATAGACGGTGGAGATGTGGGTGCTGACCTGTAGGATGTTAATAATTAATCGATTAGAATGAAGAATTATGAGACATAGATTATTTATCCCCGCAGCCACCGCACTGCTGTTCGCCCTCGCCGCCTGCACGCAGGACGAACTTGCTGGCGATAACCGTCTGCCCGAAGGTGAATGCCCCGTCGTCATCCGTGCCACCGGATTGTCCGTAGAAGCAACGCCGCTGGCAGCCCCTTCCACCCGTGCCGCTGTGGACGGCGACTGGCAGGGCGTCACTTCCGTGGCACTCAAGATGGGCGATGCGGTAAAGGAATACACCGTAACGGCTTCTACCGATTTCAAGAGTGCCACGCTCTCACGCGAGAACGACCCGTACTACTGGACCAGCCGCGACCCGATTACCGTATCGGCATGGTGGCCCTTCAACAAGGCTGACATCACACAGATGCCTGCCGTGAAGGTGGCCGAAGACCAAAGCAAATTGGCTGACTTCCAGAACAGCGACTTCATCTCTGCTGAGAACCGGAAGGTGGAATTTAACAACCCGACACTTGAATTTACCCACCGCACGGCACGCGTGACAATCGAACTGAAGCCCGGCACGGGATTCACGAGCGTCGCTGGTGCCATGGTGAGCCTCGTGAGCCTGTCCGCCGATAACGGCAACCCGACTGCCATCAAGACTTACAACGCAAGCGGCAACACCTACGAGGCACTGACTGCCCCGCAGACCGTTGCGGCAGGCAAGCCGTTCGTCAAGGTGGAACTCGGCGGCGGCACCTTCTACTTCCGTCCGCAGAACAATGTCGTATTAGAAGCGGGTAGCCGCTATAAATATACCGTTAAGGTGAACACCACCGGCTTGACGTTAGAGGGTTGCACCATCGGCAGCTGGGCTGACGGCGGCGGCGAGAGCGGCGCAGCCGAGGATTTGGGCTACATCTACGACAGCAACACCAATACCTACACGGTCTATAACGCCAACGGCCTGATGAATGTAGCCGAATTAGTGAACGGAGGTAAGACCGACATAAACATTACCCTCGACAAAAACATTGACCTCACCGGCAAAGTCTGGACGCCGATAGGCACAGACTACGACAACGCATACACCGGCACCTTCGACGGCGGCGGCCATACCATCACGGGGCTGACCATTACGACAAATGACCAATATGCGGGTCTGTTCGGCTATCTCGGTAATTTCGGTAAATTCGGTACGGTGAAGAATGTGGTGATGGATGGCATACAGATAACATGCAATCACAGGTTGGGTTATGCCGGCGGCGTGGCAGGATATAGCCGGGGCACCATTGAAAACTGCTCGGTGTCGGGCAGCGTCAGCAGCACGGTGAGCGTCGGCGGTGTGGTGGGTGCTCAAAGGGACGGTTCCATCACCGGATGCAGTTCCTCTGCCACAGTGAAGGGAACGATCAATGTCGGCGGCGTGGCAGGTCAGACGATTTTTGGTGCCACCTTGACCGCTTGCTATGCCACAGGCAACGTGATCATAGAAATAGACCGCACACAGAATATCTCTGGCGGCGGTCTGGTAGGATTCAACGACGGAATAAGCCTCCTTTCCTGCTATGCCACGGGCAACGTAACCAGTACGGGTAGTGGCACTGGCAATGTGCATATCGGCGGCTTTTTGGGAGATAACTACATTACCGTGACCGCCTGCTATTGGAAGAACAATCATGAACAAGGTATCGGCTACAATAGGGAAAGCACCAAAGTCACGAAGGTGGACGGCTCTGTCGTTACCTGGCAGAAAGCCGTTGATGCCATGAACACCGCCTTGCAGAACGCAGGCTCAAAGTGGCGTTACGAACTTAACGGAGTATTGCCTACCTTGAGGAAGCAGTAAACCGTCGGGCGGAAAAGTTACGCCCGCAATGGAAAGAACCAGAGTAATAAAATAACAGATATTATGAGGATAAGATTTTTTGCACTTGCAGCGCTCGCCCTCTTATTGGGCGCCTGCACACAGGACGAAGCAGGCTTCCTGCCTGAAGGGGCGGAAGGCACATCCATCGTCTTCACCGCCACGGGGCTGAACCCCGCCGCGACAGCCACCGCCGGCACCCGTGCCCCCGTGGATGGCAATTGGACGGGTGTGCAGAGCGTGGCAGTTCTGATGGACGGCATGGTGAAGACGTACAACGTGACGCCCTCCACCGCCGACCCCACCAGCGCCACGCTGACCTCCACCGACCCGTACTACTGGACCAACCACAACGACATCACCGTCACAGCGTGGTGGCCCTACACCGCTGGCGAGACAACCCCACCTGCGGTAAAGGTAAAAGCCAACCAAAGTACCCAGAAAGACTTTGAGGGCAGCGACCTCATCGTAGCCGACGGACAGACGGTGACTTACGGTAGCCCCACGCTTCGCTTCACCCACCGCACGGCGCGGGTGACCATCGTTCTGACGGACTACACCGAGGGGCTGGCATCCGTGAAGCTGACGGGTCTCTCCACTGAAGGCGACAACCCGGATATAATCGTCCCGTATGACAAGGGCAGCAACACCTACACCGCCATCGTCGCCCCGCAAAGTGTGGCAGCTGGCACGACCTTCATTACGTGCACCTTCAATAACGGCAAGACCTTCGTTTATAAGATGAAGAATGCTACCGACTGGCAGGCGGGCGGTGAATATACCTACACCGTCTCCCTCGCTGCGGCAAAAGACCTGGGCTATACCATAGAGAGCAACGGCAGCTACACCGTGACCTCCGCCGATGGTCTGATGAATATAGCCAAATTAGTGAACGGAGGTAAGAGCGACATTAACATTACCCTCGACACAGACATTGACCTCACAGGCAAAGACTGGACACCGATAGGCACAGACTACGACAACTCATACAAAGGCACCTTCGACGGTGGCGGCCATACCATTACGGGGCTGACCTTTACGACAAATGACAAATATGCGGGTCTGTTCGGCTGGCTCAATAAAGCTGGTACGGTGAAGAACGTGGTGATGGAGGGCGTACAGATAACAAGCAATCAAATATATGGCGGCAGTATTGGCGGCGTGGCAGGATATAGCTGGGGCACCATTGAAAACTGCTCGGTGTCGGGCAGCGTCAGCGGCACGGTGTATGTCGGCGGTGTGGTGGGTGCTCAAATAGACGGTTCCATCACCGGATGCAGTTCCTCTGCCACAGTGAAGGGAATGGTCGATGTCGGCGGCGTGGCAGGTCAGACGAATTCGAGTGCCACCCTGACCGCTTGCTATGCCACGGGCAACGTGATCATAGAAATAGACCCCGTAAAGAATATCTCTGGCGGCGGTCTGGTGGGATTCAACGGAGGAAACGGCGTTCTTGCCTGCTATGCCACGGGCAACGTAACCAGTACGGGTAGTAGCACTGGCAATGTACATATCTTCGGCTTGTTGGGAGATAACTACACCACCGTGACCGCCTGCTACTGGAAGAACAATCAGGAACGAGGCTATAAGACCGCCCCCGAATCTACGAAGGTAGACGGCACTTACGTTACCTGGCAGAAAGCCGTTGATGCCATGAACCGCGCCTTGCAGAACGCAGGCTCAGAGTGGCGTTACGAACTTAACGGAGCATTGCCTACCTTGAGGAAACAGTAAGCCGTTGCGGGCGGAAATGTTCCGCCCGCAACGAACATTAACCGAAGTATAACCCCAATAAAAAAAGGAGGACGTGATGGAACACACGGAGAATCCACCATATAGGTTTTGGCATCAAGGCATTGTTAATAATAATATAGACTCCAGTGTAAATATGGAAGCTGTAAGCCGGACATTGCCAAGATTGGTGCTCATTAAAGGCAACAAATCAAGTAATTAAATTAAAAACATGGGACTTTTTCACAGAGACAAGAAAAATAATGACGATGAGCCGGACAGTGTTCAAACCAATTCATTCTCTGATATTATGAATGGTTTGCAATACGCCGTAAACTGTGCACAAGATACATTGCAGAATCATCAGATACAAAATCTGACCAGACTTTTTGAAGGAACAAATGCAAATAACGCAAATACGTTCCAATCGAAAAAAATCATGGTTGGAGACAAGACTATTGATATTCCACTTATAGCTTTGATATCCCATCATTATCTTGCGATGGATAATGTGCAGATAAAGTTCAAGGCGAAGGTCGGAAGCGTGGAATCACAGATTCCGGAAAACAACTTATTGTTATCCAGCCCACAAAGAGCCAATCTCCAGATGCAGATGAGCAACATAAAACCGGATGCGGATGATGTCATGGAGGTTTGCGTCAATTTTAAGGTTCAGGAGACTCCGGAGAGCATTTCCCGAATCATTGACGATTTTGTAAAAAACATCTAACAATTTCAAAATTCAAATGTTATGGCAGAAGAAACAAAGAACCAAGGGCAACAAGAATATGCAGAAAATATAAGCGGGCAAGCGAAAGAGATTATTTCCGCTGCATTGGAAGAGACTAAAAATAACGGTACATCCCCTGTACTTGAAGATCCGAATGTGACTGACAATTTTAAGGGGCTTCCCATGCGGGAACTGATTGCAGCACCGCTTATTGCAGCAGCCGAAGCTCAACAGGAATTGGCAGCGACAGCATGGAATTTCTACCAGAAAATTGCTTTTGATGAAGACGGTAAAACAGCTCGTGTATTGGAATTCGATATTAAAAGACCGATACAGCAGGATGGAAAAATGACAACAATGTCACAAAGTGTCAAGGCTCCGTTTATAGGATTGGTGCCTATTCCTTCCCTGCTCATAGATCGCGTGGATGTCGATTTCCAGATGGAGGTTACCGATACATCAAACGTAAAAAGCACTACCAACGCAGAAGTAGAGACAAAAGCTTCTGCAAAACATTGGTTTATAAATGCGGAAATCAGCGGCAAAGTCACAACCGCCCGCGAGAACACCCGCATGACCAACCAAACGGCAAAATACCAGATACATGTTTCTGCCAGCCAGCAGCCGCAGACCGAAGGTCTGTCTAAACTGATGGATATAATGGCATCATGTATCGAGCCTATAAATACAGAAAGCAGTAAATAGAGTATAAACATATAGAACGGGATGGATAAAGTCCCGTTCAAATTTGATAACAATTATTATGAAAACATAATAAATGCATCAAACATCTAAAAATAGCCATATGAAAATTTGTACATGGAATTCCCAAGGAAATCCTCTTAATGATGCTATTAAATTAAATATATTGAATCATCTATTAACAATAGAACAATGTAATGTTGTTATGATACAAGAATGTGGTCAATTCATACTGCCTGCACAACATAGTGGTAGATACCACTATGTTGTGGTAGAACATGCAGGTGCTTATAATCAGAGATGTAATACTTGTATCATTGCGGATTTGAATTTTGTAGCATCAATACATTATCTGATATCAGGAACAGGCCGATCCGCAATTTGTTTAAATTATAATGGATGTAACATTTATACCCTTCATTGCGAATCTGGGTCTGGTGCTGTAGGAGATATAAGAGATTTAGTACGCCATGCAGTATCTCCTTTCATCATTGGCGGAGATATGAATTCAACGCCAAGCGAATTATCAGATAATTTAAGAATAATGACCACAGGTACCAGAAGTAGGCCGGGAAATAGTGCTTATTTTGCCTGTTGTGGTATGCCAACACATATTTCAGGTCGAGAATTAGATTATTTCCTTATCGATAGCAGATTACAGCTAAAAACATGTGTACGAGGATATCATATGAAGGGTGGGGATCACTATCCTGTGATATTGGAGATTTAGTTAACCAATTATATTTTTCATAAACAAACAGTGTCACTGCGATATAAAATATTTTCCACCTGTACGGTTGAAGTTGATAAGGATTCTGTCAACAACCCCGATTGTCACTCCCCACATGTGCATTGCCTCATAGCAATACCAATACACATTCATAATTGCGAGTATGATACTCACGGCACGGAGAAAATCCATAATTTTTCCCAATGCTCTCAAATCATCTTCTTGTGCCATTGTTTTTCTATTTTGAAGTTATACTTTGATTTTACATAAAGCTGGCTTTCTCCATTGTTCAAGAAAGCCAACCTTGATGATACAACTAAAGGCTTCGCCCTTTGCCTTCTTTTTCTTTCTGCGTAGTTCTCTGTCGAATGCTGCTTCCCGTGCCTCGTTGGAAGAACCTCCTCCTGCCATGAGCCCAAAACCACTTCCATATTCATCGAACAAGCCAGAACCATGAAACTCTTGTTCCGAGATTGTGCCATCTTCCTTCGGGATGGTAAGCGGTATCGGATGTTCGTTCTCGTAAGGCAAGGTGAAGTGCTCCTGCAAGGCATTGGCAGAAAGATTCGTTCCAAGCCTTGAACCATTGAACACGCTTTGGGTGCGGTGGTCAATGAATGTTGCTCCGTAGATACGGCCGTCAGCTGTATGGCGGAAAACAACATCAATGCCCTTTGCTTTCAGCAGTTCAACAAACTTATCCTTATTGTACGTCTGCTTCAAGACTGCTTCCACGCTATGTTTGGTCATCTCGGAGAGTTTCTTGTCCTCCTTAAACTTCTTGGCCGAATAAGCGAACCGCTTTTCTATCGCCTCCACGCCAACAGACCTGTCAATCTTGGAAGCCTTAAAAGGATTTCCCACCTTGTTGCCCTGTCCGTCCGTGGCAGAATAGACAAAACCATGATACTCACGACCGCCAACTTCGCCTCTGACTTCCTCCAAGGATATATTATATAAGGAGAGAAGTGCACGGTACTCGCCCAAGGACTGGAACCTGTAGGTAGCGCAGAGAGATTTTACTGTGTTGGCAACCTGCTTCTTCACATTGCCTTGGCTTGCATCCACCTTACGAAGTGGATTGTCGAATCGACGTTGCTTGCGGTCTGCCTTGTTGAGATTGTACTTCATCTCCAAGTCACGAGTGATAGCCTTGCTCTTATGGTAGTTGTATCGGCTATCCAAGCACTTGCCGTTTTCATCCACTCGGATGGTCACGATGTGCATGTGGTGACGGTCAATGTCCTCATGCTTGTAAACCATGTATGGCTGGTTGCCATATCCCATGCGCTCCAAGTATTCCCGTGCGATGTTCTCCATGTCCATATCCGTCAGCACATCATCGGGATGCGGATTCAAGGATATATGCACGACAGGCTTCTCTGTTCTGATGTGCGGAGAAAGGTATCGTTGGAAATCACGCAAGGCATTGGCGATGCTCGTCTTTCCCGAACAATCATCGAAGATCTTGTTCGTTGCCAAGAGCTTTCCCTCTTCCTTGTTAATCTTCTCACCATTGTATGCCAGTGCGCCATACAATGAACTTCCGAAACTTATCTTTGCGACCATCTTTCCTCAAACTTACGGGTTAGTTCAACAATCTCACGGGTAAGAGAGACCAGTTCCCTGGTACAGTTCTCCAGCTTATAGAGCAAAGCCATTGCCTTTTTCTCGGAGAAATGACAACGGAGTTCCTTGACAACCTGGTTGTAGTTGTTGCCAATCATTCGGTACTGCGAGTGAAAAGAAGAAAGCTTGGTGTAGTATTCCACCAGCGTCTTGTCCTCTCGCAACACCTTGAACGGCTCGCCGAAAATACGTGCCTTGGCAAAGACAGCCTTCGCCTTCACATCAGTCTGCTCATACATGACGAGGAATTTCATCCACTCGTCATCGTCGAACCGAAGCATCACATGGTGCGACTTCGGGTTCAGCTTGGGGATTCGTCCCCCTCGTTTCCTTTCTGTGTTCATATAAAATGGATTAAGTGGTACATGCGGCAATAATGGAATTGCACAAACTATCGTCAGATTGGAACATGGGGAGCCCGACTTCGGAGAGGCTACCAACCCGGCAGGGCAAGGTCTTTGGAGAGTAACTCCAAAGGTTTTGAGTAACTCAAAACATACCTTGCTATGTCTTTGAGGACATAAAAATCCGCTTAGGGTGGATTGAAGTTAGCCTTCGTAAGAAGCTGTCCCCATCCCGAATGGAAGCTGTTCGGGAAATCCAGTCCTTTGCGGAATATCAAGCCTTGTTCTTCTCGGAACGATATGGATGCGCTATCCATCGCTTTGCCTTTCGGGTGCAAAATTACGGCTAAAATAGCACCCTTGGAACAGATGCACCCCAGACAACCACTGCAACTATCGGCAACATGCTGCCACAGGATTTGAAAACCATTGTTTTTCGGATTTTTCGTTGTTACTTTGCAGCCGCAAACATCGAACTAATGATTTGAAAATATGGTGAAACAAGCATTTGTAGAAGTGAATAAATCTGTCATTATTGCAGTATCGCCTTGCATCAATGATGCGCTACTGACGTACAGACTTACTGATTCACTGTCGTACTGTCGTATGGAAATGATAAAGCATTGCAATGGTTCAAGGTCTCCATAATGAAGCAATGAATTATAGACATGGACTCTTATGTGTCCACATCGTTAAATTGGCAGAATATTATAGAAGTGAGTTATCAACAATTTAAAAAGTTAAAGATATGAGTAAAACAAGATTTGTTGCATTCGCGACACAGAAAGGTGGAATAGGAAAGTCCACCATCACGGCTCTTGTAGCCAACTACTTTCACAATGTCAAGGGCTACAATGTGGCGGTCATAGATTGTGACGAGCCACAATACAACCTTGCAGACCTGCGAGACGAGGAACTGGAACTCATCAAAAGCAGCGACTATTTCAAGGCGCAAGCCTGTGAGCATTTCAAAAAGCTGGGCAAGAAGTCCTTCAGCGTAACGAGAAGCAATGCTGTCAATGCGCTTGACGACGCAGAGACAGTGTTGAATGAAACAGAGGTTAAACTTGACTTCATCTTCTTTGACATGCCTGGGACTATCAAAAGTGAGGGCGTCATGAAGACCTTGTCTCAGATGGATTACATCTTTGTACCCGTCAGCGCAGACCGCTTTGTTGTAGAAAGCGCAATGAGCTTCATGCAGTTGTTCCACGACAACTTTTTGACACAGGGTTGGTCGGTCACCAAGAAACTTGCTTTCTTTTGGACAATGGTTGACAAACGAGAACGAACGAGTTTGTATGATGTATATGAAGGTATGTTCAAGTCTCTCGACTATTCGGTTCTCAACACACGACTGCCAGACAGCAAACGTTTCAGAAGAGAGCTGTCGGAGAACAGAAAGGCAGTGTTCCGTTCCACCATCTTTCCATCAGACCCAAACCTGTTGCGAGGGAGTGGCATCAAGGAGTTGTCCGACGAGATTTGTGAAATCATAAAGACATGAGCCTATGGTAAGCAGAAAAATCAACACTGACGCAATAGATGAAAATCTGCTCATTGCCTCTATTGGCAAGAGCAAGATTGGCACGACAACGGCATCCATTCTTGACGGAGCTTCCCAAAACCCAGTGAAGGATACCGAAGAGAAAGAAGAGGGTGAAAAGAAAAATCCACGTTCACAGATGGATAAGCCTGCAGCCCCACGCAAGCCATCCAAGGTTTCTTCTGAAAGTTATGATGCTGCATTTCTCAAACGAAACGAGATAAAGACTCGTCAATGCGTTTATATCAGTCGTGAGATACACAAGAGAATTTCGAGGATTGTCAGTGTGCTCGCAAAGCATGAGTTGACAGTTGGTGGTTATATCGACCTTATTCTTGAGAGACATCTTGAAGAGAACCAGGAAGAAATCAACGGCTTGCTGAGAAAAGAGATAGATGACTGGAATGTATGACACATAAAAAGGAATAAGCATGACAATGGAAAGTATATTCATGATAGTTTTGGTTGCATTCAATGTTTGGACTATCTATTTTTACAACAAGTTGCTCCTTGAAGTTGCGAACGGCAAGGAAAAGGAGAAAAAACCACCTATCGACCCGATGGCACTTGTAGGCAAAAGTCTTTTCAAAGTGTCCCAACTGCGGAAGAAAGAAGAAACGGAACAAAAACAAACAGAATCCATGTCCGTATCGGATAATGACGTGACATTTGACGATTCTCCAAAGAGTACGGCACGGATTTCTGACGAACAGCTTGATGACGTGTTTACGAATGTTCGCATAGAAGATATTGGTGTGAAATATTCTGATAATGAGGGAGATGCCGATGTACCACAAGCCAAAGGGTCAAGTTTTGAGGACATTGACGCAGCTGTGAATACCGTCAAGGCACCGAAAGCAACGGACAAGGAGAAAAGACATGCAGGCAAGGTTTTCCATGAGATGGATGGCAACCAATTCTATGAGAAATTCATGGAGAACAGCGAGGAGTGCAAGAAGAACATCCATGATTACGTCACCTTCTACTTGCAAACTCACAAGATTGTAGAGATTTCCAAGCCAAAGAAAGAGTTTAAGGTGCCAGACAGTATAGAGGACTTCAATATCCTCGACTTTGTATAACAATTTAATAAGGAGAATTATGGAAAGAACAGAAGAAAACAATGCAACAAAGGATAGATTTGCACATGTGGGCAAAACATTCTCGGAAATGGACAGCGAAAAGCTACAAGCTGAAATCGCAGAACGCTCAAAGATTATTAAACGCAAAATAGATGCGTTGATGGAATTGCATATGTCAGGTATCTGACAAAAACTGTTGAGGTTGGATTTTCAATAGTCAACAAGTATTTCAATAGCAGAGAATTTGTATAACAATTAAAAGAATGATTATGGCAGACAAAACAAAAAACTGTGGTAAAGGACAACTCACTTCGACAGATGCCAAGGAGTTGTATGAGGCTTTCATGAGAAATTATGAAGAGACAATGGCGGAAGCTGGGAAACAGATTGACGCTTGTCTTGAAGAGACATTTCAAGACCGTACATCGTCAACTATTTCCGACAAGGAGGAGTGTTTTGATGAAGATGCAGCATATGAGAATTATGATGTGGGTGAATTTGAGCCAATCGACAGAATGGAGAAAGAGCGTGCTGAGCAGTATGTCGGTAAGTTCATGGCAAATGCAGGTTTTACCGCAAGATATGGCAGACATGTTGGCATCAGCGAGGACATTCATGAGCGTGTGACTAAATTTGTCAGTATCGTAGGCAAGGGAAAGATTTCCATTGCAAGTTATGTGGATAACATCATCAACGAACACTTCAATGCCTATGCAGCCGAAATCAAGGCTGCATTCGATGAAGGTCTCAAGTCGTATCGCCTCTGACAATAAATTAAGAGTACGCCAATGAAAAAGAAAGACTACGGCTAAAATCTCAGCTCGCCACTGAATCCATAGGACGGCATCATGCCGCATTAGTAAGCAAAAGTGTCAATCGCCAGATGGGACTATCTCCCAAGGAACAGAAAAAACGATTTATGAATAAAGGACAGTCCTTTTGATTTGGGCTGTCCTTTGTTATTCTGCAGGCATCGCAGATAAGGAAAAAACGGTTCTTTGCCACTTTCTTTCCGCTCCTCGGCTCATGAAGAAAGTGGCGGAACGAATTTTCATCGCTCCGCCTAAATTATAATAATGTGGTGTTATGTCGTTGCAACCATTCGTTGCTCTATAAGTCTTGCATTGCTGTTCACTAAGTTGATGATGTCGGCATGGTGCTCGGTGTCCTTGTTCTGTAGTCCGTGGCATTGTACGACTTTCATCTGTTCGAGTGAAAACTCCACGGTCTCAACCCTTTGTTCGGCTATTCTTGCAGAGAAGATGATGCAGTCGGGATTGAGTGAGTAGTTTGTACCGCTGCCTACGCAATGGTGCATCGCCTTACCCTCAAGAACGTGCTCCCTGACGCTTTCAAGCATTCTCACCACGATATTGCCGTCCGTGAACATCAAACCGAAGAAACGGCTCTTCATTTCCTTGAACTTATCCTCGTTCTTCAATGCCTTGCGTATCTCCTCCTCGGTGCGCTCCTTTTCTTTCTTGGCTCTGATTTTCTCGCATAAGTTGCAGTCCCTTACGCTCAGTGAGTACGCTGAAATAGGTAGAAGACATTGCCTTCTGTCGCTTGGTGCGCTGCACTTCCAACTTTGCCTTACACTTCGGGCAGACACATTTGTCCGCATCCTCGTCCGTAGTCCAAGTGTGTCCGCAGTCCATGCAGGTGGTCTGTCCGTGCTTCAACTGAAAGGCATAGTGGTCAAGACATTCACGGAATGCCCATTGCATTTGCGCTTCCTTGATAGGTCGTAACCCCTTGTTTGAGGTTACGACTTGCTTCTGATATTTCGTTCTTGGTTTCATAACGTGTCGAATAATGATGGTTGGTGTACTTCTGTTTCCGTTCTCTGTGAGGTGCGCTTGGCGGTATCTCTGTTACGCATCTTGTTCATCTGCTCTTGCTGATATTGGCGGATGGCTTCCTGTCTTGCCTGTGCCTTCTCCTCCTCTGTGAGTTCGATGTGGTGGTTAACAGACACTTGGCAGTTCAATGGTTTTCCTACCTCGATGTCCTTCTCCTCGTAGTAGTGGATGGCTTGCCCATATATCTCGTCATCGCAAAAGCCGTTGCAACCGCTCTTCTGTACCCAATTAAGGATATAGGTGACGCAATCGTCTATGTTCTTGTCGGGGTTGTCATACTTGGCTGCAAAGAGTTCGTCCTCCATTGCACGCTCCTCCAAATAGGCTTGTATGGTTCTCTTGAAATATTCTGTAGTGTTCATATCTGATGTTGTTAAAGGGGTTGTTACTCATGATAGATGATGTCGCAGTCCTCAACTTCTGTAGGCAGTCCGAAGAACGGATAATGGCTGAAGTAAGGTTCTGTGCACATGTCCTCGTTGTATCTTGGACTTACTATCTCTATATTGTTCTTGCGCATGGCTTCGTCCACCATACGGATTTCCTCGTCTGTCAGTCCGCTTGCATCGCCATTGATGATGTAGCAGAGTGCCCATGTAGGTATCGCTTCAATGCTTCTGTTCATATCGCTTGCTCATTAAATGGTTTGCTTGATTAGCTCAATCGTATATTTCGGGTTCACCTCGTTGAAGATGAAGTCCACGAAATCACGTCTTGCGTCCTTGTTCAACTCTCTGTAGATGTCCTTGAATGATGTGATGTTACCATTGATGTATGTGTCCACCATATACTCAAAGATGTTGTCCACCTCATAATATCTGCACTGCTGTGATGCAGTCTTTGAATGTCTTTTTGTTCCCATATTCTTGTATGCTTAAAGTGTCAATAACCAAATGAATGTTCCAATCAGTACCACCATAGAAAGAATGGAAATGATGATGCCGAAGATGAACTTCACAATTCCCAATATGACTTCACCGACCATGCAGAGAGCCATATATCCCAACCAAGCAACCAAAGTGATGAGGGTTGAGCCGACTGCGGAGAGTAATCTCCACCAAGTCTGTGTTATGTTGATGTTTGTTGTCATATAGCCTTGAATTAAATTTATTTGCGGTTCCAGGAGCTGAAGGGAAGTTCTCGTTTCTTCACCTTTTTGTCGCTCCCTTTTCCGACATTTTTTTTTGCGTCTTCCTGTCGCATCGGTCGTTTCGTTTCAGGTGCCTTTCAAGGGCGGCGAGGCTGGAAATACAAGGTTTTTCGGAAAAATACTACCCAACGGTGTGGAGATTTTTGCGAAAACCGAAGGCTCGACCTTTTATTTCCAAAGCCCGCTGCCATACCTTTGCACCTGCACGATAACGGTTGATGCCAAAAGGAAAGACCATGTGGAGGAAAGAAAATCAGAGCGGCAAATGAAAATAGAAACTTCACGGAAGTTTTTGGACTGTACGATTATCGCATACTCATTTCTGAGAAATTGATACAACTTCGTCTTACAAATGTTTTAGGAAAATGGAAATCGCATACAAGAATGGCACAGCCTTCAGAGAAATTCCAGTGAAAGAAGAGTATGGCTTGTCCATGCTTCTTGCATCGGGTTTTCTCCAAGGCTGTGCAGTCAAGCATGAAAGTGGTCGTTGGGGTTTACATCAATGACTTCTTTCTTGCGGTGGAGTATGCAAACAAAATTGTACGGCAAATCAAGGAATGGTGTTTCTTTTGATCGGTTAGCCTGCAACCGACAAAAAGAAGCACTTTTCCTCATGCCGTACTACTAAGACATGAAAGGGTGGCGTGCCACTGTTTCATGTCGTTTGGATTGTGCAATAAAAATGGAACTGCGAGTTGTGGCTATAAAAGTCAGCCGTTGTCAGCACGGCAAACAAAGAAAAGTCCTTGGCAGTATAGTCTTGAAGTATTTCAAGGCATACTGTCAAGGATTTTTCTTGCCGTGCCATAGTCGGAGGAAGTTAGTCTGAGGTACGAGGACTGTCTTTCTTCGATGACGGCTGAGTTTTATACAAAACACACGAAAGGATGAGAATATGCAAACGAAATAGACCATTCAAAACAGGAACCATTGCCACATATGTTTGAATGGATTGAAATGGAAATAGCAAAGAATAGAGAAGAATATGGTTTAATAAAAAATAGATTTATCCAAGCAAAAAAATCGAGGATAAAAAATCTTAAAACATTCTTTATCCCCGATTAAATATCGTACCTTTGCAACCGAAAGAGTTCTTTGGATGGTTATGCAAATCACAGCAGGATGCTACATTCTGTTTATTTCTAATTCGTAACCTCTTCTTTTTATGAGATAAAAACTTATCTCATTCTCAATCACTTATAAAAAATACGTACTTTCCCTTCTATTAATCCTTTACTTAAACAGGCATTGACGGCATCCATACAGATACCTTTCCCCTCCCTTCTCCAACAAATGGCATGGCAGCTGTTGGGTAGCCTGATATTAGTTCTGCTCTTGGTATTCTGCCTTATCTACCAGATCAAGACCATTTTGAAACAACGGAAAATAGACGAAATGAGAAAAAGCTTTGTAAATACCATGATACATGAGCTGAAACGCCCCGTACAAACCTTGAAAATGTGTATTGCCTTTCTCAACAACAAGTCCATGCGTACAGACGAAAGAGCAATGGATGAAGTAGTAAAGGATTCCATGTTTGAACTGGACAATCTTTCTGCCTACCTAGCCAAAGTAAGGGATATGACACGGGCTGACTATGAACACACGCCTCTCCACATCCGTACTTTTGATTTACGGGAAACCGTAAATAAATTAATCCGGCTTACCAATATACCTGCCGATAAACAGGTTACGGTTCATCCGTACTATAAAATGGAATCCACTTTGGTCATCGCCGACCCGGTACATATTGCCAACATCATCAGCAACCTGATAGAGAACGCCATCAAGTACTCCGGTAAAGAAGTCCGGATTGATTTATCCTGTATACAGAAAGGACACACCCTTACTATACAAATAACAGATAACGGAATTGGAATTCCGCCAGCAGAGCAAAGCAAGGTTTTTGATAAGTTTTATCGCGGCAGCCATATACCAGACCGAAATATACCGGGTATCGGACTAGGGCTAAGTTACGTAAAACTTCTCACCGAAGCACACCACGGATACGTATCCTTGACCAGCCAGCCGGGTAAAGGAACGACTTTCAGTATTGTATTACCTCAATAATCATTTCAACAATTCATATAAGATGAAAACAATCAAAATACTTTTCGCAGATGATGATTTAAAATACTCCATGCTCTTAAAACGTTTTTTGGAAGCAGAAGGCTATGAAGTTACTTACGCAGGGAACGGAAACATTGCTTTACAGCAATTTCCCTTAATAAAGCCCGATTTGGTATTGCTTGATATCAATATGCCCGAACTGAACGGCTTTGAGGTAGCGGCAAAAATACGGAAACAAAATCATCAGGTACTTATTTTCTTTCTTTCAGACCGTAGCGATAAAGCCGACCGTCTGAAAGGTTTTGATCTGCAGGCCAATGATTATCTAGCAAAGCCTTTTTATCCCGAAGAGCTGTTGGCACGTATCCGTGAACGGTTTCAATGTGTAGACAACAGAATTGAAACAGAAAGCTATACATTCGGGAAAAGTACATTCAACTATACCACCAATGAAATAAGGACAGGAAATAACAAGGTACTGATTACTTCCCGACAGGCTGAGATACTCCGAATATTAGCTAAAAACCTCCATGTTCCCGTAGATCGGGAAATACTGTTGAAACATGTATGGGGAGCTTCATCCTATGCCAATTCGCTGGCATTGAATGTACAAATAACCTATTTACGAAAAGCGTTGCGCAATGACTCCAGTGTGAAGATAGAATCACTGATGAAGAAAGGATATGTGTTACACATAGAAAAAGGATAAGAAAACTCTTTATAGTTTGCCTTTCTGAATGAAATGAAGAATGACGAACTATAAAGAGTTCAAATTGCCGAAAGCACTCTTTTTTATAATGTATAAGTTCCTTCGACCAGCTTGCCCATCGCCCATACGGCACGGATATTCAAATCCTGGTCAAGAATCAAGATATCGGCATCTTTTCCTTTCTGCAAGGAACCTTTACGGTCATATACTCCCATAAATTTCGAAGGAGTTTCGGAAGCCATACGGACAGCATCCTCCAAAGGAATTTCCGCCTTCTGCACCAAGGTACGGATCAAACGGTCCATGGTGGCCACACTGCCTGCCAATGCTGAACGGTCTGCCAGTTTGCACACACCATCCTCTATGATGACACGAGGATCGAAAGCCACGTTACTGTCACTGGCCGCACATGCCAAAGCATCTGTAATGACACAAGCACGTTCTACACCCTTTATCTTATAAACCAACCGTAAAATGGTAGGTGGTACATGAATGCCATCGGCCACCACTTCCACATTCATATCGTCTATCAGATAAATACTCTCTACTGTTCCTTCATATTTATACTCACGACGCTTGTGAAAACCGGGCATTGCATTATAGAAATGCGTGGCCAGCGTATAACCTGAATCCCATGCAGAACGAATGTCTTCATATTCAGCCTGAGTATGGGCCACAGATGCCACAATCCCTTTTCCCGTAATGTATTTTCCGAACTGCATAGCCCCCGGCAATTCGGGAGCTGCATCCCAACGCTTGATACAATTCCATTTCTCTACAATAGGAATATACTCATTAGGGTCCGGATCTTTAATATTCTCAGGCATTTGTCCACCGGCCATCTTGATGTTCAGATAATGACCTTCCAGGTGCAATCCCAATACCGGACTGTCCGGTTCCGCCATCAACTTGGTACAAGTTTCGGCAGCCGCCTCAATCATCGGTACGGTAGAAGAAGACAATGTTGGAAAAATACTGGTAGTACCATGTTTCATGTGAGCATTAATGGCTGTACGGAAAGCCTCTTCCGTACCTTCCATAAAATCACCGCCACCACCACCATGACAATGGATTTCCACACCACCGGGAACAACATACATACCTTTAGCGTCAATCAGCTCGGCTCCGATAACAGCTAAATCACAATTGGTAACTTCTAAAATCTTATTGTCGCGCATAAGGACAGACCCGTCCTTCAACCAGCCCTGTGGGGTAAGAATCTTTGCGTTAATGATTTGGGTCAACATGATACTATGATAAGTTAGGATTTTTAATTGGCATATTACATTTGACAACAAAAATAGCAACTTTTTCATTTTTAGAAGCAGGTTTCCCCAATTATTTTCTAACTTTTTTAAATAAATAAGCCCCGCTTAATAAAATCAAGCGGGGCACAGATAGTGGAAATTGAAACAAATCTTTTTACTTACTTATTAAAACTAGCCTACCTGATTTAAGTCCTTTACCTGTTGCGGTCAGTGTAATTTCTCCCGGTTTATCGGTGCTTTGCACAACAGCAGTCATCATTCCGTTAAACACTTTCATTTGCGGAACATGGAAAAGTTCCAATGAAGTGGGGTCTCCGTTTGCACCGGCACGATAGGTTCCCGCACCTTTTACAGCATACTTGATGAGATGCTGTGCGTCGGGACAAAGGTTACCTTCTTTATCCACCACTCTCACTGTGACAAATGACAAATCCTTGCCATCAGCCTTTATTTCATTGCGATCTGCAACCAATTCTATATGGTCGGGCTTACCTGCCGTATGGATTTCCTTTTCGGCTACAGCATCCCCTTTCTCATTGTATGCAACCACTTTCACGGTTCCCGGCTCATACTTTGTATCCATCCACATCAAACGGTAGCGTTTCTGGCGCTTGAAATCTGCTATGGAAGCAGAATCCGCACTATTTTCAGCCGTTACAGTCAAATCCTTGGTACGCTTACCCTGGCTCTTGCCATTGATAAACACTTCTGCAGACGGATAATTGGTATAGACAAAGATCGGGGTCACTTCTCCTTCACGTCCCGGCCATGTCCAATGAGGAAGGATGTGCAGTGTCTCTTCATCTTTGTTCCAATGGCTGCGGTACAAATAGTAACGGTCTTTGGGCAATCCGGCCAAGTCGATTATACCGAACAAAGAAGAATGGCTGGGCCAGTCAGTATAATAAGGAGTCGGTTCGCCCAGATAATCGAAGCCCGTCCATACGAACTCTCCGATCCCCCATGCGTTATCCTCGTGCCAAATCCAGTCGTCTTCCGGCAAATTGGACCAACCACAATGTTCCACATCGTAAGAAGAAGACTGATGATCGTCATATTTCTTCATAGCCTGACGGACAACGGGGAATTTATAGACACCACGCGAACTTACTGTAGAAGCTGTTTCACTACCTAAAATAATCTGCTGAGGCAACTTCTTATAGTTTTCAGGATATTTATGGGGACGATAATTGAAACCGGCCACATCCATAACGGCAGCCATATTATTGTTTACCACGGCATCGGGCGCATCCATACCTTGTGTTACAGGGCGGGTGGGGTCTTCACGATGGCAAATATCCTGCAACATACGCGAGAGTTTCGGACCGTTACTGCCGCTCCACTGATCAGGCACTTCATTACCTGTACACCACATCACAATACTTGGGTTATTACGATAGTGACGAATCAGATTCGTCAAATCCTTATCCACCCATTCATCAAATACTTTATGATATCCATTGGCCATCTTTGCCGATTTCCATTCGTCAAAGGATTCCGCCATCACCATCATACCCATCTCGTCACAAGCCTCCACCAGTTCGGGAGCCGGCATATTATGAGAAGTACGGATTGCATTACAGCCCATATCTTTCAGAATACGAATCTGACGACGGATAGCGGCATCATTTACAGCACCTCCCAACGGGCCTAAGTCATGATGGTTACATACTCCTTTGAATTTGGTCAATTTTCCATTCAGAAAGAAACCCTTGTCGGGGATAATCTCCAAGGTACGGATACCAAAACGAGTGGTATATTCGTCTTTCAAGGTATTCCCTTCATATACTTTGGATTCAGCCGTATAAAGAACCGGAGTTTCAGGACTCCATAACTCAGGATTGGCTACTGCAAACTCCTGTTCAAACAAAGTATTGTCAAAAACACTCAACTTGTTTTCCCCGGTAGCAACCACTTTGCCGTTTTTATCCTTAATCTGCGTCACAATACGGTAATTATCCTTATTGGCTCCTTCGGGACTAACCAAAGAAGTTTTCAAAGACACTTTTGCATATTTGTCTGTCACCACGGGAGTGGTAGCATACGTCCCCCATGTCGGGATATGCGCATCTTCATTGATTACCAGATGAACATTGCGGTACAAACCGGCCCCCGGATACCAACGTGATGATTCAGGCTCGTTTTCCAAACGGACTGCCAGCTCGTTCTTCTCACCCGGTTTCAGATAAGGGGTCGCATCCACATAAAAGGAATTATAACCGTATGGCCAATAGCCTGCCTCCTGCCCGTTCACATAGACACGGGCATGGCTCATTGCTCCGTCAAATATCAAAGTAGCCTTCTTGCCTTTTTCAAAACCGGGAGCATCAAAGTTCAGGCGATACCATCCGGTTCCTACAAATGGAAGACCTCCGGTACGGCCGGCATGTTCCAGAGCCTCTGTCTGTCCATCCTGAGTGATAGCCATTTCCTGCTTGTCGTTATTGATACTGAACGGACCATAAATCGCCCAATCATGAGGAACGGTGACGTTCTGCCATTTACTGTCATTATAACCGGGATTGGCAAATTCCGCATTATCTTCACGCGTAAATTTCCACCCTTTTTCGAAAGTCTGCTCTGTACGTACCTGCGCTTGCATAAAAGCAAAACAACAAACAGCTCCTAACGCAGCACACAAAAATCGTTTCGTATTCATAGTTATTTCTTATTAGGATTTTCTGTTACTATAAAAGTAATTTCACCTGCCTTGATCAAATCATCATGCGAAATCAAATATTTATTAAGTTTCTTATTGCCCAGTCTGATTTCCTTTATATAATCCCCTTGTCCTTCTTTCTTGATAACCAATTCTTTCTTGCCCCAATAGTTAGGATCAAGCTGAACGGTCACTTTATCAAAAGTAGGAGTAGTCAATGTATATTCGGGCACACCCGGACAATCCGGATAGAATCCCATCATACTGAATATAGCCCATGCAGACATCGTACCCGTATCATCATTGCCAGGAATTCCATCCGGCTTAGTTGTGAAATACTTAGCCAGCAATTCCTTCACCAATTTCTGTGTACGCCATTCTTCACCCTTGAAACGACTGAACAGGTAAGGATAAGCTATATCGGGTTCATTAGCCGGATCATAATTTCCTTCATCGAACACGCTTTGCAGCTTATCGACAAATTTCTTATCACCTCCCATCAGTTTCACCAGTCCATTGATATCATGAGGAACAAAGAAAGTGTAATTCCATGCGTTACCTTCGTGGAAACCGGGACTAGGTGCAAAATTCGCTCCTTCTTTCGGGTCAAACGGTTCATAGAACTTACCTTCCTTGGTGATAGGACGCAAAGTTCCGAAATCCTTGCTATAATAATTCTTATACCCCATAGAACGTTTGCGGAACAGTTTCGCATCTTCCTTTTTACCTAGAGCCTCTGCCAAAGTGGACAGCGCATAGTCGGCAACATAATATTCCAAAGCATGAGAAACCGAGTTGTCATACTGGCTTTCCATCGGCACATACCCTTTGGACATATAATCGTCATTATCCGGACGCATCAGATTATCCTTGCCCGGAGTAGTGGCCGACTTATACATTCCCTTATAAGCTTCGTCAATGTCAAAGTCTTGCAATCCCTTCATCCAACTGTCTACCAGAACAGGAATAGAGGGGTCACCTTCCATAGTCAATGTTTCACGACCATATAATTCCCATTTCGGGAACCATCCGTGTTCCTTATACATACCCATCATAGTATGTATCATATCCATCTGACGTTCCGGATAGACCAAAGTCATCAACTGATGGTAGTTACGATAAGTATCCCACAATGAGAATACCGTATAACGGTTACGGTTGGTGGTCAGAATCTTGTCTCCCTCCATTTGTGGATATTGTCCGCTTACGTCCTGCAAAATATTAGGATGAATCATGGTATGATACATAGCGGTATAGAATACTCCCTTTTGTTCTTCCGTGCCACCTTCTACCTTGATACGGGAAAGATCATCGTTCCATCTCTTACGGGCCTCCGCACGCAGTTTGTCGAATGTTGTGCCGAAAGGCTGTTCTTTTTCCAAATTCAGACGAGCATTCTCAATGCTGACAAAAGATACGCCCATACTGACCTCAATCACTTCTTCCGCCGTAGTATCGTAAGTAAACCACACTCCTATATCATCTCCGCTTATTTCTTTTGTATAAGCAGTATAGAGTTTGTATTTACCGGCTGTATCGTCCCATTGCGCCTCCACACCCATCGGACGCATCATTTTCCAATAACCGCGTTTTGCCGGTACTTTGTTGATACGCATTACAAAATAGATGGGAAATACTGCCTGAGGATTGTAACAGAAAGTTCCCAACAACTTGGTACCTTCAATCTCACGGTCGTTTACAAAACGAACGGTAGCACCACTCTCATTGGTCAATCCCTCTCCCAGATTCAACAAGATATTGCTTTGTCCGGCAGGAAAAGTAAAGCGTGCCATACTGGTACGTGGGGTGGCAGTCAGTTCACATTTCACATTGTATTTATCCAGTATATTGGTATAATAACCCGGATTTGCAGTCTCACCTTGATAGAAACTTCCATAATTATGATAATCCACATCCAGTTTGCCGGTGGTAGGCATCAATAACAATGACCCCAATTCCGGACAGCCTACCCCGCTAAGGTTAACGTGCGCAAAACCGGTAAGATATTTATTATTGAATTCGTATGGAGTGGACCACCATTGCTTATCTTTATCCTTATCCCCTTCGGGAACTCCCATCACATTGAAAGGAGTCACCGACATCATTCCATGAGGAGTTAATGCTCCGGGATTTGTCGTACCGTAATTAGTAGTACCCACAAAAGGGTTTACATAATCTACCGGCTCTTTCTGTGCTGCCGCAGAAAAAACTGAGATACAAATCAGAACAGCCGATAACAAAATTTGTTTCTTCATGCTATTTGTTGTTTATATAGGTTCTATTATTTCACTACAATTTCATCTGTAAACAAGAAACCTCCGAATTCACCCGAAGATGCCTGATAACGTATGTAACGTGCTTTGGCATTTCCTTCCCAACCAAAGTTGGTGAAAGTCACCTTGTCATCCTTCACTACTTTGTGTTCCATGCGCTTCAGTTCCGTAAACTCCTTACCATCATTAGAAACGGAAATGATTACTTCTGAAGGCATAAAGACTTCAGGTCCACACACCTGCATAAAGTCTGCTCCAACAGAATGAATTTCTGTTTCTTTTTCCATATCAATGGTCACATCCATTCTTTTTTTGTCTATGAAACCTTGCCAGCGCTTGTCACCATAAGTCCAGCCTCCAATCACCCCATCTACCAAGGCACTATCACCACCGGCCGAATAGCCGGGATAATAAGCGGCATCCGGTCCGTAAGTCACTTTCTTACCTACTGCCAAGTGTTGTATGGGCTGATCCGCTCCCGGACGATTTCCTATCTCATTTTTCAAATCGAAAGGATGGTATCCTTCAGCTTTCAATGCCTCTACCTCTTTCAATGCGCGAGCATGAAAATCATCATAGTTCTTCACAGAAGGATCACTCCAAGCAACTTCCGCCAACGCAAGAATACGAGGATAAATCATCATTTCCGCATGTTCCGGAGTCGGAATATATTCTGTGAATAAATTAGCTTGTACTCCATACACTAACTGGACTTTATCCGCACTCAAAGTATCGGGTACAGGATTAAATGAATAAACTTTGGCCAAAGGCAGATACCCTCCTATTGCTTCCGGCTGGGAATCAGGAGCATCCTGATAAGAATCAAAATAGCAGAACTCACCCGGACTCATAATAGCCATGTGGCCGGAATCAACCGCTTTCATTCCCCCTTCCGTGCCACGCCATGACATGACAGTAGCATTAGGCGCCAAACCACCTTCCAATATTTCATCCCAACCCAATAATTTACGTCCGTGGGCATTCAAAAAGACCTCGATACGATGAATCAGATAACTCTGTAACTCGTTCACATCTTTCAAGCCCTCTTTTTTCATACGTGCCTGACACAGTTTGCAAGTGGGCCATGAGGCTTTACCGGCCTCATCCCCTCCTATATGAATATATTCGGACGGGAAAAGTTCCATCACCTCTGTCAGCACATTTTCCAGAAACTCAAAAGTCTTTTCATTACCGACACAGAAATCGGCTTGTTTGTAAGGTTCGTGTGTACAAGACAACTCGGGATAAGCAGTCAGTACTTCTTCCGAATGTGCAGGCATCTCTATCTCAGGAATAACAGTAATAAAACGTTCCTGAGCGTATGCCACCAGTTCACGGATATCATCTTGAGTATAATAACCTCCGTGAGCATCTTTACTACCTTCTTCTTCATACCGTCGTCCGTTATTCCACCATTCTTTCCATGTAGGAAACTCACGCCATGCCGCAAATTCTGTCAGACGGGGATATTTTTTTATTTCAATACGCCAGCCCGCAGCGTCAGTAAGATGCAGATGCAAACGGTTCAATTTATAATATGCCAAAGCATCCATCTGCTTTTTTATAAATTCCTTGTTGAAAAAATGACGGGAAACATCCATCATAAAGCCACGATAAGCAAAACGGGGCTCGTCTGTAATGATTCCTACCGGCAATCCTTTTTCATCAGCCATTTGCAGCATAGTCTGAACTCCATAGAATAGTCCTGCTCCGGAAGTCGCACGAATAAGTACCTGATCAGGAGTTACCGTCAGAACATACCCCTCGGAAGAGTTTACCTCCGGCAATTGAGCCACTTGCTTCAAGACAATAGTATGTCCCTCTTCTGCCGCTACCGGTTTCAGCTTCATGAAAGAAGCCGCCAAATAATCCTTCAAAATCTTTTTATCTCCTTCGGACGCATCTATATACAATCCTGTTTCCGGATTCAGAGGAAACACTCCCTGTTGCAATTCCACCTTCAATGGTGCAGGAATAACAGAAAGTGTGCGTTGCTCTTCCTTTGTGCAACTTGCAAACAACAAGCCCAATGCAGCTCCTGCCAATATAATCAATTTTCTCATCTTCTATTTTCTTTAATTCTATTAATTTCATTGGTACGAATGCCCGGTTTCAGTTCTCCATTAATAATGTAATGGAATCCGTCCTGAGAAACTATTACAGCTCCGGCACGCGCACCTTGCTCATATTCGCCTAATGTAGTCCATTTATTCGTCTGTGGATGATAGAGCAGCAGATTTCTGTTAAACCGATACCACTCTACAGGATGTGACAAATATTCTTTTCCCGCATAAATACCTTGGAGAGCCTTTAAGAATATATCCTTATCAACTCCTCCGGCACACAATATCATCCCCTCGCCAAAAGAGGTTCCCATTCCACCACCTAAAGAGATCTCATTACCTTCTGCATCACACGGAGTGGCAACCGATGACCATTCTTTCGTTTCCGGAGAATACATATATCCATCTACCGATAAAGAAGCCTGGTGCCCTTCAATAGCCGGGGCAAAGCCACCCCATATATAAAGTTTTCCGTCTTGCGCCACGCAAACAGGTTGTACTCTGGGTTCACCCGGAATATCTGTTTCTTTTTTCCATCCTCCAGACAAATCCAACAGATCAAGCATGTACATGGCCGAGGACGGAATGCCATTTACATTTCCCCCGACAATATATAGTGAATGTCCTACTAATGCACCTGCCATATTATCTATAGTTGCAGGTAAGGATGGTAACGTATCCTTTTTCAAAACGTCTTTTTGCAAAGATAAAAGAAAAACATCAGACAGGCTATGGGTTGCTGTAGCTCCTCCAACACAAATTAACCCTTTTTCAGTAGAAATAGTGACTCCATAAGCTGCTGCCTGAGGCAGTTGGCCTATTTTTTTCCACTCAAAAGCCGTATCATTTGACAAAGAGGTTATATATACATCTGGGTAAAAGACTTTTTTCCCGCCATCGGCCGCCGGTGTATCGGGAAAATTACAACCTCCGGCTATTAATAAATTTCCATCAATCACTCCCGCATATAATGCAGAAACTCCCTTAAGAAAACCAGCATCCTCCGTAGGAAATCCCTGCATTTTCTCAAGAGATATTTCATAAACATCCGGCCGACTGCTACAAGCAGTCACTACCATCATGCCTATTATCGCATAAATGCCATATATTATTTTCCTGATCATGTTTTCATGGTGAAGTTTACAAATTCTTTACAAGCAGTGTTGCGCAGCTATCTTTTAGGACAAACGCTACGCAACACCAGCACTGATTTTACAATTAATCTACAGTAATTTCATCTACAAACAGAAATGCAGGATTTCCTTTACCTCCATGCCAAGAAGGAATATTGTATTCCGGCTTTGCCAATACTTTCAGATAACGTGCTTTCACAGGTTCAAAGCTCAATACATGTTCATATAATTGGTTTGGATTATCCAAAGTCATTGCAGGATATTCTTCTGAAGCTACTTGCTTGAAATTCTCACCGTCTTCTGAAACAGCGACACTGATGGAACGCGCGTCAAATATCCAGTCACCCTTCTCCACATTTGTAGTAAGTGTCACTTTGCTGAAATCAGCCGGCTGCCCGAAATCAATCACGGCTTCCATATCATTCTTATAAAAAGCAATCCAACGTCCTGTCTTATAATTTCTATTTCCTTTCAAACCATCCACCAAGGTAGAGATACCGGCAAATTCATATTGCTTGTTCACAGGTTGTAGAGCTGTTATTTTCTTTGAAGTCGATTTGCTGAACGCAATGTCTTCTTTCACAATACGACTATTGCCTGTAGGACGGACAGCCATAGCCTTAAACGTACAATTTGTATTGATCTTCACCGGTTCTGTATAAAGCTGTGAAGCGGTAGTGGGATCTGTGCCATCCAATGTATAATATACCGGACAGTTGTCTACAGTAGACAAAGTAACATCCACCGTACCAGTTTCCGCATTAGGCTCAAACCGGGCAGTCACATCAAACACATGCTTGGCATAATTATACTGATATACATCATATATCTTCACCATACGTACCAAACGCTGCAAGAAATCCTGATAATCCTTATGTTCAGGATTTGTCCATTGAATATCTGCCAAAGCGGCCATACGTGGTAATTCCATATATTCCACCTGACTAAATGTAGGAATATACTCAGTCCACAAATTAGCCTGTACACCTTTAATATATTTCTGTTCCTCCGGTGTCAGTGATGCCGGCATAGGTTCATAACTATACACACGTTCTAAAGGTAAGTAACCGCCAATGGCTTCCGGTTCCTGTTCCACATCCTTGCTCTGATAATAGTCAAAATACAAATAAGTATTCGGTGACATAATAACATCATGCTTCTGCTTGGCAGCCTCAATACCGCCACCTTCACCACGCCATGACATGACAGTAGCATTAGGAGCCAACCCACCTTCCAGAATTTCATCCCAGCCAATAATCTGACGTCCGTGGTCATTCAAGAATTTTTCCGCATGATTGATAATGAAGCTCTGTAATTTTTCCTCTGCCGTGTGGTTCTTGTCAGCCTTAATACCTAAAGCTTTGATACGATCCTGGCACTTTGGACATTTTGTCCAACGCACTTTAGGACATTCATCACCACCCACATGAATATATTCTGACGGGAAAATCTGAATAATTTCTCCCAATACATCATCTATGAATTTCAAGGTTTCATCATTTCCTGCACAAAGCACATCTTCCGATACTCCCCAGATTTTCCATACTTCGTACGGACCACCTGTACAGCCTAAGTTAGGATATGCAGTCAATGCCGCTTGCATGTGCCCCGGCAAATCTATTTCAGGAATAACCGTGATATGACGTTCGGCAGCATAAGCTACAATTTCTTTTGCTTCTTCCTGTGTGAAGAAGCCACCATAAGGCTTTCCATCATATTTTCCCGAGTTATGACCGATAACGGTTTCCGTTCTCTTAGAACCCACTTCCGTCAATTCAGGAAGACCTTTGATTTCAATTCTCCAACCTTGATCATCTGTAAGATGCCAATGAAAACGATTCATATTATGTAAAGCCAACATATCTATAAAACGCTTTACCGAATCAACCGGGAAGAAATGACGGGAAACATCCAAATGAGCACCACGGTAAGAGAAACGAGGATAGTCATTGATTTCAACCGCCGGTAAAGCGATATCCACTCCTTGTGCCACCGGAATAGATTTACGCAAAGTCTGGATGCCATAAAATACTCCGGCTTCCGTAGGTCCGGAAATAACCACTTGGTCGCTGGTTACCTTCAACTGGTATCCTTCAGGATTTTTAGCATTTCCACCCAATTGCAGGATTATCCCCTTGCCATCTGTGCCAGCTTGTACAGCCAATGACTTTCCGGTAAGATCTTTGATATAACTTGCCAGAAATTCAGCATTCCTTTGCATCTTTTCATTGCCTTCCGGATACATTATCTTAGTTCCATTTGACAAAATGAACGGAGCAGCCTGATCCATTACCGAAATTTCCTGCGGTAACGGAATTATCTGATAATTTGCTTCTTTTACTTCTGTGTTACAGGATAAAAGCATAAAACCTGCCATTGTCAGCCCTGCAAGGCCCATTAAAGTTTTCATAATAGATATTAATTGATTAGTTAGTATCACTTAATTGCTTGATAGTTATATCAACCTTTTCATTCTTCTTCAGTTTATCTGAAGTAATAATCACTTTCTTTGTCTGTCCCGGCAACAAGTCAAAGAAGTTATCAGTAAATTTCGCACCTTGAACAGGAATCTCTATGAACACATCCCTGGCCAGCTGTCTGGCAGACAGAGTCACTTCATATTTTCCATCCATCGGCTTCACTTTATAGCGGATCTCGGTCTTCGGTAGCTCCTGATCTTTTGCGTGGTTAAAGTAATAAATTTCTTCGGATAAAACCTCACCTTTCTTGTTTTTTAATGTCATTAGAAGAAAAGTATTTTGAGGACTTGTTGTTATACCCGCATAAGGTTCCTTATAATATAAGGTGGAAGCATTGGCCGGAACCTCGCCCTTGATACTCTTTTTAGTCAGAACTTTTCCATTAAAATCCATCACACGCAACAATAAAGTCACCTCTTTATCCGCTTCCAGCTTGTCCGACATAACATAAATATTCAAATCCTCCCCTTCCTTGACAGCATCTACCAATACCGGAGCAAAAGCTCTTTTTGCCTGATAATGCAACGCTTTCCAATTGCCATAATAATCAATGCTCGACCAGGAAACGACCGGCCAGCTGTCATTCAGCTGCCAATATAAAGTCCCCATACAATAGGGACGGTTACGACGATGGGCTTCCAAACCCTGGCGCACTCCTACCCCCTGCAAAACCAAACCCATATAAACCAACTGATCGAAATCTTCAGGTACTTTATAATACAGTCCCATAGTCTTCTTGATGAGGAAATTACCGATAGTGGCTTTTTGATGAGCATTCATCACCTCCGATTCCAATGCATAATCTTCCGGTGAGGCAAAAGTAGCAATCGTCTTCATTTCAGGAAATGCCTGAAAACCAAACTCACTCATAAAACGCGGAATTTCCGTATCCAGACTTTCAAACGGTTTCTGACCATACCAGATACCCCAATTATGGCTGTCGGCAATCTTCCAGCTTTCGGGACGTCCCCAATTGGCCTCGTACGGAGAACCATGCATATAGAAACGGTCCGGATCAAGTTCAGCTACTTTACGAGGCAACAACTCACGGAAAAGTTTGTCATAACCCTGCTTCATTCCTTCCATAATACCGGGATCAGTGTATTTCTTATCCCATCCCCAGTAACGCATACCTTCATAAATTTCATTATTTCCACACCACATAGCCAGACTGGCATGGTTCCGTAAACGCTTGATATTATATTCCGCCTCGGCCTCTACCCGTTTCATAAAAGCAGGATCGGACGGATAAGTAGTGCAGGCAAAAATAAAATCCTGCCAAACTAAAATTCCATTCTCATCCGCCGCCTGGTAAAAAACATCATCCTCATAAATCCCTCCACCCCATACACGAATCATATTCATATTGGCATCTTTCACATCCTTGAACAACTGGCGGTAACGTTCTTCAGTAATGTTAGGCAGCAAAGCATCATCCGGAATAAAATTCGCGCCTTTGGCAAACATCGGTTCACCATTGACTACAAAATAGAAGGATTCTCCCTGATCGTCTTTTTCTTTCACCACCTTTATTGTACGGAGTCCGATACGCTCTTTTTGAGAAGCTATCACTTTACCATCCACCTTTATTACGGCTTCAAAGTCATACAATGCAGGTTCCCCCCAACCATTAGGCATCCATAAATGAGGCTGCCGTATCTCTATGGGAAGAAGAATATGGTTTGTTCCTGGCTGCAATGTCACCTCTTTCTGTTCGGTTACCTTTTCACCCTCCTTATAAGAATAAGCAACGGTTACTTCCGCTTTCTGAGGAGTTGCAGAAACACTGTTTACAGTCAGGAGGTTTTCAACTTTCGCCAGATCTTTTGTTACCGAAGCCTGACGTACATAGTAATCATCAATGCGTGCCACATCATAAAAAGTCAGTGTCACAGGCCGCCAGATACCACTGGTTACCAAGCGGATTCCCCAATCCCAGCCATAACTGTAAGGCGCTTTACGGCTATAGATACTGACCCGCTTATCACTATGGTCATTATCAGCAGGATAATCAAAGCCATTGGTTTCCCATTGGGGCAACGTTTGCTTGACAGGTGAATGAAACAGAATCTGCAAATGGTTTTCTCCCTTCCGCAACACCTCTTTTACCGGAAGAGTATAGCCGACAAACATATTGTCCGTACGTTCCAACAAAGAGCCGTTCAGGTAAATATCTGCATACGTATCCAATCCTTCCAAAATCAACAAGGCAGCATCCCGCGAGAGTTGCTCATCTGTCACATTAAAAGTAGTTTTATAGACCCAGTCCTCATTCTCCACCCACTGCACTTTTTGCTCATTCATCCCATAAAATGGATTGGGCAGTTTATTATGAGAAATCAAATCCTGATGTACCGTTCCGGGCACCGTAGCCGGCAACCATTCATTCCGGCCGACCTGGGCGAACTCCCATCCCTTATCAAGACTCAGACTCTCTGACTTCTTATACTCCTTTGCACTGAGCATCATCGGAAAGCATCCTAACATCATCAAAACTTTTAATGTTTTCTTCATCTTACCTATCTTTATTAATTTATATACTATTCAGCCCGGAATGTGGAAGCAGGCAAACCGGCGCCATTTACCAGATTGGCACGGGTAAATGGCTGCCATCCGTAACGAACCGTTTCCGGCTCTTTCACCTTATCACTCCATACTTTTATTTTACCGTTTTCAACAACAGCCTGTGCCGGATAAAATAATCCATCATCACCTGCCACTTCGAATGTACGAACCGGTTTCCCATCCGAAGTGGACAACTTCTCCGCATAATCAAAAGAAATATAAGCCGCACCTCCACTAAATACGACTGATTTATAAAGCGGTCCCGAAGGAATGACATTTTTATATCCGTATGTTTTATTCAAAGCCCATGCAGCTAACCGTTCACCGACTTCTCTTTTCTGTTTGGGGTGTACGTCCAATGAGTCTCCCCTATCTGAACTGACAGCCATACCGATATGAGGAATCTCCGCCATCAAACGACGCTGGCTATCACGGAACCAAGTCCATGACGGACGGTCTATACTGGACAATTGGACAAAATAGAATGGAAGTTCCGCATCCCCCCAATTCTTGCGCCAACTTTCCACCAACAATCTGAACAACTTTTCATGAGTCTCCCGATTATGGGCATTAGACTCACCCTGATACCAAATAAAGCCTTTGACCGGAAACTGTTCCAAAGGACGGATACCCGATTCATACAAATAACAAGGCTCATAAGGATGGCGTTGCAATTTATTGAAAGACTTCTTTACATTCAAGGCAGCACGCCCACGCACCCAGTCTTGGATAAAATCATTCTGCATCCAATTACGTAAAATAGCCGGAAAACGATATTCCAATGTACTACGGTCTATCCATGCTTCAGTAGGAGATCCGCCAATGGCATTGCAAATCAGTCCTACAGGGACTTGCAAACTATCCTGCAATTTCTTTCCGAAATAGTAAGCCACCGCCGAAAAATTACCGGCTGTTTCAGGCGAACAAACTGTCCACCGTGTATCCTTATAATATTGCAGATGATTCAATGAATCGAGTACCGAAGCATCCCACTCCACCGCATCCGTACGCCAACGGGCTTTCATATCATAAAAACGGATATTGCTATTTGCAGCTTGAGGAACATCTTGTGCGGCAGTCGCACTCCAATTCAGATAAAACTCCATATTCGATTGTCCGGAACAGAGCCACACTTCTCCCGCCAACACATTTTCATAGACCAGTTTCCGTTTTTCTGTAGAAACAGTCAGTGTATATGGACCGCCCGCCTTCAATGGCCGGACATCCACCGCCCACTTTCCATCTGCTCCCGTCACAGCCTGAAGTTGCTGCCTGTCTATGGAAACAGTTACTTTCTCACCGGCATCCGCTTTTCCCTGAATAGTCAGCAGACGTCCATGCTGCAATACCATATTGTCCGTATAAATTTCCGGCATTTGCAAACCGCCAAAATCACCGGTTATGCCTTCATACACCGTTTTTGCCAAGACAGCCGCACCTTCCTTATCGGGATGGACAGCATCGGGCAACATAAAAGGATATGGATATAAAGGTGCATGAAAATCTATCAACTGTACTTGTGCGTATTTCGCTATCGTTTCTATAGCCAGCTGAATCTCATCATGCCAGTCGCGTGTGCCGGACTCAAACCGCGGATGGCGGTCGGCAATCGGAGTCAGACGGGCAATCAAAATACGACATTCAGGATTCGCCACTCTGAACGAATCAATCAGTGCACGATAATCCGCTATAAAAAAATCACGGTAATTGGGCCAATCACGCGGATCTGTATCATTCACTCCTAAATGAATAACCACTACATCACCAGCAAAAGCCAATGCATCCTTAAACTCTTTCTGTTGCATAAAAGGCCGGTGTCCCTTGTTCAGCAACGTAGCTCCCGGCTTTCCAAAACGCTCCACCGTATACCCTTCACCCAGCATTTGCTGTAACCGGGCAGGATAGGACTCCTTATCAGGATCGGATACACCTATGCCATAGGTAATGCTATTACCTACACAAGCAACCTTCACCCGCTTCCGTGCAAATGAAACGGTACAAAGAAACAAACATAAAATCAGTATTAATGTCTTCTTCATTTTTGGTCAACATAAGGTTTTACAATATCACGCCACAGCAAGTATCCCTTTCCTAATAAATGTAATCCGTCATTAGTATATACTGGATTCATCTTGCCTGTCTCTTTCTCCACAAAATGACTATACAAATCAATATAGGCAGCTCCTTCCTTTACCGCCAATGGTTCCAACAAATCATTAATTTGTTTTACCATCTGCCAGCGTGATGTATGCCCGTTAAACATACCGTAACAATCATTCACCGGCAATACACTTTGCAAATATAATTTTGTTTTTGGAGATTCTTGCTTTATTTTCCGAACAATCATACTTATTTCTGAAATAATTTTATCCGCAGACGTTCCCCGAGAAACATCATTGATACCGATCAATAAAAAAATCTTTGCCGGTTTTCCCTTTACAATCGGATCCAAACGGTCATATACCCCCATACAGATATCTCCACTGATACCCCTGTTCTTCACATTCTTATTTTGGAACAACTCAGCCCACTCGCAACCGTTGGTAATACTGTTCCCTAAAAAAATAATATCTTTTGAAGTAACCGGAAGTTCTTCAAACAAAGTCGCTCTCTGCTCATAAAAAGTAGAATACTTGCGTTCCTGAGCAAACTGGGGTAACGCTAATAATAATCCCAATAACAATAAGACAATACGTTTCATTTTATTTTTGTTTATCTGGTGAATAAATCAATCCTTCTACCGCCCTTTCTCCGTCAGGAGTCACAAAGACAGTGGTAAACATCCATTTCACAAGACGCGTCTCAGCCATCTTAAACTTACCGATAGGTAACTTTAAGAAAACTTTGTTCCAACCTTTATTTAAATGCACCGCCAATGGAGATCTTCCTACGCAATTCTCATTTCCCAAAGGTACTTCATAACTTTTCACCTTATGCGTAGCAGTCCATACAGGAGGTAATATTTCGCAACCATTAATCCAGATGCGGCTTCCCTTATAATCCCATTTGCCAGGCAATGGCGCCAGATCCATTTCCGAACGACTGTAATTCTGGAATTCCGCCCACAGCCCCACCTCCTGATCCTTGGGCGAATACACCCAAGTATATGCATAAGCCGTGTGGTTTTCCTTAGGATCAGCATAAAAAGCAGGAACCATATCCCCCCAGACATGACGCAAATAAATACCTGCCCCCATTGCCTGACGTACACCATACGTATTCCCGTTATAATGATAGATATCCTTTAATTCCTGTTCAGGCGGGAACACCTTATCCATATCGCCCCCATTAGGAAAAGCATCCGTAATATTCCATTTTACATTAGTCTGTTTTACATAGGCGAAAGGATATCCTTTAAACGTATGCTCCTTATGCCACAACATACGCTTTTCAAAATCAGCGAATTCTTTAAATGCTTCCGTGTCTTCGGAGGGAAGTATCGTACCCAGTCCGTCAAAATATTCCGTACCTCCCCCTCTCCAGGCACGCTCGGCAATAGCAAGCATATTGGGGTACAAGCCATTTTCAATAACCAGATTCCACTCATTGTCAATCAAACGATCGTGCCACAAAGCCAATATAGTTCCCGCAACGTCCTCACTGCCTTCTGCCTGATCATAAATACGGCTGTTATACAAAGCTACAATATCACCGAAAACATCAAAATGATTCAGATAATGAAATTTGGAATCGATAGCAGGAATACCCGGTTGCGCCTTTCCACGGTAACTCCACAAATGTGTCATGTCTATTTCCCCCGGTTTATAGTGCCAGCCCGGATTCCAGGATATTACTTTTTTCCCTTTTGAGCGTACATACGCCACCATTTCGGGTACAAAATGCGGATTGGTAAACTCCACCTCATCTGTACCTATATGTAAATAAGGCACATCAAATGTCTCACACACCTCATCCAGTAACAGTTTCAATATTTTCATCCCTTCCGGACTTTGCATATCATGGCAGAAAGCACGCACAAAGGCAGCACTATGCCCTGGCATATCTATCTCAGGAATCAACAACACCTGATGTTTCTTACAAAAATCCACCAAATCGCGTGCCTCTTCCAGCGTATAATATTTACCCGGCATACGGATAGTATTCACACTATCATTCAGCATAGGAAAAATTTTACTTTCCAATCTCCATGCCTGGTTTTCCGTAAGATGCCAATGAAATACATTAATCTTAAACCGGGATAAAATCTCTATCTCTCTTTTCAATTCTTCCATTGAAATATAACTGCGTCCCACATCCTGCATAAATCCGCGTATCCTGAATGCCGGCCAGTCTACAATCTCACATCCGGCAACAGAGCTTCTTTTCCCTTTTTTCTGCTCCAATTGCCGAAGTGTCTGCATAGCCCAATACACACCCTGTTCTGTTACAGCCTCTATCTTTATTCGCTTGTTTGAAACAGAAAGACGATAGGCTTCATCCCGGTTTAACCTAGCTTCATCAATAGACGGAACCAGTTCCACTTCAATCACCGATGATGAGTGTTCAACAATCTCACCACCCGCATTCATGATAAAAACTTCCCACTCCGGCCTCAATACCGGAGTAGAAAGTTTCACCTTTCCCATAGTAAAGTTCTTCCCCGTATCCTTACACAACTGAGGTTTAGGAAGTAATGAGATACTGGTTTGTGCTATGGTTATAGCACAAACCAGTATCATACCAATAAAACTAGAAAACCAGCGTTTCATTATTTATTTGGTCTTTACAATATCTTTCAATTTTATCGCTTGGAAAGTCATGTGGGCCACACTGCTTTCATATAAAATCCCTACTGTTTCCTTGTCAATCATAGTTAAGCAGCTATATCCCCAACCCCAACCGGCATCCAACAACAATTGATTCTCGGGCAACCAAGTCACCCCGCCATCCAGACTTGCTTTGATTGTAATGCTATGACGGTTCTTGGTATCATTCGGATTAGAGAACAAAAGAATGTCTTTACCTAATACATTCTCTTTAGCTTTAACACTAATCAAACTGGCCATACAAACCGGTTCCTGTAAGGCTGTACGTGAAGATTCATGTTCTTTCCACGTTTTACCTAAATCTGTAGTTGTAGAAACGGCACGACTGCCGCCACGATTATCACGCATATTCAGCATCAGCACTCCCGGTTCCACTTCCACTACCTGAGATTCAGTAGTATTAGTGCGTGCCAATGTGCTGATATTCCATGTCTTTCCATGATCCTTACTGTATATAACACCGGCATTAGGAATACGATCACTGCCAATATACTGGCTGGCAAAGACCAATGTTCCATCTTCCATAGAGATACCTCTACCGGGACCTTGCAGCAAGAAATACCATGACGGATCTTTCACCTGTTCTGTTATATTCATAGGCTCCGACCAGGTTTTACCATCATCATCACTTTTCACCATCATTAATTGCGCTGTATGATTACGGTCCATACCTGTTTGTGAATTCCACCACGCACGACCATTCCCCATACCATGTGTCCAGGCAGCAACAATCCAGATAGTTCCTGTCTTTTTATCAACTAAAATGGCAGGATCACCTACTCCATTCTGTGCTTTAGGCAGACCATCATATTCACCAAATGCCATCGGAATGCGCATTTTCTCCCAAGTCTGCCCTCCGTCCGTACTTCTGCTCAGACCTATTTCCACATACTCCTGTAAATCCGCACTATTATTATAGCGTACATCATATACCCCCAACAAGGTTCCTTTATTTGAAGTGACCAACCCGGGAATACGATAGGCAGCAGCCCCGTCATCACCGGCATGGCGCACGCCTACCCCCATATAATGGGTATCCGCCTTACGAACTATCTTCAAAGGAGCAATCTGTCCGTCAATCTTAGCTTCCACCACTTTTGCCGACACTTTAGACAAGATAGAAGCAATAGGCTTCATTTGCAGGCTAATCCAAAAATAATTCACTCCCGGAAACAATTTTTGGTCAGCTTTCAATATAACCTCGCGCTTCGGGGCCTTTACTTCCGACTTCAAAACGGAATAAGAAGTATTGGCAGCCAATGTTTTTCCCGGAGTATTATTAGATATATAATCTACCGGAGCAAAATAAGTCTTTCCTCTCCTCTCCACGCTTTCAGTTCCACCATAATAAAGTTTCACAGATTCAATTTCATTTAAATTCACGTCTTTGCCGAAGTCCAACTTCACTTCATTCAGCATCTGACTTTGAGCAGCCTCTATACGTAAATGAAACAACTCATTATCCTGCCTTTCAATCAACACAGGAATCCGGGTTTCGCGGACAGCAACCGTATCTGCCGCCGCACTTAACTTGAAGGGTGCTAATATAAAAACAACAATTAGCAGTAATAAGCTAGGGTTTCTCATAATATTTATAATTTTACGGGTGTAAAAATAAAAGTTTTTATTGAAATTAGAAAATAAAAAGACGGTTTCTTTATTAATTTCATAAAGAATACCGTCTTTTTATGCAATTAAGGATACTTATCAGACAAAAATTTAATAACCAACCGTCTGTTTCAACAATGGATTATTAGTAAGAGCTCCTTGGTTGATAGGCCAAAGCAGACGGGCAGACTCCGCCGGAGTATAGTCAAGTACGTACGAATCGCCAAAACGCCGCAAGTCATACCATCGTTTTCCTTCCAGCATAAATTCAAACAAACGTTCCTGCAGAACAGCATCCGCCGGATACTTATCAATTTCCTGATTGGGGAATCCCACTGTTGAAGCATCATACGCATCACCAAACGCACGCTGACGCACCCGGTTTATCTCTGTAGCCGGATCCTCACCCAAAAGCACTTTCGCCTCAGCCAGCATCAATAGCAAATCCGAATATCTATAAATAGGATAATCATCACATCTCACCCGTGTACTTCCATTCATAACTCCCCAATACTTATGCGGATACAGCCCCACCAATTCCAACTCGCCATTTTCCACCTTATTATATACATCTTTCAATGTAACGTCACGACGAGTGTCTCCCGGCAGAAATTTCTTGAAGTTTTCCAATTTCACCATCAGGCGCATGATACCGAAATTATTCTCGACAGACGTATTTATCAAAGTACCATCCGCATTATAGAATTTCCCTAAATAATCCGCCTGCGGAAACAAATCATTATTTCCATTCCACAGGTTGTATTCAAACAACTCATTATGAATGGTAAAGATAATCTCTTTATTACCTTTATTATCATAAGCAAACACTCCCTGGTAAGTATCCATCAAGTCCAGATTGCTACGACTGATATTATTCTGTATGTCAACCAACGCATTCTTTGCTGTCCGGGCATCTCCTTCTCCCCCGTCACGATGGGCACTCCACAAATATACATCCGCTTTCAGCATCAATGTGGCAGCCTTTGACCACAGCGATTTTTTTTCCTTTATGGTATAATCAGGCCCAAAATAACTTAAAGAAGATTCTATATCTTTTTTTACCTGCTCAAAGATTTCGGCAGCCGGAGTCGCCGCTTTTGCCAATTTACCCACTTCAAAACCCAAGCTGGGCTCTTCCGTAAACACGGCATCTCCCCATGAACGGTATAACTGATACATATAGTAGGCACGCAATCCATACACCTGTCCTAAATAATAGTTCTTAGCACTTTCAGTCAGAACATCCGCATGGAGGGTCCTGCTGATAAACAAATTCATCTGATTGATATTCTGATACAAATCACCAAATCCGCTGATTCCGGGATTCTCCGCATTCAATGTATTATAAGGAAAACGTTCCATCCCCTGGGTGGCTTCTCCACCAAAAGGAGTTCCCCCAAAGACATCACTTCTTGCCTCACCCAACAAAAACATATTCCACGAATGGCTTCTGAAGCGACTATGCAGTCCAAAAACAAATGAATCAAACTGTTCCGGAGTTTTCCAGTAATTCAAGTCAGTGATATCGCTCACCGGGTCCATATCCAACGAAGTACATCCACCGGCCAACATAGCCGATGCGGCAAAAGCCAATATTACCTTTTTTATGTTCATACTTTCTCTTTTTTACATATTAAAATGACAATTGTAAACCAAACAAAACGGTTCTTGGTGTAGGATAACGTCCATTGTCTATACCACCACGACCATTTGCCTGAATATCCATAACCGGTTCCGGAGAGGTTCCGTCATATCCGGTAATATAGAATAAATTCTGTCCCGTAACATACACGGACGCATCGGTCAAGAACACCTTATTTATAAGATTCTTCGGGAATTTATAACTCAAGGTTACCTCACGCAGACACAAATAATCCCCCTTTTCATAGAAAGTAGAGTTATTATTGTTCAGATTCGTTGTACCATTATTGGAACGGGTAATGTTCTTTTTCGCATTCTGGTCAGCCCAATAAAACTTAGGGATACTAGTTTCCGTATTGTTTTCAGACCACGAATTTCTGACATCCGTAATCAAATTGAACGACCCGTTATACTGCCCCAAGATTCTTGCTTTCAAATCATTGTAAATGGTATGACCTACCGCATAGTCAAAACGACCATACAAAGACCAGTTTTTATAGTTCAGCGTGGTAGAAAAACCACCGGTCCATTTCGGATAGATATTACCCACCACCTGACGGTCGTATGAGTTTATTATGTTATCACCATTTTTGTCATCCCACAATACATCTCCAGGCTCAATAGGCTTCCATCCCGGCTTTCCTGCATATTCGGCAGCTTTATTCGGCCCATACAGGTTGGCAACTTCATCCACAAAATCACCGGCATGGTTTCTCACATCATCCCAGTCACGCAAGATACGTACTTGTTTATAAGCAATGATATCACCCAAGCTTTTTCCTTCCTGAATACCGCCTACCCAAACCAATGAGTTGGATTTTGGATCCCATATCTGCTCACCCCCCTGACGGTTGTTCGCATTCCCATTAAAAGGCAGCTTCTTCACCATATTCTTCACAAACGAAGTATTAGCGGTGACATCCCATGACCAGTCCTTCTTTGTCAGCAGATTCACCTTGGCTTCCAATTCAAAGCCACGGTTACTGATAGTACCCAGATTCGTCTTGAACGAAGGGAATCCCGTATATTCCGGCAAATTCACATCAGTCAGCAAATCGGAAGTCGTACGGTTATAATAGTCCATAATCATGTGAATCCGATTATTGAAAAAGCCCAGATCAAGACCCAGTTCAAACGTATGACTCTTTTCCCAACGCAATTTACTATTAACCACTCCGGTATTCAAATAACCCAGATTACCATTATAAGCACCCACCGAACCGTATTTACCATATACATCAAAGTTACCAATACCATTTACATTCCCGTTCAACCCATAGCTGATACGCGGTTTAATCAAGGATACTACTTCCGCAAACTTTGAATCTTTAAAGAAAGCTTCCTCATGCACATTCCAACCGGCGGATATACCCGGAAAGAATCCCCAACGATTGTCAGATAGTTTAGAGATACCGTCATAACGGGCTACCACCGACACCATATAACGATAATTATAATCATAATTAACACGGGCAAAACCGGAAAGAATACGATAACCGGTCTTGATGGAAGTAGTATAAGTACGATTAGTACCCGCATTCAAAGTAGGTATATCATCTGTAGGAGCACCGGAGACACGCGCCTCCAAGTTCTGATATTGATAATCAAAATACTCGCCACCTAGCATAGCATTGATATTATGTCCGCTAAAACCTTTTTTATATTCCAAAGTCAATGCATGTTGTTGTTGAAATACTTTTGTATTTGTTTGCGAAGCATTACGATTGGTGTTAGGAGCCTGACCTATCTGCTGATACTTCTTTTCGAACAATTCAAACTGATAATCGGTATAATACATAGAGCTGTTTCCGTTCAGAAACAATTGCTGCGGAATAATTTCTAAAGCAAAACCAATATTAAACGAAGTCTTACGGTTCGTCGTAGAACGAGTCAGCTTATCTTTCCAATAATAAGGATTACCATCCTGATTACTCCATCCGGCAGCAGGACTTCCATCCTCATTCCACGGGTTCCAAGTGGGAAACATACTCATAGTACGATAGAACAACTCATACTCTCCCGTTTCTCCATTCCAAGGGCTTTTCAGATCGTAAGTCCATAAATCGGGCATCTTGGACCATGAAAAACTACCACCGGCATTCACTGTCAAAATAGGTAACAATTTATACGAGCCGTTGATAGTTCCATTCACACGCTGATAATTGGTGGAAATAATCTGACCATCTTCTGAATAGTATCCCAAAGATGAAGAAAATGTTCCTTTGTCATTACCTCCCGACAGATTCAAATAATGATCTTGGGTAAACGCGGCATTACGGAAAGTCAGGTCATGCAGTTCACCGGCATGATTTCTAAAAATCAAAGTTTTATCAGGATCTGTAGGGTCCGCCATAAATTGCCATCCTTCATTCAATAAATGCTTGTTGGCCTCTGTCATGAAAGCCAGATCCACTCCGGAGTTAACTCCAAAACCTTTCTGGTTCTCCATACTTGTACCGCCATTGGTACGCTGCCATCCCAAACGTTGATAATACAAATAGTCACCGGCATCCAGATATTTATATCCTTCACGCGCAAAGTTCACACCGCCTTTGAACTTGTAAGTAATCTGTGTTCTGCCTTCCACCCCTTTCTTGGTTGTCACCAGAATCACACCATTATTGGCACGGGCACCATAAATAGCTGTGGAAGCCGCATCTTTCAACACCTGTATGGATTCAATATCCGAAGGATTGATATCATCCATGGAACGCACAAGGCCATCCACCACGACCAACGGACCTTCCAGATTCTTGTTTATGGAAGCACCACCACGCAAAACGATATTGGGCGAACTACCCGGTTTACCCGAAGTATTTGTCACACGCAGCCCACTGACAGTCCCCTGCAAGGATTGGGCCGCATTACTCATAGCCGCATTCTGCAACACTTTATCGTCCAACTTCGAAATAGAGTTCGTCATCAACGAACGTTTCTGACTCATTCCATAACCGGTCACCACGACCTCATCCAGCATTTCAGCATCTTCTTTTAAAACAACCTTGTAGGTGTTTGACGCCCCCACTACAATTTGCTGTGTTTTGTAGCCTATATAACTTACCTCCAGTTTCGCCCCCACAGGCACTTGGATAGTAAAGTTACCATCGACATCAGTTATTGTACCATTTGTTGTCCCTATCTCCAGGACACTCGCTCCGATAATGGGTTCACCGGTGGCATCTACCACCACCCCCGTTACTGCTTTTGTTTGCGCCATCATGTTTATTGCAAAACAGAGGCATACGATAAAAAAGAGAGCTTTCTTCATGAATCTCAGATTTGGTTGATAAATTAATGTTTAAATAAAAAAGTTTAATTAAGCGTTAGTTTTAAAACACCTCAAAAAGAAAATAATTTTAAAATCAACAGCGAATATATGCACGTATATTTAGTATATACAAGGAATAAAAGGAACTATATCCTTTATTAGTGTTTGTTTTTTAGAATAAACTAAATATTAAGGCATATTTTAAAAAGTTACATAAGGGAATAACTCAAAAAAGAAAAAAAAGTTCATACGGAGAAGATATAACAAGAAAAACCTCCTTGCAATTCTTTGCAAAGAGGTTACTGAATTGTACACCCGATGAGAATCGAACTCATATCGTCGGAACCGGAATCCGGTATTCTATCCATTGAACTACGGGTGCGTCTGAAACTTGGACGTGCAAAAGTACAAAATATATTGTCTTTCTCCTAATAATTTGAGATATTTATCTATCAAAATAATATTTTGCACATTAATTTAAGAACAAAACAATCAATTTGATTATATTTTTACCCAAATATATAACAATATCACAAATAATTTCTATATTTGCAAGCAATTAAAACAATTAGATCTATTTTACAATGAGTTACCTAATTAAACCAGCTAACTATAAAGCCTTGCTTGATTTAAAACAAACAGAGTTAGGCATTAAGCAAATAAAAGAGTTCTTTCAACAGAACTTGTCGTCAGAATTACGTCTGCGCCGTGTCACCGCCCCGCTATTTGTATTGAAGGGAATGGGTATCAATGATGACTTGAGCGGAACCGAACGGCCGGTATCTTTCCCTATTAAAGACTTGGGAGACGCACAGGCCGAAGTTGTCCATTCATTGGCAAAATGGAAAAGGCTGACTTTGGCCGATTACAATATAGAACCGGGTTATGGCATCTATACCGACATGAATGCCATCCGGGCTGATGAGGAATTAGGTAATCTCCACTCACTATATGTAGACCAGTGGGACTGGGAGCGTGTAATTACCAAAGAACAACGCACAGTTGATTTCCTGAAACAAATAGTAACCCGTATTTATGCAGCCATGCGCCGCACAGAATATATGGTATGCGAAATGTATCCGCAGATCAAACCCTTCCTGCCACATGACATTCATTTCATCCACTCAGAAGAGCTTTGCCAAATGTATCCCGACAAAACTCCGAAAGAACGCGAACATGCTATTGCGCAAAAATATGGTGCTGTATTTATTATAGGTATAGGATGTAAACTGAGTGACGGTAAAGAACATGATCTGCGTGCACCTGACTATGATGACTACACCACAATTAATCCGGAAACCGGACTCCCCGGCCTGAATGGTGACTTGTTGGTTTGGGATAAAATATTAGACCGTTCTGTTGAGCTTTCCTCTATGGGTATCCGTGTAGACAAAGAAGCGTTACTCCGCCAACTGACACTCAGCGGACAGGAAAAGCGTAAAGAATTGTACTTCCACAAACGCTTGTTGGATGAAACTCTGCCTTTATGTATCGGCGGTGGTATAGGACAATCACGACTCTGTATGCTTTATTTACAGAAAGCCCATATAGGTGAAATCCAAGCCAGTATATGGCCCGAAGATATGAGAAAAGAATGCGCTCAATTGGGTATGCAACTTATTTGATTATAATCTATCAGCAATCGAAGAAGAGGGTGATACAAAAGTCATCCTCTTTTTATTTGTCATTTTTACAAATAACCCCTATCTTTAACGCACATTTTTAATAAAAAGAAAGCCTATGAACGTACAAATAGAAGAAAGCTGGAAACAACATCTGGCACCCGAATTTGAAAAAGATTACTTTATCAAACTCACAGAGTTTGTAAGAAGCGAATACCAGACTACCACTATTTACCCACCGGGTAGATTTATATTCAACGCCTTCAATCTGTGCCCGTTTGATAAAGTGAAAGTCGTCATTATCGGCCAAGACCCCTACCATGGTCCCGGCCAGGCGCACGGACTCTGCTTTTCCGTTAATGACGGAGTACCTTTTCCCCCTTCCCTACAAAATATTTTCAAAGAAATACAAAGCGATTTGGGTGCTCCCATCCCCACTTCAGGCAATCTGACCCGCTGGGCGAATCAAGGAGTATTATTACTCAATGCCACACTGACAGTCCGTGCCCATCAAGCAGGCTCTCATCAACGACGGGGCTGGGAGGAATTTACAGATGCCGCCATCCGTATACTGGCAGAACAACGTGAAAATATTGTATTCATCTTATGGGGATCTTATGCACAGAAAAAAGGAGCCTTCATAGACCGCAACAAACACCTGGTACTGGCTTCCGCACATCCGTCACCCCTGTCAGCCTATAATGGTTTCTTTGGCAACAAGCACTTCAGCCGCACCAACGAATACTTGCAAGCACACGGGCAAACACCCATTGAATGGTAGACATAAATTAAAGACCAGAATAAAAAAAATGAGAAATGGTTGCCGATAACAACATGCAACCATTTCTTATTTTTTATTCTCAGTTTCTCCTAGTACCAATTCACTGCACTACCCGTATTGCTTCGCTGGTCCCATTTCAAAGCATCGGTCAGCATACTGGAATTAGCACGAATACTGAAGTTATAGGAAGTAAAGGGACCAAATACCAAGCCACAACTCATATTGAAACAGTGCAGGTCACGGCTGATATTGACCGTTGTCATTGACATCTCTTTCGTATTAAAGTCATATCCTGAAGAATAATTCACATTCCAGCGGCTACCCAATTTCACATTACCGGAAACATTCAATGAATGGGTTATTGAATAAGGATAACGCATCGTCTTAATATTAATCTGCTTACTTCTGTCCTCACGAATACTATAACTATAACTCAGACTCAATGACCATGGCATCTTGAAAGCCATATAGCCATCCGGATCTATAGCCGCCTTCTCTGTCTTTCTCAAGCCGGAATTATCTTCTTCCTCCTTGTTTTCATTGTCATCATCACTGTACTCATCCAGATTTTCATTCTTCTTGTCTTTATCCCCTTTACTGTCCTTTTCATCTTTCGGGCCAAACCATTTTTTCCACGAATCATTATTCAATGTATACGAGAAAGAACCGCTATACCCCTGAAAACGACCGAAACGTCCGTATGACCATTCTGTACGATTGCCTTCCACTACCTTACCATCTTTATCAAACTCATAAGCATAAGTAGCAAACTGGGCGTTCATATTAAAAGTATAGCTCTTGGTCAGTTTCAAACGCAGATTCATACTCAAGTTTCCCCACGGCTTCTCTTTAGCTGCTGCATTATAAGAAATGCTGGCCCCCAACTGGTCAATCAAGCTGATTTTCTTCACTCCGGTAGTATCCGCATCGGATTTCACTTTCATTTCCACATTATTGTCTATAGAGAAAGTAAAATTCTCGGATTTACCACTGGGTGAGAAGGAGTAAGGCAAACCTTCATATGGATTATAAGTCTGAGTACGTACCTCTCCATCCGTATCAGTATAAGTATACGTTCCCACATATCCATACCTAGACGTACTGAAATCCGGCGCATAACTCATGCTAACCGAAGGAGTAAAGACGTGACGGATCATTTCAATCTTGTCACCAAACAATTTCTTCCACGGTTTGTAGAAACCATACATCTTGGTATTCACCTGCAAACTCAAATCATAGTTATACACACGGTTGAAACCGTTGATTGTATCTCTCCGCACATTATTAGGTGCCGACGGATCATAACTCTGCTCTACCTTGCGCATATACCAACGCTCGGTATAGTTAAAAGAAGGCACGATATTGATATATTTGAATAAGGTAAATGTAGCACTGATAGGAATTTTGTGCTGCATACCATTGGTCCATTTATTCAATCCTTGCTTCAGAATCAGATTATCCTTGGTATTAATAGAGTTCGTCACCTGACCGGTATACTGAAGTGAGATTTTTTCGTACCAACGTTCATCACCTACCGCCTTCTTACGCTTGAACGGATAAATACGGTTCAATGAAATATTCAAGTCCGGCAACGTCACGCTGATAGAAGAGTCCCGTGTATTCTGAGAAATATTGAATGTACTGGACAAATTCAATCCTATCTCGGGAAAGTTACGCGAATAACTCACACTAGACGTCTTGGTATTATTTGAATATTGCTGCGGATTATACAAACTACTCAGGTTACGCTGGTCATAACTACTGGTTGCAAAGTTCACATTAGCCGAAAAAGAACTGTTGGGACTGGCCTTGGCATCCTGTCTGTGGCTCCATGCAATTCTGAAGTCTTTTGTAACCATATAGTCCGGCATATTCTTCTCACCTGTCTTCGTTACCAAATAACTGGCATTGAAATTACCACTATATCTGTATCTTTTATTATAATTGGACTGCGTGGAAAGTCCCCATGAGCCCTTTGTAAAAATCTCACCCAGCACTTTCAAATCCATACGATCACTGATAGCAAAATAATATCCACCATCACGTAAATAGAAACCACGATTCATTTCATCACCGTATGTAGGCATAATGAATCCTGACGAATAACTGCTATTGAACGGGAAAAAACCAAAAGGAATAGCAAGAGGCAACGGCACATCCTCTACCACCAACTGGGCAGGACCAAATACTACATTCTTCTTGGGACGTACTTTCGCCATAGAAAGCTTCAGATAAAAGTGAGGATGTTCGTGATTATCACACGTAGTGTATCGTCCGTGACGCAGATAAAGCTCATCATTGGAACCTTTCTTTGATTCTTCACTGGTTACATACCCTTCACCTTGCTGAGTTACAATATTATTGATGAAACCTTTCTTCGACTTGAAGTTATAACGCATGATTTTTGACTCGTACGGAGTCTCGCCATCTTTAAAGATAGGAGTACCTTTTTCCACGCCAACCGAATCGGGAACACCACGGGCATACACCGTACTGCTATCCATGTTCATTGTAATCACAGCAGAGGTCAATTCAATTTTCTCATAGTTCACCTTACCGTCACCATACAGATGGGCATATCCGCCCTCAGTGAATACGATAGAGTCATTTGCTTCATAAATAACAGGCGCATCCAACGGCTGCTTCTTTTTAGGTGCAACCGTATCAATAGACAACGTATCTACCAAAGTACTATCTACTTTCAGGGAATCATTGCCGGATGCAGAATTCCGCTTTCTGCGTTGAGCACCCGTACTTAAAGAAAGCAACAGGCATGCAAATAGTAGTAGGAATGTTATAAATCTATGTCGTTTTAGTGGCGTCATTCACAAATCATTTACGCTTTTGAGGGGCAAAATTAAGCATTATCCGCCAATAATGAACTATTTAGCGGATATTTAATTTATTTTTAAGGCTTACAAGAAACATTCGCACCAATGGTTAAAACGGATTATCCCATCTTCCCCATAACGTGAAATACTCTTTAACGCCTTCTCCACGCTTTTTTCCTTGTCCAGATGTGTCTTTGAAAAAAACTTGTCGGCAAAGCAGATAACCTGTTCCTCCAGTGATACCGGAACCATATCCCGATGAGGAACGGGCAATTGCTGGTCAATAATACTTTGCAAAGATATACCTGCCCCCGTATGTCTCTCACAGACCAACGCATGGCGCGGGAATCCTTCTTTCCGCATCAGATCAGCCCCCAAATATCCATGACAAATATAAGAATAAGATCCGAAACAACAAATACCATCAGCATCTGTCATAAAAATACCGATATCGTGCAGCATTGCCGCTTCTTCCAAAAATTGCTTGTCCAGATTCAATTCCGGATGCTTGCCGGCAATCCATAACGCTTTATCGGCCACCGAACGGCTATGCGTCAGCAGGATATGTTTCAGTTCATTATCTTCAGGATAATATTTATTAATGATAGCAAGTGCGTCCATTCTCAATTAAATTCTTATTTTTGTGCAATATTACAAAATAATCACCACATATCATGAAAACAAAATACATTTTCCTATGCTGCCTCTTGTTTACTTTCAACGCCGTGACCGCGCAAAAAGTTATTACCGGAGCCGAACAGATGGACCACCTCTTACCTATATTAAAAGGGAAGCGTGTAGCATTGGTTGTAAACCAAACCTCCAGGGTAGGAGAAACTCATCTGTTGGACACCCTGCTGGCAGCGCATATACAAATAAAAAAGGTATTCGCTCCCGAACACGGCTTCCGGGGTGACGCCGATGCCGGAGAAACCATAAAGAACGGAAAAGATATCCGCACAGGAGTACCCATCCTGTCCCTTTACGGTAAAAATAAAAAGCCGGCTGCGGCACAGCTACAGGATATAGACCTGATTGTGTTTGACATTCAGGATGTAGGCGCCCGTTTCTATACCTATATCAGCACCATGCAGTATATAATGGAAGCTTGTGCCGAGAACCGGAAACAACTGGTCATCACAGACCGTCCCAATCCTTGCGATTATGTGGACGGTCCTGTGCGACAGAAAAATCAGAAAAGTTTCGTGGGCATGCATCCCATACCTATTTTACACGGTTGCACTGTAGGCGAGTTGGCTCAAATGATCAATGGTGAAGGCTGGTTATCCAATGGCAAAAAATGCGCGTTGACCGTTATCCCCGTAGAAGGTTGGAAACACGGACAACCCTATTCGCTTCCGGTAAAGCCCTCTCCCAACCTGCCCAACGACCAAGCAATTGCCTTATATCCTTCACTCTGCCCGTTTGAAGGTACAGCCATCAGTGTGGGCAGAGGTACTCTTTATCCTTTTCAAGTAATCGGTTCACCGGATATCCGCATCTCCTCCTTTTCTTTCAGACCGGAAGCCTTGGAAGGCTTTGATAAGAATCCGATGTATAAAAACCAATACTGCTATGGCAATAATCTCCGCCATATCACCGCCCCGAAAGGATTCTCTTTAAAATACATCATCACCTATTATCAAGCTTATCAAGACCTTGGAAAAGCGGACAAGTTCTTTACCCGCCCACAATGGTTCGACCTGTTGATAGGGAACCGTACCGTAAGGGAACAAATCACGAAAGGAGCCAGTGAAGAAGAAATCCGTGCAGGATGGCAGAATGAACTGGAAGCCTACAAAAAGATGAGAGAGAAATACCTGCTTTATGAATAATATTTCCTTCCAAGCTGACGGCTTTCGTCAAAAAAGGAGCCAACAACCCAATCTATTCAGGACACGCAACACCATTCCTCTGCATCCACCAAGTCCCAACCACAAACGGCTTTCCAACCGCCAACAGGCGGAATCTGTTTCAATCTTCTTTCCGGAAGGTCTGCATACCCTTCTCACCACCCCGATGATATCCGTGTCCTCACATTCCTCATAAAAACGACAAACGCCATCTCCCTGCATCAAATAACGACTGCCTCTTTTTTGAATAATCCGATGCAATACATACCGGTCTGTCTGCCGGAACAGAATGACATCAAAAAGTTTCAACTCCTCCTTATCATACGGCCCCACCACCACTTCATCCTTCCCATTTCTCAGTAAAGGCATCATGGAATTGCCTTTCACCCGGAACTTCACACTCCTGCCACTTTTGATTTCCGACTCCACCCACGCAAAGAAACATTCATTCGCTATCCGCTTCATACCCATCTCCATATAAAGTACGACATACTAATTTCACCGCCTCCGCATCGGGCAAACACTCCAGATGATAAACAGGAATGGATGAAACCATCTTTTCCAACAGACTACAAACCCCACTGTATAATTCCTCCTCGTATGCAAATGCAGGAGGAGCAGACGGATGCAAAGCTGCATAAGCCTGCAAAGTGTTCAATCTCCGTATCTTATTATACGGTGCTTGTGACAAACGTACACATCCGGCCAACGGATAACATTCCGCCTTATAACAAGGAGTCTTCCCACTCCACGGGCTGCCATATACCCACACGCCCCCCTCTTCATAACGCACAATGGGACTGTCATCATTCAGCAACTTACTTCCTGCTATATTTTCCCTCCACAAACGAGTATGGGTACTTTTGCCGGTTCCGCTTTCACCTAAAAAAAGAACCGCTTTCCCCTTATAAACAATACAACTGCCATGCAAGGCAACCGTATCTTTCCGTACCGTCATCAGGCCATACCCCATCCATAAGGCAAATCTTAAAAGACGGGGAGAATAATGACCATATAAACAGATACCTTTCCCAGTTTCACCCATCGTCCGGAGATAAAGCGACGGTTCTCCCTGCGGAGCCAGTTCCAACAAAAAACTATCCCCACTCACACCGAAAGTACCGGTTACATCTTCATATCCGAACCCATAGGACTTTCTCTGAAAAGCCGGAAAATCCCAACCGTTTCCCTCCCAAACAGTAAAATCCGGCAACCAAGCACCCTCGTATACATCTTTTACCAAAACCAGATCCGGTTGCCAAATAAAAGGCTTGAAACCGCTGATACCATCCACCACCTCCATCAACCTTTCGTCCGGCAATGCGAAGCAGTGGCCACCTATTTTATAAATTTGATCCATTGTCTTTTCCATTTAATCTGATTACACGATGACAATATGCCAATGAGCTTTCCCGATGGGCTATCGTAAGAATAGTCAGCCCCCTACACTCCTTCATCAGACTGAGAAGCATTTCATTGACAGCCCGTTCAGTCTCATTATCCAATGCAGAAGTAGCCTCATCCAGTAGAAGCACCTCCGCTTTCTTATACAAAGCACGGGCTATGCCTACCCGTTGTTTCTGACCTCCCGAAAGCCTTCCTCCCCCTTCACCCAAAGGAGTATCCATTCCTTGCGGTAATTCATCCACCCAAGCATCCAATCTCACCTGCCTCACTATCTCCGCTACCCATTCCTTATCTATAAACCGGCATCCCAAAGCAATATTTTCCGCCAAGGTCCCATCCAGCACAAACACTTCCTGTTGCACATATCCCACCTTGCGATGCCATTCCTGCCTCGGCACATCGACAAGCGGCCTGCCATCTATCCGAATAGCGCCTTTATCCGGAGTGATAAATCCCAAAAGCAGATAAAACAAGGTAGACTTACCCACGCCACTCTCACCACAGATACCTACATATTCCCCTTTACGAATAGTACAACAAAAATCCTTTAGAACCTCTTTACTTTCAGGATAAGCATAGGTGAGGTGTTCTACCCGTATCTCTTTTTGAAAAGAAAACGCTTCCTGCCCCCATGATGGAGAAACTGCTTCTATCCCCTTATCCCCCAACCCTTCCTCTATAATCCGCAGAGAATAGACCGCATTCTGTACTTGTGTCCAACCACCTAAGATGCCGCGCAAAGCGGGTAACAGCCGGAAAGCCGCCACAGCAAAGACACCTACCAACGCTTTGATATCCCCTGTTCCGAAAACGGTGAGCAAGGTCAGTCCCGATATAACTGCCATTTCGGAAAGGCAAAAAGGAAGGTGCTGTATCATTTCCAGTTTCAAACGGCTCTCACTGATTTTCCTTATCCTCTCGGCGAATGCCTGCTGAAAAAAAGGAAACGCCGCATTCAGTTCCAATTCGGCATACCCTTTCATCGTTTCCGTGACCAGCCGGGACTGCTCACGACGAGCCTGCTGCTCCTGCTCACCATAACGGCGCATCGGTTTCCTGATCCCCCATCCGTAAATCAACATAAAAGGCAGAAAGGCAATATACAGCATCAGTACCGTCAACGGAGCGTAAACCAACAAAGCTGCCGTCACCCATAAAATAAGCAGCAGTTCTCCTGTCATGCGAAGCAAGGGGGAAAGAAGATTTAAAGAAAAAGCATAACAAATATAGTTTACCTCATAGCCCAGCCGGATACTCCCCCTGCTGCGTATAAACAATAATCCCCGTTGATAGTAAGAAGTAAAGAGAGAAAAGCTGAGCCGACGGTAAAGAGACATCAGAAAATGGTTTTGAAAACGTGAAAGCCCCGCTACCAAAGCGTTTTTCACCAAAATAAAGACTATTGCCACCAGACAAAATAACAGGGCGGCATCTTTATCCCTCCCGTCATCCAACAGAAAAAACAAGACAGGCAACAGGGCAGCGAGTCCGGCAAAGTCAAGTAATGCGCAAAGAAATACGGCACAAACCACCCTTATCCCCATTTTCCTTTCATCAGGCAACAACAAACGGCAGATTCTTTTCAACATAAACCACTTATTTTCGTTCCGTTTGGAAGATGGTATGGGGAGAACGCAGATGCAACAGAATAGAAATTCCAACCCATTTGCACAGTGAAATGCGCAACACGCTGTTACACGCACGATGAGTATGCAGCATACGTTTGGTTTTATAAACCAGAATGCTCCATTTATTCTTCGCCGGAACAAACTTAGTATAGGGTGGCCGGATGATTTCCCGCAAGATTTCCTCCGCCACCCCTTCTCCTCCATATACAGGAACGGAAGTTCCTAAATAATCATTACAAAGGTGAGTCATTGCCAGCATCATATTTCTAAAACGAATATCCGTCACTTCCTCAGGAATATGCAGGCCGTATCTATTCAGCAGGCAAGCCCAGTCGCAAAGATGATGAAGCGCCAGGCCGCGTGCGTAATGCTGGGCGGCATGAAAAGCGAGAAATACAGTATTAAAAGTGGAAGATGGAATGAAAATGGGGTATTTTCCGTCCAATTCCGCCGATACGGGTTGTAGCAGTTCTTGAAGGAGCTTATCCATCTTCACCGCTATATGGTATGTTTCCGAATTAATGAAGGTTTTATGATTTTCTATCGGAATACCTTTATAGTAAAACATACTATGCTTTTCGGAGTGTTCAAGGTCTACCTCTATTCCTTTTTCTTCCATTAACCGGTCTGCCAGCCGGTTGGCCTCGGCATCACTTTTCCGGGAATGGTCTGCCGAATAAGTGAAGATGTCTATATCTCCCCCTTCCCTGTGCGAAGGAATGGGATAATAGGTGGAGAGGCCCACTCCTTTCAACTGGACCGTGGTAATGCCATGTATTTTATAAAAAGCTGAAAGTTCGGCTATGGTATGGCAGTACCGCCGGTAGCGTTTTTCATAGTTCTCTACCGCCATCGCCCAGTTTAATTTCAAAGCCTTCGGGGGTTGCAAACAGGCCGGTAGGGTTTGTATTCCGTCCCATGCCAAGGCCATCACTCCCTGTTCCACTGCCAGTTTATAGCAATTCTGCCAAGATAACAATGACACATCGGCAAAAAGGGCTGAATTGACCGGAATAGTGTTCAAGGCTGAACGCAGCAAGGCAAACAGCATTTTTTCTGATTGATTCAATTCCATCGGTTCAGTCTATTATAACATTACATTTTTTCAATGAGCTAACCCAAGCCGTTGCATCTTGCCGGGCTTGCTGTACCGGTATATGATAGGTTTTAGCCAAAAGATAACTTACCTCGTCTACAGAAAATTCCTGTCCGGAAAACTCATTCCATAGAAAACGCGCGGAAGCGTTGAGGGAAATGATTCGGGTAAGGTCGGCATCGGGCGTACCTTGATTGATTATAATGGTTTCTCCGGCTATATGACGGAGCTTGAAATTAGAGTTGATTTTCATTCTATTTTTATATTAAAGAAAGGCAAAACCGTTCAACCGGTAAAGACAGAACGGTTTTCCTTTATCATCATTCACTGAATGTTATCAAGAACTAAAGTTCAGTCACTATTCTTCAGTTACTTGTTTTCATTTGATGTTTTGGTCTTGTCACTACACTGTGATGTTACCACAGCATTATCCACCGTAACATTATAATTAGCAGCTGTACCATTTCCCCAACCGCAAGCATGGAATGGATGATTGTCTATGGCAACACTCCCTGTTTCCGTATTACTTTCATCAATAAATTTGCAGTTTGTAAAACCTATTGAATTTGATGGATTGCATTGGGCAACTACGTAGCAACAACGATAATAGCCGTCACTGTCAGCCTTATTGTCATCGTCATAAACATCGGCATCCACCTCGTTCTTGAAGAATTTACAGTTGGTAAAAGTAGTGCTTCCGTAACAAATTGCTGCCGGATACCACGCCTTACCGATGGTAAAAGTACATCCGGCAAACGTGCCGCCATGATGCCATCCGGAAAGCCATCCTTTGAAAATACAATCGGTTGCAGCCAATTTACCTGCTCCGTTATAGGCATAGATAACCATCTCACTGAAACCAACATTATTTAATGTTACATCGGCCTTCCCAAATGCATATACACCGTATGACAATTTATTGGAACTGTCACCGATATTACCGTTTTTAACCATTACCTTAGCACCATCTTTTACAGCAACAGCTACAACAACATCATCTCCATTTTCCTTTATCTTTATCGTAGCACTGGCATCTGCTGTCAGCCTATGGTTATTAAGGTCAATGGTTGCAGCTCCCTTTTCAACAATCATGGTTTTAGCCAATCTTGTATCCGTATCCAATTTAACTGTTATATCAGCATTATCGCCTAAATAAGCGAGTGCGGACGGATCGGAGAAAGTACCACCGGTAACAGCCAGCGATGCACCTGCACCAACCACATAGATCTTGCCATTCAGTGTACCACCACTGATAGTCATCTGTCCCAAGTCATTGGCTGCACCATTATGACCTTCATTATCCACCACATACTGAGCGGAACCAGTTGTATTGAATGTACCTCCTTTGATTTCAGCCACATGATGATTCTGTACGGTTGCCTGAGACATATTGGTGAACGTACCGTCGTTGATGACAAGCTGGGCTCCATCATCATTTTTAATGGTATTAAGACCTCCGGCAAATGTACCACCGTTTATGATAAGTGAAGGATTCTGATGATTGGTACCACTTACATATCCATTTCGCGGATTCGTATTGGTATAATCATAATACCCATTGGCTATCATCGAAGAATAATGCCCGTTTTGCGATATCTCCACATTTGGATTAATCGTCATCTCGCCATGATTCAGAATATTATAATAGCTGTTACCACCTGAACTTTCTGAATTCTGACCGTTTTCCTTACTTCTAATATAGGTTCCGTCATTAAGAATTACTGTACCGTTATTATAGATACAAGTCTTCCCATGACTTACATTATCCACTGTACCATTTCCGTTGATTGTCAGTTTACTATCCTTGTTTACGGTAAATGTATCACCAGATTTGTTGGTAATTTTATGACCGTTCAAATTGATGATAACTTCCTTTGTTGCGGAAATAGTAAAATCTCCCGTCAAGTCTGTGGCAAGAGTATAAGTTCCACCATTTTTTGCGACATTTTGCAAGTCGGCTACGGCAGCATCAACTACTTCAAATGCGTCATTACCGGACAGATTGGGTAATTCAGCCCCCTCTTCTTTATAAATAATGACAGTTGAAGTGTTACCGCTTTCACGACTGATGGCTGTTACTTTGGCACCACTCTTCACTCTTACATTACCGGCTTTTACCTTCAATGTATTAACCGTAATCCCTTTATCAAGAACCAATGTATTTGCAGCAGTAGTTGCCGTTACTTCATCATAAGTAGCTGTTTCGCCATTGGCAGCCAAAGTTACGGTAGAAGAAGGCAGCTCTATCTCAAATTTAGGCGCAGTATCTAATTGCGGTACAGATACTAACACGTTTTCAGGTGCTGAATTACCACTAGCGCCAGTGCTCGCTTCTTTTATAGCAACAGTAGCAGTAGTAGAAATATTCTCAAAGGATATGCTGACATTTTCTGCCGGTGTATTTTTTTTCGGTATTGAAACTGTAGGACTGGCTTCAGTTGGAGCCACATCAGTCACAGAAACCGAATTAGTTGTTGCTAAAGCATCGGCTACCGCTGATACACTTTCAACTGTTGTCGGTACACTTCCGGATACTTCGTCCAACGTTATAGTTGTGGTATAACGTTCGTTACGTTTAGCATCTAAAGCTTTTGTCTTTAAAACTTGGCTTGTAGAGCCATTACCAATGGAAAGTTCCAAGGCAGGATACTCGGCTACAGGCAACGGGAAATAGAATGTTTTACTGGTCACGTCATTGCTAGCAGTAAAGTTTATAGTTATGGATGAGGAATTTGACGTTTCTGTGGTTGTCAATGTAGGGATACCTTCGGCGAATGCTATTTGTGCATTTCCAGCAATGGTTGGAACAGTCGTTTTTTCTTGAGCGGTCATAGAAGTCAATTTTGCCCAAATATAGTCCGTCGGGATATTATTGACAGTTACGCTCATCAAGGCACCTGCATTTTTAAATGCCAGGACATCCTGCGTGCTCTCATTTATTTGGCAAGCCATAAGAGCACTGCTGTTTTCTCCTTCCTTATAATTATAGGTATCCTTCAACGTTAATGATATTTTACTTCCATCATAAGAAGCATCGCTGCCATAAGGATAAAAAGCAGCTTTCTTTACAGGATTATCACCTTCCAGTACTCCTGAGAACTCTGCATTCTTGGTCCCGGCTCCATTGGATAATGAATAGTTAGCGTTAGTATAAGTAGAAGAACTTCCATTCGTTACAAAAATGCCAATCGCGTCACCTGTACTCCAAACGACAGAATTGCCATTCATAGCAGTACGCGATTCAGCATCTCCCATAGTGGCACATACTTCATCAACGCCACTTTTCGCCACGCCCAAATCTTCATTGGAACAACCGGTTATTCCTAATCCAAGAACAGCCAAAGATGTGAACAATATCTTTTTCATACGTGTATGTTTTTAATTATTTATTTCAATTACCAAGGATGTTGGTCATAGTCTTCTGTTCCACCACTTACTGCAAATCCTTTTTCCACTTCTACTTCGATAATCTCCACTTTAGGAGCCTCATACATTTCCATATTGTTTGTTTCCATAATTTCCGTACAATAAATTTAGATTATAATTTTTCAATGATTCTGTTCAGACATTATACGCCCCAATTATATACCATAGAATATTTTTTATAGAAAGATGCTATAATTGCCGTCTGTGGGCAGAAGATTCCTGGCGGTCCGGTGACATATACTGTGTCTCCGCAACCTCGACTTGACAGATAACGGGAAATAAGGATTCGCATTCCCGCTTGCAGTGTTGTTTTCATACGTCTGTAAATGTTAGATCAGTCTATCTTGTCAAAAGACTTTGCCTAACTCCCCCTCCTCTGTTCGGCGGTTAATAAAAAAAAGCGTGAGGGCTGTATCTTGTTTATCTTATCATCGGGCCTTCGCATTGCCTTGGTCTAGATAAACAACAGCCACCCACGCCATTAGGTATATAGATGCCACAGTAATGGCAGGTATATAACACAGACGTGAGCGTTGTTGTTATCATCTTCAGACCTTTATCAAAGTTGCGAAGTTTGATGATAGAAGATAATTTCAATAACGCTTCTTAAAATATATAACGTTCTACTACGCCATAGTAGAATAGTCGGTACAAATATAATAATTTCTTAAATAGGAAAAACGTTTCTTAGCGATTATTTTTAATAATTGCTACAACAAGCATTAAAAACACTTCTGTATTTCACAATAAATCGACTCAACATAACACCAATATTAATAGAAAGTTATAAGCAATTATGCCCTCATGCTCTCACTAAGAAGTTAACATATTGATAATTAATACAAAACGAATAATAATAGCATATTTCAAAAAGTATCTTTGCCCTCATGCCCTCATTCTACAGAACAAACAAAAAGAGTATATCTATCTTATAATCAACAACATAAACACATACAAAGTCTTAATTCAAAAGTTTATCATTCATTGCATTTTAAGCTTTTTCATCACAGTGTACCCTATTTTATAAGCATCCGATTACATTTTCATGCTGATAAGTTCTACTCAACGTACTTTCCTATTTGTTTTTTCTATTATTTGAAATTACTTAACCACGACTGTGACTAAGTTTAATCACCTTTGTGACTAAAATTAATCACGATAGTGATTAACTCTAATCACAACTGTGATTAAGCAATTTATAATAGTAAAGAACTGCAATATGAATGCCCGATTATCATATAATGATCTCTATATAAACTATCAAGAACTCCCTAAAATGTAGTAGTTACCGTTGTTTCTCCTAGCAAAATATGATAAGATTCGTGTATATAAAAGAGATCTTGTAGGCATTATGCCACTTTTCTTCACCTAAAACGGCAAAATAGACTCTTTTCTCACCTGAGTGATTTTGAAACGAATTCAGCTATATCACATTGAATATAAACACATTATATAGTAATCAGTATAATTAAACAGTGAGAGCATGAGGGCAAATTGTTTCTTCAAAAATATGCTACCATCATTCATTCAACACTCATTATCAATTGATTATATGCATAATGAGAGCATGAGGGCATATTTGCTTATAACTTTCTATTGTTTTCTCCTTTCTTTATTCCTTGATATTACGGATATGTCTGACAGGAACACCGCCCACAACTGTATTTGCCGGAACCTCTCTTGTCACGATCAAACCTGCTGCAATGACAGCATTGTTTCCGATGGTTATTTATCGGATAAATGAAGAATAAGTGCTTTGTTTCTTATTCTATTTATCAAATGTAACTTGTACCATTAGAATGAAGAAGGCTGATTAGTATGAATGTGAATATGCTGCATATAAATTTTCAACCAAAACAATTATGGATTGCCGATGAAAAACTTAAATGTCTAATACATGGTTTAGATTAAGGAGAGGATTTTTCCTCTCCTTTTTTCCTTCCGATACGCCCCATTATCCCTATTTGTTACCAAATGGGTGGGAATGGTGCAATTTAGAAGATATTGTTTCTTTTGGTGGAGGTAAAACTCCGTCAATGGATAATAAAGAATATTGGGATAATGGGAATCATCTATGGGTAACTTCTAAAGATATGAAGTATAGCTATATTACAAACTCCCTGATGAAAATCACAGATAAGGCCTTGGAAGTAATGACAATATATGAGAAAGGTACGTTACTTGTAGTAACACGTAGTGGCATATTAAGACATACTCTTCCTCTTTCTATATTAGAAAAGCCAGCTACAGTTAACCAAGATTTAAAAACTATTTCACCCCATATACAGGAGCTTTCTGAATATCTGTATGTTGTTATTAAAGCTAACGAACACTTTATCTTAAAAGAATATCATAAAGATGGAACGACAGTAGATAGTATTGATTTTGATAAGTTCAGATGCTTACCGATTCCTTTAGCTCCTATCGCAGAGCAAAAACGTATAATTGTTGAGACAAAGCGTTGGTTTGCTTTGATTGACCAAGTCGAACAAGGAAAAGTCGACTTACAAACTACAATTAAACAAGCTAAGAGTAAAATTCTTGGCCTCGCTATTCACGGCAAACTCGTGCCGCAAGACCTAAATGACGAGCCAGCCATTGAACTATTGAAGCGCATAAATCCCGACTTCACACCTTGTGATAACGGGCATTATCCCGTTGGATGGATAGAAACTATTCTAGGAGAACTTTTTAGCCACAATACAGGCAAAGCACTCAATTCGTCAAACAAAGAAGGTATATTCAAGGATTATTTAACCACATCCAATGTGTACTGGAATAAGTTTGATTTTACAGCAATAAAACAAATGCCATTCAAAGAAAGCGAATTGAATAAATGCACTGTTACGAAGGGTGATTTACTTGTATGCGAAGGTGGAGATATTGGACGCTCTGCAATATGGAATTATGATTACGATATTTGCATTCAAAATCATATTCATAGACTTCGTCCAAAGATAGATTTATGTGTGCCATTTTATTACTACACATTTGCATATTTAAAGGAAAACAATCTGATAGGAGGGAAAGGTATTGGATTACTTGGACTATCTTCCAATGCTTTACATAAAATTGAAATGCCACTTCCTCCACTTGCCGAACAACAACGCATTGTTCAAAAGATAGAAGAACTATTCTCTGTTCTTGATAACATTCAAAATGCCTTAGAAGTGTAAATGAATACACTTCTAAAGGCTGATGCGACTTTACCAGTTAACCACTTTATCCACAATCTTCTGCTGTTCGCTGGCAGTGCGACGTAGATAGATGCGTGTAGTTTCTATGCTTTCATGCCCCATTAGGTCGGCTAGTAGAGCAAGGTCATTAAAGCGGTCAAGGAAGTTTTTGGCAAAACGGTGACGGAACGAATGAGGATAAACTACCTCCTTGTTCATTCCGTATTTTTCTGCAAAATGCTTGAGTTGGGAAGCGATTCCGCGAGTAGTAATACGCTGTCCGAAACGATTCAGGAAGATGTAACCGGATGTCAAGCCTTGGTTTTTCAACCATTTTTCAGATTCTGTCCGTAGATTCTTGGGGATGTATAGTCGTCGAATCTTTCCGCCTTTACTATATAAATCAAGATAGCCCACTTTAATGTGTTCCGCTTTGATGTGGAGTAATTCACTAACACGTGCTCCGGTAGCCGCCATAAACCACACAATAAAATACCACTCCTCATAACCATCTACTTTAAGTTGGGCTTTAAGAAATTTATAATCAGCATCGCTGATTACATTTTCCAAGAAGTTCTTTTGCTGTACTTTTACGAACTTCACTTTTAGTTTTTCTTGTTTCGTAAACTCCAGATACTTGTTAATTCCTTGCAATCGCAGGTTAACCGTCTGTGGTTTGAAGTTCTCCACCAAATACCCCTTGTATGCCAAAAGGTTCTTCTTGTTTACTTCTCCATAATGATTGAGGAAATACTGTACCGTCCACACATACGATGTAACGGTGTTCTTGGCGAGATTAGTCTTTGCCAAATGATTTTTGAATTTTGTTACCATACTACATTGATTTATAATGAATACAGTAACAATATAAGAGAATATATCGAACATGATAAGAAGTTGCCTGAAGGATGGGCTATGTGCAGGCTTGAATAAGTTGTAGATTATGAACAACCTACTGCTTATATTATAAATTCAACGGCTTATGATGATTCCTACTCAATACCAGTCTTAACCGCAGGTAAGTCTTTTATAATTGGTTATACCAATGAAACGACAGGGATATGCTCAAATCTTCCTTGTATAATCTTTGATGATTTTACAACAGATTCAAAACTAGTTGTTTTTCCTTTCAAGGTAAAATCATCAGTAATGAAGATTCTAAAAATACACAGTGATATTGAGATTGATTATGTGGCAATGTTTATGAGTGTAACCAGATTGATAGGTGACACTCATAAACGATATTGGATTTCTGAATACTCAAAATAAGAGATACCTATACCACCGAAGGCAGAACAAAAACGGATTGTTTATACAGCCCGTAATATTTCATTCATCGTATCAAGCACCATATCTATTTTAGCCACAATTCGTTCTTGCTCTTTATATGGCGGTATGGGTATTAAAACATTACCAATAGATGTTTTTGTTAAACTGGGCATAGCCGTACTTTTATCTAATTTGCTAAAATCAAATGATAAGCAGAAATAATACAGATATTTATCAAGTATAGCATCATTAGCCTTCAAGCCAAAAGCTGTATCAACGTTCCAAAAATGTTCCTCTACGAATATAGGATTATTAATTGTACCTTTTCTTCCAATTATTGTAGAACCTGCGATGCAAAGATACTGATTAGCTCTACCTATAACACCGCCACTACCATAAATTGGATATATACCGTTAAGTGTTTCAACATTTTTTTGAGACTTCCCATTCGTTATACTTGTAATCTGTTTCATTTTACAAATAGCCCATCCTTCAGGCAACTGTGTATAATGCCCGTTATCACAAGGTGTGAAGTCGGGATTTATGCGCTTCAACAGTTCAATGGCTGGCTCGTCATTCGGATCTTGCGGCACGAGTTTGCCGTGAATAGCAAGATTGAGGATTTTACTTTTTGCCTGCTTGATAGTTGTTTGTAAATCTTCCTTGCTATTCTTGATAGTATCAATTAAAGAAATCCACTTGGCCACCTCTACAACAATTCTTTCTTGTTCCTTTAAGGGTGGGATAGGTATCATTAATTGCGAAAGCTTTTGAGCATTGATATTAGACTGATTAACAGCATCCGTTTTTACATTATAGCACCAATTACGATAATAGCTGCTATTCATTACAGTATTAAGGTAGTCTGAAAAAATCAATATCGGTCTAATGCGAATAAGATAGCCAGCATATATGGCTGGTTGTTCTTTCTTATAGATTGCCGTTTTCCCTACCCATTCACTACTGTTTGTGCGATTGAACAGTAAATCGTCTTTTTCAAGTGAGTACAGCTTAATATCTTCATTATTTGACGAATACACTAAATTAGAATAATCGATTGTACCGACATTAGTAATATTCCCCATTCGCAAGACAGCTATTTTTCCCACACTTAAAGACTTCTCTGAAGTTCCGTATTTCAATTCGCACACAATATCTTCTAAATTGCACCATTCCCACCCATTTGGTAACAAATAGGGATAATGGGGCGTATCGGAAGACTTTGCAGACTTCTTACTCCGTTTGATTTTGCCTTCTTTTATCAGTCGTTCTTTTTCAGCCTTGATTCGTTCGAGCAGAACTGATGCTGGTTCATCGTTGGGATCTTGGGGTACAAGTTTTCCATGTATCGCAAGGTCGAGTATCTTTTGACGTAACGCTTTTGTATCCATCGTTATATTTCTGTTTGTAATTGTGCAGTTTTGGCTGCACAATTACTATTCATGTTCTTCCAGTCTCTTTAATTCCTCATTTTCTTCAAACTCTTCAATCCATTCCTTCACCTTAGCTTGCAATAAAGCCTTGTTGGGGAGATAGAGTTGATAAGCAGAAGCATAGATGTTAGCATCCTTAGGCAAGGTAAGTTCCACTAGTGCATCGTTCTTCTCCTTACACAGTAGAATACCAATTGTCGGCTTTTCAAAGTCTTGTTTGACATAGCGGTCGTAATAGTTGACATACATCTGCATCTGCCCAAGGTCTTGGTGAGTTAGTTTGTCTATCTTCAAATCTATAAGCACATAGCATTGTAGCAAACGATTGTAAAACACCAAGTCAACAAAGAAATGCTGCTCATCAAATGTGAACCTTTTCTGCCTTGCTTCAAATAGAAATCCTTTGCAAGTTCTAATAGGAATTGCTGCATCTTGTTGATAATGGCATTCTCTAATTTAGACTCTGAATAAACTGCATCGGGTTTTAGACCAAGAAACTCTAATGTGATGGGATTCTTGATAATGTCTGATGGTTTCTCAATAGATTGTCCTTCCTTAGCCAACCGCATTACTTCATCTTTGTTACGGCTCAAAGCCAATCTCTCATAAAGACAGCTTCCTACTTGACGGCTGAGTTGTCTTTTAGACCATTGTTGTTGAGTACATTCTATTTCATAGAAACTGCGGGCATCCGGATTTTCCACCCTCATCAGTATAAGATAATGAGACCATGAGAGAGCGAATGTCGGCTCAGAGATACATTCCTCTGACTTCGGATAATCGGCTAACCACTGGTTAGCCTTTTGACTCGGCTTTGGACAACCACTGGTTAGCCCTTTAGAAAAAACAATATAAAACTGCCGTATATTCTTAAGCGTTGAATATGACCATCCATCTCCCAACCTATCAGTCAGACGTTTGGAGAGTTCTTTCAGCACCGCCTTTCCATATTCGGCTCTTGTTTCCCCCTTTTGCTCATATTCTACTATATATTGTCCGATATGGAACTTAGTATAAACCTCAGCTATATTGACGGCTGTTGCCACACGTTCCCTTGCCTGCGTGACAAGGTTAACAACCTTCAAGAACAGGTCGTTTATATATTTATCATTTGTGAAAATCTCTTTTCCCATAACTCAATTTTCTTCAATATTCGCAAGTAGCTTTTCAAGTTCAACCACAGCAGTACTTATCGTTTGGCTTTTATCCTTTATATCAGCCATCAGCTCTGCCAATGAACGGTTGTCCACCTCACCACCTTGCTTTATCCAAGTAATGTCAAGACTTGTTTTGTCTCTGGCAAGAATTTCATCTACAGGGTATTTACGCCAACGACCTTGCGGATTATTTTCTGCATCGTATGTCTCTACTCGATTATTATAGCAAGAAACAAAATCATCCAAATGATGCCGTTCCAGTTTATTGGTGGCAAGCGTATGCTTTATATCTGTACGGTAGTCGTAAAACCATATTTCCTTGGTCGGTTGTCCTTTGCTGAAAAACAACACGTTGGCTTTTACGCCTTGGGCATAGAAAATACCTGTAGGTAAACGCAAGATAGTATGCAAATTAAAATCCTGCAATAAGCGTTTACGAATAGTCTCACCTGCTCCAGCCTCAAAGAGAACATTATCAGGAAGTACAACTGCTGCACGTCCTCCCGTTTTGAGCATAAGCATCATGTGCTGGAGGAAATTTAACTGGTTATTCTTGGTCTCTACATAAAAATCCGGGCGGTTAATATCCACCGATCCAGCCGGACGAGTTCCAAAAGGAGGATTGGCAAGAATCACATCTACAAGAGTTGACGGTTCTTTTTCCAAAGAATCCTCACAAACAATCGGACTACGGTCTGTACCAATACCATGCAAATAAAGATTCATGGAAGCAAGCGTCACCACTAAAGGCGTATTATCCACACCATGCAAAGCTTTGTCACGCAAGAAATCACGTTTTTCTTTACTTGCTGACTGACCTTTCATATAATCGTAAGCTGTAAGCAAGAATCCACCCGTTCCACAAGCCGGGTCACAAACCGTTTCCCCCATTTGCGGATTGATACAATCTACCATTGCCTGAATAAGTGGACGAGGAGTAAAATACTGTCCTGCCCCGCTTTTCTTGTCTTGTCCGTTCTTTTCAAGAATGCTTTCGTAGATAGCTCCTTTCACATCACCGTCCATAATGAGCCATTGCTCCTCATCAATCATGGTGATGACCTTTTTCAGATAAACAGGCTTGTCTATCTTGTTTTGCGCCTTCGTATAAATCGTACCTATCAGATTATCCTGCTCACTAAGCAATTTAAGGGTCTCTTCATATTGTTTTACCAAATCCAAGCCATCAAGTACTATCAAATCTGCCCACTGATAACCAGTTGGAATAGCCGACTCTTCTCCAAACATTTCTACATTTTCGGCATCCATCTTCAAGAATAAAAGATAGGTCAGTTGGGTAATATAATCAGTAAATCCAATTCCTTGTCCGGCAAGAGTGGTTGCCAGATTCCATACTTTTTTGGTGAGCGATTGCTCTGTTGTATTATTTGTTACCATTTCTTTATGCTGCTTTTCTTAAAACTACAAATGTGTAAAGTGAATGAAGTGCCTCGTCCGCCTTCTGCATATTGCCAAACGCTCTAATCATTTGGGCTGCATGGGTAGCATCATCTTCACGAATATCTCTGATAGTACAAGCTCCGTTAGAAGCGATGTAATCCACAATACGACTGATAACCTCTCGCTGTTTGTCAGTTATTTCACGCTGGTTTTGCCCTAACCAAAGATTGAAAAACTGTTTAGAGGTAGTAACTACGCTATCCAATCGTTCGATTTGGTGGAAAGCAAAGCGCACAAGTTGTATGATATTGGTCAATGCATCGCTTTCTTCTTTGGTAATGGAACGCCTTACCACTTTAGGGTTAACTATGGCATAAGAGTTCCAGAGTTGTTTGGATGTAAAATGATTGTTTGCCATTTTAAGTCTGTTCTCCAAATCCTTTAGCATCGAATAGGTTATAGGCTCTCCCTCATTGTTGTAAATGATGCGCAGTGCCTCTATTTCGTCATAGTACTTTTTACAAAAATCTTCAAAAGCCTCTGTCGTATTTTTTGCTTCCTCAATGGAGAACCCTTTGGAGATAAGCGTATCTTCACCCGGCATCAATGTATTGACGAATCCGGCTGCAAGTATAAGAAGGTATTTCCGAGCATCTGCATGATTGGCAAGCGGAGCGACTAGCCCCTTACGTTCATTGTTAGGCTCATCAGTGATTACAAACGGTGGAAGAATGCCTTTCTCCAGTGCATCGTATATTCTGGCAGAAAGTTCCTTCATGTCATCATGAGACAAACGGACAAACTCTTTCCGTTGCGGATCATCCGCCTTGTTGTATATTCGGGCAAGCGTTGCAGCAAGCCGTTTGAGATACTCGTCAGGAATATAGCCATGACTAATACGTTCTAATAGCTCCTTTAGAGTAATCGTCTTTGTTGTAGGAGCATCATCTATAGGTGCCACTGTTTGCGCATGTTCCGTCACGCCTACCGCATCAACCAAATAAAAACAATCCTTGCTGAATGCGTTCGGGGTAACATTGCGAAGTTGCTCATCACCAATAGTACGTACTCCACGCCCTTTCATCTGAATATACAAAGGCAATGACTCCACATCACGCATGAACATCACCACTTCCAGCGGCTTTACATCTGTTCCGGTGGCAACCAACGTACAGGTGACAGCAATACGGAAATCCTTGTCGTTACGGAATTGGCGTATCAGTTCGTTACTGTCGCCTGCCGAATAGGTAATTTTCTGAACAAAGCGGTCATCAGTCCGTCCAAACACCTCTTTAGCTATTTGTACGATATTTGTAGCATGAGCTTCATTGAGAGCAAAAATCAATGTTTTGGGCAAAAAGTCCATATTTGGTTCACGTTGCGGGTCATTAAACAATTCCGTATAAACCACATCCCGATAGGTCGAAAGGACTAACTTTATCTGTGCCGGATTGATAATACTCCGATTAAGTTCTTTATTTGTATAGATTTTGGTTTCCTTACTACTTACAATCTTAACCTCACCTGTATATCTTGTTTCTTCTTTAAATTTCTCCCCCTCTAATATAGCCCCACCCGTTTCTGTGACTTGCGTTTTTATTCTATATACCCGACAATCCACATTCACGCCATCAACAATACTCTTTTCCAATGTGTAGTTAACAATGCAGTTATTATTGAAGAATGCCATTGTTTCAGGGATAGGAGTTGCGGTCAGACCAACCAATCTTGCCGTATCGAAATACTCCAGCACCTTGCGCCAGTTCCCATAAATGGAGCGATGGCACTCGTCTATGATAATCATATCAAAGTAGTCGTGCGGTAAGTTGGGATTAGGAGGCAAGGTTACTTCCTCTATAGGTTCATTCTCGTCATCATCATTATCCTCAATAGTTTCTCCTTTCAAGAATGAGAATAGACGTTGTATTGTAGAAATAACGACATTGCTATCAGAAGGAATAGAAGACGAGCGAAGGCGATTGACCGTAAAGATAGTATTGAAAGCCTCCCCGTTCTCTGTCAGACGGAAGGTCCCAAATTCTCCTTCTGCTTGTTTTCCAAGATTATTTCGGTCTACAAGAAACAACACTCTACGCATTGGTGTATAAGAAAGCATCCGGTAGGTAGCAAGACAAGCAGCATATGTTTTGCCAGCTCCGGTAGCAAGAACCATCAATGCCCGATTTTGTCCACTGCGGAAACTCTTTTCAAGTTCTGTTACCGCCTCATATTGGCAATCACGCAGCCCTTTCTTTTTCAATGTAGGGAGTCCGGCAAATGCATCTTCAATTCCCAATCTCTTTACCAATTCATGTGGTGTAGGGATATTCATGATCTGCTTGAAACAAGAATCTTGTTCACGAAAATCACAGCAATATAGTTCCTTACCATTCGAGGTGAAGATAAAAGGCAATGGCTTTTGATATGCCTGATAGATATTCGGAACACTTCTTGCGTATAAGGCTGCTTGCTCGCATACTTTGGAGGCAAAAGCGTCTGTTTCTTCACGCTTAGCTTCAAGTACCCCTACTGCTTTTCCATTAATGAAAAGGAAATAATCTGCCTCAAGATTTCCTTTCAATAAACCTTCTCTTATGGCTACAGCCGTACAAGTAGGTTCATAATCCTCCCTGTTGACTACTTTCCAACCAGCATCGGCAAACCACTGGTCTATCTTTATTCTTGCTTTTTCTTCAGGAGTCATATTCTTAATAATATATATTATCAGAAGTTCATAGGCACATCTGCAACAGGTTACAAAAGGAACCAGAACCTCCTAACCGTATTAAATAATTTATTGTAACCTTTCTTTTTTATCGGTTATCAAATCCTTCAAATCAACTTGTAATATCTCCGCAATCCGTTGCAAGGTTTCCAAATTAGGCTGAATCCGATTACAGGCATAGGCATTGACCATACTGAAACTCTTATCTAGCTGTTTAGCTAACCACGTTTGAGAAATACCTTTTTCGGATAAAACAGTCTTTATTCTATTCAGTTTCATTACTTGATATGATTTTATTAGACAAATATAGGGAATTATATTCGATAATAGTGTATATTTGCATTAAGAAAAGTCAGTTCTTAAATGAGTTATACCTCAAAGTAATTGAATTTAGACATATTTATGGGAAAGACAGTAACAACATATCTCATTGATGGAGACCCAAAAGGAACTCAATACGCATTCATTAGCAACAAAATTTGCCAAATGTTTGTCGTACCACGTTCTAATCTCTCTTATTTGAATACACAAGAGAAGTTACAAAAACCTGCATTCTATATATTGCTGGGGGAAGATGAATCAACCAAGCCGCAGGCGTATATAGGTGAAACGGAGAACTTTAAAGAACGTGTAAAAGACCACGATAGCAAAAAATCGTTTTGGCAAAAAGCACTCATATTTGTATCGAAAGACGCCGATATGACTAAAGTTGATGTGCAATACCTAGAACATAAAGCTATAGCCGAAGCCAAGAAAGCAAACGCTTTTGTTTTAAGCGATAATAAACAAATTCCTAAAGCCCCTAACCTACCGGAGCATCAACAGGACTCAATGAATGAATTTTTCGAAGATGTGAAGTTTTTGGCATCATTTATCGGTTGCAATATTTTTGAAGTATCACAACCCAAAGAAGAACATCTATTCTACACCAAAGGTAGAGGATGCAATGCAAAAGGTTTCTACAGTTCCGATGGATTCACAGTCCTAAAAGGAAGTACTGTTGCCAAAACAATGGTTCCGTCTTTCAACTGGAAAGAAAAACGAGAAAAGATGCTTCAAGATTACACTTCTACTGAGAACGGAATATTGGTTTTGACATCAGATAAAACTTTTTCAAGTCCCAGTACTGCCGCAGATTTCTGTATTGGTAGCAGCAACAACGGCTGGTTGGTATGGAAAGATAAAGAAGGAAATACATTGGACTCAGTTTATAGAAAACAGTTGGATTAATAACATATCAGTTGGAGGCAAATATGGAAATTATCAATCTACTAGACTTCACAGACCGCATCGAGTTGAGAGAATGGCTGAAGGTCAACCATAATCGGGTGAAATCGTGTTGGGTTGTAACTTCACGCTCTAAACAGCCCACATACGAATGTATTCCATACATTGAAGTTGTTGAAGAAGCATTGTGCTTCGGGTGGATTGATTCAACTCTAAAGAAATTGCCAGACGGATGCCTTGCACAGCGGCTTTCACCTCATCGCAAAGGAAGTCATTGGACTGAGTTAAACAAAGAACGTTGTATCAATCTTGAAGACCGAGGACTTATGACAGATGCCGGACACCAAGCCTTTGAGAAAGCCTATTCCTACGAAATAGTTCCCAAAGGCTCTCTTATGGAAGAAAAACCGCATTCCTTGATTTAGCCGAGCTTCGTACCGAACGGAAAATCATTTCTACAATAGAAAGCCCCCATTCGGGAAAAGCCATCGATACCTATCAAATAGTCGAAAGGAAACAGTCTTCGTACCGGTCGCTTCTCCTCCATCGCTACAATCTGCTCACGTCGCAGCAACAACGTTCGCCCCCCAATGACCCGGCAAAGCATCCGAGAAACATCCAAATATATCTTTCTCCGGTTGCGTATATTGCTGTCCCGGATAATTATTCAGATCATCGCTCAGAAACAAATCTCCGTGTTTTTTTCAAAACATCCATCATTGAGAGTAAAACAATAGCAATCCGAGCTACGAAGAGATTCATAGCCTAACTCACCAACGAGTTCTGTTTCTTCGATCCAATCAAAATCGGCATATACATATAGCGTCTTCATCGCTTACTCTTTCTTCGAAGCACGTTCCCTTGTCTTCAAACTCAAATTCTGCAAAGCTTTTCCCAATTTATCTTCTTTGACCAGCCACAGAATATCATCATCAAGCTGCAGAGCATACAGCACTCGCAAGTATATTCCGATTGCTACCGTCGGTGCGCCTTTCTCTATTCGGAACACAGTCAACGGGGAACAAGTGCCCGTTCCGCCATCTGAGCCACACTCAAATTCCTCCGCTATCGAGCCAGTTTTATCTGCTCTCCCACAACCGACATCTTCTGCTCCAATTTTCGAGGCAACTTAATCCCCATTGTATTCTTTGTCATAATCAACTTATCATATAATATGAAAATATTACTTTTTATCTATTTAATGATATATTGCAGACAAAATCGCAAGACTAGAAGACACAGCAGTATAAAGGCTCTACACTTTTTCAAACGAATCATCCCCATTACACGACATTTTTCCAAGCGAATTAAATGTCTATTCTACAAAAATTACCTTACAACATATATTCAAGATTAGTTTGCTATTCAAATGAAAACCAACTTTACTTTATCCCCGTATTCCTATATACGTTCAATAAAGTAAAGTCAAAATAAGGGAGAAGAGATGGCTGCACTATGATGAAATAACTTCAATCATTTTTCTTTTGGCTGCAAAACGTAGAGTAACCGAGTGTAAAGATCGAACAAAATACAACTCCGAATAGAACACATAACACTCGCATGGGAACCAGAAAATACCTGTGAATCTATCCTCGATTTTACTACCCTTTTGGGCAAAACGAACTCCGACATACCCTATCTTTGTGAACAAGATCTATCGAAGCCCTAGAAGGCAGTTTTTACCCTTTCTCCCTCTGTTCGAAGAGAAACGATAAAAAACATTAAAACATCGGTTCTTAGCGAAAAAACAAGTAACTTCGTAAAGTTTCCACCTTTTAAATACAAACTAGCGAAAATCAGTCAGCATACGATATTACATTGTATAAAAAATTATATTAAGATACTACAATATGTCAAACATTATTCTTGATACAAAAAATGTAGGGAAGATCAAGGGCCTTTTCTACCTCCCCGATTATCAACGGGGTTATAGATGGACCTCGGAGGAAATAAAACTCCTTCTCGATGACATTTATGAAAGTGCGGGAAAGCCATATTGCTTACAACCAATTGTTGTAAAGAAAAGCAATGAGAGGTTCGAGCTCATTGACGGGCAGCAACGTCTTACAACCATATACCTCATCTGCAAGTATATGGAAGCAAAACTGGGAGATCTATATGAACCTAGCTTTAAGTTAGAGTATGAAACTCGTAAAGAATCAGCAAACTTTCTTGGTAATATTGATCTTTCGCTTAGAGAGCTGAATATAGATTATTATTTTATCGCATCTGCATACGAATATATAGAGCAATATTTTACAGAAAAGACACAGGGTGAGCGTCGAGAAATGGCAGCTTACCTGACCAAACTCAATGAATATTTCATATCATCAGTAAACGTCATTTGGTACGAAGTGGATTCTGCTGAGAATGGTATTGAGCTATTTGAGCGTCTAAACATTGGAAAAATTCCACTGACAAGCTCGGAACTTGTCAAAGCCTTGTTTCTTAAAGACAGTGTGCGAGACAAGATGTCAGGACGACAGGAGGAAATCTCACTCCAGTGGGACATGATTGAGCAAGAACTACAAAATCCATCATTTTGGGGCTTTTTGTCCAATATTGATGGAGATCAAATGCCAACTCGTATAGATCTTATCCTTGATCTGATGGTAGACAAATCAGGGAATGATCGTGAAAAGTATCGTACATTCTTTTACTTTGATCGACAAATAAAGTCTCTATCGGAAACCACCACAGAAAATCCGCTTCTTGAGATATGGAGTCGCATCTATCATGTGTTTCTTACACTCCGCGAATGGTATACGAACCATGACTTTTACCATAAAATTGGTTATCTGATTACTATAGGAGTTCCACTAAGGAAAATTTATACCGTATGGCAAAATGATGGCAACACTCCTCTTGCTAAGGATATATTTCTTAGCGAGCTCGACAAAATGATTTCAGAATCAATAAGCATTAAAGATAAAGAAGAGTTACTTAGCTTATCATACGATACAAGGAAAGACAAACTACAAAAGGTATTGACTTTGTTTAATGTGGAAACAGAACGTCTGATGGACGATGGTAAACGAAGGTTCCCATTTGACAAACATAAAGATTCTATATGGAGTTTGGAGCATATCCACGCTCAAAATGCCGAAAGCCTTAAAAAGAATAAAGATATTCTTACATGGCTAGAAAGTCATATTGCACTTTTGAAATCTTCTGAAAGTTCTATTTTTGAGGTAAATAATGAACTTATAGAGAAAATGGAGATATTGATTGAACAACTTCATAGCGATAAGGATCCAGGGAATGTGCGTGAACGCTTTAATGAGATTCAGAAGGAAGTAATTATCATATTCACGTCTAAGGAAGATGTCGTTAAGGAGAATAGCTACTCGCATGGATTAGCAAATATGGCACTGCTAGATGTATCTCAAAACGCGGCTCTTAGCAACTCCGTTTTTGATGTTAAAAGACACCGTGTCATTAATTATGATAAAGAAGGAAGATACATTCCAATTTGTACAAAACACGTATTCTTCAAGTACTATACTCAAGAGGGTCCATCGCTTTTCTTTTGGGGAGAGACAGACCGAAGAGATTATGCCGAGGCCCTTAATGAGAAAATTTCACCTTACTATAAACAGGATAATAACGATACCACTATACCCAACTTGACAAATGGAAACTACGACACTGAAGAATCTGATTTCTGAAAACAATCCTTACGGAATAAGTGGAATCACTATACCACGGATTCAACGTGCTTATGCACAAGGCCGATCTGATGCACATGCAGTAAAGACTCGTGAACGTTTTCTATCAGCAATACATGCTGGATTAATAAACAATGGTTTAACCCTCGATTTCATTTATGGTAATATTCAGAATGGTCAGCTGATTCCTCTTGATGGACAGCAACGACTAACTACTCTTTGGCTACTTCATTGGTATGCAGATAAAAAAGAGGGCATCAACGATAAGCGACTTGCGAGGTTTTCATACAACACACGTTATAGCGCGAGAGATTTTCTTATAAAGCTCGTTAACTACGAACCTACATGGAAAACACATCTTAGTGATGAAATTAAAAATGAGGGATGGTTTCCAATGGAATGGAGCAACGATCCTACGGTTAGAGGAATGCTCACAATGCTTGATGAAATCCAAAAGCGTTTTGCCGATATTAATGACTTATGGAACAAATTGGATAAAATTAATTTCTATTTCCGCGATATTGAGGAGATGAAGTTAACCGATGACATTTACATCAAGATGAACTCCCGTGGAAAACCACTCACTGACTTTGAACATTTTAAGGCAGAACTCTTAAAGGTTATGCGTTCTGAAAATGACGATGAAGCTACTGCTAAACGCATTGGCCTTAAGATAGACCGCGAATGGACCGATTTACTTTGGATTTATAGGGATGAGTATAATCTCGTCGATAGCGGTTTTCTAAACTTTTTCCATATGATTTCCCTTATTCTTGTCTATAAGTCAGATCGCTCTTCATCAGAATTTGATTTAGAAGATGATTTCAGTTTACTGGAAAGGCTTTATAAGAATCAACCAAAAAATGTAGTGTTTTTTGAACAAGCCTTTGATTGCATGGTCAATATTCAAAACAAAGAGCGACGTTCTAATTCATTAATACTTAACCCAATTGATATTTTTTTCAACTCTTACCTGTCAAAAGATTATCATGAACACGAAAAAGTTGTCGTATCTCAACAAATTACAGATCTCAATATTTTCAAAGGGGTATTGACCGGAGCCGCGTTGCGTAAAAATACTACCTATTGGTTAATAATGCTCTACTCCTTTCTTATCTATTTAATGAACTATGATAAGATAAAAGAAATGGATTTCCGTCGACGCTTGCGTGTGGTAGTGAATCTGCTCAAAAATTCCAGAAACGAAGTTGTCGATACCCCTAATGGTGATGCAGGAAACCGTATGCCCGCAAATCTTCGTCAGGTAGAAAATATTATTCTTTCTGGGGAAATTGCAGATAGTATAATGATTGATAATGACGTGAGACTGAATTTCAATGTAATTCAGATGGAAGAGGAGCGTCAAAAGCTCCAGTTTACCAAAGAACATCCCGAGCATTCTGCTGGTCTTTTTCAGTTGGAGGATCACTATCTGCTTCAAGGTCGTACAGATGTTGTTGGGTATGAGAATACTCATCTTTATCAGCGATTCATCCATGTCTTTGATAGATGCTCTCGCGATATTATTGACTGTGCAATGTTAGCAACGTATGATTATAGCCAAAGGATAAATAATTGGTGCATTCAACTTGGTTCTGGGAATCAGGATGAAATTGGCAATAAGGCTTGGTATGCATTATTTCATCCGACAGGCAAAAATCCAGATTTTAATAAGACAAAAAAATCATTACGTTCTCTGCTTGAGATTGATATAGAAATAGACGACATTTACTTACAAGAAAAAATTGATGCGTATCTAACAGAATGCAAGACTAAAAGTCAATACGATTGGCGATATTATTATATCGCGTATCCATGCTTCCGCCCCGAGCGTTATGGCAAATATACTATGTATGATGAACAACCATACGCTCTTGTGGCATTGCACTCTGAAAAGCGTGAATCATCTAATGCCTACCAATGTATGCTTCAAGCACTCATTGAAGGACAAGCAGTAGCAAATTCTGTAGAACGATATGATATCCGTGCGCTCTCTTACAGAAAAGGGCTGTTGAGATGTGAAAACAATGCTTTTGTATCATACTCTTTGAAGGACAATAAAGAGCGTGCCAGATTTATCATTCCACAAAACAAAGAAGGCATTGACATCGTTGACCGTATTCAATATTTCAAAGATAATAGAAAGGATAATGATTACTGGATATATCAGGAAGGTTAGTATTAAATCGTAAGTAAAGTCGCTCTCTTCAATTATAGAGCGACTTTACCTAATTCTATAGGGAATGCTTATTTTATACGGCAGAGCTATAGAGGAAACACTAATCACATCAACGGCATACAAGAGTATCGGGTTAAAAAAAATCAAGTATAAAACTCTCTTCATAGGGGCGACCGCCTAGGGTCCTTCAAGAGAATCAAATACGAGGTGTTGGCACTGCAGAGCGGTGTTTCTATGCAATACCGCAGCTTTAGCTCTTTACCGAAAAGACAGACCTTCCCGTAACCAAGCTCTCGATGCGAATGCAAAAGATACTCACCGATTGGTTTGCAAAAAGTTATTAGATCAAATCCACAACTGTTAGCTTCATCGTAGCCTGGAAACCCAAGGATGTCCCGAAGGAGAAACCGGAAACAACTGGCTGACTGGCCGACCCTTGTACTCACCCTCTGATCGAAGATCCAACAAAAAGTCGGGAGCCGAAAAGACGGTTTTGCCTTTTTTCTCTCTGTTTGGAGAAAGAGGATGAAAAAAATCGTTAAATCATCAATTTGTTGCGAAAAACAAGTAAATTTTAGAGGCTTCTATCTTTTGATGTAAACTAATGACAATCAATTAGCATAATATGCTGCATCGGACAACTCTACTCCTATACCTTTTCTTTCAGAGATGAGAAAGATAAACAACCTTTACTCATCCAAGGATACTTGACAAGATACCATCAGATCAAAAGCTCAGAAGGACGGTATAGGGATTACACTTTATCATCAATACAAACAAAATGTAACTTCACAGAGTTCAATGAAGAGCAGCCCATGTTACAGAACATTTTCCACATTTCTGCTTTACTCCTAGCAACATCCCATTATGAAATTCCATGAAACTTTCATTCAACCTCCTCACATTCTTCTCACTCGTTCCGCTTCGCATCATCACTTGCACCCATACTCTCAAGATACTGCAATTCCCGTTCCGCAAACTCACGATTCTCCTCCTCTCCCAGCATTTGATAGAGCAGTTCCCTAGCTTGCGAATAATATTTCAAGTTTACTAATACTTGTGCTGCCCTGCGCCGAAGAAAATGATAAAGTGGAAACAAGGTATTCTTTTCATCACCATACATCTTTATCTGACTGCCAACCAAACTCACCATAGAATAAATATACTCAAGAGCTCCTGTATCCTTCATTTCGACGAGACAGTTGGTAAAATCACGAATCGCATGAATGGATGAATTTCTTTTAGCATTAGTCAAATAATAATAAGCCTTTTCAAAATGCCCTAATGTGAGATAAACAAAACCGATATGATAACAAATCACATAATATTCTTCCTTGCCACGCTCCGGCAATTCCGTCCAGTGGACTTGATAATACCGAAAAATAGAAAGATAACACCCCAACGCCTGAAGATAACATTGCTGCCTGAAAAATTTCTTCCCCCAATAAATAGTAGTCTGCAAGGTAGGCTCGGTATAAGCCAGCAACGCCTGTTGTTCCTCCGTCAGTTCGTCAAACTGTTTGTTTTCCGCTTTTTCTTTAGCATCGTCCAACATATATTTCAACTCCCAATAATCATCATGATCCGTTGTCAATCTAACCTCAATCATACTACTGAATACTCTGCCTTTTTGGGTTTCATCGAAAAAAGCATCCACTCTGTCCGTTCGCATAGCCGACAACTTATAATAAAGAGATCGTTCATTACTGCCTTCAGCTTTCTCCAACGCAATCACCAACTGCCCTTCAGCAAGTGTGATACAGATCAGAGCATCTTTTCCCGCCTGTCCTTTTTCATCCATCACAGCATCTTTCAACCGAAGAGAAAGAATAGACAATAATTCGGTACGCCTCTCTATCCGCTCATTGCAAATCAGTGTCATTCCCTTTATATCTTCCTGTTTCACTGTACCAAAAAGAGAAAGAATATCCTCTATCTGATCCATATCTTGCCGGGAAACATCGACAGGTTCCAACAGCTTACCATGTCCAATCTCCAATTTTCGTCTTAACAAAGCTAAACGATTTTCGAATTCTTTTTTCACCAACACGTCTTGTATTGAAGCAGATTGTTCTGCCAACTCTTTAAAACTACGGGCTATCATAAAAGATGACTCAAGCAATACCCGCAAATGTTGTTTTAACTGAGTTTCACTGCCCGACAAGAACAGACAGGCAGACAGACAAGCCGTAAAAGGTATCTCACTTTCTCCGTCCTCATGACTTTTACGCAAATAGCAAGTCCAAGCTGTGTATCGGCAGTTAATGTTGTTAATGTCAAAAACTATTTTTTTAGACTGTTCATAGCTACATGCATAGAAATCTTTATAATATAACTGAATATTCTGACCTGTTTTTTCTCTTAATAAATGAAAATAACCTCCTTGAAAACCGATGATAATGGCATCAGCATCAATTCTCTTCACTAGTTCACAGTGCATGGACTGCACGAACCTGATAAGCTCATCGGTGGTCATCGCCGAATAAATCTTTTCTTGCTGCTTTTTCGGCTTTGTAACAAAATGATAAACTGTTACGAAAACCACCATCATAGATACTAAGACGACAGAAATAATCATATCTTGTTACAGTTAATCTTTGTATGTCTGTAAAAATACAAAATTAATCGGGAAATGTTAGAAGTGATAGGATATTTTAATGAATTCCCCTAAGAAGTTACTTAAAAATCCGGTTCAATCAATTCCTTCCGATGCATCCGGTGCCACCTCCACAAAATCATAAAACATAGAGGGAATTTCCATCGGAGATATTCTGAAATACCTAAAAATAGGGATTGTCCATTTCCACATTTTCATCGAACTTTGCAACCCCAAAAAACGAATAAATGAAGAAACTTTATATAATACTGTTTATACAAATAGGATGGATATTCCCGCTCTCCGCACAAAAACAAGATTCCATTTATATCGGAACGCGTCATACATTGTTTTCTGAAATACTGAATGAAGAAAGAAAATATTGGATTTATGTACCTGAGACCAAAGCAGGTGAAAAAGGAAAGGCTTATCCGGTTCTTTATCTATTGGATGGAGATTCCTTCTTTCATTCCGTGGTTGGCTTTACGCGTTTCTTCTCTTCTTCTAAAACCTCAAATTTACCTCCTTGCATCGTTGTTGCTGTCTTAAACACAGACCGGACCAGAGATTTCACTCCTACCTGCTCAGCCGCCCGCCGGGATGGTACTATTTGTCCCTATGATAAGCCGGCAGGTGGTGGAGCTGAACAGTTCTATCGCTTTCTGATAGAGGAACTACGTCTGGAAGTGGAAAATAAAGTTCCTGCCAACGGTACAAACTTTCTTGTCGGACATTCATACGCAGGTTTATTTACCCTACAGACACTGTCAAATCACCCCGAGTCTTTTGACTCGTATATAGCAATAGATCCAAGCTTATGGTGGGACCGAGGAGTTTTTCTACAACAAGCTGCAAAGAATGTTTATCAAAAAGACTTCTCCGGCAAACATTTGTATGTTGCTTTCGCCACCCGCCAACGTCCTGCAATCAAACTTATTCAGTTTTCATTGGCCGACAGCTTAAAAAATAAGATCATCCCTGAAATGAAAAACAAGCATTTGCATGTCATTTATAAAAAATTTCCCGACGAGGTGCATGGCACTATTGCTCTTCCTGCCATTTTCGATGGGTTAAAATCTCTATTTCATAGCACTATTTCAACCAAAGAGGCAACATGATAATTTCTTGCAGTATTCAGTTTCTCACCTGTTGCAAATACGCTCCGGTTACTATTGGTAAAAATAACATAACTGATGCTGATAGTGTAGTCACTCGCTCGATTCCGGGGTATTACGTAGCTGTAATCCTTGCCTAATTTCCTGTTTAACATCAATTTAAGATTTCAAACTCTATACTTATCATTTTCTAGAATAACAGGTTGAGACATTGTATCAACCTTGGCTACAGATTTATACTATTCTTTCCGGAAATCATGTCATTAGGGTTATAACATCTGTAATTTATCTACACTGTATTTTCAGTCATGTATTTATCTTTGCATCAAGATTCTGAAATTCAAAACTTAATAAAATCAAGTGATAATGAAACGTATATCAGTCATCATGATTGCAAGTTTATTTGTTATAGGAACAACTGCCATAACACAATCCGATCCGGTTTAGAGCATATCGTCATTTGTGGTACGCAAATCATGACAACAGTTATCGTGACTCCGTTGGGCGTCTTCGCCATCGCAGCCAATTCATTTGCCATTACAGCCGAAAGCCTCTGCATATGCCCAGTATGGGATTGCCGATGCTGCACGACACTGGTTGGGCAGAGTATCGGTGCCGATCGCCGGAAACTGGTCCGAAGTTTCGCCCGCATTACCATATTTATATGGTATGACCGTTATGGGGTTATAGGTGTACTCATGTATCTGTTCGCCCCCCAAATTATCGGTTAGATGCCCCCGTCGGGGAGATTCGGGAATTGGGCATAATGGCACTGCGCATCGAAGCGTTCGCTGAGCCGATGTTTGCAGCCTCGATTATCACTTACGGTGTCTTTGTCGGAGCAGCGGATACGCTTGTCCCGTGCTTGATGAATTTCTTCAATATCTGGGCGGTGCGTCTGTCATTAGCCGCCTTGCTCGCCCCGTCATTAGGTCTGAAAAGTGTATGGGTTGCCATGTGCATCAAGCTGTGTTTCAGGGGGCTGATTTTCCTGGTCCGCTTGAAGCGAGAACGTTGGATGAGACACATGTAAAAAAATGTCTGTAATTGAGGTTATACAATCAGTAATCCATCTACCGGCTTTTCCTGTAATCCGCTGTAATTTTGCACTATGATAAAGAAAACAATAAAAATTTAAATTACATCGGTTATGAAACGTACAACTATTTTAATGGCTGCTTTCCTCTGCCTCTTCGGCCTGACGGAAAGCCCGGCACAAAACACTCACAAAAATATGGAACAGTTAAATCTGACACAGGAATGGGACAAGACGTTCCCGAAGAGCGACAAGGTGAACCATAGCAAAGTGACTTTCATAAATCGTTACGGCATCACGCTCGCCGCCGACCTGTATGCACCGAAAACGATTTTCGGAGGTAAACTGCCGGCCATTGCTGTCAGCGGTCCGTTTGGAGCTGTAAAGGAACAGTCGTCGGGACTGTATGCCCAGACACTTGCCGAACGAGGATTCCTGACGGTTGCTTTCGATCCTTCGTTTACTGGTGAAAGCGGTGGACAGCCTCGCAGCGTGGCTTCACCGGACATCAACACCGAAGACTTCTCGGCGGCGGTGGATTACCTTGCGACACGTCCGGATGTGGATGCCGAACGAATCGGCATCATTGGCATTTGTGGTTGGGGTGGTTTTGCTATCAATGCGGCTGCCAACGACACACGTATCAAGGCAACGGTAGCTTCCACTATGTACGACATCAGTCGCTGTACAGCAAACGGTTATTTCGATGCCGCAGACAATGCGGATGCACGCTACAAAATACGTCAGGAGTTTAACACCCAGCGCACGGAAGACTACCGTACCGACACTTATCCCCGCACCGTGATGAACCCGGAGCCTACCGGTGATGCGCCACAGTTCATAAAGGATTATTACGATTATTACAAGACCGAACGAGGTTATTATCCCCGTTCCATCAACTCCGGTTTGGGCTGGAACAAAACCTCCAATCTTGCATTTCTCAACGCACCTATCCTTGCGTATGCCGATGAAATCCGCAGTGCCGTGTTGCTCATTCATGGAGAAAAAGCTCACTCCCGCTATTTTAGTGAGGATACTTTCAAGAAGCTGAAAGGCGACAATAAAGAACTGATGATTATTCCCGGTGCCGTACATACGGATTTATATGACCGGACAGACATTATTCCATTCGATAAACTGGAGGAATTTTTCAAAGAATACTTAAAATAGAAGACTTCAAGAAAAAGAATGGGATAGCTCAGAAAGCGAAAATGTATTGCCGATGTGGGTGGCTGACATGGATTTCCGTACAGCCCCCGCTATCGTCAATGCTTTACGCCGACGGGTGGAACACGGTATCTTCGGTTATACCCGTGTGCCCAACAGTTATTACGAGGCTGTTACAGATTGGTTCGCACGCCGTCACAGTTGGACGATTGACTGCACATGGATAATTTACACATCAGGCGTAGTCCCGGCCATCTCGGCAGTCATCAAGGCTTTGACCGTTCCGGGAGATAAGGTGTTGGTGCAGACTCCGGTTTATAATTGTTTCTTTTCTTCAATCTGTAACAATGGGTGTGAAATGGTATCATCACCGTTGATCTTTGCAAGTAATACTTTCACCATCGATTATGAAGATTTAGAGTGTAAGACTGCTGATCCGAAAGTGAAGGTGATGCTGCTGTGCAATCCTCACAATCCTGCCGGAAGAGTATGGAAACGTGAAGAATTGGTACGTATTGGTGAAATTTGTATTCGCCACGATGTTACGGTCGTTTCGGATGAGATTCATTGCGAACTGGTTTTTCCAGAGTACCGTTACACACCGTTTGCTTCCATCTCAGAAAATTTCCGTCACCATTCGTCTGTATATCTCCCAGTAAAGCGTTCAATATTGCCGGATTACAGATTGCGAACATTATATGTGCTGATGCTGACCGTCGGGCGAAAATCGATCGGGCCATTAACGATAACGAAGTATGTGATGTCAATCCTTTTGGTGTAATTGCTACTCAAGTAGCTTACAACGAAGAGGAAGAGTGGCTGAACCAACTCATCAAATATTTACAGGCCAATTTTCTCTATATGCAGGAGTTCTGTCGGGAGCATCTGCCCGAGTTTCCTATCACGGCATTGGAGGGAACCTATCTCGTTTGGATGGACTGTCACAAATTCGGCATACACTCGCAGGAACTCGAACAGCGATTGGTTAACGAAGCTGGATTATGGCTCAATGCAGGAGCAATGTACGGGACTGAAGGAAAAGGATTCATGCGCTGGAACATCGCCTGCCCACGTACTACACTGGCAGAAGGATTGAAGCGTTTTGCAGGTTTCGTAAGAAATCTTTAAGAGATATATACGGCAAATTCATTTTTAATGGAACGCAGCTATATACTTTACTATACCAAGCATTACGTATAACAAAGTAAATAGCTGCGACTTAATTTTTCATCTCATTTTTTCTTTTCTTCCACAACTGATAACTATTGATGATGTTTTGCCACACCACATAACTACCTGGCCCGACAGATGATAAAGGATTAAGATACGTAACCGCCATCCAAATAGCTAGTACAGTATTTTTTTGCCCCAATGCCTGTCCTGCACTTATACGGTCATTGTATGCACTACCAATTCTTTTACCAAAATAAAATTGTAAACAACAAGTTACTAAACCAGCAAAAGCAATCAACATCTCTACCGTTACATCAGCTGTACTGTTAACCAAAGAACGAGTAGTCTGCCCCATTACAATGGTCAATGCTATCGCCCATAAATAAAAAGCTGAAGTATGATATTTCAGTAAAAACTTATGGAATCGAGGGATATAATAACGGAATAATAAAGCGATAAAAAACGGCGCAAGCAACAATGGGAAAACCTTACTTAAAATCTTAAGAAAAGCAATACCAAAAGTAACATCCGTATGTGGCTCAACCAATGGAAATACCAAAGGAACTGCTATTGCAGCCAAAATATTTGAAAGTAATGTATAAGTAGTCAAACTGGAAGCACTTCCACCTAGTTTCCCCGTAATTACTGCCGCTGCCGTAGCAGTAGGACAAATAAGACAAACCATAGCCGCCTCGAATATCTCCTTATAAGATTCGTCCATCGGACAAAATATCAACAACAACGCAATGATACCACAAGAAATAGCTTGAATAGCCAACAACCAGCCATGCCATACTCTAGGAACCAACTCTTTTGGTTCAATTTTACAGAATGTAAGCAACAATTGGGCAAAAATCAAGGAAGGAGTTAGAAAAGAAATCAACCCATTCATAAATGGCTTTGTCGGCTCCAGAAAAGTGAAGTTGGCAAAAACAAAATAGCCGATAACCCCTGCAAGCATAGCTAAAGGTAACGTCCAATTCTTCATAAACTTAAGCAAATCCATCTTTCAATACTTATTTTGGGATACAAAATAAAAGAATTTAGTCCAAATACTCGTCTATTTTTCGGGTTTTGTGGCAAGTTTCGAATAAAAAACGCAAAACTTAAAGACAAAAGCCGAGTTTTCACTAAAAATCGCTACATTTGCAACTTGATTGATATGAAAACCGATAGACTTAAAATAATATTCCTGTTGTGTAGCCTGTGGCTGGTCCTCCCCTGTTTCTGCCTGGCGGCAAAGGGAAAGGATTTTATAGTCGTCATTGATCCCGGTCATGGCGGACATGATCCTGGCGCCATCGGCAGACGTGGAAAAGAAAAAAATATCAATCTGAACGTAGCTTTAAAAGTAGGACAACTGATCCAAAATAACTGTAATGACGTAAAGGTAATATACACCCGGAAGACAGATGTCTTTATCCCTTTAGACCGTCGTGCACAAATAGCCAATAATGCTAAGGCCGACTTATTCATCTCTATACATACCAATTCTGTAGCCCGTAGCAGAACTGTACGGGGAGCAGAAACTTATACGTTAGGACTTCACCGTACTGAAGAAAATTTGGAAGTTGCTAAAAAGGAGAACTCGGTTATTTTGATAGAGGATAATTATGAACAACGTTATGCCGGATTCAATCCAAATTCTTCCGAAAGCTATATTATTTTTGAATTTGTACAAGACAAAAATATGGAGAAGAGTGTAAAATTAGCCACTCTTATCCAAAAACAATTCAAGAATACAGCCAAACGGATAGACAAAGGAGTACATCAAGCCGGATTTCTAGTTCTACGCGCCACTTCCATGCCTAGTGTTTTGGTTGAATTAGGTTATATCTCAACACCGGATGAAGAACAATATCTTTTATCCGATGCAGGCACTACGGCATTATCTAACAGCATTTATAAAGCATTCCTCAATTACAAGCGCGAACATGATGCCCCCACCGGTCGCAGCAGAGTACAAGGACAAGAATTGCCGGAACCAGAAAACAAACCGAAAGAATCAAGAATAGAAATACAAACTGCGGAACCAGACACTGCAACGGAACCTGACAAAGTTACCAAAAAGCCTGTGCCTGCCACACAAAAAAAGATCACAGGCGACCAAGCCCGAACATCTGCCAAGCCTGTATTTAAAATACAAATATTGGTATCAAACAAAATATTACCCAAAGGAAGCAAACAACTGAAAGGTGTATCACCCGTTAGCTATTACCGCGAAAAAGGACTTTATAAATATACTTACGGAGAAAGTACGGATTATAATAAAATACTACGCATGAAACGTAATATTACTCCTAAATTTAAGGACGCTTTCATTATCGCTTTCAAAAACGGAGAGAAAATGAACGTGAACGAAGCCATCAAAGAATTTAAAAAGAATAGATAATATAAAAGGTACAATTGAAATGACGAAAGAGGTAAAAATAGGATTAATAGGCATCGCTGCATTGGCTATGCTGATCTTTGGTATCAACTACCTGAAAGGAATAAATATGTTCCAATCTGCCAACTACTATTATGTAGAATATACCAATATAAACGGATTAGCCGGATCAAGCCCCGTCTTTGCCAATGGTTACAAAGTAGGTACAGTAAGAAATATCAATTACAACTATGCTAAACCGGGACATGTCACAGTAGAAGTGGAAGTAGACAAGGAAATGCGTATCCCTAAAGGAAGTGCAGGAGAATTGGTTACAGAAATGCTGGGAACAGTAAAGATGAACTTACTCCTTAACTTTAATTCTACAGAATACTATCAACCGGGGGATACACTGCCTGGCAAAACGAATGCGGGACTCATGGGAGCCGCTGAAGAAAAGCTAGTTCCCCAAATAGAGCAGATGCTGCCCAAAATGGATTCTATCCTACATTCATTAAATAAAATATTAGCTGATCCTGCATTGGGTGCAACCTTACACAACGCAGAAAAACTGACAGCCAATCTGGATGTGACAACACGTCAATTAAACATATTAATGCAAAGGGATCTTCCGCAACTTACTGGAAAACTAAACACGATTGCTGATAATTTCATTACTATCAGCGACAACTTGAAAGGTATTGATTACGCATCAACATTCAATAAAATAGATTCCACTTTATATAATGTACAAATGCTGACAGAAAAACTCAATCGCAAGGACAACAGTATCGGCTTACTATTCAATGATCCTACCTTCTACCAAAATCTGAGTGCGACAACAGCAAATGCTGCAACCTTATTGGAGGATTTGAAAGCGCATCCTAAACGTTATGTACATTTCTCTTTGTTTGGGAAGAAAGATAAGTAACAGATTTGTTAATTTAAAAAGATTCTAAATAAGTCTACTTAACCATTTTTCTACCTTTTTTCAGTAAATGACTGCAAATAGGGCAGAAATACCATGTAGACTTATTTCATTTAAAATAAATAAAAGCCTATTTTGACAGATAGTCAGCTATAAATCAGCCAATTATCAAATAACAAAAATATTTCAGAAGCCTTTAGATAGAGTTTTTTATAAGTTACTGAAACTAAATAGATTACTCTTTAAAAATAAAAAGCAAGAAAAAAGCGATTTGTTTTTTCAGAAATTCATTTCGAAATTTGCATTGTAGAAGTTTCGCTTTTTATAATAAATGTTTCATATGATTGAAAACGATCACGTCGTTTTATGGGGTCGTTGTCTGAACATTATCAGAGACAACGTACCTGAAACGACCTTTAAAACGTGGTTTGAGCCTATCGTACCGCTTAAATATGAGGACAAGGCACTGACAATTGGCGTCCCCAGCCCATTCTTCTATGAATTTTTAGAAGAAAAGTTTGTGGACTTGTTGCGCGCTGCCCTATATAAAGAAATTGGGGAAGGAACGCAGCTTATGTATTGTATCTTGACCGATAAAACCAACCATATAACTGTAAACATGGAGGGAAGCAAACGCTCTTCAGCACTACCCACACAAACAGTTATACGAGATGGTAACAAGGCACCTAATCCAATGCAGGCACCAGCTCCGCAGGATTTAGACCCACATTTGAATCCAAATTACAACTTTGAGAATTTCATAAAAGGAAATAGTAATGAGTTCTCACGTACGGTAGGGGAAACTGTAGCTAAAAATCCGGCAAAAACATTCAACCCTTTGTTTTTGTATGGACCGTCCGGTGTGGGTAAAACTCACTTGACTAATGCTATTGGTACTCGTATCAAGGAATTATATCCTGAAAAAAGAGTATTGTACGTATCAGCACATCTGTTTCAGGTGCAATATACCGACTCTGTGCGTACTAATCATTTCAATGATTTCATCAGTTTTTATCAAACCATAGATGTTTTGATTATTGATGATATTCAAGAATTCGCAGGAGTAACCAAAACTCAGAACACGTTCTTCCACATCTTTAACCATCTGCACCAGAACGGTAAGCAACTTATTTTGACTTCTGACCGCGCACCGGTAATGCTACAAGGTATGGAAGAACGTCTCCTGACCCGCTTTAAATGGGGCTTAGTGGCCGAATTGGAAAAACCGGATGTAGAATTGAGAAAGAATATCTTACGCAATAAAATACGTCGTGACGGTTTGAATATACCGGAAACAGTAATTAATTATATTGCTGAAAACGTAAATGAAAGTGTACGTGAACTAGAGGGCATCATTAATTCACTTCTGGCACAATCCATTATCTTCAAGCGTGATGTCGATTTGGATTTGGCTGAAAGAATTGTACGAAAAGCTGTACGCTGTTGTGAAAGCAAGCCTGTCACAGTGGAAGATATCATACAGAAAGTATGCAACCATTACGAGATAGAGGAATCTGCCATCCATACCAAAACTAGAAAAAGAGAAGTGGTACAAGTACGTCAGGTAGCTATGTATCTGGCCAAAAAACATACAGACTCCTCTTCTTCCAAAATTGGTCAATTAATAGGTAATAAAGATCATGCAACCGTATTGCACGCTTGTAAAATAGTAAAAGACCAAGTGGAGGTTGATAAAACATTTAAAGCGGATATTGAGGAAATTGAAGCTTCTCTCAAAAGAAAATAGAAATAAAACTACAGAGGTGCGCAAAGGGTATTTTCTTTATTTCCCTCTGCGCACTTCTGTAGTTTTAAGGTTAATAGTTTCCGGTAACTCATTTTTCAAAGCCCTGTTTCTTCAAGGTTTCTTTCAAAGTTACAGACATGCATTCATTATCCGACTTCTTGTATCTGACCTCAGTAAATACCTGAGCCAATGTTTCTTTATGATTTTCTTTAATAAACTGATGATTTTCCGGAAGTGACTCTTTATATCTATAGATACGATCAATATCTTCTTTGGTATAATCATGATATACTTCTTCATGCAAAATACCCTCTATAGGAAGACGATCGACTTGTGAAGGGCATTCGTCCGGATATCCTACTGTAATAGTAGCCACTGGCATAACCAATTCCGGCAACCGAAGAATATCAATAATTTGATCAGGATTATAAATCGTTGTTCCCAAATAACAAATACCTAATCCATTTTCCTCCGCCAATGTACAAAAGTTCTGAGTCACAAGTAATGCATCCGTAGCAGCATTCAGAAAAGAAATGGGATTGTCATAACCCGGTACCGCCTTACGCCCTCTGCACCATTTGCTAAAACGGTTAAAATCCGCACAAAAAGTCAGTACAACCGGAGCACCTGTTACCATCGGTTGATTAAAATGAGCAGGTGCCAATCTCTCTTTCATCTGCTTGTCACGGGTCACAATCACACTATATAATTGCATATTGCCCATTGTAGAAGCACGGAATGCCTTTTCAAGCAAATCATTTAACAAAGAAGCAGAAATATCTTCCTGCTTATATTTACGGATCGTCCGTCTATTATTTATCGATTCCATATATATTTTTCTTGCAAAGATAAAAAAAGAAAAGAGTAATAATTCATTTTTTGCAAAATAATATATGCTAAGAATTTGGTCTTTTCAACTAGTCAATCACTTATTTCCTTCATTGAAATTTTCAAAATAGAAAACTTCCGTAAATAAACCAACACATATATCTTTTGATAATCAATAAATTAACAAATATTTTTGGATAACTTTCAATTTGTTGAAAACTTATCTACTTTTTATTTTGTTAATTGAAAAAACATATATAGCTTTGCCGAAACTTTTGTTATAATGAGTTGCGGCTTCTACACTAAAACAACTTATTGATATTATAGTAAATCTAAAAATAAAAGTGGAAAAACAAACGTACACCTATGACGAAGCTTTTGAAGCATCTTTACAATACTTCAAAGGTGATGAACTTGCTGCAAGGGTTTGGGTAAACAAATATGCAGTAAAAGATTCTTTCGGGAACATTTTCGAAAAGTCTCCCGAAGACATGCATTGGCGCATTGCAAATGAAGTAGCCCGCATTGAAGCAAAATATAAGAACGGGTTAAACGCACAGCAGCTTTACGAGTTATTGGATCACTTTAAGTACATTGTTCCGCAAGGTAGTCCCATGACAGGTATCGGGAACGATTTTCAAGTGGCTTCCTTATCGAACTGCTTTGTCATTGGAATTGATGGAGCAGCCGACTCATACGGAGCTATAATCCGCATTGATGAAGAACAAGTACAATTAATGAAACGTCGTGGTGGCGTAGGACATGATTTATCTCATATACGACCTAAAGGTTCCCCAGTTAAAAATTCAGCACTGACCTCAACCGGACTGGTGCCTTTCATGGAACGCTATTCCAATTCAACACGTGAAGTAGCACAAGACGGGCGTCGTGGTGCTTTAATGTTAAGCGTATCCATCAAACATCCAGACTCGGAGGCATTTATTGACGCCAAAATGACCGAAGGCAAAGTAACCGGTGCTAATGTATCCGTGAAACTAGATGATGCATTTATGCAGGCAGCTGTAAATGGCACTCCTTACAAACAGCAATATCCGGTAGATTCCGATCAACCTGTTTTCACGAAAGAAATTGACGCATCTGCTTTATGGAAAAAGATTGTCCATAATGCATGGAAGTCTGCTGAACCCGGTGTATTATTCTGGGACACCATTATACGTGAATCCGTGCCAGACTGTTATGCCGACTTAGGGTATCGTACAGTTTCTACCAATCCTTGTGGTGAAATTCCTCTGTGTCCCTACGATTCTTGTCGTTTATTAGCTATCAACTTATACTCATATGTAGTAAACCCTTATACAAGGGATGCTTACTTTGATTTCGACTTGTTCAAAAAGCATGTAGCATTGGCCCAGCGCATTATGGATGACATTATTGACTTGGAACTAGAAAAAATCGAAAAGATCATAGCTAAAATCGATTCCGATCCTGAAAGTGAGGAAGTAAAAGAAGCAGAGAAACATTTATGGGAAAAGATTTATAAAAAGAGCGGACAGGGCAGACGTACAGGTGTCGGTATCACAGCTGAAGGGGATATGCTTGCCGCTATGGGGTTACGCTACGGAACAGAAGACGCAACAGAGTTTTCTGAACAAGTACATAAAACAATCGCTCTGGAAGCCTATCGTTCATCTGTTAACATGGCGAAAGAACGTGGAGCATTCGCTATCTATGACAGTGAACGAGAAAAAAATAATCCGTTTATCAACCGTTTAAAAGAAGCTGATCCTAATTTATATGAGGAGATGAAAAAATACGGACGACGTAATATTGCCTGCTTGACCATAGCCCCCACTGGAACTACCAGCCTAATGACCCAAACAACTTCTGGCATAGAGCCGGTATTTATGCCGGTATACAAACGTAGAAGAAAAGTCAATCCGAATGATCCTCAGACTCATGTAGATTTTGTAGATGAAACAGGAGATGCATTTGAGGAATATATTGTATTCCACCATAAATTTGTGGAATGGATGACAGTAAACGGTTACGATCCCACCAAGCGTTATACGCAAGAAGAGATTGATGAATTGGTAGAAAAGTCACCTTATTATAAAGCCACATCAAATGATGTAGACTGGCTGATGAAAGTAAAAATGCAAGGACGCATCCAAAAATGGGTTGACCATTCAATCAGTGTAACTATCAATTTGCCCAATGACGTAGATGAAGCATTGGTAAACCGCTTGTATGTAGAGGCATGGCGTTCAGGATGTAAAGGATGTACCGTTTATCGTGATGGCTCTCGCTCTGGAGTTTTACTTTCTACCAAAAAGGACAAGAAAGACAAAAAAGAAGAACTTCCTCCTTGCAAACCACCTACGGTAGTAGAAGTGCGCCCCAAAGTACTGGAAGCGGAAGTAGTACGCTTCCAAAACAACAAAGAAAAATGGGTCGCATTTGTAGGCTTGTTGGATGGACATCCATACGAGATCTTTACCGGTCTGCAAGATGATGAAGAAGGTATTTCATTGCCCAAATCAGTCACTACCGGACGCATCATCAAAAACATTGATGAAGAAGGCAACAAACGATATGATTTCCAGTTCGAAAACAAACGTGGATATAAAACAACCATTGAAGGTTTGTCCGAAAAGTTCAACAAGGAATATTGGAACTATGCAAAATTAATTTCGGGTGTACTTCGTTGGAGGATGCCTATTGATCGTGTTATCAAACTGGTAGATTCTCTGCAACTTGACAGTGAAAACATTAACACATGGAAAAACGGTGTAGAACGAGCACTGAAAAAATATGTAACAGATGGTACTAGTGCTGAAGGACAAAAATGTCCCAATTGCGGCAACGAAACTCTCGTATATCAAGAAGGATGCTTGATCTGCAAGACTTGTGGCACATCAAGATGTGGATAATGGTTTATTATATAATGTAACAACACAAAAGAAAAGCTCCTTCACGAAAGTCATGAAGGAGCTTTTTATATAAACCAAGTAAATTCTTTTTCTATCTCACCCCTACAATACGGTGAAACCGTTCCACAATACGCCTTCCCAAATCCATACGCGTACTATCTACTTTATGAATGGCAGCAGGAGTCACATCATCTTTATATTTAGCTTTACCTACGCGTATTTTCATCTTATCCAGATTACCGGAAATATTCACTCCGGCCTTAAAGGGCAAGGGTGACTTCAAAATGGATATATGATATTTAAAATTCATATCCAACCCTTGCTCTCCCCCTATAGCAGCTTTATAACGATCTATAGACACTTGAAATGGATAAACAAGAACACTACCGTCATTGACAACTATATTAACCGAAATACTATCAAATACATTCTTCTTTTTATTTTTGAACATCAACATCTTTGATATTTCGGCAAAGGTTTCACCATCCATCAATACTAAGCTGTCCCCTTTTATATGCATGGCCGAACGTAAAGTAGGTATACGAATATTCATATTTGAATCCAGACGTGCCTCTGCAGCCACATCAAACTGAACCCTTCCTTTAAAAGATCTCAACATAGGTACAATGGTATCCATTGAAGGTATAAAATCTACCAGCTTAGCTATATTTATATCCCTAATTTTAAAGTCAAAGCCTGTATATCCTCCTCTGACTGAATCCGCACGGTATACCATAACGGCCTTCATATCAGCGTCTAATGCACGCATTCCCAAATTCCTTAAATGTAATGTACGATTTTTCAAATCCACCTTTCCACACACATCTTCAAATTCCACCTGTTCAAACACTACTTTTTTCAAATCTGTCTGTAATTCAAAATCCAAATTACCCGGCAACACAAACAGCTTCATTTCTGTTGGAGGCACTGTATCTGTCACCGCCACAGATGCTGAATCTTCAGATAAAGAGAATGAATTAATCAATTGGTTACAATCAATCATCTCAGAAGATATTGCTAAACGCGCTTTTAAAATTTCATTTTTAGCCATCGCACGATATAATCCTATTACCTCCCCGGTAGCAACCATATCTGAATGCCCTATTTTCAAAGAAGCATTTCTTAATGTTATTCTCGGACCATCTATTGTTACAGCTGTCTTACGTACTCGCAGAGGTAAACCAAATTCAGGAGCACGTACCAACAACCTATCAAAACCGATAATCCCCCGAGGTGTCCATAACGAATCATTTTTCTTTTCTAATTTCACTTTTATGCCTGCCACGCCTAATGCTAATTTCGTTTCGTTAGCATTAAAGAAAAGAGAATCCGTACGCATGGAAAAATTAATCATCGGCATCGCCGGATTTTGTTCCTTCGGAGCAAGTTCGCCAGTTCCAGTAGTCTTGCCACTATATATTTTGAGCGAATCTCCTATATTCGCACGCAATTTATTCATTTCCAATTCACATTGTAAAGTAACAATCTTTGTGGTATCTTGAGGATTGGTTGAAACAACCTTCGCTTTCATCCGATCTATCTCTGAAGATAATTTCCTACTATTCAATAGTATTTCTCTGATTTCCAATTCAGCTTGCAAAGTTTCACTATCACTGAATTTTAAATCGGCATTACCTAAAAAATTAAAATTCTTTGCAGTATCTTTTAATTCAAAATCCTTTAAAGCCAATCTTCCACCTAACCTGATACGCCCAATATCCTGTTTTTTCAAAGAAGAGAGACGGCATTTTAAGTTTAAACCCGCATCTAATTTACCGCGGATAGTTACACTTTCCTGCAAAGGAAAGGTTTTAGCTAAAGCATCCAGGTCAACAGTAGATTCAGTATGAAGCGTTATAAATGGATCTATCAATAAATCCTCCACTTTCGCATCTGCTAGAATCTTAGTATGTACTCCCTCAAAATGAAGAATTTTCAAGTTCAAAAAAGAAGGGTTGCGACGCATCAAATCAATATACGATTCAAAATCAGCCGTAAAATTATCAATACCATAAGGAAGTCCTTCATATCGGGCGGATGCATCATTTATCTTTATATTCAATGATATCGCCGGAAGCTGCTTGTTTCCATAATTACCTTCCAATGTTCCATTAACTTTAACCTCACCTTTTGCCGAAATTTGTCCACGTTTCACATAAGCCTCGGGAATCATATTCATAACGGTTTCCATGGAAGGTGCATGTAATCCATATTTCAAGTTCATACCCACCGTTTTTGTAACTGTATCACGTCTTAATTCACCGTTTACATCCATCCGGATACCATTTATAGTCAACCCTGTATTTTTCAATGTCCACAATGCCGTAGACCTGTCTACCTCAATATCAGTCTGCAAGAAAACGGCTACTTTATTAATCAATAATTCACCTTGCTGCCAAAAAAGAATATTTTTATTTTCAAATTCTACTCCCAATGAAGAAGCTCCTTTTGTCAACGCCAGTTTTAGGCGCAAATCAGCATCATCTATACGTGAATAAACCTCTGTATTACGATCGTCAAAAATCAAATTGACATGTTCTAATTCAACCTGACGGATATCTATCTCGCTATCAAATTTATTTTGTGGAATAGTATCTTTTTCCACAGCCAATGTATCCGAAGAAGTTTTCACAATCTCCCAATTTGCCTTACCTGTTTTATTTCGATAAGCATAAACAGCAACATTCTTCAAAGATAGATTATGGACACTAATCTTATTTTTCAAAAAATAATCCAAAGGATTTACTGTCAACACACATTCTTTAAATGCCAATAAAGAATCAGTTTTTTGTGGAAGACTATCGTTCAAGACCTTAGAAACCAAAAAACCTTCATCAACTTTTAACCCAAATTGAGGAAAAGTAGAAAAGAAAGTCAATTCGACTCTTTCTATCTTCAAATCAGCATCCAGTAAACGATTAGCAACATTCAACACTACTGGAGTTAATTTATCTGATGTAAATACATAGTTAATCACAAAAGCCACTACCACAAACGCAGTAAACAGCAAGGCTCCCACTGTAATGGCACTTACCCTTATTAATTTACGAATCCTTCTTTCCATATTATGCGAAATTAATGAAAACACCCATGCCATCGACTCTATTTCGTGTTAATACTATAAAATAGACCAATAAAACAGATAAAAAAGAAAACAAGAACAATAATTTTTAATTTTGAGATATGAAATGAAAGTTCTACTTTTGTTTTTCAAACTGAAAAAATATGAAAGCAACATCTATGTATATTTATTTGGAAGGTGCCAAGTTTTTCGCTCACCACGGAGTCGATCCACAAGAAACAATAGTAGGAGCTAATTTTATAATTGATTTAAAACTAAGAACTGATTTCACCCATGCAGCACAAACAGACGAACTGAAAGGTACCGTAAGTTATGCTGATATATATGCAGTTGTCAAAAAAGAAATGAAAGCTTCATCCAAACTTTTAGAACATGTCTGTGAACGCATAGGGCAAAGACTATTTAGTGAATTTCCAACTATTCAGGAAATAATCATCCGGTTATCAAAAGAAAATCCGCCTATGGGAAGTGATTGCAGAAATGTTGGAGTAGAAGTACATTATACACGATGAAAAAAATTATCTGACAAACATCCAGTCATTTAATTAAAAATTTACCCTATTGTATGCCTACCTCTTAAAACGCAAATATACTATCATGCAAATAACAACACAAACCAATAATAATGAATATGCAGACAATGTTCATGGCTCTACTTACTAAAATAAAGAAAGTTGTTTTCTTCCTTCAGAATGATAAAATTTCATGGTAGCACTGATTCCTAATGTTTCTATTCTGCGATAAAAGACCTCATTCAAATAGGGTGCATTAGGAGAAGTGCATTCAGAACGGTCTTCAAAATAAGTTTTATATCGCTTGGCCATCTTTGGAAAAATCTGCTCTACCTTATCATAAAAATAATCACGGGAGCCCCGTCTTAAAGTTACCCCAAACAAAGGAAGCACATAGGACGCTCCCGCTTCGGCAGCCTTCTCCACTATTTCCTCAATATCTTCTATAGAATCATTTATAAAAGGCAAAACAGGCATCAATACCACTCCTGTATATATACCCCGATCGGACAATATCTTCATCGCCTTAAAACGCTCGGAAGAGGTCGGTGCGTTAGGCTCCAGTTTTCGCGCCATCTCGTCATCCGCTGTAGTGATAGTAAAACTAACGGCAGCATAAGTGCGCCCTATATCCTGCAATAAATCGGCATCACGAGTCACAAGACTACTCTTTGTTATCACATGAACAGGAAAACGATGTTTGGCAATAAGTTCCAACGCACCTCCAATCAGCTTCATCTGTTTTTCCAACGGCATATAAGGATCGTTCATTGAGCCTGTACCAATGGTCGCTTTTCCACGTTTCGTTCCCAGTTCATGATCCAGTAATTCCAAAGCATTCTTCTTTACAGAAATATGAGAAATATCACCAATACCATAGCAACAACTACGTGTATCACAATAAATGCAACCATGTTGGCACCCTCTATACAAATTCATGTTATAAGCAATACCCCAATAATTATCTTTACTTTTCAAACGTGACAGAATAGACTTTGTTTCAATAGATTTCACCTCATGAACATTCATTTACAGCTCCTTTTCTTTTTTGATCCAATTTCACCAAACAAAGATACGGGAATAATGCTATAAAAAGAAATATAAAGAGAAGCAATTTAAAAAAGTTTCAACTGAGAGAAATGTTTTTTACCCAACAAATAATATTTCATAAGAATACTAAAATGAGTCCGTTCCGGGATCATTTCATCTGTAGACTTCATTATATTTTCTATACGAGAAGCAGCAAAAGAATATCTTATATCCTCAAATTCTCTCCTCGCCTGCATTACAGCACGCGCATTCGCTCTATCCTTTTTCAGATAAAAAACAAGGGCAGCTACTCTATCCAGTATACCACGTATAAAAAGTACATGTTCTAACTCCTTATCCGGCAAATTCTTATAAAGCATCAACAGATTATTTCTGAAATTCAGAAAAGTCTTTCTCGGATTTTCTTTTTTCAACGTAGCCCCTCCTACGTGATATACCACACTTTGCGGAATACAGACAAGCTTTTTTCCCCGGCTGCGCAAACGCCAACACAAGTCAATTTCTTCCATGTGAGCAAAAAAATGATCATCCAACCCTCCAACTTCACGATAATCAGCCAACCGGATAAAAAGAGCGGCCCCCGTTACCCACATCACCTCCGTTACCGTATCATACTGTCCGCAGTCCTTTTCAACAACATCAAAAATACGCCCTCTGCAAAAAGGATATCCATATCGATCAATAAATCCCCCCGACGCTCCGGCATATTCGAAATATTCCTTATTATGCCAACTTAACAGTTTAGGTTGACAGGCAACTGTTCCGGAATGGGTATCCATATAATCCAACAAAGGTTCCAACCAATGCGAAGTAACCTCCACATCGCTATTCAGTAAAACTACATATTCTGCATCAACTTGCGCCAAAGCCCGGTTATATCCTTCGGCAAAGCCATAATTTCGATCCAACTCAATCAAACGGACTACAGGAAATTCAGTACGAAGCATTTCAAGAGACCCATCAGAGGACGCATTATCAGCCACACAAATTTCAATCCCCTCTCCTACTGAATTATCTATAACAGAAGGTATAAACTTACGGAGCATATCTACCCCATTCCAATTCAATATGACAACAGACACCCTTTTCATTTCTTTTCAGACTAAAACACCCTTCAACGCTGTACCCTCTTCATTAAAGCCTCCCATTCTTACACGAATCAACTGATTATCCAATTGATCATCGTGGTCCATCTCCACCCGGATATAATTATCAGTAAATCCATGCATAGGAGTGCCAACCTTAGATTTTTCCATTAATACCCAAGCTTCTTTTCCTATATGAGAGGTATAGAACGCCTTTGTCTTCTCATCAGATAAAACCAACAATCTCTGACTACGGCGATGTTTCTCCTCAGGACTCACTACATACTCTATTTTCAAGGCCTGCGTACCGGGACGCTCCGAATAAGTGAAAACATGTAACTGCGTCACATCAAGCCCTTCAATAAAATGATAAGCATCTTCAAAATATTCCTCTGTTTCACCACGTGTTCCCACAATTACATCCACGCCAATAAACGCATTCGGCATGATCTCCCTAATTTTGCGTATCTTGGAAGCAAACAATGCGGTATCATATCGACGTCTCATCAATTTCAGCACATCATCGCTGCCCGACTGCAAAGGAATATGAAAATGCGGCATGAATGCACGTGAACGTGACACATATTCTATTATTTCATCCGTTAACAAGTTGGGTTCAATAGACGAGATACGATAACGTTCAATCCCTGCCACCTGATCTAAAGCCTTTACCAGATCAAAGAAACTTTCACCGGTTGTCTTTCCGAAGTCTCCAATATTCACCCCAGTAATAACAATTTCTTTTCCTCCCTCAGCAGCAGCCTGCCGTGCCTGTTCCACAATCTCTTCAATACGTCCGTTACGGCTACGCCCACGAGCAAACGGAATTGTACAATAAGAGCAGAAATAATCGCAACCATCCTGCACTTTCAGAAAATAACGAGTACGGTCACCTCTAGAACACGAAGGTGAAAAACTACGTATGTCTTTTGCAGCTGTCGTAATCACCTCACCTTGAGGATGCTTTTCCAAATTTCCGAGATAATTCATCAACTCTCCTTTTTGTTCAGCTCCCAAAACAACATCCACACCTTCTATATTAGCCACCTGGTCAGGTTTTAACTGGGCATAGCATCCCGTCACTACTACATAGGCACCCGGATGCTGTTTAACCAAACGATGAATGGCTTGACGGCATTTCTTATCCGCAACCTCGGTCACAGAGCAAGTATTAATAACACAAATATCAGCTTTCTCACCCTTACGTGCTGTACGTATACCTGCTTCTTTCAGTGTTTTGCCGATGGTTGAAGTTTCTGAAAAGTTTAATTTGCAGCCTAATGTATAATAAACAGCCGTTTTATCCTGGAAAATTATCGTATCAATCATACCTTTTTATCTAATTAGCGAGCAAAGGTACATATTATTCTGCTTAAATTCTTTAGAATACCAATAATTATGCTTATTTTTGCACATTACATCAAAAATTGTGCAATGATAAAAGAAAACTTTATCAAGCTATATGAGAATAGCTTCAAAGAAAACTGGGATCTGCCCTGTTACACAGATTATGGTGAAGATACCACGTTTACATACGGACAAGTAGCGGAAGAAATAGCTAAGATACACTTATTATTCCAATATTGCAGCCTGCGCCGTGGCGATAAAATATCTATTATAGGTAAGAATACCTCCCGTTGGTGTATCGCTTATTTGGCAACTGTTACATACGGAGCTATTGTAGTTCCTATTTTACAAGACTTCAAGCCAAATGATGTCCATCATATTGTAAATCATTCTGAATCCACATTTCTGTTTACCAGCGATAATATTTGGGAAAATTTGGAAGAAGAGGCATTAAGTGGATTACGCGCTGTATTTTCTCTAACGGATTTCAGATGCCTGCATCAACGTGACGGTGAAACCGTCCAAAAATTCATGAAGAATATTGATGCAGCTATGAGAAAGAACTTCCCCAAAGGCTTCTATAAGGAAAATATCAATTACACAGAACTCTCCAACGAGAAGGTCATGTTACTGAATTATACTTCAGGAACTACCGGATTCAGTAAAGGAGTAATGATTACGGGCAATAATCTGGCAGGAAACGTTACCTTTGGTATCCGTACAGAACTTTTAAAGAAAGGAGAAAAAGTACTTTCCTTCCTTCCCTTGGCCCATGCATACGGATGTGCTTTTGATTTTCTAACCGCTACTGCTGTCGGTACACATGTCACCTTATTAGGAAAGACACCTTCTCCCAAAATATTGATGAAAGCTTTTGAGGAGGTAAGACCCAACCTTATTATTACAGTACCATTGGTTATAGAAAAAATTTATAAGAATGTAATTCAGCCGCTCATTAACAAACGCAGCATGAAATGGGCGCTTAACATACCTTTACTAGACAACCAGATTTATGCACAAATTCGCAAAAAACTGATTGACGCATTAGGCGGACGTTTTAAAGAAGTCATTATCGGTGGAGCTGCCATGAACCCGGAAGTCACCGATTTTTTCTACAAAATAAAATTTCCGTTCACCATCGGTTACGGAATGACCGAATGTGCCCCACTGATCAGTTATGCTCCATGGAATGAATTTATACCTGGTTCTGCCGGAAAGATACTGGATATCATGAAAGTCCGTATCGACTCGGATGATCCCTATAACATTACTGGAGAAATACAGGTATGTGGTGAAAACGTAATGAAAGGTTATTATAAGAATGAAGAAGCTACCCGTGAGGTATTTACCGAAGATGGTTGGTTGAAAACAGGCGATTTAGGTACAATAGATGCTAACGGATTCATTTATATAAGAGGCCGTAGTAAAACCATGCTTCTGAGTTCTAATGGACAGAATATTTTTCCTGAAGAGATAGAATCCAAACTAAATAATATGCCATTCGTTCTAGAAAGTTTAATCATAGAGCGCAACAAGAAACTGGTAGCTTTAGTATATCCTGATTATGAAAGTCTGGACAGTCTGGGACTCAATACCCCCGAAAACCTAAAAACAGTAATGGATGAAAACTTGAAGAATCTGAATAAACTGGTAGGAAATTATGAACAAGTGAGTAAAATACAACTTTATCCTACAGAGTTCGAAAAAACTCCCAAAAAAAGCATCAAACGATTCTTATATAACAGCATTACTGAAGAATAAATATGTTATAAAACATGCTACTAATCAGCAAAATAGGTTGTATAACATAAAAAACTAGAAAAAAAGTTGTTCTTTTTGGTACAACGTATTGAAAAAGTGTATACCTTTGCATCGTTTTAAGAAAGCAACATTAGTATTACAGATTTAAAAAGCAAAGAAAATGAAAAAATTAGTATTTTTGTTCGTAGCCTTCGCAGCTGTATCTTTCGCATCTTGCGGAAACAAAGCTGCTAACAACAACACAGAAGCAACTGATTCAGTTGCAGTAGTAGAAGAAGCTGCTGTTGTAGAAGAAGTTGTAGCAGATTCAGCTGCTTGTGACTCTACAGCTGCTTGCTGTGACTCTACTAAAGCTGAATAATTCAGTACGAACTCTAGAGAGAATTGAAAGTCTGCCGTGCGAAAGCGCAACAGACTTTTTTTATGTCTTTACTCCTCCCTTTTCTGCCAATATTCCATCGTTTTGCAATACAAATTATCTACTTTTGTTTCTCAAACCACAAACAAAAACAGGATATGAAAAAGACAAATCTAAAAGAAACACTTCAAAACTGGAAGTTGGGAAACTATTTCCGTGAATTATCTATTGTTATCACTGGAGTATTTATCACTCTTGCCGAACTGATTTCATAAGCAATTCCTCACAAGAAAAGCAGATAAAAGAAAGTATGCAAATGATAAAAATGGAATTAGAAGAAAATTTGAAAAGTATCAATCAGGCCGAAGTCGCGTATTTAAATGAAATCAGTTTCTTCCGATTGCTAACGTAAAACAGGATTCACTTCAAACAACTAAAGCTTCTATTTTAAAAAACAATGCCAATTCTCCTTTTGCGTAAAAGATTGTGAGTATTCGGAAGATGTGCTAGAAGTACTGAAAAGTTCAGCATTGATGCAACAGATACCTGACAAAGAGTTCATTTCAAAACTTTTACAAACCTATAAAAGGATGTAGAAAAATAACTGAGGACAACAAAGACTATTATAAATACAAACAAGATTATATAACCCGCTACTTCTCTCACCTAACCATTTATAATATTCATAAAAATTATAACAATATTTATAAAGTATGGGTAGCTAGGATACAAGAATATGATATCAAACAACTGATCCTCACTATGCCAAACACTTTTGACGAAAATCCTTTTACCACTCCTCAAAAAATTATAAAAGAAACGATTGAATTAATAAATCAAACATATTAAAAAGAAAAAGCCCGGCTCTTACGAACCGGGCTTTTTCAGCATCATTATACTTTAAAGTATTTACAGATTTTATTCAGCAACTACTTCGAACGGGATTTCTACAGAAACTTCCTTGTGAAGTTTAACGATAGCTTTGTAAGAACCAATCTCTTTCACTGCATCTTTCACAACGATAATCTTTCTGTCAACCTTATGACCCAATTTTTCCAATTCTTCAGCAATTTGAATGTTGCTAACAGAGCCGAAGATAGTACCTGTGGCACTCACTTTAGTAGCAATAGTCAAGGTTACATCCTTCAACTGTTCTGCCATAGCTTCAGCATCTTTCTTAATCTTTTCCAATTTGTGAGCGCGTTGTTTCAGCTCTTCTGCCAACATTTTCTTAGCTGAAGGTGAAGCAATCACTGCCTTACCAGTCGGAATAAGATAGTTACGACCGTAACCAGACTTCACAGTTACAATATCATTTTTGTAGCCTAAGTTCACTACGTCTTCTTTCAAAATTATTTCCATACTTATTCCTCCTTATTATTTCATCATGTCAGTTACAAATGGAAGTAACGCCAAGTGACGTGCTCTTTTAACAGCCTGCGCGATACGACGTTGGAACTTCAGAGAAGTACCTGTAATACGGCGAGGAAGGATCTTACCCTGTTCGTTCAAGAATTTCTTCAAGAATTCAGGATCTTTGTAATCAATGTACTTAATACCACTCTTTTTGAAACGGCAGTATTTTTTCTTCTTAACGTCTACTGAGGGCGGAGTTAAATATCTGATTTCTGATTGTTGCTGTGCCATGATTAATCCTCCTTTTTAGTTGATTTAACATTTCTTCTCTTAGCAGCATATTCAGCAGCGTATTTATCCATCTTAAAAGTTAAGAAACGGATAACACGTTCGTCACGACGGAAGTTAATTTCCAATTTTTTAATAACCTGCGGTTCTGCTTTGAACTCTATCAACTGATAGAAACCAGTTGACTTTTTTTGGATGGGGTAAGCCAGCTTTTTCAAGCCCCAGTTTTCCTCATTGATAATCTCTGCACCTTCTGCAGTCAGAATACCTTTGAATTTCTCTACCGCTTCCTTCATCTGAACGTCAGATAAAACGGGAGTTAAAATGAAAACGGTTTCGTATTGATTCATACTACGTTTATTAAATTATTAAATTAAATTTCAAATGCGAGTGCAAAAGTAGATATTTTATCTTAATCTACAAAGAGTTATCGCAATTTTCTTCAAAAAATATAGTTTCATTTTACAATTAATCTTCCTTTTTATATTTTTTATCTGTAAAAGATAAGTTATATCCGCCAAGAATTGTATATTTGCAAAGTTGTTTAAACAATAATTCCATGATAGAACAATTTAGTTTTGATATCCAATTAATATTTGCCATATTAAATGGCAAAGTATCTGCAGCCATCAACCGGAAACTAAGCCGGAATTTTCGCCAAAATGGTGTAGAAATTACCCCTGAACAGTGGACAGTCCTTCTTTTTCTATGGGAAAAAGATGGTGTCACACAGCAAGAACTATGTAATGCCACTTTTAAAGACAAACCCAGCATGACCCGCTTAATAGACAATATGGAACGCCAGCATCTGGTGGTACGCATCGCCGACAAAAGAGATCGACGCACCAATTTAATTCATTTGACCAAAACCGGCAGAGAATTAGAAGGTAAAGCACGTTTCATCGCAAACAAGACATTGAAAGAAGCACTACAAGGATTAACATTGGAAGAACTGAAAGTCAGCCAAGATGTATTAAGAAAGGTATTCACCAACATCAAAGACTAAAGTTTTTCAAGGTTTTCATCTTTTTTTCCTAAAATAATTTCCATGATAAGAGAATTATGCTTTAATTTGTACACAAGAATAAATATAATCTATTAATAAAATACACACATGAAAAGCTTACTTAAGAATTTAGGCCTGATACTGATGATCATCGGCGCCGCTATTTTAGTCGGTGTTTTCTTCACCGGAAGTGCAGCAATTAACGACAACGGTGTTTTAGGTGGAAGTGCCGCCCTTATCGTTATAGGTTTAATCGTTTATATTGTATTAAACAAACGCATTGTTGATTAAAGTATAAGAGAACAAAAATAAAAAAGTCCGGGTAGAACTCCGGACTTTTTTATTTTATCGACTTTACTCACTTTATTCCAGATTGCCGAAAAGAAAAGTCCTTTTCTTCTAATCTTTATATATGTAATGCCTGTTAGATTATATATCTTTCAACTGTAACATTAGTAATCTTTCAACCGACACAAACATAAACAGTCATAATACTAACTCTTTCTGACTACGGATCATACTCCCCTGTCTTGCTTACGGATTTTTTACAGCTGAAGCTTTCCAGCTACGAATTCTTCACCTTAATCATCTGACAATAAGCTATTTATAAAGACATGAAGCTTTTGACGGAAATATAACATGAATTTTACAACCTACTTTAAACAATAATTTCTACACAAAAAATCAGCTCGTTCTTGAGAACGAGCTGATTTTTTCATCTACTTGCAACTAAATGTTACTACTAAATATCAGATATCCTCTTATTCTACTTCGGGAGTAATCAGTTTATACCCCTTCCCGTGGATATTGATAATCTCGATAGAATCATCTTCTTTCAAATGTTTACGCAACTTAGTAATATACACATCCATGCTTCGTGCATTGAAATAATTATCATCAATCCAAATAGTTTTCAATGCGAAATCACGCTGCAGAATCTCATTAGCATGAGCACAAAGCAAGCCCAATAATTCGGATTCTTTCGTAGTCAGTTTAGTCTGTTTTCCATCGATAGCCAGAATTTGTTTCTGAGTATCAAAAGTAAAACGACCAATCTTGTAGATATTGCTTTCCTTGTTTCTCTTACCACGTACACGACGCAAAATAGCCTCGATACGGAAAGTCAACTCTTCCATACTGAACGGTTTAGTAATATAATCATCCGCACCAATCTTGAAGCCTTCCAATATATCCTCTTTCAAAGTTTTAGCAGTCAAGAAGATAATAGGAATTTCAGCATTAGCCTGGCGAATTTCCTGTGCTAAAGTAAACCCGTCTTTCTTCGGCATCATCACATCCAATACACATAAGTCGTATTTGTTCTTAAGGAAAGCCTTGTAGCCAGCCTCACCATCCGGGCAAAGTTCGGCCGAGTAGCCTTTTGCCTGCAAATATTCTCTCAATAGCATGCCAAGATTCTCATCATCTTCGCATAACAAGATACGCAATTTCTCGTCCATATTATTCATTTTTTAATAAAGGTAATACAATTATAAATTTAGTTCCTACATTCAATTCACTCTCGGCACGTATAGTCCCTTTGTGATCTTGAATTATTTTTTTCACATAAGCCAGTCCCAAACCAAAGCCTTTCACATCGTGCAGGTTACCAGTATGCACACGATAGAATTTATCGAATATCTTCTTCAGGTTTTCTTTCTTAATACCTATTCCATTATCCTGGATAGAGATATAAAGCTTACCCGATTCATTCCAAGTACGTATATTCAACAACAATTCGCCTTCCTGTTTTTTATATTTCACTGCATTGTCCAGCAAATTAAAAATAACATTTGTAAAATGCATCTCGTCTACAAATATATCCGGATTTACCGCATCCAAATTCGAAGTGATTTTACCATTGTATTTCTCTACCTTCAACGTGAAAGTATTGACAACACCGGCTATCAAATCATTTGCATTCACCTCTTTCATCTTCAGCGTCGCTTTTTGCTTTTCGAACATAGACATCTGCAACACCTTTTCCACTTGAAAACGCAAACGCTTGGTTTCATCATTTATCACTCCGGATATATGCTGGAACATAGCAGGAGATTTTCCCACTGCCGGATCTTTCAACATCTGAGCTGCCAACGATATGGTAGAGATAGGTGTCTTGAATTCATGTGTCATATTATTTATGAAATCATTCTTTATCTCGGTCAACTTCTTCTGACGGAAGATGATATAGATAGTAAAAATGAACGTCACAAGCAATACAAATGTGAAGATCAGTGACGGGATCATAAATTTAACAGAACTGAATATGTAACTGTTCAATGTAGGGAAGTGAATATTTACTGTTGCCATACGAGCCGGAGGATCATTTTTAAATAAAACCTGCGGATATGTATTCTCACTACCCTCTTTGGTATAATCAGGGCAATGGTAAACTTCCGTCCCGTCACGGTCTGTCACCGTAAAATGGTAAGGAATATCAATGCCATTATTCAGCAATTCTGTCTTTAAAAACAAGTCCAACTGTTTAAAGTTGATTCTTTTGTTCAAGGGTTTGTCACTAGCTGTATACAAAATGTTATAGACCACTTCGTCCAACAATGCACGTTGGTACACATATCTGTCTTTAATTATTTCCTGCAAGGCTCTTGAAGTCTGAGGAATATTCTTACCAGTCGAAATAATCGCTTTAGGAATATTAGAAGGACGATTCGCACTGAACCTCATCTTCAATTCAAAAGTAGAGTAACCGTTCAATCCATCGGAAGTTATGGAGTACTCATGTGTATGCGCTACCACATTACCACTTCCCTCCCCCTTTTTTTCTTCGGACTGCTCCCTGGATAACTGTGCTGCTTTTTCTGTAGCAATCGCATCATCCTCAAGGTACTTTTTAGTTTCCACCAACTCAATATTTCGACACGCTTGGACTAAACTGCGCTGAACAGACTCATCAAATTGTCCTTTGCGCATTTTCACCATTTCTTCAATATAGCTTACCTGCAAATACAATAAACTAAGAAATGATAGTCCCATTACAATACCTAATACCCAAATAGTAGACTTTTTCATGTCAGCAAAATTAAAAGCGCTAAATCTCATTACATAATAGATTAACCAAATTTAAACGGCTATTCTCTATAATTAACCGAAAAAGTCATTTAAGCTAAGATTCTGACTATTATAACAAAATTTACGCCAGTTGGTTTGCAAAAATAATAAAAAATTAAGTTCAAAACCAAATAACAAACCTAAAAGTTTAAGTTATCTTAAATAAAAAGAGACGTATTTTTAACGAAATACGTCTCCTCTAAGTATGAAATCTTACACTTTATCAATCATCTTTATTTTCTTTAGCTTCAAATTCCTTCATTAATTTTTCTTGTACATCCGTCGGAACCAATTCATAGCTGGCAAACTTCATAATAAACGAAGCGCGCCCACCTGTCAAGGAACTCAAAGAAGTGGAATAAGAAGACATTTCTTTCAGAGGTACTTTCGCAACCAGTTTTTCATATCCACTTTCACTGCTCATACCCATAATCATACCACGACGACCTTGCAAATCACTCATTACATCACCCATTTTGTCGCTAGGAACGAAAACTTCCACATCATAAATTGGCTCTAGAATCTTAGGCCCAGCATTCTTAAATGCCTCACTGAATGCATTACGTCCTGCAAGCATAAAGGAGATTTCATTTGAGTCTACCGGATGCATCTTACCATCATAAACAATCACTCGTACATCACGCGCATATGAACCAGTCAACGGACCCTGCTCCATCCGGCTCATAATCCCTTTCAAGATAGCAGGCATAAAACGAGCATCAATAGATCCCCCCACAATACTGTTAATAAAGACTAATTTACCACCCCATTCCAAAGGTATTTCCTCAGTCCCCTTCACATTTATCTTGAATTCCTGACCGTTAAACTTATACGTTTCGGGTACAGGCATTCCTTCATAATAAGGTTCAACAATGAGATGAACCTCACCAAATTGCCCTGCACCACCTGATTGTTTTTTGTGACGATAATCGGCACGAGCTGCTTTAGTGATTGTTTCACGATAAGGAATCTTAGGCTCCTCAAACTTAATCTGCAATTTTTCGTTATTCTCCAAACGCCACTTCAAGGTACGGAGATGGAACTCACCTTGTCCATGCACAATAGTCTGTTTCAATTCTTTGGATTGCTCTACCTCCCAAGTAGGATCTTCCTCACGCATACGGTTCAATATAACCATCATCTTCTCTACATCAGCCTCATTTACAGGCTTGATGGCGCGCGAGTATTTAGCATTAGGATATTTAATGAAATTAAACCGGTTTTCACAGTCTTTGCCGTTCAAGGTATTTCCAGTCTTTACATCTTTCAATTTCACAGTACAACCAATATCTCCGGCTACCAGCTCCGGCACCGGAATACGATTAGCTCCGGCACAAACAAAAAGCTGTGCCATACGCTCTTTAGAGCCACGATCAGCATTAGTTAAATCATCACCTTCGTGTACCTTTCCACTCATCACTTTAAAATACTGCACACCACCGATATGGGGTTCAACGGCAGTCTTGAAGAAATAAAGAGAAGTAGGTCCATTAGCATCGGGAGGCACAGGCACACCACGAGTATTATGAACTACAGGCATATCTGATACGAATGGAACAACATTACCTAAAAATTCCATCAGACGACGGACACCCATATCTTTACCTGCACATACACAGAAAACAGGGAACATACCACGTGCAGCCAATCCCTTACGGATGCCTTCACGCATTTCATCTTCAGTCAATGATTCCGATTCAAAGAATTTTTCCATCAATGTCTCATCATTTTCAGCAGCAGCCTCTACCAAAGCTTTATGCATCTCCAATGCCTTTTCTCTCTCAGAATCAGGAATTTCTTCAATTGTAGGAGCACCTCCTTCTGGTCCCCATGAATATTTCTTCATCAACAGCACGTCAATGAGTTCATGAAAATTAGGTCCCGTTTCAAGAGGATATTGCACGGGAACTACCTTAGAGCCATAAATACTACGCAACTGTTCGAGTACATTGTCATAGTCACATTTCTCGTTATCAAGCTGATTAACCAAAAAGATAACTGGTTTGCCTAGTTTTTCTGTATAACGGAAGTGGTTCTGAGTGCCTACTTCGGGACCGTATTGTCCATTCAGTAGCAAAATAGCAGTATCGGTTACATTAAGCGCGGTTATGGCAGCCCCTACGAAGTCATCACTGCCCGGACAGTCAATTATATTTAGTTTTTTTCCATTCCACTCTACATGATAAACGGTAGAGAACACTGAATAACCATATTCTTGCTCTACCGGAAAATAATCACTAACCGTGTTTTTGGCAGTAATTCTGCCACGACGTTTTATAATACCACTCTCAAAGAGCAAAGACTCTGTGAGGGTGGTTTTACCTGAGCCATCATTGCCAAGAAGTGCAATGTTTTTAATTTCGTTAGTCTGATATACTTTCATGATATCTAAGGTTTAATTATTAACAAACGGATATGTGTTTCATATCTCCTAAAAATGTGGAGCGCAAATTAGAAAATAAAGAGAAAAAAAACAACTTAAAGGATAGTGTTACTAAACTATGTTTTACGACAGATATTCTATATTAGCATTATTTTTTTGTAACTTTGCCACAAAATAAGTTATCATGGCAGGCATCTACCTACATATACCCTTCTGCAAAAAGCGTTGCATTTACTGTGATTTTTTCTCTACTACTCGTAAAGAACAGAAAACAGCATACATCCGTGCATTGTGCCACGAACTAACTGACCGGAAAGACTATCTGAAAGGAGAACCCATAGAAACGATATATCTAGGTGGCGGTACTCCCTCACAATTGGCTAAAGAGGATTTCGAAGCTATTTTCTCCCATATTTATAAGGTGTATAAAGTAACCCCCAATGCCGAAATTACTTTAGAAGCTAATCCCGATGACTTAACATCGGAGTATATCTCTATGCTACGCACCTTTCCTTTCAACCGGATAAGTATGGGAATTCAAACTTTCCAGGAAACGACTTTAAAACAACTCCAACGACGACACACCGCCGACCAAGCCATTCGTGCCTTCCAAGGCTGCCGCACGGCAGGTTTTCAAAATATCAGTATTGACCTGATGTATGGGCTACCCGGCGAAACGCTCACCTCATGGAAAAAAGATTTAAAACAAGCCCTTTCCTTACATCCGGAACATATTTCCGCTTATCATCTTATTTATGAGGAAGGAACTCCCCTGTGGAAACTCCGCGAACAACATAAAGTAGAAGAAGCAGACGAGGACTTAAGCGTTTCCCTGTTCGGTACACTAATCGACGAGCTCACTACTGCCGGATACGAGCATTATGAAATATCCAATTTCTGCTTGCCAGGTCTTCATTCCCGGCACAATTCCAGTTACTGGACAGAAAAGCAATATTTAGGTTGCGGTCCTTCCGCACATTCTTATAATGGCATTTCACGCCAATGGAATGTAGCTTCACTAGATAAATATATAGAGGGGATCTCAAGCGGAAATCCCACATTCGAAGTAGAAGAACTTGACTTATATACCCGTTACAATGATTTTGTCATTACCCACATACGTACACAATGGGGAATGCCACTGCCCAAACTCGGGAAACAATACGGAGAAGAACTGTACAAATACTGCCTGCATATGGCCACCCCACATTTACAACAAGGAACACTGGAAATAAAAAACGATACGCTGAAACTGACCCGTAAAGGTGTTTTTATATCAGACGGGATCATGAGCGACATGCTTTGGGCGGAATAACCAATACTCCAGCGAATATTCACATATGCTATTTTAAAAGCATTCCCAAAAAATAAATGAATAATTTTATAAAATACGATAGGGAGATTTTCAAGTTTCCCTGTCTTTACTTATATAAACCAATAAACTAAAAAGATATGAAAACAAGTACGCGCATAGTTCTTCCATTCTTCTACGCATTAATGGAAGCTTATGCTTACAATAGCGAAAACGATTCTGAAGAACACAGGAAAACGGAACAAAAGAGTTCCGAATGCAACCATAACACAAATCAAATTTTGGAAACTCTTTCTCCGAATATTACAAGGAGGATAACAGACCCTGAATAAAGGCATATAAATTATTGAATAATGCGAATCAGTAGTTGATTTCTGATTCTTGTTTTAAAAAATTAGATAAATGAAT